>JABLTH010049786.1_pt1 | contig 260094 bp, 202 predicted proteins | sample 7875711 | NCBI WGS metagenome assembly JABLTH01 (sample SAMN14941262, study PRJNA633318) | bioreactor metagenome | isolation source: bioreactor | place: China | collected 2019-03-05
CCGCGACAATGTTCTTGGAGTCCCGTGTCATGACGCTCCCTCCGGACGCGATGGTTCTTGCGAGTCGTGCACAAAGACGCGCGGCGGGGCGCCGATCCGCTGCGACGCCAGCACCGCCAGCTGCCACGCCGGCGCGCTCAGCCCGCGGGTCGCCTTGCTCGCGCGCGCCCAGCGCTCGATCGCGCGCCTGACGGCCGGGACACGCACCGCTCGCCGCGCCCGGCGCGCATCGCCCAGGCGCCACGCGATCACCCCCAGGGCGCGCAGCTCGCTCGCCACCCGCGCGTCGCGCCTGCACACGGGCGTGCGGAGTTCGCGCATGCCGGCGTGACGGAAGAACGGCGACCAACGGGCCATCGCCGCGATCGCCTCGGTGTATCGCGAGAGCGGGCGAGCGAGGTAGGCGCGGACGAGCGCGGTTGCGATTCCCGTGCCGCGGCGGGCGGGCTCAACGATCACGCGAGAGATCACGCGGACGTTCTGGTTGATCCAGCGGGCGCGTTCGGTGCGCGACAGGCCGCGCAGCGCCGGGAACGCCGCGTCCCGCCACGTCGCGTTGAGCGTGGGCCTCGACACGACCAGGACGCCGACGAGCCGGCCGCCGAGGCGGGCCGACAGGATCAGCGCGATGGTCGCGGGCGAGCCCGCGCGGTAGTGCCGGTGCGCCAGGGCGCGGTAGTCATCAGGGGCGCCCGGTCCGATCGACAACTCGGGCGCGTGGCGGCTCGACCAGGGTGATGTCTCCAAGGGTGGCTCCCTGCCGCCAACGCAGGCGGACGCACGGGGCGTCCAGCGTCGGCTCAAGGAGGGCGTCGGGGTTCAGGGATTCGAGGAGTTCGGAGTGTGCCGTGGCGACGACGAGGCGCAGGCCCGAGCGGCGTGCCCAGCGCGCGATGGTGGTCGCGACGCCGTCGGCCGTGGCCCGGTCCAGCGGCGAGGCGAATTCATCGATCAGGATGAACTGTCCGCGCCGGGCGCGGGCGAGCGCCAGCGCCATCAGCAGGCGGTGGCGCTCGCCGTCGGAGAGTTCATCGGGAGTCCGGGCCAGGAGGGCGGCGTCGGCCAGCCCGGCGCGCGCGAGCGCCCCGAGCCGGGCTTCGAGCGTGCCGGGGAGCACCTCAACGATGGCGCGCGAGGCCAGATGCGCCGGGATCGTCCGGGGGGCGCGCGTGCACGGCGTCAGACGAGCCAGGGCGCGAAGGATGGAGGACTTGCCGCAGCCCGAGGGGCCCGTGACGAGCGTGACGGTGCCGGGCCTTGCGCGGCGGATGATCGCGCGGGCGGCGCGCGCGATGAGGTCGCTCGCCGGTCGCGTGCGGGATTGCTCGAAGGCCAGCCCGAAGGGCGCGCCGGCGCGGAGGAGGGCCGCGGACGGCGCGTGGCGTGTCGGGATGACACGGACGATGTCACGCGCGGGGGTGGGCGCGGGCGAGCGCTTAGGCATGGAGGCGTCCTCGCTTGGCGTGCATGTCAAAGAGCGCTTCGACGGCATCGCGATGGCGTCGGATGGAGTAGAACGACTCGCGCGTCTCGGCGGCGATCGCGCGCATGGTGCGCCCGTGGAGATAGAACTCGCGCGCGACCCGGGCGCGGAGCGGGGACCAGGGCGCGCGCGGGATGCCCTCGGTGTTGGTCAGCGCGTGGACCACGAACTCGAAGCGCGGATCGAGCAGGCGTCGAACCAGGACGCGGATGCGCCGGCGCATCGCGCGGACCTGGGCCTCGTCCGGCTCGCAACCGCCGACCAGGGCGGCCAGCTCGACCACGCGGAGGGCGTCGCGGTAGGAGGCCTCGATCAGCGTGCGTTCATGCGCCGGCAGGTGCTCGGCAAGGGCGAGCAGGCGATCGGCGAAGGCTCGCCGGCGCTTTCGGCGAAGATCGGCAGGGTCGCCGTGGTCGGCGCCCCGGGCCGAGGTCCCGTCGCGAGAATGCTCGGACGAGTCTTCAAGTTCTGGCCGAGACAGGGTTTCCGGGTGGTTCCGGGTCGCATGACGGTCCATCGTTTCCTCCTGGCACGGTTCTGTGTCGTGTGGATGGCACTTGACACAAGCCCGTGTTCTCGATTCAATGAACACGATGCATATTTGTATCAGTTCGAGAACTGATTGCAATAGGGTTGACCGCGTTAGGAAGGAAAATGTATGGTATCACCGCGAGATTGCGCACCAAGGCGGTGATGCGCGGGGCCACTAACAGCCGGAACTGGGGGGCGGGCGATGTTCGGGGGTGGGTTGATGGAGCGGCAACGCGAGACAGCGCGGACGACGGAGGGCCTGGGCACGCTGGTTCGTCGTCGTCGACTGGAGCTTGATCTGACGCTCGACGAGTTGGCGGAACGGATCGGCAAGGTCAAGAGCTATGTGTGGGGGATCGAGAACGAGCGGCGCGTGCCGCCGGACGCGGTGCTGCGCGATCTGGCGGCGGCGTTGTCGATGGACGAGGGTGTGCTGATACGGGCGGCGCGCTGGGACGAGACGCCGGCGATGGTGAAGCGCGAGGTCGAATCGCTGCGCTCCACGCAGGAGTCGAGGCGGAAACTGGCGGCGCGGCTGCTTGAGATCGTGCGCGGGAGCAAGGTCGGCGACGACGGGCGGGTGCACGGCGCGCTCGACGAGACGTACCGCTCGGGCGAGCTCTCGCGCCTGGTCGACCGCATCGCGCCCGCGAGCACGCCGGGCGGGGATCAGGGACCGGACGCCCCGGTGCGTGGGGGTGGCCCGGGCGAGTTGGCGCCGGCGAGCCTGGCGCTCGAGGTGCCGCTGATCAACAGCGTGGCGGCGGGGTACCCGCGCGAGTTCACCGACCTTGGCTATCCCGCGCGGGTCGCGGACCAGTACGTGCGCTGCCCGGACGTGCGCGACGCCGACGCGTTCGCGGCCCGGGTGGTCGGCGATTCGATGGAGCCGGTGTATCGCGAGGGCGACATTGTCGTGTTCAGCCCGCTGAAAGCGGTGAAGAACGGGAGCGACTGCTTTGCGCGCCTGGAGCCCGACCACGAGACGACGCTCAAGCGCGTGTATTTCGAGACCGACGCGGAAGGGAACGAACTGGTCCGCCTGCAACCACTGAACAGCGCGTACCCGCCGCGGCTGGTGAAGCGGGAGCAGGTGGCGGCGCTGTACGCGGCGGTGAGCGTGATCAAGAAGGTGGAGTAGGCCGCGCGGGGCGCGAGGGCGACGCGGGTCGAGGGGGGCTGATACGCTGGTATTCCGGCCCGCGGACGAAAGGCCCGATGGTTGCGACGACTCCAGTTCCCGGCGGTGATGCCGCTCTTGCTCGCCCGCTCGCGCCGGCGGCGATCGCGATCGCGCTCCCGCGCGGGCTGTGTGCGGCGGGGGTGACGAGTTGGGCGTTGCGGCTTGCGGGCGCGTTGGCGGCGCACGGGCGACCGGCCGCGCTCATCGTTCATCCGGAGACCTCCGGGCACGCGCGGTTGTCGCCGGCGATTCATCCTCGCGTGCTGGTGCGGGAGCTTCGCGGCGTGCCGGACCTGGACGCGGCGCAGGGGGACCTTTCGCCGTTCATCCCGGGCTATCGCGACGTGGTGCGCGAGCTTTCGACCGAGACATCGCGGCCGGTGGTGCTCGCGCCGAATCTGCTGGGCGATTGCTACGGGATTGCGGCGGCGTTGTGCTGCGCGGGCGCGGACCGCGTTCGCGTGCTGGGGTGTCAGCACTCGACGGTGCCGTATGACACGCGGGTGCTGTCGGCGTATGAGCCGGTGATCGCGCGGTTCGTGGGCGTGAGCGACCACATCGCGGGGACGCTGCGGGCCGCCCTGCCGCACCGCGCCGGGGACGTGCGGTCGATCGCGTGCGGCGTGGAGGTGCCGGCGGAGATCGCGGCGCGGCCGGCGCTGGCGGGTCGTCCGCTCGGCCTGGTGTATCACGGGCGGATCGAGCAGAGCGGCAAGCGGGTGCTGGCGCTCATCGAGATGTCGGACGAGCTTTCGCGGCGGGGCGTTTGGCACCGCCTGACGCTGGTGGGCGATGGGCCGTCGACGCGGGAGGTTGATGCGCGGCTGGCGCGGTCGGAGGCTGGGCGGGTCCGTCGGCTGGAGGCGATGGCGCCCGCGGGCGTGATGCGCGTGCTGGAGGAGAACGACATCGCGGTGCTGGCGTCGCGGGCCGAGGGGCTGAGCATCTCGGTGATCGAGGCGATGTCGCGCGGGTGCGTGCCGGTGATCACGCGGACGGAGTCCGGCGCGACGCAGCTGGTGACGGCGGGCGAGAACGGGGAGCTTGTGGATCTGGCGCCGGACGCCGACGACGCGACGCTGGGTCGGCTGATGGCCGACGGCGTGGAGCGGGCGATCCGCGGCGGGCTTGAGCGGATGGGGCGTGCGAGCGTGGAGCGTGTGCGTGAGCGGTTCGGCTTGGAGTCGCACGCGCGCCGGATGGCGATGCTGATCGACGAGATTGCCGACTCGCCCGCGCGGTACTGGCCGGGCACGCGCCCGGTGGCGTTCACGAGCGCCGGCGGGCAGGCGGGCTCGGGCGCGGTGCCGGCGGATGGCGCGGCACGCTTGCGGGAGACGTTGCGGCGGCTGAGCGGCAAGCTCGTGGTCGTCCACGGCACGGGGCGGCACACGATCGAGCTGGCGGGTGTTCTGGCCGACAGCCCCGCGCGGATCGCGGCGTTTGCCGACGACGATCCGTCGCGGCAGGGAAAGACGTTGTGGAACTGGCCGATCATTTCTCCGGCGGAAGTTTCGCGGACGGGCGCGGGCGACGTGGTGATCAGCTCGTGGATCAACCAGGACGCGATCGTGGCGCGGGCGGGCGTGTATCAGCGCCAGGGTGTCCGCGTGCACACGCTGTATGGCGATCGGTGATCGGGGACTTCGAACAGTCGGGGTGCGGGCGACGAGCGCGGTCACCCGACGGCCGCGGGGCCGACAGGCTGTTCCAGAAGCCCGGGCTCTCGATCGCGCGCGTGGAACGAGACTGAGCGAGGTCGACGGGGCGTTCGGGCGTGTCAGCGTGGTCTTTGGTGTGTGCGAAGATCCCGTGAAAACAGGGCGTGGAGCCCGTTGTAGGGAGGCTGATTGTGGCCTGGGCCGGGACGGCGAGCCGATGGAGCGCAAGAGTCTGGGGCCGTGCGCGGAGGATCGCCATGACGCCGATGGAGCAGCGAACGCTGGTGGATGTCCGGCGAAGGGTTCGTGCCGACATGCATTGCCACACCCGGGCGTCGTCGGCGCCGGCGACGGCGGCGCTGGGGATGATCGGAGTTCCCGAGTGCTATTCCGAGCCCGAGGCGGTGTATGAGCTGGCGCGGAAGCGGGGCATGGACCTGGTGGCGGTGACGGACCACGACACGATCGCGGGCGCGATGGAGTTGGTGGAGCGTGGCTTCGAGAACCTGATCGTCGGCGAGGAAGTCACGGTCCACTTTCCGGAGGATCGCTGCCGGCTGCACGTCCTTGTGTGGGGGCTCTCCGCGTCGCAGCACGAGCAGATCGGGCGTCACAAGCTGCGCGACGACGTGTACGACTTTGCAAGGTGGCTCCGCGAGCAGAACCTGGCGCACGCGCTGGCCCACCCGCTCTACGTGCAGAACGGCCGGTTCAATCGGTGGCACCTGGACCGCTGCGCGCTCCTGTTCAAGGGATTCGAGACGCTCAACGGCGCGCACAGCGGGTCGCACCGCGCGGCGCTGGACGTGTACCTGCGCGAATGGCTGAAGCCCGGGAAAGTCCGCTTGTTGATCGAGCGCACGGGCCTGGAGCCGGTGTGGCCCTGCGTCTGGGAGAAGGCGACGACCGGCGGGTCGGACGACCATGCGCTGCTCAACGTCGGGCGCACATGGACCGAGGTGCCGCTGGATTTCGAGGAGCGCGCCCGGGAGCCCGAGGAGTTTCTGCGCCGGGTGATGAGCGGGCGGGCGTCTCCGGGCGGCGTGGCGGGCAACTCGGCGGGGCTGGCGCATCAGCTGGCCAGCGTGGGGGCGCACTTTGCGGCGCGCGCGTGGGTGCCCGGGTTGCGGCCGGCGCGGCGGATGCTCGCGGGGAAGCTGCTCCGCTTTGCCGGGATTTCGGTCGAGCGTCCCGGGAAGCTGGCGCTGGCGTGGGACACGGCGCGGCGTCGCGTCGCGGAATGGACGGGGCGCGCGCGCCCCGAGTTCCCGCTGCTCTCCGCGCTGGCGGCGGTGTTCGGGCCGGTGCTGGAGCGGCACGCGGAGATTTCGCGGGCCGTGGCGGACCCCTCGCGGGGCGTGGCGGTGGGCGAGCACGAAGCGATGAGCGCGTTCTTTGACGATCTGCACGCGTCGCTCCACGAGGCGATGGCGTCGGGAGCGTGGAGGGCGGCGACATCGCGGGATCGGGACCGGATTCTCGACCATGTGTTCTCGTACGCGGTGCTGGAGCTTTCTCAGGTACCCTACTGGTTCAGCCTGTTCCACCAGAACAAGGAGCGACCGTTTGCGGAGCGATTGGAGCACGAAGCGAGCGGCGGGGCGCGGGAGCGGGCCATGCGTGTGAGCCTGTTCACCGACACGCTGGGCGACGTGAACGGCGTGTGCCGGTTCATCCAGAACGTGGCCGAGATGGCGGAGCGCACGGGGCGCGATCTTGAGGTGATTACCTCGACGCGGCTGCCGGTGCCCGCGCGGAGCAACATCTTCAATTTCAGGCCGCTGGTCGCGGGGGCGATCCCGAGGTATGAGAACCTCGAGATGGTGCTGCCGCCGCTCACCAGGATTCTGCGTCACCTGGACAGGCACCAGCCGGACGTGATCCACATTTCAACGCCGGGCCCGATGGGTCTGATCGGGTACATCGCGGCGAGGATGCTGCGTGTGCCGGTGCTGGGCGTTTATCACACGGACTTCCCGGCGTACATCGACCAGCTCTTTGACGACCACGCGATGACGTGGACGACGCGGCAGTACATGACGTGGTTTTACCGCCCGTTCAAGGCGATCTTCACGCGCTCGGCGGACTATGCCGACCGGCTGGTCGCGCTCGGCCTGCCGCGGGAGCGGATGACGGCCCTGGTGCCGGGCGTGGACACGTCGGTGTTTGATCGGAGGTTCCGTGACGATTCGATCTGGTCGCGGTATCCCGGCGCGATGGGCGGCGATGGCGTGGTGCGCGTGCTGTATGTCGGGCGGGTGAGCGTGGAGAAGAACCTGCCCCTGCTCAACACGGTGTGGAAGCGGACGGCGGAGAGGCTGCGGGCGTTGGGGGCTCCGGCGCAGCTGGTGGTCGTGGGCGACGGGCCCTATCGCGAGACGATGGAGCGGGAGCTGTCGGGCACGGGGGCCTTGTTTCTCGGGTTCCGCCACGGGGAGGAGCTGTCGGCGCTCTACGCGTCGAGCGACGTGTTTGTGTTCCCGTCGGTGACGGACACGCTGGGGCAGGTGGTGATGGAGTCGCAGGCCTCGGGGCTCCCGGTGCTGGTGAGCGACGTGGGCGGGCCGAAAGAAGTGGTCGAGGATGGACGGACGGGCTTCGTGCTGGCGGCGGATCGGCCCGACGCGTGGGCCGAGCGCCTTGTGTCGTTGGTGACGGACGGCGGGGCGCGGCGCGCGATGGGCGAGGCGGCGTACGAGTCGATGCGGGCGATGTCGATCGAGCGATCGTTCGAGCACTTCTGGCGCGTGCACGAGGAGGCGTGGCGCGAGCACCGTTTCGGCGGGCGGACGGGCGTCTCGACGGCGGCGGCGGGCGAGCCCGGCGCGGCGATTCCGGGCCACGCGGGCGAGGCACAGGCCGATCTGGCGACCGCCGACGCGCGATGACAAGCGGGTCGGAAGGGTTGATTGGCCGGGGGGCCGGGCGATGTCGCACGAACGTGCTTCGGCGCATGAAAAAGCCCGGGCGTGCCGGGCTCTGATGTTCTTGGAGAAGCAACGGGCCTGATCAGGCGGCGCGGCGGAAGGAGCGCTTGGCCGCGGTGCGCGAGAAGCTGAAGAAGCTCTTCTTGGCGGTGGAGCGGCGGCTCTTGGTCGAGCTGTTGCGGGCGGACTTCTTCGCGGTGGTGCGCTTCCAGGTCTTGTTCCTGGCGGCCTTCCAGGTCTTGGCGGTGGTGCGGCGGGCCTTGCGCGTGGTGGCGCGGCGGGCCGACGTCCGGGCGGTCGTCCGCGTGGACTTGCGGGCGGTCTTGCGCCAGTTACGGCGTCGGGTCGACGTGCGTTTGGCGTTCTTCCTGGTGGTGCGGCTGTTCTTGAAAGCCATTCTGGTGACTCCGTTCACAGGGGGGGCTTGCGGCCCCGGTCCTTGACTTGGCCGACCACGCCCCTGCGCGGTTACATCGGCCGATTTGCAAATCGTCGTTGCGTCGAGCCGGCATGAGGCAACCTCGCAAGAATCCGATAGAGGGGGACGCGCCCCCGCGCCCGAGAGGGCTTGTATCGGACCCGGAGGGGCCCTGGAGCTGATGATGACCGCCGCCGATCGAAACGCCACGCCCGGACCCTGGTCGCCCGAGTCGTGGCGTCGTTTTCCGCACTCGCAGATGATCGAGTACCCGGACCGCGCCGAGCTCGACGCGAGCGTGGAGCTGCTGCGATCGCTCCCGCCGCTGGTGACTTCGTGGGAGATTGAGCGGCTGAAGTCGTTGATCGGCGACGCGCAGGAGGGGCGTCGATTTCTGCTCCAGGGCGGGGACTGCGCCGAGACGCTGGACGATTGCCGCCCGGACATCATCACCAACAAGCTGAAGATTCTCTTGCAGATGTCGCTGGTGATGGTTCACGGCGGGAAGAAGCCGGTGATCCGGGTGGGGCGGTTCGCGGGCCAGTACGCCAAGCCGCGCTCGAGCATGAGCGAGACGCGCGTCGTGGACGGGCAATCGGTGACGCACCCGAGCTATTTCGGGGACCTGGTGAATCGCGCGCCCTTCGACGCCGCGAGCCGGCGGCCCGATCCGTACCTGATGGTGCGGGCGTACAAGCACTCGTCGATGACGCTGAACTTCATCCGCTCGCTCGTGGAGGGCGGCTTTGCGGACCTGCACCACCCCGAGTATTGGGACCTGTCGTTCTTCGGGAGCGCGGGGCTGCCGCCGGCGCGGAGGGCGGAGTATGAGCGGATGACGGCGACGCTGGCCGATGGCCTGCGGTTCATGGAGGCTCTGGGCGAGCGGGCGGTGGGCGAGATGAACCGCGTGGAGTTCTTCACGAGCCACGAGGGGCTGAATCTCTACTACGAAGAGGCGCAGACGCGGCGTGTGCCGCGGCGCGAGGGGTACTACGACCTGACGACGCACCTGCCGTGGATCGGGGAGCGGACGCGCGAGCTCGGCGGCGCGCACATGGAGTATTTCCGCGGGATCGAGAACCCGATTGGGATCAAGCTCGGCCCGGGCGCGGCGCCGTCGGACGTGCTGGCGCTGTGCGGCGCGCTGAACCCGAGGAACGAGGCGGGGAAGATCATTCTGATCACGCGGCTGGGGCAGGGGCGGGCCGGCAAGGTGCTCCCGCCGCTGATCGAGGCGGCGCGCCAGGCCCAGGTCCGCGTGCTGTGGGTGTGCGATCCGATGCACGGGAACGGGATCAAGACCGCCTCGGGCATCAAGACCCGCTCGTTCGACGCGATCGCGGCGGAACTCGAGGAGACGTTCGACGTGCATCAGGCGTGCGGGACGCACCTGGGCGGCGTTCACTTCGAGTTGACGGGCGACGACGTGACCGAATGCGTGGGAGGCGCGGCGGGGATCACCGAGCATCACCTGGCGCGGAACTATGCCACGCTGTGCGACCCGCGATTGAACTATCAGCAGGCGCTGGAGCTGGCGTTCATCGTGGCGCGGCGGCTGACGCCGAGGAAGTAGATGCGAGCGGCCAGGCGCGCACGCGCCGCGGCGCTGTCGCGACGGCGGCGAGCCCGATGGAGCCGTCGGACTCACACGTCCGTCGCTGTTATTTTCTGCTCAGATCGAGGGGGCGTGGGCGCGGACCACGAAAGTCCCGGTCAAGTCGGGCCGCGCGAGCGCCGATAGCCCTCACGGGGAAGCCCGGCGGGATTCCCGATGGGAAGCAGGGTGGGGCAAGGACGCCCCGGCCGCTTTCCCGGTTCACGCGAGGCCACACGAGTATGTCTCACGAGCACGAGATTCGAGAGACCTTGCCGTTTGATCGGCGGCGTGCGCGTCGGCGGATCGCGGCGGGGACGGTGATGGCGACGATCACCACCCCGGACGGACAGTCCACGCTCTCTCGCGTGCGTCTCCAGGACATCTCAACGACGGGCGTCGGGCTGCGTTGCGACACGCCGCTGCCCGTGGGCACGGTGGTCGCGGTGTATTCCGAGGGCTCGCGGTTCCCGAGCGCGTCGGGCATCGTGGTGCGCTGCCTGCCCATGGGCGAGGGGTACCGCATCGGGCTCGACCGGCGTCTGCGCGCGGTGGCGTAAACACTCGAAGATGCGCGTGGGCGGCCCGGCGATCACGCCGTGCCCTGCCGCCAATTCTCCAGCCCGGCGAAGAGACGCTCCACGTCTGGTTCTTGCACATTTCCCATGGTGGCGATCTGGGCCCAGCCGCGCGGCGGCAGGTAGGGGCTGCGCGTGTTGACCTCGTAACCCAGGGCGCGGGCGATCAGCGCGAGGCGCTCGGGCGGAAGGCCGGGCGGCGGCACAAAGGTCGTCACCGAAGGGCTGGCGTGCTCGTCCGCGGCGATCGGTTCGGCGTGCAGGGCGCGCAGGCGGCGTCGGACAAGAGCGCCGAGGCGGCCCACGCGCGAGTATTCGGCCTCGCGCTTCGTTCGCGTGTCGAATCGCTGGAGCGCCGCGTCGAGCGCGTTGATCAGCGTCGACGCGATGGTGAAGCGCGGGCCGCGCGTGTCGAAGGCGGCCCGGGCGTCGAGCGCCAGGGGCACGCCTTCCATCGCCAGCCCGCGGAGCGTCTCGGCCGGCCCGAGAAGGATCGCAAGCCCCGCGAGCGCGCCCAGGCACTTGCCGCTGGTGCTGGTCGCCAGGAACACATCCTTGAGGTCGAGCGGCACGCTCCCCAGCGTGCTGACGCAGTCGAGGCAGACGCGCAGGCCGCGGCCGCGGGCGAGCGCCAGGAGATCATCGATCGGATTCAGCACGCCGGTGCTGGTCTCGCCGTGAACGCCCCAGACCCACGCGCCGGCATCGAGCTTTTTCAGCGCGGTGTCCACCTCGTGCATGTTCCACGCGCGGCCCCACGACCATTCGAGCCTGTCGAACTCGAGCCCCCAGCGTCGCGCCTGTTCGGCCAGGCGCGCGCCGAACTCGCCGTTGACAAGCACCAGCCCGGCGCGCCTCGGGCGGAGCGACGCGAGCGCGGCCGCCACGCATTCGTTCGCGAGCGTCCCGCTCCCTGTCATCATCGTGGCGTCCACGCCGCCCGCCATCTCGCCCAGCACGTCGCGGGAGCGCTCGAAGCGCGCGACGCAGCCCGGGGCCCGGTGGGAGATCGCGCGATCCGTCAGCGCCCGCTCGACCTCGGGCGAAAACTCCGGCGGCCCGGGGAGGAGCGAGATGGCGCGCTCCGCGGGCGTGGGTTTCTCGTCGATGGCCGCGTGCCGCTCCAGCCGCGCCGCGATCCGGCGCATCGACGCGGGAAGGCTGTTGACGGCCATGGCGAGCGGCGTGAAGAACGCGTGACCGGCTGCCCGCTCGGCTCCGATCGCTTGGAAGCCGAGCTTGCGGTACATGCCGAGCTGGCGGCGCACGCCCGACGCGAGCAGGTGCGAGTAACCGGCGTCGCCGGCGTGCCGGTAGAGCAGCAGGAGGAGGCCGGGGAGCACGACGCCCTTGCGTTCCGAGGGGCGGACCGCCAGCAGGCGGACTTCCAGGGGGCGCGGGCAGTGGCGGTCGATCCACGAGGGGTCATCGAGGCGCGACGCGACGGAGAAGGGCGGCCGATCGTGGACCGCCAGCATCGCCACGACCTCCGGGCCGCGCTTGGCGATGAGATAGAGGTTGCGTTCGTGGAACTTGTCGATCAGGGCCGGTCGCCCTGGGTCTTCGTGCTGCCCGATCTCGCGGACGAACGTGAGGTAGTTCAGCTCGTGAACCTGGCGGAGCTCGCCCTCGTCGTCGGCCCGCTTGAACGTCAGCCCGGCCAGGTGAAAGAGCAGCGGGCGGCGTGCGTGCGGGCGCGGGGGGAGTTGGCCGGCGAGCATGGGATCGACTCCGGGCGAGAATCCATTGGGCCGAGTGTACGGCCCGGGGCTTAGTATAGTGCATACTAATATAAAGCGTGGGGTTGCCGGGGGCGTGCCGGGCGGGGTTGCGCGCGGGGCCGATCAGGCGTCGGCGTGGGAACACCACGCTTGAAGTTTCGGAGCGTGATTCAACGGGTGGGTTGAACTAGGCGACCAGCGCGACCTTGCGTTCGCCGGCGAACTGCACGGCGACGGCCTGGTGGCGCTCGAGTGATGCCGCCACGCGCACGACCTTTGCGGGAACCAGTTCGGCGGAGTTCACGACGGGCTTTTTTCCCCAGGCGATGAAGACGTCGAGTTCGTCGCCCGGGTTGATCGGGCGTGCGGAGTCGATGCGGATGAGCGCGCCGCCCGAGGAGAGGTCGCACGTCCGGGCCGGCAGGTACTGCCGCGAGGCGCGGTGGTAGACCTTGCAAGGACGGTCGATGGGCGTTCGGGCGTGCAGTCTTCGGTCTGGGTTGGGTTCCACGCAAAGTCCCCGGTTGGGAGGCCGAATGGCCGATGAGATGTGAAGTGCGTATCGGGCCAACGGCCTATTGACTTTCACATTTGGAGTGCCGCACTCGTCGATTCACGAGTTCTAAACCCGATTTTGGTGGAACACCTGCCCACGGGCTTCCGGTGAGAGAGGGCTCATGCCACATCTTTCTGTCCTGATTCCAACATTTCAGCGTCCGGCGCGGATCGCGGCGTGCCTCGCGTCGCTCCGCGCGCAAGTTCTTGAAGGACTGGATGTTGAGATAATCGTCGGGCTTGATGGCCCGGACCCGCGCTCGCGTGAGGCGATCGAACGGGTCTGGCCGCGGTCCTCCCCGACCGGTGCGGTTTCGCTCGATGTCTTGGATTTCCCCAAGCAGGGCTATATGGGCGTGCGGCGGGAGATTCTGGCCCGCGCGACCGGGCAGGTCATGGTGTCGCTGAACGACGATGTGGAGGTATGCCCGGGGTTTCTGGCGGCTCATGCTCGTCGGCATCTGGCCGCCCCGGCGCCCGTGATCGTGGTGGGCGACTCACCCTGGAAGGTGCATCCGGGCGACACTTTGTTTGATCGCATGGTGCGCGAGACGTCGCTGATCTTTTTCTATGACCAGATGTACGCCAAGGCCGCGGCGGTCGGGGCTGATCATGACTGGGGCTATCGGTTCTGCTACGGCCTGAACTTCTCGGCGCCGCTGGACCTGGTCCGCGAGGTCGGGGGCTTCGCCGATCACGCCGACACCTACGGCTATGACGACATCGAGCTGGCGTTCCGGCTGAGGCGGGCGTTCAAGACGCCGGTGCTGTTCGAGCCCAGGGCCGCGGCGTTGCACGACCACCGGTACACGCCGCGCGACGTGATCCGGCGCGAGTACAACCTGGGCCGGGCGGCGTGGAAGTTCGCGAGATCGAACCGGGACTTTGGCCTGGACCTCTTCGGGCGCGACATCACGAGCGAGGGCGAACTGTCCTATTCGCGTGAGTTCGTGTCGCGCGAGCGGAAGAGCGCGATGGGGCTGGCGCCGGAATTCCTGGCGCTGGGAGAACGGCCGTCGGGCCTGGTGGCGCCGGCGGGCATGTCGTCGGGCGCGGCGGGCGTGGTGCGGGCCCTGGCGCAGCAGTTCATGCTGCTGAAGCGATGGCTGTGGAGGCGGGGCTTGCTGGACGAGAGCGAGGGGCTGCCGACGCGGGAAGTGCTGGTCGAGGGCTCGGACTCGGCGGAAGTCGGCGGTGCTATCTCGAGCTTGCGATGAGAACGATGACGGCGATCGATGCGACGATGGCGAGCACGAGCAGCGTGATCTTGGCCGCGCTGTACGGACGATCTCCGGAAAGCTCGCCGGTGCGTGCGTTGACCAGGAAGCGGTAGGTCTTGCCGGAGTATCGGTACGCGGTCACCCACACCGGCACGAGGATGTGCTTGAATGTCACGCCGGAGTAGGTGGTGCTCGTTGAGGCGATGCGTTGATGGTCGCCGCCGATGTCGCGGCGGATGGTGTCCTCGATCGTCGGGCGCATGCGGGCCTGTGCATCCTTGAAGCCGTCCTTCAGCCCGACGCTGTACGCCTCGGCCCGGAAGCCGGCGAGGTATTCCTCCGCGAACGGGACGAGCTCTCGGGTGTTGAAGTCCGCTATTTTTTCGAGGTGATTCGGGGGCAGCGACTTGCTGGCGGGCACCAGAATGTCGTCGAAGCGGTTGCGGACCAGCCCGGCGACGGGGGTCCATCGCGTCTTGCGGACCTGCTGCGGGCGCATCGTGGGCTTGCCGTTGACCACGACGCTCACCATCTGCGTCGCGTAGTAGTCGTCGCCGCGCTCGCCGGTGTAGCGGCACGCCGTCGCGCAGTCGTAGGTCCAGTACGGCACGTACACGCCGGACAGCCCGCCCTCGATGTTCGCAAAGTCCCCGAGCTTTCCCGGCGCGAACCAGCGAGAGTGCAGCCAGCCCGCGAAGAGCGATCGCGCCTTCTCGGCGTCGATCTTGAACGGGAGCAGGCTGCGTGGCTTGAGGTATCGCTCGGACACGGCCTGGGCCACGATCGGCGTGCCGCAGAACGCGCAGGACTGCGACGTCACGTTCTTTTCGAGTGTCTGCGTGGCGCCGCAGGAGTCGCAGTGAACCACCAGCGCCTCGGCCGCCCCCTCATCGGCGGAGAGTTCCGAGAGCGTGCGTTCGAAGTCGATTTCTTCGACGGCCTCGGCACCGGGCGCGTGCCCGTCGGCGCTGGCGATGGGGTTATCGTGCCCGCAGTATTCGCAGTGGAGCGAATCGGTGCCGGGCTTGAAGACCAGCTTGGCGCCGCAGCGGGCGCAGGGGAACTCGCGATCGCCACCCTTGGCGACAGGGATGGACGAGGCGGGCTCGGGGGCGGGTGTCATCGACGAGGAGTCGGTGGTCATGGCGGTGGCGCGTCGGGTGCGTCGTTACCGGGGAGGCATGGCCGGCGGTATCGGCGGCGGCACGCTCGCGAACACGCCCGCCAGTTCCGGCACGTTTCCCGCGGGCGACCAGCTGGCCATTCCCTGCTTCCAGACGAGCGAATCACGCGTCAGCCGCCCGCTCGACGCCTGCTGCGTCAGCGTCTGCATGTCGAACGGCCCGGTCTGCTGGTCGTTCACGGCGACGAAGAACATCGCCGCCCCGGGGATCGGGGGCGGTGCGCCCGCACCCCCCTGCTGGCCGCCCGTGTTCAGCGAGCCGGCCATCTGCTGCGCCATCACGAACCCCATCGCCATCCCCGCGCCCTGGCCCGCGGCGCCCTGGTTCTTCGCGGCGGCCTCCATCGCGTTGGCTGCCTGGAACTGGGCGTATTGCTGGAGATTCCCGACCAGGCCCATGCTGCTGCGTATGTCCAGGGCCGCCTCGACCTCCGGCGGGAGCGAGATGTTCTCGATGAGCAGCTTGGTCAGGTCCAGACCATACTCGCCGAACTCCGGGCGGATCGCGCCGGCGACGAACTCGCCCAGCTCGCTCAGGTTGCCCGCCAGGTCGAGCATCGGGATCTTGCTCTCGCCCAGCGTGTCGGTGAAGCGCGACACGATGACGTTACGCAGCTGCTCGTTGATCCCCTCTTCGGTGAATCGGGCCGCGGTGCCAACGACCTGTTTGATGAGCGAGCCCGGGTCGCTCACGCGCATGGCGTAGGTGCCGAACGCGCGGAGGCGCACCGGCCCGAACTCCGGGTCGCGCCGCATCACCGGGTTCATCGTGCCCCACTTCAGGTCGGTGAACTGCTTGGTCTGAACGAAGTAGACCTCGGCCTTGAACGGGCTCTCGAAGCCGTACTTCCAGCCCTTGAGCGTCGCCAGGATCGGGAGGTTCTGGGTTGTGAGCGTGTACGTGCCGGGCTTGAAGACGTCCGCGAGCTGTCCCTCGTTCACGAACACCGCCGCCTGGCCCTCGCGCACGACGAGCTTCGCGCCGTTCTTGATCTCGTTGTTCATCCGCTCGAAGCGATGGACCAGGACGTTCGGCGCGTCCTCGAGCCATTGCACGATGTCGATGAGCTCGCCCGAGAGTTTCTTCCAGATGTCCATGGCACGGCCTCCGCGCGGCGATAGCTGGCCCGGCCGCGTGCGGGCGCAGATTCTTTCGCAGTTTAGCACGCGGAGTTTCAGGATCCTCACAGGGCGAGCGCGCCGGCTCGGCAGGGCACTCCGGCTCCGGGCCACGCGTTCGGACGCGGGTTCACCACCAGCGCCTCTCCCGCTCTTGGCCCATCGTCCGGAAGCACACGCCGCCCTTGGGCGCTCCCCGGCGGCGGCCCGGGGGCGACTCCATGCCTTCCGTCGAGCGAGTGGTCGGCGTCGCCTGCCTCGGCGATCAACAGCCCGCGTCGAAGGCGCCGGCGAACGCGTCGTAGTCGTCGCCGTTGACGAAGCCGTCAGCGTTGAAGTCCGCCGTGATGTCCGCGACGTCAAAGGCGCTGGCGAACGCGTCGTAGTCGTCGCCGTTCACGAACCCGTCGTAGTTCACGTCCGCGTCGCAGAAGGGCACGACGAACTCGGCCTCGACGCTGTCGATCGTGAACTCGTAGTCGTTGTCCCCCAGGCCGATGAGGCTCTGCTCGGGCACGAACTCGACCGAGATCAGGCCGGTCCAGTTGAGCACCACCGTGTTCATCGCGTGGTCGATCTGCCCGTCGTCGTTCAGCTCAACCCGCTTCGTGGAGTCCTGTCCGCCGCCCGCGCGGTGCCCGATGATGACAACCGCGGAAGCCCACGACCAGCGATGAACCTCTTCCTGGTTGAACGTGCCGCCGATCTCGAAGCGGGCGAGATTGAACGCCCGTCCGTCAGCGGCATCGAGCCTCAACACCACGTGGTTGGCGCACACCAGGTTGGGCGTTCCGTTGTTGACCATCGCCTGGTTGTGATGCGGGTTGTTCTCGGGCTGATAGTTGCCGACGAGGATGAACCCGTCGGCGTTTCCGAAGGTCGGCGTCAGCCTGAATCCGTGATCCACGTAGCTGCCCGCGCCGTTGGCGATTGCGCGAAGCGGCGAGACGTGGTCGAAGTCGATGACCTGCGCGGCGCACGTCACCGAGCCCGCCAACGTCGCCAGAACAACACCAGTTTTCATGGCCCCTCTCCCATGACGACCGCGTGGTGTTCACGGGCCGCCCACCCAAGGAGGCCGACCACGAGCTGCTTGATACGCCGATACACCTCGGTCCAAAGGGAGTCGCCGGGCGAGTCCCCCGGCCTTCCTCAGTGCGGCCACGCCCCGCATCCATCCGAGACGCCCCTCCTCGCGTCTGCTTGTCATGCCTATCCTTTCGACCCTGCGCACGGCGTGGGCCGTTCGGGTTTTATTCGATCGCTCCGCCGCGCCGGCGACGCACGGCGTGGCGCCGGTCGCAGGCTTCGGGCTCGGTTCATCGGCCCACCGTTCCAGGCACCGTTTTCTCGACACGTTTCACGCGAGGTTTCCATGCCCACCAACGGCACGATCACGCAGGTCATCGGCTCCACCTTCGACGCCCAGTTCCCCGAGGACCAGCTCCCCGACATCTACAACGCGCTCGAGGTCAAGGCCCAGACCAAGGTCGGCGAGCTCTTCCTCGTGGGCGAAGTGCAGCAGCACCTGGGCGGCGGACGCGTCCGCGCGGTCGCGCTGGGCTCGACCGACGGCCTTCGCCGCGGCCTCCCCTGCGTCGACACCGGCTCCTCCGTCCAGGTGCCCGTGGGCGAGAACGTCCTCGGTCGCGTCTTCAACCTGCTCGGGCAGCCGATCGACAAGATGGGCCCCGTGACGACGGCCAAGAAGTCGTCGATCCACAAGGCGCCCCCAGAGTTCGCCCAGCTCAACCCCAAGACCGAAATCCTGCCCACGGGCATCAAGGTCATCGACCTTCTCTGCCCCTTCGTCCGCGGCGGAAAGATCGGCCTGTTCGGCGGCGCCGGCGTCGGCAAGACCGTCGTCATCCAGGAGATGATCGCCCGTGTCGCCAAGAACTTCGGCGGTTACTCCGTGTTCGCCGGCGTCGGCGAGCGCACCCGCGAGGGCAACGACCTCTGGCGCGAGATGAAAGAGGCCGAGTACACCGACGAGAAGGGCCAGAAGGCCCACGTGCTCGACAAGGTGGCGATGGTGTTCGGGCAGATGAACGAGCCGCCGGGCGCGCGTCTCCGCGTCGCGCTGTCGGCCCTCACCATGGCCGAGGAGTTCCGCGACGCGTCGGGCAAGGAAACCCTGATGTTCGTGGACAACGTCTTCCGCTTCACGCAGGCGGGCTCCGAGGTGTCGGCGCTGCTCGGTCGTATGCCCTCGGCCGTGGGTTACCAGCCGACGCTGTCGACCGAGATGGGCGAGCTCCAGGAGCGCATCACGTCGACCGCCAAGGGCGCCATCACGTCGGTGCAGGCCATCTACGTTCCGGCCGACGACCTGACCGACCCCGCGCCGGCGACGGCGTTCACGCACCTCGACGCGTTCATCGTGTTGTCGCGTCAGATCGCGGAGAAGGGCATCTATCCGGCCGTCGACCCCCTGGCCTCGACCTCGCGAATCCTCGACCCGCAGATCATCGGCGAGCGTCACTACCGCGTCGCGCAGCGCGTTCAGCGAATCCTCCAGCGTTACAAGGACCTTCAGGACATCATCGCGATTCTGGGCGTGGACGAGCTTTCGGAAGAGGACAAGGCGACCGTGGCCCGCGCCCGCAAGATCGAGCGCTTCCTGTCGCAGCCGTTCCACGTCGCCGAGCAGTTCACGGGCTTCAAGGGCGTGGACTCGCCCCTGGACGCGACGATCGACAGTTTCGAGCGCCTGTGCAACGGCGAGGGCGACAGCCTCCCCGAGGGCGCGTTCATGTACGTGGGCACGCTCGAGGACGCCAAGGCCAAGGCCGAGAAGATGGCCAAGGGTTGATCGAGCCGGACGGCACGAGCCCCGGGCAATCGAGCTTCGACCAAAGCCCCGGCGAGAGCCGGGGTTTTTCGTTGCGGCCGATCACTTCCCCTCGTACGCCGCCACCAATTTCGCGATGTCCAGCTTCCGCATCTGCATCATCGCCGACATGGCGCGGTCGGCGCGGGCGAGGTCTTTGTCCTGGATCATCTTCAGGAGTATTCGCGGGCAGATCTGCCACGACAGGCCGAACTTGTCCTTGAGCCAGCCGCACTGGCTCTCCTGGCCACCTTCGAGCAAGCGGGACCAGTAGTGATCGATCTCGTCCTGGGAATCGCACTGGACCATGAGCGAGATCGCCTCGTTGAATTTGAACGTCGGCCCGCCGTTGAGCGCGATGTACCGCTGGCCCTCGAGCTCGAAGGTGATGGTGAGGACGGAGCCCCTGGGGCCCGGGCCGACGCCGCCGCAACGCATCACATCGAGAATGCGTGATCTCTTGAACACCGAGCAATAGAAATCGACTGCCTGCTCCGCGTTGTCGTTGAACCACAGGAACGTGACGATTTTCTGTTCGGACATGAGGGTCTCCGGTGAGGGCGGGTCAAACATCGACACTCGTTCTGTACTACACCCGCGTCAGGGTCTCGTGACCAGCGCTTCGAGCTGATCGGTTGCCTTGCCCCAGCCCTGGTGGAATCCCATCTCTTCGTGGGCCTTGCGATCGGCGACCGACCAGTGCTGCAGGCGGGCCGAGTAGCGCGTCGTGCCGTCGCCAAGGTCGTCGAACGTGAGCGTGCCGACCATGAAGGGCTTGTTCGAGGGTTCCCACGCCTTCACGAAGGCGTCCGTGAACACCAGCTTCTTGTTCTCGACGACCTCGAGGTACACGCCGGGGTTCAGGAACTCCCGCCCCTCGGGGCTCTGCATGACCACGCACACCGATCCGCCGGGGCGCGGATCGACCTCGGCGCGCACCGTCTTCCACGGCGCCGGGGTGAACCACTCCACCAGCAGCGTGGGGTCGGTCCAAGCGCGGAACAGCTTGTCCGGCGAGGCCCGAATCACGCGTGTCAGCACGAGCTGTCGTTCGGTGAGCGGTTCGTCGGGCGTTGCGATCGGCATAAAGAAGCTCCGTTATTCCGCGCGCGTTGGTGCGATCAAGAAAGTCGGATGGACGCGGAGCGCGCTGGGCGCCCGGAAGCATCGCGAGGCAGATCATCCGGACTCCGGGCGCGTCGCGCGTGGCGGGCAAGTTCCACGCGATCGGGCACGCTCGTGATCCACGACCTCGGCCCCGCGAGGACTTTCAGTGTTTCCCCCACTCCCGCGGCACGATCACCATCCACGACACGCCGAAGCGGTCGGTCACCATGCCGAAGCGCGGCGAGAAGAACGTCGTGCCGATCGGCATCGTGACCCTGCCGCCCTCGGATAGCGCGGCGAAGGCGCGATCGGCCTCCTCGTGCGTGCGCACCGCCAGCGAGAGCGAGAAGCCCTGGAAGCCCGCGCCCGGGCCGCAGCCGTCGGAGGCCATCACCACGCTCCCGCCCACGCGGAAGCTCGAGTGCATGACTTTGTGCTCGAATCCCGGCGCGAGCACGCCCGTCGGCACGGGATCGGGGCTCTCGCCGAACTTCATCTTCGACTCGATCGTCGCGCCCAGCGCCTTCTCGTAGAAGGCCAGCGCCTCCTCGCAACGCCCGCCGAACATCACGTACGGCTCGACCATCGCGCCTTCGAATGTGCTCCCCATCTTCGACTCCTTGGCGTCTGCTTCCCGGGCTTCCGCGTGTTGTCTACCCGCCTTCGTGCCTGCTGAACAGCCCCTCGACGTACCGCATCAGGTGCCCGACGCACTCAACCGCGACGTCGGGGGAGTTCTTGGCCTTGGCCAGCACGAACGCGCCCTGCAGCACCGCCTGCGTGAAGAGCCCCAGGCTCTCGGCGCTCCACGGCGCGTCGGGGGCATACATCGCCTTGGCGGCGGCGATGTCGCGGGCAACGCCCGCCGCGTGCTCGCTGATGTGCTTGTCGCACGCGACACGGATCGCCGGGTGCGTTTCGTACGCCTCCTGCACCATCGTGCCCAGGAGACATGTGAAGTCCGGCAGTTCGCCGCGCAGGATGCTCCCGCGGAACTCGATGTAGCCCAGCAGCCTGTCGAGCGGGTCCGCCGATTGGTTGAACGGCGCGGCGGCGAAGAGCCCCGCGGCCATCGCGGCGAAATGGTCCGCCGCCGCCAGCGCCAGGTCTTCCTTGGTCTTGAAATGATGGAAAAACGCACCCTTGGTCACGCCGGCGGCCTTGCAGAGCTCGTCGACCGAGGTGTCCGCGTAGCCCTTGGCGCGAATGACGCGCAAGGCCGCGTCGAGAAGCCGGGTGCGGGCGTCGAGTTGGCCTGCTTTCATTGATTCCATGACAAACCAGTTGGTATCAGATAAAGATACCGACCGAACGGTATGATGTCAATTCGATGACGACAGAATGTCGTATCTCTGCATGGGACAGGAACTTCGGCTGGTGATCGCGACCCCGATCCTGCTTCAAAATCGAACGAAAAGGGGCCGGAATAGTCCGGCCCGTGCGGGGTTACTGATTGCGGGTTGGGTGTCGGGGGTGGGCTTGATCAGCACCCGGCCTCGAAGTCTTGGGCGAAGGCGTCGAAGTCATCGCCGTTGACGAACCCATCGTTGTTGTAGTCGGCGGCGGGGCTTCCGCTCTCGAAGGCGTCGGCGAAGAGGTCGTAGTCATCGCCGTTGACGAATCCGTCGTGGTTGAGATCGGGGGGGCAGGGCGGGCGTGTGTTGAGGGCGGCCAGGCCGTACTGCGCGCCGAACAGGCCGCCGGTTGAGCCGACGACCGTCGCGACGCCGGTGGTCTTGTTGATGCGGAGGAGTTGTTCGTTGGAGGCGTTGATGGTGTAGCAGGCGTCATCGTCGGCGCGGTAGGCCAGGCCGTTGCAGTCGGTGATGCCGGAACCGAGGGTGCCGACGACGGTGCGGGCGCCGGTGGAGGTGTTGATGCGGACGAGTTGTGTGCCGCTGGTCTGGTCGTTGAGGCCCAGGAGCTGCTCGCTGGTGGTGTCCCACTCGAGGCCGCCGACGTTGCCGCCCTGGGCGGCGCCGATGTTGGAGGCGACGAGGGTAGACATGTTGATGGACATGAGCTGTCCGGTGCCGGCGGAGTAGGCGTAGAGGGTGCCGGTGCGGGGGTTGTATCCCAGCCCGTTGATGGTGAGGGAGGTTCCGGTGACGGTGCCTTTGAGCGTGACGGCGGCGGTGGCGGGATTGATCGAGTAGAGCTTGCGGTTGGTGTCGATGGCGTAGAGCACGCCGAGGTTCCAGTCGGACGTGAGCCCCTGGAACTGGGCGGCGAGCTCGCCCCGCTTGGCGAAGTTGCCGGTGGCGGAGTTGAGGGTGCCGAAGTTGTTGGCGGCGTCGCCTGCGGCGTAGAGGTTGCCGGTGGGCGAGCCCTTGCCGGACTTGCAGATGCCGGTGGGATTGGCCAGGGCGTTCTGGAGGCTGGCGAGCTGCATGGCCGTGCCGTTGTTGGCGCCGCCGGAGGAGGTGCAACCGGCGTGGGTGTGGATGCCGATGGCAAAGCCGGTCGTGTCGTTGAGGACGCAGGAGCCGGAGTTTCCGCCGGTGGTATCGACGGCGTACTGGACGTTGGTGCCGACGAGCGCGGTGTAAAGGCCGGTGTGCGTTTTCTGCACCTGATTCCAGGTGGGAGAGACCGGCGAGGAGACGGTGCCATAGCCGGTGATGCGGATCGTGTGCCCGTTGGGAGAGCCGGCGTTTCCGAGGACATGGCGCAGGCCGTAGGACTGATAGGGCGTGAGTCCGGTGTTGGAGTTGGCGGAGACGCCGAAGTAACCCCAGTCGTTCCCGATGCCGCCGTTGACGCCCTGGACGCTGGTGGCCTCGACGACGTACTGGTGCTCGGGGCCTGGGTGGACGATCGAGCCGCTGGCGGTGGAGAGGGGGACTTTGAACTCCATGACGTGTCCGGAGGACGTGCCGCAGTGCCCTGCGGTGAGGAACATGGAGTTGAGGTCGTTGATGAGCCAGGAGCTGCAGCCGACGGAATGGCGTGCGTTTCGGTCGTCGTAGCTGAGCTGGCGATCATCGGTGTTGCCGCAGATGCTCCGCTGCTCCCCGCCGAGATCGCCGACCGTGACCCGGGTCATGACGATCCGGCTGGGCCCGGTGTTGGGCGAGGCGAAGAGTTCCACGAGGACGGTGTCGCCGTTCATGAACGCGGAGGTCATGCGCCATTGGGAGGCGGTCTCGGCATTGAGCCATTGGACCGCGCCGTCGGCCATCGAGGTGATCTTGAGTCGGGCGGCGTTCTCGTTGGCGGGGTCGCCCGCGAGCGAGAGCGACTCGAAGGCGAGACGAAGCCACGGCGCGCCCTGCGACTCGACGAATGTCGCGAAGACGATCTGTGGACCATCGGCATCCGCGGGCGCTTCGACAAACCCCGAATCGATCGCGAGCGCCTCTTCGTGGCTTGGGGGCGTGGGGAGCGTGGGCGGATCGACCCAGCGATTGCCCACGACCTGAGCCCGCGCGCTCTCCACGCCGACAACCATTCCGCACGCCGCGACCATCGCCGCGATTGTGACGCTCTTGCGATTCGTCATGCCACACTCCCTTTGCATACGCCCACGAGCCGGCCAATGTACCACGGGACGGGCGGCGATTCGAGGGCAAATGCCCGCGTTTCGGGCCCGGCGTCGTCCCATAGAACACCCGCGGCCTGTTACGAGAGGGCGCGATCGAGCCACTCGATCAATCGCGTGACCTCGGCCGGGCTCGTGTAGTGGACCATGCTGACCCGAACCACGCCGTCGTCGGCTTCAAGGCCGACCGATTCGATCAGACGCTTGGAGTAGAAGTGCCCATAACGGATCGCGAGGCCATCGCGGTTGGCGCGGGTCGCCAGCTCGCGCGACGAGCGGCCGGGGACAACGAAGCTGATGGTCGGGACGCGTCCCGCGCCGGCGTGCGTCGGGCCGATGATCTCGACATCGCGACGAGAACGAAGCCACTCGATCAGCGCCGACTGCGTCGCCAACTCCAGGCTCTCCATGGCGCCGAACGCACGCTCGACGATCGCGCGGTCACGGGCGCGTCCCTCGTCCCGGCGGGTCGGCGGACTCGTCTCGCCCGCCAGGAAGCAGAGGTACTCCCACAGCCCGTTGATCGCGGCGCACGATTCGTGGTTCACGCCGCCGAGCTCGAACGTGTACGGAACGCGATCGCGCGGGATGAAGTAGTGGTTTGGCCCTTCGAGCTCGGCGAAGGCCTCGCGCGTGCCGAACAGGGCGGCGGCGTGCGGGCCGTAGACCTTGTACGTCGAATACACATACCAATCCACGCCCAGGCGCGCCACGTCGGGCGCGCGGTGCGGCACATACGCCACGCCGTCGCACACCACCCTCGCGCCGACCGAGCGTGCCATCGCCGTCACCTCCGCGGCGTCGACGATCTCGCCGAGGATGTTCGAGACATGCGGGAAGGCGACCAGGCGCGTGCGATCGCCCAGCAGGGGACGGAGCGATCGCGGGGCGATGCGCCAGGAGCCCTGTTCGTCGCCGCGCGGTTCGCGCTCGGCGCGCCACTCGCGCACCACCCAGCCGCGATGGGCCAGCCTCATCCACGCGCCGATGTTGGCCTCGTGCCCGGCGGTGCAGACGACGATCTCGTTGCGGTCGGGGCGGGGCGATCGCTCGTAGCACGACGCGAGCAGGTGGCAGAGCGTCGTGGTGGATGACGCGAGCACAACCTCGCCCACGCCGTGCGCGTTGAGCAGCAGCTTCACCATGTCGTGAGCGCCCGCGACGTTCGCCGCGGCGGCGAGGGACTCGGGATAGTCGCCGCCGAGCTGCACGAAGCTCTCGGCCATGTATCGCGTCATCGCGTCGATGACGCAGCGTGGCAGGTGCGAGCCGCCCGCGTTGTCGAGGAACGCCGTGGAGCGCCGGAGCGCCGGGAACCGGGCTCGGATCTGCTCGAGCGAAGGGGCGCTTGGGGCGGGCGTGTTCATGCACGACTGTAGAGCGTGGCGCGATGAGGCGCGCGGATCGGGCGGGCGCCGATCGCGGGCCGCCCATTGGCCCGCGCCTTCCTCGCGGGCCCGTCGGGCCCGGCGTCCGGGGCCTTGCGCCTGGACGGGCGCGAGTTACTTCAGAACGCCCACGTGCTTCAGGCCCGCCTCGAACTGGGCCCAGCGCTGCTCGAGCGTGCCCGTGTAGCCCAGCGACACACGCACCAACCCCGGCGCGATCCCGGCGGCCCGAAGATCCTCGTCGCTCATCTCGCTCGACGTCGAGCTCGCGGAGCACGACATCAGCGTGTCGAAATAGCCGAGGCTGACGGCGAGGAACCCGAAGCGCTGCTCGTTCTGCAGATACTCCATGAGGCGGAACGCGCGCTCCTTGGTGCCGACGTCGATCGCGAGCATGCCGCCATAGCCGAAGCCCTCGTTGAGCATCGACGAGAGCAGCTTGTGCTGCGGGTGGTCGGGGAGGCCCGGGTACGACACCGGCACGCCGCGCTCGTTCAATCGCTCCGCGAAGAACTGGGCGCGGCGGCTGTGCTCCTTGATGCGCAGCGGCAGGTGCGGCAGTCGCAGGGAGAGCTCGAACGCGACGCGCGGGTCCATCGTCGGGCCCAGCAGCATGAGCGCGCCGGTGTGCGTGTCCATCAGGCTGGAGACGAACGCCTTGGTGCCGCACACCGCGCCGGCGATGATGTCCGACCCGCCGCCCATGAACTTGGTCATCGAGTGAACAACGACGTCCGCGCCCATCATGCTGGGCGAGACCATCATGGGCGTGAAGGTGTTGTCGACGATCAGCGATGCGCCCGCGCCGTGCGCGATCTTCGCCAGCTCGCGCAGGTCCGCCACGACCATCGTCGGGTTCGCGACGGTTTCGCAATACACAATCCTGGTGCGCGGCGTGATGGCCCGCCGCACCGCGTCGAGGTCCGCGATGTTGAGGAACGTCGTGGCAACGCCGGCCTTGACGGGGAGGAACTCCTTGAGCAGCGCGAACGTCCCGCCGTAGATCGTGTCGGACGCGACGATATGGTCGCCCGGGCCGCAGTGCTGCATGATCGCGCCGGCGATGGCGCTCATGCCGCTGGCGGTGCAGTACGCGGCCTCGGTGCCCTCGATGGCGGCGACGTACCTCCCGAGCACGTAGACCGTGGGGTTGAAGTGCCGGCCGTAGAGGTAGCAGCCCTCGGCGGATTTCTGCTGGTCCTCCGGGCCGCGCAGGCCCTGGAAGATGTCGGGCATGGTGGCGGCGTTGAGGACGGTGAAGGTGGTGGACGCCTCGATGGACATGTTGACGCCGCCGTGCTCGCCGAACTCGTGACGAACCTTGGCCAGCGACTCGATGGGGTTGAATGACATGGGGGCCTCCCGGTGGGGAAGTGTAGTGAGGACGTAACTGTGAAGTGGGACTCGTTCAGGCCCCGGATTCAACCGCGAGCCCCCGGCGTCGGCGTGACAATCAGGGCTGCGTGGAGCTGCTCACCCTCTCGCGCCCGCCCCCACCGTCATCTTCACCGGCACGAACGTCGGCTTCACGCGCTTCTCGAACTCGTCGCGGTACTTGTTCACGATCGTCCTGATCGCCCAGTTGTTCCCGTCCGCCAAGCCGCAGATCGTCGTGCCGGGCATGCTCCCCATGCTCGTCGCGACCTCCAGCGCCAGGTCCAGGTCCTTGGTCTTGGCCTCGCCGCCCTCGATCCGCGTCATGAGCTGATACAGCCAGCCGCTCCCCTCGCGGCAGGGCGTGCACTGCCCGCAGCTCTCGTGCTTGAAGAACCGCGCGATGTTCCGCGCGACGGCCACCATGTCGGTGTCCTCGTCGAACACCGTCGGGCACGCCGTCCCCAGGCCCAGCACGTTGTACTTGCGGCCAATATCAAAGTCCATCTCGGCGTCGAATTGATCGGGCCCGAGCACGCCCATGGAGATGCCGCCGGCGATCGCGCCCTTGAATTTCTTGCCGTGGCGCATGCCCTGGCAGTAGTCCTTGCTCTCGACCAGCGTGCGCAGCGGGATGCCCAATTCGCACTCGTAGCAGCCCGGGCGGTTCACGTGCCCGGAGACGCCCATCAGCTTGGTGCCGAAGCTCGGCGGCCCGCCGATCGTGCTCGTCACGCCCTGCTTGCAGAACCAGTCCGCCCCGTTCTCGATGATGCTGGGAAGGTGGCAGAGCGTCTCGACGTTGTTGATGATCGTCGGCTTGCCGAAGAGGCCCTTGATCGCGGGGAACGGCGGCTTGATGCGTGGCCAGCCGCGTTTGCCCTCGAGCGCCTCGAGCAGACCGGTCTCTTCGCCGCAGATATACGCGCCGGCGCCGCGATGGACGTAGCAATCGACGGCGAACTTCTCGCCCTTGCCGGTGGTCGTGCCGTTCAGCAGTCCCTGCTTGCCGAAGAGGCCCTTGGCGTAGGCGTCGGCGAGCGCCTTTTCGAGAACCTTGGCCTGGTGGTGGTACTCGCCGCGGATGAAGATGTACGCCGTCGGGATGCGGCAGGCATAGCAGCAGATCGCGATGCCCTCCAGGAGCAGGTGCGGATCAAAGTCCATCAGCAGACGGTCCTTGAAGGTGCAGGGCTCGGACTCGTCGGCGTTGACGGCGAGGTATCGCTGCCCGGCGTCGCTCTCTTTTCCCGAGGCGTCGACCGTGACCTTGGGGAGGAAGGTCCACTTCAGGCCGCAGGGGAATCCCGCGCCGCCGCGCCCGCGGAGCTGGGACTTCTTGACCTCCTCGGTGACCTCGTCGGGCTTCATGGCCAGGGCCTTGCGCAGGCCGACGTGCCCGCCGGTGGCGAGGTATTCGTCCCAGCCGATGGTGCGGCGTCCCTTGGGGTCGGCGAACGGCCAGCAGGGGATGCGCTTGGTGAGGATGCCCTGGGTGAGCGTCGATGGGTGCGGCATAGGGCGGAAGTGTAGGGACGGGGAGGCACGGTGGTGCCAGCGATGGCTATTCCTCCCCTTGGCCCCGAATGGCTCGGATCACCCCCTCGGCGATGTAGATCTTGGCGTATTCGCGTCCCCGAAGTTTGCGGACAACGCCGGCCTTCTCCAAAGCCTGAATGTGCCGTTGCGCCGCGGGGTATGTCACGCCCATGACCTTCGCGGCGTTCGGGATCGTCACGACCTGGCGGTCGAACAGGTGATCGATGAGCCGGGTGAGCAGAATGCTTCCACGCCGCTGCGTCACCTTCTCCATGTACCGGGAGTACAACTTCGCGACACGCTGCGCGCGATCCAAGTCGGCGTTCGCCTGCTCGGCGATCGCGGTGCAGAAGAACTCGATCCACGGCACCCAGTCCCCGTGCGTGCTCACCCGCAGCAGGCGGTCGTAGTACTCGTCCCTGTGTGACTGCACCCATTCGCTCAGATTGCAGACCGGGTGTCGCAGCTCCCGATCCTTCACCGGGGCCAGCGTGACGAGCGCTCGTCCGAGGCGGCCGTTTCCGTCGCTGAAGGGATGAATGGTTTCGAACTGGTAGTGTGACAGCGCCAACTCCACGTAGTAGGGAAGCCGACGTCGTTGCGGCGCCTCCGCCGTTCCGGGGTTGCAAAAGATCTCGAAATCGCGCATGCAGCCGGGGACGTCCTTGGGAGGTGGAGGGACAAACCTCGCGTTTCCGAACCCCCTCGATGTGTCGCCGATGCACACCTGCAGATCGCGGAATTGGCCGGGCCGCATCTTTGCGTCGGCGATAAGCACGCGGTGCATCTCGCGGATGAGCCGCGCGCAGATCGGGAGATTGGAGGCGAGCCCGGCCTCGATCGCCCGACGATTTCTGAGCACCCCGACCGAGTCGCCGGAGACACTCGACTCGTCGATCGCGGCCAGCGCGATGTCACGGAGTGGAGCGAACGTGTTCTCGATCCGGGATGAGGCCTGCGCCTCGCGCGCCCGCATGGCCGAAAGGAGCAGCGTTCGCCCCGGGAGCGAATCGATCATGCCCTCGAGCCTGAGCAGGCTGGTCCGGAGCCGCTCGAGCAACGGGAACAATTTTCCGATGACCCGGTCGTAGTCGAGATCGGGCGGCAGTGGATTCGGCACAAAGGCCATTCCACGCACGATTCCAACGGTCCCCTCAGGTCCGATTTCGTCAAACGTGGTGGCTTCAAGGTGCCCTGGGCTGTTCGGCTGGAAAATCGCGGGGTTCATAAGACTTCAAGCATCGTTGAACCGCCGGGGATCAAATTCAATCTTTGGATCAAAATCGATAATTCGGCCACCGCGAGTTCTCTCGAGCTTGACATCGCCCCCGGAAGCCACGGCCGGCGCGGGGATTACGGCAGCCCAAGGTCCGGCGGCCACCCCTCACCCATACCGGTACTCGATCGGCGCGTCGATCTCCGGGTGCAGGCTCGCGTGAACCGGGCACGCGTTCCCCGCCTTCTCAAGCCTCTCGCGCATCTCCGCCGGCACGCGCCCCGCCGGGATCATCACCACCACCGGCAGCCGAGCGATTCTTCGCGGCGCCGGCGGCGCGCTCATGTGCTTCTCCACCTTCGCCGTCGCGCCGGAGAGGTCCAGCCCGTGCCGCTCGGCAAACATCGCCATCGTCGTGAGGATGCACGACGCCAGCCCGGCGGCGACCAGGTCGGTCGGGCTGAACGCCGACGCATCGCCGCCGATGTCCTTGGGCGCGTCGGTGCGGATCGTCGCGCCCTCGGGATGCCGAAGGTCGCACTTCTTGTGACCGGCGTACGAAACGTTGATCTCAACCATGACGCGAGCCTATGCGGCCGCGCCCCCAGTTAGCGAAGGCCAACCTGTCAAGGAACGAGACGCGGCGGAGCGACCACGCGGCGGAAGGCCCGGTGCGGCGAGCGTCCGTCTCCCGCGAGGCCGGCACGTATTCAGTATGTATTGCGCTTGCGTGTGAATCCCTCGCGCGTGGGGTCGATGTTCGCCAGCACTTCCGCGATCCGCGGGCCCGCCCGCCCGTCGCCGAACGGGTGCGAGGTCGGAACGCTCGCCGGCCGCTCGCGCACCAGCGCGCCCAGCCTCGCCAGTTCGTTCTCCCCCACGTGCGTCACGTTGGGTGGCTGCTCTCGCCCGGCCTGCCTTGGCCCGACGTCGATCACGCGCAGCCCCACCGCCGCCGCCTCGATCCGGCCCGCGGAGCTGTTGCCGATCATCACGCCGCCGATCGACGCGAGCTTCTTGAGAAGCCCGATGAACGCTTCGCGCGGCACATGCTCCAGCACGCGCAGCTTCCCGTGGCCCTCGCGGGACCGCAGTTCCGCCATGATCGCGTCCCGCCCGGCGTCGAGGTTTGGCGTCAGCGCCAGCGTCGGCGGGGCCGCCATCGCCGCGTCGAACACCGCCGCCGCGATCGCCCGCTCGCGTGGCTCGCCCAGGCCCGCGGGGTGGAGCAGGGCCAGCGTCCGCGGCGAGCCGAGATCGCGCCATGCCGCGTCGCTCAGCATGTCCATGGATGCCAGGCCGTCGATCGCGGGCGAGCCGACGAGGTGCACACGATCCTCGGCCTCGCCCATTCGCACGATGCGATCGAAGGATTCCCGGCTCGCCGCGAAATGAACGTGCGCGAGCTTCGTGATCGCGTGGCGCATCGACTCGTCCGCCACGCCCTCGGCCCGATCCCCGCCGTGGATGTGCGCCAGGCCCACGCCCGCGACCGCCGCCGCCGATGCCGCCGCGAACACCTCGATGCGATCGCCCAGCACGACGATCCACTCGGGACGATGCCGCTCGATCGCGCGGGCCGTCAGCGAGACGCCTTTCCCGACACTCTCGGCGTCCGCCAGTCGCCCGACGCGCCCGGGCGTCTGCATCGGGATCAGCTCCGCGACGTGGAACTCGCCCTTCACATCGCGCAGGGTCGTCGCGGGCGGGACAAGGTGCGAGCCGGCGGCAAAGACCAGGAGTTCCAGATCGTCGCGTCGGGCGATGGCGCGCATGACCGGGCGCAGCAGGCCGAAGTCCGCCCGCGAGCCCGTCACCACCGCCACCGGCCGCTTGCCGCTCATGCCGACGCCTTCAAGGACTCGATCGGCGCAAGGTCCGCTTCATGGATGGGGTGATCCGGCGCCAGGTCGCGGATCGCGACGCGCCCGACGACGAGTTCGAGCATCCAGGGCTCCAGGCCGGTGCCCGGACGCTTGATCGTGAGCATGTCGCGCGTGACGCGGGCGCCGCGCGCGACGCCCCGGGCCGTGACGATCGACTGGCGCGACACCAGGCGCACGTCGCGCTCGCACTCCAGCACGCGCTTGGAGCGCTCCCCCTGCCACTCCTCCACGCCCGAGGCCGAGACATGCTCCCACGCGGCGTGGGCGAGCGTCACGTACCGGCGCATCGCGCCGGGTTCGAGCGAGGCGGCGTGGTCGGGCCCCGGCGCGAGGTTGCTGTGGGTCAGGTGCTTCTCCAGCACGCACGCGCCCAGACGAACCATCCGGGCGCCCGTCTCCACGTCGGGCGTGTGATCGCTGTACCCGGTCGGGCGCCCGGCGAACCGCTCGCGGAGCGCGACGAATCCCTCGATCCCGGTCTGGCCCGGCGGCGTGGGGTACGCGCTCACGCACTGCAGGAATACGGACCTTCCCGCCGCGGGCGTCAGCCAGGCGCTCGCACGCTCCACCTCGTCCATCGTGCTGGCGCCGGTGCTCACGATCAGGGGCCGCCCCGTGCCCGTCGCGGCGTGCAAGAGCGGGCGGTTGATGATGTCGGGCGACGCCGTCTTGTACGCATCCCAGCGGAATCGCCGAGCCGATTCGAACAACTCCACGCTGAACACCGTGACGATCGCGTCGAGCCCGAGCGAGTGGGCGAAGCTCCCCGCCGCCGCGAGCACGTCGATCGGCGTCTCCAGGCGCCGCAGCATCTCGACGGGGTCGCGCTCCCCGGACTCTTGCTGATACTTCGCCAGGCGCGACGCGCGACTCATCAGCCGCTCGGCCTCGAAGTACTGGAACTTCACCGCGTCGACACCCGCCCCCGCCGCCAGGCGCACGAGCTCCATGAGCCGCTCGGGCGAGCCGTCGTGGTTCACGCCCAGCTCCGCGATGACGTAGGGAGGATACTCCTCGCCGAGTGTGCGGTCGCCGATCTTCATGCCGACTTCTCCATCGCGGATACATCCCCCGAGCGTCCGAACGAGGCGCGGGACGACAGCACCGCGCCGGCCACCAGCAGGTCAATGGGCGCGTCGATATCGACGACATCGCCTTCGAGTGTTTCGATGGCGCGTCGGTCGAGCCCCAGAAAGGCGTGCGGGCCGTCGGGCACGCCGGGGACCTCGCGCCGGAGCGCCCGGCGCGTCAGCGCCATGACCCCGCCGTCGGGCACATACGCGGGCGGCAGGAGCTGGCGTCGATACACGCCGTGGAACAGCGCGTCGCCCTCCCACGCCGAGAGCCTGCCCCCCTCGCCCACGCGGGCCGTCCACCACGGATGGTGCTTGCCGACGCGCGAGAAGCTCTGCACGGAGTCGGCGCCCGTCTCCGCGAGGCGCTCGAGCGCGCGTCGCGACAGGTCGTGGGGGCGGACGGGCACGTTGGCGTAGAGGATCACGATCGGCGCGTCCGAGATCCCGTGGCGTTTCTCGTGTTCGTCCAGCGCGTGCCGCGCCGCGTCGTCGACGCTCGCGCCGTCGCTTGCCAGCGCCGGCGGGCGAACGACGATCTCCGCGCGCATGGCGCCGGCGATCTCCATGACCTTCGCGTCGTCGGTTGAGACCAGCACCCGGGCCACGCCGGGGGTTTGCAGGGCGTGCTCGATGGTCCAGGCCACGCACGGGCGACCGCCGATCGTCGCCGTGTTCTTTCCGGGCACGCCCTTGCTCCCGGCGCGGGCCAGAATGACAGCGATCGCGCCGTGCCCGGCGGCCCGGGTCGCGTCGTCATGGTCGGGAGCGTCACGCCGCGGGTTCATGCTGCGTCGCCTTCTGTTCGATGATCCCCGCGGCCTGCGCGGGCGAGAGCGGGAACACCCCGGGAATCGCCTCGACAAACGCGCGCGTCGAAAGATCGCGAGCTTCCACTCCGGCGGGGCGGGGCAGGGGCGCGATCCGCTCGCCCTCGATCGCGCGAGGGGCCGGATCGATCACGCACCACCCCGCGCGCATCAGCCAGCGGTCGTAGAACCGTTCGATCTCCTGGTACACCGCGTCGCAACGCGTGATGCGCGGCACGACCCACGCCGGCCCGCGTCCGTCGTCGCGCGGCGCCAGCAGGCATTCCACGTTCTCGACGACGCGGGCGTGCTCCGCCAGGCCGGTGATTCTCTGATAGGTTCCTGGAGTGTCGGCCAGCAGATCGACGGACAGCACGTCGATCGCGGCGTCTCGCACCAGCTCCAGCGTGTGAGGATCGCACAACAGCTCGGTCCGCACGTGCACCGCCGCGACGCCCGCCGATCGGGCGTGCGCCACGACCTCGCGCCAGCGGGCGTGCAGGAGCGGATCGCCCGCGCCCTCCAGCGACACCACGACGCCCTCGCGCGTGCGCCCGTGCGCGTGCATGAACGTGTCGATCGCGCCGACGGCACGGTCGAGCGCCAGCCCGGTGTTCCCGGGCTCGCCCAGCCAGGAATCGCGGAGCCCACGCGTGCGGCGCTGGTTCGTGAGCGAAAGCGTGAGTATCTCCGGGGAGTAGACGCGGGCGCGTGCGGCGAGCGTCGACGCGATCGACTCCGATGACGCCGTCGAGCCCCGCGCCCCAAGCTCGTGCAACACCCAGCGGACCGCTTCGACGCCCGCGGGCGTGTCGGTGATGAGCCGCTCCGTGCAGTCGCGCGCCGCGGTCGAAGCCGGGACACAGGCGTGGCGCGCGATCGGGTCGGCCTGCGGCGCGATGGGGATGTATCCCAGCAACGCCCCGATCGTCCCGAACGCGCCGGCGGTCGCCCCCTTCTCCGCCAATTCGCCCACCAGCGGCGCGCCCACGACGCACACCGCCAGCCCCGGCGCCGCGGGCGTGAACACCAGCCCCATCGCCGCGGGGTTCTCCTCGTGCCGCTCGATGCAGGCGTCGATCATGGCGGCGTCGACGAGGGCCCAGTCCGCGCCGATCGGCGCCACCGCCGCCGCGTTGCTCGCGTTGATCGCCGTCATGGCCAGATCGGCGTTGAGTGCCTCGTCGAAGACGCTCGCGTTGCCGAGCCCGCCGCGCCAGCAGCGACGGGCCATCAGCCGGGCGACCTCGATCTGGCGCCGCGCCCGACCCGGAGCCGCCACGAAGATCGCGTCCTTGCCCTCATCGCCGGCGAGCGCGCGGGCGCGCGGCGGGTCGTCGCTCGTCACGACCACGCCGTCCAGGCGACGCGAGCGGGCGAGGCGCGCCAGCGTGAGCTGCAGCGCGTTTTTTCCGCCGGCGATGGGCGTGGCCAGATCGCGCCGGGTTCCCAGCGGGCCGCGCCCGAGGTCGGCGTGGATATGCGCCACGACCTTCACCGCTTCGCGTGTGACCCCGACCTCGCCCGCGGGCTGTTCCCGGGTGACCTTCTCCCCGCCGCGGTGCGCCGCCACCGCCTTGTCGAGCAGCTCTCCGACGTGCCGGGCGGCCTCGGCGATCCAGCGCACGTTGGTCGTGTCGCGGGCCGCCCTCCGCTTCTGCTTCTCGAGTTCGGAGAGACCCTCCTCCAGCTCGATCGCCCGGTCGGCCTTGAAACGATTGAGCGCGCCGGTCTGGTTGACGAACTGCACGAGCTCCATGCCCGCGGCGCACGCGTGGACCTGGTCGCGCAGCTCGTACACCTCGCCGATGATCTTGTTGGCCTTTCGCGGCTCGTCAAGCACGCGCGCGAGCCGATCGAGAAGCGCCGCCGTCTGGTCGCTCAGCACTTCGATCCGCCCCGCCTCCTGGCGGATCTCCCTCAGGCGGGCGACCAGCTTCTCGCGCATCGGCTCGGTCAGCGTCGCCTTGACCCGGGCGCGGGGGAGTTCCACCATACCGCCGCCGAACTGGTCGACCGCGCTCTGGAGCGACATGACGCGCGTATGCCGCTTGCGGACGCCGCCCTCGGTCGCGTCGATGATCGACAACCCGCGCTGCGTGTCGTTCAGGAAGTCCCGCTCGAACTGCGCCAGGTACGTCGTCATCTGCTCGTCGGTGTAGATGTTGCGCCCCAGCACGTCCGTCGCCCGGTGCAGCATGGCGCGCGAGCGGACGATCCTCTGCCACTCCAGCATTTCCAGCGTGTTGAAGTCGTTGAGCTCGCCGGACCACACCCGGTGAATCGCCGCGTGCGCGTGGTAATACTGCCCGTCGGTGAAGCCCAGGTCCTGCCCGACCAGGACGACCGGATCGCACCCCAGGTGTCGCGCCAGGTAGTACGCCATGTGCGCCACGGTCGCGCCCGGCGTGATCTCGCCGCGCTCGCGCGCGAACGCGGGTCCGAGCATCGAATCGAGCAGCGGCTCCTTCGGGCAGCGCACCTCGCCGGGGAAGGCCTCCAGAATCGAGGCGTTGGCCTTGGCCTCGGCCACCAGCGACACGCCCTCCACGTCCCGGGGCGTCAGGCCCTCATAGAACCGCTTGCTCAGTTCGGCGTGGTCCAGGGTCGTGACAAAGTGCGGGCGGATGCCCCGATCCAGCAGCGTCCTGAGCACCGTCTGCACCGCGATGATGACAAATCTTTCGCGCACCTCGGGACGCGCCAGCACATGGATGTTGCGGTGCAGGCTCGGGCCCGCCGCCACCACGATCGCCGGTGTTCCTCGGGCCGCCCCCGCCAGGTCCGCGATCCCCGGGCACGCCGCGTAATAATCCGCGTTCATCGCGAGATTCCGGAGCGTGATCGGCGATTGCACCATGGTGGTCATCACCGTCGTGCGCACCGACCGCACCACCTCCGCCAGCCGCATGGCGAAGCGATCGGCGCTGGGCCCGAGGCGGGCCTTGCTCGCCGGGTGCGAGACGAGCTTGGTGCCCAGCACGACCAGCCCCTCCACGCCGCTCATGCCCGCGGCGATCGCGCCGGCGTCGTCGGCGTCGGTCAGAAGAACAAAGTTCGTTCGCGCGATCCAGCCGCTGTGGTCAACGCGCGAGAGCACCTCGCGCAAGAGGCCCACATCGGGCTCGAACGCGATGATGACCCCCGTGAAGCGCAGCCGCTCCGCCAACGCCCGGCAGTGATACCCAAGGCCAAAGCCGAGCACGACCGAGGCCGCGTTGGCCTCGACCGAGATTGTCTCGGCCAGGCGCCTGCCCTCCTCGATCGGTCGGTGCGCGCTGGCGAGCTGCCGCTTCACCCCCCCATCCACGATCGTCCCGGTCAGGCCCCCGTCGGGAGCCCACAGGAACGCGGTCCCCTCGCGACCCGGACTGGCCGCGATCATCCGGGCCGCGATCGGCGATCGGCGCGCGATCGCCGCCAGATTTCGCGAAAGCAGGGCGGGGTCGGCGGGTCTCTCGGCTCCAACGCTGGTCGTCATGGTTCCTTCCGGGCGCGCGACATCACGCGGCCATCCCGCCGCGATCCGACACCATCGGCGTTCGCACCTCCCACGCTGGAAAGAACTCTGGCGCGGTTACGAACGCAACCCCGACGGATCGGCGCGGTACCCTCATTCGCCCGAGCTTTGTACGGCGAGGCCGGGCATGCGGCGGCCAGCCCGCCCACCGCCGGATTCAAGAAAGCACGCAGGCGCATGGCAGCCCGGCACTCGTCATCTCTCGTCCACCGGGCCAGCGCGCCGATTCTCCTGGCCGACTCCCTCGTTGATCGGTACCTCTTCGAGAACCCCTGGCCGCTCATCGGCGTGATCATTCTCGCCGGCGCGATCGCCTTCGGGTTCCTGAGCCGGACGGGAAAGTCAACGCGCCCCGCGGCCTGCGTCGTGATCGTCCTGGCGTGCTGCGTCGGTGTCTGGCTCGTGGCCCGAAACGTCACGACCCAGCGCGAGCGCGTGAGAGCCCTGACCCTTCAACTCGTCGATGTCGCCGCCCGTTCCGACGAGGCCGCCCTCGCCCCCTTGCTCGCGGACGATTTCACGTTGTACCTCCGGGTCGGCAACGTCAGCCACGACACGTCGATGGACCGTGCCGCGACCCTGCAACAGATCCATCGCACGCTGGGCACCATCTACAAGCTGAGGGATTGGCGCGTCACCAGCAACGAGGTCGCGACCAGCGGCACGCAGGCGACATCCAATCTCTCCGTCACCGTCACCACCGAGCTGTACCCCATGCCCCACCGATCCTCGTGGCGCGTCGACTGGCGTCGCGATCCGGGCGGCCAATGGCGCGCCTTTGCGGTCGAACTCCTCGACATGCCCGGCATCGCGTCCCCCTAGCCCCCGCGTGCGGCCGCGTACCATTCCCCATGCCCGATTCGCCGCGTGATCCCGAGCCCCCCAAGAGCCTCATGCGCTCGCTGGGAGAATTCGTCGGGCACATCACGCGGGCCGTCAAGACCGATGTCACGCCGGAGCTTCGCGAGCGCCTCGAAGTTCGGCGTGACGTGCGCGAGGCCGTCGCCGACACGCCGAGCGGACCGGTCGTCCTCCGCCGAACCACCATCGACGAGATCGAACGCCCATCTCATCAGTTGTAGGGCCCGGCGCCCCCGGCCTGTTCACCCAAAGACAAACCCCGCGCCTGTCGGCACGGGGCTTGATCCTCCCGCTCTTGGGCAGCGGGCTTCTTCTGATCACGCGATCACTGCACGGCCGCGTTGGCGTTCACGCGCCCGCCCGTCACGCACTTGCCCGACAGCGAGCTGGTCGCCGTCGTCGTGCTCATGATGCGGTTCTTCACGTCGCTGTAGGTCCACGACGGGTAGCGCGACCACACCAGCGCCGCCACGCCCGTCACGTGCGGGCAGGCCATCGACGTGCCGTCCATGTAGACGTAGCTCGTGTTCGAGCTGTTGTAGCAGCTGGCGATCATCACGCCGGGCGCGCCGACATCGCACGACGTCGGGCCGTAGTTCGAGAAGCTCGCGAGCCCGCCGTCGTTGTTGATCGCGGCGACCACGAGGATGTTCGCGTTGGTGTACGACGCGGGATAGGTCGGCACGCTGTCGTTGTTGTCGCCGATCCCGTCCGAGCCGCCGTTGCCCGCCGCCACGACCAGGAGATGCCCCGCGGCGCCGGCGTTGGTGATCGCCGTCTGCAAGGACGTCGAGCCGGGCCCGCCCCACGAGTTGTTCGAGAGCTTGATGCCCTTGCCCACGCAGTAATTGATCGCGGAGATCGCGCCGCTCGTCGAGCCCGAGCCCGTCCGGCCAAGGAACTTCAGGGCCACCAGCCTGCAGTTCCACGCCACGCCGGCGATGCCCTTGCCGTTGTTCCCCACGGCGCCGATGGTGCCGGCGGTGTGCGAGCCGTGCCCGTTATCGTCGTTGGGATTGTTGTTGTTCGAATAGAAGTTCCAGCCCCAGGTGTCGTCCTTGTAGCCGTTCCCGTCGTCGTCAACCTTGTTCCCCGCGATCTCGCCGGGGTTGGTCCAGATGTTGGCCGCGAGGTCCTCGTGCGTCTTGCGGATGCCCGTGTCGATGCACCCGATGACGACCGACGAACTCCCGGTGGTCAGGTCCCAGGCGAGATTCGCGTCGATGTCATAGCCCGCCACGCCCGCGTCGCCGCCCACCGTCTGGCCCGTGTTGTTCAGGCCCCACTCCAGCGAGTAGTAGGTGTCGTTGGGCGTCGTCGAAGCGACGTGCAGGATGTAGTCGGGCTCGGCGTACTCGACGATCCCCGCGTTCTGCGCGATCTCGTTGGCGACGCCGACCAGCTGCGCTACGTCGCCCACCACGCGCACGTGCTCAAGCCCCGGGATCAGGCTCCATGTCTCGATCACCTCGGCGTCGAGCAAGGCCCGCACCGCCTGCCGCTCCTCGTCGGTCGCCGTCGCCGAGAACTGGATGAGCATCGATGTCGGATCGAACACCAGGCCCGGCGTGCTCTCGATGATCGCGTTGCGATCACGGAGCCACTGATCCTTCCAGCCGTCCGGGCCCGACGTGCCAAGCACACCCCCGCGGTCCGAGGCCAAGGCCGCGCCCGCGAGCACGAAAAAGCCCAACGCCGCTCCGATACGTCGCATCGCTATGCACTCCTTCGGTGTTTTTCGGCCGAACGGCCGTTTCGCCCCTGGGCAGAACGCCCGGAGCCACCCACGCCTCCACGACGGAGACTTCGCAGACCAGATTGCCCACGAACCGCCCAACTGTCAAGATCATCTACCCAGGATCAGAGTGACGCCCCGGACGCCTCACGCTGCCGGCCCAGCCGTGGCCACGCAAACATGCCCGTGAAAAACAGGCCGTTCATGCCGCGGCGGCGCGGTCAGCGCCCGGACCGCCAGCGCCCGCGAGCGCCCGGGCCAAAAACAGCGACAGCAGCCGGCCTCTTCTTTCTCCCTCCTCGGAGCAGAACAGGCCCGCTGCTGTCACCGACAGGGTTCCCCGAAACCCGGGGACTTCCCCATATCGCTCGAACGTAACGCGTCCGATAGCCGAGTTCAATATCCTCGCGCAAAGAGCGCAAGAAATATTCAGAAACGCCACAAGGGATGCTTCATGCATCGTTTTTATCGGACGATGCGGCCCCTCCGGGCGTGGATTCGTGGGCTTCAGCGTGCCGGTGTCAGAAGCACAAACCGAAACTTCGACGCGCCGGCCTCTCCCGCGCGCTCGCGTCCCGGCGACCATGTCCTCATTTCCTGGCTTCCCTCGTCGTCGCGCACGAGCAGCCACACGCCCGCAGCCCGTGAGTAGGCCGACTCCCCGAGGGAAACCCATCTGGGGCGCACCTGAACTCCGAGCTCCCGCGCCTTGCGAACGCACCACTCCAGAGCCTCCGGGCGGGCCTCGATCGCATGGTCCGCCCAGACCTCGGCCGACTGCTCGCCGCGGGCGGTCACCCGCTGCGCCAACGCCTCTCCGAGCCTCTCGCCCGCGTCGCGGGCGCTGTTGGCGGCCCGTGAGTTCTCCATGATCTGCGTCGCGACCAGCGCGGCGAACGTCATGACAACCCCGAGCCGGGCCGGGTTCCCCAGCACGAGCCAGCGCGCGATCCGCGCCCGCTTGTCGTCAAAGCCGCCCCGCGTGCCCCACACCACATACCCCACCAGCGGCGGCACGAGCGTGAGCACCGGCATGGCATACCTTGGGTTCGTCACGCCCGCCAGCGTCAGCACGCCCACGCCGAGAAGCGCTCCCAGCGCGAGCACCCGCGCCGCGTCGGAGGCGAGACGCGCCCCTTCCCCGGCCTGCCGCTCCACGCTCGCGCCCCGCCCGAACACAAACAGCAACGACGCCGACGCCGGCATCACACTCGCCATTGCCGCGATCGGCATGAGCGGGAGCTTGGTCGCCCAGCCCGGGCCGAACAGAAAGTCGCCCACGCCCTGGCGCACGACGGGCGCGATGGGATCGATCTCCATCGCGCCGATCGCGCGTTCGGCCAACCACACCCACAGCCCGAACCCCCCCAGGCCCAGCAGAACACCCGTCAGCACGGCGGGCTTGAAGATCACCTTGAACGAGCGGGCCACGATGGCTCCCGCCAGCAGCGTCGCTCCGATCGCGGCGGCGCAGGCCGGGCCCTTGACCAGCAACGCCCCGCCCACGCCGATCGCCACGCCGAGCAGCACAACGAGCGACGGAAGCGGATCGGCCTTGCACGATCCCTCTGCGCCAGCCTTCGCGGCCGATCGGTCCTCGATCCGGCCCGCGCGTCCACGCACGATCGCGTCCACCACGAGCAGGCACGCCGCCTGCGTCAGCATGTTGTTGAGCGATTCGATCTCGGCGCTGCGGCCGGGCGACCACCACAGGGGCGTGAGTGCCTGGGACACTCCCGCGGCCAAGCCTCCCGCCATCCCGAACCAGCGACGCGAAACAAAGAAGACCACGAGCACCGACGCGGTCATGGCCAGCGCCGAAACCGCCCGGGCCGAGAACTCTGTCTCGCCCAGCACGCACGCCGACACCGCCTCCGCCCAGAACATGCCGGGCGGCTTGCGGAGGTACACGCGCTCGAACATGCGCGGCACCAGCCACTCGCCGCTCCGAGCCATCTCCCAGCCGGGAATCGCCCGATGACCCTCGCTCATCGACAAGCCCGAAGACCCCAGACGCACCCAGTACACCGTGACGCACAGCGCCACCAGCAGCAGCACGGCCCGGGCCGGGCGAACCCACCGCGATCCGTCGGCCCGGGCCCGTCCGCTCGCCGCCTCTGGTTGATGGACCGTCGCCGGGTTCACGCGGGATGGTACGGACGATGGTGCCGGGCACCCGACAACTCCCTTCACAGGGGGGGTGGACGTCCGAACAGTCCACGTTGTCCAAGGGCCATCCACCCGCATTGACGCCCGGCGCGCGCAATTTGGGCAACCCGGGCCAATCTTGCCCGCGTATCGCTTGGTCCCGGTTCCATCCGCCGGTATGGTGGAGGCCGGTGCGCCCGCGCCCCTCGCGCCCGGGCCGCCCCGCGTGACCGGCCGATCGTCGAAGGGAGTGCTGAAATGACTACGCGCCAATCCGTCCGAGTTCTGTTGTTCGCCGCCCTGATCACCGCTTGGCCCGCGTCGGCCCAGGTTCACGACGATCAGGAATTGTCCTGCGGGCGAGCCAAGATGCTCCGCGGCCTGTGGCAGGAAGGGCTCAACCCCGACGGAACTCCGGTCCTTCCGGGTGGCGATGGCCACGGCGGACGCGAGGCGCTGCAGGCCACCGACGTGCTCCACAACAACCTCGACATCGAGGTCTTCCCCTCCACGCACGTCATCACGGGCACCAACACGATCTCCGTCAAGAGCCTGGTCAACAACCTGACACAGTTCACCATCCGCCTCCGCTCCAACTACAGCATCACCTCGCTCAAGGTCGACAACGTCAACGCGACGGCCTCCGCGGTCGGAACCTACGGGCGGCAGATCACCCTCCCCCACGCCTACAACGCGGGCGACACGTTCACGGTCTTCATCGCCTACACGGGGACCGCCCAGTCCGTCGGCTTCGGCTCGATCGAGTTCACCACGCTCGGCGGGCAATCCGCCGTCTTCTCGCTCAGCGAGCCGTATTACGCCGCCACCTGGTGGCCCACCAAGGACGGCGACTACGCCCAGTCCGGCGACAACAGCGACAAGTTCACCATGGAGCTCGCCGTCACCGCGCCCAACACGCTCACGACATGCTCCAACGGGCTGCTCCAGGGCGTCGACGCCCTGTCGGGCAATCGCTCGAAGTACCGCTGGAAGACCGATTACCCCATCGCCCCCTACCTCGTTTCGTTCGGCACCGCCAAGTACAACACCTGGACCAAGACGTACAACTACGGCTCGGGCACCATGCCCGTCATGTTCTATCTCTCGCCCAGCAGCGACAGCCCGTCCTACCGCGCCGCCTGGGAAAAGTGCATCAACATGATGGACGTCTACAGGACCGTCTACGGCCTGTACCCCTTCGTCAACGAGAAGTACGGCCTGTACGAGTTCACGTTCGGCGGCGGCATGGAGCACCAGACCATGACCGGCCAGCAGGGAAACTCCGAGGGGCTTACTTCCCATGAGCTCGGGCACCAATGGTGGGGAGACAACGTCACCTGCAAGACCTGGAACGACATCTGGCTCAACGAAGGATTCGCCACCTACAGCACCTGCCTCTGGGAGGAACGCAAGACCGGCTCGATCAACTCCTCCGCCTACAAGAGCGCCATGAACTCCAACCGCCCGGGCACGGTCTCCGGGAGCGTCTACTGCTACGACGTGTCGAGCATCAACAACATCTTCAGCAGCGACAACTCCTACTCCAAGGGCGCCTGGGTTCAGCACATGCTCCGCCACGTCATGGGCGATACCGACTTCTTCAACGGACTGGCCGCCTACCGCGCCGCGTTCGAAGGATCGGCCGCCACCACCGACGACTACGCCGCCATCATGTCCAGCGTTGAAGGCAAGGACCTCACCTATTTCTTCCAGGAGTGGGTCTACGGCACGGGCGCGCCCAAGTACCAGTACGCCTATCAGAATGTCACCATCAACGGGCAGGCCTACGTCCGCCTGTACCTCAAGCAGAGCCAGGTCGCGTCCTACGGCATCTACACCATGCCCATCGACGTTCGAATCAATCACTCGGGCGGCCCGACCAACGCGGTGATCAGCAACGATTCCAAGACCGAGCACTTCCTCATTCCCGTCGGCGCCAGCGCCACGTCCATCAACATCGACCCCGACGTGTGGATCCTCAACGAGGGCATCACCTCGACGACCTATGTCCAGGGGCCCGCGAAGGTCGCGCAGGCATCGCCCGCGCCGGGCTCGTCCACGCCCGACTCCGCCGCGCCCTCCGCGATCACGATGTACTTCAGCGACAACGTCACGATCACGGGCGCCGATGTTTCGGTCACGCGCAACGGCTCGCCGTTCCCCGTCACGCTCTCGTACAACTCGGGCACGCTGGCGGCCACGCTCGACGCCGGCGGATCGCTCCCGCCGGGTGATTATGTCGTTACGGTCTCGGACAACGTCAAGACCGCCAGCGGCGCGATCAAGCTCGACGGCGAGATCGCCGACCCCGAAAGCCCGTCCTCGCTCCCCTCGGGCGAGGGGCTCGCGGGCGGTAATGCCGTGTGGTCCTTCCACATCACCGCGACCTGTGCCGCGGACTTCAACAACGACGGCTTTGTGAACGGCGACGACTACGACGCCTTCGCCAGCGCCTTCGACGCCGGCACCAGCGCGGGCGACTTCAACCACGACGGCTTTGTCAACGGCGACGACTACGATCTCTTCGCCGAACACTTCGACGCGGGGTGCTAGCTATGATGCCATGACATTCTGGAACTTCCCAAGGTGGGTGTGAGACACAAAGGGAACAGCCATGAGGTCGGACAACTCGAGTCGTGCGGGTCGTGGGTTGGCGATGATGCTGGCCGCGGCGGTGTGTGCGTGCGCGTCCGCGCAGTGCGTGGAGCGCTGGATGCCGGGGTATGGCTATCCGGGTGTGGGGAGCGCAATCCTGGGCCAGCAGGTCCAGCAACTCACTCTCTGGGATCCCGACGGCCCGGGGCCGCAGAGCGAGGTCGTCGTGATCGGGGGCTACTTCCGCATCGCAGGCGATCAAGTCGCGCGGGGGCTGGAGACGTGGGACCCCGCGACCGGAGAATTTGAATCTGTCGGCGGCGGCGTGAACGGCTCGGTCGGCTTCATTTTCCCGTAGCCGACGGCTCGATCGTGGTCGGCGGATCCTTCCACGAGGCGGGCGGACAACCCGCCAACCTCGTCGCCCGATGGGATGGGACACAATGGTCGCAGTTGGGTGATGGTCTTTTGAGCTCTAGTTCGTCCTCTAGCGTGGGTGCAATGATCGCCCTGCCTCACGGCGAACTCGTGGCATCGGGTGGGTTTGATCATTCCGGCGCCGAACAGGTCGGACCGATGGCCCGGTGGGACGGTACGCGCTGGACTCGCTTCGGCGACGATTCACCTTTTTCGACAGCTTTGGCGCTGCTGTCGAACGGCGATGTGCTCGCGAGCGGGGCATTTCAGTCTGCGGGCGGCGCGCCGGCCGGACATCTTGCGCGGTGGGACGGGCAGCGGTGGAACGCGGTGGGTCAAGGATTCGACGCCAGTGTGAAGGACATCCTTGCTCACTCCAACGGCGATATCTACGCCACCGGCACGTTCGCCATCACCCCCGACGGGTCCGCCAGTCACATCGCGCGATTGCACGACGGCGTCTGGCAACCCCTCGGGAAGGGCCTGAATGGCTCTGGTGGGTTCCAATTGCTCGAAGCTCCTGATGGGTGCGTTCTGGTGCGTGGGAACTTCTCCGTCGCGGGCGAAGTCTCGGCCTCAAAGCTCGCGCTCTGGGACGGACAAGCCTGGAGCGCCGTCGCGCCTATTCCAGAGGATGACGCGATCATTTCCTGTGCAACGTATCTGCCCAATGGCGATCTGGTGGTAGGCGGCGAATTCGAACGCCTGAACGGCGTCACAGCCCACAACGTCGCCCTCTGGGACGGCGTGCAGTGGCACGCCCTCGGGAGCGGCGTGAGCAGGAGAGTCTTCAATCTCATCACCATGCCCAACGGCGACATCGTCGCCGGCGGGGACATCGAGATCGACGGCGAACCAACGAACCGAGGGCTCGCCCGCTGGGATGGCGCTGCGTGGAGCGGCATCGGGGGCGGGCTCGATCAACCCAGTGTCTATTGCACCATGGTCTTGCCCAACGGAGACCTGGTCGTCGGAGGTTACTTCTACCGAGCCGGCGAAGTTTCGACGCGGAACATCGCCCGCTGGGACGGCACATCCTGGCACGCCTTTGCCGGCGGCGCACCCGGCGACGTTCATGCCCTCGGCACGCTCGCCAACGGTGATCTGGTGCTTGCCTACGAACTCGCGGCGGCAAATCACCAAATGAAGAGCATCGTCCAGCGATGGGACGGCTCGCAGTTCGTTGATCTCGCCACCGACATCAATCCGGGATATCTCAACGCGCTCGTCGGGCTCCCTGGCGGTGATCTCTTGATCGGTGGTTCGTTTGACGTCGTCGACGGCCAGGCCTCCGCGTTCATGGCCCGCCTCTCCTGCATCTGCCCCGCGGACTTTGACCTCGACGGTATGGTCAACGGCAATGACTACGACCTCTACGTCGAGCAATTCGACAACGCCGATCCGGCCGCCGACTTCAACCACGACGGCTTTGTGAACGGCGAAGACTACGACCTCTTCGCCGAACACTTCGACGCGGGGTGCTGAGAATCCGCCGCTTCACGGCACTGAATCAATGGCGGGCCGCGTGACGGCACGAACTCAAACCCCGGGCTTGGCTCGGGGTTTTTCCGCGCATGCCGGGGGCGGCCGCGCCGATCGCGATGTGGACCTCGGCGATGGTGAGGCGGAGGCGGTCGGCGGAATAGCCTCGTTTTTTCGCGTCCCACGCACTCGGCCGGAACCGCGACGCCGCGGCGTCCGATAGGACATTCGTGGCGCGTGCGGAGATTCCGCGCGACGCCCGGGGCGGGATTCCGCGAAAACGAAGGGCGTGGGATGATGAAGCTGAAGCTGAATCGGATCGGATCGGCGTCGCTCCTGGGCGTGCTGGCGCTGTCGCTCGGCGCGTGCGCGGGCGAGTTCGGCGGGCGCGAGATGGAGCTGGATGAACTCGCGGTCGACGGGCGACTCCCCGCCGTCAAGCCCGCGGGGATCATCGTCGATCGCGGCGAGCGCGAGGAGAACGAGTCCGGCCCGCCGCCCTACGGCTACATCAAGATCATCGGCGAGCCCGTGCCCAACTGGACCTGGGGCGGCTCGCAGGCCCGCTCCGGGCTCAACTGGACCTTCATCGGGCCCAGGCCCATGGCCAGCGAGTACTGGTCGGGCGAGGGCAACGCGGGAGGGCACATCGCCGCCATCGCGCCGCACCCCACCGATCCGAACACCTGCTACATCGCGGCCGACAGCGGCGGCATCTGGAAGACGACCGACGCCGGCGCCAACTGGACGCCGCTCACCGACCAGCTCTCCATCATGAACCACGACGCGATCGCGATCGCGCCCTCCGCTCCCAACACCATCTACATCGGCACGGGATCAACCCATTCCGGCTCCACCGGCGACGGCATCTTCAAGTCGACCGACGCCGGCGCGACCTGGACGCGCGTGGGCACCGCCGCCCAGACCGGCGGGAAACAGAACTGCATCGTCGTACACCCGCTGAGCCCCGGCACCGTTCATGTCACCGCCGCCAACGGGTACTACCGCTCGCTCGACGGCGGCGCCACGTGGACCCGCATCATCACCTCCGCGTGCTCTTCCGTCGTCATCAATCCGACGTCGCCCAACATCGTCTACATCGGGCGCAACAGCCAGGGGATCTTCAAATCAACCACCGACGGCTCGTCGCCCGTGAAGCTCACGGGCGGCCTGCCCACCACCGGCTTCTCTCAGGTCCTCCTGGCGATCGCCAAGTCCAACCCGCAGGTGCTCTACGCCGCGTTCCTCTCCGGCGCCGGCATCGAAGGCCTGTACCGCACCAGCGACGCGGGCGCGAATTGGACCAAGCTCACCAACGCGCCGAACTTCCCCAACCCGCAGGGGTATTGGAACGCCTATGTCGCGGTCGATCCGACCGACGAGAACAAGCTCTTCGTCGGCGGCGTGGACTCGCGCTACGCCGACGTCGGCATCTCGCGATCCCTCGACGCCGGCGCGACCTGGACGGAAGTCGCGCTCGGGCCCCCCTCGGTCCATCCCGACCACCACTGCATGGCGTTCGGACCGACGGGCATCATCTGGGAAGGCAACGACGGCGGCATCTGGAAGAGCACCACCGGCGGCACGACCTGGACCAACTGCAACGCCACCCTCGCCGCCGCACAGATCTACAACCTCGTCCAGCATCCCACCAACACGCTCCGCGCCCTGGGCGGCACGCAGGACAACGGCACGCCCGAACGCTCGTCGAGCTCCACCTCGTGGTCCCAGCTCCAGGTCGGCGACGGCGGGTTCAGCGTCTATGACCCGAGCACCTCCACCAACCGGCGCTACACCACCTACGTCTACCTCACCATCACGCGATGGACCAACTCGGCCTCCAAGGGCATCACCGGCCCGTGGGGCAGCGACCCCGTCAACTTCATCGCCCCGCTCGTCGGCGATCCCAACTCGGGCTCAACGCTCCTCGGCGGGACCAACCGCATCTGGCGAACCACCAACGCCAGCGCGACCACGCCCACCTGGACCGCGATCTCCGACACCAGCGTCGCCGCCGGCGGCACGATCAACGCCATCGCCGTCGCGACCGGCGCGCCCAACACCATCTATTCAGGCTCCTCGACCGGAAAGGTCTATGTCACCACCGATGCCGCGACGTGGAACAACCGATCAACCGGACTCCCCAACGGGCAGATCTCCGACATCGTCATCTCACCCACCGCGCCGGGCACGGCGTATGTCTCGTACTACAACACGTCGGGCAACCGCGTGCTCAGGACCACCGACTTCGGCGTGACGTGGACGCCCATGACCACGGGCCTGCCGACGAACGTCAGCGCCGGCGCCCTCGCCGTCGACTTCGCCTTCACGCCCCCGACCATCTACGTTGGCGCAGGCGCCGGGCTCTACTACTCCAGCGACAACGGCGCGACGTGGACCAAGAACAACGCGACACTCCCCAACGTCAACGTCGCCGACCTGTTCATTGATCCCGTCGCGCGCACCATCACCGCCGGCACCTACGGACGCGGTGCCTGGATGGCCGACCTGCCCCGGCCCTGCCCCGCGGACTTCAATCACGACGGGTTTGTCAACGGCGACGACTACGACGCCCTGGCCGAGGCCTTCGACGCGGGGAACGCCGCCGCCGACTTCAACCACGACGGGTTCGTCAACGGCGACGACTACGACGCCTTCGCCGCGGCGTTTGACCAGGGCTGCTGAGCGGGCCCGGCCTCACACGGCGCCGGACGCACGCCGAGCCGGCGCTATGGCTGCGGCGTGGCGACCACGAGGCTCGGCTCGAGCCGGCCCTCGCCCGGGTCGCCCGCCCGACGGATGCGCACCCCCGCGCCGTTCAGCAGGTTGTTCGGAAACCGCGCCTGAAGCTCGCGCAATGCCGCCGACGCCGGGCGATCCTTCCGGGGAAGGTCCGCGTCATCAAAGAGCCCGATCGTCACCAGGCTCATCGTCTCGGCGTGGTAATAGAACGCCTGCTCGCCCTCCTTGCGGAGCTTGGCGGCGGCATCCTCGGCGGCCTTGCGGAACTCCTTCCGCTCCGATTCGCTGGGCGGCGCAAAGTCCGCCCGCGCGTAGCGACCGACCTGGAGCGTGTACTTCGCCCGCGGGCCGAATGTCCGGCGCGCGTTGAGAAGATCGAGCTCCGGCGTGCTCCCCGCCCGCGATGATCTCGGGGGCGGGATCAGGAACGAGCCCGCGAACGGCCGCTGTCCCTCGACCTCAAGCCCGCGGATCCGTTGCAGATCGGACTTGGCGCGCGAAGAGTCGGGCGAGTCGTAGCGCCCGTAGGCGAGCATGATCGACTTGCCGCGCGTCGTGACAAACGCGTCGCCAAGCCCTTCGAGGCCCCGAACGCGCGACAACGCCGCCTGGGCCTGACCTTCGCGCGAGAGCTCCGGCGTGTCCGTCGTGAACGCCGCGATCACGATGGTCCAGGCGTCGAACTCGCTCTCTTCTCGCGTGGGCGTGACGGCCGGTGTCTCGGGCTTGGACGGCACGGAGGTCCCCAACCCAAGACCTTCATCGAGCCCACCCAGCGCGTCGCCGGATCGGGCGGTGGCGGCCCCCGAACCGGCGGCGGGCACGCTCGCTTCGCCAGCCCACGGCGTGCCTTCGAGGTCCATCGGACGCCGGGCCAGTTCCGTGCTCGCCGTCGTCTTGTCGACGCGCGGCCGAAGCCAAGGAAAGTCCTCGTATGGATCGGACGCGGCATCGCCCGCCTGGATCGGCTTCGCAGAGCCTCCACAGCCCGTCACACCAATCAACGTTAGCATTATGAACGGAAAAAGGTAAACCGCAAGAAATGCGCTTCCGATCTGCGTTCTCGAGCGGCGTGGGGAGATGGGCCCAGGCGTTTCGGTGGAGGAGCGTTGCCGGCCCAGAGAACCGGACGCGAGCGTCATCGCGAAAGATTTCTGTTGGTCCGAGGTTCGGTTATTCATCGCAAGTCTCGTCACTAGAGCGATTTGGGAACTTTCGCGAACCCGGACCGATTTTGCATGGTTCTCGGAGTTGCCGTCGATACTGAATGCCAGACGGGCCACGCGACGGATCGGCCGAGCGTCGGGAATGTTGTCCCGGCAAGGTCGATCCGGGCCCACGATGGAGTCCTTCACATGTCCGACATCTCCCCGATCGGTTCGGGTGCCTTGGCGAGGATTGGCCCCGCCTCGGTCGAGCGTCAGTCGTCCAGTGTACGTGCCGAAGCGAGCCCAATTCGGCGCGGCTCGGACCAGGTCGAGGTTTCCGACATGGCGTATTACATGAGCCAACTGCGTTCGCTCCCGCCCGTGCGACAGGATCTGATTGATCAGGTGCGTTCGCAAGTGGAAGCCGGCACCTACGAGACGCCGCAGAAGTTGGACGCCGCCATCGAGGCGATGTTCGAGGACTTGGCTTCGTAACGGGCGCCTCGGAAGGGCGCTTTCCCGGGCGCGTGGGATCAGATCGTCCGCTGATTGATTACTGAGCACCTCGGTCACCACCGCCGGCCGCCTCCCAGGCTCCGGCGGTGTGTTATTTTGCATGTGGATATGCGTTGAAGAAGCGCGTCGAGTGTCGCGCCCGATGCCATTATGCTCCTGAGTGATGCTCACTTGATGTAGACTGCTGGGCGGAACGGTCTGATGGATCGGGTTCCCCGTGGACGGAAGGCCGTTGAAGGCTGCAACGGGAGCGCACCATGACGATCGATCAAGCAAAGCTGGAGCAACTGCTGGGCAGGATGGTGGGTGACATCGGCGCCGCCATGAGCGCGGTGCAGGTGGTGGTCGGGGATCGCCTGGGGCTGTACAAGGCGATCGCGGGGGGCGCCGCGACCGCCAAGGATCTGGCCCAACGCACCGGGACCAACGAACGCATGGTGCGCGAGTGGCTCCTGAATCAGGCAGCGAGCGGCTATGTCGAGTACGACAAGGCCCGCGGCACCTATTCGATGACTCCCGAGCAGGCCATGGCCCTGGCGGACGACGCGAGCCCCGCGGCGATGAACGGCGCGTTCGACATCATCACGTCGATCCACCGCGACACCGACAGGCTCGTCGAAGTCTTCAAGACCGGGCGAGGACTTCCCTGGGGCGCGCACGACCGCTGTCTGTTCTGCGGCACGGAACGGTTCTTTGCCTCCAGCTACCGGGCCAATCTCGTCGGATCGTGGCTTCCCGCGCTCGACGGCGTTTATGCCAAGATGCAGAAGGGCGCCCGCGTGGCGGACGTGGGCTGCGGGCACGGCGCCTCCACCATCCTCATGGCCAAGGCCTTCCCGAATTCCGTGTTCCGCGGGTTTGATTTCCACGAACCATCGGTCGAGTGCGCACGGCGGCACGCCAGCGAGGCCGGGGTCACCAATGTGTCCTTCGAGGTCGGCGACGCGACCAAGTTCCCCGCGCCCGAGTCCGGGTACGACCTTGTCGCGTGCTTTGATTGCTTGCATGACATGGGTGATCCGGTCGGATGCGCGTCGCGGGTGCGCCAAGCTCTCGCGCCGGGCGGGGTCTGGATGGTGGTCGAGCCCGCGGCCGGGGATCGGATCGAGGAAAACCTCAATCCGGTCGGACGAGTCTTCTCGGCGGCATCGACCGCGATCTGCGTCCCGGCGTCGCTGGCCTTCAACGGGCCGGCGCTCGGCGCCTGCGCGGGTCCGACCAAGCTGGTGGAGACCATCCGGCAGGGCGGCTTTGAGCGGTGCCGGATCGCGGCCCGCACGCCGTTCAACCTGGTCTTCGAGGCGCGGGCCTAAGACGGACGTTGCGGCGGGCGTTCCCGGTCGTGCTCCGAGCAGACCCGTATACTTGCAGCCCCGCGGGGCGCGGGGAGTTGTTCGGGGAATCGCCGTGCCTTACACGCTCAAGCCGGATCAGGGTTTCGACACCGATGTCGAGCAGACGGGGTACCTGAAGCAGCACGTCGACACGGGCGACCGCTGGGTGCTCAATTTCGGGCCGCAGCACCCCGCCACGCACACCACGCTGCGCCTGGTGCTGGAACTCGACGGCGAGCGGGTGGCGCGCTGCACGCCGCACATCGGCTACCTGCACTCCGGGTTCGAGAAGCTCGCCGAGCACCTGGATTACAACCAATGGGTGACGGTCGCGTCGCGGATGAATTATCTCTCGCCGATCGCCAACGACATCTGCTGGCACCACGCGGTGGAGACGCTGTTCGGCATCGACCTCACGCCGCGCTGCAAGGTGCTCCGCACCATCATGGCCGAGCTGGCCCGCATCCAGGACCACCTGCTGTGCGTCGGGGCGGCGTGCCTGGACCTGGGCGCGTTCACGGGGTTTCTCTACGGCTTCAACCCGCGCGAGAAGATATACGACATCTGCGACTACATCTCCGGGCAGCGGTTCCACTCCGACTGGACGCGGGTGGGCGGCCTGATGCAGGACCTCCCCGACGAAGAGACCTTCAAGCGCATGGTCAAGAACTTCCTCCACGCCGACCTCACGCCGGCGCTCCGGGACATGGAAGGACTTGTCTGCCGGAATCGCATCTTCCTCGACCGGACGCGCGGGATCGGAGTTCTGTCGAAGGAGGACGCGATCGCCTGGAGCACCACCGGGCCGTGCGCCCGCGCGTCGGGCGTGCGGCGTGATCTGCGGAAGGACGCGCCGTACCTCTGCTACGCCGACAACTGGGACGGCCAGGGGGCCGAGGCCGTCAAGTTCTCCGTGCCGGTGTGCGAGGAGGGCGACGTGCTGGCGCGGTTCCTGGTGCGTCTCGAAGAGATCAAGCAGTCGATCAAGATCATCGACCAGCTCATCGACAACATCCCGGGCGGGCCGATCGACACCTTCGCCGACGCGAAGATCACCAAGCCCCGCAAGGCGGACGTGTACGGCTCGATCGAGGGGCTGATCCAGCACTTCGAACTCATCATGAGCAACCGCGGCTGGAAGGCGCCCATCGCCGAGGCCTACGGCGCCCAGGAAACCGCCAACGGGGAGCTCGGATACCTGATCGTGAGCGACGGCGGGGCGCGGGCCTGGCGCGTCAAGGCGCGGCCGCCGAGCTTCATCAACTACTCGCTCATGCAGAAGCTGACCGAGGGGCACATGATCGCGGACGTGGTCGCGATCATCGGCTCGCTCAACATCGTGGCGGCGGAGCTGGATCGGTGAGCGGACGGCGTTGACGCCCGGCGCGGGGCGATCGATGGCCGTCCCGTCACGCCGGGCCTCGATTACACTGATCTCATGAACGCACTTCTTCTGCTCGCCGCGATCTGTGTTGCCGGGCCGCCCAAGCATCCCACGATCACCGAAGTGCTGTACGCGGTGCCCACCGCCGGGGGCGACGCCAGCGGCGACGGCACGCGCGACGCCGTAGGCGACGAGTTTGTGGAGATCGTGAACCCCACCGACACTCCGATCCAGCTCAAGGGCTATCGCATCAGCGACCGGAACGACGCGTCGCCCGGTCGCAAGGGCGGGTGGAGCTTCGTCTTTCCCGAGCTCGAGCTCGGGCCGGGCGAGGTCGCGGTGGTGTTCAACGGGCACGGGTGCAGGTGGACCGGGCCGGTGGGCGACACCAGCCGCGCGCCGGAGGGAAAGAACGATCGGTTTCACAACGCCTACGTCTTCACGTCCCGGAATGATTCCGACCGGATCGGGCTGAACAACGCGGGCGACTGGGTGCTGCTGTCGTCGCCGGAGAACAAGCCGTTGGAGTGCGTTCTGTGGGGCAACGCCGACAAGGGTGAGCCGAAGGCGTCGGCAAGCAAGATTTTCAAGATCACCGAGCAGGTGCACGACGCTTCGGTGCAGCGGCGGAGCGCGAGCGAGGAGTTCGTGTCGCACCGCAAGCTGGCTCCGCCGCACGACACGCCCGCGCGGGGCGAGCCGGTGCCCAAGGACGTTTCGGCGCCGTTCTCGCCGGGATACTTCGACCTTGGCGGGTCGGCGCCGACCGATGCCCCGCCGCCGGACAAGTCAGGGGATCAAACCCCGGCCAAGGAGCCCGCCCGCAAGCCCAAGGGCGGCTGAGCGGCCCGCACGGGCGTGACGGGGGTTCCGGCCAAGCTACCATTGCCCCACTCGGAGATCGACATGGCCTGGATCACCAAAAACTCGGGCGGGATGAAGATCGAGACACGTCAGGAGCCGTACCTGACGCCCGCGATGAAGGCGACGCTCTCGCGCGACATCCTGCCGCGCTATGAGAACCCGCACGGCGCGCTGCTCCCCACGCTCCACACGATCCAGCACGAATACGGGTGGATCCCGCACCAGGCGATGATGGAGGTCGCGGCCTTCCTCAACATCGCGCCGTCCCAGGTCATCGACACCGCGAGCTTCTACGAGGAATACTGGCTGCGCCCCAAGGGGCGTCATCTCATCTCGGTGTGCCGCTCTCTGGCCTGCGAGTTCTGCGGGCAGCCGGAGCTGACCGAGGCGATCAAGAAGAAGCTTGGGATCGACGTCGGAGAGACGACCGACGACGGCGAGTTCACGCTGGTCGAGGTCGAGTGCCTCGGCGCTTGCGACGCCGCCCCCGTCGCGCTTATCGACGAAACGCTGCACGAGAGGCTCGGGCCCGACAACTTCCTGGCCAAGATCGACGAGGCCCGAGCGCGCTGCGGGCATCACTGATCGGCGTCCCCGCCCTCGCTCACCCCCCCGCCGCGAGAATCCAGTCGCACACCTCGCGCACCGCTCCCTTGCCCCCGGGGAGGGAGGTCACCAGCGTCGCGCCGGCCAGGGCCCTGGGGTGCGCGTCGCGCACCGCGATCGAAACGCCCACACGCGCAAAGCAGGGAAGGTCGTTCACGTCGTTGCCGACGTAGATCACCCTCGATCCGTCGATGCCCCGCTCCGCGAGCAACCCCTCGAGCATCGGAAGCTTGTCCTTGTGCCCGTGCGCGCAGGGGATCTTGAGCTTGTTGCAGCGGGCCGCCACCACCGGGTTGGCCTCGCTGGAGAGCACGAACACCGGGAAGCCGGCGTCGCGCAGCATCCCGAGCCCCCAGCCGTCGGAGCGGTTGCACACGACGGACTCGGTTCCGTCCTGGTGGACGATGACCGAGTTGTCGGTCATGACGCCGTCAAAGTCGAGGACCAACAGCGAAAACTCACCGGGCTTCATGGGGCGTTGCGAGAGCTGGATCGGCATGGAGCGAGGGTATCGCGCCGATCAGGCCGCGGGCTTGAAGCGGTCAAGAAACTCCCGCCGACGTTCGGGCGAGAGGCGCGACAGGTAGGCGTCGAGGCTGCGCAGCCAGGTTCCCGCGGCCAGGTCCGACGGCGCGCGGAGCAGGTCGGGCTCCCACCGGACCGACGCGACCGGCTCGTGCCGGGTGCGCGACGCGCGCTGGATGGCGACGCGGTGGGCCGCGATCTCCTGTTCGATGATCACGTCCAGGCCGAGCGTCTCCCGCACGATCCGGCTGGCCGCCGAGCCGAGAATGCCCCGCCAGTCATCGTCGGAGAGGAGCGCGCCGATCGCGTGGGTGAAGGCGTCGGCCTCCCCCGTCACCCGCAGGCCCGTCACGCCGTTCTGGACCACGTTGCCAAGGCCCGGCGATTCCGCGACGACCACCGCGGCCCCGGTCGCCATTGCCTCCAGAACCGTCTTGGGGTGCCCCTCGAGCGACGAGGCCTGCGCATAGATCGCGCAGCGCGACATCTGCTCCAGCAAGTCCCGGTGCGCGATGCGCGGGAGAAACTCCGACCGAATGCCCTTACCCTCGGCCAGGGCCCTGAGCCGCCCCTCCTCCGGCCCGGTCCCGATCACCCGGAACAAGACCTGCTCGCGCAGGTTCTCGGGGAGGTTCGCGATCGATTCGATCAACAGATCAACGCGCTTCCGGAGCGTCAGCTGCCCGGCGTACAGCACCAGGCCCGCCTGCCGCTCGTTGGCTTCGCGGAACGGCACGTCGGCGACGACATAATTCGGGACCAGGCGCGTCCCCGAGTCGTCGAGCCCGTAACGCCACTCCAGGTCCTCGATCATCTCGCGGGTCGTGCCCACCACCAGATCGGCCGCCTGGCAGAGCTCGCGCTCGATGACGCCCGCGTCCAGCGCCGCCGTCGAGTTGGCGCCCTGCTCACGGGCCATGAAGCGAGACCAAAGGAATCCGCCCCGCGCGACCAGCGCCACCCGACGCTCGGGTTGCTCGCGCAGCCGCTCGGCGATGCGCACGGTTACCACGCCGCTGGCCAGTTGATTGGTCTTGACCACCACCGTGCGGGACCCGGCGCACAGCTCGCTCACCCGATCCGGAACCGTCGCCTGGAACTGGGCCCGGCCGAGCTTCTCATGGTTGCACACCACGCGCACCCCGGCCCCCAGTTCGACCGCGCACGCGTCGTCGTTGACGCCGTAGGTCACCAGGATGATCTGTCCGTAGAACGGCCGCAGACGCTCGTACAGCGCCCACTCGCGGTCCAGCATCCCCGTTGCTTTCCAGTCGTGGAGAGACACGCCGGCCGTAAACGCCAGGACCAGGGTGTCGGCGATCCGTTCCGCCATGCGGCCACTCCGATGAGCGCGGACAGCGCGCTTCCCACCTGCGTTTATCGGCACGTCATCCAAACTTCATCATGCGGACCTGAAAACCGCCATTCCCCCCGCGGCTTTGGCATTCCTCGGTGACCCCGGCGGGATCGGTCGAATCAAAAAAAACAACGGAACCCGCCCCCGGAGACGGGTTCCGTCAGATAGTTGTGCCGAATCAAGTGCCTCAGGCGGCCCGCGGGCCGTCGTCGTCGTCAAACTCGTTGTTCATCAGGGTCCGCAGTGAATCCAGGCGGCGCTGGGCCTCTTCCAAGGCTCGCTCGGCCGGGTGCATGCTCCGGCTGGCGGGGCTGCTGCGCTCCTCGTGTATCCGCGGGGTCCAACGCCCGGCGCCCGGTCGAGGGAAGGGGAATGGTTCGTCGTGGTCCGTCGTTCGATCGAACGTTCGCAGCTTCAAAGCGTGCATCGTCGATTTCCTCCGAGGCTCGGCCCGCCCGTCCATGGCAAGCGCTCACCGAAAACATGCAATCCATCGAGCGTCATCGTCCGCCCGATCGCGCGAGTTGAGCGGCTTTCTCGCTCCCGCCTGCCCAACCCCCCACTACACCTCGCCGGACTGACACGCACGGCACGGGCCAAGGTCCGAAACCCCGACGCATCACTTGGCATCGGTCGTTTCTTGAGAGAAACGTGAACGTAGGCAAAATGGCCGGTTTATTCGCGTCCGATAATTGTTTGATCGAGTCGAGTGCGGCCGCACGGATTCGAAACAAGAGATTTATCGGACTATTTGGAGCGCCGCAGCCACGTGACCCTGGGCTCGGTGCCCTGGAGGACGCGCGCCAGATTCGCGCGGTGCTTGAATATGACAACCAGCGCCAAAGCCGCGCTGGTGAGCACAAACGGCAGGCCGGAACCGACAGGGTCGACGCCCCGGGCGATGAAGAGCCCGACGACCGCGATCGGCAGGGCCGCCGCCGCCAGGACCGACGACAGCCCCACCATGGACCACAGCCAGAGCGAGGCGAACCAGACGATCGCCGCGGCCAGCCCTGCGAGTGACAACGCGGGGAAGACCCCCAGGAGCGCGCCGAGCGCTGAGGCGACGCCCTTGCCACCCCTGAAACCGATCCAAGGGCAGAACATATGCCCCAGGATCGGCGAGATCATGACCAGGAGCCAGTGCCAGGCGTGATGGGCTGGAAGGGAGAGCGAGCCCGCGCCGCCGGAGAGAAGGCCGTAGGCGAGCGAGGGGACGAGTCCCTTGGCGAGGTCGAGGGCGAAGACGGTGAGGCCGGCCTTCCGCCCGAGCACGCGTCCGACGTTGGTGGCGCCGATGTTGCCCGAGCCGTGCTTTCGGATGTCGATGCCGCGCGAGCGTGCGACGAGCAGGCCGAAGGGGATGGAGCCGACTAGGAAGGCGGCGAGCACCGACGCCGCGACCACGATGGGAGATTGCCAGTCCACGGGAGTGCCAGCTTATCGCGTCGAGGGCGCGCCCGGCTCGCCGAGCCCCTCGGCCCACCGCTGCATCGTCTCGACCAGCGACCGCCACACCTCGTCCGGCCCCTTGGCGGCGTTGATCACGCGGAAATGGGCCGGGTCCGCCCGGGCCTGGTCGAGGTAGCTCTGGCGTACGCGGCGGCGGAACTCGCGCGTGCGGTCCTCCATGCGATCGGCAAAGAGGGACGACGTCGAGCTGTCGGCCCGCTTGCCCTTGGACTTGGGCGCGACGATCCCCGCGCGCTCGGCGGCCGTCTCCTCATCGACATCGAACACGAGCACAAGATCGGGCACGGTCGCGCCGACGGCGATCCGAGCGGCGTCGGCGATCTCGTTGGAGGGCAGGCCCTGGGCCGCGCCCTGATAGGCCACGGTCGACATCACGAAGCGATCGGCGACGACGAGCTGGTGCTGGGCGAGCGCGGGGCGGATCTTCTGCTCGACGAGCTGGGCGCGGCTGGCCATGTAGAGCAGCATCTCGCAGCGGAGGGTCATGCAGTCGTGGTCGCGCTGAAGAAGCACCTGGCGAATCGCCTCGCCGATCTTGGTGCCGCCCGGCTCGCGGACCTCGCAGACGCCCACGCCCGAGATGGTGATCAGCTCAACGAATCGGCGGAGCTGGGTGGACTTGCCCGAGCCGTCGGGCCCTTCGAAGACGATGAACCTGCCGCGGAGGGCGGGGGCCCACGGAACGGGCGCCAGCGGCGTGCCGCCGCTCGGCGCGGGCGGAACAGGGCCGGATGGAACAGGTGCGTCTCCCACGGCGGCGAGTGTAGACGAGCGGGCGTGGGATGGCACGCGGAGAAAGCACCGCGCCGGCGCCCCGGCGCACTTGTTCACCGGGCGGAGGGGATGGGACGCGTGTTCACCGGGAACGGGCACGGGGCACAGGGCGTGAGGTGGACACTGTCGCGATTGGAGATCGAGCGCCACGATTCGCACGCGGGCGCGCTCATCGTGGGTGCGAGTTTGACGACGCGGCTCGCCCGTCGATCGCGACAGTGCGATCCCTCGCACCGATCCGCTAGTCCTCGATCACGTCCGGCGGGCGGAGGGGCTTCACCATCGTCGCGGCACGCGCCGCGTCGGGCGGGTCGGCCAGGTCGATCGGCAGGTACACGCCCTTGTCGTGGTCGCTGTTGAGCACCAGTGCGCAGGGCGGGATGACGATCGAGCCGTGCTCGGCCTTTTCGTGGCCCAGCACGAAGAGGCGCACGCCCCAGCGTTCGACGAGGTCCTCGATCTGCTCGGCGTCGTAGCCGCGCCCCCACACCATGAGGTGGGCCGTCCCGCGCCGCGGCTCGTAGTCCTCCTCGGTGAGATCGCGGTCGAGGATCGTCGTGTCGAAGCGGCCCATGACGCCGGGCGAGGGGAGGCTGTGGGCGCACAGGATGTCGCCAAGTCCGTGCGGGTGGGCGCAGCGCAGGGCCAGGGGCATGGAGCGGACGAAGCGGGAGATGGCCTCGTTGACGCGCGGCGCCTGGTCGCCGAAGACCTGGGCGACGCCGTCGTTGAAGGCCTCGACCACGCGCACGCCGTCCTTCACGATCCCGGCGCCCTTGATCTGCGACAGCTCGTGATTGGCCAGCAGCGTGTGAACATGCTCGGGGAAGCGGGCCTTGAGGTCGGCGACGCGCGCCAGCGCGCGATAGCTGAAGTCCATGCCGTTGAGCAGCCGGTCCGAATGGATCACCTCGTGCAGCAGGAGGTGCGAGACGCCGTTGGAATCGGCATCCGCACGGTCCATCCCCGCCAGCTGAACGAGCCTGGCGAGGTTGAGCGGGTTGTCGTGCAGGTCGCCGGTCGCGATGAGCACGCCCGGCGGGTGGATCACGTCGCACGAGCCGCGACGGCAGCGCGCGGTGAAATTGGCCCGTGCGCCGGCGTCAAACAGGCGGCACACGGCATCGGCGTTCGAGAGATCCTGCGGGCCGTGGTACATGGGAAGGGACAGAAAAGAAGAGACGAAGTGAATGGCGGAAGAAACAGAGAAGCGGTGTGGCGAAGGGGCAAAGAGACGAAGCAAAGGAGGATACCGGCGGCGGGTGGGCGTGTCGCCGGATTCCGTCGCGAATCGGCGTGGGCGAGCGGTTCCGCCCGGCCGGGAAACCGAGGTGACCGCCGGCCTTCATACCGACGCGACGGTCCGCCCTTCGCGGCGTTCGGTTACCATCACGCCATGCTCCCGCTGTCGGTCGCGATCGTGTGCAAGAACAACGAGAACACCATCACGCGCACGCTCGAATCCGTGAAGCCCCTCGCCGCCGAGATCGTCGCCGTCGACTCGGGCTCCACCGATCGCACGATCGAGATCCTTGAATCGTTCGGCGCCCGGGTGATCCCCTCGCCATGGCTCGGCTTCGTCGCCACCAAGCAAAGGGCGCTCGAGGCCTGCACGCAGCCGTGGGTGCTCGCCCTCGACAGCGATGAATCGCTCCTGCCCGAGCTCGCGGGAGAAGTTTCCCACGCGCTCGGCACGCCGAACGACGGCGTCGCCGGCTACTGGATGAACCGCAAGGTCTACTACGACGATCGCCCGCTGAACTTTGCGTGGCAGCCCGAGTGGCGCCTGCGGCTTGTCCGCCGGGAGCGAGCGTACTGGACCGGTCTTGATCCTCACGATCGCCTGGAACTCAGCGCGAGCCCGTCGGGCGACACGGGGCGCACCGTCCGGCTCCGCGGCGACATGCGCCACGATTCGATCGCGAGCTTCGCGGATTTCCTGGCCAAGCAGGCGTCGCACGCGCGAACCATGGCCGCGTCCATGAAGGCCCAGGGGCAGCGCGGCGGCGCGTTGCGGCTGATGACCTCGCCGATCGGCGCGTTTCTGAAGCAGGCGGTGGCGAAGCAATCGTGGAGCGACGGCTGGCCGGGGCTGCTCGCCGCCGCCAGCGCCGCCGCGGGAACGCTGATGAAGCACGCCATCCTGATAGAGCTGTGCCGACGCGGCGCGGGCTCGCCTGGGCCGGAGCAGAACGCCCCCACCCGGCCATCCCCAACGCCTCCCGATTGCGCGGCGCGGACATGACCTAGAATTGACGGTCAAGACGCGTGCGCTCGACGGGCCTGTCGCCCGTTGCGGCACCGATCGACCGCCGACGCCGGCGCTCCGTGAGCGCCGCGCGTGCTTGTGCGACCCGCCGTGAGACAGTCGGGACGCGCGGCCTGTTCGCAGCGGCCATTGATCCGGCGCCGAACTGCGCGCGTCGCCACGCCTTCCTTTCTGATTGTCCCGACGAATGAACAACCCCACGACTCCCGACCCCCACGACGTCCATCACGCCCACGGTGCGCCCCCGGAATCCCATGCCCCCGATTCAGCGTCGCCCGGGTCGCCCGGCGACCTCGGCGCTGGGGATGCCGCGGTCGCGAGCCAAGGAGATGCCGCTCCGGACTCGCGGCCCGATGCCGATGGCCGCCCGCCCATGACGCCCGAAATGAAGAAGGCCGCGGGCGAGATTTTCGATCCGAACTCCACGTTCGAATCCCTGGGCCTGCGAGCGAGCGTGCTCAAGGGCGTTCAGACGGCGGGCTTCACCAAGCCCACGTCGATCCAGGCGCGGCTCATCCCCGCGATCTTGAACGGGCACGATGTGCTCGGCCAAGCCAAGACGGGCACCGGGAAGACCGCCGCGTTCGGCCTGCCCCTGGTCCACCTTTGCAACAAGGACGAGCCGTTCCAGGGATTGGTGCTCGCGCCGACCCGAGAACTGGCCATCCAGATCTCGCAGGAGATCAACGAGCTGGCCCGCTTCACACCCATCCGCGCCACCACGATCTACGGCGGGCAGGCCATCCGCCAGCAGGCCAAGAGCCTGTCGCACGCGTCGCAGATCATCGTCGGCACGCCCGGTCGCATCATGGACATGCACGAGCGCCGCCTGCTGAACTTCAGCCAGACGCGCTTCGTCGTGCTCGACGAGGTGGACCGGATGCTCGACATCGGCTTCCGCGAGGACATCCGGCGCATCCTCGACCTCTGCCCGCCCATCGAACGCCGCCAGACCATCATGGTGAGCGCGACGATCTCCGTCGAGATCGAAAAGCTGGCGCGCCGCTACATGCGCGAGCCGGAAAAGATCGTCACCTCCTCGGGCTCGCTCACCGTCAGTCTCGTCGAGCAGCACTACCTCGCCGTCCAGCCGTGGGACAAGCGCCGCCTGCTCCTCCACCTCGTCAAGCACGAAGAGCCCGCGCTCACCATCGTCTTCTGCCGCCTCAAGCGGACGGTGGACGAGCTGACGCGCTTCCTCAACGAGCACGGCGTGGCGGCCCACGCCATGCACGGCGACATGCGCCAAGGCAAGCGAAACCAGGTCATGGAAGCCCTCAAGGGCGGCAAGCTCGAGGTGCTGATCGCCAGCGACCTGGCCAGCCGCGGCATCGACGCCGAGGGCGTCAGCCACGTCATCAACTACGACCTCCCCGAAGACCCCGACCTCTACGTCCACCGGATCGGACGCACCGCCCGCGCCGGGCGCGGCGGGATCGCCTGGTCCCTGGTCACCCCCCAGCAGGGCGAGCTGCTCACCCAGATCGAGAACCTCATCAACGCCGAAATCCCGAAGATGGAATACCCCGACTTTGTCGCAAGCCCCAAGCCCGAGCGCTGGCGCGACGTCGACGCGGGCGGGCGGCCGGTGGTCGAGATCGCGCCGTCCGACAAGGCGCCGAAGGTCAACCGCATCGCCGCCGCCGCCGCCAAGAACGTCCCGCCGCCCGAGCAGATCGACACGACCAAGTTCCCGGGCGGGATCGTGCCGACCAAGCTCCCGCCCAAACGCCTCTTCGGAAAACTCCCGACGCGCGGACGCTGATTCATCCCCGCCGCCCTCGCGCCGGCGATCCGATCACGCCCGCCGGCGCATCCTCGCACGCCTCTCCACCAACGGAGCCGACATGCCGATCTACGTTTACGAGATCCTCGACAAGAAGGGAAAGCCCACCGGAAAGACCGTCGAGCTTGTGCAGTCCATGAAAGACGACGCGTTCACCAAGCACCCAGAAACGGGCGAGCCGATCCGGCGCGCGATTACCGCCCCCGCGATCGCCGGCAAATGGTCCGACATCAAGGGCAAGAGCGCGCTGTCGAACTCCAACCTTGAGCGCCTCGGCTTCACCAAGTACGAGCGCAAGGGCAAGGGCTACATGGAGCGCGTCGCGGGCAAGGAAGGCCCCAGGAGCATCTCGGCCGACGATTGAGCACGCCCAGGCGGGCGCGTGCGTGCGTCGCGGCTCCGATGAACCTGACCGCGAAATCGGGCCCCACAAGGGGCGATCGACGCGAGGCTCACGAGCCGGCTTCGAACATCCCACGGAATCGAGGCCCGTTCTCCGCCCAGGTCCGGCAACGCCGCGACCTCGCGCCGCGGCGAGGTCGCGACGACCGTCGGTTCGTCCGGGAGCATGGACGGCACGGGCAAGGCGATCCCGCGGAGCGTGGTGATCTCCGCGCCCGTCAGCGCGGCGTGCCACGCCTTACGCCACCATGCCCACGCTCCTCAGCGTCATGCCGTCGATCGGGAAGTGCTTCTCGAGCATCAGGCCGAGCTGGGTGCGATCGGCGAGCACGAACTGGCACTCGCCGGCGATGCGCCAGCCCGCGAACTTCATGGCGCGGATCAGATTCTCCTCGGTCGTGCACACGACCAGCGCGCCCGAGATGAACCGGAGCGGGAAGACCTCGAACTGCCAGGCCTGGCGCGGGCTGAGCGAGGACAGCGCTTGCGGATCGACGCTCTCTCGCTCCAGATCAACCCGCGAAAGGAGCGAGACAAGCTGCTGGCCCCAGGCGCGCTCGATGGCCAGCGGGCTCACGCCGAACATGCGTTCCGCGAGGTCGCCGAACGGACGCCCGGAGTTCTTCTGGGCCTCGACGATCTCGCGGCGCTGCTCGTCGCTGAGCACTCCGCCGCGGACGAGCAACTCGCCGAGCTTGACATACTCGGGACGCTTGGCGATCACCCGCGCCAGCGGAGCCGCGGGAGCGCTCGGCATGATCGGACGCGCCCGCGCCGGCTTGGCCTCGACAGCCCGGAGCTTCCCCCGACCGACCTGGCGGCCGGACTCGCCAGGACGCTTGGCCGACTTCTTTCCGCTCACCCTCCGCTGACCCTTCGCTTCCGCCATGACTTCCTCCCTCGGGCTCCCTCGCCCGGCCCATGCATCGGCCGCGGAGATCGAGCACCGAAGGTGGATGAGGCCACGGTGGAGATTCGAGCGTTTCGCGCACCGTTTGCGCGAACAACGCGATGGAGAGCAGTCCAAGGGATTTCGCGGTGCCGGGGCGTGCGAAAGCGCACGCCATCACGCGATTTTTCTTGCCGCGGACCGGAACGTATTGCAGCAGCGCGGGTTATCGGCGTTGGCCTAGGCCTCCGCGGGCTCGATCGTGACGACGAGGCCCTTGCTCGTGAACTGCTCTTGGTACAGCTCGGCCCGCTCCTTGTGCGTCGAAAGCACGAGGGCGACGCCGGTCTGATGAGCTTCCATCATGACCATCAGCGCCCGCTCCTTGCCGAGCGCTGTCAGCTCCATGAGCGTGGCGGTGACATAGAGCATGTCGTTGACATCGTCGTTGTGGAGCAGCACCCGGAACGGCGGAAGGTTCTTGGGCGTTGGCTTGGCGGGCGCCGGCGCCGGGTTCTCGGCCACGACGGTGCGGGGCTCACCCTGGCCCTGGGTCGGCTGGGCATCGGGCGCTGGAGAAGGTGAGGCGTGTTCCGACATCCCTCTATTGTTGCCCGCTGGCGCGCCCCGGGACGGATCAACCCCACGGAATTACCGGTCGGGACCGACGTTACCCGATACTGAACCCGTCCTCCTGGGTGTTTGGTGCCTGTCCGTCGGAACCCAGGTCGGACGCGCGGGGGCGGCATGGATGCAGTTGGTCAATTCCGCGAAGGCTCAGGGCCCGGACATGAGTTCTCCGTGATCATCGTGGTCGGCGCGCACCTCGACGCCGAGCGCGACGATCGCCCGATCGCCTACGCCTTGCTCGATCGCGTGCGGTCGATGATCGCGCCGGATCAGGACGCGACGGTCTGCACCGATCTGTGGTACTTGAACAACGACAACCTCAGGGCTCGCCCGACGATCTCGGTCGGCCCGCCGCGGGTCAACGCGTTGGCGGCGTACCTGGCGGACCGGCTTCCGAGCGTCTATGTCGTCGATGGTCGCTGCATGGTGCAGGCGGACCTTGAGCACGACGATCCCGCGGCGAGCTGCTGGGGCGTGCAAGCGAGCCAGACCGCCGCCGCCGTTGATGTGTTCGCGTCCCGCTTCCTCGGGGAATTCCTGCGTCGGCACGCGCTACTTGCCGACGCAGAAGGCTGAAAAGACCTTCCCGAGAATGTCGTCGCTGGTGATCCGCCCGCTGATCGAGCCGAGGTGATCGAGCGCCTCGCGCAATGACTCGGCGATGGTTTCGGGATGAGCAAGCGAGCTCGGCGTGGTACGAGATGCGGCGCGTGGATCGACGTCGGCCGAAGCGCCGGCGACGACCCGCGCGAGCGCGGCGCGCGCCGAACGCATGGCCGAGGCGTGGCGCGCGACGGCAAGTCCCTCGGAACCGCCCACGCCCGCGGCATCGGCGATGGCGTGACAGAGCGCCGAGAGATTCCAACCATCGAGCGCGCACACCGGAATGGGAGGGGGCAAGTCGCCGGGCTCGTTCCTTCCCGCGTCCGGGCGGCCGTCGGCGGGAGCGAACGTCCCCGCCGCGCGGTCGCCCTTGGTGCGCACACGAAGAAGAGTTCCGCGGAAGCGCCGCGGAAAAACGCCGGCGGGATCGCAGTAGACGAGGACATCGGCGTCGTCGATCGCGGCCCTTGTCGCGGACTGCGCCGCGGAGTCGGAAGGCCCCAGCGAGCCAGACTCATCCAGCCCCGCGGAATCGCACAGCAGGACGCGCCCGGCGCCGGGGATGCGAGCGCCGAGGTCGAGCTCCTCGCAGAGCACGTCGCGCGTCGTGCCGCGCTCCGGAGACTCGACGGCGCGGCGGGCGCCCAGCAGCGCGTTGAAGAGCGTGCTCTTGCCGGCGTTGGGCTCGCCGACGATCAGGACCACGGGGAGCGAACCCGTGGCGGCGCGGCTGCGCCTGGGACCAAGTTCCAGCGCGATGGCGTCGTCGACCGCACGGACCCGGCGCACAAGCTCCAAGGGCGCGATCGCGATGACGTCTTCCTGGTCCGTGAAATCGATCCCGGCCTCGACGAGCGCCAGCAGCCCGGCCAGTTCGTCGGCCCACGCGCGGTAGCGCGCGCCGGTCACGCCGCGCATCAATCGCTCGGCGGCGGACAGTTGCGCGGCGTTTCGGGCCCCGATGACGCCCGCGACACCTTCGGCCTGCTCGAGCGAGAGCTTGCCGTGCAGGAAGGCCCGCGCCGAGAATTCGCCCGGCTCGGCGCGACGAACCGCGCCCACCGCGGCGGCCTCCGATTCCCGCTCCCGGCCTCCGATCCCCTCGGCGATGATCGCTTCGACCACGCGATCCACCAGCGCGGGATTGCCCGGCAGGAGAAGCTCGAGCATGTCCTGGCCCGTGTACGAAGCGGGGGCCGCAAACCGCACGCACAGCACCGGAAGTTCGAAGGAACCGTGGCGGCCGTGGTCATCGCCCGTGGTCCGCAGCACTCCCCGTCGTCCCACGCGGGGAGGGAGATCGCCCGCGATCGCGCGCGCGAGCCGCGGCACCTCCGGGCCGGAGAGACGCACCAAGGCGCGCGGCGCGTTGGCCAAGCCGGTGGAGCAGGCGATGATGGTGTCGCGGAGATTCATCGCTCGCATTGTTCGGGGGCGGTCGGCGTGGTCGCGCGTCAGGGCGTCGCCGGCAGGCCGTGCTTGATGACATGCTCCACCGCCGAGCAGAAGCGATCGACTTCCTCCATGGTGGAATAGACGCTCGGCGTGACGCGCAGGCCTTCGAACTCATCGTGCTTGATGGGGGTGACGGCGATGCGGTGCGTGTCCCAAAGGTGCGATCCGAGCTTGGCGCTGTCGACGCCCTCGACCTGGATCGTGCCGATGCCGCACGAATACCGGGGCTTGAGGCTGGTGTGCAGCCGGCACGCCCCGGTGGCGAGCAGCCGCCGGGCCCACGTGTCGCGGAGATAGCGAAGGCGGGCTTCCTTGCGGTCGTCCCCGAGCATCTGGTGAATGGTGAGCGCCTCGGCGATGGCCAGGAAGTTCCCGGCGGGGTGAGTCCCGACCTCCTCAAACTTGCGGATGTTGTCGTCCTGCTCGGGCGCGGTTCCGAACATCGGCCACAGGTCCTTGATCTTGTCGCGCTTGACGTACAGCAGGCCGGTGCCGTGCGGCGCGAAGAGCCACTTGTGGAGCGACACGCCGTAGTAGTCGCAGCCGAGGTCGGGGAGCTTGAAGGCAAAGTGGGCCAGGGCGTGCGCGCCGTCGACGATGACCGGGATGCCGCCGTTGATCGAGCGTGCCATGTCCACGACCTTGCGTACCGGAAGGATCTGCCCGGTGATGTTGACGATGTGGCTGATGAGAATGACGCGCGTGCGAGGCGTGATCGCCTCGCGGTAGCGGCGCAGGATCTCGTCGTCGTCCTCGGCGGGGATCGGGAGCTTGATGAGCACCAGCTTGGTGCCCTGGCGGCGCTCGCGCATGCGGAACGCGTTGAGCATGCGCGGATAGTCGCAGGTCATCGCGAGCATCTCGTCGCCCGGGGAAAGATCAAGACCGAGCTGGCAGATGTGCAGGCTCTCGCTGGAGTTCCGCGTGATCGCCACCTCCTCCGCGTCCGCGCCCCAGTGATGGGCGAGGCGCTCGCGCACCGCGTTGCGCGGCCCGGGCTCGAGGATCGAGAACAGCGCCATCGCCGTCGGGTGCGAATTGGCGAAATCGTAGTGACGCTTCATCGCCTCCTGCACCACCCGGGGCGAGGGGCTCACCCCGCCGTTGTTGAAGTTGACCAGGCTCCGATCGATCGTGAACGCGCTCTGGCACTGGGCCCAGAACGATTCGTCGCGCGCGATCTCGTCGGGAGCGCCCGGGGTGTCGGCGAGCTCGCGGAGAATCGCGAAGGTGTCGCGTCCGGGGAGCGGCGTGATCGCGGCGGCGGACGCCTCGCCCGCGGCCCAGGAGAGATACGACGCCGGCAGCGCGATCGCGCCGAGCGTGCCAAGAAACTCGCGGCGGTTGGACATGCGGACCTCCTGGGCTCGATCCGCGTCAAGATACCACACGCCCGCGCGTCCTGACCTCCCGCGGAGGAATGGATGCCGGGCGGGGCCGCGACGCCAAACTCCATCCGCGTGGCATGAACGGTCGAGCGGCGGCCTATTCGATCCGCAGCGTGGGATCGCCGAACACCATGAACTTCATGCCCTGGAAGAAGATGCTCGGTGGGTACCACCCGTCGTCGGGCTTGATGGTCGCCAGGCCCTCGGCGTCGTAGTAGTCGCGGATCGCGTCGCCCCAGCAATCGCCGAGACGCGCCGTCTCGTGTCTCTGTGCGCGGCCGGCGATCGCGCGCACGAAGCCCCGCGCCAGCGACATGCCCGCCGGCTGGCTCCCGGTGTTGCAGCCGATGTACGCGGCCGCACCGTCCGGGCCGCGCCGCAGCAGTTGCTCGCCCAACCCGGTGGGGTTGTACCGCCCCCGCTGATAGCACGCCGGCGCCGGCGGCGGGATCGTGAAGACCTCGCCCGCGTTGGTGCCCGCGTGCTCATAACCCTGCCAGTCGGTGTACGGCTCGTAGGGCGGGAGGGTCGCGAAGCGCGCGGTCGAGCATCCCGCGGACATCATCACCGCCGTCGCGCCGGCGTTGTGGATCTTGCCGAGGCTCCAGGTGCCGATGCACTGATCCCAGCAGTCGTCGTTGCCGTGCCCGCTGTGGACGATGAGGCGCGTGCCGTGGTTGAGCAGGTCGACGATCGCGGCTTCCGTGGGGCGCGTCGCCGCGTCCCCGCCCCAGTAGCGCTTCTGGATCTCCCATGCTTGGCCGAGCGACGAGGCCCATTCGTCCATCGGCGGGCGATTCTCGACCCACCCGCCCACGGCGATGAAGGCGGCGGAGGGCGGCGTGCGCTTCGCAAGGCTTTCTTCGTACGCGATCGTCTTGGCCGCCACGATCCGCACTTCCTCCGGCGTCGAGATCGGCCAGCGCGCCAGCGCGATGTCCGGGCGATAGTCAACCTCGTCGTAATTGATCGGATCGGACTTGTTCTTCTCGCCGCGGACCTCCCCGAAGTAGCGCGCGTGGAATCCCGTCCCCGCGGGCGTGAAGTCAACGGCCTTGTCGCCGGGCACTTCGCCGCGCCGCGCGTTCCAGTCATCGAACGTGCCATCAGTCTTGGCGAGATCGGCGTAGTAGAGATCGCAGGGATAGAACGCGTAGTCGAAGGCCTCGGGCGTGACGCGGTCGAGGCACATATAGCGCACCGGCATGACGTCCGCGTCGCCCACCAGCAGCACGTACCGCGCGGCGCCGCCCTTCCACGCGTCGAACAGGTGGTGCTTGAGCTTCTCCGCGTCGTCGATCCCCGGCGCGCCCTTGATCGACTCGTCGAGAATCTCGACACGCGTGCTGAACTCCGAGGCGCGGAACGCGACGAAGGCGTCGAGCGCCGGCGCGAGATCCCGCGGCGTGATGATGAGGAGTGCGGGCCTGTCGCCGACGCACGAGCTTGCCTCACCCGCACCGGCCCGCGAGGGGCCGGCGGCGAGCACGGCGCACCCGCAGGCCGTGATGACGAAGCGACTCACCGGGGGCTTCCGCTCGTGCATGTCCATCTCCAAACGAAACGGCGCGCCGAGCCGGCGCTTCACAGCTTGCGCACCCAGATGTTCCGGTACTGCACGAAGTTGCCGTGGTCCTGGAGCATGATGCCGCCGGGCTTGGCCTCGTCCTCACCCATCGCGCCGCCGGTGGGGCCGGTGATCTCGGCGTTGTTCTGGATCAGCACGCCGTTGTGGAGCACCGTGACGCGGGCGTTGGCGGACTTCTTGCCGGCGGCGTCGAACCTGGCCGCGGTGAACACGATGTCGTAGCTCTGCCACTCTCCCGGGGCGCGGCAGACATTCACGAGCGGCGCGTGCTGCTTGTAGATCGCGCCGCACTGCCCGTCCGGATAGGTCTCGTTCTGGTACGAGTCGAGCACCTGCACCTCGTAGCGCCCCTGGATATAGACGCCGCTGTTGCCGCGGGCCTGGCTCTTGAGGCCCGCGTCGGCGTCGGCCTTGGGCGTGGCGAACTCGACGTGGATCTGCATGTCGCCGAACATCTCCTTGGTCATGATGCTGCCCGAGCCGGGCTTGCAGGTCATGGCGGAGCCCTTCACCTTCGCGTTGTCGAGTGTCCACTCGACCGGCTTGCCGTCGGTCTTGGTCCACGCGTCGAGCGACGTCCCGTCGAAGAGCACGATCGCGTCCGAGGGCGCGACCTCGGGATGGTGGGGCGAGCCCGGCGTCACCACCTTGGGGAGCGGCGGCTCTTTGGTCTGCTGAGTCTGCGGCTGCACGGCGAAGGCGCCCGCGGCGGCAAGGACAACGGCGATGGTCACGGGCGCGGCAACTCGAATGATCGGCATGGCCTTCTCCTCGATTGGGTGGGCCATCTTTATACCGCGCTCAGGCGGCCAGCACCAACGCGGGACGGCCGCGAGAAGCCGCCGTGCTTTGCCAAAGGACTCACACCGCGTCAGGAATGCCGCCGACCGAACCCCCCCTCGGCGTCCGGCGGCGATTCGGCACAAACGCCGCACGCCTGGGAGCCGGTCCCGGGGCGCATCGAGCGCCCGGATCGGACCGATTCGCCCGGCACGGGCCGCGCGGAGCCCCTCGTTCGTCGGCCCCAAAAACGCATCGCCCGCCAGCCCCCAGGGGGACCGACGGGCGGGAGTTGCGTTGGAGTGTCGTCCAGAAGAGTTTCGACCGTCGTTTCAAGAGAGACCGCGCCGGTCATCTCCGGCGCGGCCCCACCAACTCGGCGTGCTACGCGGCGCGCTTCTCGAGATAACCGAGACGCACCAAGAACTCGCACGCCTGCTCAACTTCCCATTTCGTGTACGGCGTCAGACAGTCCGGCTGGTCCGGCGTCCCCATCAACGACGCGGGATACACCCACGACCCGTTGTGATGATCGGCGAACTCGACCGCGGCCTGGAGCGCCGCTTCCGCGGCATCCGCGAGGCGATCGGGCGGGAGAACGTCACGGGGACGAGACATGGCTGACTCCTTCTTCTTCATCCCCCGATCGCGACGCGCGCCAGGGGTTGTTCAGTCAATCGATACTTCGGAGAATGAGGGGCTACGGTTGCGTTCAGACATCACGAATGCGATCGGGGCTTTCCCTCTTCTCAAACGACACGCCGGTTCGGCCGTCACGATCTGCGATGAAAATGTGGGAACCACGAGGAATCCAGGGGCGTAGCACGCCGACGCCGTCGACCTGACCGACGCCGCCCCGAATCCGAACGGGCTGCGGCATGACCGCCGAGCTATTGATGCCCGTCGATGCGTTGTGGTGTCGCGCCGGCGTGAGTTCGCTGACTTCATCCCTTTCGAAACACGCCCGGGTCCGCCGCCGTATGCTGCGCCCGCATTCGCGGAGAACGCTCATGAAGATCCCGACGCTGTGCCTCGCCGTGTCGATGATTCTCCCGGCGTCGATTCACGCGACAGACAACCTCGTGCTTGCGCGCCAGGGGCACACCGACTACGTGATCGTCGTGCCGCGCAAGGCATCGCCCGCGACCCGGCGCGGCGCGCAGGAGCTCGCGCAGCACCTCAAGCTCATGAGCGGTGCCGAATTCAAAATCGTGGACGACACAGCGCCCGCGCCGGACCACGCGATTCTGCTGGGCATCACCCCGCCGGGCGAGACGCCCGACGCGGGCGCGAACACGGACCTCGGCGCCGATGGCTTCGTGATCCGCACCGTCGGCGATCGCGTCTCCATCGCCGGACCGGGCCCGCGTGGAACCATGTACGGCTGCTCGGCACTCCTCGAGTCGCTCGGCGTCCGCTGGTTCACACCCACGCTCACCATCGCGCCCGCCTCGCCCACGATCACCCTCGCCCCGATCAGCACGCGCGAAACCCCCGCGTTCGAGTACCGCGAGCCCTTCTTCGCCGAGGCGTTCGACAAGGACTGGGCGGCCCGGCTCCGCCTCAACGGCAACACGCCCGCGCTCGACGAATCCACCGGCGGCAAGGTCGCCTACGCCGAGTTCGTCCACACCTTCGACTCGCTCATACCGCCGAACCTCTTCGAGGCGCACCCGGAATACTTCCCGCTCATCGACGGCAGGCGCACGGGCGGGTATGTGCAGCGATGCCTCACCAACCCCGACGTGCTCGCGCTGGCGATCGCCGGCGTGGACCGGGCCTTCGCCGCCCGCCCCGACGCCGTCATCATGTCCGTATCGCAGAACGACTGCGCGTCGTGGTGCCAGTGCGAGGCGTGCAGGAAGATCACGGACCAGTACGGCGCGCACTCGGGGCTGTACCTGTGGTTCGTGAACCAGGTCGCCGCGGCGATCGAGAAGGACCATCCCGGCAAGCTGATCGACACGCTCGCCTACCAGTTCACCGAGGCTCCGCCCCAGGGGATCGTGCCGCGGAACAACGTGCGCGTGCGCCTCTGCCCGATCGCGGTGTGCGAATCGCACCCCTACGAGCGATGTGACTTCCCCGCGACGCGCGAGTACGTCGCGAACCTCGCCGCGTGGAGCAGAATCACCAGCACGCTCTACATCTGGCACTACAACACCGACTTCGCCAATTACCTCATGCCCTTCCCCAACTTCGACGAGTTCCCCGCCGACCTGCGCCTATACCAGCGGAGCGGCGTGAAGGGCGTCTTCTTCCAGGGCGCCTACGCGCCGGGCGGCGGCGGCTCCGACGCCGAGATGCGCTCCTACGTCATGGCGAAAATCCTCTGGAACCCCTCCCTCGACGCCGACGCGATCGTCACCGAGTGGATGCGGGGCGTGTACGGCCCGGCCTGGAAGCCGATGCGCGAGTGGTTCGACCTCCTGCACCAGCACGCCCGCGTGCCCCAGAACCACCTGCGCATCTACGACCCGCCCGGCGACGCCTTCTTCCCGCCCGACGTGCGCGCGGCGGGAGACAAGCTCTTCGACGACGCGATGAAGCTGGCGGAGAGCGATCAGCAGCGCCGCGACATCGCCAAGGCACGCCTGTGGCTTCGGTACGTCAAGCTTGTGATGGAGCCGCGAGACGACAACGTGCTCGACACATTCCTGAATGATGCGCGATCCTTCGGCGTCACGAGCCTGAACGAGGGCGGCACGCTCGAATCATGGGCCCAGTGGTACCGCTCGAGGTAGCACCGGCGTCGCGCCGCCGGAGGCCGAGGTCCGATCAGCGCGGGCGTCTCCTTTCCCGCGAGGTTCGACCGGAACGTGCGCCCGCCACGATGAACGTTCGCCGAGCGGCCCGCGCGGACTCGCGATTCGACGCGAAGCCTCGAACACCGGCTTGGATTCCAGGCAAAATCAGATTTCTCGCCCGTGTGGATCGCGGGCGACCAAACAACGTGCTGGATCGCCGGCAACGGCAACCGGAGCAACGCCGCCACGTGGACCGCGGGTGTCCCCAACTGCCCCACCGCCACCGCGATCATCGCCGCCGACTGGAACGCCGACGGCTTCGTGAGCCGTGACGACTACGACGCCTTCGCCAGCGCGTTCGAATCCGGCTGCTGATCCCGATCGTCGGAAAACCTTCCGCATTCCGCGCAGCGCGAGACCTTCGAAGCCAGCTCATAGCCGCAGTGACCGCACACGCCCTCACGGACACGCGATAAGAACAACGAGCACAGCCCGCCGCACAACGCCGCCGACACACCCACCACCAGCGCGTCGTGGGTCGTGCCTTCTCCCGTGATCCGATCCACGAGCGGCATCGCGACCGCGGAGGCCGCGAGCGAGCCCGCGCTCGCGATGATCGCCAGCCGCGCGAGCCCCCACGCGCCACGCACACGCGAATCAAACAGCCGCCGGCGCAAGAGCCTTCCCACGACGTCGGCGGCAAGCTCCTGCGCGATCGCGGGAATCATCACGCCGCCGAGCAGCAGCTCAACCCAGGAGGCCCGAACCTCGCTCCCGAGCTCCTTCCAGCCGAACGCCACTCCCAGCGCGACGACGCCCGCGTAGCAGACCGCGGCGACCAAGGCGATCACGATCATGGCCCGACCTCCGCTTCGGTTGCACCGGGCGTCGCCTGCGACGGGGGAATGCAAATCATGCCCATGACCGGAGGCCGCGGAGTCCGCGGGGCGCTTCCGTTGATCTTCTGATACGCCGTTGCGAACGGCTCGAACATCGCCAGGCGGGCCCGGTTCCACGAAAACTCTTCGTCCTGCGCCCACAGCACCGCCGCGCTGAAGAACAGCCCGACGAGCGCCACGCCCCGGGCCAGCGCGTGGCGTGCGGCCCGCCGCACGCGCGCCAACCCCACCGGGCAATCCTCGGTCAGCACCGTGCCGTCCGCGCGCCGGTACAGACGCGCGCACACGCGTCCGGTCGCGGCGCCGATCAGCGTCTCGACCTCGGCCCGCGTCATCGCCGCGAAGTTGTGGACACGCAGGTTGCACCGCGCACACAGCCTCGACTTCTCGTCGCCCGCCATGTCTTCCCAGCGAGCTTCGCAGGGAGTGGCGATCGAGATCGACGACAGGATGTCCAGGTGCACTTCGCCTCGCGCCGGTGCCTGGCTCGACCCCTCTTCGGAACCACGTTCGGCAAGCATGGAGAACCTCCGGGGTGTTCGACTCCCGTGCCGTCGATCGGTTCTCGCGTTGGAACATCGAGGTTGCCGCGTGTGACACTCGCGTGACGATCGGAACTCCGGCCGCCGGTTATCTGCCCGACCACTCCCGCAGCCATTCCCTTCTGACCTGGGCGGTGATCTCCCCCACCTCACCGCGCCCGATCGCCTGACTCTCCACGCGCGTCACCGGGAGCACGCCCCAGCTCGAATTGGTGAGGAACACCTCGTCGGCGTCGAGAATCTCGTGGATCGTGATCATCCGCCGGCGCACCTCGATCCCGACCTCGCCCGCCAGCCGCGTCACGATCTTCCGTGTCACGCCCGGGAGCACCGGGCTCGGGAGCGGCACGCCGTTGCCGCCGGTGCGCGTCGCTTCCTGCTGTTCCTCGCCGCGCGCGATCGGCGTGTGGATCACGCCGTTCTTCACAATCATCGCGTTGCTCACGCACCCGCCCGCCAGGTGGTTGGTGATGGTAAAGACCAGCGCCTCGCCCGCGCGCTTCGCCGCCGCCGACTGAAGCTCTCGCAGTCTCGCCCAGTACGACAGCGTCTTGTGTCCCTCCAGCGGATTGAAGGGATTGACCCGCATCTCCGCCAGCGTCACCAGCACGCCCCGCTCGAACATCGCGTCGGGATATTCCGTCGCGCGCTGCGCGTGGATGAGCAGCGTCGGGTTGTGCTCGACCACTCCACCACCCGACGCGCCGGAGCGCGCGCCACCATCCACGCCGGGCTGGCTCCCCCCGCGTTCCGCCGCGTCATCCGTTCCGCCTTCACCCGCGCCGGCGGCCGAGGCCGTCCCCGCCGCGCTCCGCGCTCTCGAAAGCATGTTGAGATCGCCGCCGGTGATCGTGAGGCGCACGCGCAGGCGCGTCTCGCCTCCCCCGCCACCGCCGTGCCCCGCGATCTCTCGCGCCGCGCGCTCCGCCGTCTCGACGACCGCATCGCCCAAGGGATCGCGACGCAGCGACTCCGACAGGCCCAGCGCCCGCGCCGACTCGACCAGCCGATCGAGGTGATCGCCCAGGAACGGCACGCGTGCCTCCCCGCCGCTCACGCTCGCCAGCATCGTCTCGAACAACCCGACGCCGTGCTGAAACCCGGCGTCAAACGCCGACACCATCGCGCCGTCCGCGCCGCAGAACCGACCATTCAGGAAGACCGTGGGCATGGGGAAGGGTAGGTGCGCCTATGGGACATCTCGGCCACGTATTCCATTCTCCGTGGTTGCGCCGGGGAAGGGGTTTTTCAACGGCCTGCTAGAGGCGGCCCTGACCAACACGTCCAGCCCTCGACTGTGGACGCTTCCCCTCGTGATTGGTGCTGGGGTGCTCACGATTGTAATCGGTATCGTGGTTTGGAGAAGGCGAGCATCATGAGCTGGCCACGGCGCGCCACGCTTACCGCACTGGTAGGAATTCTCGGATTATTTCTTCTCTGGACGGCGATTGAACAGGCGACACACTTTGACGCCTTTGTTGGTCGTGTGGCCGCACACGGCCTCATGTCACAAACATTCATTCCTGCAATCGCTCGGGCAGTCGTCACCTTCGAGGCCGCGGCCGGCGCGTGCGCGATCTCGTCGGTCCTTTGGGTGCGCGTTCGCCCAGTCTCGACCATTCTCTTGATGTCAGCCTTTGCTTGCTTTCTGACTTACTCATCTCTCCTTTGGTACTGGAGTGGTCCCGCCGCCGATTGCGCCTGTTCGCGAGCGATGGCGACAAGTGCTCGCGGGGCCGCCATCCGGGCCGCGTTGACGCTGCTTGGTCTTGGGATCGCGGTCCGCCTCGATCAGGCGGGCCGCCGTACTGTAAGAACCGTTCCGCCAGCCTCAACTACTTCCTGAACGTAAACGCCCCGCCGTCGTATTCAACCCGGATCGCATCGCCCGGGCCGAACTCGCCGGCCAGAATTCGCGACGCCAGCGCGTTCTCGATCCGCTGCTGGATCGTCCGCTTGAGCGGGCGCGCCCCGAACTGCGGGTCCCAGCCCTCGACCGCCAGCTCGCTCTTGGCCTTGTCGGAGAGCTCGATGGTCATCTCGCGCTCCGCGAGCCGCTTGCGCAGACGCGCGAGCTGGATCTCCACGATCCGCCCGACGTCTTCCTTCTTGAGCTGGTGGAACACGACGACCTCGTCGATGCGGTTGAGCAGCTCGGGACGCATCAGCCCCCCGCTCATCGTCATCGCCGCCTTGGCCATCACGTTCGTCACCTTCGCCGGCAGGCCCGCGGCCTTGCCCAGCTCCTCGGTCATCATCCCCGCCGGACCACGCTTCAGCAGCTCGCGCACCGCGGCCTCGATCTCCCAGTCCTCCGCGCCCTGCGCCGTCAGCTCCTGGATCTGCGCGCTCCCATAGTTGCTCGTCATCACGACGATCGTGTTCTTGAAGTCGACCGTGCGCCCCTGCCCGTCGGTCAATCGCCCGTCGTCGAGCACCTGCAGCAGAATGTTGAAGACGTCCGGGTGCGCCTTCTCGATCTCGTCGAGCAGCACGACGCAATACGGCCGGCGCCGCACGCTCTCGGTCAGCTGCCCGCCCTCGTCATACCCCACATACCCCGGCGGCGCGCCGACCAGCCTCGCCACCGCGTGCTTCTCGCCGTACTCGCTCATGTCGATCCGCACGATCGCCTCGTCCGTGTCGAACAGGAACTCCGCCAGCGCCTTGCACGTCTCGGTCTTTCCCACGCCCGTCGGCCCGAGGAACAGGAAGCTCCCGATCGGCCGGTTGGGGTCGCCCAGCCCGGCGCGGGCGCGCCGGACCGCGTCCGACACCGCCCGCAGCGCGTGGTCCTGCCCCACCACGCGCCGCGACAGGTGCGACTCCATCCGCTGCAGCTTCTCGCGCTCGCCCTCGACCAGGCGCGACACGGGGATGCCCGTCCAGCGCGCCACGATCTGCGCCACCTGCTCGGCGTCAACCTCTTCCTTCACCAGCGCGCCGCCGCGCGCCTGGCGATCGTCCAGCGTTTTCTCGGCCGACGCGATCTGCGCCTCGATATCGCGCATCTCGCCGTAGCGGATGCGGGCGGCCGTCTCGAGGTCGCCGCGCCGCTGCGCCTGCTCGAGCTCGACCTGCTTGGCCTCGTGGCGCTCCTTCAGCGATTTCACTCGGTCGAGCTCCTTCTTCTCCTCGGCCCACTGGGCCGTCAGCGTGCGATTCTTCTCCTGAAGCTCCGCGAGCTCGCGCTCGATGCGATCGAGCTCCCGGCGCGAGCCCTCGCCTTTGCCCGTCTCGTCGCCCCGGCGCTCCGTGGCCTCGATCCGCAGCGCCTCGCGCTCGATCTCCAGCTGCATGATCCGCCGGCGCAGCTCGTCCAGCGCCGTGGGCATGCTGTCGTTCTCGATCCGCAGCCGGCTCGCCGCCTCGTCGATCAGGTCGATCGCCTTGTCGGGCAGGAACCGGTCCGCGATGTAACGATGGCTCAGCTGCGCCGCCGCCAGGATCGCGCCGTCCTGGATGCGCACGCCGTGGTGCGCCTCGTACCGCGGCTTCAGGCCCCGCAGGATCGCGACCGTCTCCTCCACGTTGGGCTGATCGACATAGATCGGCTGGAAGCGCCGCTCGAACGCCGGGTCCTTCTCCACGTGCTTGCGGTACTCGTCGAGCGTCGTCGCGCCGATGCAGCGCAGCTCGCCGCGCGACAGCGCCGGCTTGAGCAGGTTGCCCGCGGAGACCGCGCCCTCCGCCGCCCCCGCCCCGATGATCGTGTGCAATTCGTCGATGAACAGGATGATCTTCCCCGCGGCCGCCGTCACCTCGCGCAGCACCGCCTTGAGCCGCTCCTCGAACTCGCCGCGATACTTCGCGCCCGCCAGCAACTGCCCGACATCCAGCGCCAGAATCCGCACCTCGCGCATGCTCTCGGGGCAGTCGCCGTTGACAATGCGCAGCGCCAGCCCCTCCGCGATCGCGGTCTTGCCCACGCCCGGCTCGCCGATCAGCACCGGATTGTTCTTCGTGCGGCGGCTCAGCACCTGCATGCACCGCCGGATCTCCTCGTCCCGACCGATCACCGGGTCGAGCTTGCCCTGCTGCGCCTTGCCCGTCAGGTCGATCGCGTACTTTTTGAGCGCCTCGAAGCTGCTCTCGGCGTTCGGGTCGTTCACGTTCTGCACGCCCGACGCCGCCCGGATCGACTTGATCGCCGCCTCGAGCTTCTTGCGATCAAGCCCGAGCGTGGTCATCACCTCGCGCGATCCGGGCGCCTCCAGCGCCGCGAGCAGCAGATGCTCCGAACTCACATACGCATCCCCGAGCTTCTTGCTCTCCGCCTCGGCCTTGCTCAGCATTTCCACGATCGCCCGGCCCGTCGAGCCAGCGCCCGACGACGCCATCGGCAAACGCGACAACTCGGCGTCGACCACCTGCGCCACCCGCGCCGGCTCGCTCCCGGCCTTGGCAATGACCGAAAACGCGGGCCCATTCCGGTCGCCCAAGAGCGCCGACAGCACATGAAGCCCCACGACTTCCGGGTGAGAACGCTGCATCGCCAGGCTCTGCGCATCCGCCAGCGCCTGCTGGGCCGTCGTGGTCAATCGATCCATTCGCATGCCGCACCTCCCAGAGGCTTTCACCCCAGGGTGCTCGTTGCAAGTCTCGGGCCAGCGTGACACCCGGCGCGAGCCGCCCCCGCGCTCGCGCGTGCCGAGGTGCGTGGGTGACGCTCACGCCCAACCGGCGTCTCCACGCCCCGCAACTGTCAGTTTGACAGGTCGGTCGGGCCAAGTCTCGTGCGGTGCGAGGCTCGCCGCCGGCCCCCTCGCCGTCCCGCCGGTTAGATCGTGATGTCAAGGTGAAACATCGCCCGGCGCTCGATCTGCGCCTGCATCGCCTCGCGTCTGATCTGCGCCGCGACCTCCGCCAGAGGTGTCCCGGATGGCTTCAGAAACTCCGCGCGCGCGGCCGAGTTCCTCGCGATCGTTTGTCGCAGTTCGTCATGAAGCGTCGACGGGTTATAGATCTGCCCGATCCGCATCCGCCGTCAGCATCGACAATCCCCACAGAACGCGCAAAGAGCGTCAAGACCGCCCGGCGTTTGCTCCCGGCGGCGCGCCGAATACTCCGTCTGTCCGTTCAGTTATCGGGGATGCCCGAGTTTCAGGACTTCAACGTCGCTGGCCTCGGTTTCCCTCGGACGGATCGCTCACGCGTACACGTCGAGCGACGTGCCGTGCTCGGCGTTGAGCGACTCCCCCACCGCGGCGGCTTGCTTGATCATGTCCACCATCGCGTCGCCCTGGGCGCGCTCGGTATCCAACGCCTCCTTCGCGACGGCGACCTGGACCTGAAACCGCGAACTCGTCACGGCCATGGAAACGGCATTCACTGGATCCATGCACATCCTATCGACGCCGCGCCCCGACTTCCGAACCCCCGATCGCGAACTCGCCGCCAATTCCCGCGTCTCTCCGATCTGGACGCGCGATATTCGCCCGGGATTCCTCCCCACCACCGAACAAAGTGGGATCAGAGCGGACCCTGACCGCGAATCGGCTCGCCGGACGTTGACTCGATCCCACAGGTTCGGTACAACACCCTCCCCAAGGAGCCGTTTGGAATGAAGATGCTCAATCGTCGTCTTGTCGGTATTCTGGCCGTTGCCGCCGTCGGCACGCTGGTGGGCTGCTCGTCCAGCAACTACAACGAGGAGCTTGCGAACGACGTTCGGTCGGACCTCTCGCCCGAGCTCGACACGATGTACGAGCGCCCCACCGACATCAAGAATCGCCAGGCGATCGTGGTCGACGAGAATCTTCGCTTGTTGAACGAGGATCTTGCCAGCTTGTTCCTCTTTGATCGCCCGAGCATACTGGCCGACCATCCCATGCCGCACTAATCTCACCGTCGGATCGCGCCCGCGCGGGGCACGATCGATCGCCGAAGTGAGCACCAATGAATAAGAACGGCCGGGCGTGTTGCCCGGCCGTATCTGTTTCTCGGCCAGTTCTCGGCCGTCATCGTTGCGGGCGCGCCGGCGCCGCCGCGACCGATCCGCGCGCTAGGCGGCGGTGTACTTGCCGCGAGCGAGCTTCTTGAACTTGTCGGTGTGCTTGATGAGCGCCTGATTGACGATGGTGCGGAAGTTCGGCGAGGTTGTCTTGTACCCGGCCCGCTGGACGGCCATCGACACCTCGGTCACGCCCATCGTCTTGTTCGTCAGCACCTTGACCAAGAACGGCACCAGGCCCATGTCGTTCTTCGGACGCTTACGCACCCCGCCCGTTCCCGAGGACCCGCCCTCGGAGATGTCGAGTATCGCCAACTGCGCGTCGATCTCCCGAAGCTGCGCGGCAAGCCTCTGACGCTTCTTGAGCAGCTTGCCCGACGAACGACGGCGACGCTCGAATTCTCGGCGAAGTTCTTCAAGCGACGCGCCGCGTAGTGAAGCTCCTGCGTTGGCGGACCTCTTGGCCATCCGGGGTTCCACTCGATGCAATGCCGTCTGTGCCAGAGGCTCCGTGCATCACGCACAGTGGCGCGCAATACTACGCGGCCATCACGCCGAATTCACGAACTTCTCAAACTTCCCCGCACCGGCCTTCCGCCAGGTTCGGCCGATGTTGGCGGCGAACACGCGTGATCGGGCCCCGTCAGCCCTTTGATTGAAATCCAAGGCGAGACATCAAACCATCGAAATGATCGAGCCCGTAGAACTCAAGCACCACCCTCCCCTTTTCACCCTTCGCGTCGGTTTGGATCGACACCTTTGTTCCAAGATACTCGCCGAGACGACGCTCCAGGTCCAAGACGGCCGCGGCCTGGGCCGTCGAGAGTTGCTTCGACGGCTTCATTGACTGCCGCCCACCCTCCGACAGGCCCGTCGCCGCACGCTCGAGGCGACGAACGCTCCACTCTTCTCCCGCGGCCTTCTCGGCCAGCGCCGCCCTCGACGGGCCCGCGGGCGCCATGAGCAACGCCTTGCCGTGCCCCGCGCTCAACCGCCCCGACACAATCATGTCTCGGATCGTGGGCTCGAGGTCCACCAGGCGGATGAGATTGGCGACGGTCGAGCGGTCAATGCCCACGCGCTCCGCCACCTGCGCCTGGGTCAGGCCGAATCGCTCGATCAAGCCCCGCATCGCCATGCCACGCTCAATCGGGTTGAGATCCTCGCGCTGCACGTTTTCGATGACGGCCCATTCGGCGGACTCGGCGTCGCTCAGCCGCTTCACCGTCGCCGGGATCTCGGTCAAACCGGCGAGCTTCGCCGCACGCCAGCGACGCTCACCCGCGACAATCTCGAACCCCCCCGCTTCCCGCGGACGCACCAAAATGGGCTGAACCACCCCGACGCGACGGACCGAATCCGCCAACTCTTTCAGGCTAGAATCGTCGAAACTCGTGCGAGGTTGAAATCTGTTCGGGTGACAATCCTGCACCAGCACCGACTGAGAGACGGATTTTGTTTGGTAATCAAGGTCGACAGACGCGGCCACGCGCACGGGGGAATGCACGTCGATGAGTGATCCAAGCCCCCTGCCGAGACGACGCGGTCGTGCGGAAGATTCGCTGCTCATGTGGCCTCCATGCCGATGCTAGTGGTGGGCATCGTAACACTCCCCCACATCTTCAACAACCGGAGCTGGAATGTCTGAAAAGTCTATCGAGCTCATTTCGCGAGGCTTGGCGATGCGCGATGGACGTGCGTTGCTGTGCAAGAACCTCAAGCATGGCTACTACTTCCTTCCGGGTGGACATGTCGAGTTTGGCGAAACCGCGGAGCGCGCGCTCGTGCGCGAATTCGCGGAAGAGGCCGGGATTGGCGTCCGGTGCGGCACGGTCGCACTGGTGGTTGAACACATCTTCGAACGCAAGCACGGCACTTGCCACGAGATCAACGTCGTGTTTCACGTGGAACTGCCGGACGGCAATATCAGAAGTCAGGAGCCAAAGATCGCGTTCGAATTCGCCGACCTCGCCAGGATCGGCGACATGGACCTCCGCCCGACCAGCATCAAGGCCTGGCTGCTTGCCGGCGGGCGATCCGATCATCCCGCCGCCTGGATCAGCGAAACCGGTTCCACATGGAACGCTATACCGCGATGATCATGGCCTCTCGATCTACAACCAGGCCAACCCGCTCGCCGACCTGAAAGGCCGGGGCGCCGGCCTGGAGCGACACGATCGTCATACCCCCCGCTTCAAGTCTGTACCGCGTGTGGTGGCCGACGAAACTGATGTCGCGAACCTTGGCCTGAACCCCACCGCTCGTACTGAGACGAACCTGCTCTGGACGAACAATGGCGACGACCGAAGGGCCCGCGACGCCGACTCCTGCAATGTTTCCCAGGGCACAGTCCACGGAGAGCGATCCAGAGCCGATCAGCGTGGCCGTGGCGGGGATGAAGTTTGCTTCGCCCAAAAACTCCGCCACGAACATCGAGTTGGGTCGCGAGTACACTTCAGCGGGCGGGCCGATCTGGGCCAGCTTCCCCTTGTCGAGCACCGCGATGCGATCACCGATCGACATCGCCTCTTCACGGTCGTGCGTGACGCAAATGGTCGTCATCTCAAACTGCCGGGAGAGCCGCCGAATCTCATCCCGAAGCTCGTGGCGCAGCTTCGCATCGAGGTTCGAGAGTGGCTCATCAAGCAGGAGCACGTCCGGCCGAATGACCAGGGCGCGCGCCAAGGCCACGCGCTGTTGCTGACCACCAGACAGTTGATTTGGTTTACGATCGGCTAATGATCGTATTTTGACAGCGTCAAGTGCCGCGCCGACGCGCTCCGCGGCCTCGGCACTGGGAACCCCGCGGACGCGAAGCCCGAACGCGACATTCTCCGCGACGCTGAGGTGCGGCCAGAGGGCGTACGACTGAAAGACCATCCCGGTGTTGCGCTGATTGGCCGGTACGACGGTGACATCACGATCCCCGAAGTGAATGCTGCCCTGGGTCGGCTCGATGAATCCGGCGATCATGCGCAGAATCGTGGTCTTGCCGCAGCCGCTCGGCCCGAGCAGAAAAAAGAGCTCGCCCGGGCTGATGGAGAGATCGACGTGGTCGATCACCCGCGTCGCCGCCCCCCGGGCGGCGGGGTAGTCCTTCACCAGATCGGTCAGGGTGATCGCGGTGGGCATGGGGGCGACACGATAGCAGGACCGCGTTACGCTCGTGCAAATGTCCACCCGGCGAGACCTCAAACGCAGCCTGGCCTCCATCGAGAACCTTCGCTCGATCCGCCCCGGATTCCCTCCGGCGGAAACGCTCGTGACGCCGATGAATCAACTGTGCCAGACCCTCCGGCGCCAGTCGAAGGCGGTGGGGGGGCTGCACGACACCTGGGAGAGACTGGCGCCGGGCGAGCTCCGGGCCCTGTGCCGCGTCCGCGGCCTGGCCAGGCGGACGATCACGCTCCTGGCGAGAGATTCGTCCGCCTGCTTCGAGGCCGATCGACTCCTCCGGACCGGCCTTGGAGACCAGCTCTGCCGGGCGTGCGGCGCGGCCTGGATCAGAATTCTTGTTGATACATAACAGTAATAATAAAGAATATTCCATAATATTACTCCAACGCGAAACACCCGGCGTCGTGGCCGGGTGTTCCAGGGGTCGATCGTTGCGTTTGAAGTTCGCGGGTCGGGAGGGCGGTCAGGCCGCCGGCCCTGGTTCGATCAACCGTTGTTTACCTGCTGCGACGCTGGCGGCGGGCGGCGAGAAGGCCGCCGAGGCCCGCGAGGCTGACGGCGCCCGGCGTCGGGACATAGACCAGTTGGTCCTGGGCGCCGTTGTTGGTGAGGCCCAGCACCGGGGCGTTGCGCGCGGTGTGCCCGATCGAGTTGATCAGGGTGTTGTACTTGGTCATGATGCTCGACGAGAGCGCTCCACCACCGGTGGTCGTGGCCTTGAAGTGCCCGCCCGACAGGCCCAGGCCCGCGACGCCGGTGCTGGCGCTGTAGTCGGCGACGATGTCCCACACGGCCAGCTGGAACGCGGTGGCCATGTCGTTGCTCAGGCCGGTCTGCGAGATCGCGATGCCCGCGGTGGTGTAGATGTCGCGGATCGCGTTGGCCTTGTCGACGCCCATCGGGGACGCGTTCGGGGTCCAGCGCGGATCGACCACCAGGTACGTCTTGAACGAGCTGGTCACGTACTCGTTGAAGTCGGTGCAGAACGTGAGCTGGTTGCCGTTCAGCCGCGAGGACCAGCCGGTGCCGTTGGTGATCGTGTGCTTCAACTGGCCGGCGAACACGTTGAGCGTCGTCGAGTAGTAGGTCGCCTTGACGTTCGAGCCCGCGCCCGTGCCCGTGAACTTCATGCTCACGGTATCGGCCGCCATCGCGCCCGAGGCCACTCCGGCGGCGGCGACAACGGCGGCGATCATCGTGGTCTTCATCTCTCTGCTCCTTCAGCTTTGCGAATGTGCATCCGTTCCCGGCCCGCGTCGTGCGGCCGGCCGCCCCAAACATGCCATACGCCCGTCCCTTCTCCAGCCCAACACGCCCCAACACTCCGCCGACGCAACGATCCTGACGCCCGGGGCACGTACACCAGTCCACTCGCGCCAGACGACGCGAGTTCTGGGGCGTTCGGGCAGCCCGCGGCCGGCGAACCGCGGAAGTGGGGGCCACCCTTGTCGGCTTGGGTACACTGCACCCTGTGCCGTTGGAGTTCTCGGGCGTCGGTCCGTCCCCTAGAGACTTCGGCGGATTTCAGCGGCGTGCGGGCGGGGAGCCTGCCCGGAGGCGACGTCACGGAGGAGCGGGGCCATGGCGGGAGGTGAGAACACATCGGGTGCCGGGGCGGCGCCGGTGATCCCGGCCGACCAGCAGTTCGTGCATCTGCACCTGCACACGGAGTATTCGCTGCTCGACGGCGGGAACCGCGTCGACAAGCTCGTGAACCGCGTGGCCGAGCTGGGCATGACGGCGGTGGGGGTGACGGACCACGGCAACATCTTCGGCGCGGTCTCCGTCTATCAGGCCTGCAAGGAGAAGGGGATCAAGCCGATCCTGGGCGTCGAGGCGTATGTCACGCCGCCCGGCAAGCCGCGCCAGGACCGGACCTATTCGGGCGGTGGCGAGGGCGGCTATCACCTCGTGATCCTCTGTGAGAACAACGAGGGCTGGCGGAACCTGCTGGTGCTGTGCAGCGAGGCGTACCTGACGGGGTTCTACTACAAGCCGCGGATCGACCGCGAGCTTCTCGAGAAGCACAGCGCGGGATTGATCGCGATCAACGGGCACCTTGGCTCGGAGATCGGCGAGCACCTGCTCGATTACGAGCGCACGGGGGATGAGAAGTACTGGAAGCTCGCGGTCGAGAGCGCCGAGTGGCACGCGCGGGTGTTCAGCGGGAATGGCGGGGCGGATCGGGGCGGACCGCCGCGGTTCTACATCGAGCTTCAGCATCACATCGCCGAGCAGAACTCGATCAACAAGCACCTGATCCGGCTGGCGCGCGAGCTCGCCCTGCCTCTGGTGTGCGACAACGACGCGCACTTCCTCCGGGCCGAGGACCACGACGCGCACGACACGCTGATCTGCATCTCGACGGGCAAGAACAAGCGCGACACCAACCGGATGCGCTACCCGGCCGAGCTGTACGTGAAGTCGCCGGCGCAGATGCGCGCGATCTTCGAGGCGTACGGCGAGGCGGGCCGCGAGGCGTGCGACAACAGCGTGAAGATCGCGGAGCGTTGCAACGTGGAGCTGCCCCTGGGGCGGAACAACGCGCCCGCCGTGAGGATCGACCTGCCCGACCCCAGGAAGCTCCCGCGCCACGACGATCCGAAGTACGCGGGCGATCTTTCGGCGTGGTACAAGGACTACTGCTCGCGCTTTGAGCTCCGGCCGTTCGCCAGCGTGCCGACGCCGGAAGAGCTGGCGGAGTCCAAGAAGAACTGCGACGCCGCCCTTCGGATGCTGAGCGAGGCCGGATTTGTGTGGAGGTACGGGCCGGGGGAAGAGGGCAGGGCAGGAGCCGACCAGGATCTTCGGGCCACTCAACGCGCACGCCTCGAGCGCGAGCTGAAGATCCTCGCGGACAAGAACATCTCGGCGTACTTCCTGATCGTCTGGGATTTCGTGAACTGGGGGCGTCAGCGCGGCATCCCGTCGAACGCCCGCGGCTCGGGCGTGGGCACGATGGTCGGCTATGTGCTGGGCCTGTCGAACGCCTGCCCCGTCGAATACGGGCTGCTCTTCGAGCGATTCACCGATCCCGACCGCTCCGAATACCCGGATATCGACATCGACCTGTGCCAGGACGGCCGCGGGGAGGTGATCAACTACGTCCGCAAGAAGTACGGGCACGTCGCCCAGATCATCACGTTCGGGACGATGAAGGCCCGGGCCGCGATCCGCGACGTCGCGCGCGTGCTCGCGGTTTCGCTGCCGGCCGCCGACCGCATCGCCAAGCTGATTCCAGAGACACTGAACATCACGCTCGACGAGGCGATCGAGCAGGAGCCCGATCTGAAGGGCCTGTACGAGGGGCAGCAGCGCTGCCTCGACAAGGTGAACGACAAGCTCTCGCCCGATCAATCGATCGACGCGAGCACCGTTCGCTCGCTGATCGACAACGCGCGGACGCTCGAGGGGCAGGCTCGCCACGCGGGCGTGCATGCCGCGGGCGTGATCATCGCCACGCGCCCGCTGCAGGAGATCGTTCCGCTCTATCGCCAGAGCGGGAGCGAAGAGGCCGAGGTCGTCACGCAGTGGGACGGACCGACGTGCGAGAAGATGGGCCTCTTGAAAATGGACTTCCTGGGCCTGCGGACGATCTCGATCGTCGAGCGGGCGCGGAAGCTGATCCGCGAAGGGCTGAGCGAAGAGGAGATCTGGAGGGCCGTCGGCCGCGCGGGTGAGTTCGAGCAGCTCAGATCCGCGAATCGGCCAGGCTCAGGCCAGAAGGTCAGCAAGGGCGTGGGCGAGCCCTCGGGCGCGGTGAGCTTCGCGCATCCGTTGGACCTCGATCGACTTCAATACACAGACCAGAAAGTCCTGGAACTCTTCCGGCGCGGGGACACGACCGGCGTCTTCCAGTTTGAATCGGGCGGCATGCGTCGTCTGCTCGTCGAGATGAAGCCCGACCGCCTCGAAGACCTCATCGCCGCCAACGCGCTCTTCCGACCGGGCCCGATGGACCTGATCCCCGACTACAACCGGCGCAAGCACGGGCAGGACGCCGTGCCGAAGGTCCACGAAATCGTGGATCGGTACACCGCCGAGACCTACGGCGTGATGGTCTATCAGGAGCAGGTCATGCAGATCGTGCACGGCCTGGGCGGGATCAAGCTCCGCGACGCGTACACGCTCATCAAGAACATCAGCAAGAAGAAGCACGACAAGATCGAGAAGGAACGCCCCAAGTTCGTCGAGGGCGCGCAGAAGCAGGGCCTCAGCAAGCAGGCCGCCGAGGACCTCTTCGAGCTTATCCTGAAGTTCGCGGGCTACGGCTTCAACAAGTCGCACTCGACGGGCTACGCGATCGTCGCGTATCAAACGGCGTATCTGAAGACGTACTTCCCCGCGCAGTACATGGCCGCGTTCCTGACCTACGAGAGCCAGGCGCAGAAGGCCTCGGAGTGGATCCCGTACCTGGAAGACTGCCGGCGCACGCGCGTGATCGATCCGGAGAGCGGCAAGGTCGCCAAGATCGGCGTGGAGGTGAAGCCCCCCGACATCAACCTGTCGCGGGCGGATTTCGCCGTGGTCTTTGAGGCCGGCGAGGCGCCCGCGGCGTCGGGTGGGCACATCCGCTTCGGCCTGCGCGCGATCAAGGGCGTGGGCGACAAGCTCATCGAGGCGATCATCCAGGAGCGAGACCCAAGGCCCGGCGACGAGTCCGCCGCCCCGCGCCCGTTCACGTCGCTCTTTGACTTCTGCGAGCGTGTGATGTCGCACGGCACGGGCATCCTGAACAAGGCCGCGCTTGAATCACTCATCAAATGCGGCGTGTTCGATTCGGTGCACGGGCGCCAGAACCGCGCCGCGATGATCGCGTCGATCGAACAGGCCATCGGCGCCGCGCAGAAGGCGGCCCAGGATCGCGCCAGCGGGCAGGGCTCGTTGTTCGGGCTCGGCGGCGGGGGGGAGGCGGCGCCCGCGCGCGCGACAAGCCCCGCGGACCCCGGCGTGCTGGCGCGCGCCACGCCCTGGAGCGAGAGCGAGACGCTCGCGGGCGAGAAGGACGTGCTGGGCTTCTATGTCTCCAGCCACCCGCTGGAGACGTGGAAGCACTGGGCCGCGACGTTCGCCAACGCCGACACGTCGAGCGTGAAGAGCATGGCCCAGGACAGCCGCGCGATTATCGCGGGCCTGGTGCAGAGCGTGCGCGCTCTGGTCGTGAAGTCGGGGCGATCAGCCGGGCAGAAGATGGCGATCGTGACGCTCGAGGACACGGCGGGCGCGATGGACTGCGTGCTCTTCACCGACGCCTTCGCGCGATTCGGGCACCTCGTCGACGCCTCCAGCACTTCGCCCGTGTTCTTGCTCGGGCGAGTCGATCGCTCACGCGGCGATCCGCAGCTCATCGTCGAGCGCGTCGTGCCCATCGATGGCGTGCCGGTCCTCCCGGGGCGTCTGAGGCTCTCCTTCGAGGCGGATCGTCTCAACGGCACGGGGCGCTCGAGCATGGAGCGGGCCGCGGAACTCGTGCGCGCCAAGTCCGCGACTGGCCCGGCGGACTTCCCGATCGAGATCGCCGTCGCCTCGGCGGGCTCGGTCGCGACCCTGAGCGTTGACCCTCGCACGCGCGTCGCCCTCGACCCCGACCTCGTCAAGCAGCTCGTCGCCGTGCTCGGCGAGGGGTGCGTGCGCGTGGTGGGGGGCGTGACGGCGGAGGTCGTGAACGGGAACAACAGGCCGTGGGAAAAGAAGAAACGACCGCTTGAAGTGTGATGACGCGCGATGGCGCGGCGGCATGTCCTGGCGACACGATCGATGCAACGCCGCCGCCCCGCGCGTCGTTGGCGGATGGACGGGCGCGCACGCGGCATCGGTCTACTTCTTGTTGTCGCCCGCCGAATGATCCGCCGGCGTTGCGTTCGGCTTGCTCTCGGGCTTGGCGTCGGGCGTGATCGGCTTTCGGTGCGCCAGGGGCGGCGCCGGATCGAGCCTGATCGCCCTGATGATCGGCGGGTCGAGCGGGCGGTCGTTCTCGCCGACGGGCACGGCGGCGATCTTGCGGATCACCTCCGCGCCCGCGAGCGCCTGGGCAAAGGCGGTGTAGCGCCCGTCGAGACGCGCGGTCCCCTCGCGCGAGAGAGCGACAAAGACCTGCGAGCCGTTGGTGTTGGGGTCGTCGTCGCGGGCCATGGAGAGCACGCCGAAGTCGTGGGGGAGCGTGCTGGGCTCGAGGTCGATGGCGTACCCGGGCCCGCCGTCGCCGGTCCCGGTCGGATCTCCGGTCTGGATCACAAAGGCGCTCCCGTTGGGAAGCTTCGCCACGATGCGATGGAAGATCACGCCGGTGTAGAACCCTCCCTCGGCCAGGTGAAGAAAGTTGAAGACGGTGTTGGGGGCGGCGTCCGGGCGCATGGCGAACTCGATATCGCCGAGCGAAGTCTGCATCGTCGCAACGCGGTCGACATAGACGCGCACGCCGGCGAGCAGCTTGTCCGGCTGTGGATAGGTGATGCGTGCGTTGCGAGTGCCGAAGTTTGGCTGGCGGGTCTTTTCGTCGAGCTTCAGAGCGATCGTGCCCCCCTCGTCGGTCATCTGGGCGGGGCCCGAACCCCGGAGGGGCTGGATGACCAGCGGTGCGCCGATGTCCGCGATGCCGACGTGGAGCTGGGCATACCAGACACCGTCGATCGGCGTGGTCCAGATCTCAGGGAACATGGTGGCGAGGTTGGCGACGCCGGGAACGACGCCGCCGACTTTGATGGTCGTGCCGTCGGGTCGTTGGAGCATGATCGCGGTATCAATCTCGACGTTGTCGGGCGTGGCGACGCGGATGTTGATGGGCTGGTTGACGCCGTAGTAAAGGCGTTCGGGCGTGAGCTGAGCGATGGCGTCTTTGCCCGCGAAGAGTGTCGCGAGGAGGGACGCCAGGGCCCACGGCCAGGAGCGAGCGATGCTGTTCATTTCCTGAGCGTATCCGCGGCGGGGCGCGCGTGCGAAACCGCCGCCCGATCGAGGAAGCGACCGGAAGGATGCGTTGCGTGCTTGCTACTTGCCGCCGCCGGTGCCGCTGGTGTGCCGGTTGTCGTCGATGGCATCCCAGGCGTGATCGACCGCCGAGGCAGCGCCCGCATCGTTCTGGTCGTCGGGGAGCGAGTTGTAGAGCTGCTGGGCGGGATCTTCGAGCCAGACGACGTGGAGGTCGGCCTGAAGCACGTTGAGCCCGAGCACGTGGTTGAAGTCGGACTTGCTCTGCAGGCCGTCGGAGACGAGCGCCGAAGCGGACGGTACGATGTCATAGAGATAATGCGAGCCGTTCGGGCCTTCGCCGCGGTACTGGTAATTGCTGACGGCCAGGCGGGTATCCATGCCGAAGGCGTCGGTGTAAAGCGAGAACTTGTGGGAGCCGTGGTGTGACGGGCAGTAGAAAATCTTGGGCGCGTCGAGGTAGTTGGCCATGGTGAGGCGCCCAAGGCCGTCCCAAGACTGTCCCCACAGCCCGTCCGCATCGCTGGACAGACGCAGGGTCATCGTCTGCTGAGGGTCGGAGTTTCGATACTTGGGAGACCAGCCCGGAACGAACTTGCTTGGGACAACATATCCGTTCCAGTCGTCGGCGTACATGTGCAGGCCGAGCCCGATCTGACGGAGGTTGGAAGAGCAGGCGACGCGCTTGCCCGACGCGGTGACGCCGCGCAATGATGGGAGCAACAAGGCAATGAGCACCGCCACGACGCCCATCGACACAAGCACGTCGACCATCGTGAAGCCGCGCGCGGAATGACGAGCCGTTCTCTTCACCTCACGAGTCTCCTGACTCCCTTGTCCGACCCTTCCGGCCTTCCAGATTATCGAGAGACGAATGGATCCGCAACATTGATTTCGTTGCTACTCGGACCAATGGATTTTGATTTGTTCTCTGTTCGCAGCAAGCAAATTGCGAACAAACCTGCGATGGAAATTGGAAAAAGTGGATCATCTCTCGGGAGGTAACCGTACAGATCGCAGGAAGTTGTACACTGGCGGCCGCGGGAGTTCTCCCGCGTTGCCCGGACGTTCCGGGCGGGCCTGTTCGGGGTTGCATAGGGGCTTTTCCTCCGTCGTGCGGCGGTGAGCGGCGCGTCGGTGAACGAGGCTCGGGAACATGGCATCTCGCGAGGACATCGATCCCAGGGAACGGGACGCGCGCGACTTGGCGCTGATGCGCCGCGTCGCCGCCGGCGAAGAGGCCGCGGTGGCGGAGCTCTACGACCGATTCGGGTCGCTGGTGTATCGGATGGCGATCCAGGCGATGCCGTCGCGCGCCGAGGCCGAGGACGCGGTGCAAGAGATTTTCGTGCGCCTGTGGAGGACGGCCGAGCGATACGACCCGGCGCGGGCGGCGCTGGTGACGTGGGTCATGCTGATATCGCGACGCCACCTGGTCGACAAGCTGCGGCGCACGCGGGCGCGAGTGAAGGCGAGTTCCTTGGATAGTGCGCAGGCCGGCGGGGTCGAGGCTTCGGTGATGCCCGGCGCCTCCAGCGGCGAGCGTGACGAACGAATGGCGGTGCTCCTGAAGCGGATCGCGGCATTGCCCGAGCTTCAGCGGACGGTTGTGACGCGTGCATACCTGGGGGGGCAGACGCTCCGCCAGATCGGGGACGAACTCAATACGCCGCTTGGGACTATCAAGTCGGCGTTGTCGCGGGCCCTCGTGCGCCTGCGCGAACGGACGAATGAGGAGCTGGTTTCATGACGACGCGTGAACTCATCGAGTTGGCCCAGCTTGACGCGCTGGGCCTTTTGGACGACCAGGAGCGGGAGGCGTTTGATCGCGCCTTTGTCGCCGCACCCGCGTCGATCCAGGCCCAGCTGCGCCGCGAGCAGGCGCGCCTCGCCCGGACGGATTGGGTGCCGATCGACGGCGAGCCCCCGGCCGAGCTGCGCGACGCGGTGCTCACCGATGTCGCCGCCGCGGCCCTGAAGGATCGCGTGATGGCGGCGGTCCGGCGCGAGATGAATGCGCCCGCGCATCGCCACGGCGCGGGGCGGCTGCATCCGCCCATCCGCCCGGTGCGCTCGGTATCACGCGTGTGGCGCGTGGGCGCGATCGCGTCGGCGGCGGCGACCGTCGCGCTGGCCGCCACCACCCTGTTCCTCCAGAGCCAGTACTCAACCCTCGAGTCGGAGATCCGCAAGACCGGCATGTACAACAGCCTGGTTTCGACGCGCGGCTTCAACCTCCAGGACCTGGTCTTCAACGAGAACTCGCACCTCGTCCATTTCGAATCCCCCTCCGGCTTTGAGGGCTCGGCGACCGCGTTCGTCGACGCGGGCACGCAGAAGGTCCGGCTCTTCCACAAGAACTTCGCCCAGGAGCTCACGCAATACCGCATCGTCGCGCTCGACGAGCGAGGCGAGGAAGTCGGACAGGCCGTGCAGTTCAACACCGACAAGAAGATCGACTTCGTCGATTTCAGCGTCGACCTCAAGAACACCATGCGGCTGGCCATCAAGGAGATTACCCCCAACCATCCCGAGGGCGTGATCGTTCTGACTTCGGGGCCGCTGGTCGGCTGACGCTCCCGGGGCCGATCGCTTCGCGTGATCGACCGGGTCGAGCGGCCTCCAGAGATACATCCAATAGCGCGGGCCCGTCCGTTCGGCGGGTCCGCGGTTGTTTTTGACCCCTCTACAATCGCCGCCGCGAACCCACGGAGAGCCGAATGGCCGCACCCACCTCGACCTTTGTCCCCGCCGACTTCGACGGCACGCGATTCGAGAGCATCGAGCCGCTCGCCCGCGCCCTGCTCGAACGCCCCGTCGCCACCAAGGCCGAGCTCGTCGCATGGCTGCTCGACCGCAGCGAGCTCGACGCGGCGTGCGGCGAGGCGGGCGCGAATCTCTATATCGCGATGACCTGCAACACCGAGGACCAGGGCGTGCAGGGTGCATACGCCCGCTACGTCGAAGAGGTGGCGCCCAAGGTCAAGCCGCTGGCCTTCGCACTCGACAAGCGCCTCGCCGGGCTCGCGGCCGAACTCGCGCTCGACTCCGGCGAGGGCGGCGAACGCTACAAGGTCCTCACGCGCGACACGCGCTGCGAGGTCGAGCTCTTCCGCGAGGAGAACGTGCCCCTCGAGACCGAGCTGGCGCTGCTGGGCCAGAAGTACGACCAGACCATCGGCGCGATGACGGTTGACTTCGACGGGCGCGAGCAGACCATGCCCCAGATGGCCCGGTACATGGAGTCGACCGACCGGGCCGTGCGCGAGGGGGCGTGGCGCGCCATGGTCGCCCGACGCCTTCGCGACGCCGACGCGATCGACGAGATCTACGACCAGATGATCGAGCGGCGCGACCGGGTCGCCCGGAACGCGGGATTCCCCGACTATGTCGGCTATGCCTACAAGGCAAAGCACCGCTTCGACTACGGCGTGTCGCACTGCAACGCCTTCCACGACGCCTGCGAACAGGTCATCGTGCCCCTGATCCGGAGGCTCGACGCCAAGCGCAAGTCCGCGCTCGGCCTGGAGGCGCTCCGCCCGTGGGACCTGTCCGTCGACATCAAGGGCCGCGATCCGCTCCGCCCGTTCTCCGGCGGCGCCGAGCTCGTCTCCAAGTCGCGCGTCGTCTTCGAGCGCCTCGACCCGCGTCTCGCGAAGATGTTTGCCCAGCTGGGCGACGGCCCGGGGCGCTACGACCAGCCCGCGCCCGACGGCGGGCCGGCCTACCTCGACCTCGACAGCCGGAAGGGCAAGGCGCCCGGCGGCTATCAGTTCATGCGCGATCGCCAGCGCCGCCCGTTCATCTTCATGAACGCCGCGGGAATGCAGCGCGACGTCTCGACCATGCTCCACGAGGCCGGGCACGCCTTCCACTCGATGCTGTGCGTGAACGAGCCGCTGCTGGCGTACCGCTCCGCGCCGATCGAGTTCTGCGAGGTCGCCAGCATGACGATGGAGTTGCTCTCACTCCCGCACCTGGGCGGCCCGGGCGGCTTCTACCCCGACAGCAAGGACGAGGCCCGGGCCCGTCGCCACCAGCTCGAGGACAGCATCACCATCCTCGCCTGGATCGCCACCATCGATGCCTTCCAGCATTGGGTCTACGCGAATCCAAGGCACACCCGCGACGAGCGTCGCGCGCACTGGCTCGGGCTTGATGCTCGCTTCGGCCGCGCCGTCGATTGGACCGGGCTCGAAGCTGCTCGGCAGAACACCTGGCAGCGGCAGACGCACCTCTTCGGCCATCCGTTCTACTACATCGAATATGGCATCGCGCAGCTCGGCGCCCTTGGCCTCTGGCTCCGCTCGCTCGAAGAAGGGCCCGCCAAGGCGATCGACCTCTACATCGCGGGCCTGTCACTGGGCGGCTCGCGCCCGCTCCCGGAGCTCTTTGCCGCCGCCGGTCTGCCGTTCGACTTCGGCCCCGCCGCCGTGCGCCGCATCGTGGATCGCGTGGAGCGCGAGCTGGAAAAGCTGCCGGAGTAGGGGGAGGTAACCCGGATCATCCGGGCGGATACGGAGGGGGGCGGGCGTCGATGAGCGATGTGGCAGGCCGCGAGAATGATGAGTCCGCACCGGGCGCTCGTCCGCCCGCGATGTCGCCCGACGAGTTCCGTCGCCTGGGGCACCGTGCCGTGGACTGGATCGCGGACTACTGGGCCCGTCTCGAATCGCTCCCGGTGCTGTCGCGCGTCGCTCCCGGCGGGGTCCGCGATCTGCTCCCCGCCGACCCGCCGGAGAAGGGCGCCGGAGAGGCGGGCTACGACGGCGTCTTCGCCGACCTTTCGCGGATCATCCTGCCGGGGATCACGCACTGGCAATCACCCAACTTCTTCGCGTTCTTTCCCGCCAACGCCTCGACGCCCGGCGTCATCGGCGAGATGCTCAGCGCCGGCCTGGGCGTGCAGGGAATGCTGTGGGCCACCAGCCCCGCGTGCACCGAACTCGAGTCGCTCACGCTTGACTGGCTCGCCAAGGCGATCGCCCTGCCCGCGGGGTTCCTGTCAACCTCGGCGCGCGGCGGCGGCGTGATCCAGGGCACCGCCAGCGAGGCCACGCTCGTCGCGCTCCTCTCGGCCCGGCGCCGCGCGGTGCGGGCCCTCGCCGGCGACGAAGCACGCGGCGATCCCGCCCCGCCCACAGGATCGGGCGCCCCGTCGGCGGGCGCTGGCCCCTCGCCCGGGCGGGCGCCGGAGCGCTCGCTGGTCATCTACGCCTCGACGCAGGCGCACTCGTCGGTCATGAAGGCCGCCATGATCGCGGGGCTGGCGCTCGGGCCCGACGATCACCGCCGCGTCCGCCTCATCGACACCGACGAGGCCTACGCGATGGACACCGACGCGCTCGAACGCGCCATGCGCGACGACGTCTCTCGCGCCCTGGCGCCCTGCTGCGTCGTCGCCAGTGTCGGCACCACCGGCACCACCGCGATCGACCCCGTGGAGCGAATCGCCGCGGTGATCGATCGGGTGTTTCCGAGCGAGAGCTCGCCCGCCCGCCCCTGGCTGCACGTCGACGCCGCCCACGCCGGCGCCGCGTGCGTCTGCCCCGAGATGCGCCATCTCTTCCGCGGGATTGACCGGGCCGACTCGCTCTGCTTCAACCCTCACAAGTGGCTCCTGACCAACTTCGACTGCGACGCCTACTGGACCAGCGACCGCGACGCGCTCATCGGCGCCATGAGCATCACGCCCGAGTACCTTCGCAACAGCGCGACGGACTCCGGGCGCGTGATCGACTACCGCGACTGGCAGGTGCCGCTCGGGCGGCGGTTCCGCGCGCTGAAGCTCTGGCTGGTGATGCGCCACTTCGGGCTTCAGGGGCTGCGGGCCCACGTCCGATCGCACATCGCCATGGCCCGGTGGTTCGAAGACCGCGCCCGCGAGGACCAGCGGTTCGAGATCGCCGCGCCGCGCACGATGAACCTCGTCTGCTTCCGTCTCCGCGGCGACGGCCCGGGGTCCGACGCGAGAAACCGCGCGCTCATGGAAAGGCTCAACCAGTCCGGCGAGCTGTACCTCACGCACACCGTGCTCCCCAGCGCCCGCGCCGCGTGGGGCCCCGGCTCGACCGCCGCCCGCCTCGCGGGGCGACTGGTCCTGCGCATGGCCATCGGCGCATCGACCACGACCCAAGCGCACGTCGAGCGCGCGTGGGAACGGATCAGCTCCGCCGCGTCGAGCGTGTGAGATGCGATCGGCGCGATGCGCGCCGAGTCGGGACGTGCGCCGCCCGCATCCCCCGAGGCGCAGGCGATCAGCGTCATCGCCGTTCGCACGGCGGTTCTCACGCTCCCCAAAAACACAGAACCCCCGGGTGTTAGCCCGAGGGTTCCGATAGACCGGTTTTCTCTCTCCCATCGCTCGTCCGGTCGGCGAGCTTTCATGCTGGTCCTGCCGCACGCCCGGCGAGAATTCGTGCGTGCGACCGGACACTCCAGCGGGGCGGCCCTCCCCAGGGCCCCGCACAACCCCAAACTCAACGATCAGGGGATCATCGAACCGAAAGACCTGGAACGAACCAATACGCTCGTTCGATCCCAAGCTTCTTCCATGCCCCGTCCATCCTGATCTTCCAAACTCCTTTCCATCCAGGCCTGACCCGGACATAGTTCCCTGTCGTCCTGATCTCCAGAGCCGAGCGCCTTCTTCCTCAGCAACCCTCGTCAAACGCCGAGGCGAATGCGTCATAGTCATCGCCGTTGACGAACCCGTCGCGGTTGATGTCGGCCTCAAACGTCCCTTCGTCGAACGCGCTGGCGAAGGCGTCGTAGTCATCGCCGTTCACAAAGCCGTCGAGGTTGAAGTCCGACGTGCAATAGCCGGCCATCTCGACGATGCTGTTGAGCACCAGCGCCATCGTGTTCTGCGAGAGGTAGCTGTTGGTGAGCGTGGTCATGTCGGTGAGGATCACCACCGCCCCCGAGCCCGCGCCCAGCGCCCCGCGCGGGATCACCGCCAGGCCCGCCATGCCGTTGTTGAACCGCCCGACCACGTCATTGCTGGTTGCGTTGTCGATCACGCCCGGCCAGAAGGTCGGCACGCTGGTCACGGTCCCGAACCGTCCGTTCACCACCGCCGACTCGCCCGACGGGCCCAACGACATCGGCTCCGACGCGCCGAGCTTGCCCGACGAATCCAGGCCGAACGTATCAAGGATGCTCTCGTTGGCCGTCTCAAAGTCCGAGTTGTCGATCGCGATAATCACGCCTTTGCCGGCGAGCACGAAGTTCAGGAGGGCGGCCCGCTCCGACGCCGACAGCGCCGTGATCGCGTTGCTCGCGCCCGAGTGCTTCTTGCCCGAGGCCAGGAAGAGCACATCGACACCCGCCAGATATGAATCTGCCAGCGTGCCCGCGCTGGAAATCGTGGCCGACGGGAACGCGATGGAGATGCTCGACGAAAGGAGCAGCACGTCGGACCCGCCCGCCAGGCTCATCGCCCCGCCGCGGGCGGTATTGAACCCGCCAATCACCGGCGGCACGCTCGCCAACGCCATGCCACATGCCCACGCCGAAGCGAGCAGGGCCAATCGACGAGTTTTCATCTCCCCCTCCTGTGGTCTTTCGCCCCCCCGGTGAGTCCCGACACAACCACCACGCCACGAGATCGTGGATGGCGCGTCCTATCGCCGGCGGGATGTGAAGGACTCTCCCCTTCGTCGCGGCCTACACCACAGGAAGAGAACCGCGACGCCCCAAGATTACCCTCGAGCGCTCCGCATCGCAAGCGTGTCGCGCTCCCTTCGCGAAAATCTGACACAACCTCCCCATTGGCGAGCAGTTGGAGTCTCCGATCCTCCCGCGACACCCGCGCGTTGTGGAAATCTCTGCACGCCGGACCTCCGCGACCCGATCATTGCGGATGAAGAAGTATTTTGATGCGGAGATTCCCCCCGGTTCGCTCCGGAGCCGGCGATCCCCGCCGGAGAAATCGACTGTAAACGTCGTTGATTTCGTGCCTTGTGGTGTGTGACGGATGCGCCGTCCAGCGGACGCAAATCCATGTCCCGGAAGCGCGCCAGGCTAGCCAATTTCACACGCCGCACCGCATTGGGGGCGGAGACAACATGCCCGCGATCTTCGAACTCAATGAATTTGGAACACTTCCCCTCTGGGGTCAGGTCCTCATCTCGGCCCGGATGGTGCGGCGTGGCCTGCTGGCGGTTCTGCCCGACGCGACGACGGACTTTCGCGAGCAATCCCTGGCCGCGTGCGCGGTCATGGAGCGGGCCGCCGTTCGGGGCTCGCTCGGCGAGACCGACGAACGAACGCTCGCCGAGGCGATGAAGCTTCGCGACGACGGGCGTGGGCGAGTGTCGGCGGTGGCGCAATCGCTGTGGTGGGCGATCGACGCCTGTCGGGCGGCGGCGCGAGCGCGGGAGATGCAGTCCGACCAGGCCGTGACCGGTTCGTCGCTGCGCGCGATCGCCGAGCTCGGCGAAGATGATCGTGTGCTCCGCCTCCAGCTCACGGTGCTTGTCGCGTCGGACTTTGACCTCGTGCGAGCCGCAAGCTCCGAGGCTTCGATCGGGCGCTATGACGCGCTGACGCCGCATGTGCTGGCGCGGCTCGCGCCGGTCCACGCGCTGACGCTGGTCGAAACGCCCGCTTTGAGCGCCCGCCGCCCCCAGCGCGGAGCGCGGTGAGGGGCTGACCGCGGGTTTCCAAACGCGACCAGAGTCGTCCGCGGGCTCGCCAGGCCAGAAACTGCACATACAGCCCGACCAGTCCGACCAAGACCACCGCGCCAAGGTTGCTCCATCCAAGCGGCGAGCCGCGCCGGGGATCCTCTTCAGCCAGCCCGATGTACGCGTACACCAGCGCAAAGGACATGAGCGCGCCCAGCGGAGCGAGCGCGAAGAGCTTTCCCGCGCGCCGGCCGTGCCGCCGCACGCCGATCACCGGGGCGATCAACGACGCGAGCAACAGCCCTATCCATGCAGTCAGAATGATCGGGCCGAGCAGCACGCGGGCAGTCAACCGCTCGCAGCGATCACGCCGTGCCGGGCGCGCGTGGGCTAGTTGGCGCCCACCACGGCGATCGCGAACCCGTCGTAGCCCTTTGAACCGACGGTCTGGAGCACCGTGGCCTCGATGCCCGGCGACCGGCCCATGAGCCGGAGCACTCCGCGCGCGCCCTCGGTCGATTCGTCCGTGCCCGACGCGTCCAGCACCGCGCCCTCGCGCACCACATTGTCAACGACGACCGTCGCGCCGGGACGCGCCAGGCGCAGAGCCCACTCGAAGTAGCGAGGGTTGTTGGGCTTGTCGGCGTCGATGAACACGAAGTCGAACGGGTCGGCGCGTTCCTGCTCCAGGGCCGCGAGCGTTTTCAGCGCCGGCCCCTCGCGCACTTCGACCAGGTGGTGGACCTTGGCCATCGCCAGGTTGTCGCGCGCGACGCGGGCGTGGTGCGGGTCGATCTCCATCGTGATGAGTTTCCCGTTCGGCGGCAGGGCCCGCGCCAGCCAGATTGTGCTATAGCCGCCCAGGGTGCCGATCTCGAGGATGCGCTTGGCGCCGCCGATCCGGGCCATCTGCTGCAGGAATCGCCCCTGGCAAGGCGACACCGCGATCGCCGGGAGCCCCGCGCTGGCGCAGCGGGCCGTCACCTCCGCGAGCACGTCATCGCCGAGGCCGAGCCAATCCTCGGCCATCGAGTCCACGGCCTTCCACGTTGATCCGAGTTCATCGCTCATGCCCCGGATCATTCCCGCGCCCGAACACCGACGATGTCGTCCGCGTCACAACGCGTTAGAAATGAGAGGAAACCCCCGGGTCGCGGTCAGCGCTTCGCGGCGGCGCCCAGCACGCGCCGCACCAGGTGCAGCAGCGTATCGGACATGAAGGGCTTGGCGATGAAGGTCGCGCGCTCGGGATCAACGCCGTGATGCATGACGGTTTCTTCGGTGTAGCCCGACATGAAGATCACGGCCAATTTGCGGGTCTCGCTCATCTTCTCGGCCAGTTGCACGCCGCTCATCCCCGGCATGACCACGTCCGTCAGCAGGAGATCGATCGTGCCGTCGTACTCGGCGGCGATCTTGATCGCCTCCGGGCCGTGCTCGGCCGTGAGCACCGTGTAGCCCGCGTTGCGCAGCTCCTCGGCCACGAGCTCGCGCACCAGCGCGCTGTCCTCGGCGATCAGGATCGTCTCCGTCCCGCGCGGCGGGGGCTTGGGCGCCGGAGCCACCCCGGTCGGCGTCGCGTGGGCGTACACCCTCGGCAGGTACACCCGCACCGATGTGCCGCGCCCGACTTCGCTGTACACCCCGATGTGCCCGCCCGCCTGCTTGACGATCCCCTGGCAGGTCGCGAGCCCAAGCCCCGTTCCCTTGCCGGCGGGCTTGGTGGTGAAGAAGGGCTCGAAGATGTGGCGCTGCACCTCCGGCGACATCCCGTGGCCGGTGTCCGTGACCGCCAGGATCACGTATTCCCCCGGCGCGACGCCGAGCCGCGAGCGGCAGAAGGCCTCGTCGAGCGTGGTGTTGTGGCTCTCGAGCGTGAGCGTGCCGCCCTGGGGCATCGCGTCGCGCGCGTTGATCACGAGATTGACCAGCACCTGTTCGAGCTGCGCGTGGTCGGCGCGCACCATGCCCGTGTCGTCCGCCAGCACCGCGCGCAGCGTCACGTCCTCGCCGATCAGGCGGCGCAGCATGGGCATCAGACCCGACGCCACCTCGCGCGGCGAGAGCACCCGCGGCGCCACGATCTGCTTCCGCGCGAACGTCAGGAGCTGCCTCGTGAGGTCCGCGGCCCGCTGGGCGGCCTGGTTGGCCTGCGAGAGCGTCGGCGCCACCGGATGATCCACGCCGAGCTTGCGCGACGCCAGCGCCAGGTAGTTGAAGATCGCCATGATCAGGTTGTTGAAGTCGTGGGCGATCCCGCCCGCCAGGCGGCCCACGCCCTCCATCTTCTGCGCCTGCAAAAGCTGGGCTTCAAGGCGGCGGCGCTCGGTGATGTCGCGCAGGATCACCGTGAGGTAGTGCTGGTCCGCGAAGCGCACCTGGGAGATCGAGGCCTCGATCGGAAACTCCGTGCCGTCGGCCCGCACGCCTGCGATCGCGCCGAGGTTTCCCATCGAGCGCGTCGAGACCCCGGTTTTCGCGAATTCCTTGATGAATCCCGGGTGCTGCTCGCGCGAGCGCGCCGGGATGAAGCGATCGAGCGGGCGTCCCATCGCCTCCTCCGCCGGCACGCCGAACATCTTCTCGGCCGCCGCGTTGTACATCACGATGTGCCCGCGATGATCGATCGTGATGATCCCGTCCATCGCCGATTCGACGATCCGCTCCAGCCGCAGCTCGCTCCCGGACCTGGTCGGCGCCGGCGGGGGCTCCCCGAGGTCGATCGCCATCACCAGCGCCGGTCCCGAAGCCTCTCGGGCCGCCAGCAATCGCAGCTTCGCTCCCCTGTCGCTCATGCTGATGTCGCAGGAACACTCCGCTCGCCGGCCTTGGAGCAGATCGCGCAGCGCCGTCGCCACACCCTCCGCTTGGGGAGTGGCGGCGATCGCATCCATGAGGTTTCCACCCGGGGCCGGCAGCCAAGACCTGTGGTGCCAGGACAGCCACGCGCCGTTCGCAGACTCCACGCGTCCCGAAGGGTCGATGGTCGCGCAAGGCACCGGCAAAGAGAAGACCAATGACAGCATCGGACGCACGCCCTCTCCGTCCGGCATCGCCTTGGATCCGTCCGACATGCACCACACTCCCACGCCGACCGTCACCGCACGGCTCTTGTATGTTATGAGCGCCGGGCCCGGTTCCCCTGATCGGCCACGCCCCGGTCATGGGCGATTCCCCGGTATCGCGGGATCCGCTTCTTTGGTCTACCATCGACGCATGAGCAAGCACTCCAAACTCGGCATTCTGGCCACGATCGCGTTGGTCGCAGTCGGCGGCACCGGCGGCTGCGAGGACAAGAGCACCCAGCCCCCGCTGTCGGAGCCCAAGCCCGCGGCACCCGCGAACAACGCGCCCGCCGCGGCCCCCGCCAATCCCCACGCCGGCGGCGTCGTGCCCGTCAGCCCCGAGGCGGCCAACCTTGGTGACGGCCAGGTCATCGCCGCCCTGGGCGTCAGCGTCACACTCCCCGATGGCTGGAAGCGCCAACCGCCCGCCAACCAGATGCGCCTCGCCGAGGCCACCATCCCAGACGCGTCGGGCGACCCCGCCAAGGCGTGCCTGGTGGTGCTCTCGAGCGCCGGCGGCTCGATCGAAAGCAACATCTCGCGCTGGGCCGGGCAGGTTCACGACGCCCAGGGTCAACCCGTCGCCGGAACGCCCGAAACCAAGCAGGTCGGCGGCGTCAACGTCACGATCGTTGAAATGACCGGCACTTACTCCGGCATGAACGAAGCCCCCAAAGAGAACTGGACCCTCCGCGGCGCGATCGTCGAGACCGCCCAGGGGCTCCTGTTCATCAAGATGATGGGGCCCGCCGAGTCCATGAAGGCCGCCCTGCCCGGCTTCAACTCCATGGTCGACAGCATCAAGAAGTCTTGATCGAGCTGCCCGCGGGATTCCGCGGCTTCAATTCCGTCGTGGCCGCGGCCTTGTTCGATCCGCCATCGGCGCTCGGCGTACGCCCGCGGGTCTTGGCACGCTCGCGCCTCAGCCGGCGCGCCACGCCGACCCCGTAGCCCGCGAGCACGCCGAGGCTGATCGCATAGGCGAGGATGGTCGCGAGTGAGGCGGTCATCCGGTCAGGCCGACGGCGGGTGGAACCGGGGGCGTGCTCGGCTCCTTTTCCCAGCGGAATGAGGGCAGGCGCGCCAGCACGTATCGGGCCGAGACGAGCCCCCCCGAGAGCATCGTGATCGCGACCAGCCAGGTCCAGAGCGCGGGATACATGGAAGGGACAAGACCGGACTGCGTCGGGTGAACGTCGGGGAGCAGTTTGACCGCCAGGTACAGCAGCGGAACATCGAGGAATGCCACCACGCCGTACACGGCACCGACCAACGCCCGGCGTTCCGGTGATGCGATGCGACGCCTGAGAACCAGGTACGCCAGGTAAAGCACCCACAGGATGAGGCTGAAGGTCAGACGAGGGCTCCACGTCCACCACAGGTTCCAGGCCACCTTGCCCCAGAACATCCCGGTGAGCAGAAGCACCGTGCTGTTGAGCACGGTCACCGCGGCGGCGGCGTGGGCCAGGTCGTCCCACTTCTGCCGCCGACCCGCCAGATAGCCGACGCTCGCCACGCACACCACGAGCGCCGCCAGGAACGTGTTCACCGCCACCGGCAGGTGCAGATAGATCAACTTCTGGATCGGGCCCATCGTCTCATCAATGGGAGCCAGAACCGCCAACGTCACTCCGAGCGCGAGAATCGCGATCGTCAGCATCCAGTACCAGCCCGCGATCCGGCCGCGCCAGCGTTCCATGCAGCACCTTCAGGGAGCAGGAAATCGCGAAATTCCCAACACTCAGCCGCGGAGGCGTGCCCCGCGGACCCTCTTTCCACTGCAATCATGGTGCCATGGTCGTCGCCCGACCCGCCCACCCGGACTCCCGTGGCGCGTCGGGGCCTGCTGACGCTCTTGGAATCACGCCGAGCACAATCCCAATCCTGGAATTGATCCGCGAGTCTTGTTCCCACAATCGAGAATTCGCGGCTATTGCGTGTGGCAACTCAGGCAGAGCTTGCTGCCCCGGTTGTTCATGACCAACAAGCCCGGCTCGCGTGAATAGATGCTGTGGCACGAGCCGCACCCCAGATTCCCGTTAAAAAGGCGGATTCGCTTGTCGATGTGCCTGTTGAGCTTGAAATCGGAATCGCGCGATCGCCCCGTCTCACGCATGGGAATCCCGATCGGGTGATCGAGCAACATGTCGTCTCCGTGTCGCCGAAGAGCGTGTGAGCCCGCGTCGCTGGCGGACGACCCGTCATGGCACGCCATGCAACTGACGCTCTCGCCGTCGGCGGCACCGGGCTGCGCGGGGCGATCCAGCGGCGACTTCGAGGTCAGATGGGCCTTGGCGCCGCGCAGCGAGTGGATCGACTTGGTGCTGTTCGAGGCCCCGGCGTGGCACTGCACGCACAATTCCGGTCCGGTCAGCCCCCCGCGAACCCCCACCGGACGCCGAGTCGTCGCGTGGTCGGCGGTCGCGTCGTGGCAGGTCAGGCACGTCACAAATCCGCCCATCAGCGGCAGGCTGCTCGGCACCGACATGGACGCCATCACGTTGGTCGGGTGAGTCTGCACGGGCTCAAAGCGGTGACAAGAAACACAACTCCGTGCCGTCACCCCCGGCTCTGCACGCGGCGGCTGGGCGGCCGGCGCCGTCCACACCTCCGGCGCGGCCTTGGCCTTGGCCGGGCCACGCCCGATCGACCCCGCCACCACCACGCCCGCGATCCCGGCGATACCCCACAACATGGACCAAGGAATACCGGCCCGATGTCGGTTGTTTGTTCGCATGCGCCTCGCCCCCTCTACCTCGCCGAGGGCATCGACCACGCGCACAATCTGCTTGAATGACTCGTGTTCAGAATCTGGCGTGGGCGTTCTCAGAGACATGGCAAACTCGGTGCGGTCGCTCCCACCGGCGGGAATGGCGTGAACGTCAGAGCCCGCGCAGGAGCCCAGGAACGCGGTTTTTGGGGTGAAAGCGGGCTGGCACGCCAATTGCCACTCGGTCATGTTGAATACAGAATCGGCCGGCAGACTCCTGGGTGGACCTGAGGTCTCGGCCGCAAGACAAGTGTGGAGGCGATCATGAAACGTCAACTTCTTATCGGGACCCTCGCGATGGTGTGCCTGGCCGGTGCGGCGCAGGCCCAGATCACGGGCAGCAAGCATGATTTCAGCAACAATGCGTGGAGCGGCGGGGAAATCTGCAAGCCCTGCCATACGCCGCACTTTGCCAACTTTGAACAAGGCCGCCTCTGGAACCACGCGATGTCCCAGGCCACCTACACGATGTTCGAAGGCGAGACCGGCGGCCAGGAAATGCTCGATCAGCGCAGCCGCCTGTGCATGGGCTGCCATGACGGAACCGTCGCCCTCGACAGCTTCGGCGGGACCACCGGCATCAACTTCATCGCGAGCTGGGCCAAGATCGGCACCGACCTGCGCGACGATCACCCGATCGGTGGTGACGCCGTGTATCCCACCAGCCCCAGCACCCGCTTCAATCCCCAGAACTCCAGCCACCAGATTCCGGGCCCGTGGGGCACCCTCCGCCTGCGTGCGTGGATCGATCCCGCCGACCAGACCGAGAAGTACGTGGTCTCCTGCGGCACCTGCCACAACGTCCACAACGCCGGCAACTACGGGCACATGCTCACCTTCAGCAACCAGGGCAGCCATGTCTGCCTGACCTGCCACATCAAGTAAGCCAGAGCTTCGGGGTCATCAAGTCCGACCGATTCGCTCCGAGCGCCGAAAGGTGCTCGGAGTTTTTTTTGGCGACGCCCGGGGCGCACGCCCGGTCAAAGAGGGCGGGCCTCGGCCGACCGGCCTTGGAAAGGCAAGACGGCAAGCGGTCGATCAACTCCTGGCCCGGTTCGGGTCATGAGCTGTTCAACCATGACATCGCCCCGCCCGCCGGCGACGACCGTTCTTGGTCGCGAATTGTCCTCAACCTTGGCACCACGTTTGCACGATTCTCAGGCGTGACGAATCGGGAGGTTTCATGACCAGCACAGAGGTTCTTCGTGGAGCGCTCGCCGCCGGATTGCTCGGGGCGATCGCCCTTCTCAGCGTGCCGGGCTGCGGCTCGGCGCCGACAGCCAAGGCAGAGAGCGGGCCGAACGCGAAGTACGCCTTCTGGCCCACGGTCCCCGACGAGCCGCGCATCCAGTTCGTCGGCGCGTACAACTCCAGCGAGGACGTGTCCAGGACCGAGGCCTCGGGCCTCGAAAAGGCCGTCTTCGGCAAGGAAGCCCAGCAGATCGCGTTCGTGAACAAGCCCTACGGGCTCACGATGCACGAAGGGAAGATTTACATCTGCGACATCCGCGGCAAGTCGGTCGTCGTGATGGACCTGGCCAAGAAGCAGACGCGCCTCATGGGCATCACCGGCGCCAACAAGCTCGAGCGCCCGGTCGCCGTCGCGGTGGGCGACGACGGCGAGATTTATATCGCCGACGGCGTGTACGGCGCGATCATGGTCTATGACAAGAACGAACGGTTCTCGCACGCGATCAAGATCGAGAAGCTCAAGCCGGCGTCGCTGGCGGTCTTCGGCAACCGCCTCTACATCGCCGACATGTCGCGGCAGCAGATCCTCATCCTCGACCGCAAGGGCGGAAAGGAGCTGGGTGTCATCGGGAGCGTCGGCGATGAGCCCGGGCAGTTCCGCCTTCCCCTCGGCGTCGCGGTCGACAAGGACGGCAACGTCTTCGTCTCCGACATGATGCGCTGCGTCGTGCAGAAGTTCGGTCCCGACGGGAAGTTCATTTCCGCGTTTGGCCGGCAGGGCGACGTCGCGGGCTCCTTCGCCCGTCCCAAGCACCTGGCGGTCGACAACGACGGCGTGATCTACGTCGTCGATGCCGCGTTCCAGAACGTTCAGATGTTCAACGCCGATTTCAAGCTGCTCATGCACTTCGGGGCCGCGGGCGATTTCCCGGGCTCCATGAACCTGCCCGTCGGGATCGCCGTCACCGACAAGGACCTGGCGTACTTCAAGGACAAGATCTATCCGGGATTTGACGCCAAGCGCCTGATCCTGATCGCCAACCAATTCGGCGAGGGGCGAGTGTCGGTGTACGCGATGGGGGGGCTGCGTGCGGGCTACACGCTCGAGCAGATCGCCGCGGTCTCGACGAAGGTCAACCTCGGCGTCGTGGACACGCCCAGCTCCGAGACGCTGAAGTTCCAGAACGTGGGCGGGATCGAACCCACCCCCGAGGGTGCCGTGCAGGACGTGCCCCTGGGTGAAGGCGAGAAGCCCGAGACGCCCAAACCTTGAACGAAGGGAGCTCTTGGCGCGATGAAGCTCAGCGGGCCAGTCCCGGCGTCGTGGCGTGTCTTCCGCGGGACGGGCGCGCGCTGGGCGCTGGCCGCGTCGCTGGCGGGGGCCGTGGGCCTCGCCCTGTGGTGCGGCTGCACCGTGACCAAGGAAAACTACGCCACGCTCAGCTTCTTCTTTGACGGCGTGCCCGACCCGAGCGCCAAGGGCGGCGGGCCGGAGGGCGATGCGTTGATCGCCGAGAAGGTGGTCGTGCACAAGCCGTTCGCCGAGGAGAAGTGCGATGCTTGCCACAAGACGCAGTATCGCCCCAGCCGGAACGACGCCCGCGCCTGCCTGGAGTGCCACGACAAGCTGATGGACGAACACGCCTGGACGCACGGCGCGGTGGCGGGCGGCGCGTGCCTGTGGTGCCATTCGCCCCACGAGTCGGTGCGGAGATGGCTCCTGCGCGGGCCCGATCGCAAGCTCTGCGCGCAGTGCCACACCCCGGCGATGCTCAACGACAGCACCGTGCCGGCGCACGCCGACGAGAAGCTGAGCTGTCTGTCGTGCCATTTCGGTCACGGCGGAGACTCGGCGACGATGCTCCGCCCCGGCGCGACCGCCACCACGCCCGCGCCGGAGAGCGAGCTCAAGGAAGGGTCCAAGAACCAGCCGGTCTTCAACCCCGAGCGCGGCGATCCCCAGACGACAACCCCACCGGCGCCGAGGCCCCAACCCGCGCCCGATCAGGCGCCGGGCGATGAGGTCGTCGGCCCTCCCCAGACACCGGCCACCAAGTGATCCATGCCCAGGCGCCCGCACGCACCAATCCTCGCCTTCTCCCTGCTCGCGCTGACGGGCCGGGCGATGGGCCAGGCGCAGCCCGCGGCGGACGACGAGGGCCCGGTCATCGTGGGCGAGCGGCGCGACACATGGACCGGGGTTCAGTTGGTCCGGTTCGTCCCGTCGCTCGAGCTTCGCTGGCAGCACCAGCGCGACAAGCTGAAGGTTGACGGACAGCCCGACCAGACCGTGCTGGAGGATCGGTACCGGGCGTTGCTGGACCTCGACACGGAGTTCACCATCGGGCACAAGAACCTGATCGACGTGGTGGGGGTCTTTCAGATCGGGCAGGAGAACACGTACCGCCGCAGCGGGGTCGAGGGCGACAGCGGGCTCTTCACGGACATCGTCGGGCTGTGGGACGTGAACGCGCTGGTCTTCGGCGCCAGCGAGCTGCCCACCAGTGTTTACTCACGCCGGAGCGAAACCAAGCAGAGGCGGCCTTTCGCCGGATCGCTCGACGACGTGACGACCGAGACCGGGATCGCGACCGGCTATCACACCGATCGGGCCGCGCTCAACCTGGAGTACTTCCATCGCACCCAGGAACTCAGCGACAACCGGGGCGAGATCAACACCCGCACGACCCAGGACACCTTCACCACCAACGACATCTTCACGCTCAATGACCACCAGCGACTCGAGCTCAACTACACGCTCGATCTGATCGACGAGAGCCAGTCGGGCGGCTACTCGGACTCGTACACCCGCCACGACGCCCTGCTCACCCACAACTGGACGTTCGGCGACGAGCAGCGCCCGCACGAGCTGCGCTCGCAGGCTCGCCTCTATGACCAGTCCGGGCTGCAGGACCTCCGCCGCCTGCGATGGGATGAGTTGCTCACCCTCAATCACACCGAGCGGTTCGAGACCCGGCACAATCTCGTGTTCGAGACCATCGACGTGCAGGGGAGCAACCGCGACCTTCTCCGATTCGAAAACTCCGCCAAGCACCGCCTCTTTGACAGCCTGACCAGCCTCGGCACCGTCGGGCTCCAGCACACCAGCGAAGACGACGGATTCACCAGCGACGAATACTTCATCACCGGGCAGCTCGACTACACCAAGCTCGTCCCGCTCGGGCGCCTCGACGCCGCCGCAGGCGTCGGCTACGACGCCCAGACCAACGGCGATCGCGGCACGACCTTCCGCGTCCTCGACGAGGTTCATACCTATCGCGACGCGTTCCCGATCGTGATCGCCCGGCGCAACATCGTGCCCGGTTCGATCGAGGTCCGGCCCGCCGTCAGCTCGACCCCCTACCAGGAAGGGATCGATTACACCGTTCAGTATTTCACCGATCGCGCCGAGATCCGCGGCGTGCTCACCGGCGCGCTCGTCGACGGGCAGAGCGTCCGCGTGAACTACGACGTCGGCCCCGAGCCCGGCAGCGACATCGACACCATCTCCACCAACTGGTCCCTGCGCTACACCCTCACCGAGGGAACCTTCAAGGGCCTCGCCGCCTACAGCACCTACCGCACCACCGATCAGACCATCCGCGCCGATGATCCCACGCTCTTCACGCCCGACGACACACGCGACCTCCTGCTCGGCCTCGAGTACCGACGCGCCGAGCTGACGCTCAGGGCCGAGTACAACATCCACGACAGCACCCTCTCGCCCTACAACGTCGCGAGATTCCAGGCGCTCTACGCCCTTCGCACCGGCACCGGATCGACCTTCAACGCCGACGCCTCGCACGAGAACATCGAGTTCACCGACCAGAACGAGAGCGTCACGCTTGATCGCGTCCGGCTCGACTGGACCACCCGCCTGGATCGCTCGCTCGATCTCTCCATCGGCGCGGCGTACCGACGCGAGGACAGCAGCACCCGCGGCACCAGCGAAGGCCTCGAGGAGCACATCACCCTGAACTGGCGGAAGCGGCAGACCTCCGTCTACGCCACGCTCAGCAACTCCAACCTCTCGGGCACCGGCACCAAGCAGGAATCGCAGTTTCTCGAAATCGGCCTCCGCCGCGCGTTCTAGGAGCACCATGCGCACGCCTCACCACCATGCCGAACACACCCCGGGACGCCCCCCGGCGCATCCCGCGGGCGCCGCGCCGCGTGCGAGCGCCGCCCTGCTCGCCGGCGCCGCGCTCTGGCTCTCGGGGTGCGCGTCCCCCGCGGGGCCGATCCTTCAGGAGAGCGCGGCCGCGCCGGTCTGGCCCGCGCCGCCCGATCCGCCGCGGCTGCGCTACCTCGGCGAGATTTCCACCGACAAAGACCTCAGGCCCGGGCGGAACTTCCTCGAGTCGATCGGCGCCGGGCTCTTCGGCGAAGAGGCCGCCCGGGGCATGACCAGCCCGATGGGCGTGACGACCGACGACGCCTCGCGGGTCTTCGTGGCCGACGGCAACGGGCAGACGCTGCACGTCTTCGATCTCGACACACGCCGCTACGCGCGTTGGGAGCCGCCGGAAAAATTCTCCATGCCCGTCGCGGTCGCGTGGGACGCGAGCGCCTCGCGGGTGCTGGTGTCCGATTCGGTGGCCGCGTGCGTCTTTGCCTTTGACTCGACCGGGGCGCTGTCGGCCAAGCTCGGCGAGGGAGTGCTCAAGCGCCCCGCCGGGCTCGCGGTCGCCGGCGACGGGCGTGTGTTCATCGCCGATGTCGCCGCCCACCAGATCGTCGTGCTCGACCACGCCGGCGCCGAGGTCGCGCGGGTCGGGGAGCGCGGCTCGGGGCCCGGCGCGTTCAACTATCCAACCAATGTGGCGATCGATCGCGCGGGAAACCTCTACGTCAGCGACTCTCTCAATTTCCGTGTTCAGGTCTTCGGGCCGGACCTCAGGCCCGTGCTCCAGATCGGGCGGCAGGGCGACCTCCCCGGCTACTTCGCGCAGCCCAAGGGCGTGGCGATCGACCCCGACGGGCACGTGTATGTTGTCGATGCGAACTTCGAGGCCGTGCAGGTCTTCACGGGCCGAGGGCAACTGCTCCTGAGTGTCGGGCGCGAGGGGCGCGGGCCCGGCGAGTTCTGGCTCCCGGCCGGGATTCACATCGATGCGAAGGGGCGCGTCTGGATCGCCGATTCATACAACCAGAGAGTTCAGGTGTTCCAGTACCTGGGCGGCGTGGCCGGGAGCGCTGCCCGTGATGAAGCGGGCGAGGGTGAGAAGCCATGAACGCGAATCGTTGCACGGGGCGGGTGGCGGTGCTCGGAATCGTGGCCGTGGCGATGCTCGGCGCCGGATCGGTCCGCGCGCAGGTCGTGTCCATGGTCAGCAGCCCGCACGACCTCTCCGCCGGGAGCGTCGCCGCGGTCCACGCCTCGATCGAGGACCAGGTCTGCGTCTTTTGTCACACGCCCCACAACGCCTCGCCGATCGCGCCCCTGTGGAACCGCGCGCTGTCGCCGCAGGCGTACACCATCTACACCAGCCGCGCGCTCGACGCCAGGCCGGGCCAGCCCACCGGAAGCTCCAAGCTCTGCCTCTCCTGCCACGACGGCACGATCGCGCTGGGCAGCGTTCTCAGCCGCAACACCCCGATCCAGATGAGCGGGGGCGTGAGCACCATGCCCCGCGGCCCGGGGAACCTCGGCACCGATCTCCGCGACGACCATCCGATCTCGTTCCGCTTCGACGCCACGCTCGCCGCCAAGGACGGCTTGCTCCGTGATCCCGCCGGCCTGCCCTCGCAGATCAAGCTCGACGCCAACCGCGAGCTGCAATGCACCTCGTGCCACGACGCCCACAACAACGCCTTCGGCAAGTTCCTGGTGATGCGGAACACCAACTCCGAGCTGTGCGTTTCGTGCCACAGCGTCGGACGCACCGACATCGTCGAGCACGGACAGTGCGCCGACTGCCACCAGAGTCACACCGCGCCCAGCGGGCCGTACCTGCTGAAGAGGCCCACGATCACCAAGACCTGCACCAGTTGCCACGACGGCTCGCATCCGAAGGCGATCGACGTGGCGTCGGACCTGTCGAAAGTGAGCGCTCACGACACCGGGAGCCCCGTCGATCCGGACGGAGCGTTCCAATCGAACGCCGCGTGCACCAGTTGTCACGACCCGCACACGATGATGCGCGGCGCGGGCTCGGCCCGGCGCGTCGGGACCGGGCCGATCGCGGGTTCCCTCGGACGCCTCGGGAGAATTTCCGGCGTGAACGACTCGGGAGCCGCGGTGAAGGTCATCAGCGCCGAGCAGGAGGTGTGCTACAAGTGCCACGCCGAGGGCAACGCCGTCGTGCCCATCGTGCCGCGCCGGATTTCAAACTCCAACATCCGCCTCCAGATGAACCCCTCCGCGATCTCGCGCCACCCCGTGGGCACGCCCGGACGCGCCGCCAGCGTTCCCAGCCTGCGTCCGGGCTGGACCACCTCGAGCACCATGCGTTGCAGCGATTGCCACGGCTCGGACAGCGGAAACGCCGGCGTCCACGGCTCGAGCGTCCCGGGCCTGCTCGTCGCGGCCTACGAAACCCGCGACTACACCACCGAGAGCGCCGCGACCTATGCCCTCTGTTACCAATGCCACGACCGGGGCAGCCTCCTGGACAACCGCTCCTTCCCCGGACACCGCCTCCACATCGTCGACAAGCAGACCCCCTGCGCCGCCTGCCACGCCGCGCACGGCGTGCCCTCCTCCCAGGGACGCGCCGCCAACAACTCCCACCTCATCAACTTCGCCACCACCATCGTCTTCCCCGATCGCGCGACCGGCCGACTCGAATACCGCGATACGGGCGCCTCAACCGGCGAGTGCTTCCTCTCCTGCCACGGCGTGGACCACTCCCCCAAGCGGTATCCCGTCAGTCGATAGCACCCCAATTGCCCATTTTTACATGTCCCACAAACGGGAATCATCGCTATCGTGATTCTCGATCATGGGAAATATCCTCCAGAACAGGCGGAAAGTCTGCCGTTCATGGCCTCGCGGCGGGCACGGCATTTGCACCTCGCACTGCGAAATGGCCCTCTTCGGGCTCTGGAGGTTCCGATGAAGCTGATTCTCACCGCGATCGTGGCCGCGGCGTTGTCCGGCCCGATGCCGCCCCCGCAGGACGCCAAGCAGCCCCCCAAGGACAAGCCCGCCCAGGAGCATCCCGCGGTCGATGGGCCCTCGAAAAAGCCCATGCCCTCGGGGCACCCCGGCCTTGGAAACGAGCAGGTGGATTGGCCCAAGGCAAGGCCGGAGGACGTGAAGTCGATCGATGCGATCGTGGCGGCGTTCTACAAGGTGCCCGCCGGCAACCCCGGCGAGGCCCGCGACTGGGCGCGCTACGCCTCCCTGTTCACCCCGGACGCCCGCATGGTCCCCGCCCGCTCCGACGATCGCGGCGGGGCGATGGCGATGTATGTCTCGATCGCGCAGTACATCGACATGAACAAGAAATACTTCGAGAAGGGCGGGTTCCTCGATACCGAAGTCCACCGGCGCGTCGACACCTTCGGGCACATCGCCCAGGTCTGGAGCACCTACGAATCGCGGCACAGCGCCGACGAGAAGGAGCCTTACATCCGCGGCATCAACAGCATCCAGCTCCTGAAGGACCACGACCGCTGGTGGATCGTGAACGTCTTCTGGGATTTCGAGACCCCCGGCAACACCATCCCGCCCGAGTATCTGCCCGAGGCCGGCGCGCCCAAGGACCAGCCCGCCGAGCCCAAGTAAGGAGTCGTCCGCGCCGCGGAGCCACGCATGGCCACGAGGATTCTACTTGTCGAGGACGAGCAACTGCTCCGTGAATCCCTCGCCCAGCTCCTGGGCGAGGAGGGGTATGAGGTCGTGCAGGCCGCCGACGGCAAGGCGGGCTACGACGCCGTGCTCGCCGAGCCGTTCGACCTTGTCCTCACGGACATCCGCATGCCCGTGATGGACGGGATCGCGCTGCTGAAGAACCTCCAGCAGGTGATCCCGCAGACGCCGGTGATCGTGATCACGGCGTTCGGCACGGTGGAGTCGGCGGTGAGCGCCATGCGCATGGGAGCCGCCGACTACCTGCTCAAGCCCGTGCAGTTTGAGGACGTGCTGATCCGCGTGAAGCGCGCCCTCGAGGTCGGCGAGATGCGCCGCAACCGGAGCATCCTCACCGAGCAGCTCGCGTCCCAATCGACCTTCCACGACCTGGTCGGCGAATCGCCGGCGATGGCCGGGCTCTTTGCGCTGGTCAAGAAGCTCTCGGCGGTGTCCAGCAGCGTGCTGATCGTGGGCGAATCGGGCACGGGCAAGGAGCTGTTCGCGCGTGCGATCCACTACAACGGCATCACCCGCGACAAGCCCTTCATCGCCGTCAACTGCGGCGCGATCCCCGAGAACCTCATCGAGTCCGAGCTCTTCGGGCACCGCAAGGGCGCGTTCACCGGCGCGATCAAGGATCGCATCGGCTATTTCGAGGCGGCCAACGGCGGGACGCTGTTCCTCGACGAGATCTCGACCCTCCCGATCCAGGTCCAGAGCTCCCTCCTCCGCGTGCTCGAGGAGCGCGTCGTCGTTCCCGTCGGCGACACCCGCCCGCGGCCGGTCGAGGTCCGCATCATCGCGGCGTCGAATCAGAACCTCCAGACCCTGTGCAAGGAGGGCAAGTTCCGTGAGGACCTGCTCTACCGCCTCGACGTGGTGCGCCTCCACCTCCCCCCGCTCCGCCAACGACGCCAGGACATCCCCCTCCTGGCCCAGCACTTCCTCGACAAGTACACCCGCAAGATGAACAAGGACGTCACGGGCATCAGCAACGGCGCGATGCGGGCGCTGCTCAACCACGAGTGGCGCGGCAACGTGCGCGAGCTGGAGAACGTGATCGAACGGGCCGTCATCTTCGCCGAGGGACGAGACATCGACGTGTCGGACCTCCCGTTCCAGGCCGTCGCCGGCGACGAGGATACCGGCGAGGATCTCAAGCAGGCGCTCATGCAGTTCGAGCGCCAGCACATCATCTACAGCCTCCGCCGCCACAACTACGACAAGGCCGAGACCGCTCAGCACCTCGGCATCGGCGTCTCAAGCCTCTACCGCAAGCTGGAAGAGTTGCGGATCCCCAAGGACCTGCAGGACCAGGAGCGCGGCGTGAACTCGCCGACGTAAGGAGAAACGGGCCGTTCCATGCTCCGCCGGAAGCTTCTCATCCGTATCGGCCTCCTGGTCGCCTGCTTCGTCGCCGGCGCCGCCGTCGCGGTCTACCTGCTCCAGGACGCGATCCCGGACATCGACCGCATCAACCGCGACGCGGTGGTGCTCATCGACGGCGTGCACGCGCTCGACGACGCGATCGCGGAGATCGAATCCCAGCGAGACGCGAGCCCGCCCGCCGGATCACCCGGCGCGACCCCTCCCGAGGAACGCCTGCGGGCCGCGATGGAGACGATCGGCGCCCACGACGCGATCAAGGTCGCCGCTTCGCCCCAGGCGGGGGCGTACGCGAGCCTGGTCCGGCACCTGCCGGCGTTCCTCCATCCCGCCGACGCCGAGGTCCAGCGCCAGAGCCGCGCCGGCGTCCGCGAGGCGCTCCGCGAGCTGTCGCGCTCGACCCGCGCCTATGTCGCGGGCGAGCTGGCCTCGTTCGCACGCTACTTCCGCGGGCTTGTCCTCGGTCTGACGCTGGCGGCCCTGGCGATGGTCAACATCGCGGTGCTGGTGCTCCTGCGCACCGCTCAGGTGGTGCTCAAGCCCGTCGCGGCGCTCGTGGAGGGGAGCCGCGAGCTGGCCGCCGAGCGCTTCGACCATCGGGTCATCGTCGAGCAGGGGGACGAGTTCGGCGAGCTGGCGTCGGCGTACAACCGCCTGGCCGAGCAGCTCGGGGCCAACGAGGAGCGCAAGGCCGAGACCCTGCGGCAGCTCGCGGTCACGCTCAATCACGACCTGAACAACGCCATGGCGACCATCGAGATGCAGTTGTCGCTCGTCGGGCGTCAGTCGGGCGGGAACTCGAATCTGGAGCGGTACTGCCGCGAGATCCAGGCGACTCTTTCGAGAATGAGCAGGACGGTGTCGTCGCTGAAGCACATCCGCCGCGTGGTCCTGACCGACTACGTCGACGGCCAGAAGATGGTGGACCTGGAGCGTTCGGTCGGTGCGGACGAGGCCCGCGCCCCTGATTCCCCGGCCGACGCGCACCCGACGGGGACGATGTAACGGCGCCGCGCGGCGCCGCGATCGGAGCGGATCATGAAGAAGTCACTGGATTGGCACTACACACCCCTGGGTCGGATCATCCTGTTCCTGGGGAGCATCCAACTGGCCGTGCCCGTGCTCTTCCTGGTCTCCATCGCGCTGGGCGTGGGCACCTACCTGGACTCCAAGCAGAACGCCACGGTGGCGCGCGAGTGGGTGTACGGCTCGCTGTGGTTCGCCGCCCTGATGGCGCTCACCTGCGTCAGCCTTGTCTTCGCGGTCTTCACGCGCTACCCGTGGAAGAAGAAGCACATCGGCTTCATCACGGTCCACGCGTCGCTGGTGGCGCTGATCGCCGGCGGCTTCTGGTCCATGTGGGGACGCATCGACGGGCACCTCGTCCTCCGCGAGGGAACCCAGGGCAACATCATCGAGACCGCCGATCATCAGATCGAGGTCATGGAGCCCAACCGCGGCGAGTTCAACAGCCTCGGGGCCGCGCCCGCCCCCCTGGGACGAAAGTCCTACACCCTCGGGGGCGTGTCGTTCGAGGTGGTCGAGCGCTGGCAGAACTCCAAGGAAGAGGAAGTCGTCGCCAACGACAGCCCCGTGCCGCTCCGCGCCGTTGATATCTCGCCCGTCGCGGGCCCTCAGTCGGCGTGGGTGGGGCAGGAGGACCAGGCCGGCCCGGCGCCGACGCTGCTCGGCCTGAAGGTGCTGGTTCTCCCCGAGGGAAGCGACTGGACCCCACCCGCCGCCGCGCCCAAGGGCGAATACCTCTTCGTGGTGGCCGGCCACGTCCACGCCCTGGGCAAGGTCGGCGATGAGGTCATCCCCGGCTGGACGATCGCCGAACTCAATCGCTTCACCCGCGCGACCGTCGCGGGCGACTCGATGGTTGAGGGGCCCGCGACCGCGCCCGAGAATCCAGCCGTCCAGGTCAAGCTGACCGATGGCAAGGGCACGACCGAGGTTCACACCGCGTTCGCGCAGTTCCCCGACATGGTGATGGGCCGAACCCTCGAAGGACAGGCCCGCTCCGGCGCCAAGCTCGTGCCCGGCGGCGCAGGCGCCGGGGGCGAAACGCTGGTGGTCTTCGGCACCGTCGAAAGGACCAAGATCGGCTACGTCGGCGTCGACGGCGTCGGGCACACCGTCGATGTCGAGCCTCGCTACCCCATGACCATCAACGTCGGTGACCGCGAGGTCACCATCCACCGCCAACTCTCCCACGCCCACGTCAGCCAGGAACTGGTCAAGGCGCCCGTCGCCAAGGACAACAACCCCGCCCTCCTCGTCCGCGTCGGCAACGCCACCCAGCTCCACACCATCGCCTGGAAGGGCATGCTCCCCGTCACCGGCGAGAGCGGGAGGCAGCTGGCGATCTACTACGGCCCGCGCCGCGTCCAGATCCCCTTCACCGTCCGCCTCGACAAGTTCCATAAGATCGACTATCCCGGCACCGACATGGCGATGGAGTATCAGTCCGACGTCGGCATCCTCTTCCCTGGGCAGGCGCCCTCCACCTTCAACATCTCCATGAACCATCCCTACGCCTACGGCCCGTGGAAGGTCTACCAGGCCTCGTTCGTCGGCACGGATGTCTCGGTCTTCAGCGTGATGCACGACCCGGGCCTGACGCTGACCTACATCGCGTCGGTGTTCCTGTGCCTCGGCGTGGTCGTGACGTTCTATAGCCGTTCCATGAGCTGGGGTCATCCGGGCATCCCCATCCGCCCGCAGGACCCCGTGAAAAAGGAGTCGAGTGATGTTCCGCCGACTGTTGTTCGTCACGCTGTCGTGCCTGGCGCTCTTCCCGAGCCTCTCGAAAGCGTTCGCGGCTGACGCCGACCCGGGCATCGACCGCATGGGCGCCTTGGCGGTGCAGGAGGGCGGACGCATCATGCCCCTGGAGGGCTACGCGCGACGCTTCGCCGTCGAAGTGACCGGGCGCACCCACTGGTCGTCCGGCGGGCCCGAGGGCTTCCGCAATCGCTCGGCCATGCAGCTCCTGCTGGACTGCATGTACAACGGGAAGCAGATGCTCAACACGAAGATCGTGACCATCGAGGACAAGCCCTTCAAAAGGCTCGCGGGCCTGGACCCCGAGCGCCGCTTCTTCAGCCCCGTCGAGCTCTCCAACTGCGCCGGGCTCACCCAGATCCTCATGGACTTCGACAAGGCGCGCCAGTCCGACCCCGGCGCGTCCCCCAGCAAGATGCAGCGCAAGGCCATCGACGTGCGCAACGCCGCCAATCGCATCGCCGAACTCGCCACCGGCATGACGCTCCCGATCATCCCCTCGCAGCCCGGACAGGCCTTCCGCCATGCCAGCGCGCTCGCCGCCGACCCGGGCGCCGAGGCGGTGCAGGCCGCGTTCAAGGCCATCGGCCAGGCGTACACGACCGGGCAGCCCATCACCCCCGCGGTGGAGCAACTCGAAAGTTCGATCAACGCGATGGGAGCGCTCACACCCCAGGACGCGCGCAACGTCCGACTCGAAATCTTCTATGACAACCACGACCCGTGGGTGAAGACCGCGGTGTTCTACGGGCTGGCGCTGGTGCTCTTCGGCTTCTCGCGTTTGTTCCTCAGGAAGATCATGGTCACGCTCGCCCTGGCCGCGACCGCCATCGGCATCGGCGAGCACGTCCTGGGGATCGCGCTCCGGGTCATCATCCTGAACCGCGCCCCGGTCAGCAACACCTTCGAGGCCCTGCTCTGGATGGGGCTTGTCGGCATCGCGCTGGGCGCCATCGCGCAGCTGCTCAACAAGCGCCGCGGCTACTACCTCTTCGGCGGGATCGCCGCCGCCCTCGTCTCCGTGCTCTTCGCCGGCCTGGTCCCCCTCACCGATCGCACCAACTCACTGCCCGCCGTGCTCCGCAGCAACTTCTGGCTGACGATCCATGTTCTGACCATCGTCGCCAGCTACGGCGTGATGGCCGTCGCCGCCGTCCTCGGGCATGCCTACCTCATCAAAGACGTCATCCTCAACCGGCGCGACGACGCCAGCCGCGTGCGCTCCGCCGCCCTGGTCGTCCAGACGTATCGAACCATCCAGGTCGGGCTGATCCTGCTCACCGCGGGCACCATCCTCGGCGGTGTGTGGGCCGCCGAATCCTGGGGCCGCTTCTGGGGATGGGATCCGAAAGAGACCTGGGCCCTCATCAGCATCCTGGTCTACTTCGCCGTGCTCCACGCCCGCTATGTCCGCTGGATCGAAGACTTCGGCCTGGCCGCCTCCGCCGTCCTTGGCCTGGTCGTCATCGTCTGGACGTTCTACGGCGTGAACTACGTCATGGCCACCGGATTGCACAGCTACGGCTTCGGCTCCGGCGGCGAGGTGTGGGTCGGCCTGTGGGCCCTCGTCGAACTCGCCTTCCTTGGAATCTGCTGGATCCGACACCGCTCCCTCAAGGCCTCCGGAGCGATGGCCAACCCGCGAACCGCCTGAATCACCTCGCGCCGTCGCCCGACAAGGCCCGCCCAAGCGGGCCTTTTTTCATCGCGATACGACGGCCGGTCCGCGACGACCGACCTTTCACCTATCTTCCTTCACGCCAAAGTTCCGCATGACCGCGTTGGTGCGCAATCTTGCGGTGATGCCGGCCTTGTTCCACGCCCCGCCTTGACGGGAACGCCCCCCCTCGTCACTATTGGCGGTTCGATCGGATCCACCAGCTCGGGGCCCGGCCCCGAAAGGATGTCGGCATGTTCACACCTTCTGGCGTTCGCACTTCCAAGCTCACCCTCGCCGCCCTGCTTGTCACGGGATTGGCCGCCCTGGTCGGTTGCGGCGAGAAGAAGGATTCCGGCGCCCCCGCGGGGGGCAACGCCGGCGCCCCGGGCAACGGCGCATCGGCCGCCCCCGCCAACGAGACTCCCGGCGCCGATCCCGCCACCTTCAAGATCGGGCACTACGCCTCGCTCACCGGCTCCGAGGCCACCTTCGGCGTCTCGACCGACAACGGCATCAAGCTCGCGGTCGAGGAGCAGAACGCCGCCGGCGGCGTGAAGGGCAAGAAGGTCGAGCTCATCACCTACGACAACCAGGGCAAGCCGCAGGAATCCGTGACCGCCGTCACCCGCCTGATCCAGCAGGACAAGGTCCTGGCGGTGCTGGGCGAGGTCGCCAGCTCTCGCTCGCTGGCGGGCGGACCGGTGTGCCAGCGCCTGGGCGTGCCCATGATCTCGCCGTCGTCGACCAACCCGGACGTGACGGCCGTGGGCGACATGATCTCGCGCGTGTGCTTCATCGATCCGTTCCAGGGATACGTCGGCGCGAAGTTCGTCGCCGAGAACCTGAAAAAGACCAAGGGCGCGACGCTGTACAACCGGGCCCAGGCGTATTCGTCGGGGCTCAACACCAACTTCAAGGACGCGTTCGCCAAGCTCGGCGGGTCGGTGATCAGCGAGCAGGCGTATTCGGACGGCGACAACGACTTCTCCGCCCAGCTCTCGGCCATCAAGACCGCCGGCGCCGAGTTCATCTATGTCCCCGGCTACTACACCGAGGTGGTCAACATCGCCAAGCAGGCCCGCAAGCTGGGGCTGAACATCCCGCTCGTCGGCGGCGACGGGTGGGACAGCGAAGAGCTCAAGAACGCGGGCGACGCGCTGAACGGGTGCTACTTCACGAACCATTACTCGCACGAGGACCCGCGCCCGGAGGTGCAGGAGTTTGTGAAGAAGTACCAGGCCAAGTACGGGAAGGTGCCGGACGGCCTGGCCGCGCTCGGGTACGACGCCGCCAAGATTCTGTTCGACGCGGCGGCGCGGGCCAAGTCGATGAGCGGTCGCGACCTGGCGGACGCGATCAACGCGACGAAGGACTACCGGGCGGTGACGGGCAGGATCACCATCGACGCCAACCGCAACGCGCAGAAGGACGCGGTGGTGCTGGAGGTGGTGAACGGCGTGCCCAAGTTCGCCGCCACGATCGCCGCACCCAAGAACTGAGCGACGGAGCGTGACAGGAGTGCCGCGCTCCAGCGTGGCGGAATGACCCGGAGCCCCGTGACGGTCCTGGAGGGCCGCACCGCCGACCCGTGCCGAACTCGACCGCGCCCGGCCCGATCACGCCGCTCTCATGACGCAGTTCCTGCAAACGCTGTTCGACGGTCTGACGGTCGGGAGCCTGTACGCGCTGATTGCGCTGGGCTACACGATGGTGTACGGCATCCTGAAGTTCATCAACTTCGCGCACAGCGACATCTTCGCGCTGGGCGTGTGGATGACGATCGTGTGGTCGAGGCTTCTTGATCTGGGCCAGCCCGGCGGCCCGCCCACGCCGTGGTACATGGGCGCGCTGGTGCTGCTCCTGGCGATGGCCAGCTGCGGGCTGGTCGGCTTCGTGATCGAGCGCGTGGCGTACAAGCCGCTGCGGTCTGCGCCGCGCCTCAACGTGCTCATCACCGCGATCGGCGTGTCGCTGCTCCTGGAGAACAGCGGGCAGCTGAAGTTCGTGTTCGGCCCGTACCCCAAGCCCATCCCGTCGCTGATCGATTCCACCACGCTCTTCACGGTGCTGAATGTTTCGGTGCGGTTGACCGATGTCGCGGTGATCGGGACGGCGGCGGCGCTCATGATCGCGATGCAGTGGCTGATCTTCAGCACCAAGCTGGGCGCCGCCATGCGCGCCGTGAGTTTCAACACCCGCAACGCCAGCCTCATGGGCATCAACGTCGATCAGGTCATCAGCTTCACGTTCGTCGTGGGATCGATGCTCGCCGCCGCGGCGGGGTTCCTCTACGCCATGAAGTACGAGGGCCAGGCCAAGCAGACCGCCGACGCGATGTGGATCATGCTCGGGCTCAAGGCCTTCGTCGCCGCGGTCGTGGGCGGGATCGGGAACGTGCGCGGGGCGGTGATCGGCGGCCTGCTGATCGGGCTCATCGAGTTCTTCGGCGTGTCGTACCTCTCGAGCCAGTACCGCGACGCGTACGTCTTTGCGATCCTCATCCTTGTCCTGCTGCTGCGCCCCGAGGGCGTCCTGGGCAAGGCGACGGTGGAGAAAGTCTGAAGCCTTCGGAGTTCGTTCGTTGTCCAAGCTGTTCGATGAAACCCGATCCCTGAAGGTCCCGGCGTGGGGCGCGGCGCCGCGCGCGCTCTGGCCGTTCCTGGTCGCCATCGCCATCGGAGCGCTGATCTACTTCGGCGTCGGCCCCCTCGTCGGCGGGTTCGTCAGCAAGGTGATGCTGATCGTCGGGATCAACATCGTGCTGGCGGTCTCGCTGAACATCGTCAACGGCTACACGGGCCAGTTCTCGATGGGGCACGCGGGGTTCATGGCCGTGGGGGGGTACGTCGCGGCGGGGGTGGTGTACTACGGCTCGATCAAGCTGTGGGGGAGCGCCGACGCCGCCGGGGGAATCCTCAGCTTTGTCCGCGAGGGCGTGAAGTCCGGCCCGGTGCTCGCCAAGGGCGACGTGCTGTTTGTGATCTCGTGTCTGGCGGGCGGGTTGGCGGCGGCGGGCGCGGGGTATGTGGTCGGGTTGCCGAGCCTTCGCCTGCGCGGGGATTACCTGGCGATCGTGACGCTGGGCTTTGGTGAGATCGTGCGGGTGATCCTGCAGGGCTCGCACGACCAGATCCAGCCGTGGAAGGCCGCCGACGCCGCGGCGCTGCCGGTGTATGAGCTGGCGTGGAAGCTGGGCGGGCCCAAGGGCTTCAACCTCGTTCCGACGTACACGACGCTCTTCTGGGTCTATTTCTGGGCGTCGTTGACGTGCATCGCGGCGTACCGGCTCAAGTCCAGCTCGTCCGGGCGCGCGTTCCTGTCGATCCGAGAGGACGAGGTGGCGGCCCAGGCGATGGGCGTCGACCTCACCAAGTACAAGGTCCGCGCGTTCGTGTTCAGCAGCTTCTTCGCGGGCGTCGCCGGCGGGTTGTATGCCCTGGACATCGGGGCGATCTCCGCGGGCGACCTCAACTTCATCAAGAGCTTTGACATCATCATCATGGTCGTGCTGGGCGGGCTGGGCTCGATCTCGGGCGCGGTGATGGCGGCGATCATCCTCTCGATCCTTCCCGAGGCGCTGCGCGACTTTCAGAGCTACCGCCTGATCGTGTACGCGCTGCTGCTCATCGTCATCATGATCGTCAGGCCGCAGGGTCTGTTCGGCGTGCGCGAGCTGTGGGATCTCGGGTTCTTCAAGCCCCGGCGCGGGGCACGCGGGGGTGCCGCGTGAGCGACGGCGCGATGCTGGATGTCCGCGGGATCTCGATCGCCTTCGGCGGGCTGAAGGCGGTGCAGGATTTCTCGCTTTCGATCCCGCGCGGCGGGCTCTACGGCCTGATCGGGCCCAACGGCGCGGGCAAGACGACGTGCTTCAACCTGCTGACGGGCGTCTACACGCCCAGCGTGGGCTCGATCGCGGTCGACGGCGTGGATGTCACGGGCCTGCCGCCGCACCAGATCGCGGTCGCGGGGCTCTCGCGCACGTTCCAGAACATCCGCCTCTTCGGGCAGCTCTCGGTGCTGGACAACGTGCGGCTGGGCCTGCACCTCCGCGGGCGGCACTCGCTGGCGGGCACGCTGCTCCGCACGGGCTTCTATGTGTCGCAGGAGCGGGCGATGAACGCGCTGGCGATGCGGCTGCTCGAGACGTTCGGGCTGGCGGGCCGTGCCCATGAGCAGGGGAGGAACCTGCCGTACGGCGATCAGCGCCGGTTGGAGATCGCGCGGGCGTTGGCGACGGAGCCCAAGGTTCTGCTCCTGGACGAGCCGGCCGCCGGGATGAACCCGCAGGAGAAGAAGGCGCTCCGCGAGCTGATCCAGCGTGTGCGCCGGGAGTTCGGCGTGACGATCCTGCTCATCGAGCACGACATGGGCGTGGTGATGAACATCTGCGAGCGGATCACGGTGTTGAACTTCGGGCAGACGATCGCGTCGGGCACGCCCGACGAGGTGCAGAACGACCCGAAGGTGATCGAGGCGTACCTGGGGACGGAGTAGCCGAGGGAGCCGGAGCAGAGGGCGGGTGCGGAGCGCGGGCGGAGCGAGTGGTGCGTGGTCGGGGTCATTGTCATGCTGAACGTGGAGAATCTCAGCGTCAGTTACGGGGCGATCAAGGCCCTGCACGGGATCAGCCTGCGCGTGGAGCGTGGCGAGATCGTGACGCTGATCGGATCCAACGGCGCGGGTAAGACGACGACGCTGAGGACGATCTCGGGTCTGGTGCGTGCCGGCGCGGGGAGCATCTCGTTCGAGGGCGTGCCGATCGGCAAGCTCCCGCCGCACCAGATCGTGAGGCTGGGGATCGCGCAGTCGCCCGAGGGGCGCGGCGTGTTCGCGAACATGAGCGTGGACGAGAACCTGTCGCTGGGCGCGTACGCGCGGCGCGACACGGACCAGATCGCCAAGGACCGCGAGCGGGCGCTGGAGCTCTTCCCGCGTCTGCGCGAGCGGCTGGCGCAGAGCGCCGGCACGCTCTCGGGCGGCGAGCAGCAGATGCTCGCGATCGCCCGGGCCCTGCTGGCGCGTCCCAAGCTCATGCTGCTGGACGAGCCGAGCCTCGGCCTGGCGCCGCAGGTCGTCGCCACGATCTTCAAAATCATCCGTGAGATCAACGCGGGCGGCACGACGATCCTGCTCGTCGAGCAGAACGCCCACATGGCCCTGAACGTGGCGCACCGTGCGTACGTGCTGGAGGTGGGCAGGATTGCGATGGAAGGGCCGGCCGCGGAGCTGGCCAAGAGCGACGAGGTTCGGCGGGCCTACCTCGGGCATGGCTGAGCCGGAGGCATGGTTCCCCGGCGCACGGGCGATGTTTGGATCGCGGGACGGTCGGCGGTGGTGTGATACGCTGTATCCGGCGCGCGGGGTCTCCGCGTGCGGCGGATGGCAAGACAAGGAGCGGATGCCGGCGTGTCGGTCATGAGCGGCCAGCTTGGGAAGAACGGCGTGTCCAACGACATGGCGCTGGGGCGCGAACTGCCCGAGGGGCTGGTCGGCGTGGCGTTCATGGGCGAGCAGGGCCCGGTGCGCCTGACGATCGTGGCGCGCGAGAAGCCCGAGGACGGCGAGCACCCGTGCGTGATCCTTCGCGAGACGCTGGACGCGCGGATCTTTCTTGGCGCGCTGCTCGACGCGGGCTCGCGCGTGCTCCGGTGGGTCGAGGTGTGGGTGCAGGACGTGGACGGGATTGCCGACGCGGTCCCGGAGTTTCGCGACGCGCTCAACAACACCAAGCTGGACCAGCGGTTCGCGCAGCGGTCCTTGGCGGCGACGGAGTTTGACAAGTCGCGCGACGGGGCCGCGCCCGCCCAGGCGCCGGCGATCGTGTGCGGCTATGAAAAGGAGCATCCGCAGCCGATCCTGATCAATCGGCGGACGCTCGAGGTCGTGCGTCCGATCGAGAAGGGGAGCGACGGCGCGTGGGCGCTCTGCACCGACGACGCGGCGCTGGCCAACGCGGGGCTGCCGGCGTACTCGTCGACGCTCCATCGGTATCTGTACGTGCGGGAATTGAAGGACCAGACGGTGTTTGTGCCCGTGACGCGCGGCGCGCCCACGAACTCGCACACCGTCGGCCAGGACGAGGCGATCAATCCCCGGGGGGAGCTGGCCGCGATCAACCTGGGCGGCGGGCTGATGTGCGTGCGCCCCTACGAGCCCATGTCGCTGGAGACGTACATCGACCAGCTCGGCGGGTTTTCGGGCGCGGACGGCGCCGACGGCATGTCGGGCGGGATGCTGACCCTGGGCCGAGGGGGCAAGGCGGGCCGCTTGCTGGAGCGTCTGCACCTGAAGCTGCGTCTGATCGCGGACCTGGTGTCGCTGGTGCGTGGAGAGATCGCGGCGACGCAGATGCCGATGCTCAATCTGACGGCGTCGAGCTTCGGCGTGCGCGCGGGCGAGGGCGCGTGGGGGCTGCCCTCGCTGTGGTCGACGCACGCGGTGCTGCGCCACTCGGGAGACGCGGTCGAGGTGACACTGCCCGGGAGCGACCTCTCCTACTTCGTGTCCAGCGGGCTGCAGGGCCCGACGGTCTATGCGCCGGGCACCGCGGGCTCGGTGGGCGGGACGGGCACGCTCCAGATCCGGCAGGTCAAGAGCGAGGACGCCGGCCTGGTGGTCGAGGCGACGCTGCGATCCCAGGAGCGGATGCTCCTGCAGGCGGGAGAGACGATCGGGCTGCGTGTGCCGGTGGGCGGTGTGCGGCTGGACCTCTACGCGATCGTGGAGCCCGGGCGGACCGGCGCGCCGGCGGGCGAGATCAGGCTCCGTACCGTGCCGCAGAAGCTGGGAGAGCGCGAGGCGGGGCAACTGAGGGCGGCCGAGGGCGTGATGGTTCCGGGCGTGATGTTCCGCACCATCGCGATGACGAGCTCGCCTTGCGATCTGTTCAGCCTGGGGGTCCTGGCGATCCGTGCGTTGCTGGTGGACGGAAAGCAGACGCTGGCGGTGGCGCTGGACGAGTTGCAGAGCCTGGTGAGCGTGCTGGCGGCGGACCATGATCCGTCCACGCCGCTGGGGCTTCGTGTGCGCGGGATCATCGAGGATGCGAAGGGTTCGGCGCATCTGGCGGCGCTCGGTCCGCAGCGCCTGACGGCGGACGTGTGGGAGCCCAGGCGGGCGCTGGACGTGGTGACGCCGGAGGTGTGGGGCGACGTGGTGGCGATGATGGTGAGGTGCATGGTGGGGAGCGGTCCGGACGCGGCGTGCCGGGACTTTGGTGATGCGCGTGCGGGGATGCTCCACCGGGTGTTCGATCGGCTGAGCGAGGACGTGCGCGACCTGGTGGTGCGGACGCGGATGATGGTGGTGGGGGATGTGCAGTCGAACCGCGAGGTGAGCGCGATCGTGTCGAAGTATCTTGCGGGGGTTGGCGCGGTGCCCGCGCGGAAGTAGCGGAGCGGGTATTCTGAGTCCAACGGCCGTGGACGGCGGGGCGCGGACCTGGCGTGGGTGTGAGGAAGCACGTAGGTTTTCAAGAAATGAAGGAGACAGCGAATGGCGAGGACGATCCGGTCGCTCGTGGCGTGCGGCGTAGTGGGTTTGGCGGGGCTGGTGCTCACGGGGTGCGACAGCGCGCCGCGGGCGGTGCCGCATTCGACCGATGTCACGCTGGACAGCACGCTCCAGGGGCAGACGGTCGAGGTGGACATCGTGGGCGTGAACAACGACGCGAGCCTGGCAGAATGGCAGGCGTACAACGTCAACGACTACTTCAAGGCCGGGGACGCTCGGCGCGCCGACGCCCGGAAGCGCACGATGAAGTTCACCCAGGGATCGGCGGGCACGGTGTCGCTGTCAAAGGATGACGCGATCTGGAAGGACTGGAACAAGCCGACCCACCTGATCATCCTGGCCAACATCCCGGGCCTTTCGGACCAGGGCGGGAAGCCCGCGGATCCGCGGCGGAAGGTGCTCCCCATGTACAGCGACTTCTGGGAGAAGCAGGAGCTGCAGGTCACGGTGCGGCGGAGCGGCGTCGAGGTCGTGACGCCGGAAAAGCCAAAGAAGAAGTGACTTGCGCGATCGGCGTGAGCTTTTTCGCGGGCGCGGTACGATGGTTGCGTGGCACTCGGACCGGGGGTGGGCCTCTCGGTGGTCGCCGCGTGTCGTGATGTTCCCCGGAGTTGATCTCCGGGCGGTGGCATTCTTTTCCCGTTCGGTCAGGTAGCCTCATGCCGCGGTACGGCACGTTCGAGACGGTTCGTGAAGTCTCTCGCTCCGGGCGGGGCGCGGTGTATACCGCGCGCCGGGCGGGGGGCGGCGAGGAGCGATTCGCGGTCAAGATTTTCGAGCTCCCGGCGTACATGGCCGAGGAAGGCGAGATCGAGCGCGAGTCGACGCTGTTTCTCAACGCGGCGGAGATCCAGAAGCAGGTGGCGCAGGCCGGATCGTGCTGGGCGGCGATTCATGAGACCGGAACCCTGGACGGCGGGGCGTGGTACGCGACCGACCTGTTCGATCGCTCGATCGAGCGTTTCCTTCTGAACCGGCCGGAGCTGGAGCCGGCGGACCTGCTGCGCGTGGTGGACTCGGTGCTGGGCGGGCTGTTTGAGCTGCGCGACGTGGCGGGCCGGGCGCACGGCAATCTGAAAACGTCGAACGTTTTGCTGTCCGGGAAGGGGGATGTTTCGGGGGCCAGGGTCGCGCTGTGCGATCCGTGGGCCAGCGAGCGATTGCGGGGCGGGGAGGCGCGCGAGGACCTGCGGGCCGTGGGAGAATTGATCCACTGGCTGGTTCTGCATCGCGGCGTGCGCCGCCCGACGGGCTGGCCGGCGCCGATGTCGTCGGAATGGAAGCGTCTGGGGAAGGTCGGAGACGGCTGGCTGGAGCTCGCCAACAGGCTCCTTGATCCGACGGACGAAAAGCTGACGTTGGACGAGGTGCCGGCGCTCGTGCCGGGGGGGAAGGTGCGCCCGGGGTCTTCGACGACGGCGGTGCCGACGCCGATCGGTCGGGCGGCGAAGGAACCAAGGCCCGAGGTCAAGTCGCAGCCTCCCAAGAGCGAGCCGCCCAAGTCGCAGCCGCCCAAGCCCAAGACCGAGCCGCCGATGGTGGAGGCGCCGGCATCCCCGCCGCGCGAGCGGGAAGATGTCGAGCGAGCACCCGAAGCGGGTTCTGCGGGATCGGGGCCTCCGGCGGCGGCGCCGGTCGTGGGGCCGGTCGCGACGCCCGACTTGGCGCCGGTTGTGGCGCCCGCGGGTCGTCCGCCCAGCGCGCCTCCCCAGGACTTTGGTTCTGACGTGACGCAGGACTTGCCGTCGTCGGGGGGGAGCGGCGTGGCGATCGGCGCGGGGTCGGGGGGCGGGGCGATCGGATCGCGTGCGGCGTCCGGGGCGGCGCCTCTGGGTGGATCGGGGGCGGCGGGGAGCGCCGCGTCGCCCGGCGTGTCGATGTCGCGCCCGCCGTCGATGGCGAGCGTCGGGCGGGTGTCGACGGCGAGCGTGGCCGACGCGCCCAAGTCGTTCGAGGAGCTTGAGGCCGAATCGCGCCGGCGTCAGGCCGAGCCCAAGAAATCGAGCAACGCCAAGTGGATCGGGATCGGCGTGGGCGCGGTGGGGCTGGTGGCGATCGCGGCGGTGGTGATCGCGAACATGGGCGGCGACAAGGGGGACCAGAAGAACCGCGTCGCGTTTGGCGACGACAAGTCGAAGAACGGCGGCGAAATCATCTCCCCGAAGCCTGATCCCTCCAAGGACACGGACCCCGGAAAGACGGGCGGGAGTGATCCGCGGAAAGAGAACGAAGCACCCAAGGCCGAGGAGAAGGACAAGGCCGAGGAGCTTCGGCAGGCCGAGGAGGATCGCAAGAGAAAGGAGGCGGCGGAGGTCGCGGCCCGCCAGAAGGCCGCCCAAGAGGAAGAAGATCGAAAGAACAAGGAAGCGGAAGAGAAAGCCGAGACGGATCGGAAGATCAAAGAGGCCGCGGACAAAGAGGAGCGTGATCGAAAGGCAAAGGAAGCCGAGGAGACGGCGACGCGAGAAGCGGCCGCGAGGGAGGAAGCGGAGCGCAAGGCGAAAGAGGCGGAGCGCAAGGACGCCGCGGACAAGGCGGCGGCGGCCCGTGAGCAGCGAGTTTCTTCCGCGAGAGGTTTGATCCAGCAGATCGCCGCCAACCTTGACGCGGGGCTGGGGAGCGGCGAGAAACCGGCGAGCGGCGGCGAGTCGATCGAGCAGCTTTTGCAGGAGCTTGATCCCGCCCTTGAGAAGGATGCCGTGGCCGGAAACGAGGCCCTTTCGAGCGCGCTGGTCCGCGCGCGGGAGTTGCCCAGGATCGCGGCGATCGGCGACGCCAACGTGGCCGCCGCGCGGGCGATGGAGGAAGCGGGCAAGGGGCACGCTTCGGAGGCGCTGCTGGCCGGGGAGCGCGCGGTTTCGCTCTTCAAGGATCCCAAGATCGGCGATCTGGACGGGCTGGAGGCGGGTGGGAAGCTGCTGGAGGGCGTGCGCGTCGCCATCCAGAAACTCCCTGACGCGGCGGCGGCGCGGCGCGGCGCGACGGCGACGGCCGCAGATGCCCGGCGGCGCACGATGTTCCGTGCGGGCGTCGGCGGTGTGGCGCTCGATGATGCCGCGGCGTTGCGTCGGGCGGCGGCGATGGCGCCGGTCTTCGGCGAGACGCCGGAGGCGCTGCCGATCAAGGCCCGCGTCAATCTGCTGGTGTTCGATCTCAGGGACGAACTCAACAACGCCGGGAACGACGCGGCGGCGAGCGCGGCGTTGCAGAAATTCCGTGCGGGCGCCGGGGCGCTTGGGGCCCAGGGCGCGCCCCTGGTGGCCCCGATGCTGGCGGCGCTCGACGCGGCGGCCAAGGAGCCGGAGGCGGGCGCCCCCGCGGCGTTGGACTTGTCGAAGGTGGGGCCGGGGAGCGTGGGCTGGTCGCTGGATGGCGGTCATCCGCCCGCGGCGGACGGCTCGACCGTGACGTTCATGTCGCCGTCGGGCCAGTCGGTGCAGTTCATCCGGCTGCCGGGGAATGGGGCCGGCTCGGCGGTGTATCTGTCGGCGGTCGAGGTGTCGGTGGGCGTGTTCGTGGATGCGGCGAAGTCCAGGCCGGAGGTTCTGGCCGAGGCGTTGAAGGTGAAACGAACGTCGGCGTGGGGGCCGTTCTCCTGGACGACGGATGCGCGTGGATTCGTCGCGCGCAAGGCGAATCCGGTGCTTCCGGCCAATGTTCCCGTGGGTTCCGACCCCTACGGCTGGCTGGAAACGAACATCGCGCTCAAGAACAAGAACATGGCGCTCTACCCCGCCAATCTTCAGGGCGCGATCGGATTCGCGAGTGATCGCCACCCGATGCAGCACGTGACGTGGCCCGTGGCGGACGGGGCCGCCCGGGCGATCGGCTGTCGATTGCCGACCAGCGAGGAGTGGACGCAGGCGTGGGGGATGTCGGGCGCTGGTGACACACCGAACTTGCGTGACCAGACGTGGGCGCAGTTCCGCGATTACCTGATCGGAGCGGTCCAGGGCGGGGCGAGCAAGACGCAGTTGCCGTGGCCGGATCAGATGGTGTTCCTGCCGGAGGGGATGACGGAGCAGCAGGACGCGGCGGCGCCGGCGGTGGCGGGCAACGACGGCGTTCTTTGGTTCCGCGCGGCGCCCGATCCGGACGGGCGATTCCACGATCTGGTGGGGAATGTGGCGGAGTGGGTGCAGGCACCGCCCTCAGCGGCGGCGGGCGAGCGGCACCTGATCGGCGGTTCGGCGCTGTCGCCGAAGGAGGTCGAACCCACCGCGGTGCAGCGCCGTCGGCTCAGCGACTCGCGCCAGTTTTCCGACGTTGGTTTCCGCCTGGCGTTCGACGCGATCGGCAGCGCGGGGCCGGCGTCCGAGCCTCTGGCGGCGAGGGTCAAAAAAGCCGCCAACGCGCTCACCCTCTTGAAGTAGGACGAGGCGTTGGCGCTCTCTCCAATCCTCTTGGGTGACTCCGGGCGGCGCGATCAGTCGGCGTTCTGTTCGCCGACGCTGGCGGTGGCGGTCTGGTTGGTGGTGCCGTTGAGCTCAACGGGCTTGGACTGCATGTTGGCGGCGGCGATGTTCCGGCGTGTCTGGGCCTCGAAGAGGTAGGAACCGAATCGATCGCCCGCGCCGAAGCCGCTCTCGCTCTGATAGGCAGTGGCGGTGGACTGGGACGACGAGCAGCCGGCCAGAGCGGCGGCGGCCAGGACGAGCGTGGCGGGAACGATGAGCTTGGAACGGTTCGAACGCATGGGTCTCTCCTCCGGCCGGGCTTCCGTCGGCCGGCATGGGCATCGGCCAAGAGGCGAGGAGTCTGGGGGAATGTGGCGCGGAAAATGCGTGATCGGACCGGGGTGGGCGCGGGTGGCGCGTCTCGTCGGAGCGTGGCGGCGATGTGGGGAGTGCGGCGGGTGCGGGTGGGGACGCCGCTCCGCCCGCCCGGGCGGTCTGTATGATGCGACTTCGGGGTTTTCGGGCCGATGGGCCCGGGGGGATGCGTGCACGACGGATTGAGCGAGGTATCGCGGAAGGTCATGGCGCTGTCGGCGCGGCTGCGCCTGGTGCAGAGCCAGCTGGCCGACGAGTCTGGGGACGTTCGGCGTGAGCAGCTGGACGCGGAGATTTCGCGCGCCCTGCAGTCGATCTCCGCGGGCGATCGCGAGGCCTTTCTGAGGGAATTGATGGGGGCGTTCCCGACGGCGGACGGCGGGGGGGCGCCCGCCAAGGCCGGGATGCCGCAGGTGCAGACCAAGGTCGTGGAGGTGGTGAAGCCGCGCGATCTCTCGTTCGAGGAGCTGGTCGAGGCGCTCCAACGGCAGTGGGGGCTGGCCAACGCCGAGCAGCGGGCGCGGGCGTCGTCGCGGTTGGCGGCGGCGGGGATCGGCGGCGGTGGGGGTGGCGGGGCCTCGCTGACCGAGGCCCAGGTGGCCAAGCTGCGCGAGCGCGTCGACCTTGGCCCGGGCGAGGTGCCCGACGTGGCACGCCTGATCGAGCTCTCGATCAAGGTCGTCGAGTTCGTGAACTACATCGATCGTCTGGCGTGGGGCGTGTGGAAGGACACGGCGCCGTCGGCGGCGCTGCGGGCCAACGGGACGATGCGCCGGTTCCTGCGGGAGTACCTGGCCGGGGCGGGCGAGGCGTCCGGCGGCGGGGCGGTGGGGCCGGAGTTGGACCGTCTGCGTGAGTTGTGCCGGGCGATGATGTCGTCGATCGCGCGGGCGGCGCCCGATCGCTTCGCGGAGCGGTTCGTGTCGCAGCTCTCTCCCGTGGCGATCGAGGAGAGCGTGGGGGATTCGGCGTTCCGCAACAAGGACGCGGATTGCTGGAAGGCGTACAAGCTGCGTGCGGGGCAGCTTGATCGCGACGCCATCGCGCTGGAGATCAAGCAGGCGATCGCGGGGTTCGTCGAGGACTGGATGAGAAGGGCGGGCCTGTAAGGAAAGCCCGCGCGGCCGCCCGCGCGGATGGGAGACGCTATGGCCAAGGGAACGGTACCAACGCAGGCGGGATCGCTCAGCCCCGTGCACTGGCACGAGGGGTTGTTTCTTCAGCCGCACCATCTGCAGACCGCGGCGCGTCAGGGCGAGGAGCGGTTGGCGCGCGAGCGGCGTCTGGGCTGGTCGCACCCCTACGGCGTGGTGGAGATGAAGCTGTCGGTGGACGCGCTGGAGAACCTGACGGTGCGTTTCGAGCGGCTGCGGGCGATCATGCCCAGCGGGCTTGAGATCGACGTTCCCGACACGACGGACCTCCCGGGGCTCGACATCAAGAAGGCGTTCGCGGCGACCAGCGGGGCGTTCACGGTTTCGCTGGCGGTCCCCCTGTGGCAGGCGGCGCGCGGGAACACGGTCGATCCGGCGTCCGGGGCGGCGGGCTCGCAGGTGAAGCGTCTGTTCAACATCTCCGAGACCACGCGTCCCGACGAGAACACGGGGGAGAATCGCCAGGCGATGCTGGTGCGTCGGATCAACGCTCGCCTGGTGGTCGAGGGCGACGACGTGAGCGACATGGAGGTGTTGCCGCTGGTGCGGATCGCGCACGCGACGGGGGACGACATCGGCCGGCCGCAGCAGGACAAGACGTACGTTCCGCCGTGCCTGGTGCTCGGGGGTTCGGGGGCGTTGGTGAATCTGGTGCGTGACCTTGGCAACCAGCTCGAGACGGCGCGGCGGGAGGGCGTGATCGAGCTGACACGCGGCGGGTTCTCGATCGAGAACCTGCGGGGGATTCAGTACGAGCAGATGCTCCGCCTGCGCACGCTGAACGTGTACGCGGCGAGGATCGCGTCGCTGGCGGGCGTGCCGGGCGTCACGCCGTTCGAGATGTACCTGGAGATGCGAGGGTGCCTGGGCGAATTGGCGGCGCTGACGCCGGACCGTGATCCGTGGGAGGCGCCGAAGTACGACCACGACAACCCGGGCGTGCCCTTGTTCGAGCTGGATCGGCGGATCCGGCAGCTCTTGTCTCGGAGCAGCGTGCCCAAGTTCATCAAGGTGGCGTTCGCCAAGGACGGGGCGGTGCTGGCGGCCAACCTGGAGGACAAGCACATCACCAAGCCCAACGAGTATTTCCTTGGAATCAAGACCAAGATGGACCCGCTGGAGCTGGCCAAGCTGGTGGAGGACGCCGACAAGTTCAAGCTCATGCCGCGGAGCATGGAGCGGCTGATGATCTACGGGGTGCGTCTGTCGGAGGAGCGGCATCCGCCGTACGAGCTTCCGGCGCAGGTGGGGCTGAACTACTTCCGTCTGCTGCGGGCAGAGAGCAAGCAGATGTGGGAGCGGATCGCGCAGGAGAAGAAGGTGGCGATCCGCTGGCCGGAGAGCGAGAAGTTCGAGTTCACGGAGGTTCACCTGTACATGACGGTGCCGGAGGGCGCGGAGTAGGCGGTCCGGGGGGGAAATCGGCGTCCGGGGCGCGCGGGGCGTTGGGGTGTGTCTCTCTGGTTGTTTGGTTCGGGGTGGATGGAGTGACCGGGTTGGGCGGCCGGGAAGCCGGGCGTCCTGGGAGGATCGATGGCGACGCTCGTGGAGATCTGTGAGCCGTTGTTCCAGTACATCTGCCGCCTGAATCGGCTCGGGCGCAAGGGCGGGCTTGTGGACGCGTCGCAGGTTCGGAACGAGCTGCGCGCGATGCTGGCGGACGTGAAGCTGCGGGCCGAGGGCGCGGGGCTGGGCGAGCCCTTCGGGAAGGTGCGGCTGCCCCTGATCTATTTCATGGACTACATGGTGCGGGAGAGCGCCCTGCCGTTCGCGCGCTCGTGGAAGCATCTTCAGGAGGAAGAGCTGAAGCGGATCGCGGGCGACCAGGACTTCTTCGTGCAGCTCGACGAGACGCTGGCCGAGCAGGGCGACGGGGCGAACCAGCGCCTGGCGGTGTTCTACAACTGCCTGGCGCTGGGGTTCAAGGGGATGTACACGGGGCAGTCGGACGGGCCGAACTTCCTTCGGAAGAAGATGCTGGAGATCGCGGCTCGGATCAGGCCGCTGATGGACGCGGAGGAGAACGCCAGGATCTGCCCCGAGGCGTACGAGCACGTGGACAAGCGGGAGCTGGAGATGGCGGCGGCGCCGGGGATCGTGCGCTGGGTGGTGGTGCTGGCGGTCATGGTGGTGGCGCTGCTGGTGGCGAACTGGGTCGGGTATCGCGAGGCAACGGACACGATCGGCAAGGCGCTCGACGGGATCGTGAACAACACGCCGCCGGAGTCGAAGTAGCGGCGGGCGGGTGGGTGACAGCATCAATCGCGTCCGGGCCATCCGGGCGATCAGGACAAGCACATGGCGCGGATGATGGACATGGTCTGGGTGTTGGCGCAGAGCTCCTCGGGGCTGGGCGGGGTGCTGAAGTTCTTCGGGCTCTCGCCCACGATGCTGCTCATCATCGTGGTGGGGCTTGTGGTGGCCATCCTGGCGTGGTGGCTGGTCAAGTTCATCTACAAGCACCGCGAGAAGGCCAAAGAGCTGACGATGATTCGGCGCCTGTTCGCGTCGACCTCGGGCGGGCCGGCGGCGGGCGCGGACCCGGCCAAGAGGGCGGCGATCGACAACATGCGTCGGTCGTTCGAGGAGGGTGTGGAGAAGTTCCGGGCGGCGGGGAAGAACGTGTACACGCTCCCGTGGGTGCTGCTGGCCGGGCCGTCGGGCTCGGGCAAGACCGAGGCGATCCGCCACTGCAACGTGGGCTTCCCGCCGGGGCTCCAGAACTATCTCCAGGGCGCGGGCGGCACGCTCAACATGCACTGGTGGTTCACCAACGACGCGGTGATCCTCGACACCGCGGGCCGGATCTTCATGGAGAGCGCCGGGCAGGGCGGCGGGGACGAGTGGCGCGAGCTGCTCAAGATGCTGAAGGACGTCCGTCCCCTGTGCCCGATCAACGGCTTGCTGTTGTGCATCGGCGTCGACAGCCTCATCAAGGACTCGGGCGACGATATCCAGGAGAAGGCCGGCAAGATCGCCCAGCAGCTCGACACCATCCAGCGCACGCTCGACGTGCGCTTCCCGGTGTTCGTCGTCGTCACCAAGTGCGACCTCATCACCGGCTTCCGCGAGTTCTTCGAGAACGTCACCGACCCGCAGCTCCAGCACCAGATGCTGGGCTGGTCGAACCCGTCGGCCCTCGACACGGTGTTCAACCCCGAGCAGGTCAGCGAGCACATCGAGTCGGTGCGCCAGCGCCTGCTCCGCCGGCGCTACGCGCTCACGATCGATCCGGTTCACACCGACGACCCGCAGGCGCGCCGGACGGACCAGGTCGACGCGCTCTACGCGCTCCCCGACAGCCTGGCGCGTCTCTCGTCGCGCCTGCGCCGCTACCTCGAGCTGATCTTCGTGCAGGGCGAGTGGTCGCCCAAGCCGCTGTTCCTCCGCGGCATCTACTTCACCTCGTCCATGCGCCAGGGGGCCGAGCTGGACGAAGAGCTCGCCAAAATGCTGGGCGTGAGCGTCGACAAGCTGCCCGGCGGCGTGTCCGAGGAAAAGTCCTACTTCCTCCGCGATGTCTTCAAGGAAAAAGTCTTCAAAGAGAAGGGGCTCGTCACCCGCGCCACCAACGTCGACAAGCAGCAGGCGCGCCAGCGCCTGATGGTCGTGGGCTCGGCGATCGCGGCGGCGGTCGTGCTCCTGGGATGCACGCTCTATTCCTCGTATTCCTTCCGCGAGAACGTCGGGGACAAGGAAGAATCGTGGTACGCGCTGTGGACCAACGCGCACGATCTCTCGCCCATCAACGTCTCGGGGGCGGCCCTTGCCTACCGCGAGAAGGCGGACGTGAAGGTGGGGCTCAATGAGCTGACCCGCGCCGGGGCGCTGGCCAAAGGACGGGAGGAGGCGGACACGCCGCCCGGCGTGCCGTTCATGCTGCGCCCGATGAACCTGGTGAAAAGGCTGGGCGATTCGGACGTAACGTCGAAGTCCAAACAGGCCGCGGCGTCGCTGATCGTGCGATCGGCGGTCGCGCCGCTGGTCGAGCAGGCGCGGAAGAAGCTGGTCACCGAGCCCGCCGACGGGAGCACCTGGACCGACGAAGCGACCGCGGTGCTGACGGGCCTCGTCCGCATCGAGCGGAAAGAGAAGGGCGAGGTCGGGCAGACGCCGATCGACGTGGACGCGTTCCTGAGGTATGTGCTGCCCCCGGACCAGTACGCCGGCGCGCAGAGGGAGTCCAAGCAGCTCCAGGACCTGGTGGCGTGGGCGTACGGCAAGGACGGCGGAGGGGCTGAGTGGCCGGGCAAGGCCGAGGGGTCGTTGTCCCTGGGGACCGAGCCCAACGTGATCGCGCGGGGCGTGGCGGCGTTCAATGCGCACTGGTCGAACGTGACCGGAGCGGGCGGCCCGTTGGGCAAGCTGAGGGACCTGCAGGCCAAGGCCGCCGCGTTCGAGGGCGATGAGAAGAAGTTGAAGTCGCACGGGACCGGGGTCGTCAAGAACCTGCGCGAGGGCGAGAACTCGTACGAACGATTCGAGGCCGACTGGAAGACAGACTTTGGGGTGCTTCTGAAGTCGAAGGAGTCGCTCACGGCGGCGTGCTCGGCGGCGGGGTACACGGGCAGCGCGGCGGAGCTGGAGAAGCTGATCTCGGCCGCGGGGGACCAGATCCTCAAGCAGGCCGCGTCGGCGTATGCCCAGGTGCTCGATGAGCCCGCGCCGGAGGCCGGGGGCGGCCTGAACCTCCCGACCGGCGTCTCGAGCAAGGCCGATCAGCTCGCCAACCAGGGCAAACAGGCGGCGGACAAGGCCGGAAAAATCGGCGACGCGCTGGGCCTGAACTCGAAGGACTGGGCCGACGCGATGAAGGATCGCCAGAAGGAGCTTCGCGGCGGGCGCGACGGGCTCTCGGCGTCGATCGGCGCGCAGATCGAGAAGCTGAAGGCGGAGCTGAAGGCCAGCGCCGGCACGGGCGTCCTGGCGCGCCCGGAGCCCGGCGGGAAGTTCGAATTCGAGAAGCGGTTCGGCGCGTACAGCGCGGCCAACGATGCCGTGCTCGCGTCCGCGGCGCCCGAGACGGGCAAGGGGCCCAGGTGGGGCGAGCTCGGGGCGGGTGAGGTCGAACGCGCCAAGCCGTTCGCGGCCGCGGACGACTCCATCAAGCGGGAATACCAGAAGGCCTCGGAGGGGGGCGAAGATGCCGGGTCGTATTCGCTGAGTGTTTCGGGGCTGGCGCGGCGAGCGGCGCGCACGCGCGCGGTGCTCTCGGCGCTGTCGGGGACCGACAACACCACCGAATGGGTGAAGGAACGCGTGAACTCGCTGGCCGAGAAGCCGCCGGCGGGCGCGGAACCGCTCCTTCCCGCGACGGCGATGATCGGGAAGCTTGACCTCCCGGGTGCTCCGATGGCGTCGGCGACGGCGGCCAAGGGCTACGAGCCCAACGGGGCGGCGCTGGTGCTGGGCGACTTTGAATACGTCAAGCCCAAGAGCGCCAAGGACGCCGCCGGGGGTGTGCTGCTGGACGGCGCGCTGGGGAGGCAGCTCGACGCGGGCGAGGCGGCGCTGAAGTCGTACGCGGCATCGTACGTCGACGCGTGGACCAAGGAGCCGCTGAAGAACGCCAGGCCGGAGTTTGAGAGCTGGGAGGCGGCACGCTCGGCGGGCGCGTCGCTCTCTCAGAACTACGCGAGCTGGGCCGACAAGCTCCTGAAGCTCGAGGCGCTGATGCAGAAGGCGATCGGCGTGCCGGGCCTGGCGTCGCTGCTCGGCGAGGGGCGGAGCAAGGAGTTGAGCGATTGGAGCGCCAAGCTCGGCGCGGACGCGGGCACGCTGGGCAACATCGATTCGCCGCTGTCGAAGGCCATGCCGCAGCAGATCGGGAAATTCGCGGAGTTGCCGGTGTCGGCGTTCGAGGCGCGCAACCGTCTGGCGCAGTCGTCGAGTCTCGTCAAGGACTACTTCTCCAACCTGGACGCCAAGGTGCTGGAGGGTGGCGTGCAGGGCCTTGGTGAGTTTTATTTCTCCCACGCGCGGGTTGGGATGCTCCGGGCGCTGGCCAAGTCCTACGACTCGGACACCAGGCGCATCCGGTTCGAGCAGGAGCAGAAGTTCCCGCTGGCGTTTGAACCGTCGGCGATCGGTGCCGGGAGCCTCACGAGTGAACGCGTGCAGGAGATCGTCAAGGCCCTGCCCCCGTCGGGCGCGGGGAGCGCCGGTGATCCTGCCGGGCCCGGCGCCCCGGGCAGGATCAACATCCCCGCGGTTGATGAGGAGCTCGACCGTCTCTTCAAGCCCGATCCGTTCCTGAGCACCCACCAGAACCTGGCCAAGGCGATGCGATCCTGGGGCGATTGGCTTGCACAGGCGCCGACGGTGACGATCGTCGCGATCGAGGACCACGGATACAACTGGATTCCGGGGACCGACAGGCTCAAGGGGAGCGACGGACGCGACGCCGACATCGCCGGTGCGATCTACACCCAGCTCCGCGTCAATCAGGAGCAGGCGAGCAACCGCGACGGCGGGAAGGTCTTGGCGAAGAACCTGTCGGTCTATGCCGGCGAGTCGTCCAAGCTGGTCTTTGAGATGAGCGACGGGAACGCGCAGCGCGCGTCGTGGTCGCCCTCGACCCCGTGGCAGACGCTCGAGTTGCTCTGCCAGAACGGCGTCCGGCCGGCGGGGAGCGACTGGAGAGAGTCGGGCACGCCCGACGCGGCGTCGAAGCGCTGGCTCGTTCCGGTGTTCTTTAATGGCCAGAACGGCAAGGCGTATTTCATCCTGGTCGGCCTGGAGTTCAGCGTTGAGGTTCCGTCCAAGAAGAACTGGCCCACGGCGGACAAGTGGAATTGATCGGGGTTCGATGTCGCAGCCGCGGCCGCGTGCCGCGGGTTGAACGGTGAGTGTCTCGGCGGGACGGCGCGACCGGCTGGCGTGCGTCCGCTCCGTCGAACAGGGAACGACGACGATGGCCATCCAAGGCAAGGCTCAGGTGTTCCTGGCGGTGTTCGGCAAGCACCCGGGCTGGGACGACCACATCGACGACCTGGGCATCGAGACCCGGCGCCTCGCCGAGGTGAAGCGCGTGATGTACTTCGAGTGCATCGCGGGCAATATCGACTCCGGCTCCTGGGAAGCGATCGATGAATCGGCGCGCCTCGCCGCCTTCGCGCACGAGTTCGTGTGGCGCACGCCCGGGGGGCTGGTCGTCGGGCGGATGTGGTCGAGCAGGGACGGCAAGGGACGCAGCAAGTACCCGATGGTCGTCGTCGCCCAATGCGACGGCGTGCCGCCGTCCTTCATCTCGTCGCACGTGATGCCCGCGCTGGCGGGGATGCAGGAGAAATGCCAGGGGGCGGCGACGGCGGCGGAAGTGATCGAGGCCGCCGACCAGACGCGGGCCCGCCTGCGCGAGGCGCTGGGCGGCGCGGGCCTCGCCGGGGGCGATGGCGAGTCGTTTGTCGCGGCTCCCAAGGAACTGGCGTCGATGCTGGCGTCGGCGGGGATGACGGGCGAGTCGGTCGGGCTCCAGCGGGTGCTCTACGAGATCGACCGGGAGATGGCGCCGTTCCGCCCCATCAAGGGCGACGGCAAGAAGACGTCGCGGATCATCGACGCGCGGGCCCAGCACCTGCGCGTGCCCGTGGTCGGCGCGGGGAGCATCGAAACGTCGCGCTTCTGGATGGGGGTGATCGCGCGGGAGGTCGATGCGTCGGTGTCCATGCTCGCGTTCGTGCCGCTCGCGTCGGCGGGCGAATCGGGCTTCGTCGACCTGATCGTTGGCGATCCCGCGGCTCCGCAGTTTTTCTGTGTGCGCGCGGGCGTGAAGGCGCTGGCGCCCGCCAGCGATGTGCCCTACACCATCACGCCGGACTTCCAGGCCCGCTGCAAGGCGATCGTCGCGGGCTGGTCGGGCGAAGCCGTGAAAGCTCCCGCGGCCAACGAAGCGGTCAAAGAGCCGGCGCCCCAGCCCACGAAGAGCACGCCCGCGCCGGTTGCAACCAAGAAGAAGGGCTTCCCGTGGTTCCTTCCGGTGGCGGCGGTGGTGGTGGTGGGTGGTGGCCTGGCGGCCTGGAGGCCGTGGGAGGACAAGAAGCCCAACCTGACGTTGAACGATGCGCCGCAGGCGCGTCCGCCGGCGCCGCCGACCAAGGAGACCAGGCCGACCGACACCGCTCCCAAGGAGTCGGACGCCGCGGCGCTGGAGGCGAAGCGGAAAGCGGAAGAGGCGAAGAAGGCGGAGGAAGCGGAGATCCTCGAGGCGGAGCGGAGCGCGCGCGAGGCGCGGAAGGCCGAGGAGGACCGCAGGGCGAAGGAGGAGGCCGACCGGGCCGCCGCTGAAAAGGCCGCCGCTGAAAAGGCCGCGAGGGAGGAAGCGGAGCGAAAGGCGAAGGAAGAGTCCGATCGCAAGGCCAAGGAGGAGGCTGACAAGGCGGCCAGAGAAGAAGCAGACCGCAAGGCCAAGGAGGCCGCGGACAAGGCCGAGGCGGATCGGGTCGCGGCGGAGAAGGAAGCCGCCGATCGGGCCGCCGCTAAACGGAACGCCGAAGAAAAGGCGGCGTCAGAGAAGGCCGCCAGGGAGGCATTGGAGAAGCGAGCCAGGGAGGAAGCCGAGCGCGTCGCTCAGGCCGCCGAGATCGAGAAGGAGCGGGACAACCTGCGTCGCCTGTTCGTGCAGCTCGATTCGCTGCTGCGCCAGGGCTTCGCGGTGGGGGAAAAGACGGCCGACGGCCAGAGCATCGACGCGATCATGGCCAAGCTCAGCGCCAGCGCCGAGTACGCGCGTTTCCGCGATGAGACGCCGGCGGCCCGCGAAACCGCGGACCGAATCGAGGCGCTCAGAACCATCCCGACCAGCACCGATGCCAAGCAGCTCGAGACGTACGCGACCGGCGCCAGGCTCGCCGAGCAGTTGGCGGCGTGGTCGAGGCTCGCCGCGGGCGGCGCCGATTGGCCGCGCACCCCGGCGGACCTCAAGGGGGCCGGGGCGGCGGTGGCGACGATGGAAACAGCGACGAACGACGTCGGGGGCGAGCGCGGCGCGATGCTCCAACGGCGCATGCTGGCGGACGCGGCCAAGATATGGGTTCGTTACGCCGCCGCGCAGACCTCCCCCGAGGCGCTGCTCGAGGCCGAGTCGTACCTCCCGGCGTACCGCGTCAAGCCCGATCAAGTCCCCGCGCCGATCCGTTACAACCTCGAGGTCGCCAGGCTTCAGCGCGATGCCGCGGCCTTCAAGGCGGACGCCGATGACGCGGCGCTCCGCGCACGGCTGGTTTCGTTTGTCACCGCGGCGGCGGACCAGAAAGGACCCGGGTTTGACGCCGTCCTTGCGCTGCTGAACGCCACGGTGTCGTCGGGAGTCGATCCGACCAAGAGCGGCCCGGGCGCCAGGGGCTGGCGCTCGGAACTCCGCGACGGGGGCAACGTCGTCGCGTTCTTTCCTCCCAAGGGGCGCACCGATCAGGCGATCGAGTTCGCGCGAATCGACCTGGAGGGCGTCACGTCGTACCTGGCGACCACCGAAGCGTCGATCGGGATGGTGATCGACATCGCCGAGTCGGGGGCGGCCTGGCCCGATGTTCTCGCGGTACTCCCGCCCCCCAGCCGCGCCGATCAGATCATGGGCGCCCGCGGGTGGGAATGGAAGTTGACGGGCAAGCAACCAACGGCGATCGAGCCGATGACCGGCGTGCGTGACTGGAGCGCCGGGTGGTTCGTGTCGAGCAACTTCCGCGCGATGACGGTGACCGCGGGCAAGGAGCTTTACCCCGCCGGGATGCGCCCGCCGCCGCCGGATCTACAGACACCGATGCAGGGGCTTTCGATCGGTGCCGCGGCGACCATCGCGGGTGTCGCCGGATGCCGCCTGCCCACGATCGACGAATGGTCGAGCGCCGCGTCGGCCGACGCCGGTGGGGTGCCGAATCGGCGTGACGCGGCGTGGAAGAAGGTGTGGGATTTCAGCCGAACGGTGAACGGCGCGCCCGACCTGACGGCGGGCGTGTTCAATCGGGAGACGGTCGCGCCCAACGAAATCACCGCGGCGGTCGCGACGGACGACGGCGTGGTCTTCTTCCAGGGCGTCAACGCCGGGCCGGGTTCGCGCTTCAAGAACCTGATCGGCAACGTCGCGGAGTTTGTCACCACCGGGGTGATCGCGCCCAGCGCCGACAAGACCGATCCACGCCAGTTCGCCGAAACCGGACGCGTCATCGGCGCCTCGGCGTTGTCGCCCGGCACGATCGAGCCCATGACCCCCGTGCCGCTGGGGCCCACGCTGTCACGACGAGAGTTCAGCGACGTGGGCTTCCGGCTGGCGTTCAGCGCCGGGGCGGCGGCCAAGCCGGTCCCGATCACGACGCCCTCGGCCCGTGCCGCGGTATCAACACTGAACTTCGTCTCCGCGAATCAATAGCGCGGTTTTTGCGCGATTCTTTGAGAAGAAATCCTGGTTGCTGATGGGAGTGGAGGATGAGGGTGATTTGACCGCTTCGGCGTGGAGCGGCTAGTCTGGGGTTGAAAGACGATCGGTTGGTCCACTCGGGGAATCCGTGTGGTGATTGTGGGTACTTTGAAACGGGCGTTGTGATGCGATTCAGCGGCCCTGGGCTTCTCGCCGCGGGGGTGGGATCGTTTCCGGTGCGCCCGAGAGCGAGGAACGCGAATGGGTCTGACGCACAACGGCACCGGGCATCAGAAGAAGGCGGCGTGGACGACGGCGTTGGCGCTGGCGGCGGGGTTGGCCTCGGGCGTGTACGCGCAGGAAGCCGCTCCTCCGCCCGTCGAACCTCCCGCCGATCGCGGGGCCGAATCGGTGGGGGTGGCGGTGAAGAATCAGCCCGGCGAGGCTCCGAAGGAGGATCCCTCCAAGCTGATGAGCAGTGACGGAGAGGCGTACCCGATCTCGCGTGTGCTGGTCGTGTATGCGAAGGAGCATCCCGGCCAGCCCGACCTTCAGGACGAGCGATTTCAGAATCTGACGGTCAAGCTCGGCAAGATTCCGGAGGGGTACGTCGAGCCGCGCCCGGGCGTGGCGCAGGTCACGCTGAAGCTCTCCGAGATCACGGAGGGTTCGGGCGGGATGTTCCGGCGGAGCGGCATCGCCGCCGTGGCGCGCGCCATCAGCGAGGAGATGAACCGTCGAGGGGTGTACGGCGTGTACGTCAGCCCCAGCGACCAGGACATCGACGAGCAGACGGGGCAGGACAAGCGCGAAGGCCGGACGGCGATGGTGTTCATGATCTACACGGCGGTGGTCAAGGAAGTCCGGACCATCGCACGCGGCGATCGCCTGTCGGGCGAGGCGTCGGTGAATCATCCGGCCCACGCGGGCATCCGGGCGCGGAGCCCGGTCGTGCCGGGGCAGCTTCTGCGGAAGGACAAGCTGGATGACTACGCGTATCAGTTGAAGCGGCATCCGGGACGCGCGGTCGATATCGCGGTCTCCGCCGCCGACGAGGAGGGGGGCGCGCAGGTTGACTATCTCGTGGGCGAGAACAAGCCCTGGACACTTTACTTCCAGCTCTCCAACACGGGCACGAAGAGCACGGACGACTGGCGCGAGCGGTTCGGCTTCACGCACAACCAGCTCACCAACCACGACGACATCCTGCAGCTGGAATACTCGACCGCGGGCTTCGACGCGTCGCACGCGGTGACCCCCAGCTACGAGTTCCCGCTTCTCTCCAACAAGCTCCGGGCCAAGGTCTTCGGCTCGTGGACCGAGTTCACGGCGTCGGACGTGGGGCAGGGCAAGGCCAAGTTCACCGGCGACAGCTGGAGCATCGGCGGCGAACTGGCGTGGAACATCGCCCAGTGGGGCCCGTCGTTCCTTGACCTGGTGGGGGGCGCCCGCTGGCAGAACGTTCACATCCGCAACGAGAGCGATCCCGTCAACGCGATCGACGGCCAGGACGACTTCTTCCTGCCGTATGTCGGCGCGAGGTTCACGCGCGACACCAACTTTGCGCGTTCTTACGCCGAGGCGTTGATCGAGTTCAATTCGTCGTCCATCGCGAGCACCGACCAGTCCGAGATCGACGACATGGGTCGCTCGAACCCCGACGATGATTTCGCGATCTTCCGCTGGGATCTGACGCAGTCGCTGTACCTCGAGCCGCTGTTCAATCCGCGGGGCGGGACGGCGGACGGCAAGGGCATGACGCTGGCGCACGAGCTGGTGGGCAGCTTCCGCGGGCAGAACGCGCTGGGCGCGCGATTGGTCCCGACCTTCGAGGCCGTCGCCGGCGGTTTCTACAGCGTGCGCGGGTACCCGGAGTCGGCGGTCGCGGGCGACAACTCGATCGTGGGATCCTTCGAGTATCGGTTCCACGTGCCCAACGCGTTCTCGGCCCGTGAGCCCGGCCGCCTGTTCGGGCGCGAGTTCCGCACGACGCCCCAGTCGCCGTACTACGGCACGGCGGACTGGGACCTGATCGCCAAGGCGTTCATCGACGCGGGGCGTGTCACCAACAACGACCGCCTGTCGTTCGAGACCGACGAGACGCTCGTCGGCGCGGGCCTGGGGGTCGAGCTTCAGGTGCTGAGCAACCTGAATGTCCGCGCCGACTGGGGTGTGGCGCTGGAGGAGGTGAACTCGAACGATCCGTCCACGCGGGTGACGGCCGGGAGCAGCCGTTTCCACCTTTCGTTCACGCTGCTGTTCTAATGCGTTGGGGCTGATGGCTGACGAGTGCGCACATGAACCGGGCGAGGAACGTCCCGGATGAGAGGTTTGGTCATGAACACGAAGTTGCAGAGCGTCCATCTCGCCCGTGGTCTCACCCTGTCCCGCCTCGCCGGCCGCGCGATCCAATCGGGCCTGGCCTGGGGCGGCGCGTTCTCGGGCGGGCTGCTCGCGATGGCGGGCGTCGCGGTGGGGCAGGTGCAGGGCGTGTCGGGCGAGCACGTCGTGAGCGGGCAGGCGCGCTTCGTGCGGTTCGGGAACAACGTCACGATCACCGCCGCCAACAACACGATCATCAACTACGGCTCGTTCAACATCCGGGCCGGTGAATCGGTGAACTTTGTGCAGCCCGACGCGCTGGCGCGGGTGCTCAACCGCATCAACAGCGCCGAGCCCTCGCGGATCGACGGCTCGCTCTCGGCCAACGGGCGCGTCTACATCGTCAACCCGGCGGGCGTGTATTTCGGGCCCGGCTCGGTCGTCAACTCCGGGAGCATCTTCGCCGCCGCCGGGAACCTCTCCAACGCCGACTTCCTGCGGAACATCAACCGCTTCACCGACGTCAAGGGGAGCGTGGTCAACGAGGGTTCGATCACCACGGCCCCGGGGGGCGTGGCGGCCCTGGTCGGATCGGCGGCCCGGAACTTCGGGAGCATCAGCGCGCCCCAGGGCACCATCATCATGGCCTCGGGGAGCAGCGTCCTCATCGGCGAAGAGGGCGGGCACGTCTACGCCCAGGTCGATACCGCCGAGGCGATGGGCTCGGGCCCGCAGGGGGGCGACGCCCCCGCCGCGGCTCGGAAGGGCCGCTTCGGCGCGGGAGACACCTTCGCCGTCGCCGTGTTCAACAAGGGCGTGGCCAAGGCCAAGCACGTGCAGATGGAGGCCTCACGCGGCGTGACCGTCGCGTCGGGCACGATCGACGTGTCGGACAGCTCCGCCGGCGGCAAGGGCGGGTCCGTCGAACTGCTGGGCGAGCGCGTCGCGCTCGTGAACGCCACCATCGACGCCTCGGGCGACGCCAAGGGCGGGCAGGTCCTCGTCGGCGGCGACATGCAGGGCCAGGGCACGCAGCGCAACGCGTGGCTCACCAACGTCGACTCGGGATCGGTCGTTCACGCCGACGCACTCACCTCGGGCGACGGCGGCAAGGTCATCGTCTGGTCCGACGGCACGACCAGGTTCCAGGGCCTGGTCACGGCCCGCGGCGGCGCCCAGGGCGGCAACGGCGGCTTCGCCGAAATCTCCGGCGCTCAGTACCTCCACGCCACCCACAACGCCGACCTCTCCGCCCCCAAGGGCAACGCCGGCACGGTGCTCTATGACCCGCTGAACATCCGCATCGACGGCGGAGCGGGCGACGGCTCGGACGACGCCGACGCCAGCGCCTCCAACCTGATCAACGACGCGGGCTCCAACACCCTGGGCACGATCACGTTCGCCGACGAGGGCGCGGGCACCCCCGATCCCTTCATCGTGTTCGAGTCCGAGATCGAGGGCACCAACGCCAACATCGTGCTCCAGGCACGAAACAGCATCACGGCCAACGGCGCCTTCACCGGCAACGACCTCACGCTCCAGGCCGGACGAAGCCTCACGCTCCAGACCTTCAACGACGCGGGCGCCGGCGCCGGCGTCATCGACCTGACCGGCTCCAGCGCCGGCAACAACCTCAACATCGTGACCTCCGGCGCGGGCACCATCACGATCAACGGCTCGACCGACGGCACCAACGCGGGCAACATCACCCTGCCACGACTCACGACCGGCGGCGGCGCGATCAGCGTCACCACGGGCAACGGCACCATCACCACCAACGGCGCGATCGCCACCAGCGGCGGCGCGGTCACCCTGACCTCCACCGGCGCGCTGACGACCAACGCCACCATCAACTCGGGCAACGGCCTGCTCTCCCTCACCTCGTCGGGGTCGACCATCACCACCGGCGCCACCATCACCGGCGGCACGGGCGGCGCGACGATCGTCTCCTCGGGCGATCTCACCCTCAACGCCAGCCTCTCCGCCTCGGGCGGCACGGTCCGGCTCCAGTCCGGCTCGGGCGCGGTCGCCCAGGCCGGCTCCACCACGATCAGCGGCGCAACCCTGGGCGTCCGCGCCGCCACCGGCATCTCGCTCAGCGAGAGCACCAACAACTTCACCTCGTTCGCGGCGTTCACCAGCGGCGCCGGGAGCTCGATCAGCTACCGCGACACCAACGCCCTCAACGTCTCGAGCGTCGCGGCGTCGGGCGGGTTCAGCGGCGCGGCGGGCCTCGCCACCACCGGCAACGGCGCCATCACGCTCCAGACCGGCGGCGCCCTCCAGTTCTTCAACAACATCGATTCGGGCTCGGGCGCCATGGCCCTGACCGTCAGCAGCGGCAACGTCCTGGAATCCGGCGGCGTCGTCATCGCCACCGGAACGCTGACCCTCTCCGGCGGCGGGTCCTTCCTGCTCTCCAACTCGTCCACCAACCTCGGCACCGTCACCGGCTCGGTCTCGGGCGGCACCGTCATCCTCACCGACGGCACGGGCTCGCTCACCCTCGACAACTTCTCCCACACCAACGGCTCGGGCGTCTTTGCCGCCATCGCCACGACCGGCAACATCACCGACTCGGGCACCAACACCTTCGCCGGCAGCGCCTCGTTCAGCGCCGCGGGCAACATCACGGTCGACAACATCGCCGTCACCGGCACCATCGGCGTCGCGACCGGCGCGGGCAACGCCACCATCGTCAACGCCACCGGCGTGGCTCTCGACGCGTCCTCGACCGTCAACGGCGACCTGGCGGTCACCGCCACCACCGGCAACATCACCGACTCGGCCCTGGTCGACGTCACCGGCAACGCCACCTTCACCACCGCCGCCAACAACGCCTCCATCACCCTCGATCAGCTCAGCATCGGCGGGACGTCCTCGTTCAACGCCAACGGCACGGGCTCGACGATCACCGTCACCAACCCCGTGCTCGGCGCCGCCGCCTCCTTCAACACCGGCGCGACCGGCACCGTCACCCTCACCATGCCCGCCGCGACGCTCGTGTCGATCGGCGCCTCCTCGGTCGACGGGAACGTCACGCTCAACACCGACGACGTGGACTTCACCGGCGGCAACGACAGCGTCGGCATCACCGGAACGCTCGACATCCTCCCCGTGACCACCACCCGCGAGATCGTGCTCGGGACCACCGGCGCCGGAACGCAGCTGGTGCTGGACGACAACGACCTGGACGCCCTGGCCGACGGCATCGACCGCATCACCGTCGGACGCACCAACAGCAACGCCGATTCCACCATCGACGCCTTCCCGATCAGCGATCCGCTGTATGTACGCACCCCCTCGGGCGGCGTCATGACCATCTCCGGCGCCGTTGTGGGCTCGGGCGACGCGGCCTTGTGGTTCCAGACCGGCGGCACGCTCGGCCTCACCGGCTCGCTGACCACCAGCACCCAGGACATCCTGCTCCTCTCCACCGGCAACATGAGCCTGGCGGGCGACATCAACACCGCGGGCGGCACGCTCCGCCTCGTCACCGGGTCCGGCGCGGGCGTCACCCAGTCCGCCGGCAACATCCTCAACTCCAACCTGGGCGTCCGCTCGGGCTCGATCAACATCGCCCGAGCCGGGAACACCATCTCCAGCACGGCGGCGTTCGCCTCGGGCAGCGGCAACCCCCTCTCGCTCCGCTCCGATTCGTCCGTCACCTCCACGACCATCACGCCCGACCCGCTCAACCTGTTCCTCTCGACCTCGGGCATCTCGACCACCGGCGGCGGGAACATCCTCGTCGATGCCGCCGACCTCACCATCAACCAGCAGATCGCAAGCTCGGGCACGGTCCGCCTGCAGACCGTCAACGGCGTGACGCAGTCGGCGCGCATCCTGGCCAACTCGCTGGGCGTCGTCGCCTCCGGGGCCGGCGACCTGGTGCTCACGAACGCCTCCAACAACGCGACCACCGTGGCCCTCTCCACCGCCGGCGCCGCCAACACGATCAGCTACACCGACCTCGACGGCGTGGCGGTCGGTTCGGTCGCCTCGTCGGGCTCGTTCACGGGCGCGACGGGCGTCGTCACCTCCAACGGCGACATCACGCTCGCGTCGGGCGGCGAGCTCGACCTCGGGCAGAATCTCACCGCCGGCTCGGGCATCGTCCGCCTCACCGCCGCCGATGTGATCCTCCAGACGTCGGGCGCGATCACGGCGTCGGCCCTGGGCGCCAACTCGACCACCGCGGGCATGGTGCTCGCGTCCTCCACCAACGACGTCGACACCTTCGCCGCCTCCGGCGCGGGCACCGGCAACGCCATCTCCTTCCGCGACGCCGACGGCGTGTCCATCGGCGCGGTCACGTCCTCCGGCACGTTCACCGGCGCGACCGGCGTGTCGATCACGGGCGGCAATGTCACGCTCCGCACGGGCAACACCCTGGCGATCGATGAATCCGTGCTCACCGGCACGGGCGTTCTCTCGCTCACCGCGGACGCCGGCGGCGTCACGCAGGGCGCCACCAAGGGCGTCACCGGGACGTCGCTCTCGCTGAACGGCGTGGGCGCCTTCACCCTCAACGGGAACGCCAACGCCATCACCACGCTCGCCGCCACGACCACGGGCAACGTCACCTACGTCGACACGACGGGGGTTGACATCGCGGCCTCGACCGTCACCGGCAACCTGGCCGTCACCGCCTCCACCGGCAACCTGACGGATTCGGGCACGGTCGGCGTGACCGGCACGGGCACCTTCACCACCAGCGCCACGAACGCCACGATCACGCTCAATCAACTGAGCGTGGGCGGGACCATCAGCGTCAACACCTCGGGCGCCTCGGGCGACGCGACGCTCGTCAACGCCACCGGGATCGCCTTCGCCAATTCGTCCATCGGCGGCGTGCTCGACGCCACCGCCACCACCGGCAACATCACCGACTCCGGCACGGTCACGATCGGCGGCACGGGGACGTCGGCGTTCACCACCGCCGCCTCCGGCGCCGACATCACGCTCGACACCACCGACACCTCCGCCGGCTCGGTCAGCCTGAACACGACCGGCTCGGGCGGAGACGCCTCGATCAGCAGCTCCGCCGCGATCAACCTCGACGACTCCACCCTGGGCGGCAGCCTCACGGTCATCAGCGACGACATCGATCTGGTCGGCGGCGCGGGCTCGGTCAGCTCCACCGGCGGGAGCGCGACGCTCACGCTCGGTTCGCTCAACGCCGGCACCACGATCGGCGTGGGCACGGGCGCGGGCACGCTCTCGATCGACGCCACCGACCTGGCCGGCATCGGCGCGTTCTTCGGCGGGATCACCATCGGGAACTCCTCGGGCACCGCCGCCCTGACCATCGGGAACGCGACCCTCCCCCTCTCCACAACCTTCATCATGAACGGCGCGGGCGGCTCGATCGCCACGACCTCGGGCACCACGCTCAGCCTCCCCGGAAGCAACAACCTCTCCCTGGTCGCGGGCTCGGTGTCGCTCGCCGGCACCATGAACGCCGGCACGGGCACCGTCCGAATCGTCTCCGCGGGCGCGGTCAACCAGACCGCCGGCTCGATCACCGCGACGGGCCTGGGCGTGCGCGCCGGCGGGGCGGTCACCCTCAACCAGAGCAACAACGTCACCACCTTCGCCGGCCTGACCAACGGCGGCGGCTCCGCGCTCCAATACACCGACGCCACGGGGCTCGACCTTGGCACCATCTCCGCGCTGGGCGCCTTCACCGCGACCAGCGGCGTGACGACGAGCAACGGCGACGTGCTTGTCTCCGCCGGCGGCGCGCTCACCATCCCGCAGTCCATCAGCGCGGGCTCCGGCACCGCCCGGCTCGCCTCCACCGGCGCCGTCACCCAGTCCGCCGGCTCGATCACGGCCGGTTCCCTTGGCGTCCGCGGCGGGGGCACGATCACCCTCAACCAGGCCACCAACAACGTCGGCACCTTCGCGGCGACCACCTCCGTCGGCAACGTCGCGTACGTTGACGCCGACGCGCTGGCCATCGGCTCGGTCTCCGGGAGCGGCAGCTTCTCGGCCGTCGCGGGCGTGACCAGCGCCGGCACGGTGACGATCTCGACCCCGGGCGCGCTGACCATCAACGCCAACGTCACCGCGCCGACCTCGGCCGCCCTGTCGTCGGACACCAACGGCAACGGCGGAAACCTCGCCTTCGGCGCGGGCGTCACCGTTGCCTCCCCCTCGCAGACCTTCCGCGCGGGCAACGGCTCGGGCTCCGCCACCGCCGACATGCTCACCAACGCCCCGACCTTCCGGGGTGCCACCACCGGCACCTCGCCCACGACCTTCATCGTGCGCCAGGACGGCCCGATCGCCGACGCGGGCACCGCCGCCGGGACGCAGTTCGCCGGCGGGCTCAACGGACTGAACTACACCCTCCGCTCCGACGCCGGTTCCGTCACGATCGACACCGCCTCCAAGGTCAACGGATCCTGCCTCACCCTCGCGGGCACCAGCGTCGTCATCAACCCCGTTCTCACGCTGCAGTGCCTCAACACCAGCGGCCCGATCACCATCAACGACGACCTCACCCTCACCCAGGACTCCACCTTCTCCGGCGCGGTCACGATCGGCGGCGCGGACGTCACCATCAGCGCCGGCACGGGCACGCTGACGTTCGGCTCGACCGTCGCCGCGGGCGCCAACAACCTCACGCTCGAGGCCGACGAACTCCAGATCAACAACAACGTGTCGGGCACCGGCACGCTGACGATGCAGCCCTTCACCCCGGGCCGCGGCGTCGACGTGGCCCAGACCGAGGGCTCCACCCCCGGCGATCCCACCGCCGGCATCTTCGACCTCACCGCCAACGAACTCGGGCGGATCCAGAACGGCTTCGCCCAGATCAACATCGGACGCAGCAACGGCTTGGGCGCGATGCGCGCCGTCAACGGCACGGTCTTCCACGATCCGCTCGCCCTCCGGATGGCCGGCGCCGGCGGATCGATCGCCGTCAACTCTCTCATGGTCAACGACGGCGGCGCGATCTTCTTCGACGCCCCGGCCACGCTCGCCGCCACCGTCCGCACCAACGCGGGGGTGGTGACGTTCAACGAAACCCTCGCGGTGGCGGGCAACGCCGCGGTCGACACCACCAACAACGGCGGGGCCCCCGCCGGCGCGGACGTGCTCTTCAGCGGCGACATCGACAGCGTCGGCGGGAACAACGCGCTCGTCGTCGGCGCCGGCACGGGCGGCAACGTCACCTTCGCCGGCGACGTCGGGCAGTCCACCCCGCTCCTGAGCCTCGTCGTCGGGGGGCAGAACCTCGCCATCAAGAACATCAGCACCACCACCTTCCAGTCCTACACGGGCGCCGTCACGCTCTCGGTCCCCACCACGCTCACGACCGACGGCGGGGCGACCGGCACCGTCGACTTCAGCGGCACCATCAACGGCGCCCAGAACTTCACCATCCAGGCGGGCACCGGCAACGTCACGGTCGGCGGTGATATCGGCGGCACCACGCCGCTGGGCATCCTCGACCTCCGCGGCGGCACGATCTCGGTCCGGAACGTCACGTCCACCGGCGCGCAGTCCTACACCGGAAACCTCGTGCTCGCGGGCAACCTCGCCAGCACCACCTCCGGCGCGATCAGCGTCGAGGGCAACACGACGCTCACCGGCACGACCCAGTCCATCACCACCAACGGCGGCGCCGCCACCGACGACATCCGCCTGGGCGGAACCGTCAACGGCGCCTCGGCCCTCACGCTCACCGCCGGCGCCGGAGACGCCGTGATCACGGGCAACGCCGGCGCCACGACCGCCCTCACCAGCCTCACCGCCAACGCCAACACGGTCACCCTCGCGGGCGTCACCACCACCGGGAATCAGGCCTACACGGGCGCCGGCGGCGTGAGCGTCGGCGGCGACCTCGCCGCCACCGGCGCCGGAACGATCACCCTCACCGGCAACACCCGCGTCTCCGGCGCCACGCAGACGTTCTCCACCAACAACCAGAACATCACCATCACCGGCACGCTCGACAGCCTGGTCTCGGGCACCGGCACCAACCTCACGCTCAACGCCGGCACCGGCGATGTCTCCGTCACCGGCGCCGCGGGCGGCATCAACGTCCTGGGCTCGCTCGCCGCCAGCGGCACCAACATCGGGGTCGCCGGCGTCCGAACCTCCGGCGCGCAAACCTACACCGGCAACACCACCTCCTCCGGCGATCTGATCTCCACAAGCTCCGGCGCCATCGGCGTCACGGGCAACCTCGCCCTCTCGGGCGCAACCCGCACCATCCGGACCGAATCCGGCGCGATCTCCGTCTCCGGCACGCTCAATGGGCCCAGCGCCCTCACCCTCTTCGCCAACCAGGGCAACATCACCCTTTCCGGCATCACCGGCGGCGTCACGCCCTTCGCCAGCATCTCCGTCTTTGGCGATACCGTCAGCCTCAACTCCGTCACCACCACCGGCGCCCAGGGCTTCACCGGCGCCACCGGCGTCACCTTGAACGGCGACCTCACCTCCACCGGCTCCGGCGCCATCGGCGTCGTCGGCCCGGCCACCCTCGCCGCCCCCTCCGTCAACGTCGCGACCGCCGGAAACACCGGCGACGACATCGTCTTCGGGGGCACCATCAACGGCGCGTCCAACCTCTCCCTCAGCGCCGCCGCCGCCAACGTTGCTCTCAATGACGTCGTGGGCGGCAACACCCGCCTCCAGAGCCTCGCCTCCGTCGCCGCCAACACGACCACCGTCGGCGTCAACACCGGCGGCGGCCAGTCCTACACGGGCAACCTCACCCTCGGCGGCGACCTCTCCAGCAACGGCGGCGGCACCATCGTCGTCACGGGCAGCACCACCCTCTCGGCGACCACCGCCAACATCTCCACCGCCGGCGCCTCCGGGGATGACATCACGCTCGCCAACGTCGACGGCAGCACCGCCGACGCCAACAGCCTCGTCGTGAACGCGGGCGCGGGCAACGCGACCTTCGGCGACGTGGGCTCGGTCACGCGGCTGGGCGCCCTGAACGTCACCGGAGCGAGCATCAACGCCGCGTCTCTTCGCACCTCCGGCGCCATCTCCCTCGCCGGCGCCACCAGCGTCACCGGCAATGTCACCGGCGGAAGCCTGGCCGTCAACGGCACAACCACCGTCGGCGGCGGGGTCTCTACGGTCGGCGATCAGACCTACACCGGCAACACCAGCATCGCCGGGAACGTCGGCGGGGCGGCCATCAACGTCGCCGGCGTCGCCAGCTTCGGCGGCAACGTCACCGGCACCAGCATCGGCGTCACGGGCGGGGCGGCCAGCATCGGCGGGAACGCCACCACCACCGGCGCCCAGTCCTACGCCGGCGGCGCCAACGTCACCGGCAACGTCTCATCCACCACCCTCACCACCGGCGCGGCATCGACCTTCACGGGCAACATCGCCGCCTCCGGCGCGATCAACCTCACCGGCGCGTCAACCCTCGCCGGGAACGTGACGGGCGCTTCGCTCAATGTCAATGGCTCCAGCACGCTCGGGAACACCGGCGGGGCTCGCACCCTCTCGCTCACCAACGGCGCCATCTTCCAGGGCCCGGTCGGCATCGCCGGCACGACCACGGTCAAATCCGGCGCCGGCCCGATCGTCTTCCTCTCGACCCTCAACTCCGCCGACTCCACGCCGCGCGACCTCACGCTGATCTCCGCCGCGAGCGGCGGGCTGAATACCGACGACCCCGCCACGCCCTTCATCAACACGGGCGTGCGCTTCGGCGCGACGGTGGGCGAAACCAACAAGCTCGGCGTGCTGACGATCGGCGATGGCTCGCGGACCGCGGTCCCGCAGGCCGCCACCATCGTCATGTCGTCCGCCTACATCAGCGGCACCAATAACGCGCGGGTCTCGAGCGCCGCGACCAAGGACGACGCCCTCTCCATCAACGCCGACAGCTTCGTGATGGGCCTCAACGAGAAGCTCACCGCGTTCGGCGCCCTGACGATCAACGCGTCGAACTCCGCCACGCTGGGCGACATCACCGCGCTGGGCGATCTCACGGTCAACTCCCCCTCGATCTCCCCACGCTCCCGAACCTCCGGCGCTGTGCTCTCGCAATTCGTCAGCGGCGGCGCGCCGGTAACCGGCAATGACAACGGCCTGGACTTTGTCTCGGGGGGCAGGATCTTCTTCAGCTCCGCCCCGTCGGGCAGCGCTCGATACGCCGTCGCCAACCCCGGGCAGGACATCAACATCCAGGGCGGCGCCGGCACCTTCGCACAATTCTCAGGTGGTGTCGACTCATCGCTCTTCTCACCCAAGGCCGTCGTCGGCGCGAACCCGCCCAACACCAGCTCGGATTTCCTGGCCCTGGACCTGCGGGCCGAGGGCTCGATCGAGAACGTCGCCTCGGCTCTGGCGTCGGCGCTCCCCAGTGATCAGAGCCTGGGCACGCCGAACCAGAACGTCTCGCTGTCGACGTCCGTCAAGGAACTGCTCGCCAAGATCGGCATCGTCGTGAAGGAGTCGTCGTTCGACGAGACCTTCAACGCGGCCGCCGGCATGGCCCTCTACAACGACTGGCCGCAGACCACCCGCTCGCCCGCCGATCCCGAGAGCTACCGCGTCAGCGTCAACCGCCTGTCGCGCGATCGGGTGAATGCCGTGATCAACGCGTACTACGCGCTCTACGGGCAGGACGAGTCGGGCTTCTCCGCCGCCAAGGCCGCCATCGACAAGGCCATGGAGGGCTACCTCGCTTCGATCGGGAGCGAAGCGCCCACGGGCCTGGGCTTCCGTGCCTTTGTGGAAGCGTCGCCCGAGCAAGAGCCGGCCTTGAAGGTTCTCAACGGCCTGAACACTCTCTTCGCGGCGATCGACCAGCTCGGCCTCTCGCAGGTCGAGGTGCGTCTGGCCCGCGCCGCCAGCACCAACCCGTTCCAGCTCGTCGACCTGCCCAAGGAGCAGTTCTGGGCCGCGATCACGGGCCAGGCCCCCGCCCAGCCGGCGTCGGCCGCTCAGTAAGAAGCACTTGCACCGGCCGGGGTCGACACCCCGGCCGGTGTTGTTCAGGAAGGGTGTTCCCGCGTGCCCATTGATGTTGAAGGTCTGCTCCGTCCCGTCTCCGACGCCGCCCCGTGCGGCGAGGAGCTGCGCTACGACCGCCGATACCTCGAGGTCATGCGTCTGGCCGAGGGCAAGCCCGAACAGCAGATGGGCGACACCATCGTGCCCGGGGAGGAGCCCAACTGGCGCGAGGTCTACGACGGCTGCCTCGAGCTTTTCGCGCGCAGCAAAGACCTCCGTGTGGCAATGCTCCTCTGCCTGGCCAACCTCCGTCTGGAGGGCTACGCCGGTCTCCGCGATTCGCTCCGCCTGGTCAAGGGCCTGGTCGACACCTACTGGGACGGCCTGTTCCCGCTGCTGGACCCCGACGACGGCAACGATCCGACCGAGCGGATGAACATCATCGCGTCCCTGGCCGTGCCCCCGGGGAGCTTCGGCGACCCGATGAAGTTCCAGGACCGCACGCGCGAAATCCCCATCGTCCAGCACCGCCAGCTCGGACGCGTGGGCCTGCGCGAGCTGCTCATCCTCGCCGGCGACCTTCCCGCGCCCACCGACGCCAACGCCCCGAAGCTGGATTCGTCCGCCGTCGAGGCGATCTTCGAAGAGGTCGAAACACCCGAGCTTGAAGCCATCGCGGCGACCATCGAGGAATGCGCGGAACTGGTGAAAGGGCTCGAAGATTCGCTGACCGCCAAGGTCGGCGCCGGCAAGGCGATCGACATATCGAGCTTCCGCGCGATCCTGGTCGATGCCGCTAAGGCGGTCCGCAAGCGCCTCGCCAAACGCGGCGTGGGCGGCCCCGCGGGCGCGATCGACGAAACGACCGGCATGCCCACGGTCGGCGGCGGGCCCCGCCTGGCGGGAGAGATCTATTCCTCGTCGGATGTTCGCGAGGCATTGGACAAGATCGTGCGGTATTACGAGCTTCGAGAGCCGTCAAGCCCCGTCGCGCTGGTGATGCAGTGCGCCCACCAGCTCGTCGACAAGAGTTTTTTGGAGATTGTGCGGGTTCTGACTCCCGACGCGATCCAGGTGCTGGAGCGGATCAAGACGCCGCCCGAGCAGGGGCAGTCGAGCTGAATCGCGGGCGGATCGGGCGGGGTTGTGGGGTGTGGCGAGTGCGATCGATTCGAGTATTTGTTGGCCTGTCGGGCGTTGTGGTAAGCTCGTGTGGTGAACCGCCCGTGTCCGGGCGGAGTATGTCGTCGTCGTGTAGGCTGACGAGCCTACGTGAGACAGGTGCGGGCCAGCCGAGCGCCGGGTTTCAGCCGGCGTCCGGGGCCCGAGTCGGAAGGAGTTGACGCATGGGCAAGGCGAGCAGTCAGAAATTCATCGCCCGCAACCGGGCGCCGCGGGTGCAGATCGAGTACGACCTTGAGTTGTACGGCGCGGAGAAAAAGATCAACCTGCCATTCGTGATGGGCGTGATGTCGGACCTTTCGGGCAAGCCCGCCGAGGCCCTTCCGCCGGTCGCGGACCGCAAGTTCCTCGAGATCGACGTCGACAACTTCGACGATCGACTCAAGAGCATGAAGCCCCGCGTGGCGTTCAACGTGCCCAACACGCTGACCGGCGAGGGGAACATGGCCGTGGACGTGACGTTCGAGAGCATGGAGGACTTCTCGCCCGCGGCGGTGGCGCGCAAGGTCGAGCCGCTGCGCAAGCTGCTCGAGGCCCGCACGCAGCTGGCGAATCTGCTGACCTACATGGACGGCAGGAGCGGCGCCGAGCAGCTCCTGGGCAAGGTCCTGTCGGACCCCGAGCTTCTCAAATCGCTGGCGGCGGCGCCCAAGCCGCAGGAGGGTGGCAATGGCTGAAGCCCAGGCACAATCGGCGCTGGCCGGCGTTCAGTTGGAGGGCAATCCGTTGGGCGACCTGCTCAACAAGGAGTTCAAGCCCAAGACTAGCACCGCCAAGAGCGCGATCGAGAGCGCGGTGCAGACCCTGGCCGAGCAGGCCCTGGCGACCACCAAGCTCATCTCCGACGACTCGGTGAAGACGATCGAGGCGATCATCGCCCAGATCGACGCCAAGCTGTCCGAGCAGATCAACCAGATCATCCATCACCCCGATTTCCAGCAGCTGGAATCCGCGTGGCGCGGGCTCCATCACCTCGTCAACAACACCGAGACCGACGAGACCCTCAAGATCCGGGTCATGAACATCTCGAAGAAGGACCTCGCCAAGACCCTCGGCAAGTTCAAGGGCACCGCGTGGGACCAGTCGCCGATCTTCAAGCGACTCTACGAGGACGAGTTCGGCACGCCCGGCGGCCAGCCCTACGGCTGCCTGGTGGGCGACTACTACTTCGACCACACCCCCCCGGATGTCGAGCTGCTCTCGGGTATCGCGCAGATCGCCTCCGCGTCGCACGCGCCGTTCATGGCCGCCGCCGCGCCGTCGATCCTCAACATGGAGTCGTGGAACGAACTGTCCAACCCCCGCGACCTCACCAAGATCTTCCAGAGCGCCGAGTACGCGCCGTGGAGAAGCTTCCGCGAGAGCGACGACGCCCGCTACGTCGGCCTGGCCATGCCCCGCTTCCTCTCGCGACTTCCCTACGGCTCAAAGACCAACCCGGTCAGCGAGTTCGCCTTCGAGGAAGACACCTCCGGCGCCGACAGCAGCAAGTACACCTGGTCCAACGCGGCGTACGCCATGGCGGTGAACGTCAACCGCTCCTTCAAGGCCTACGGGTGGTGCGCCCGCATCCGCGGCGTCGAGTCGGGCGGCATGGTGGAGGGCCTCCCCTGCCACACCTTCCCGACCGACGACGGCGGCGTGGACATGAAGTGTCCCACCGAGATCGCCATCACCGACCGGCGCGAGGCGGAACTGGCCAAGAACGGCTTCATGCCCCTCTCGCACTGGAAGAACACCGACTACGCCGTCTTTGTGGGCGCCCAGAGCGCGCACAAGCCCGCGGAGTATGACGACCCCGACGCGACCGCCAACGCGCAGCTGGGCGCGCGCTTCCCCTACCTCTTCTCGACCTGCCGATTCGCGCACTACCTCAAGTGCATGGTGCGCGACAAGATCGGCTCGTTCAAGGAACGCGCCGACATGGAGGCCTGGCTCAACCGCTGGATCATGCAGTACGTCGAGCCGGATCCCTCGGCCAGCGAAGAGGCCAAGGCACGCCGCCCCCTCGCGGCCGCCGAGGTCGTCGTCGCGGAAATCCCGGGCAATCCCGGGTATTACTCGTCGAAGTTCTTCCTCCGGCCGCACTACCAGCTCGAGGGCCTCACCGTGTCCCTCCGGCTGGTCTCCAAGCTCCCCTCCGCCAAGGGCGGGAAGTAACAGGCCGCGATTCACGCACGGATTTTCTCCGCCGCCGCGCACCGAAAGGGCCCGGCGGCCTTTCTTAGGGTGCCCCGCACGGGGCCGAAACAAAGACGAGGTCGGCCATGCGGCCGACGCACCGCACGGCCGAATCATTCGAAAGGACACGAACCATGGCATACGACGCATACATGAACCTCGACGGGCACCCCGGCAGCGCGACCGACGAGAAGCACAAAAACTGGATCGAAGTCCTCTCCTTCCACTGGGGCGTCGAGCAGCAGGGCGCCTCGCGCAGCACCGGCGGCGACCAGACCACCGGCAAGGCCAACCTCCGCGACCTCTCCATCGTCAAGGTCGTTGACCAGTCCTCCCCCAAGCTCGCCCTCACCTGCGCCACCGGCGCCCACGTCCCCAAGGCCGTCATCGAATGGTGCCAGGCCACCGGCCAGAAGCACTGCTTCATGAAATACACCCTCACCGACGTGGTCATCTCGTCGGTCCAGCTCGGCGGCCAGTCCGGCGGCAACGACTCCAAGCCCACCGAGGAAGTCTCGATGCGCTACGCCAAGATCCAGTGGGAGTACACCCCCGTCGACGAGAAGGGCAAGGCCCAAGCCGCCACCAAGGGCGAGTGGGACCTCAAGCTCAACAAGGGCTCGTAAGGCCCCGCCAATCAACGCCGCGGCCTGAGGCTCGCGTGAAGAATCCAAGGCTCCGCCGGAGGCCAATCCTCCGGCGGGGCCTTTGTGTATCCTGAGGGCGGGGGTTTGTTGGCCGCGTGGGGGCTTGTTCCAGCCCGAGGGAGTTTCGCCATGCAGTCCGAGGCGCTCATCAAGCAGGGCAAGCCCGTGGAGGCTCTGGCCGCGTTGGAGTCCGAGGTGCGCTCCAAACCCGGCGACGCCAAGCTCCGCGTCTTTCTCTTCCAACTTCTGTGTGTCCTTGGTCGCTGGGAGCGAGCGCTGCAACAGCTCGAAGTCGCCGCCCAGATGGAGCCCAAGAACCTTCTCATGGCCCAGGCCTGCCGCCAGGCCATCATCTGCGAAAAGCTCCGCGAGGAGGTCTTTGCCGCCAAGCGCGCCCCGATGATCGTGGGGAAGCCGTCGGAATGGGTCGGGATCCTGCTCCAGGCCGCCCGGCTGAACGCCTCGGGCGAGCACCGGGCCGCGTCGGAGTTGCGAGCCCGGGCGCTGGAGATGGCCCCCGCGACCTCGGGCACGATCGAGACCGAGGGGGGCGGGACCGAGTCGTTCGAGTGGATCGCCGACGCCGATTCGCGCCTGGGCCCGATGCTCGAGCTCATCGTCGACGGGCGGTACTACTGGGCTCCGTTCGAACGCATCCGTGAACTGAGGATCGAGAAGCCCGCGGAGCTCCGCGACATGGTGTGGGCGCCGGCCCAGCTGACCTGGAGCACCGCCGCCGCCACCGTGGCCTTCGTCCCCACGCGCTACATCGCCAGCGACCGCTCGTCGGACGGATTGGTGCAGCTCTCGCGCACGACCGAGTGGAGCGAGCTCTTCGCGGGCGAGTACGCCGGCCTGGGCCAGCGCGTGCTGGCGACCGACGCCGGCGAGTATCCGCTATTGTCATGCCGAAAGCTGACGCTCAACTCCGCGCCGCCCGAGGCGGGTGAGGACGGCCGCCCGGCGGAGATGCCGATCGTCAAGGGCGAGGGGCCGATGGGGCTCGGGCTGCGCGCGGGCCCGCCCGGGGGCGCTCCGGGCACGGGTCATGACGGAAGTGGGGGAGGTTGATCGACGATGGCCGAGTCACTTCCCATCGAGAGGCTCCAGCCCGCGCTGCTCGATCGTCTGACCGACGACGAGCCGCGCAACCCGAACGAATCGCGCGAGCGGCGCGTGATGTCGATGCGCCAGTTGCGGGCCGCGGTGCTGCGCGACCTGGCCTTCCTGCTCAACTCGCCCGCGCACCCGCCCGACAGCGAGATCTACGACTACCCGCTGGTCGCCCGGAGCGTGCTCAATTTCGGGATGCCCGACCTCTCGGGGCAGACGGCGTCGGCGCAGCGGGCCGCCAAGCTCGAGGCCCTTGTTCGCCACGCCGTCGAGGTCTTCGAGCCCCGCATCATCCCGGGCACGCTCCGCGTGGCGGGCGTCAAGTCCGCCGCCGCCGACGCGGGCAGCCGACAGACCGTCGCCTTTGAACTCACCGGCGATGTCTGCCCACTCCCCGTCCCCGACGCGCTGTATGTTCGAACCCAGATGGACCTCGAAACCGGTCGATGCGAGCTGACCGATCGACCGGTGTAAAGACCGATCGTCTCCCCTCGCGCCCCGCCCGCGTGCGCCCCGGACGCCGGCACGATCCCCGAACGACCGACCTGGAAGGAGCACCGGACGAGCATGGACAGGCGGCTGCTCAAGTACTACGACCGAGAGCTCCGGCACCTCCAGGGGATGGCCAAGGAGTTCGCCCGCGAGTTCCCAAAGGTCGCCGGACGGCTCTCCATCGACGACTTCCCCTGCGCCGATCCGTACGTCGAGCGTCTTCTGGAGGGCTTCGCGTTCCTGGCCGCCCGCGTCCAGCTCAAGCTCGAGAGCGAGTTCCCTCGCTTCACCCAGAACCTCCTCGAAACCGTCTATCCCCACTACCTCGCCCCCACGCCCTCGATGGCCGTCGTCGAGATCATCCCCGACCACGCCGAGGGCGGGCTCTCCAAGGGCTTCACGCTCCCGCGCGGCACGATCCTCCGGAGCGTGATCGGGCCCGGCGAACGCACCAGCTGCGAATACCGCACCGGGCACCCGCTGACCCTGTGGCCGACCAAGCTCGCCGAGGCCCGCTACTACACGCTCGACGTCGGGCTGCTCGGCGTGACGGGCGCCATGGAAGAAGCAAACCCCGACGCGCGCGCGATGGGCACGCTCACGCCCGCCAAGAGCGCGCTGCGCCTCCGCATCAAGGCCACCGCGGGCCTCACCTTCGACAAGATCGACCTCGACGATCTCACCATCTACCTCCGCGGCGCCGACGCGACGCCCATGCGACTCTACGAGCAGATCGTCGCCCACGGTCGCGCCGTCGTCGTCCGCCCCGTCAAAGGCGAGGGAGTTCGCGACGACCCGCCGACCTTCGTCCTCCCGCCCACGTCGATCCGGCGCGTCGGCCTGGAGGCCGGCGAGGCGCTCCTCCCCTATGACGCGCGGAGCTCCCAGGGCTACCGACTCGTCCACGAGTATTTCGCGTTCCCACGCCGCTTCGCGTTCATCAGACTCGCCGGCGTCGGGGAGCTCCTCAGGCGCTGCAAGGTCGACGCGGCCGATGTCATGATCCTGATGGACCAGGAAGACCCGGACCTGGAGGGCGCGGTCGACGCCGACAACATCGCGCTGCACTGCGTGCCCGTCGTCAACCTCTTCCCGAAGCGCGCCGACCGCATCCTCGTCACGGACCGCTTCAGCGAGTTCCACCTCCTCCCCGACCGCACCCGCCCGCTCGACTTTGAGGTCTACAAGGTCGTGTCCGTGACCGGCTACGCCGGCGGGAGCGAGGAGGTGCGCCGCTTCAAGCCGTTCTACTCCGCGCGTGACACGGACAGCGGCGGCGCGTCCTACTTCGCCGTCAACCGCGTCCCACGCGTCCTCTCCGAGCGCGAGAAACGCGAGGGACGCCGCTCCAGCTACGGAGGGAGCGAGGTCTACCTCTCGCTCGTCGAGGGCGAGAACTCGCCCTTCTCCACCGACATCAAGCAGCTGGGCGTCGAAGTGCTCTGCACCAATCGCGACCTGCCCCTGGGCATCGCGCTGGGACGCGGCAAGACCGACTTCACCCTCGACGTCGGCGCGCCGGTCACCAGCATCCGCGTCGTCGCCGGCCCGACCCCGCCACGCCCCAGCCACGTCGAGCCCAAGGGCGGGCAGAACGAGGGCGACGCCGTCTGGCGCCTCATCAGCCACCTCTCGCTCAACTACCTTTCGCTTATGGACGACGCCGCGCACGAGGGCGAGCCCCCCCAGGGCGCCTCGTCGCTCCGCGACATGCTGCGCCTCTACGCCGACACCTCCGATCCCGCGGTGCGCCAGCAGGTCGAGGGCGTGCGGAGCGTCGAGTGCCGCCCCATCGCGCGGCGCGTGCCCTCGCCCGGGCCGATCGCCTTCGCCCGCGGGCTGGAGATCACCGTCACGCTCGATGAATCCCTGTTCGAGGGCACCGGTGTGTTCACGCTCGGCGGCGTGCTCGAGCGCTTCTTCGCCGGCTACGTCTCGATCAATTCGTTCACCGAAACCGTGATCCGCACGTCCGAACGCGGCGAGATCATGCGCTGGCCCGCGATGATCGGCGGGAGGCCGGTGCTGTGAACGCCTCCTCCGTCAGCCGCGAAGCACTCGAACGCCTCGCGTCGCTCGACGCGCGCTCCGTTGACTTCTTCCAGCTGGCGCGCACGCTCGAATGCGCCTTCCGCGACCTCCCGCGGCTGGGCACCTCGCAGAAGCCCGGCGAAGACCCCGTCCGATTCGCCCAGGAGCCCTCCGCCGCCTTCGCCCCCACCACCGTCTCAAGGATCGAGAACGTCGCCGGTGCCCGCGCCGGGCGCGTCTTCGTGAACTTCCTGGGCATGCTGGGGCCCAACGGGCCCATGCCGCTCTTCCTCACCGACTACGCCCGCGATCGCGAACGCAACCACGCCGACGCGACGCTGGCACGCTTCCTCGACGTCTTCAACCACCGCATGGTGAGCCTCTTCTACCGCGCCTGGGCCGTCAACCAGCTCCCGGTCAGCTTCGATCGAACCCACGGCCAGTCCGACGCCGCCACCCAGATGGAGCAGGACCGCTACGGCGCCTACATCGGCAGCCTCTTCGGCATCGGCATGCCCTCGTTCCGCGGGCGCGACCGCGTGCCGGACGTCGCCAAGCTCCATTACTCCGGGCGGCTCTCCAACACCACCAAGCACGCCGAGGGGCTCCGCGAGATCATCCAGGACTACTTCCGCGTGCCCACTCGGCTCGACGAGTTCGTCGGCGCGTGGCTCGAACTCCCCTCGGCGTCGCTCTGCCGCCTCGGCGTCTCACGCGATTCCGCGACGCTCGGCGTCAGCTCCGTTCTGGGCTCTCGCGTGTGGGAGTGCCAGAGCCGCTTCCGCATCGTGCTCGGGCCCATGGGCCTCGACGACTACGAACGTCTCCTCCCCGGCGGCGACAGCCAGGGCAGGCTCGAGGACTGGGTCAGAAACTACGTCGGGCGCCAGTTCTCGTTCGAGGTCAACCTCATCCTGCGTCGCCAGGAAGTGCCGCGCATCAAGCTCGGAAGCTCCGGCAGGCTCGGCTGGACGACCTGGCTCTTCGGAGACTCCAAGGGCGGCGGAGACCTGGAGCGCGACGCCGCGGACCTCAGGCTCGTCCGCGATCCGTGATCGTCATGTTCGTCCACACTCGCGCCGAACCTCCGGCGCTCCTTTTCGGCGGGAACACCCATGGCTGAGATCAGCAGAACGGCACTCTTCGGCAAGCTCAACCCGATCGCCTACAAGGCGCTCGAAAACGCGACGGTCTTCTGCAAGCTGCGCGGGAACCCGTACGTGGAGATCATCCACTGGGTTCACCAGCTCATGCAGCTGCAGGACTCCGATCTGCACCGGATCATCCGGCACTTCGACCTCAACGCCAGCAAGCTCGCCGCGGACGCCCAGGCCGCGCTCGATCGCCTGCCGCGCGGCGCGACGAGCATCAGCGACCTCTCCGGTCACTTCGAGGAGGTGATGGAGCGATCGTGGGTCTACGCCTCGCTCCTCTTCAAGGAGTTCCAGGTGCGGACCGGGCACGTCGTGCTGGCGATGGTCAAGCACACGCACCTGCGCAACATCCTGCTGGGCATCTCCAAAGAGTTCGAGAAGGTCAAGGGCGAGGCGCTCTCGGACGACATGGCCAAGATCGTCGCGGGCTCGCCCGAAGAAGCCCTGCCGCCCAGCGACGGGAGCGGCATGGGCGCGGGCGCCGGCGCCTCTCCGGGAGAGTCCTCGGGCGCGATGGCGCCCGCCGCCATGGGCAAGGAAGAAGCCCTCAAGAAGTTCTGCAAGGACCTGACCGAGAACGCGCGCTTGGGCAAGATGGACCCCATCGTCGGTCGCGACGAGGAGATCCGCCAGTGCATCGACATCCTGATGCGCCGCCGGCAGAACAACCCGCTCCTCACCGGCGAGGCGGGCGTCGGCAAGACCGCCGTCGTCGAGGGCTTCGCCCAGCGCATCGTCAAGGGCGATGTCCCGCCCCAGCTCAAGGACGTGCGCATGCTCGAGCTCGACGTCGGCCTGCTCCAGGCGGGCGCCAGCATGAAGGGCGAGTTCGAGAACCGCCTGCGCCAGGTCATCGACGAGGTGCAGGGCTCCCCCAAGCCCATCATCCTCTTCATCGACGAGGCCCACACGCTCATGGGCGCGGGCGGACAGGCCGGCACCGGCGACGCCGCCCAGCTCCTGAAACCCGCGCTGGCCCGCGGCACGCTCCGCACCATCGCCGCCACCACCCAGTCCGAATACAAGCAGCACATCGAGAAAGACCCCGCCATGACGCGGCGCTTCCAGGTCGTCAAGGTCGACGAGCCCGACGAGAAGAAGTGCCTTCAGATGATCCGCGGCCTGGCCAACGTCATGGAGAAGCACTTCAAGGTCCAGGTGCTCGACGAAGCCCTCGACGCCGCCGTCAAGCTCTCGCGCCGATACATCCAGGGACGACAGCTCCCCGACAAGGCCGTCAGCCTCATCGACACCGCGTGCGCGCGCGTCGCCGTCAGCCTCCACGCCACCCCGGCCGAGATCGACGACGCCCGCAAGCACATCGACGCGCTCAACCGCGAGATCGAGATCGTCGATCGCGAGCTCGCCACCGGCATCGACCACGACAAACGCCGCGCCGAACTCGCCGATGAACTCGCCCGGCGGCTCGCCCGGCTCAAGGAACTCGAAGAAAAATTCGCCAAGGAAAAGGCCGTCGTCGAGAAAATCCTCGCGATCCGCTCGCAACTCCGCGGCACGGGCGACGGCAAAGTCGACACGCCCTCCACGCCCGCGCTCACCGACGCCGACCGCGAAAAGCACAAGGAAGAGCTCAAGAAACTCCAGGCCGAACTCACCGCGCTGCAGGGCGAGCACCCCATGATCCTCCCGAGCGTCGATGGCCAGGCGGTGGCCGCCGTCATCGCCGACTGGACCGGCATCCCCGTCGGACGCATGGTCAAGAACGAGGTCGAAGCCACGCTGAAGCTCGCCGACACCCTCGCCAAACGCATCATCGGGCAGCGACACGCGCTGGACATGATCACCGATCGCATCCGCACCGCACGCACCGGCCTTGAGAATCCCAACAAGCCCGTCGGCGTCTTCCTCCTGGCAGGACCCAGCGGCGTGGGCAAAACCGAGACCGCCCTCGCCCTCGCCGAAGCGCTCTACGGCGGCGAAGAATCCGTCATCACCATCAACATGAGCGAGTACCAGGAAGCCCACAAGGTCTCCCTCCTCATGGGCTCGCCCCCAGGCTACGTCGGCTACGGCAAGGGCGGCGTCATGACCGAGGCCGTCCGCCGCAAGCCGTATTCGGTGCTCCTGCTCGACGAGGTCGAGAAGGCCCACGCCGACATCCACGAGGTCTTCTTCCAGGTCTTCGACAAGGGCTGGATGAAAGACTCCGAGGGCGTCGACATCAACTTCCGCAACACCATCATCCTCCTCACCACCAACGTCGGCACGGACCTGATCGCCAACCTCTGCAAGGACCCGGCCCTGATGCCCGACCCCAAGGCCCTGACCGAGGCGCTCAACGAGCCCCTCCGCAAGGTCTTCCCGCTGGCGCTCCTGGGGCGCATGGTCGTGATCCCGTACTACCCGCTCTCCGACGAGATGATCAAGCAGATCGCCCGCCTGCAGCTCGGGCGCATCGCCCAGCGCGTGCAGGAAGGGCACAAGGTGCCGTTCGAGTTCGACCCCGGCGTGCTCGATGCGATCGTCGCCCACTGCACGGAGCGCGAGTCGGGCGGGCGCATGATCGACAAAATCCTCACAAACTCGATCCTGCCGCGCCTGAGCAACGAGTTCCTGTCTCGCTTGGCGGAGGGGAAAGCGGTCGCGCGCGTCAAGATCACCGTCCAGGACGGCGACTTCGCGTACATGTTCGATTGAGCGGAGGAACCGGCGATGGGTGGTGGCTCGTTCGTCAACCCCGGGCCCAAAGGCAGCGCGACCGTCGGCTCCTCCACGCGATGGACCAGCCCCGTCATCGCGGACTATCGCGCCTGGATCGGCCCGGAGTTGATCCAGCAGTCGGAGGTCCGCACCGAAAAGTTCGATTGCGCCGACCTCGGCCTGGCCATGCTCGCCCGCTTCGCCCGGATGCGCGGCCTGCCCATCGTGCTCAGACGCGCCTCCTCAAAGATGGGCTTTGATGACGCGATCACCGTCATCTCCGACCCCTTCCGACGCCCGGGTGTGCTCGGGCGGGGCGCCGTCGAATGCACCATGATGCGCCCCGATTTCGCCGAGCAACAGTTCACCGCGACCGCCGTGTACGACCGGTTCGAGGACGACGCCAGGAAATACATCGGCGCAGGGCACATCGAAGACCTCGGCACCGGCAACACCGAAGATGTCGCCCGCATCGACGACCTGCTCCCGGGCGACCTCATCACCAACGGGCACCATGTCCAGGTCGTCTACCGCGTCGGCTCGACGATCCAAGCCCCGACCGTGAAGCGCGGCCCCGTGGGCCCGAAACGCGTGCTCGAGATCGTCCAGGGAACCATCCCGCCCGTCATCCCCCAACATCGCGCGTGGGACCTCGACGCGCCACGCTACTACGACTCCAAGGGCGGCGCCTGGGAGGTCTACTCCCAGGAGGACTTCTCCGCCGAGTTTGGCCGCGTCTGGTTCGGGCGCCGATGGAAGTTCTCGACGTTCAACACCTTCGTCGACGACTTCTGCGCCGCGGAGCGTCGGGCCAGCTACATGATCGCGCCCCACTGACGCGCCCGGTACCTCCCGCGCCCCATCAACCCCGCCGCGCCACGGTCGGGCGAGCGGCGCGGCCTTGGGTCGGCACGCTTCGCGACGCCCCGGCGCACGCCCCACCCGCCCATGTCTCTCTCTCCTGACCAGCGCCCACGCACCGTCGCCGGCGCGGTACGCTCTGAACCCCGACGAGCGCCGACAGGCCGCCTCGTCCCGTTATCCCAGCCGGAACTCATCCGGTCGGGTGTTGTGAGGGAGACTTTGGATGGCCGGTGACGACGTCCAACTGAACCGTGAGATCGCCATCGCCACCGACGCCGGCGACGGAGCCTTCATGCTCCTGGAGCTGCGCGTCCACGAGGAGCTCGGGCGGATGTTCCGCATCGAGGCCCTCGTCCGCGCCCAGAAGCCCAACATCAACGTCGACGCCCTCCTGGGCACCAACGCCACCGCCCGCGTCACCGTCAAGCAGGGGGTCGAGCGCTACTTCAACGGCATCGTCAGCCGCGTCTCGCGCTCGGGCGAGAAGAACACCGAGCTCGATTACACGCTCGTCCTCGTGCCGCAGGTCTGGCTCGCCACGCGCGAGACCGACTGCATCATCCACCAGAACCAGAAGGTCCCCGACATCATCAAGGAGTACCTCGACTACTACGACGTGGTGGTCGACGACCAGCTCAAGGGCGCCTATCGCACCTGGGAGAACTGCGTCCAATACCGCGAGAGCGATTTCAACTTCATCTCGCGCCTGATGGAGCAGGAGGGCATCTCGTACTTCTTCAAGCACGAGAACGGCGCGCACAAGATGGTCCTGTGCGATGACCCGCTCTCGCACAAGCCGCTCCCCAACGTCCCCGAGATCGAGTTCTTCCCGCCCAACCCGGACATGCCCGCGCCGGCCAACACGCTCTCCGACTGGACCTTCGACGCCGACCTCGAATCCGCCAGCGTCGCCTTCAACGACTTCGATTTCAAGGCGCCCACCAAGAACCTGCGCACCTCCCGCGGCGTCGAGGTCCCGGGCATCGCCAAGGACCGCGAGGTCTTCGATCATCCCGGCGAATACACCGAGGTCGCCGACGGCGAAGTCCAGGCACGCGTCCGCGCCGAGGAACTCGCCGCCCACGCCCTGGGCTGGTCGGGCTCCGGCACCTGCCGCGATATCTACGCCGGCGGCACCTTCAAGCTCAAAGACCCGCGCGAAGTCCTCCGCGAGTCCGATCGCGGCGAATTCCTCGCCATCGCCTCCACCCTCATCGCCATCCAGAACCTCGATCAATCGGGCGGCGGCGGCGGCGGCTCCGTCTCCTGCTCCCTCCGCGCCATCAAGGCCAATCGACCCTTCCGCTCCACACGCTCCACGCCCAAGCCCGTCGTCCCCGGGCCGCAGACCGCCATGGTCGTCGGGCCCGACGGCCAGGAACTCCAGGTCGACGACTTCGGTCGCGTCCGCGTCCGCTTCATGTGGGACCGCTACGGCACCGAAAAGCCCGAGGACTCCTCCGCCTGGATCCGCGTCTCGCAGCCCTGGGCCGGCAAAAGCTACGGCGCCATGTTCATCCCCCGCGTCGGGCACGAGGTCATCGTCGAGTTCCTCGAAGGCGATCCCGACCGACCCATCATCACCGGACGCGTCTACAACTTCGATAACAAAGTCCCCTACGCCCTCCCCGCCAACAAAACCATCAGCACCATCCGCACCGATTCCTCGCCCCACTCCGGCGGTTACCACGAGATCCGCTTCGAGGACAAGGACGGCAAGGAACAGCTGATGATCCATGCCCAGCGACGCATGGACCTCACCGTCAGAGCCAACCTCTACGAAACCGTCGGCGGCAACCGCGAAGAAGTCGTCGGCAAGGATGACAAGGGCGACCACAACACCCTCATCTGCGGCGATACCAACGACCACCGCAAAAAGGGCGCCTACTCCAAGGTCGAAAAGGTCGTCAACAAAACCGTCGTCGAGGACGTCGTCGAGGACTTCCAGAAAAAGCAGACCACCAAGGTCGGCGATCGCTACACGCTCAACGCCAAGGAGATCGTCGAGGAATCCAGCGACGCCTTCAGCGTCAAGAGCGGAAAGGTCACCGTCCAGGGCTCCTCCGGCGTCCACCTCAAGGCCGGCGACATCTGCATCGAGGGCACCCAGTCCATCAACCTCAAGTGCGGCGGAAACTTCGTCGTCATCGACGCCGCCGGTGTCACCATCAACGGCAGCACCGTGATGATCAACTCCGGCGGCGCCGCCAAGCCCGCCGAGGGCCCGCTCTCCGCCGCCGACGCCACCATCGAAGACCCCCTCGACGCCTACGCCGCCACCACCGCCGTCCCCGGCAGCGCCTCGGGCTGGGGTGGAGGCGGCTACTCCCGCGCTCGCGCAAGCCGCACCCTCACGATGGTCCATCCGCCCGAGCCGCCACCGCCGCCCACGCCCGGCACCATCGACCGCGGCCCGACCGGCACCGCCGATGAGATCGAGCTCGTCGAGGTCGTCGAAGTCACCGGCACCAAGGCCGCCGGCACACCCACCGCACCCACCGAAAACCGCAAGCAATACGTCAACCTCAACCGCACCGTCGGCGCAAACCAGGTCAAGGAAAACGGCCGCGCCATCTTCCTCAAGGCCAGGATCCGCTGGCGCGATTCCTCCAAAACCGACTCCCTCGCCGGCAAAAAGGTCCGCTTCTACAACGTCCCCGACGCCGGCAACCGCCCCAACGCCCAGCTCAAAGACACCCTCCGCTGCGGCTTCGACGGCCCGAACATCGCCGACGTCAAGGTCGAAACCACCCAGGCCGACGGTTGGACCCCCGTCATCGAGTTCCACACCTCCCGCTTCGGCGGCGATATCTTCAACCTCAAGGCCACCCTCGAATCCACCAACACCGGCGGCCTCGACGCCGGAACCTACACCGTCTGGCGCAAAGTCATGTACGAAGTTGACAACATGCAACGTCCCACCGGAGGCAGCTACTCCGATATCTCCGCCGGCATCCAGAACGACGTCATCGCCAACCACGCCGGCGTCTTCACCGAGCTCGTCTCCGTCGGCCAAGACAGCAACGTCGCCCATCAACGCGTCCTCGACACCAACAACGCCATCGCCTTCGCCAACGCCTGCGCCCAGGGCGGCGGCGCCAACTACTTCCACCTCGTCTACGTCGACACCCTCACCATGGGCACCGTCACCCGCACCATGACCCTCTCCCTCCAGGTCGCCAGCCTCGCCGATAACCCGCGTTTCTCCATCGCCGACGGCGACGCCTTCTTCAACAACGACGCCGGCTGGGTCCAGTCCGCCACCTGGGTCGACGACAACGACCCCACCCGAACCGGCTCCATCCCCCTCGCCAACTTCTCCAACCCCGTTTCCGTCGGCGAATACGCCAGGCCCCGAAGCGAAGGCGGCGACTTCGACCGCTGGCGCTTCGGCTTCACCCTCGGCGGCTCGGGGCTCGCCGTCGGAAACTCCGTTACCATCACCCTCACCTACCGCGCCCGCGATGTCCTCAGCGGCGTGCAGACCGGCCAGTCCACCACCGTCGGCATGCGCTTCCGCGAACGCCGCGGCCGCGAGGACAACTCCTTCAACATCCCCAACGCCGCCCTCCAAACCTCCGTCCACGAATCCTCGCACTCCTTCGGCCTGGCCTCCAAAAAGCTCCCCACCGGCGCCAACAACCCCGCCATCGACGCCAGCGACGCCCACTGCACCTTCGACGCCACCTGCGTCATGACCCCGGCGCTCCACGAACACGTTCCCTTCTGCGCCCGCTGCAGGGAGAACATCCGCGCCCGCAACCTCGCGACCATCCCCGTCAATACCACCGACCCGATGTAATCGCGCCGACGCGCCTCACCCGCAGGGCCACCATGCAACCCCCAACGATCGACCGAATCGAGCTCACCTCGCCCCTGGCCGCCAGCCCTCACCCAAAGGGCCCGCCGCTCCCCCCAAAGCCGGGCATCACACTCCGTTTCCTCCCCGCCACCCGCGCCGGCCTGGGCACCACGGCCGTCCTCGGCGCCGTCACGCTCACCGATCGACAGTCCAACCTCTACCAGATGCACTCCGAGCAGGCCCTCCGTCTCGTGGCCTTTGATCCGGCGCTCGGCCAGCTCTGGCATCGCACCACGCTGCGCCCCCACGTCGCCGTCATCGGGCCAGCCCGCGCCTTCAACCCCGCCCGCGTCGATCCGCCCCCCGGCGAGAAGGGCCCCAAGGGCTGGGCCCATCAGTTCACCGCCGACTTCCCCGCCGCCGTCCGCCTTCCCCCCGACGCCGCGCGCTATACCTGCCTCGCCTGGCTCGACGAACTCGTCAGCGAGCCCAGCGTCGTCCTCATCGAAGAAAACAAGGCACGGTTCGGGAGCGACCCCGTCGCCCCGGAGCCCGCGAGCTCCACCCCCGTTCACATCCGCGCCCTGCCCAATTCCCCCGAGCGCGCCGACAACTCGATCGTGCTCAGGGCCGCCCCGTCGGACGGTGATGGAAAAATCGGCCGCGTCCTGGGCTCCATCGGCCCGGGCGTTCTGCCGAAGGTCGCGCCCGGCGTCGCCGCCGCCCCCAAGTACCTCGCCGTCCTCCTCGTCTCCGCCCTCACCCACCAGGCCGCCGCACGCGTCGCCCGCCTCCCCGGCGCCGTCTTCGACGAAACCGGCTGCGGCGAGTTCGACTTCGAAGCCATCGACTTCTTCCCCGACGCCAGGTGGCGCTCCGGCAAGCCCGAGCCCTGCTTCGCCATCTGCATCGCCGGCGGCACGGTGTCCAACGCCGTCACCATCATGCCCGAGGGCTGGAAGGACTGATCGCGCCGGCGCCCGCGCGTGCGTGATCGCCTCCGTCGCCCCTATGCTCAGGCGACACCGGAGCCACGCATGCCCACCAAGCGCCCGACCGGAGCATCCAGACGCCCCTCCGCGAAGCACGCCCCGCTCGTCGCCGTCATCATGGGCTCGCGCTCCGACTGGGAAACGATGCGGCACGCGGACGCGATGCTGAGCGAACTCGGCGTCCCGCACGAGTGCGCCGTGGTCTCCGCCCATCGAACGCCCGACTGGCTCTTTGAGTACGCCGCCTCCGCCGAGTCGCGCGGCATCGAGGTCATCATCGCCGGCGCCGGCGGCGCCGCGCACCTCCCCGGCATGTGCGCCAGCAAGTGCGCCCTTCCCGTGCTGGGCGTGCCCGTCGAGAGCAAGACGCTCAAGGGCCTCGATTCGCTCCTCTCCATCGCTCAGATGCCCGCCGGCGTGCCCGTCGGAACCCTCGCGATCGGAAAGGCCGGCGCCGTCAACGCCGCCATCCTCGCCGCCTCCATCATCTCGGCCTCACGCCCCCCCCTGCGCGCCAGACTCCACGACTTCCGCCGCGCCCAGACCCGCGAGGTCCTCCGCGATCGCGACCCGAAAAAATAGCGCCCCGCACCGAACAGCCCGCCGCCGCGGAACGTTCGTTCACGCCAGCGCGTTGACCGCATCCGCCAGCGCCTCGGCCAGCGCCAGGCTCTCGCGCCGCCCCTCGCGCGTCGCACGCCGCACCGTGATGTGCCCCACCTTCCGCCCCGGACGCGCGCCCTTGCCATAGTCGTGCAGGTGCGCCCCCTCGATCGCCAACGCATCGCCAAGCCCCGCCATCCCGCCGATCAGGTTCACCATCGCGCTCCACCCCACCGGCGAGGTCGAGCCCAACGGCAGGCCCAGGATCGCGCGGAGGTGGTTCTCGAACTGGCTCGTCTCCGCCCCCTCGATCGTCCAGTGCCCCGAGTTATGCACGCGCGGCGCGATCTCGTTGGCGATCAGCCGCGCCCGGTCCCCCTCGCCCTCGACAAAGAACTCCACCGCCAGGACGCCCACATACCCCAGCGAATCCGCGATCGCGCCCGCGTGCTCGCGCGCCCGCTCCTCCAGGCCCCCCGGCCACTCCGAGGGCGCGATCGAGCGCTTCAGGATGCCACGCTCGTGCACGTTCTCCACCAGGGGATAGAACACCTTGCCCCCGTCGAGCCCACGCACGCAGATCATCGACGCCTCCCGCGTGAACGACACCCGCCGCTCCAGAACGCTCGCACGCTCTCCCACCGCGCCCCACGCCGCCCTCAGCGATGACTCGTCCGCGCTCTCGATCCGCGCCTGCCCCTTCCCGTCATAGCCCATCCGGCACGTCTTGAGCATCGACGGCACGCCCACCGCCGCCACGCCCGACCGCAGCTCGTCCAGCGACCTCACCAACGCGAACTCCGGCACGGGAATCGACAGCGACCCGAAGAGCGATTTCTCGTTCGCCCGATCCTGTCCCGTCGAAAACGCCCGCGGGCACGGGCGGACCGCCACGCGCGACGACAGCGCCTCCAGGCTCCCCACCGGGACGTTCTCAAACTCGCACGTCACCACGTCCAACCCACGCGCGAACCGCTCGAGCGCGGCCGGATCGTCGTACCCGCCCACCACCAGCTCGCCGCACTCGCGCGCCGGCGACTCCGCCGACGGATCGAGAAATCGAAACCGCAAGCCCAGCCCGATCCCCGCCAGCGCGGTCATCCGCGCCAACTGCCCGCCGCCCAGAATCCCGATCAGCATGGCGTCAGCATAGCCGACCGCCCGATCAGCTCGCCATCCTCCGGAAGAGCGCCCGGTACCCCACGCTCCACGCACGCCCGCGCGCCACCGCCGCCGTTTCGGTGTACGAGATGAACGTCATGCTCGTCCATGAACGCCCCGCGTTGTCCACCAGCGTCCCCGCCGTCGGCGGGTGCGCCAGCTCCGCGGTCACCGCGTCGCGCAGCGCCCACAGCGCGCTCTCGCTCCCCGCCACCAGCCGCCCCTCCACCGTCACGTTCAACTCCAGCAGGCCGAGCAGCGTTGACCCGGAATCACCGATCCCGAGCGAGATGTTCAGCGGCGCCAGCTCTCCCTGCACGCCCATCGCGAAGCGGTGCGGCCCGCTCCCGAACAGGTTCTTCGATTTGAACGAACTCGCCATGCCATTCCCTCCGCCTCGATGGACATCGTCCTCGATTCCCCTCTCCGCCTCGCGCGTCCCGCTTCAACTCACGCCGACCGGGTCCGTGCGACCGTCCGGCGAGAGCGCGACAAGCTCCACCACCCGCGTCGCGCCCCGCGCCGAGACGTCGTGCTTCACCCCCGTCACCACCGCCTGCATCGAGATCGTTCTCTTCCCGGCGTCCGACGCGCCGAGCGACGCGACGAACACCAGCACCGCGCTCTGACCAAGCCGCGGCGCGGACATGTCGCTCTCCTTCAGCTCCCGGACCACCCTCACATTCACGCGCGCCGCCGGCACGTCCGCGAACACGACCTCCGGACCACCCTCGCCGCGCTCCGCGATCACCTCTTCCGCCACGCGATCGACCGCGATGCTCCGCACGCCGTCCCACGCCTCGCCCGCGAACACGACCTGATTCGGATTCAACACCAGCATCACGCCCCTCCTCCGCGCCGCACGCTTCACCCCGGGGTCCGCCTCCCCGCGCGCCCGCGCTCCCGGCCCGCGAGCGACGCGCATCCCATCACCCTCTGATGCACCACAACACGTTCATCCGGCGCGTCGCGTCCGCCACGCCGTCGCCATCGGTGTCCACCCGCGCCGCCGCCGTCTGCCGCTCGGCCGCGAATCGCCGCCGGTACATCTCGCCGCGCTCCCACATCGCCGATCCCGGGCCCGACAACGACCCAGCCGCCGCGTACACAAGGTGAAGGGCGCCCAGCGCCTCCACCCGCGCCAGCGCACCGCCGTTCACGACCGCGCTCTCGCCAAGCGAGCCGGAGACCGTGCCGCCCGCGCCCTCCAGCCCGAGCAGGCGCAGCACCAGGTCGTGGGTCATGCCCACCTGCGGCCCGAATGTCCGCACCTCCACGCTCGCGCCCGTCGCGTCGGGCGGAGAGATCGCCGCGCCGCCGACGCTCGCCCGCACGCGCGACACCGCGACCTCCGTCCCGCTCACCAACTCGACAATCTCGTACGCGACGTTGTTGATGATGACCACATGCCCCTCTCCCACGCCCGCCACGCCGAAGTCGCGGTCAAAGCTCGTCAGCGTGAGCACGCCGTCCGAGAGGTCGCCCGTGCCCCTCACCAGCCGCTGCCCGATCCACGAAACCTCGTTGAACAGGTTGGGCTCGATCGCCAAGAGATCACGGTCGTGTGCGAACATGGAAGTCCTCCTTCTGGATAGCGCGATTTCGGGCAAGAGCGCGAGCGGCGGGAGCGAGGAGTGGTGCGTCGAGATGCCCGCGCCGCTCGCCCGCTCCCTCCCCCCGATTGCCCGCTGACTGGCCTCAAACCCCGGCCCGCGCCTCTCGACGCGGGCGGGGCTCCTTCTTCGCCGGGCGACGCCCTCACAGCGCCCGGCGATCCCGCGTCAGGTCGTCGACAGGCCGCGGACCAGCCCGTGCGCGTTCTCGTTGCGGAACTCCAGCGTGTACTCGCCCACGACCAGGCCGGTGGTCCGATCGCCCTGCGAGCCCATCGCCTGGTATCCGAAGCTGCGGCCGCGCAGCGGCATGACCTCCACGCGCGACGCGTCGAGGAAGAGCACCGTGTCCGCCGGCACCCAGCGGCTCACGATCACCTTGCACACACCAAAGTCGCTCTCGTACACGCTCACGAGGTCGCGGAACTTGGTGTCCTCGGGCGCGTAGGCGCGGCTCGAGCTGACGAGCTGGTTGATGCGGCGCTTCTGAATCCCGCCGCACACGATCGTGTCGATCCGCCCCGAGCTCTGCTCCCAGATCGTGCGGAGCGCCGCGTTGAGCACGGTGTCGTTGAGGTCGGTGCCCGATCCGCCGCCCGACGGGAATCCGTTCTGCCCGGGCACGAACTGGTTGGTCGAGACCTGGCGGATGATGCCGTTCATGGATCGGCGGACGCTGGACGAGCCCTGCTGGGTGGTCGAGGGCGCGGTGCCGTTGATGACGGTGTTCTCCAGGTCGCGGAGCATCTCGCGCATGCGCTCCTGCTTCTGAAAGTCCAGCTCGTCGGACGCGCCGAAGACCCGGGCCGCGCGCATCGAGCCCGAGACCTCGACCGACGCGGCGAAGATCTGCGTGTAGTTCTGCTTGCGGTAGCGCGTGGTGAAGCGGGTCGCCGGCGCGTCGGCGCCCTCCAGCGCGGCGTTCCCCACGATGGTGAGCTTCAGGCCGTTGGACAGGTTGGACGCCGGTGTCCCGCCGTAGCGACGCACCACGGTCAGCGTGTTGGCGACGACCGCCGTCACCTGCATGATCTCCGACGCGTTGCCCGGGCGGACCAGGTCGCCGACCTGGAAGCGCGAGCCGTTGTTGACCGTGATGCTGGTGGCGTCCTGCGCGTTGGGAGTGAAGACCGTCTGGTTGACGGCGTCGGTGTTGGGCAGCAGCGCGTCCACACTCGTTACCCGTCAGATGGCCTTGAAATTCACTTGGGATTCACACGGGGTCGAGGGGCTGTAGAATCGGGCCGGCCTGTACGAGGCGCTCCGACCATACAAATTGCGACCGATTGTGCGACAGGCGTCTGCCCAGATTTGACAAGCGGTCGTGAGAGCGTTAGGGTTGGCCCGAACGAGAGGCCTACCCATGACAAGACTCCAGTCCGAACCCGCGTCCAAAGTACGTCGCAAGAGCCGCGATGCTGTCGGCGAGTCCGCCGCACTCGCCTTCGCGTCGAGACACCTCGGATTGCCTGCTGAAGCCCAGCGCGACCGCGTTGCTTCCCTATCCCGGGACGGAATCGCGGTTCCTGAAGCAGAGGGGATATCGATTCTCTCCGCCGACGGAGCGCCGTTCCTGTGGCTGTTGCTATCCGAATCCAAGAGCCTTCGGGAACTCGCCGCGACCATCGAGCCACTGCTTGCAGGCCATTCAATCGTGACGACGGCAGTGATCACGAATGGTGACCCCGATGCGACCATTGTGCTCCGCCGAAAGCCCGGGCATGACGGCACGCACAGACAAACCGGCATCGGATCTGTCCTGCTCCGTCGACCGGATCCCACACTCCAGCCATTCGTGCGACCTGGCGCGACCCCTATCTCCGGTAGGCCACAGGTCGCACTTGCACAGCGTGTTGAACGATTGCTGTTTGAGGTTCACAGTGATCTGAGAGACATCGATGGGCTGCACCCCGACGCCGCCCTCGACGAACTGTGCAAGATCCTTCTAGTCAAGACCTACGACGAGTCAACGACCGCTGCTGGCGAAGCGCTGCGGCTCCAGCGATGGGTGTGCCTCAGCGATGACGATCTCGCCGCGACCGCAAGGTCGCTGTACGAGAATGCCGTTTCGTCAGGCCTGCTCGGGCTACTCGATCGCGGGCCGGCTCCGCGAGGCGTTTTCTCGGGTCCAATCATGGCCAGCACGGCGGCGCTTGCGAAGGTACTGACTCAACTCGAACCGTTCTCCCTGATCGATTCAGATCTCGATATCAAGGCGCGAGCATTTCAGCAGGTGCTGTCTCCTGCAATGCGAGCAGGCATGGGGCAGTTTTTCACCCCTCTTCCTGTAATCCGCTTCATGGTGGACGTTGTTCGTCCACTGGTAAACGAACGTGTTCTCGATCCCTTCGCTGGTTCTGGGCATTTCCTGTCTGAGTCACGGGTCGGGAATAGTGCACGTGCGAATCAATGCGCGACTGCCGATCGCATGCATGCGATTGAGAAAAGCGATCGCATGGTTCGCATCGCGCTCACTGACATGGTTTTGCAGGGCGGCGCACATACCACATATCACTTCGCCGATTCCCTGTCGCCGTTTGGGAGTCTGTCGCCCCTCGCGCCCGAGACGTTCGATGTGGTATTGACGAATCCGCCATTCGGATCGCTGCTCAAGGATGGAGCGATTAGTCGCCTCGGCCCATTCACTGTCGCCCAGGGGCGACAAAGCGTACCGCTCGAAGTGCTTGGACTCGATCGATCAATCCAGTTCCTGCGTCCAGGTGGCCGGATTGGTATCGTCCTGCCCGACGGCATCCTCGCAAATCCTGGAGCGCAGTATGTTCGAGATTGGTTGGCACGTGCGGTAGTGGTGCGAGCGATCATCAGTCTCCCAATCGAGACGTTCTCGCCGTTTGGTGCCAACGTGAAGACGAGTGTGCTCTTTGCACGGCGACGAATGCCGGGAGAGCAGGCGTCCGAGGGTGCCAACGTCTTCCTCGGCTCCGTGTCTTCAGTGGGCTACGACGCCGCGGGAAGGGATCTGAACAACTCAGAACTCGCAGAGATGGCTGACGCGTGCCGCACATTCCTCGCAAAGGAGGGTTGGTAAATGTGGATGGAAACTGTTGACATGCCGACCTTTCTGGCCAGCGGCCGGTGGAAGGTCGAGTTCTTCGAACCGACAACCCTTCGACTCGCCGAATCCGTGTACGCCCTTAGTCGGATCGGCGATCTGGTGGCTGAGCGCGGCGAGGCGCTCGATCCTCAGGAGTATCCGGACCACACATTTCATTTCTTGGGCCTCGAACACGTCGAGTCCCACACCGGCGATCTCGTTGGCTATGCCCCCGCAAGAGGGAAGACCATCAAGTCACGATCGAAGGTATTTCGAGAACATGATCTGCTGTACGGACGTCTGCGCCCATATTTGAACAGGGTCATGGTCGCCGAATCGCCACTCTCGACTGGCATCTGCTCTGGCGAGTTCTACGTGCTTGTTCCTGATCGCAAGCGCGTTGAGCCGCGTTTCCTGCGGGAACTGCTTGCATCGCGGTTCGTGTCAGGCCGGACCGCCAACCGCCAGACGGGCTCCGCGCTCCCCAGACTTCAACTCGACGATTTGTTGGAGATTGCGGTGCCGGTGCCTCCACTTGAGGTTCAGCGGGCACTGGCGGATGTTGCCACATCTCTCGCGAAGGCGAGGCGGGAGTTGCGGTGCCGAATGGCTACAGATCACCCGCGGTTCTTGGAGAGCCTTGAGATGGTGCTTTCGGAAGGGAGCCAGGTCCCCGGCGTTGACGAACTTTGTCTTCCAGATTCCGCGACGCCGCTGGAGGACCTGGGACTTCCCGATGCGCACCGCTGGCCAACCAGGTCTCGAGGTTCGCCCCAACTGTTCTGATCATTTCTTCGGAGGGGCAAACAACCTGACGATCTTGGACTGGTATTGGGGATCGCTACTTCGGACGAGGTCGGCGATCGCGGCCTTGTCCAGACCAGCGGCAGCGACGCCGCAGTGTTCTGCGATCTGTCGCCATTCTGCGATTGAGAACTGGTTCAGTTCCTCGCCCGGGAAAAACGTGTGGATGAAGGACACAAACGCATTGATGTCGGGATCCTCTGCCCGGAGCCTGCGCAAGATGGTCCTCGCATCCGGAGAGTCCGTCTTCAGCATGCGGACCATGCCGCCGAAGTTTGCGGCGAATGACACCTTGCTGGAAACCCGGCACGTCTCGGGTCCAGACACCCGTTCACGTTTGCCGCTGGCATTCAAGGGCTCGCCATGATGAGGGCAATCCGAAGCAGTGCACTTGTCGGGGCACTTCGAACGCTCGACAAAACGGCCTCCTCGGGCAACGTGTAGTGCATCCCTGACGCGTGCCACGGCCCTCGCCGGCGACAGACATAGTCCCCGGATGACTGGTTGTACTCGGTCTCCCTGGTGCTTCTCCCATGCCCAGACCAAGATGAGCAGCAAGTCAAACTCACCGAGGTTCTTCTCGATCTCGTCAAAGTGTGCTTTCGACTCGTCAGCGCCCACCACCATCGACTTGGCTTCGATCCTGAACAGTTCTCCCTCGCGAGTTGCTGAAGCCCACGGCGCGTTTCGAGTCACAACGGCAAAGTCGTTGTACTCGTGATCTGCCAGCCATGCCAACTCGATGGTGTCGCCGAAGCGATCCTTGAGTTGCCTGTTCACGGCATACCCCCACAGAGATTCCAGAAGTGTCCCCATGCCACTCCCCATGCGCCCGCCCCGAGTGACCAAGACCTTTCGGGTGAACCGATTGATGTCGGTAACCGCGTGCTGTGAAGCACCGATGACTGCCGCTTGGGCAGCCTTTGCGGCCTGATTTGTGCTGTTGGGTGCAGCCATGATGGGGGGTGGACCAGAGCATGAATGATATCCGAGTCCGTGATGGACTGAGGCGGAGGCAAGCCAGCGGTTCGAGAAAGTTGCCGGGACCTTCGTGATATCCCCCTCGGCCCGGCGAGATGCCTGATAGAGGCACCATGTCCCCCGAGATCGCAGATTTTCCCGATTTCGCGGACAGGTCGCGCCCGTTTGGCATATATGTCCAGAGGGAGGACAACTGAACGCCGAGCCACCGACCAGAATCTGCACCCAAATCACCGATCGACTCGTGATCTCTGCCTCGGACGGGTTAGGTGCCTTATGACGGGACGCTCCGGCTCCGGGTGCGAAATCTCGGGCCTCGGCGCAACAACTCGGGGCGTCCGGCAGAGGGGTACACGGGGGGACCTGTGCGCACGGTAAAGAAATCTCCCCGATGGGCGCGACACTTTTCCGGCGGCTCGCAGATGTAGGGGGCACCGGATGCCCGAGTAATGACCCCGCCGATCTGCCGAATGTTCCGCCACTTGGCGGCCCGTTCGCGTAGAAGTCCTCTGGGGGCGCTTCGCCGCCCCAAACGATCCAGCCAGCCAACCAGCCACTGATCCATCCACCAGCCCGCCGCGACGCATCGTGCTGTCGCGGTCCGAGTCGCTTTGCGCCCGCGTGCCGGGCCGGAGGTTCAGTCATGCCGTTGTCGAAGTACCTGTCGTCCCGCGAGCAATACGACGCCCACTGCCGGGAGCAGTTCGAGGAGGCGTCGCCCCATGATCCCGCTGCTGTGGACCGTGCGATGGCCAGGCGCTATCCGAAGTCCACTGAGCAGGCGGCGGAGGAGTTGAAACGTCGCGGCCTACGGATCGACGTGGAGCAGTTGGCCCGCCGCGTCACGCCAGAGTTCCGCCAGGTCGGCCGCTCAGTCCTGTGGTACGCCGATGACATTGACGCCGTCGCCGAGGACCTCGATCAAGCCAACCGCTTGACCTATGACGCCCACTACCGGCGCGAGCAGGGCCTGTCCTACGCCGAGCACGTGGCGATCCAGAAGCAGGTGCGGACCAAGCGCCTGGCGGTCATGCAGCGGGTGGCGGATGCCGCGGGCGGCACGATCCCGGACGTGGCCGACGCATGCAACCGTGTCATGCCTGATCCCCTCGAGTGGGACGACGCGGCGATCGCCAAGGCGGTCACGCTGACCCGCGAGTACATCGTCTCGCCGGGGGTGGCGCGATGAGCACCCCCAACGACATGATCCTCGCCGCCGCCGAGGTTGAGATCGAGGCGGCGGGCAAGGAGGCCCTGCCGAAGATCAGCGTCGTCGCGTACACCGGGCGCATCATGCGCGCCGCCGGTTGGGGCGACATCGCCATCGACCTGGCGGGCCTCCAGACGAGCGGGCAGGTCCCTCTCCTGGCCGACCATAACGCCACGGTCGGCAGCGTGGTGGGCCACGGGCAACCTGCCGTAGCCGACGGGCGGCTCCTCGTCGCGGGCGTCGTCAGCGGCGCGGGCGATCCCGCCCGCCACGTCGTGGAGATGTCCCGCAGCGGGTACCAGTTCCAGGCCTCGGTCGGCGTCGCGCCGAGCAAGGTCGAACGGGTCAAACCCGGGGACACAGTTGAAGTAAACGGGCGGTCGCTGTCGTCGCCGGGCGGTTTCACGCTCGTGCGGGCGGGGCGACTGCGGGAAGTCAGCATCACGCCGCTGGGGGCCGACGCGGAAACGTCCGTCTCCATCGCGGCATCACGCCAAGGACGGTGGAACATGCCAAGCAGCACGGTGGACGAGAACCAGATCCGCGCCGATGAGCGCGAGCGCCTCAAGCAGATCGAGATCACCTGCACGCCCCTGACCGGCTCGGGCTGGGGATCGGCGCAGAAGCGAGTGGACGAACTGCGGGCCAAGGCCGTCGCCGGCGACATGACCGTTGATGAGCTGCGGGCCAACGTGCTCGAGGTGCTCCGGGCCTCGCGGCCGAAGTTCTCGGGAGCCTTCAGCAGCGAGATCACCAGCATCCCGCGGGCTCGGGTCATCGAGGCGGCGATTCTCAAGCGGGCGGGCTTCTCGGCGCTGGCCGATAAGGCGCTCGGCCCGGCGTGCATGGAGGCTGCCGAGTCGATGCGGGTGGCCCACACCCTCGATCTGTGCCGCGCCGCGCTGGAGTACGAGGGGATCGACGTGCCCGCCGACCGCGACGGAATGGTGCGTGCCGCCCTCACGACCACGACGCTGACCGAGTCCCTCGGAGCAGCGGTGAACAAGGTCCTGCTCGACGGGTACAACGACAGCCCGGCCACCTGGCGTGCCTTCGCCAGTGTGCGGTCGGTGCCGGACTTCAAGACCGCAACAGCGATCCGCCCGTCCTTCACCGGCCCGCTCCAGCAGGTCGCCCCGGGCGGCGAACTCAAGCACGGCGGCGCTGAGGAGGCGACGACCCAGTACCGGGTGGACACGTTCGGCAAGATGTTCTCCATCGACCGGCGGGATCTTGTGAACGACGACCTGTCGTTGTTCGACTCGGTCGGGCGCGTGATGGGCCAGGCCGCGATGCGGAAACTCTCCGACCTGGTGTACGACACGCTCATGGGCGGTGTCGGCACGTTCTTTGCCGCGGGCAACGGCAACTACATCGCCGGGGCCGACACCAACCTCAGCCCCGACTCGCTGGGGCGGGCCATCGCGGCGATGCTGACGCAGCGCGACAACGAGGGCAACGACCTGGACATCCGCCCGACAACGCTGGTGGTGCCGCCGGAACTGCAGACGACGGCGCGGGCCGTCCTGGAAAGCGAGTTCATCGCCGCCCAGACGAACCTGCCCACCGGCAACAGCCTCAAGAACGCCGTCGGCCTGGAGGTCGAGCCGCGCCTGAGCAACACGAAGAAGTACGCCGCCAAGGCCTCGACCAAGGCGTGGTACCTCTTCGCCCCGCCGGTGGCGAGCCCGCTGATCGTCGGGTTCCTCAACGGGCAGCAGACGCCGACGGTTGAGTTCTTCGGGCTCGATCAGGAAGTGAATCGGCTCGGCGTGTCCTGGCGCGTCTACCACGACTTCGGCGCTGCCCTGTGCGACCCGCGCGCAGCGGTGCGGGCCAAGGGCGAGGTGTAACCAGCAGTCTCGGTGTGCGGGCTGGGGGCGGCGTGTTGCCGCCCCCGGCCTTTCCTCAGCCAATCCACGGATGGAGCACGCCGCGATCAAAGCGGCGGCGCGATCGGTGCGCTCACATGGACGAGCAACAGGACATTCCGCCGCCCCAGGTGCAGATCGGAGACATCACGTTTGGGATTGAGTTCATCGACGTCCCTGATGCCGCCGCGCGGTGGGCCGAGGTGATCGAGCACATCGGCGAGTGGCTGCTGGCCGAGTGGGAGCGTGAGCAGATGGAAAGTGAGCCGAAGTGACCAAGCGGAGGTGCACAGAGTTCGGCATCGTCGTCGTCGCGGGCGAGCGATACGCCCGCTGGTACGACGACGGCCCATCACCAAGCCGCTACGACGGCAGCGATCCCACAGACGTGGAGCAGGCGTACAGAACCGCATTCCTTGAGGCCGCCAGCGAGGTAGCCGGGTGGGGTGAGCCTGATGATCAAGCGGTCGAAGCCGCATGGCGGGCCAGGTGCGACGCCAACGATGCCGCCCGCGTCTTCATCCCTTCGGCCGACTACTTCGGCGTGACCGATCCCGAGCGGCGATCCAAGTTCATCGGTGAGCAGACGGCGTATCGGTTGGGGCACGCCGTCACCGCCGCACGCGCCCGCGGCCTTCACCAAGGGCTCGCCACATCCAACGACGCGTGGTCGCGATTGTCTGAGCGCGGCCTGCCCGGCGATCAGATCGTCAGATCGCTGCTCCCGGCCTGGCTCGCGGAGGTACAGGCCTGGGCGACACAGCCCGCCAAGCCCAAGGTGGTCGCTGTCCCGCCAGTGCTGGACGAGACGGAAGCGGCTCTGCGAGCGTCCGCTTCGAAGGAGGCTGCCCCATTGATGCAACCCGCTGCACCTCCAACCCCGCAGTTCGTAAGCGTGCGTCAACTCATGGCCGCCTGCCCGGCGCTGCGCGCGCCGGTGATTGAGGGCTTGCTCCGAGAAGGCGAGACGATGAACCTGATCGCCTCGCCCAAGACCGGCAAGTCATGGCTCGTGCTGGACCTGGCCATCGCCGTCGCCACGGGCCGACCTTGGCTCGGCCGCTTCCCGACCGTCGCCGGCGATGTGCTGATCATCGACAACGAGCTGCATGGCGAGACCTCGGCCAACCGCATCCCGAAGGTCGCCAAGGCCCGCGGCATCGGCACCGACGAGTTCGCCGACAGCGTGTTCATCCGCAACCTGCGGGGCGGGCTGCAGGACCTCGTCTCGCTCGGTCCGTACTTTCGCGCCATCGAACCGGGGCGCTTCCGCCTCATCGTGCTCGACGCCTTCTACCGCTTCCTTCCCGCGGGCATGGACGAGAACGCCAACGCCGACATGGCGACGCTCTACAACCACATCGATCGCTACGCCGCTGACCTCGGCTGCGCGTTCGTGCTGATTCATCACAGCAGCAAGGGCAACCAGTCGGGTAAGTAGGTGACCGATGTCGGCGCGGGCGCTGGCAGCCAAAGCCGCGCGTCTGATGCGCACCTTGTTCTGCGGCCGCACGAGGAGACCGACGTGGTCGTGCTGGAAGCGGTCGTGCGGTCATGGCCGCCGCCCGATCCCGCGTGCCTTCGCTGGGCGTTCCCTGTCTGGGACATGGCCGACGACCTCGACCCCAAGCGGCTCAAGGTCGAGTCGCCGCGCCGAAGGCAGCGGAGCGATCGCCCACCGCCAGCGGAGGATTGGACGCCCGAGCGCTTCGCCAGCGCATTCGTGTCGGGCAGCCCGGCGCTCCGCGATGAGATCCTGCTGGCCGCCACGAAGGACCTCTCTCATGCCGAGGCAACCCGCCTTCTCAAACTCGCCGAGGCCCGGGGGCTCGTGCAGCGCTTCCAGCCCGGCCCGTCCGAACGCGTTCGTTTCGTCGTGTCGCGTAAACCCGAGACTGGCCCGTGAGGGGGGAGGGGGGCTGCGCGCAAACACGTACGCGCGTATGCCCCCCCGGGGGGCATACGCACCCGGGGGGTATGGGGGGGAAATCGACCCCCCTCCCCCAGCGGGTCCTCCCTGGCCGACCCGGCGAACCGACGCCCGCGGGAACAGCCACGGGGATAGACAGACTTTGTTTCGCCTGTCCGGACGCGGGCCGCCCCCACCTGGCCCACATCGTCGGAATGTGCCCGATTCGACTTGAACTTCGCCACCCATGACGCCCTCCTGTGTCCGCCGGGCGGCAATTCCGCCGTCCCGCGATTTGGAGACCTGAACATGGCCAAGAAGAACACCAACCGCAAGATGTCCAAGAGCGCCGCCCGTGCCGAGGGCGCTGCCCGCACCAAGCGGAACTTGGCCAACGCAAAGGCGACGGCCGGTCCGAAGCACACCGCCGCGAAGCGTCTCAGCGCCATCAGCGCTGCCGCGAAGGTGCTGGCCGACGCGGACAAGCCGATGCGGGCCAAGGAGATGATCGAGGCGGCGAGCGCCAAGGGCCTGTGGTCGAGCCCCAAGGGCAAGACCCCGGAGGCCACCCTGTACGCCGCGATCATCCGCGAGATCGCCGCCAAGGGGAAGACGGCACGCTTCAGCAAGGTCGAGCGCGGCCTGTTCGCCGCGACGGAGGTGGCATGATCGCCAACGACATCCGCTTCGCGGTTGGCTATGCCCGGCGCTCGACCGATCTGCAGGAACGGTCGCTTCCCGACCAGAAAGCGGCGGTCGAGCGCTGGGCTCGCGATCACGGATACCGCATCCTGCGGTGGTTCGTCGATGACGCCATCAGCGGCACCAGCGCCCGGGGTCGCGACCAGTTCACCCGCCTCATCCATGAGGCGGAGAACGGGCGCGACTTTGATGCGGTGCTCTGCTACGACATGTCCCGGTTCTCGCGCGGCGGCACCAACGAGACCGGGTACTACATCCACCGCCTCCGTCTGGCGGGCGTCGAGACGCATTTCACCGCCGAAGGCATTCCCGACGGCGATGAGGGCGAACTGCTCCAAGGCGTGAAGTCGTGGCAGGCCCGCCAGTACTCGGTGAAACTCTCGCGCGACAGCATTCGCGGCCAGCACTCGACGGTGACCGTGAAGCACAGCGCGATGGGCGGGCGCTCCCCCTACGGCTACGACCGCCAGTACGTGTCCGCCAACGGGCAGGTGCTCAAGACCGTCCGGACGCTCCCGGATGGCCGTCGCCAGGAGTTCGGCCCCGACGGTCGCCACCTGCGCTTCATCGACCCGAAGGAGAAACTCCCGAAGAAGATGAAGTCCGACATCGTGCGGCTCATCCCTGGCGACCCGAAGCACATTGCCGTCGTGCGCGACATCTTCGACATGTGCGCCAAGGGGCTGGGCTTCCGGTCGATACTCATCGCGCTCAACGCCAAAGGCATCGAAGGCCCGATGCACGCCCGCTGGAACCAGATGGCGGTGAAGTCGATCCTCCAGAACCCGTGCTATCGCGGGGCGCTGGCGTGGAACCGTCGCACGTTCGGGAAGATCCATGAGGTGGCCTCCGACGGGTCGGCCATTCCGAAGAAGGTGGCGAAGACGACGCGCAACCCCAAGGACCGCTGGATCGTCATCGAGAACGTCCATGAGGCGATCGTGCCGCCGGACTTGTTCTGGAAGGCGCACGAGCAGATGGCCAAGCGCCGCAACGCCGGTGGCCTGGCCCGTCCTACGCAGCGGTACCTCCTTTCCGGGCTCGTGCGGTGCAAGCACTGCGGCCACAACTTCTGGGGCTGCGTGCTGAAGAACAGCGCGGGTGAGATCCGGTACTACGCCGACGGTGGGTACCGGGCGCAGGGGATCGGCGTCTGCAAGGCGACGCACATCCAGGCCGCGGCGCTTGACCGCTGGGTGTTGGAACAACTGCGGACCACCTTCCTGGCCGACAAGGCCGGGGTCGAGCGGGCCATTGAGCAGTTCGTGAAGGTAGCGTGCGGTCGCGGTGCGGCCGCGAAGGCACAACCGGACCGCAGCAAAGAACTGGCCGATCTGAACAAGCGGATCAAGACAACGGTCGCGCTGCTTTCCGACAGCGACCTCGCCGATGTTGGCGAACTGCGGGCCGCGCTGGTGGATCTCAAGCGCCGCCGCGAGACGCTCGAGGCCGACGTGGCCAACAAGCCTGCGTCTCCAAAGTCGATCGACCCCGACCGCCTGCGGGCCTGGGCACGCGAGCGAGTCGCCGACCTCGCGCGGGCTCTCAAGCCTGGCACGCCGATGATTGAGGCACGCCCGGCTGTCCACGCGTTCGTCCCGAAGATCGAGATTGATCCCGAGCGCAAGGTGGGTACGCTCTTCCTGCCGCGCGACACGTGCAGCGCCCTTCAATCAGCGTTTGTCAGACGGGATACGAGCGCATCCTCGACCCACTCGTGGATCGTCGAGAGCGCCGGGCGCGCCGGATCGCCCAGGTGATCGAGCAGCGGCGTCTCGTAGGGGCTGACGATCGAGATCAGGTCCGACACGTCCTCCATGATCTCGGGCAGGTCCGCGCCCGCCGTGTACGTTGCTTTCCCGGTGAATGCCATGTTTCAAGCCTCCTTTGTTCGCGCGGTGTGCCGCGCCTTGCCAAGAACACGAACTCGAACGCGAGTGTGAGAGAGCGTTAGACGCCGCGGCGCATCCGCAGATAGCGGAGGAGAGCCCCGCGATCGCCGCTGACGCGGGCTTCCTCGAGCGCGCGGGCCAACGACGCGTCGTCGCCGGCGCCGGGTCCGGGGTCGGCGGCCATGGCCGACGCCTGCGCGCCGGCGCTGAACAACGCCGGCTTGCGGCGCTTCAGATCGCGCACCGCCGCCCCGGCCTCGGACGCGTCCAGTTCCGGCGTCGCCTCCAGCGCCAGGAGTACGACTGCCTCGACATCGATGGCGCCCATCGCTTCGGCCTCGCGCTCCAGCCGCGAGCGAAGCTCGAAGCGTCCCATCGACGCCCGCGCGTCGCTGAGCTGCTTCTCCAGATCGGCGAGGCGCTCCTCGGCGGCGATGGCGCGGCGCCGCCACTGCAGCTCCTCGGTCACCAGCGGGCCGGCCGCGCCCGGCGACTCGGGCGCGTTCCCGCCCTCCCCCGAGCCTCCACCGGTCCCGACCCCGCCGCCGCCCGTACCTCCAAGACCTCCGTCAGGCATGACATGCCTCCTTTCGATGGTGTGTGAGAGACGTCACGAGAGCGCCAACGCGTTTGATTCAGCCGATGCCCGGGTCGCCCGGCGCGTAGCCAAGCTCCGCGAGCACGCGCTCGCGCGGCACGCCCAGCTCGGCCTTGCCCCGGGCGGCCTGGACCTGGCGGGTGATGTCCTCCGGGAGCGGGTCGTTCCACTCCAGGCGGACCGCGCGCTCTTCCTCGGTGGTCACGAGCGCGCCCGCGTGGTCGAGGGCGGCGAGGATGAGCGAGCAGACCTGCGCGATGCCGCGTCCGTAGGTGACGCGCTTGCGCTCGGTCTTGGCGAGCACGCCCATGAGCGTGATGCGGAGGGCGTTGGCGCTGGAGAGATTGCCGACCTTGGCGCGGACCACGCCGCCGGCGAGCGGCGGGATGGCCGAGGCCTTGTCGAGCGCCTCGCGGATGTCCCCGATGTGCGCGTCCTCGCTGGGACAGGTGGAATCGCCGCCGAACTCGGTGATCGAGGCGTCGGGGTTGTCGGTGGTCCAGAGCTGCCCGGGGGCGACGGGCGCGGAGTCGAAGCCGTCGAGCCCCTTGGCGAGGTACATCTTGAAGCTCTGCATGGTGACGCGGCAAGCGCGATCGGAGAGGCGGGTGTTGAGCTCGTCCTGGAGCGGGATGAGCGGCTCCACGTCCGACAGGCCGTTGTAGTGGAACGGCTGCGCCATGTTCTGGACGTGAACGACGGGGAGTCGGCCCTGTGTCCAGGCGAGGTCCTCGTCGATGACGAGGCGATCGTTCTCGTACAGTTGGCGACGCTGGGCGCTCAGGATTTCGAGCGTGGCGGCCCGCTTTCTGGAGAGCGGCGCCTGCCAGGCGCGGCGGAGGATCGAGAGCGGCGAGTTCGCGGTGGTCTCGACGGTGTTGGTGGCGTGCTCGACGCTGATCAGGTACGCCGAGAGATCGCGGTAGTCGCGCGGGTTGCAGATGGGGATTCCCCGGCGCGGATCGACGAGGTCGATGCGGATGTCGTCGAGGATGGGCAGGAGCTTGTCGAGCGCGCCGGGGTCGGAGGGATCGACGTGCGGCGCCCGGCGGTCGGCGGCGCGGACGACGAGGTCGGCGTGCCCGAAGACGTGGCCCAGGAGCGCCATGTCCTGCAGCAGCGTGATGCCGCCGGACTGCTCCCACACGCGGTCGAGGATCCGTTCGATGAGCCGGCGCTTGGGTTCATGGTCGGCGGTGGAGACGATGGTGACGGGCTTGCCGAACATGAAGTCGACCATGGCCTGGATGCGCCAGGCGATGTCGTTTTCGATGACGACCTCGCGGCGGAGGACGGCGCGATCGTCGAGCGCGAGGTTGGGATCGCCGAGGACGCGCGGCGGGAGTCCGACTTCCTGTCCTTGGCGGTACCAACCCCGGGGCGACCCGCGGCCGGCGGGCGTGAGCGGATTCCGGAAGTACGTCCAGAGTTTTTCGAGCCGCGGGATAGCCGTGGCGCGATGCTCGTCGAGGACGAGGTTGAGCAGGGCCTCATCGAGGCCGACGTTCGAGAATGCGCTGAGCCTGTAGGCCATGGGCCGCCCTCCGGGGTGGTCCTCGCGTCGGCCTCACGTTCGGCCCGCCCGCGAGCGATGTGTCACCCAGTGGGCGGTCGGACAGGTTGGTGCGCACGATGGCGGTGATGCGCGGAAGAAATCACCCCGGTGAGCATCGCGGGCGTGACGGCCAAGCGAAGGACCTGAGGGCGTTTGCGCGAGAAGAGAGTGAGCGCGAAGTTTTTTTCGCGAATCTGGAGAGTGCCGCCGTGGGAGGGACGCGTTGGTGCGCACGAACGCGGTGATGTGGGGGCGGCGGCGGTACACTGTCCGCGTGAATCCAGAAGTGAACGCGAGGAAGGGCGGGCGGCGTGGGGCGGTGTGTGCCGCGGCGGCGTGCGTGATGATGTTGGGCGCGGGGTGCGGGCCGATCGGCGGTACGGCGCGGTGGGAGGGGGACGCGACGGCGGGGCCGTTCGCGCCGGCGCACCTGCGGCTGCATCCGTTGTCGCACCTGGAGAGAGATGAGCTTGGGCTTCCCAAGCGGTTGATCTGTCACGCGGAGTTTCAGGATCGCTGGTTTGATTCGGTGAAGGCGTGCGGGGTTCTGGAGGTGCAGTTGTACCGGGGGAGCGCGACGGCGGTCGGGATGGACGAGCAGGTGGCGAAGTGGACGGTGGACCTGACGGACCTGGCGGCCAACGCGCGGTGGTTTGATCCCGTGACGCGAACCTATCGGATGCAGCTTGATCTGCCGTCGTGGACGGAGCGGGCGACGACGGGGTCGATGCGACTGCGGGCGGAGTATGTGCCGCAGGTGAAGCAGGGCGAAGCGGCGTCGGCGGAGGCGCGGCTGAAGGACGAGTTGGTGGTGCGGTATTGAGAAGAAGGGACGGAACGGGCGGGCGATTCGGCGGGGCGAGACGTTCGCGGGAAAGAGGAGGAGACGGCGTCGTCACGGCGGGAGGGCGGCGTCGGGCTGGGTGAGGGTTGGTTCTTCGGTGATGGCGCGGGGCTGGCGTGCGCCGAAGAGGAGCGTGAGCGCGAGGACGCGCGCGAGCGAAGAGGCGGCGAAGACGATGAGGTAGGCGCGGCGGTTTTCGCCGAGGGTGGCGAGGAGCTGACCGCCGATGAGCGAGCCGGCGGTCATGCAGGCGTAGTTCACAAGGTTCCACTTGGTGAGGATGCTGGTGCGTTCCTGGGGGTGGAGGGCGTCGAAGAACATGAGGAGGGTGGCGAGTTCGAACGCGCCCCACATGGCGCCGACGAGGAGCTGGACGGCGAAGAGGGCGCCGATGTTGTCGGAGAGTGTCCAGAGGGGCGCGAGCGGGACGAGTGCGGCGGCGCTGAGCCAGGCGAGGCGGAGCGGGCCGTGGCGGTGCGCGATGCGCCCGGCGAGGGGCAGGCCGAGCATTCGTCCGGCGAAGGCGGCGGCGAGGAGGGCGGCGTGGAGGTGGCGCGCGGATTCCAGGCCGACCTGCTTCAGGGCGTAGGGGTTGAAGAAGGGTTGTGCGATCTGGGCGGCGACGGCGGTGGCGCCGGCGAAGAGGATGAATCGGCCGTCAAAGGAGCGAAAGACCTTGCGCGCGAACTCTGGCCAGGAGACGTCGCGTTCGTTGATGTGGAGCGGGCGGGGCTCGCCGATGCGGAGCATCTCGGTGCCGGAGATGATGCGGGCGATGCAGGCGAGGGCGAAGACGACGGCGAAGGCGCGGAGGACGGCGATGGAGTTGTCTGGGTTTGAGGATTGGATGCGCTCGATGAACAGGCCGCCCAGCAGGAGTCCAAGCAGCACGCCGGCGTTGCACCATCGGGAACGGCGCGCGAAGTACTTGGCGCGGATGCGGAAGGGGAAGATGAGGCATTTCCAGGTGGTCCAGGCCGGACCGCCTGCGACGGAACCGAACCAATAGAGAGTGGCGGCGGCGAAGACGAGCCAGGTGGGGACTTGGCCGAGCCAGGCGCAGACGACGAGGGGGACGAGTGCGGCGGCCTGGAGGTAGGCGTTGCCCGCGGTCCAGGCGCGATAGGAACCGATTTTGCGAACGGCCCAGGGCGTGAGGAGTTGAAGGACGGCGCAGAGGCAGATGGGCACGGTGGCGATGAGGCCGCTGGTGACTTGGGTGGCGCCGATGGCCAGGACGAAGGCGGGGAACTGGTTTTCGGCCAGGCCGACCATGACGGAGTAGGCGGTGCCGTCGATGGCGGAGTGCTTGAGGTTGTGCCTGAGCTTGGACATGGGCGGGAGGGAGGATAGGGATTGGCCACATGGCCGAATCACCGAGTGGCCACATTGACAAATGAAATGGCGCGCACCATCGGGAGGTGCGTGGAATGTGGGGAGGTCTGGTCGGAACACCGATGCCGCAAGGCGGACGCCGGGGACACGAGAACCGTGTGTGTGGTGGGTGCGAGCTAGAGTTTTTTGCTGAGGATGGCGCTGGTGTAGTTGGTGTAGGGCCACTTCCAGAACTCGACGAAGCGGTAGCCGCGTTTGAGGTAGAAGTTTTTGAGGGCGGTGTCGGGGTCGGCCATGCTGAGGGCCAGCTCGGTGGAGCCGCATTCGCGGGCGCGGCGTTCGACGGTGTCGAGGAGGAGCTGCCCGATGCCGCGGCCCTGCATGTCGGTGTCAACGGCGAACTGGGAGAAGCTGTCGACGTGGGGCTGCTGGAACCAGGGGGGACCTTGGTCGGGTTCTTCTTCGTGGAAGAGGATGATGCCGACGATGCGCTCGCCGCGTGGATGGGCCGGATCTTTGAGGGTGGTGACGTAGCACTCGCCGGAGTTGCATCGGCGCGCGGTGGTGGCGTCGTCCTGTCGGCCGGCGAGGGGCGCGAGGCCCATGGCGACCTGGGCGGCGTAGGCGCGGTGGAGGAGCTTGGTGATGTCGGGGATCGGATCGTCGGTGCGGAGGCGCCGGACGATGGGGGAGTCGGGGCGCGAGGGCGCGGCGACGCGCACGGGGCCGCCCGGCGAGGTGGCGCGGGAGTCGGGGGGCGGCGTGGGAGCGGTCATGGGGAAGAACTCTACACTCTGTGTTGTGAGCAATCCTGAGAAAAGCGAGGCGGCGGGATCGTCCGGAGATTCAAGGCGGGTCGTGGCGGCGTCGGCGGGCGTGCCAGCGCCGGGGGCGGGGACGCCGGGCGTGCCAACACCAAGGGCGCCCACGCCGAGCGTCGGCGCGACGCGGGTGCGGGTGCGGTATTGCGAGTGCGACTCGATGGGCGTGGCGCACCACGCGAGCTATGTGCCGTGGCTCGAGATCGGGAGGACGGAGCTGCTGCGCTCGACGGGGGTGTCGTATCGAACGCTGGAGTCGCAGGGGGTGTTCCTGGTGATCGTGAAGCTGGACGTGCGGTATCGGCGGCCGATCCGGTATGACGACGTGGTGGAGGTGAGGACGAGGGTGGTGGGCGGATCGCGGGTGAAGATCGAGCACGAGTATGAGCTGGTGGTGGTGGAGCGGGACGGCGAAGTGAAGGAGGAAGCGGTGGCCGCGGCGGCGACGACGCTGGCGTGCGTGGATGGAGAGGGAAGGGTGAGGGAGCTGCCGGGGTGGTTGGTGGCGGAAGAGACAAAGAGATGAAAGGACGGAGTGACGAAGTGAAGAGGAGCGGCATTCGGCGATCGTGATTCGGCCTTCGGGAGGATGAGGCGTCGCGGAGTGAGTTTCCATGGGTGATGACGCGACCAAACCGAACGCGACGCCGATCCGCCCCAAGCACGCGGTGTGCGTGAAGTGCGGCTATGAGTTCGGCGGCGGGGTGACGCTCGAGAACGGGTATCTGGTTTGCCCGGAGTGCACGCACGTGTTTGATGTGCGCGGGGTCAGGCCGCGGCGGTCGGTGTGGCTCGTGCGGGCGTGCTGGATTCTGGCGGGAGTGGTGTCGGTGCTCGTGCCCGTGGCGGTGACGGCCGGGTTCTTTGCGACCGGAGGGGCGTTTGATTGGATTCGCGCCCTGATTGCGTGCGGGATCGTGGCGGCGATCGTTGTGCTTGTGTGGGTGATGAGGTGGGCCAAGCGGACGGCAATGCGAAATTGAAGACGCGGGCGCGGTGTCGCTAGCTCAGCAGGTCGATCGCCTTGGCGATGTCGGGGCATTCGATGATGGTGCCCTTGGCGGACTTGGCGAGGCGCTTGGTGTCGAGGCCCTTGACGCGCGGGACGAGGATGGTCGTGTAGCCGAGGCGGGCGGCCTCGAGGCAGCGCTGTTCCATGTGCGAGACGGCGCGGACCTCGCCGCCCAGGCCAACTTCGCCGATGACGGCGGTGGACGCGGGGAGGGCGCGTTTGAAGTGCGCGCCGGCGATGGCGAGGGTGAGGGCGAGGTCGGAGGCGGGCTCGACGACGCGGATGCCGCCGACGGCGGAGGCGAAGACGTCGCGATCGGCGAGGCGCAGGCCGGCGTGCTGTTCGAGGACGGCGATGAGCATGGCGAGGCGGTTGGCGTCGAGGCCGGAGGACTTGCGTTTGGCGGCGCCGAGGAAGCCGGTGGCGGTGAGGGCCTGGACCTCGACCATGTGGCAGCGGGTGCCGGCGACGACGGGGCAGACGGCCGAGCCTGGGCGGGGCTTGGCCTCGGCGGCGGGGAGGGCGGAGGCGCCGTCGGCGACGGGCGCAAGGCCGCCGGAGGTCATCTCGAAGAGGCCGAGTTCGAGCGTGGTTCCGAAGCGGTTTTTGACGGCGCGGACGATGCGGTGGGCGTGGTATCGATCGCCCTCGAAGGAGAGGACGGTGTCGACGAGGTGCTCGAGGAGTCGTGGGCCGGCGAGCTGGCCGTCTTTGGTGACGTGCCCGACCATGACGACGGCGATGCCGGAGAGCTTGGCGAGGTAGACGAGTTCGGCGGAGCAGCGGCGGAGCTGGGCGATGGAGCCTGGGGCGGCGTCGAGGTCGGCCTTGTAGATCATCTGGATGGAATCGATGACCAGGACGCGGGGCAAGGTCTTGCGGGCCTGTTCGACGATGCGTGCGAGGTTGGTGTCGGCGAGGACGAGCAGATCGGGGCCGGCGCGGTCGCGTGAGAGGCGCTGGGAGCGGAGCTTGATCTGTTCGGCGGACTCTTCGCTGGAGACGTAGAGGGTGCGCACGCCGCGCGAGGCCCAGGCGTGGGCGGCCTGGAGCATGAGGGTTGATTTGCCGATGCCGGGTTCGCCGCCGATGAGGACGGCCGAGCCGGGGACGAGGCCGACGGAGCTCTTGCTGCCGCCGAGGACGCGATCGAACTCATCGAGTCCGGTGGCGAGTCGATCGGACGGGCCGCCGGCGGCGTCGATCTGATCGATGGGGGTGGCGACGCCGGCGATGGTGGGGGCGGCGGCGCCGGAGGCTTCTTGGGCTTCGGCCCAGGCGCGGACCAGGCCGCGTTGTGGGTCTTTGGTGGCGGAGAGTTCGACGACTTCTTCTTCGAGGGTGTCCCACTGGTTGCAGTCGGGGCACTTGCCGGTCCAGCGGGGCTGGGCGCTGCCGCAGGCGCGGCAGATGAAGATGTGCTTGGGCTTGGGCACGGAGACATGATACGAACTTTCTCCTACCGCGTCTTGTATCAGAGGACTTATACACTTGGGGTTGTCGCGGACGCGCCGGACCGCATGGGCGAATTGACACCACCAACCAGGGGCGAGGAGGGGAGCGGGGAGAAGGCCGCGGATGGTGTTGCCGCGGCGGTGGTTTCCGGGGTCGTGGCGGGTGGCAAGCCGAGGAGGCAGTTGCACACTCGGCGGCGGTTCTGGCTGCTTTTGGCGTTCGGCGCGGTGGTGTTGTATTGGCTGGTGATGCGATCGCCGCTCACGCGCTGGGTGGTGGCGCGAGAGATCGAGAAGGCGACGGGGTTGGAGGTTCGTGGCGGGTCGGTGGCGCTGAGCCCGACCGGTGCGTTTTCGTTGAGGTTGATGACGCTGGCGGTGCCGGGCGTGCGTGGTGCGGGCGGCGAGGTTGTTGGGTGGGAGGACCTGACGGGGACGGTGGACCTGAAGCGGCTGGTGGGGATCAAGAAGATCGGGCCGCTGGTGAGGACGGTGGAGGCGTTGCGTCCGTTTGTGAGGTTGAGCCAGTCGACGGCGGACGGCGTGTTCAGCGTGACGCGGGTTTCGCCGCCGATGATGACGGGCGGTGGCGTGGGGGGGGCGGGGGAGTTTGAACCGCCGCGCGTGCGTGTGATCGACGGGCGGATCGAGATCGGGGAGCACGACGCGGGGAGGTATGTGCTCCTGCGGTCGACGCCGTTTCAGGGATGGATGAGGCCGGCGCCTGGCGAGAGGCCCGGGACGCAGTTGTTCGCGTTGTGGGAGTCGGAGCAGGAGATGGGTCCGCCGGCGCCGGTGCGCGGTCTGGATGTGCGTGGGCAGGTTGGGCCGGAGGGATTTTCGCTCACGTTCGGCGGTCTGGCGGTGAAGGACTGGCCGGCGCGGGACGTGCCGTCGCGGTTCCGCGAGGTGTATGAGTCGCTGGGTCTTGACGGCGCGGTGCGGGACGTGACGATCGACTACGTGGCGGCGACGGGCACGGTGCGGGCGTCGATGATTCTGAATGACGTGGCGGTCAATCTTCCGGTGGGGCAGGACGGTCAGGCGGTGCGTCCTGGGGAGCGGCCGCTGCGGATGAGCGGAACGGGCGGGGCGATCCGGTATGAGAACGCCGGCGGCGGGGAGGGGACGGTCTCGGCGGAGCTGTCGGGGCTGATCGAGGATTTTCCGTTCAAGGCGAGCTTGAAGTACGAGGGGACCACGCCGGACGCGCCGTTCACGCTGGTGCTGGAGTCGGAGGGTTTCCAGCTCCGGGAGCGGCCGGAGTTGCTGCGGTTCGCGGGGGCGACCGTGAGGCAGCGGCTGGGGCAGTTCAACAACCCGACGGGGATTGTGAACACGACGCTGACCGTGGAGCGGCGTGGGGGGCGATCGGCGGACGTCAAGGTGATGGGCGAGATGCGGTTCCGCGACGCGGTGGCGGCGTTCGAGCGATTCCCGTACGAGTTCCGCGAGATGACGGGGCACGTGAAGTTCACGGAGAACTCGATCGAGATCGTGGACCTGCGGGGCCGGGCGCCGAACGGCGCGACGATCGTGGCCAAGGGAACGATCTCGCCGCTGAGCGATGCCGCGAAGGTCGATCTTCGCGTGGAGGTGAAGGACGCGATGATCGACGAGAAGCTGGCGCGGGCGATGGGTCGTTCGCGGCGGGTTCTGGACGAGTTGTTCTCGGTGGAGCAGCGCGACGGGCTGGTGCGGGCGGGGCTGATCCGATCCGGGCCGGAGGGCCCGGCGCCGGCGTTCGAGCTCGGCGGGCGGTTCGACGTGGTGCTGGACATCCATCGCCCGGAGGGCATGGAGGTCGAGTGGGACCAGACCATCGACGTGCGGATGCACGACATGAACGTGCTGGCGGCGCGCTTTCCCCTCCCGCTGGTGACGCACGGGATCAACATCTGGATGGACACCAAGACGATCACGCTGCGCGGCGGGACGTGGAGGGGGCTCTCGGGCGGGGAGTTCTCGGCCACGGCGACGATGCCCTACGACGCGATGTCGGACGGCGGCGCGGAGTTTGTGCCCGACGTTCACGTCACGGGAAAGGGGATCCCGTTCGACGGGTTCCTGGCGCACGCGGCGGCCCAGGCGGCGGGACGCGGCGGGAAGCAGAACGACGAGGGGGTGCCGATCAGCGATTGGCTGGAGCGTGCGCTCCTGGCGTTGCGCCTGAGCGGTTCGTGCGATGCCGCGGTGCATATCAGCGATCGCGGCGCGGGCGTGGCGGGGATCGACGCGGGGGTGTCGTTCGCGGGCGCGAGCGCCGAGCCGCGTGGTTCGGGCGAGCCGCGGTCGTTCATGCTGGAGAACCTTTCGGGCACGCTGGCGCTGAACGACGCGTGGATGAATCTTGATCTGAGCGGTTCGCACGCGGGTTCGGCGGTGAGGGCGCGGGCGAGCGTGGCGATCGCGGGCGAGGGCGAGGGATGGAACGCGTCGATCGAGTCCGAATTGCTGGACCTGGGCGAGCCGTTCGAGTCGATCGTGGATGCGTTCTCGCCCAGAGCGGCCGCTTCGCTGGCGGAGACGCGAGGGAAGCTGAAGCCGTCGGGCACGGTGCTGCTGGGCGTGCGACTGGCGGGGGATGCCGGGGCGACGCACACGTTTGTCGACCTTCGGCCGCTGAAGGGCGCATCGCTGCTGGCGTTCGGCGGGCGGCTCTCGGTGGGGCCATCGGCGGGCGCGATCCGGGTGCTGAACTCGGGAGACGAACCGACGATCGTGGAGTTTGAGCGGTTCGCGGCGCCGCTGGGATATGAAGGCGGGGAGATCGGCCGCGCGGAGATTTCTGGGGTGTTCCGGGCCACGGGCGAGGGGGTGACGCCGGTGGGCGACGGTCGCGTCACGCTGTGGTCAACGCCCATGGAGTGCGGCCCGGTGTCGTGGTTTGTGCGTGAGCGATTGGGGGCGGAGGCGGCCAGGCTGTACGAGTCGATCTCGCCGCGGGGCGTGTTCGACCTCGACACGCGGCTCGGGGTGCGCGAGGACGAGAGCGTGTGGACGGAGGGATGGCTACGTCCCCGGGAACTGGCGATCGAGGTGAATGGTCGGAGCGCGGCGTTGACGGACCTTGCGGGCGAGGTTCGATTCCTTCGCGATGGACGCGGGACGATCAGGCGGCTGGAGGGTCACTCGGCGCGGGAGGGGGAGCAATACACATTCGCGATCGACGGCGGGTGGTCGCAGGACGAGTCGGGCGGGTTCGCGCTCGGCGCCGATCTGACACTGAACTCGGCGGGGCTCCCCGAGTCGCTCTTGACGTTCCTGCCGGCGTCGGTGACCGGGGCGCTGCATGCGATGGAAGCGCGGGTCGAGGGTCCGTTGCGGGTGGGGAACGCGCGGCTCCGTGTGGAGAGGAAATCAGGGGCGGCGTCGCCGTCGGTGTCGTTCGACGGGAACGTCGAGTTTGCGGGGGCGCGGTTTGTCGTGGGCCCGGGCGTGAGCGAGTGCGAGGGGTCGATGTCGATCGCCGCGGCGAGCGCGGGCGACGGGCCGTCGGCCTTCGAGCTCCGTGCGAACATGCCGCGTCTGCGTGTATCCAACATCCTGATGAGCAACGCGTCGGTGACCGCGGTGTCGGCGCCGGACGGGCGGATCGTGATCCCGGGCATCACGGCGGATTGCTACGGCGGGCGTGTGTTCAGCGACGCGACGATCACACCCGGGGCGGAATCGACGGAGTATGTGTCGAACACGCTGTTGTCCGGGGTCAGGTTCGCCCCGACGCTGCGCGACCTGACGGCGAGCGTGGTGGCGGGGACGATCGAGGGCCCGCCCAAGCCGGAGTTTCTGGAAGCGGGCGAGGTGAATCCGAGTTCGGACGAATCGCGCGGCGTGCTTGACGGGTGGTTCGGCATGTCGGGGCGACTGGGGAATGGCGACACGCGGCGGGGTCGCGGCCAGGTGCTGATCGGGGGCGGGTCGGTGGTGCAACTGCCGCTCGTCATGCCGCTGATCTCGTTCAGTAACTTCCAACTGCCCAGCCAAGAGCAGCTGAACTACGCGACGGCGTCGTTCTATTTCCAGGGGCCGACGATCGTGTTCGAGAGCATGACGGCGTCGTCGGAGAGTCTTCAGCTCTATGGGTATGGGACGGCGACGATGCCCGATCTGACGCTGGACATGCGGTTCAACAGCCGGAGCCTGAAGCGGGTCCCGATGCTGACGACTCTTCTGGAGGGATTTCGGGATCAGTTGATCGGGACGACGGTGACCGGGCCGATCACCAGGCCGAGCGTGGAGCCGGTCGCGTTGCCGCGTGCGGGATCGCTCTTTGCTCAGATTTTCGGGCTTTCGAACAAGGACCAGCAGGATCGGATGTCGGACATCGAGGCGCGACTGCGGCGGGATATCGATCGGATTCGGACGGCCTCGGATGGGGGCAGGTGAAGAGCGGGCCGGTGCGGGAGAGGGTGGACGACGCGACGGCGTCAGGACGCGGGAAGCCGAGGGTGATTCCGTGGCGCGCCGTGGGAAACGACGGCTTGTCGGAGCGCCGGGTTGCCGACGAAGCGGGAAGGTGCGGCGTCGGGCTGTTCGAGCCCGAGGGGCTGGCGGGCGTCGATGATTCAGCCGGCCAACAATGGACGCGAGCAAAAAACAGACGATGGAGCGGAAATTGCAGACGAAACCTGATGTTCTCCGGCCGGACGACCCCGCGATCCTCGACCAGCTCGAGGCACTGATCGAACGGACCGGCGGCGCGCCGTGGTCCTTTGAGACGCGGCTGGTGCGTGATTTTCTGGTGGCGGGGCTTCGGCTCATCCCCGACGGCCGCGATACGGGCGAGCTGAAGCTGTTGTCGTCGGCGGTGCGTGAGTTGCGTCACGCGTATCACGTGTTCGGGCGGTTCAGGGAGCCGCACAAGGTGACGATCTTCGGGAGCGCGCGGACGCCCGAGGGTCACCCGGACTACCGGTCGTGCGTGGAATTCAGCCGCCTCATGGCCGAGGCGGGGTGGATGATCATCACGGGCGCGGGGGGCGGGATCATGCACGCCGGTCACGTCGGGCCGGGGCGTGACGCGTCGTTCGGGGTGGCGATCCGCCTGCCCTTTGAAACGAACGCCAATACGGTGATCAAGGGCGACGAGAAGCTGATCACGTTCCGCTATTTCTTCACGCGGAAGCTGATGTTCATGAGCCAGGCGGAGGCGGTGGCGCTGTTCCCGGGCGGGTTCGGGACGATGGACGAGGCGTACGAGGCGTTGACGCTGGTGCAGACGGGGAAGAACACGCCGGTGCCGATCGTGATGCTGGAGGGCGAGGGCGGGGGCTACTGGCGTGGCTGGGACGCGTGGGTGCGTGAGCACCTGTTGTCGCGCCGGTTGATCTGCGAGGAAGACACGGACATCTATTACATCGCGAAGGATCCGCGGGACGCGGCGGAGCACATCAAGGCGTTCTATCGCAACTATCACTCGTCGCGGTATGTGCGCGATGACTTTGTGATGAGGCTGAGGAGGCCGATCGCCCAGGCGGACATCGAACGGCTGTCGAAGGAGTTCACGCCGATCATCAAGAGCGGGACGATGAGCCTGCGCGGGCCGTACGACGTGGAGACGGACCATCTGGACCTGCCGCGGCTGGCGTTCACGCACACCAAGTCGCACTTTGGACTGATCCGCCGGTTGATCGATCGGGTGAACGAGTGCGCGATGCTCTGACGCGCCGGCGTGAAGCGTCCGGGGGCGGGCGGGGCGACTCACCGGGATGGCCCGCCGCGAGGAGTGGCGCCGAGAGCGGGGTGGTTATGACGCGCGGGGCGTGGGAGCCTGGGGCGGGGGTGTGCGTGCGTGCCGCGCAGGGCGCGGCGCTCGCGGCGTGCGTGCTGATCGGCGCCTGCGGGGGTGGGGGAAAGAGCGCCGTCGGCGCGGAGAAGCCGGCGGAACCGGTCACGCCCATGCGCGGCCTGGTCTCGGGGCTCGGGACGCAGACGTGGATCGTCAACGACACGACCGGTGAGATCGGTCGGGCCCTGGCGGCGTACGCGGGGCGGGCGTTGCCGGCGCGAGCGGAGCAGGTTCGGGTGTGGCGTGCCGGAGGGCTGCGCATCGTCGCGGTGCCGGAGGGTGAGCTGGAGCGGCTTCGGGATTCACTCTCGCTGGTCGGGCCACAGCAGCAGCGATGGAGCGGCGAGCTTGTGACCTGGACGCCGATCGTCGCCGGCGTGGCGTGGAGGGGGGAGCGGAAACTGTCGATCGGCACGGGCGCGGACCTGCGTGGTCGGGAGGTGCTGAAGCTCCCGGAAGGGCGAATGCGGCTGCTGGCGCGGGCGTATGCACTCCCGACGCTGGTCGAGGGGAAGTTGGAATCGCGGATGACGATCGAGCTTGTGCCTCAGCACGAGGAGCCGGAGGGCTCGGCGCGGGCGCTGACGCGCCAGCTGCACGGCGCGGGCGACGCGGAGCAGCGGGGGTTGCTCTTCCGGCGGATGGCGCTGGAGTTTGTGGCGGTGCCGGGCGAGTGCTATCTCATCACGGGCGAGGCGCCGGAGCTGGAGTGGGTGTCGGACGCGGAGCGGTCGAGCGATTCACCCGGACCGGAGATGACGGGTGAGGGAAGGGGCGAAGGCGCGCCGACGCTTGGCGAGGCGTTGCTGACGGGCGTGGAGGCGGAGGGGATGTCCCGCGCACGGGTGATCGTGGTGCTCATGCCGCGGACGCCGCGGGCGTTCACGCTCACGGATCGCTGAGGATTACTGCTTGTTCTTGCGTCCGTCCTTGTCGGGGCCGGCGGGGGCGGCGTCGACGGGCTTGTCTTGTGTGGACTTGTCCTGGGGCGGGGAGTCTTGGCTTGGCTTGGCCTCGGCGGGCCGCTGGTCGTCGGTCTTGTTGGCTTTGGCATCGTTTGGCTTTGGGGCGCGGGGTTGGCCTTGACCATCCGGTCGGCCCTGTCCATCGGGGCGGGCGCCTCCGGGGGTTCGGCCGCGTGAGCCCGGGCCCTGAGGAGTGATGGGGAGGCCATCTTCGCCGACGGTGTATCCGACGGCTTCGAGTTCGGCCTTGGCCCAGGGCTGGGCGATGACTTCGGCGGGCGAGGGCTCGCGGACGAGGACGAGCTGTCCCTGGGTGAGTCCCTTGACGATCTCTGCGACCTTGCTGGAGCGGCGGCCGAGCTGAACGGGCACGCGCGCATAGCGTGCGCCGGACCGGGTGTAGACGTAATTGACGGCGCCGTCATTGAACACGGCCTGAACGGGGATGGTGAGGGTTTCGGCGACCTGATCGAGGGTGATCTCGGCCTCGCAGCGCATCGAGGGCTTCAGGCCGTGGCCCGAGTCGGTCGCCATGGCGATTTTGACGGTGTATTCGCGGAGGTTGGGATCGCGCCAGCCGCCGGTCTCGGCGAGGATGCCGATGGAGTCGACGCGCCCGACGAAAGACTTGCCCCCCACGGCGTCGATCTTCAGGGTCGCCTGCTGCCCGGGGCGGACGCGGCCGGCGAGGCTCTCCTGCACGCGCACGGAGGCGACCATCTCGCTGGTGTCGGGGAGGATCATGATGAGTTCGTTGGGGTAGACCTTGCGCCCGATCTGCATCGGGCCGTCGCCGCCGCCGAACATCATGCCGCGCCCGCGTTCGAGGCTGGTGGCGTAGACGACCAGGCCGTCCGACGGGGCCTTGATGGTGCAGTTTTCGAGGTCGGTCTTGAGCTTGGCGAGGCGCTGCTCGCGGAGGGCCAGCTGCTGGCGTGACTTGGAGCGTGCGGCGTCCTTGCTGGCGAGTTCGATTTCGTTGTTGAGCTTGACGCGCTCGAGCTCGGCCTTGGCTTCCTCGACGTCGGAGAGCTTGCTCTTCTGGTCCTTTGGAAACTCGTAGTTCTCGTAGACCTTGGCGTCCAGGTCGGCGGTGACCCAGGCGGAGCAGGCCTCGATGTAGGAGACTTCGTCGCGGTCGCGTTCGTCCTTGGACAGGAAGCCCTGCTCGTGGAGCTTCTCGCTCTGGATCAGCTTCTCGGCCAGGCGCTGCAGCTCGAGGTCGGCCTTCTCGCGCGCGGTCTGGAGCTTCTGGCGCTTGGTCTTGACATCGCCCTCCAGCCACTGCTGCAGGGCCAGCTCGGCCAGGTCGACCTTGAGCTGCGCCTGGCGCGTCTTGGAAGTATTCTCGATGACCTGGATGCTGTAGGAGTTCTCGGCGGCGACGAACTCCGCCTTCGCGGATTCAACCGCGAGCTGCTGATCGTTCAGGCTGTCGGTGATTTTCTCGCTGTTGAAGAGCACGACGGTGTCGCCGGCCTTGACGGTTTTTCCCTCGGCGACGATCTCGGTGATGATCGCCTCGCTTTCGAGCTTGTTGCGGACCTCGATCTGGTTGCGGGCCTCGAGCTCGCCGCTGGCGGTCGTGGTGATGTCGAACGAGGTCCTGGTGACGGGGGCGTGGTCGGAGGTTGCGGCGCCGGAGAGGGAGGACGGGGACTTGGGGCGGAGCATGAGGTAGGCCGCCGAGGCCACGATCGCCAGGAGGACGATCGCAACGCCGATCTTGGTGGCCGAGCCGCGGCGCCTGGGGTAGCTGGGGCGTGGCTGGCGCAGAATCCGGCGATGGTTTCGCATGGCGGCCTCCGAATACACGCGTGACGAGGGGCAGGAATACATACCCCCTGGCCGGTCTTCGGCCGCAGGAAATCATAGGGAAGGCCGCGGTAATCGAGGCGCTCCATCTTGCGGTTGTTCGAAGGCGCCAAGAAAGGCCGAGGACGCGAGAGGGTGGGGCGGCCCGGGCGGTGTCGGGGCGGTACGCTGTGCGCGATGGCGGATCGGATTCTGATCGCGGTGGCGGCGGCGCGCGAGGCCGAAGCGGTTCTGAGGGCACTGGCGCCGAACGCACCGGGCGCTGTGCCGCCGGATGAGTGGGGCGTCATTTCGGTTGGACAGGTGGACGTGGTTCGCACCGGTGTCGGGAAGTCCAATGCCGCGGGAGCGACGGCGAGGTTTCTCGACGCGGCGCGCCATCGGCTGGTGCTCAACGTGGGGATCGCGGGGGCGTTGCCGGGGTCGGGGCTTTCGGTGCTCGACGTGGTGATCGCGAGCGAGTGCGTGTTCGCGGACGAGGGCGTGCGCACGCCGGATCGCTTCTTGATGTTGTCCGAGGTCGGGTTTCCGTGCATGGCGGGGCGGCGCGACAGCGTGGCGAGCGATGCGGGCGTGGTGCGAGAGCTGGGGATCGGCGGCGCGCGTGTCGGCGCGATCGCGACGGTGTCGGCGTGCTCTGGAACCGACGAGCTGGCGGCGGAGATTCGAGATCGGACCGGCGCGCTGGCCGAGGGCATGGAGGGCGCGGCGTGCGGGCTCGTGGCGGCGCGGACCGGGGTGCGCTTCGCGGAGCTCCGGCTGATCAGCAACCGCACCGGGCGGCGCGACGCGCAGGGCTGGGATCTCGACGGCGCGTTCGAGCGGCTGGCGGAGATTCTCGGACCGATGCGCGCGATGTGCGGATAACGCGCCAGCGGGCGGCCCGGCGTGTTCGCGGTGGGCGGTGCTCGCCGCCTGTGCCGGGTGGCGCGAGGGTGAGGACTTCACAATTCTCGGCATGACGCCCCGCGGGCGTCGGGCGGTGAATCGCATCGGAAGCTCCGCCGATGTTGCACGGTGCGTGGCGCGGCGTCGTGACGGGCCGCGTGAATCGGGCGCGTCGATTCGGAGCGTGTGAGGCATGGACCTGTCGAAGTTCAAGAAGCTCGGTGCGCTGCAGTCTCGGACGATCTTCGGGTCGACGAGCCCGGCGATCGGTCTGGACTTTGGGGTGACGGGTCTGAAGATCCTCCAGATCTCTGAGGGATCGCCCCCGGCGATGGTGGCGGCGGCGATCGTGCCAACGCCCGATCACCTGCTGCACGACCACGCCAAGAGGTTCGCGTTCCAGCTGGACGCGCTGCCCCGCGCGATCAAGGCGGGCGGGTTCAAGGGTTCGCGCGTGGCGTGCGTGGTGCCGGCGGCGGAGACGTTCTGCAAGCTGTTGCAGCTCCCAAGGACCAACGGGATCCCGCTCGACGAGCAGGTGGTGATGACGGCCAGCGCGGCGCTGGAGTGTCCGGCGGACGCGATCATCTGCCGCTCGGTGGAGCTGCCCTCGAGCAACGCGACGAGAACGGACGTTCTGTGCACCGCGGTGCCGCGCACGATCGTGGACCGCCTGCTGACGGCGTGCCGGGCGGCGAAGCTTGAGCTGGTGGGCATTCACGACGAGTTTACGACGCTGCTGCGTGCGTTCGCGGCGGCGTCGCCGGCCGTGGACGACTCGGGCGTCACGACGGTGTACCTGGACATCGGGGCCGCGGCGACGGAGGTCGTGATCGCGCACGGGAAGCAGCTGGCGTTCGCGCGGACGATCGGCGTGGGTGGCCTGCTGCTCGATGATTACGCGGGCGCGAGCCTGGGCTACGACGCGGCGGGGGCGCACAACGCGCGCCTGGAGGTTGACGCGGCGGAGGCGTCGGGAGGCGCGATCGTGACGGAGCTGAGGAGCCCGGACCTTTCCGAGCCGATCGCGATGCTCTGCGAGGAAGTGCGGTTGTGCCTGCGGTACCACGAGACGTTGTTCCCGTCGCGGAACGTCGATCGGGTGGTGCTGACGGGCGGGGAGTCTCGCTGCCGGGCGTTGTGTCTTCGGATCGCGCGTCGCCTGCGATTGCCGGCGCAGCTGGGCGACGCGTTGGCGTTGGTGACTCGGACGGGGACGGAGCCGGCGATGGGAGTGGACCTCTCCAAGCCGCAGCCGGGCTGGAGCGTGGTGCTTGGGGTGTGTCTGTCGCCGACGGACTTGTGATCGGTGGACGAAGGAGCAAGGACGATGAACAACCCGTTCAAGAAGTCGGCGTCGGGATCGGGGAGCGCCGGGGGGAGCTTTCTCCCGGGCGACTATGTGGCCAAGAAGGCCGAGACGCGCGCCAGCCTGATCGGCCTGTCGCTCTTCGGCGTGGTGATGCTGGGCGTCGTCGGGGCGTTCTTCATGAGCAACCGGCGCTGGTCAAACATCCGGCGGGAGCGCGAGCTGATCAACACGCACTATTCGCAGGAAGCGCAGAAGATCGAGCAGCTCAAGCAGCTCGAGGCCCAGCGATCGCAGATGATGGACAAGGCGGGCGTGGTGGCGGCCCTGATCGAGAAGGTGCCGCGTTCCATCCTGCTGGCGGAACTGACGCAGCGGATGCCCAAGGACGTGACGCTGCTGGACCTGGAACTCAAGAGCAAGCGGCTGGACAAGGAGAAATCGGCGAGCGACTCGGCGGTGGGCAAGGCCGCGGCGTCGAAGGTGAAGAACCTGTCGAGCACGACGAAGCCTGACGCCAAGAAGCCCGATCCCAAGGCCAAGGGGAAGGCCGACCCCAAGGCCAAGGGCAAGGATAGCGTCGAGGAAGAGGCGCCCAAGATCGTCGCGCCGAAATTCGAGTTCACCCTGACGCTGGGGGGCGTGGCCTCGGCGAACAACGACATCGCGACGTACCTGGGCAACCTGCAGGCGTGCCCGCTCTTCGGGAGCGTCGAGCTGCAGTACATCAAGGAATCGATGATGAACGATCTCTCGCTTCGCAAGTTCGAGATCACCGCGAAGCTGAGGCCCGAGGCCGACTGGATCGACGTGCTCAGCCCCGAGGATCGCGAGAAGGTGCTGGCGTCGCGCCGGCGCGACCCGTTCAAGGCCGGTGCCGGCGCCGTGAGCGGCCTGGAGAAGGAGGGCAAGGAATGAAGCTCAGCGCCCGGATGGTCGTGCTGATGGTGCTCTTGCTGGCGGTCCCGCTCTCGAGCTACTGGCTGGTGTTCCGCCCGCGGGACTCGCGCATGGAGGCGGCGCGGGGCGAGATCGATCACATGAGGTCGATGCTGGACAAGCTGCGTCAGGAGACGGCGCGGAACGACGATCTGGTGCGCGCCAACGCCCAGATCAAGCAGAGCGTCGAAGCGATCGAGGCGCGGCTTCCGAACAACAAGGAAGTGGACGCGATCGTTCGCCAGGTGTCCGACCTGGCGGTGCAGGCGGGGTTGGAGTCCCCGGCGGTGAAGTCGCTGAAGCCCGTGCCCGCCGCGCTGTTCATGGAGCAGCCGATGGAGTTGTCGCTCGAGGGCGACTTCCGCGGCTTCTACGACTTCCTGATCAAGCTGGAGCAGTTGCCGCGCATCACCCGGATCTGCGACATGAAGATCAAGCGGAAGGACGACGGCGACGGGCGGATCAAGGCGGAGTTCACGCTGAGCATTTACTTCCAGGAAGGCAAGGGGAGCAAGTCATGAACGACCGAACCGGACCGGGCGCCGAGGGCGCTGATCGCACCCAGGCCTCCTCGTTCCTGAGCGACATCCGCGGCGGAGGCGCCGGCGGCGAAGAGAGCGCGGCTCCGAAGAAGCGATCGAAGTCTTCGGGCTCGACGGCGCTGGTGTTCACGGGAGTATTGGCGGGCGCGGGCGTGCTGGTCGCGATGCGCTTCTTCGGGCTCGGGCCCGTGGCGGCGTCGGCGAAGGTCGACGTTGAGTACCAGGCGCCGGCGAACTCCAAGGCGCTCCAGGCCGATCACGAGCGCGTGCTGTCGACGCTGGAGCGGAGCGTGGCGGCGGTGCAGGCGCAGACGCCCTCCGACAAGCTGCAGAAGAACCCGTTCCAATTGGTGAGCGCCCAGCCCGCGGCGGCGGACGCGCCGGTCGACGACGGGAAGAAGGCGGCGGAGCTGGCGGCGCGCCAGAAGGCGGAGCGACGCGCGAAGATCGAGTCGACGCTCTCGCAGCTCAGGGTGTACAGCGTGGTCGGAGGGCGCGTGCCCGTGGCGCGACTCGGCGACCAGACGGTCAAGGTCGGCGACGTGGTTTCTGACTTGTTCACGGTGACGGCGATCGGCGGGCGCAGTGTGGCGCTCACGGTCGACGGCGAGACCTTCAACCTCACCATCGACGAGGGAGAGGGCTCGACGAAAGGCAAGAGGGGCGGCAAGTGAAGAACAAGGGCGGCGGAGGCGCGGGCAAGCACCGGATCGATGACATCCTGAACGAACTCGGGATGAACCCCGACGCCGCGCGCGCCAAGCGCGCCGCCACGCCGTCGACGAGCGAGGAGGGAAAGACCAGCGCGAGCCCGTTGCCCGCGGCGCCGTCGCACCAGGCCGTGATGGCGCTGCCGGACCTTCGCGCGATCGACCAGAAGGGCAAGGTGTTCGCGGATTTCTACATGCCCGAGCCGTCGGAGCGCGAGGGAAACACGCTGGCGAGGCTCGAACAGCTGGTCGTCGAGCGGAGCATTCTGCCGGGCGACAAGGTGACGATCGCGGCGAACGTGATGAAGCAGTCGCCGGGCCGCCGCCTGGTCGACGTGCTGAGTGAGCAGGGCGCCGACGACGCGCTGCTCCAGCAGGCGGTGGCGGACGCGTGCGGGATCGCGTTCGAGCGTGTCGACCTGGAGAAGGGGCTCGACGGCGGGTTCGACGGGAAGGCGCTGCAGCGCCTCACGCCCGAATATTGCAAGGAAGCGATGATCGTGCCCCTTCGCCAGGAGGGGCAGCGGGTCGTGATCGGCGCGGCCAGGCACGACGAGATCGTGCTGCGCCTCGACGACATCGCGCAGAAGCTGGGCGTGAAGGGCGTCAAGGTCGTGCTCGCGCCGGCCTTTGATATCCGCGCGGCGATCGAGGTCGTGGGCGGAACCGGGGCGGCGCAGGAGCAGGGTGTCGACCTCACGGAGATTCTTTCCGAGGTCGATGAGGGCGACGTCCAGGTCGAGAAGAACAAATCCGAGCAGGTGGACCTGGAGAAGGAGGCCGCCGAGAGCCCGGTCATCAGGTACGTGAACTACATCATCCAGACGGCGGTGAAGGAGGGCGCCTCGGACATCCACATCGAGCCCGGCGAGAAGAAGCTGAAGGTGCGGTTCCGCATCGACGGCGAGCTGTTCGAGATGATGAACCCGCCGGCGTCGATGGCGGCGGCGATCACCAGCCGCCTCAAGATCATGGCCAACCTCGACATTTCCGAGCGCCGTCTGCCCCAGGACGGGCGCATCCGGTGCACCGTGCAGGGGCGCAAGCTCGACCTGCGCATGTCCACGCTCCCGAACACCTACGGCGAGAAGACGGTCATGCGTATTCTCGACCAGAAGTCGATCAGCGTCAGCCTCGACCAGCTCGGCTTCGACGAGGACGCGCTCCAGATCTGGAAGAAGCAGATCGACGCGCCGCACGGCATCATCCTGGTCACCGGGCCGACCGGCTCGGGCAAAACGACCACGCTCTACGCGTCGCTCCGCCAGCTCGACAAGAACTCGATGAACATCTCCACGGTCGAGGACCCGGTCGAGTATCACCTCGACGGGATCACCCAGACGCAGATGCACGACAAGATCGGCATGAGCTTCTCGGCGGCGCTCCGCGCGCTGCTCCGTCAGGACCCGGACGTGATCATGCTGGGCGAGATCCGCGACATGGAGACGGCCCACATCGCCGTCCAGGCGGCTCTCACCGGTCACCTTGTTCTTTCCACGCTCCACACCAACGACGCGCCGAGCTCGATCACCCGGCTGGTGAATATCGGGCTCGAACCGTTCCTGGTGGGCGCGGCGGTGAACGCGGTGCTGGCGCAGCGACTGATCCGTCGCCTGTGCGTGCACTGCAAGGCCAAGGAGACGCCCTCGGCGGACATGACGGAGTTCCTGGAGATGCAGGGGATGGACACCGGCGAGATGTGGGTGTCCAAGGGGTGCGACAAGTGCCGCAAGACGGGGTATTCCGGTCGCGTCGGCATCTATGAGCTCCTGGTGGTGGATGATCAGCTTCGCGACATCATCGCGCGGAATCCGAACGTGGCCGAGTTCCGGCGCCTGTGCCTGGAACGCGGCATGGTGAGCCTGCGGAACGACGGGATGCGCAAGGTGAAAAAGGGCCTGACGACGGTTCAGGAAGTCATCCGCGTGACTGAGGCGCACTGAGCGTGGCAGCCGTCATTCCCGTCGAGACTTCGCGCGTGGCGTGGGCCAAAGCCGCCGGAGCGACGTGGTGAGTTGCATCGCCAGCTTGTCTCGTTGTGTCTCGAACGCCCACCGCTGCGCGTGGAGCAGGTTGTCCCTTTCTGCCAGCGCGAAGTCGAGCAGCTCCAGATCCGACCGTGCGCTTGTGGCTTGTTCCATGCGGCGTAGCCTGTCTGCGTAGTAATCCAGATGTCGATCCTGCGCCTTGATCCTCGTTCTTAGGGGAAAGCGATCGAGGGCGTATTGTCGGATCGATTCCAGCAGGCGGAAACGCGGCGCGGACTCCGCGTTGTCGCAGACCACCAGTGATTTGGTGACCAGCCGATCCAGGAGATCGATGGTTCTGTACTGATCGCTCGGCGAGAACACGACATTCACCGCCGCGTCGAGGTCCCAACCGCCTGAAAACGCGCACAGCAAATTCATCATCTCAAGCTCATCGTTGGAGAGGAGTCCGAAGCTCCAATCCATCGCCGCGCGGAGTGTGCGGTGGCGCTCAAGCGCACCGGGCGTCTGCTGAATCAAGAGGTCGAGCATGTGGTCCAGATGGGCACTGATCTGCAGAGGGGACAGAAGTCGGGTTCGGGCGGCTGCCAACTCGATGGCGAGCGGCATGCCGTCCAGCCTGCGGCAGATGTTCGCGACGGCACGGGCGTTCTGGTCGTTGAGCTCGAATCTTGGATTCGCGAGCTTCGCGCGTTGCAGAAAGAGGCGCACGGAATCGTACTGTCCCACTTCAGATGCGTCGTCGGGTTCGTCCACTCCCGGGACTGCCAACGACCTCACGACGACCTGCGTTTCACCCGAAAGCTCAAGCGGTATCTGACTTGTGATCAGGAATGAGACCTTGCCGTGCGTGCGGAGGAGAGTCTCCACTATCGGACGGCACGCTGAGACAACATGTTCGCAGTTGTCGAGAACGAAGAGGACACGCCCTTTTTCCAGGTGTGGTGACAGTTCTTCGGAGATCGATGAAGGAGGTCGTCCACGGGGCGCCAAGCAGCTGGCCATGGTTGAATCAACCATCGCAGGATCCGTCACGCCGGCTAACGGAACAAAGAAGACGCCGCCGGAAAACGTGCCCAGCGATATCCGGGCCGCCTCGATGGCCAACCTGGTTTTTCCGCAACCGCCCGCTCCCGTGAGCGTGAGAACCCGCGACTGCTCGATGAGTGCTTGTATAGCGGTCAGGTCATGATCTCGGCCGAGGAACGCACCGAGCGGAATCGGGAGGTTGTTCGAGGTGTCCAGCTGCGCCCGTGTGGGGCGGACGACGGTATTCGCCGCGAGCGCCGCCTCGAGGGCTTCGCGGATTTCCGTGAGCCTCATGCTGCGATCGAGCACGTCGCGGGCGAGGCATCGACGAAGACTCTCCACGATGCTACGGGGCACCGCGCTGGGGATGAGGCGCCAGTCGGGATCATCCTCAACGACGGCACGGGCAAGTTCAAGCTTGGTATTGCCTCGAAAGGCGCGCGATCCGGTCAAGCACTCGTACACAATACAACCGAAACTAAAAACATCGGTTCGTTGGTCGATGGGCTTCTCCAGAACCTGCTCGGGGCTCATGTAGCCCGGTGTCCCGCCTTGCATCATGTGGGAGACAACGCTTGGGAGATGGCTGGTGGTCGTTGCATCACCGAGCCCCGGTCTCTGTTGTTCAAATGCCACGGCCAGGCCGAAGTCGAGAATCTTGACTTGGTCCATGTCTCCAATCTGGATGTTCGCTGGTTTGAGATCGCGATGTATGACCCCGCGGTTGTGGACAAGCTCCATCGCGCGGGCGATGATCGCGGTCAGTTGGAGCGCGCGGACATACTGCAGCGGGCCGTCGGCTAATACCTCGCGTAGGGAGCGGCCCTCGACATACTCCATGACGAGAAACACTTCTCCGGACTCCAGGATCTCAAGACCGTGGATTTGAGCGATGTTGGGATGATTGAAGGACGCGAGTATCTCCGCCTCTCGACGCAGGCGCCGCTGGCGATCCATGTCCCAGGAAGCCTCTTGTGCAACGGCCTTGATTGCGACTTCACGCTTTAGCTTATGATCGAAGCCGAGAAAGACCTCTCCCATACCGCCCTGACCAATCCGGCGCCTCACGGCATATGGCCCGATTCGTGGCGGAAACGCTGCGTTATCAGGATCGTGCTGATCGCGCTTCGACATCGAGTTGAGTATAGCAACCGCGCGTCCGAGAACTCTGGACTCCCTCGACATAGCACTTCCGGCGCATGCATCAGGGGTTGCCAGCATGGGTTGTCCGGTTATGACATTGCGTGCGGAACTGTGGCTGGCTAACGGAAATTTTCGATGATTCGACGGATTGAATCTGTGCTATCGAGTGATTGTTTCGGAGCTTTGACCGGGGCCGCGATGGTGCGGCGGAGGGAGGCTCTGATGCGACTTTCCACCCGGATCGCGGCGATGGCGGTGCTGGCGGTGTGCGGCGCGGCGATGGGGCAGGTGAGCCTGGCGGGCTTCGCGGGCATCGCCAAGGCACAGCCTAAGGCGTTCAGGGAGTGGAAGGCCTGGGCCGACTCTGGCAGCGGGAGTACCACGTTCACGCTTCCCAATGGCCGAGTGATCTCGCGCAGCGTCGGCATCTCGTCGGACGACGGCGCCACCGTGCGTGCCGCGACCCTCATCGGCCCCAACGGCAAGGCAGCCACCAGCACCGGCACTTGGACGCGCGACGGAAGCACCCTGCATCATGAGGGCGCCACCATGCTCCCCAACGGCAAGGCTGTCTCGCGCGAGTCGAGCACGACGGTGCAGGACGGCGTGGTGGTGCGAAAGGGCAGCGTGACCGGTCCGAGAGGAAGGGCGATGACGAGCACCGACACATGGATGCGCGACGGGAACGCCGTCAAGCACCGGGGCGCGACGACGCTCCCGGACGGACAGGTTGTGTCGCGCGAGTCGTCGCGGCGGATCTCGCTCGAGTCCACCTCGGGCGAGGTCAGGCCGCAGAGAGTGTCGGTGAACGAGGTCGGGGGGCTGGCCGCGCCCGCGCTGGAGCGAGATCCGATGGCGGGAGGGCCCGCGCCTCTGGGCGTCAAGGGCAAGGAGGGCAAGGCGCGTTCCGCCGTTCCGACCAAGGCAAAGGCGAAGGCAAAGAAGGCGGGCCAGTAGCGGAGATTGAGCGGCCCGCGTCGTTCGGGCGGGTCGATGTGTAAGCGTCGGGCGCGCCTTGGTATCATCCGGCTTTCCGCACGTTGGAGGCCGCGATGACCCAGAACGCGATCGAGTCCACGCTCCAGGAGAACCGAACGTTTTCTCCGCCCCCCGCGTCTGAGCTTGGCTTTCCGAAGTGGCATATCGATTCGCTGGACGAGTACCGGACGCTCCACGCCAAGTCGATCCGCGACCCGGATGATTTTTGGCGCCAAGAGGCCCATCGCCTCGACTGGTTCCGACCGTTCGACGCGGTGCTCGAATGGCACCCGCCCGACGCGCGGTGGTTTGTTGGAGGGACGCTGAACGCCTGCTACAACTGCGTCGATCGCCATGTTCAGAACGGCCACGGCGAGGAGGCGGCGATCGTGTGGGAGGGCGAGCCGCTCGGGCCGCGCACCAGCCATGCGGCGGCCGGTTCGAACTACGCGCGCGAGCCGGAGATCCGGGTGCTTACGTACCGCGAGCTGCAGCGTGAGGTGTCGCGGTTCGGGAACGTGCTCAAGGCCCTTGGCGTGAAAAAGGGCGATGTTGTCACGATCTACATGCCGATGGTCCCGGAGCTCGCGATCGCGATGCTCGCCTGCGCCCGCATCGGGGCGGCCCACAGCGTGATCTTCGGCGGCTTCGCGCCGTCCGCGATCAGCGAGCGCGTGATGGACGCCAAGTGCCGCGTGATCGTGACGGCCGACGGCGGATATCGTCGCGGCGACGTCGTGAGGCTCCAGGACAACGTGGAGGAGGCGGTCGGTCACCTGGCGAACCACGGGCACATCGTGAACCACGTCGTCGTGCTCCGCCGCACCGGGCACGTGCCGCCCAGCCAGCGGTTCGCCGACGGCCATCGCCAGGGATCAACGACGTGGCACTGGTGGCAGGATCAGGTCGCCAAGGCATCCGACGCCTGCCCGTGCGCCGAGATGGACAGCGAGGACATGCTGTTCCTTCTTTACACCTCGGGCTCGACCGGGAAGCCCAAGGGCATCATCCACACAACGGCGGGCTACCTCGCGTTCGTGCAGATGACCGCACGCCTCACCTTCAATCTCATCCCCGACTCGGGCCAGCTCTTCTGGTGCAGCGCCGATATCGGCTGGGTCACCGGGCACAGCTACGTGCTCTACGGCATCCTGATGAACCGCATCCCCACGCTCATGTATGAGGGCGCGCCCAACTTCCCCACGCTCGAGGGCGGCAAGGGCGATCGCTTCTGGGACATCATCGCGCGACACCGCGTCACGCACTTCTACACCGCGCCCACCGCCATCCGCACCTTCATGAAGTGGGGCGATGATCTCCCCGCCCGCCACGACATGTCCAGCCTGAAGGTCCTTGGAACCGTGGGCGAGCCCATCAACCCCGAGGCGTGGATCTGGTATCACAAGGTCATCGGCAAGGAGCGCTGCCCGATCGTGGATACGTACTGGCAGACCGAGACCGGCGGGCACATCGGCACGCCGCTCCCCGGCGCGATCCCGACCAAGCCCGGCTCGTGCACGCTCCCCATGCTGGGGATCGACGCCGCGATCGTCAACGAGCAGGGTCAGGAGCTCGGGCCCAATCAGGGCGGCCTGTTCGTCATCCGCAAGCCCTGGCCGGGAATGTTACGAGGCGTCTACGGCAACCGCGAGCGCTTTATTAGTAACTACTGGGGGCGCGTGAAGGACGCGAGGACGGGCGAGCCGTGCTACTTCTCCGCCGACGGGGCGCGCCGCGACGCCGACGGCTACTTCTGGATCCAGGGGCGCATCGACGACGTGATCAAGGTCTCGGGGCACCTCCTTGGAACCATGGAGGTCGAGAGCGCGCTGGTCAGCCATCCCGCGGTGGCCGAGGCGGCGGTCGTGGGCGTGCCGCATGAGATCAAGGGTAATTCGATCTGCGCGTTCGTGACCCTGCGGCCGCACTGGCTGATCTCGCACAAGCGCGAGCCCGATCAATCGCTGAAGAACGAGCTGATCGCGCACGTGGCCCACGAGGTCGGCGCGCTGGCCAAGCCCGACCAGATCCGGTTCGCCGAGGGACTGCCCAAGACGCGCTCGGGCAAGATCATGCGGCGTCTGCTGCGCGACGTCGCCTCGGGCGTGGAGAAGATCACCCAGGACACAACAACGCTGGAAGATTTCAGCGTGGTCGCGAAGCTCAGGGCTGATGAGGAGTAAAATCTCTGGAATTAGGTAGAACCCCCAGTTGACAGACCCCCCCCCTGTGGCATTATGCTCGCAACGTTCTCGGTCTGATCCGATTCAACTTTGAAAGGAGCAGGTCATGGCGTTCACGATCATCGCGGCGTTGCTGGCGGGTCTGACTTCGGTGGCGACGCCGCCGGGGGAAGAGAGATCAACGGGATCGCCAGGTGCTTCCGAGCCACCGACGGTGCTTCTCGCACATTCATTCAATGGTCAGTCTTGGCGATGAGGTCGCCCCGGACGAGGTCGTGGGAAGCCTCATGGCCGAAGAAGCTGAATTTGGCTTGCCAACCCGGCTTGACGATGGGATCCCGAATTACAAGTGCCACGATTATACGAACGGATGCCCAGCTGGCGCCAGCTACATCGACAACGACGGGAATATTCAGGGCTGCAGTGCCGGCTGTACAGGCGAATGCACATATTGTTCAGGTGGCGCCGTCGGCGTGGTCATTTGCAAGAAATCTGCCAATGATTCGTGTGTCTTGGTGGGCGATGATAGATCAGAATCTTGTGGCTTTGAAGCGCCTGGTCGCTGTATTTCGGCGATAGGCGTTGGTGGGGGCGACAATCATGGGTGCGTGTGCGTCCGGCGAGGGCCCAACACACCGACTAGTTGCTCATTCAAGCCGTGCGAGATTCCATTTTAGCAAGCACTCGGACAGGTCTCGGCAAGACTGGAGGTAGGGATGCGGGGAATCACATGGGTGTTTTCGGCATTCATGGCATGCATAAGCGACACCGCCTCTATGGCGAGCGATCCAAAGGTGTCCGGCCGGGATGAGCAAGCCGTTGAGTCAATTGTTGAGTGCATTCGTGCGTATGAATCAACGCTTTCGTGTATGCAGTGGTACCAATCGGTCTTCGTACCTCCCATGTCTGGCGGCTTGGGGGCGTCGTGGTCGGTGATGCAGGAGGGCCATTGGTTCGTTGACGATGCGGGGGTGTGCGGGTTATCGCATCGCTACCACGCGGTATCGGATCACGGGAAGAGGAGGCAGGACTTTCAGGCCACATACCTGAATGTCGGGGAAACACGCTTCACAGTCGACGTTGATCGCAAGGCGGGAATGCTAGCTCCTGCGGATGGCTTTTTGCAATCGGCCACGGGACCGCGGATGATTCTGGGTGACAATCTGGACCTCGAGTCCAATCTGTGTTCTCGCCGCCTGGTCGCGATCCTTGAACACGCGAAAGCTCGCGAGTATCTGAGACCAACCGAGGGCGAGCCTTGGCCCGGCGTCAGGGCGATCCAGATCTCAGAAGGATATCGGGCGGATATCGAAGTCCGCCTCGATCCGGCGGAAGGCATGGCCGTGCGTCTCATCCGCATGATCGACACTGGGGTGGGGCGACCCGCGGACACCGTTGTGGTGCTGTCGTACCAACGGATTGACGAGATCAGCGTGCCCAAATCAATGCTGTATGTACTGCGCTATATGGATCATGTTGACGACCTAGAACATCCAGTGTCGGACGCTCAAGCGGCGGATTTGGCCGCCGCGCGGTCGATGATCGGACTGCCAGACGAGTATTCGGGTCCGATGACCTCAAGGTGGATTGCCGCGGCAACGTCGATCGACGTACTCGACCGGGAGACCCGCAAGGTTGAGGGTCCTATCGCCTGTTTTCGAAAGGGAAGCGCACAGTCGGGCGCGTCGTGCCCACAGATCGCGATCATCAGCAATGTACGATTTGAGCCGCCTAGTCTGGACGAGTGGCTCAAGGCATATCAGGCTCCCGTGATTACGGTCAACGCGTACGCTGGCAGCAAGCGACTCGCGCCCGGAGCGGGTGTTGAAGTGTTCCGGCGGCTTGTTCGTGATTCGACGGCCGTGAAGTAACCGACGTTGTTGTTCGATCTTCAATGGGTCAGCGTCGAAGGGGGTTCGATGAACACTCCAAAGAGATGGACGGCGCTTCTTGGTGTGTGCGCGGCAGTGCTCGTCGGGTTCCTGTGTGGTCAGGTGCAAGCACAGACCACGGAGGCAACCGAACCGCCGAAGGACGAGGCACCAAACGAGTTGAAATCGCTGCGGGTGGTTCATGCCGATCCGGAGTTTGTCGGCACGGTCAAGGAGAAGGATCCTGTCGTGCGTCGCGTAGCGTTCTTCAACACTACAAAATCGCCGGTGACGTTGGAAGTCATATCCAAGAGTTGCAGTTGCCTCACCACGGAATTCACTCGCCCGACGGTTCAGCCGGGCGAGACCACGACCCTCACGATCGTCGCAACATCGATCCCGAGCACCGATTCTTGGGCGTTTCAGGTGACGTTCAAAGCGATGTGGGATGAAGAGGGCCAGCGAAATGAAGAGCGCGGCCAGGTTCTGATGCGATATCGGTGCGATGCCCTCTTCTCGGTCATGCCGGAGCTCGCGGTAGTGACGAAGGTGGTCGGTGACGACGGTTGGATCGATTTGAGCATCATCGGTGAATCAGAGACCGATCAGCTCCCGGCGTTTGATACGCCGATTGCCACCGTCGAGGGGTGGAAAGTGGAGAGCATCGGGCCCGTTGAAGGCGCGCCCAACGTGTTCGCATTCCGCGCGCACGGGCCGATCTCAAAGATCGGTCGAAGCACCGGTGAGATTCGTTGGATGGCCAAGGGCGCCGATAGCCAGCCCATGAAACGCACGCCGCTCATATTGACTGGCATCTGGCCCCTGCGTTCCATGCCCGGCGGGGCGGTGTTCGTGCCGCACGTCGCGGGCGAATCCATGACCAAGGCCGTGAGACTCATCGAGCGAGCGGGCGTCAAGGCCAAGGCCTGGTCCGTCTCGTTGGTCGAGGAGAGCGAGTGGGTCACCACCACGCTCGACGCCGAGGGCGTCAAGGTCACGCTCCGCGCCGGCGAAAAGCGCCCCGAATTCGGCTCGGCCCGCGCCCGCGTGCTCGACGCCGAGGGCAAGGCCCTGCTCGAATTCCCCGTCGCGTGGTGGACGACGCCTACTTCCCTGCCTCGATGAACACGTCCAGCGCCTGCCCCGGCACGATCGTCACCGCCCGCGTCCCCGCCGCTTCCGACGCCTGTCCCGCCGCGTCCCCATCGCCCGCCGCCTCGATGTCGTACAGCACGTCAACCACGCGCGTGTCCACGCGTTCGACCGTGGTGCCGAACAGGTCGGACTTCGGACGTGCGTAGGGCTCGATCCGCACGAACCGCAGGTTGAACGTGCGTTGCTCGGCGCCGCGTGTCCGCGCCACCGCCCTGGACGCCGCGCTCACCAGCGCCAGGTCCTCCTCGTCCACCTGCGCTCGCACACGCAGATGGTCGAGGTCGCCCAGGATCAGCGACGCCTGCTTGGGGTCGGCGGGGGCGAACTCGCCCGGCTCGATCGAGCGCCGCAGCACCACCGCGTCGCGCGGCGCGCGAACCGACAGACGATCGAGCAGGAGTTCCAGGGCCGCCACCTCCGCCTTGTACTTGGCCAGCTGCGCCTCGGCGACGACGCGATCGGGCTCCCACCCGCCGGCCTTGGCTTTGTCCAGTTCCGCCTCGGCCCTGGCGAGTTCCGAGCGGGCCACCTGGGCCGCGAATCGCTGGGCCGACAGCTCGCGTGCGTTGGCGGCCTTGCCCTCCGCCGCCGCCTCGTTCATCCTCAGAAGCTCCTCGCGATCGGCCAGGATCGTGCGTGCCGCGGCGACGGCGGCCTCGAGCGGAGGAAGGTCTTCCTTCCGCGGGAGCGCGTGCCATCGCGAGATTTCCGCCTCGCCGACGGGCACCTCGGCTCGCGCCCGCGTCAGCTGCGATTCGATCGTGCGCGAATCGAGCTTGAACAGCACCTGCCCTTTTTTCACGTGGTCGCCGACGTCTACCCCGACCTCGACGACCAGCCCCGGCTCCGGCGCGACGATGTCGATCGAGCGCGAGGCCGGCTCCACGATCCCCAGCGCCGCCACGCCCCGCTCGAAGGGGTTGACGGACGCCGGCCGCGCCAGGGGCAGGTCGGGCGGGTTCTCGCGCGAGTGCCGCACCGCCAGATAGCCGACGCCGAGCCCGACAATCGCGAGCAGGATGCTGAGCCAACGCACCAAGGTGAGTCTCCCTGCGGCGCCGCGCGCCGGTGAAGATCGCTACGAGGCAAACACGCGCGCGGGTTCGACCGCGATCACGCGCCGGATGGAGAGCAGGCTGGCGCCGAGAATTACCAGCAGCGTGGCGGCCAGCGAGATCGCCATGAGCTGCCACGGGTAGAGCACCGAGAGCTCGCTCGAGAGCTTCTTCGAGATGATCGAGAAGAACCCGGCGAGCCCCACGCCGATCGAATAGCCGATCACGCCCACGATCATCGCCTGCGTGATCACCATGCCCACGAGCGTGGGCGTGCGGGCGCCGAGCGCCTTGAGCACGGCGAAGTAGCGGAGGTTCTCGAGCGTGAACTGGAGGAACACCGACGCGGACAGGAACAGCCCGACGAGGAATCCCAGCGAGATCGTGATGCCGAAGTTCACGCCGATGCCCGTCGCGACGATGATGAAGCGCGACGAGACGAGGCGGAACTCATCGGGCGTGTACGCCACCAGGTCGCCCAGGGCCGCGATGTCGCGCTGCAGCCGCTTGACGTCCACGCCGGTCTTGGCCTTGACAAGGATGTACGAGATCGCGTTGCGCCCGACGGGCGTGAAGCGTACCGCGTTGTCGAAGGTCGTGTAGACCATCGCGTTGGACTCAAATCCCCGGGCGGCCTCGCAGAAACCGACGACCACCGCGCGATGATCGTTGATCTTCAGCGTGTCCCCGATCCTGGGGTTGCCGACCATCGCGCGCGAGCGCTCCTCAACGATGATCGCGTCCGGAGCGCGCAGGTCTTCCACCCGTCCGCCCGTGATCACCGCCGGGCGCCCGACCAGCGTGGAGCGCCCCACGCCGAGAATCTGCACTTTCTTGAACGTGCCGTCGGGGAGCTCGATGACGGCCCAGTTGTTGAAGAACGGCTCGGCCCACTCGACGCCCGCGACCGAGCGGATCCGCGCCAGCTTCTGATCCGAGAGCGAGCGATACTCCGCGACCCACGTCGTGCTGGGGTCCATGACCCACAGGTCGGGCTGGTGGATGTTCTGCAGGGGGCCGGTGCCCTGCTTGAGCAGGCCGAGAAAGATCGCGCCCTGCTGGTTCATGAGGAGCGACGCGAACGCGAGCCCGAGAACGAGTGTGATGTACTTGGTTCTGTCGCCAAGGAGCATCTGGAGCGCGACGCGCAGCATCAGGGCGGATGGTAGGGGGAGACGAAGGCACTCCGCACGATGGAAAGAGGAGTTGGCGGAGTGGTGAAGTGGTCAGGTGACCGAACACGTGGCCGCGCTCCGCCCGCCCGACCTGCCGCGCGAGCCACGGCTCGGAACTCGAGGGCCCGCCCGTCGAGAACGGGAAAAAGCGCTGTCCCCGAGCGCGGGGCGGCGCACCACGGCGTCGTGGGCCGGTGCCGTCTTAGCAGCCTTCCTCGAAGTGCTCCGCGAACGCGTCGAAGTCATCGCCGTTGACGAACCCGTCGTGGTTGAAATCCGCGGCGGTATTCGCGGACTCAAAGTAGGAGGCGAAGAGGTCGTAGTCGTCGCCATTGACGAAGCCGTCGTGGTTGAGGTCGGCGGGGGCGCGGAGGACAAGCAACCCGCTCGGGGCGCCCGTGCCGCCCTCGCCCGGAGCCGCGAAGGTTCCGATGAGCGCGCCGGTGAACGCGTTGAACTCCTGGACGTTGTTCGACAGGCTGCCCGAAACCAGCAGAGTGCCCCAGGGCGTGAAGGCCAGGTCGAGGGGGTCGTTGAGCCCGCCGATGGCGAAGATGTCGATGAAGGCGCCGGTGTGCCCGTCGTACCGCCGGATGCAGTCGTCGGTGGAAGCGCAGGTGATATAGAGATTCCCGTCGGGCCCGAAGCACAGGCCGCGGGGGCGCTTCGGCGAATCGGCCTGCTGCCCCTTGACAAAGAGCCCGAGGTATTGGCCTGTTTGCCCGTTGTAGAGCTGGACGTCCTGGCAGGTGTTGCAGACGTAATAGAGGTTTCCATCAGGGCCGAAGGTGATGCCGCCCGGAACGGGGGCGGCGACAAGCACGAAGTAATCGATGAACGCGCCGGTGCCGCCGTTGAAGCGCAGAACCTTGGGCGTGCCCTGGCCGACGGACGTGACATACAGGTTCCCGTCCGGTCCGAAGCACAGGCCCTGCGGGTCGTTGAGGCCCGCGCTGGCGGGAGATACAAAGACTCCCATCGGGGCCAGCGAGCGACCATCGAAGCGGTAGATGGCGTCGGTGTCGGTGTCGCTGACGTAGATGTTGCCGTCGGGGCCGTAGGTCATGTAGCAGTTGCCGCCGAACGACGGCGACACGACATGATCGAATGTCCCGTCGGCGTTGAACGCCAGCAGATTGTCGCTGGCGTTGCTCGCGACCACGACCTGATGGCACGACTGGGCCATCGCACTTGGAGCCAGGCCCGCCGCGAGCACGACCGAGAGCGCCCCGAAGCGCGCACGAATATTCGCGTTCATCATTGCTCCTCTCTTGCCGGCGATGAACGATGCCGACCCTTGAAGATACCCCCACGGCCCCGAAACACCAAGCGATTCGGGATGTGCTTGGTATCCGGTGGGGCACAAATCGCTCGGATTGAGGCAAAGGAGCCATCGCGTTCAGACGTGCGGTGGTCCCGGGCGGGCCTGTCGGCCGGCTTGGCCGCCTGACGATGACAACGGCGCACGAGGAAGATCCCCGAGCGCGGTCGGTGTGGCATGGTGTTGAGTCGATCAGGCCGCGATCGTGGCCGACCATGTGCCGAGCCCGAGGTCGTGCCTGAAAGCGATGAGGTCCGCCCCGCTCCGAGCGAAGAGCACCATGAGGTTTCGGGACGACGCAGCGCCCATGGGCATGGAGAGGTCGGCCGACGATGCCGCGCTGCTCGACACGTTGGTGTCGTACCAGAACACGTTCGGCGTCCAGCGGAGCATCAGCGCGTCTCCCGAGGCGTCGATCGCAAAGACGTTGATCCCGCCGTCGTCACTGGTGGTGACCTCGACGGCATGGGCGATCACGGGCGCAGCGGCCGCGACCGTGAGGTCGGCGACGCGCCAGCGGTTGGGATCGTCCGGCAATCCCGGCGCCCACCAGTAGGTTGATACGTGCCCCGCGTCGGTCATGCCGACGATGTTCATGCCGCCCCAGGCGGTGACGAAGGCGTCGAGCTGCCCGCTGAAGGTCGGGCCGTCGAACGACGTGGTCATGTTGACGTACTGCCAACTGTCGAGTCCCGGCGCCCACCAGTAGACGACGACTTGGCCGGAGTCGTTGAGGCCGGCGAGGTTCAGGCCGTCCCACCCGCTGACGTACCCGGTGAGGCCGCGCGAGAGTGTGGGCCCGCCGACGAGGAGCGTGAGGTCGGAGTGCTGCCAGGATGTGAGTCCGGGCGCCCACCAGTAGTTGACGGCGTGCCCCTGGGCGTCGAGGCCGCCGATGTGGATGGAGCCCCAGCTTGGCGAGTAGAACGTGAGGTCACCGGTCATTCCATCGGCGTCGATCTCGGCGGTCAGGTTCCGGGCCGACCACGCCGCGTTGGCGGGGGAGCCCGAGATGAGCCAGACGCGACGGGTGGTATCGGTGACCGCCAGGTGCACCGTGCCGTCGGAGGTCGTGAACGGGGTCATGTCGTGGACCTTGGCGCGGAAGTTGGCGATCGCGGCGATGTCCTGGACCTGCTGGTCGCCCACGGACTGGCCGGTGATGATCGCCCTGGGCTGGCTGTCCTCGCCGAGGAAGAAGGTGACCATCGAGTCGGCGACGGGGAGCGAGACAACTTCCTGCGTCTGGCCGGCGGAGGCGCGGGCCTTGAACTTGATGGCCAGGTCGGTGGTGAAGTTCGGGAGCACGATGGAGAGCGTGCCGTTGCCGACGTACCGGGCGGCGTAGGTGGCGGACGCGGCGGTGACGAACATGTGGGTCGACCAGACCTCGACATCGACGAGCTGGTCGAGATCAAGGCCCGTGATGGTGAGTGTCGCGCCGGAGACGACGCCGGTGGAGACATTCCCGTCGTTGAGGACGTACACGACACCCTGAGAGCCGTCGCTCATGCCCCAGGCGTGGAGCGTGTGGCCCGCCGCGACGGCCGAAACCTTGCCCGCGAGCGGATCGGCGTCGAAGTGTGACCAGTCCATGGCGAGGGTCTGGCTGTTGACGAAGCGAGAGAAGGTCTGCTGGTCGTAGCGCATCGTGCTCGTGAGGTTGTACCCGTTGAACGCGAGTTCCTCGGTGTTGATGCGCAGGCCCGTGCCGAACTGGCCGCTGGCGAGCCCCGACCAGATCATGGCGCGGAAGTTGGCCTCGTCCTCTTGCTGGGTGAAATCGGCGCTGTAGGCGGGGGTCTGGTTGGGCCAGGCGGATCGGTTCATGCCCCACTCGCCGCAAAGGATGGGGCGATTGTCGATGCGATTGGTCGCCCAGTAGTTGGTGAAGTAGCCGTTCTCGAGCGCGACCATCACCGACTTGTCGTCGGCCGGGTTGTTGATGGGCTCGTCGTTGCTGATGGTGTAGAGGTGCGGCAGGAGGACGTCCCAGGTTCGTGAATACAGGATCTCTCGGGCCAGCGGGCCGCGCGGATCGCGGACGATGGTGCTGTTCATGACGAGGCGGTCGGGATCGATCTGTTTGACGTAGGCGCCCAGCGCGTCCACCCAGGCCGCGCGGGTGCGGTACTCGGTCTCGCGTCCGGGCTCGTTGTTGCCCTCGGCGTTGAGCGTCCACTCGTAGCTGTCCCACTCGTTCAGGGGCTCCCAGCCGAGCAGGCTGGAGGCGTAGGGGCTTGCCTGAACCCACGAGACGATCGTGTCCATGCGCGCCTTGGCGAGATCGAGCGTGCCGGAGGTCTGGAAGAAATTGTTGATGTCGGTCAGCGGGCCGCCCATGCCGGTCGCCCAGGGGCCTTCGTGGCCGAAGGCGTCGTCATAGCTGTACGTGTCGAAGGGGCTGAAGATGACGTGGATCCCGCGCGAGCCGCACTCCTCGAGCACGTTGAGGATGAACTGGTGCATGTCCTCGTTGTACTGTCCGGCGTTCTGCTCGAGCCAGTAGAGTCCGCGCGGCGGGTTGGGGTTGCCGGCGTAGGTGACGTTCAGAAGCTCGAGGAAGACGCGCATCGTGTTGACGCCGCGGTTCTGGAGCATGTCGAGATAGGGGCCGGCGGTGCCCTCGTACGACGGGTGGGTGTTGAAGTTCTGGTAGACGTGGTTGGTGTTGTCCCACACGTCTCCCGGGAAGAGGTTGCGCGTGTACGACCAGGAGAGGCCGATGTGGTCGCCGACGGCGATGAACGACTCGCCGTTCTCGTACATCAGCATCGTTCCCGCGGGCGAGGGGATGATGCGTCCCTTGTCGCCCGTCGTCGCGGCGCTGGTCGAGAAGCTGGCGGAGTTCGAGAGGTCGCCGAGGTTTCCGGCGCCGTCCACGCCGCGAACGCTGACGTAGTACGTTGTCGCGGGCGTCAGCTCCGCGATCCGCAGCATCTCCGGGAGCCCCGCGAGCCGGGGCGTGTAGGACTGCCGCACCGGGCTCGCATCGGCCCACGCCTGGCGGGTCGTGATGGGCGAGGTCGAAACACGGACCTCATAGCTCGAGACGCTTCCCTTGCCGGTCGTCGTGCCCGCGGGCGCCGTGAAGGTGAGCTGGGCGCCGTAGGGCGAGGGGTTCCGGACGGCAAGATCGGTGATGGCGGCGGGCTTGGCGTCGGCGCGGCTGTCGATGAACATCGCCTGGGCGTAGTTCACCGGGCCGTGGATGCCCGCGAGGGTCGACGCGTACGAACTCTGCACGCCCTGGATGTGATCGTCGATGTGGTGCGGCACGTCGAATCGGTTGGAGGCGTCGCGGTTGTCGGTCATGTTGCGCGACGAACCGTCCTGGTCGAGGATGAGATCGAAGTTCATGCCGATCGTCGTGCCGTGCGTCGGGACGCTGATGCGGAGCGCGGTCCAAGGGAGATACATCTCCATGGACCAGCCGGTGTCGGTGTCGGAGGGGTTGTTGACCGTGCCGACGCAGCGGGTGGCGTAGGCCGCGCCGGTCGGCAGGTAGTAGTCGAGGGGATTGCCGCCGGCCCGGACGACGTCGTACCAATTGAAATCGGCGCTGTCGGGGGAGCCGCCCGCGCCGTCGCCGGTGACGAACTTGTATCGCTTGACGGGGCCGGAGCCCGAGTAGGCGTCGGTCCAGGCGGCGATGTTGGCGCCGAAGGCGTAGTCGCCGTTCTGGAAGTACTCGTCGCGTGAGTTGTTGGGGTCGAAGTAGAAGGTGAGCGAGTCGTCGCTCTCGACCTCCCAGCGATTGCCCGAACCCGCGCCCAGCCCGTCCGCCCAGAGATTTTCGTCCTGCACGTCGGCGGACATGAACAGGCCGCCGTCGTCCCACATCAGTCGGATCGTGGCGGCCCGGTCATCTCGCGTCGCCTGGGTGCGGAAGATCGTCAGGGCCGAATCCCAGTCCGCGTCCGACAACGCGCCGTCGATGACGGCGCTCCCGCGCGGGATGGCCCACAAGGGGTTGTCGGGCGTGACGGGGTCGGCGGCCAGGAGCGCTCGCGGCTCGAGCGCCTCGACCCTCCCGGCGAGCAGAGCCAGATGTCGTTGGTTCGTCCCACCAGCGCGCGCGGAAACACCCATGCCTCTCATCTCCCGTGCCGCGGCATCGCGACGAACGATCGATCGGAGAGTTCACCCCACGCGACAAGGCAGAAGTTGCCGATCTGGTGGTTAGCGGACCCTGCGGGAGCTGCATGACTGCAATGGAAGGCACGGGTGTGCCAGGCGGTACGTTCCACGGCCGCCGCCAAGCCCGGAAATCAAAGTGCGGGCGACAGGAATCGAACCTGCAAAGCCTTTCGGCCACGGGAACCTAAATCCCGCGCGTCTGCCAGTTCCGCCACGCCCGCTCCGTCCATAATCCTACCGTAGTGTGAGAGTGTTCGGTGGACTTCTCATGAAAGTGTGGGGGAAAGCGCCGAACAAAGACGAGTCGGGCGGGATATGGGCCTGTGGGCCGCCGTTCGACATCCTCCCGGGAATCCGGGACACTGGGGATTCACATGAGTGCTCGTAACGGTTCCGGCGGCTCGATCGCGCCCTTGTTCCTTCGCCTGTGCCTGGGCATCACGTTTGTCTGGGCGGGGCTCGGGAAGGTGATGAACGAGATGCCGGTGCAGGGGGATGCCGCCGCGGTGCTCGCCAACATGGGTGTCTTGGCGCCGCCGGGCAAAGCCACGTCGATGCGCGAAGCCGGGGGCCTGCCCACACTGATGGCTCTGGCAGGGCCGCAAGACAAGCCCAAGGATCCCGCGACGAATGAACCGCCGATCAAGGAGCCCGCCGCTCCGTCCGCCGGCGCCCCGTCGAGTGTGCCGCAGGCCGCGCCCGCGACATCCGCGGGGAACCAGCCGCACTACACCGCGGCCGATTTCCCTGAGCCCGTGAGGGTCAAGACGCTCTACATGGTCGCGGTCGGCGTGTCCAACGCCACGGTTGTGCCCGTCGACAACAACGGTGCGCCCGTGAAGATGCGGTTGCTCCCGGCGGCGCTGGGCCAGCGACCTTGGCCCGTCGTGCTCGCGTGGTGCGCCACGATCACCGAACTGGTCGGCGGCGCGATGGTGCTGGTCGGATTGTTCGCCCGCTTCTGGAGCTTCGGGTTGGCGTTCGTGATGGGAATGGCGATGTGGCTGACCCAGCTCGGCCCGGCGATCCAGGCGGGAACAACCATCATGGGCTTCCTGCCGTCGCACCCGGCCAGTGACGGCCAGGCGTGGATGCCGCTGCTCTGGCAGTTCTCGCTGTTCTGCTCTGCGCTCGCGGTGGTATGCCTGGGCTCGGGGGCGTTGTCGCTCGACGGCTTGTTCTTCTCGCGCCCCAGCGCCCCATCACCCAGGCCCGCGGGCGACAAACCGGCGCAGGGATGAACGCCAGACTTCGAACCTGTCGCCCGGTTTGAAGCGATCGGGAACAATGGCCGACTCAAGGTGAAGAGCGGCTTCGGCGACGAGCATGGCGAGATCAAAGCCACCAACCCGGCGAAGGCAGAACCCGTGGATCACGGGCGGCGTGTGTGCCGCGCTCTCGCTGGTCGTCCATGGCGGCGCGTTCCTATGGGTGCACTCGTATCGGGCGATGCTGGGACGCACGCATTCGCTGGTCGACTCTCCGGCCGGGGCGCCGATCGAGAGCACGCTGGTGCTGGCGGCTCCGCCCCGGGCTGTGCCCACGGGCCCCGAGCCGATCCAGCCTCAGCCCCCGCCGCCGCCCGCCGTCCCCGAAGAACAGGCGCGAGAAGACTCGCCGCGTGCGGCTCCCGGCGAAGCGCTGCTCACGCCCGCGATGATCGCGGGCGCGCTCGACACTCCGCGGCGTGGCGTAGCGCCCGCGTTGGCCTCGGCCGCACCCGCCGCGGCGCTCGAGATCACGCCGCCAGGCCGTCCCGTCGCGAGCGAGTCTGCCGCACCCATCACGTTCGCGGGCGTGGCCGCGGAGCGAGCGTCGAGGATCGTCTATGTCGTCGATGCGTCCGGGCCGATGGCTTCGAGCCTTCCCTTTGTGGTCGACGAACTCTCTCGCTCGATCGAGAGTCTCGAATCTTCACAACAGTTTCAGGTCATTCTGTTCCGCTCGCCTCCCGCCTCGACCGAAGCCAACGACACGAGCGCCCCTGGAAATCACGCGGGCTACGAGATGTTCACCGGCGCCGGTGAGGGCCTGCTCTCCGCGTCACGCGCCACCAAGGACCGCGTGCGCGCCTGGCTCACGAGCATCCGGTCCGTCGGCCGCTCCGACCCGCTCCCTGGACTGCGCGCGGCGATCTCGATGAAGCCCGACCTTGTGTTTCTGCTGTCGCGCAGCATCAAGCGTTCCGGGGCCACCAGCCAATGGGGCGCCGGCGCCGCGGCCATCCTCTCGACCCTCGACCGTCTCAATCCCGTCAGCCGCGTCAGCGGGCAGCGCGCGATCGTCATCAAGACCATTCAGTTCCTGGATGACGACCCCACGGGGCTCCTGCGTTCGATCGCGGCGATCCATGGCGACGGCGCGGGCTCCTACCGCGTTCTCGAACTCGCGGAACTCACCGGTACGCGGGTGACAAGCATCGGCGAACAGCCGTAACGGACCGTCATCACGCCGTCCTCGGCGGTGGCGGCGGCCTCTATTCCTCGGCTTCGAGGCCGATGCCCTTGTGCTCGCTCGTCATTTTCTCGAGCGCGCGATTGGCCATGAGGCCGATCACCGCCAGCGCGAGGATTGAAAGGCCTACACCCGCCGCGATGTACCACCAGGGCTTGCCGGCCTGGGCCGCGTCCTTGGCATGTTCGCTGAACTTCTGGCTGATCTGCGCCGCCAGATAGAGCACGATCGCGGTCCGCGGCGCCATCCCGAGCAGCGTGCCCAGAACATACGCCCCCAGCGGCACACGCACCGACGCCAGCACCAGGTTCGTGATCGCAAACGGCGAGTTTGGCGGCAACCTCAGGAGCGTGATGATCAGCAGCATCCGTCCGAACCCGCTCTCGAGCAGCGCCTTTCGCACCACCTTCCACTTCGGCCGCTCGTCGATCAACGCCAGCACGCGCTCCCCCGCCGTGGGCTTGGCGACCGCGTACCCGATCAGCGAGCCGCCCAGGAACCCCGCCAACGCGGCGGGTTAGCCCAGGCCCATCCCGAACGCCCATCCGCCCAGGATCGCCGACGCATACGTCGGCAGGAGCGCCAGCCCCGCCAGCACCGCAAAGCCGATGGCATACAGGACCACTCCCAAAGACTCGTGAGAGCGCAGCCAGGCCCCGATCTCGTCCATGAAGTAAAAGAGCGCCAGGGAGCCCAGCGGCGGAATCGCCGCCGACCATACCCCCAGGAGCGCGACGGGCCCGAGGCGCTTGGCGATCTCACCGGCGCTCGCGGCGGGCGCACGGGCGGGATTCTCCTTGGGCTTGTCGGGCATGCTTGGCACGCGGGAGAGCATAGCGATCTTCGATCGGTCGGAATCGCGGGGCGCACCGGCGTCGGAAGAGGCCGAGGACGTTCAACGCGTCGCTCGGGGATCAGTACGCGCCCCCACCCGTGATAGTCTGTGTGAATGACCAGTGCCGCTCCCAATCCGGATCGCCCGCCGCCGATGATCCCGTACCGGGCCATCGACCCCGGCGCGTCGTGCGCGATCGCGGCCGAGCGCTTCTATGAGTTCATGAAGCTCCGCCGGAACGTCCGCATGTTCAGCGATCGCCCGGTTTCCTTCGAAACAATCGAGTGGATCGTCCGTGCCGCGGGCAGCGCGCCGTCGGGCGCCAACAAGCAGCCGTGGCGGTTTGTCGTGGTGGGCGACCCGGCGGTGAAGAAGCAAATCCGCGAAGCCGCGGAGGCCGAGGAACGCGAGTTCTATCGTCGCCGCGCCACGCCCGAGTGGCTTCGAGACCTCGCGCCCCTCGGAACGGACGAGCACAAGGAGTTTCTCGAGGTCGCGCCCTGGCTGATCGTCATGTTCCGCTTCGTCAAGGACGATCCCGACGAAGCCGGCGAGCAGGGGCAGGTCTATTACCCCGTCGAATCCGCGGGGATCGCTGCGGGATTTCTGCTGGCGGCGGTGCACCACGCGGGCCTCGTCGCGCTCACGCACACGCCCAGCCCCATGGGGTTTCTGTCCAAGGTGCTGAACCGTCCGGCGCACGAGCGGCCGTTCCTTCTGATCCCCGTCGGATATCCGGCCGACGAATGCGTGGTCCCCGACATTCACCGCAAGCCGCTCGAAAAGATATTGGTGCGGGTGTAAGGGCGGCGCGGACCCGAACGGCGCTGCGTGCGTGCTTCGCGACTCTACTTCACCTTCTTGCGGACGAAGCCGACGATCGCCAGCAGCACGATCGCCCCGAGCGTCGCGGAGATCAGCGAGCCGACGCGCGAAACGGAGCGAAAGCCCAGAAGGTCCAGCAAAAATCCGCCCAGCACCGCCCCCAGCGCGCCCACCAGGAGATTCCCCGCGGCCCCGAAGCCCTTGCCCCGAGTGAGCAGGCCGGCGAGCCAGCCCGCGCCCAGTCCGATCAGCAGAAACCAAAGCCAGTTCATGCCCGAAGGCTAGCGCGGATCAGGGAGTCGATCGCTCCGCGTCGAACCTCGCGAACGCGCGTCGCGCGTGGGGGCTTGTTCGGCACGGTCCTGGTCTGGTCATCGGCGGGCCGTTGTTATCCCAGCGTCTGTCCGCACTCCGGGCATTTCAGTCCGGCGACGGAATATCCGCAGCGGCAGCGGGGGACACGGTGCTCCACGATCCGCGAAACGATCTCGAGTGCGGTCCAGGCCACGATGCAGGTGATGGCCAGCGCGGCGCCGCACTTGACGTCCGTTTCGCCGTAGGACGTGTAGATTGAGAGCACGACGTTGGATCGCACCAGTCCGAAGGCGTAGAGCACGGCGCCGGCGGCCCCGACCAAAAGCCAGTGTCGATGTCTCATGTCCGCAGCATACCTCATCCTGTTGGCCGGTCGCGTACCCTTGGCTCATGTCGAATCAGTTCGCCGGCGGATCAACCGAGTGCGTCACACGCTTTGCCCCGTCTCCCACGGGGCATCTGCACATCGGCGGGGCCCGCTCGGCCCTCTTCTGCTGGGCCTACGCCAAGCGCATGGGCGGGCGGTTCATGATGCGGATCGAGGACACCGACGCGGCCCGGAGCAGCGACGAATCAGCGCGCGGCATTATGGAGGACCTGGCGTGGCTCGGCATCGAGTGGGACGACGGGCCGGCGCTCACGACTCGCGACGGGCGAGTCATCGGCGCCGACGCTCGCGACGTGGGCGGCTACTTCCAGGCGCGCCGTGTTCCTCTCTACAACCGCTACATCGAGCAGATCGTCAGAAGCGGGCGGGCGTACCCGGCGTTCGAGACCAATGAAGAGATCGACGCGCAGCGCCGAGCGGCCGTCGCGGCCAAGCAGACCTATCGCTATCCGCGCCCCGCGGAGATCGAGTTCGGCGTGTTCAACGCGGCGCTGGAGGCGCGCTGGGCGCGGGCGTGCGCGGGCGAGTCGCACGTGATCCGCTTCGCGGCGCCGCGCGAGGAGATCGTGGTGCCGGACCAGGTGCTGGGCGACGTGAAGATCGCGGCCGGCGAGCTGGATGATTTCGTCATTCGCAAGGCCGACGGGTTCCCGACGTACCACTTCGCGGTGGTGATCGACGACCAGACGATGGGCGTGACGCACGTGATGCGGGCGCAGGAGCACCTGGCCAACACGCCGCGCCACGTGGCGCTGCAGCGGGCGCTGCGCGATGAGAGGACGGGGGCGGTGTTCCGCACGCCGGTCTATGCGCACATGCCGCTGATCTTCAACATGGACGGCTCGAAGATGTCCAAGCGCGACAAGGCGAAGTTCGCGCGTAAGGCGGCGAGGGACGCGATCGCGAAGGACGCCGGCGTGAAGGCTCGTCTTGTGGCCGGGACGGGGTTGCCCGAGAAGACGATCTCCGACTTCCTGGCCGCGGAGACCGACGCGGTGGAGATCGCCGAGAAGGTCGGGCGATTCATGAACCTCACGCTCCCCGAAGTGGAGGTGCACGACTTCCGCGCCAACGGCTACATCCCCGAGGCGATCGTGAACTTCCTGGCGCTTCTCGGGTGGAATCCCGGCATGAAGACGCCGGACGGGAAGGACCTGGAGAGGTTCGACATGAAGTTCCTCGCCGAGCACTTCTCGATCGAGCGGATCGGGCGAACCAACGCGAGATTCGATCGCGCCAAGCTGCTGTCGTTCAACGCCGACGCGATCGGCGCGATGAGCGACGCGGAATTCGCGTCGCGCTGGCGGGCGTGGTGCGTGGAGTTTGAGCCCGAGTTCGCCGCGGCCGTGCCGCCGAACGGCTGGGAGACACTCGCGCGGGCGGTGAAGGCGCGGGCCAAGACGCTGCGCGACGGCGTAAAGGCATCGGCGTTCCTGATGCTCGACGACGATTCGTACCCGTTCGACGCGGCGGCGGTCGCCAAGAACCTGACGGCGAGCGACAACGCCGGCCTCAGGATGGTGCGGGAGGTGCGGGATCGCCTGGCGAACCTTGAGCCGTTCGACGCCGGGATGATCCACACGATCCTGGAGCAATTGGCGCAGCAGTCGGGCGGGATGGGCGCGGTGGCGCAGCCGATCCGCGTGGCGCTGACGGGCTCGGCGGTGAGCCCGCCCCTGGGCGAGACGCTGGCGGTGCTGGGCAAGGCACGGACGCTCCGAAGGCTGGATCGCTGCCTGCGGACGCTGAGTGTCTGACGCTATTCTTTGCCCATGCCGATCCTGACCTATCAGACCGCGGGCGAGAGCCACGGGCCTTCGTTGGTGGTGATGCTCACGGGCGTGCCCGCGGGCCTGCCGCTCGACGTCGACTTCATCAACAACGAGCTGGCGCGTCGCCAGGGCGGTTATGGGCGCGGCGGTCGCCAGCGGATCGAGCAGGACCGCGCGGAGTTTCTGACGGGTGTTCGCCGCGGCAGGGCGATCGGCGCTCCGCTCACGATCCGGATCGTGAACAACGACTCGCGTCTGGACGATCCGCAGAAGACCCCGCCGGTCTATCGCCCCAGGCCCGGGCACGCCGACCTGGCCGGGAGCATCAAGTGGCTGACGACCGATTGCCGCGAAACACTGGAGCGGGCCAGCGCGCGCGAAACGGCGTCCCGCGTGGCGGCGGGCGCTGTGGCGCGTTGCCTCCTGCGCGAGCTGGGGATCGAGGCGTTCGGGTTCGTGCGATCCATTCTCGATGCGGCGACCAGCGCGGAGATCCGCGAGGACAACTGGACCGAGATGAGGAAGCTCCGCGACGCGAGCGAAACGTACTGCCCCGATGTGGAGGTGACGGAACGCCAGTGCGAGATCATCCGCCGGGCCAAGATCGACAAGGACACCGTGGGCGGGCTGGTGGAGACGCACGTCTTCGGTTGCCCGCCGGGCATCGGCAGCTCGATGGACTGGACAACCAAGCTCGACGCGCGGCTCGCCTACGCCGTGATGGGCATCCAGGCGTTCAAGGCGGTCGAGATCGGGCTTGGGAAGGAGTGCGCCTCGCGCGTGGGGAGCGCCGTGCACGACGCGATCCATTTCGACGCGACCAAGGTGGACACGCCGAATCTCGGCTTCGTTCGCGGCAGCAACAACGCCGGCGGCACCGAGGGGGGGATGACCAACGGGCAGCCGGTGGTGGTGCGCGGCACGATGAAGCCGATCGCGACGCTGCTCCGCGGGATGCCCTCGGTCGACCTCAACACCAAGGCGCCGGAGCACTCGGCGTACGAGCGGAGCGACGTGTGTGCCGTCAGCGCCGCGAGCGTGGTCATGGAAAACGTGGTCGCGTTCGAGGTGGCGCGGTGCGCGATGGAGAAGTTCGGGGGGGATTCGATGATCGAGCTGCGCCAGAACTACGACAATTACCTGCGCCTGGCGCGGATGCTTCCGCTCGATCCGCCGAGCACGACGATCGCGTGAGCGATCGGCGGGGTGTGTGTTGAGGGCGAGAGGGAAGTTGGTGAGGGGTGAACGATGCTGGTCGCGGGATTTCAACTCGATCGTGATTGGACGGCCGCTGAACCGTTGGCCGGCGCAACGAACCCGATCGATTTCTTTCACAATCGGTACTATTACCCGCTCAACTACCGCAGGACCGAGCACCTGGCAACGCTCGGGCTCCCGCTGCACGGGCGCCGGGTGCTGGAGGTCGGCGCGGGGATCGGCGATCTGTCGGAGTTTTTCCTGGATCGCGGCTGCCGCATGACCATCACCGACGCGCGAGCGGACAATCTCGAGGTCATCCGGGCACGCTACGGGCATCGGGAGGACGTGACCATCGCGCGCCTGGATCTCGACGACCCGGGCGAGTTGCCCGTCGCCCATGAGGTGGTGTTCTGCTACGGCGTGCTGTACCACCTGATGAAACCGGGCGAGGCGATCAAGATGCTCGCGTCGCTGACGCAGGACATCCTGCTGCTTGAGACCGTGGTGCTGCGCGACGAGGACGATCGGATGGACCTGGTGCCCGAGAGCGTGACGCGCTGCTCGCAGTCGCTGCGAGGCCTGGGCGCGCGGCCGACGAGGCCCTGGTGCATGCGCGTCATGGGCGAGTCGTTCCCGTATGTGTACGCGACCAAGACCCAGCCTTGGCACGCGGAATTTCAAAGGGACTGGACCATTCCCGGGCCGATGGACACATCGCGCGCGGTCTTTGTGGCCTCGCGTCGGGAGCTCGCCTCTCCCTGGCTGACGCGCGAGCTCCCGGCCCGGCACCTGGAGGCGACGCCATGAGCGCCTCACCAAGGCCGGATCCGAGGCGGATCTTTCACAGCAACGCGCAGCTGCGCCTGAACGCGCGCCGGACGGAGCACCTGGCGTGGCTGGGGCTCGTGCGCCCGGGCAGGTCGGTGCTGGAGGTGGGGGCGGGGCTCGGCGATCTCACGATGTTCTTCACAAGCCGCGGCTGCAAGGTGAGCGTGACCGACGGGAGGCCCGAGCTGGTCGAATTGACGCGGGCTGGGCAGTCGATGGCGACGTCTCGGCAGGCCTCGGTCCTGGACCTTGAGAAGTGCCCGCCGATCCCGATGTACCGGGCGGAGATCGCCATGTGCTACGGCGTGCTCCATCTGATCGGGAAGCCCGCGGAAGCCCTGGCGTTTCTTCGGGCGTGCGCCTCGCCGACCGGGATGCTGCTGGTGGAGACCCCGGTCTCGGCGGCGCGGGACGAGTCCCTGAATCCGTGCGCCGAGCCCACGGACCGCCCCGACGGCTCGATCTCCGGACGCGGATGTCGGCCCACGCGATTGTGGATGTGGAACACGTTGAAAGCGCTGTACCCGCACGTGTACGTCCCGCGCTCGCAGCCCTGCCACGACGAGTTTCCGCTGGACTGGACGGGCGTGATCGGAACGCCGACGCCGCGCGCCGTCTTTGTGGCGTCGATGATGCCGCTGAACAATCCACGCCTGGCGGGCGACTTGTTGGACCGGCAGCACGCGGCGGGCGCGGAGGTCTGATCGGAGCCTCAGGCGTGCGGCTTGGGAGTCAGCGCCTTCTTCACCTCATCGAGCAGGCGTTCGACGGGGAATGGCTTGAAGAGCACCGCGTGCAGCCCTTCCTGGGAGGCGCGCACGATGGAGTGGTGCGGGTCGTAGCCGAAGCCGGTCATCAGGATCACGGGCACGCCCCCCATCAGGCGCCGGACGGCGGAGAACACCTCGTAGCCGTTGCGGTCGGGCATCTTGATGTCGGACACCACCAGGTCATAACGCTGCCCCGCGGCGACTCGGGCGTTGATGGCTTCGATCGCGCTGACGCCCGAATCGCAGATGGTGACCTCGCACCCGCGGTGACGAAGCACATCCCCGATGATGCGGCGGATCTTGGGCTCGTCGTCGGCGACCAGGACGTGCTTGCCGGCCATGGCCGGATCTCGGGTGCTCGAGGCCATGGCGCGCTCCACGCCCAGGAGCGTCGTGGGCCCGGCCGCGACCTCCCGGATGCGCTCGCGGATCGCTTCGACGTCGGCGCCGATGCGGGTGATGTGCGCCCTGGTTTCCGGGTCGGCGGGCGCGCCGTGGTGGAGCAATTCCAGCTCGCGCACGATGTCGGCCAGGGGCGCGGAGAGTTCATCCTCGACGCGCGAGCTGACGCTCCGATTCACGTTCGATCGCTCGACCACCAACATATCAAGGGTGTGGATGGCCATGGCGATTGAACGCGCGAAGATCTCGGCGAACAGGCGGTCCTCGTCGGTGAACGCCGCCGGCTGCTGGCTCTCAACGTTCAGAATGCCCAGCACCCGGTCCTGAACCTTCAGCGGAACCGTCAGCGAGGATCGGGCCCCGGTAAGACCCGGCAGGAACATCGAGTCCGCTCCCACGTCATCGCAGCGGTAGCTCTGGCCCGTCGCGGCCACGTACCCGCTGATCCCGTTGCCCTCGGGCAGCGGGTAGATGTCAATATCGGCGTAGGTGGGCGGGAGCCCCGCCGACATGATGAGTTCGAGCTTTCCCGAGGCCGGGTCGAGCAAGCGGATGCCGAAGTGATCGAAGTGGAGCAGGTCGTGAGCGTACGCGACGATCTTGCCTTCCAGGGCGCGGAGTCGTTCGACGGCGTTGAGCTTTCGGACGGCCTCGGCGTCCAGGCGCAGGAGATCCCCGCCCGCACGCTCGATCGCCTCCATCTTGAACCGCCGACGCTTGGCGGCGGTGATGTCGTGGACCATCACGACGGCCCCGGCGCCGGCCTGTCGCGAGATCACGACCTCATACTCCGCGGAGAGGTCTGAAGCCGAAACCTCGTGCCGCGCGTCGACGATCGCTCGCCCGGTGTTGGAAGCCCACGTGGCGATGGCGGCGGCGCCGAGCGTGGCGATCTTCGAGGCGGTCCCCGCGTCCAGAGCGCGAAACCGGGCGTTCGCCCACAGGAGCTTGCCACCCGGGCCCAGCAGCGCGGCGCCGTCGGACATGGCGTCGGACGCGAGCACCGCCAGCGAGGCCGCGTCGTCGCCCACCACCGCGCTGACCTCGGCGCGATCGCCGAATCGTTCCTTGAGAACGCGGCGGATCTCTTCGTTCAACGACGCATCCCCGCCGGTCAGCAGCAGCATGGCACGGCCTTGCGTCATCGAATCGGGCACCCTCCGTCTCCTCGGGCGTCTAGCGTAGCGGGTCACGGGGCTGGCGCACAATCCGCCTCATCGCCGATGAAAGGCCAAGGCGAGGCGGCCAGCCCGCTCCCCCAGTCTCACATCGGTTCGTTGGTTCGTGGTACTGTGATTCTCAAATGCTGTCGGTCCAGGGCGTCCACAAATCGTTCGGGTCGATCCGGGCCGTCCGGGGGGTGTCGTTCGATGTTCGACCGGGGCAGGTGGTGGGCCTGCTTGGACCCAACGGAGCGGGCAAAACGACCACCATCCGCATGGTGACCGGGTTTCTGCCGCCCGACGACGGACGGGTCATGATCGGCGAGCTTGACGTCACGCGGGATTCGGCCCCCGCTCGGGCCATGATCGGTTATCTCCCCGAATCCGCTCCGCATTACCCCGAGATGAAGGTCAAGGAGTTCATCGCCCATCGGGCGGCGTTGTTCGGCGTGGCGCGGCGGGAGAGAACCCGAGCCGTGGAGGCGGCCATGGATCGCTGCCAACTGGCGCCGGTCGCGGGACGGCGGGTCGGCGTGTTGTCCAAGGGTTACAAGCAGCGCGTGGGGTTGGCGGCGGCGATCGTGCACGGGCCCAGCGTCCTGGTGCTCGACGAGCCGACCAACGGCCTGGACCCAACACAGGTGCGCGAAGCGCGCGCGCTCATCAAGGATCTCGCGCAGGATCGCACGCTGCTCTTCTCGTCGCATGTGCTCAGCGAGGTCGAGCGGGTGTGCGACCGCGTGGTGATGATCGCGGGCGGCGAGCTTCGGGCGGACGGCACGCCCGGCGAGCTGGTGGAGAAGACTTCGCTCACGCCGGCCCATGTGATCGAGTGCGCCCGGACGCCGGACCCCTTGCCGATCCTGCGGAAGGTCGAGGGCGTGGCGGACGCGAAGCTGGAGGCGCTGGCGGACGAGCGCTGGGTGCGCGTGCGGGTCACGCCGAGGCCGGGGCGCCGCGACCTGCGCGAGGCGTTGTCGGCGGCGGCGCGGGGCGCGGGCCTTGCGGTGCGTGAATTGACCATCGACCGCCCGAGCCTGGAACGCCTCTTCGCGGAGCTGATCGATCGTCCCAGCGGGGGCGGGTCATGAGGGGCACGCTCACGATCGCTCGGCGCGAGCTGGCGTCGTTCTTTGCGATCCCCCTGGGGTGGGTGGCGATCGCGCTGTACCTGTTCCTCACGGGCGGCGTGTTCTCGCTGATGATCCTGAACCCGAGCACGGCCGCGACGATGAGGCCGTTCTTTGCCGTCAGCGCGTGGCTGCTGCTCCCGGTTGTTCCAGCAATCTCGATGCGACTCTTCAGCGAGGAGTTCCGGAGCGGGACGATCGAGCCGCTCCTGACGAGCCCGGTGAGCGACGCGGCGATCTGCGTGGGGAAGTACCTTGGCGCGATGGGGTTCATGGTGCTGATGCTGGTGCCGACGCTGGCGCACGTCGGCGTGCTGGTGTGGCTTTCCAGCCCCGCGCCCGACCCCGGGCCGATCGTGGCGGGCTATGCGAGCCTGGTGCTGCTCGGGATGCTGTACCTGTCGATCGGGCTTTTCATCTCCTCGTTGACGTCGAACCAGACCCTGGCGTTCCTCGGAACGCTGTTCGTGATTCTTCTCCTGCTGCTCGCGACCACACTCGGGGCGGATCGTTTGCCCGAGGCGATGCGGCCGCTGCTGTACGCGGCGGCGCTCACGCCGCGGATCGCGGACTTTGCCAAGGGTGTGATCGACACGTCGCACATCGTTTTCTTCGTGTCGTGCTCGGCCTGGTTCGTGCTGCTGACGATCGTGACGCTGCAATCGCGGAGGTGGTCGTGAAGACGTCCTCTCCGCGGCGGTTCAGGGCCGGATTGCTGGGCGTGATCGCGCTGGCGTGCGCGACCAGTTCGCTCATTATGGCGAACATCCTGGGCGAGCACTTCTCGCGGCGCTACGACGTGACGGCGACGGGCGAGCACCGCCTCGCGCCGCGGACGACTTCGCTCATGGGATCGTTGGCGCATGACTATCGCCTGGTGATCGCGGCCGACCTTTCGCGGATCGACGCGCGGGCGCGGGAGCGCGTGGTGGACGTGCTGGACCAGCTCCGCCGCGCCTCGACGCGCATCACCAGCGACGTGATCGACACGGGGCGGGCCGACGGCCCGCGGGCGCTCGACGCCCTGGTCAGGCAGCTCGCGGACGCGGAGCACGACACGCTGCAGTCGCAGGTGAACTCGATCGAGCGAGCGGCGGGCGCCATGAAGTCGCTGGCGGCGTTCCTCGACGGCGAGTTGGCGCCGGAGATGGAGAGGCTCCGCCAGGCCACGCCGGCGGACAAGGAGCTGTTCCGCACGTTCTTTGAACAGCGGGCGGCGGCGGCGCGCCTGGCGGCGCAGGATCTCTTGCGCGCCGTCGAAGCGTTGTCCGACGCGCTCTCGGCCAAGGTTGGCGAAGTGCCGGTGCCCGCCACCGACAAGGCGGCCCAGAACGTGCGCGACGCCTGCAAGCCGATCTTCGATCAGATGACCGAGCTTGTTCGTCAGCTTCGTCTCGTCACGACCAACGACGCGGCGCCGGCGGCGACACGCGAGGCGGTGGGCACGCTCCCCGATCGGGTGCAGGCGGCCAAGGATTCGGCGGGCGCGGGCGTGGACGCGGCGCGGACCATGCCGCGGCTTGATCTGCAGCGCGTGAGCGACGCGATCCGCTCGGGCTCGTGCGCGCTGGTGATCGCGCCGGGCGCGGGGATTCGCGCCGTGGAGTTCAAGGCGCTCTTTCCCGATGAGGCCGTCTCGGCCGGACGGGCCGACGCCAGGAGGCACGCCGAGGAACTCTTCGCCAGCGCCATCGGATCGATCGAGAATCCGATCCGCCCGATCGTCGTCATCGCGCACGCGGAGGGCAAGAAATTCTTCGGCGAGTTCCCGATCTTCTCGACGCTGGGCGAGCGGCTGGCGCGGCGCGGCATAGACCTTGTTGAGTGGGCGCCGGTGATCGAGCCCGAGCCGACGGCGCTGGCGTCGCTCGATCCCGCCGGCGAACGCCCGGTGGTCTACGCGAGCTTCGCGCCGGATTCCGGCGCGGGGAGCGCGGGGCCCGGGCAGCTCCCCGGGCCGGAGCGCGCGGCCAAGCTCGGCGCCGCACTCACCGCACTGGCGGACGCGGGCAAGCCACTGCTTGTTTCGATCAATCCGTCGGTGATCGCGACGTACGGCCAGCCGGATCCGACTGTTTCGGTGCTCCCGCGATTCGGCCTATCGGCGGATTCCGCCAGACCGCTGCTGAAAGAGCAGATGAACTCGCAGGGTCGATTCGTTGAGACGGACCAGTCGGTGGTGGCGAGCGAGGGGTCGCATCCGATTCTGCGCGCGGTGCGCGGATTGCCGACCTTGCTCCCCTGGCCGATCGCCCTCAAGGCGACGGGCACAAAGGACGCCGAGGTGACAGCCCTGGCGACGATCGCGGACGACCCCTCGATGTGGGGCGAGTCGCAGTGGCTCCGGCTCTGGCAGACGCCGCGTACGCAGCGCGGTGCGGGCGCCGACCTGCCGGTGTTCGACGCGAACCGCGACGTGCGCGGCGGACCTTGGATGGTGGCCGCGGCGGCGCAGATCCCCGGCCCGCGCGGCACGCCGCAGCGCCTGGTCGTGGTGGGGTCGAACAGCTGGTTCATCGATCAGGTCACGCAGAGGCAGGCCGAGGTCGACGGCCGGATCATCGACGCGAATCCCGGCAACATCGAGCTCTTCGAATCGTCGGTGCTGTGGCTGGCGGGGCAGGATGAGCTGATCGCGCAGAGCCCCGAGGCGGCGTCGATCGCGCTCATCGGCCCGATCACGCCGGAACGTCTCTCCATGATCCGCTGGGCGACCGTCGCGGGGTTGCCGGTGCTCGTGCTGGTCGTCGGTGGGTTGTATCGGGTGATACGGGGGTAGGCCCTTGGGGGCACGCACCGGTCCCCCGTTCTCGGCCAGCCGCGGCGGTTGAGCAGGACCCCGGCCGACCAAGAGACACGCGCGTTCTCCGCTCCATGTCGGCCGAGGATGAAGGAGGCGAGCGTCGATTCAACCCGGGCGGCTGAGGGATCGCTGGCGACGGAGGCGATCCACCATGGTGCCCTCTCGCACTGGGGCGAGCGCGGGCGGAACGCTTCGCGGGTGGGCCGATTGTTCGAGCAGCGCGACCGTGACGGCGGGCGTGTCGAGCGCGTGAGCCGAGCGCCCGGGGGCGAGGGGCTCGATGAGCGAGCCACGATCGGCCGTCTCGACGTAGCCATGCGCCGGACGAGCGCCGATGACCAGGTGGTGGGTGTGGCACTCTGGGCAGGCGGGCTCGTGCGAGGCGAGCTGCTTCATGTCAACGCCGCACACGACGCACGCAACAGGGCGCGAGGCGACGACGGCGTGCTGCCTGCCGCACTCGGGGCAGCGCGGGCGGGCGATCTCGAGGCCCGTGAGGTCATAGCCGCACTGGCGGCAGGCGATGCCCCGGAACTTGGGCGGGAGCGAGGCGAGGAAGAGAGAGACCACGAGCACGAGCCCCGCGTACGGATAGAGAATCGTCTGGAGCACGGGAAGAAAGATGCGGTGATTGGTCCAGATGTCGAGGCGGTAGTGGACATAGCCAAGAAAGCAAAGGCCGAGGAATCCGCCGGCGGCCCACACATAGCCGGACCAGGCGCGCCGGTGCTTGACCGACATCCACCAGAAGAACGCGGCATAGACGACGAACAGAAACACTCGGCGTGGACCTCTTGACTCGGAACGAGGAAAGACAGATCACGGCTCGCGGGGTCGGGAGCGCTCGGTCGAACACCGGGCGGGGCATCGGCTTGCTTCCTGACTGTACCCGGAAGGCCCGCGAGCGCGGGTACAAAACGCTGAAAATCAGGGCTATCGCCCGCTCTTGAAGAACGTGCGGAGGCTCTCCAGAAGATCATCACGTCCGTTGACCTTGCTGGTGACGACCTTGGGGCCGATCTCGTCGGCGGCACCGCCGGGGAAGGCTTCTTGCAGCACGCCGAGGAAGCTGCCCGAGCCGTAGGAAGAGGTGACTTGGCAGTAGCCGAACATGTTGCACACGGGGAGGAGCTGCTCTTCGATGAGCTTGACGCAGAGGCGATTGTCGGCGTCGGAGCTGTTGTCGCCATCGGAGAAGTGGAAGAGGTAGATGTTCCAGTCGCTGGGGTCGTAGTGCTGGGAGAGGAGCTCCTTGCAACATTGGTAGGCGGAGCTGATGCGGGTCCCGCCGTCTTCTTTGACGGAGAAGAAGGTCTTTTTGTCGACCTCGCCGGCGCGGACATCGTGGACGATGTAGCGGCTCTCGATTCCCTCGTAATTTCTTCGGAGCCAGGTATCAATCCAGAAGGCCTCGAGCCGGACGAGTTCCTTCTGCTCGTCGCCCATGGAGCCCGAGACGTCCATCATGTACACGATGCAGGCGTTGCTCTGGGGCTTCTTGACCTCGTTCCAGCTGCGGAATCGGAGATCGCTCTTGATCGGGATGATGACCGGGTTGTCGGGGTTGTAGACGCCCATGGAGAGCTGGCGGCGGAGCGCCTCGCGGTAGGTGCGCTTGAAGTGGCGGAGGCTGGCGGGACCGGTCGGGCGGATGCCGGTGTACTTGTCGCGGATGGTCGTGATGTTGTGCTGCCCGCGCGGCTGGATGCGCGGGAGCTTGAGTTCGTCGGCGAGGATATCGGCGAGTTCTTCGAGGGAGACATCGACCTCGAGGAGGTGCTGACCTTCCTGCTCGCCGCCCTGGCCGTCCTTGCCCGTTCCGACGCCCTGGCCCTCTTCGCCCTCGCCCATGCCGACGCCGCCGGAGTTGTCGCCGTAGCGGAAGGTGGGGATGTCGATATCGTGGACGGGGATGGAGACGTAGCGTTGCCCCTCGCGGCCGATGAGCTCGCCGCGTGAGAGGAACTTGCGCAGGTCCTTGCGGATTTTGCCGCGGACGATCTGGCGGAAGCGTTGATGGTCTTGCTCGATCTTGTTGACCATCGCGATTCACCCATCGGCCGAACGAAGGGGCCGATCCCACTGACGTATGCGCACGCGGGCCCGTGCCGGATGCAGTTGCATCGGCTGTCGGTGGGTGTTCGTGCAATCGGAAGTCCCGGTCTAGTCGCGCCAGGCGATCTGGGCGTCATCGAGCGTCCAGTCGGGGGCGAAATAACCGGCGGCGAGCACGGCGGAATCACCCTTCATCCACGAGTCCGCGCCGGCGATCAGGAGGTCGGGATAACCGACGCCGGACACGAAGATCGGCCAGCGGGTGATCGCCCGAAGGCCGCTAAGGCCCGTGCCGCCGATGGCGACCACGGTGCCGCCCATGGGATTGGGGCGCGTCACGATCGCGGCGAGGTCGTCGCGCGAGGCGCGGCGCTTGCCCACCGTGATCTCGGCGCGCCCGAACATGACGGGCGAGTCCTTCATCAGCGCGGGCCAGAGCGCGTTGGTGTCGGCGTTGCCATAGAGCACGACGGAGCGGCCGGCGAGGGTCTTGGGATCGACCTGATCGGAGACGATGTCGAACTGGCCATTGCCGCGGTACCACCACTGCTCGGCGTCGAAGCGGGCCTTGGCGAGCGACCAGGCGTTTTCTTCGGGCGTGCCGCCGGTGGTGTAGACGAGCACGACGTGATCGGCGAGCGCCTGCTTCATCCCCACGGGGCGAGCGCCGGGCGCGGACGTGGCGTCGACGATGCTTGCTTTCCAGGCATCGGCGCCGCGTTCGAACACCACGAGCTGGTCACTCCCCGTGGGGATCGTCACTTTGCCCCGGAGGGAGTCGATCTCGAGCGAGAGGGTCGCGCCGGCGAGCGGGCGAGCGCTGATCGCAAAGCGGGAGACGTTCCCGGCCGAGCCCCTGAGCGTGTGGGCCTTCTCGTCAAGATCGAGCGCGAAGCTGGACATCTCCATGACTCGCTCCTGCTCAAAGGCGCGGAGCCACGCGTAGCCCCTGAAGAGCCACGCGGACGGAAGCGTGAGCGAGATGTGCCTCTCCGCCTCGGGGCGGGCCCGGTTCTTCTGGAAATCGAGCAACGGCGGCCAGGCGACGCACTCGTTGCCCCACCAGTGACCGGCGCCGGGGCGCTCGTAGTACGCAAAGTCGCTGTGAAACTTCGCGAGGCGCTCGCGCCACTCGCGGGCCTCGCCGACGGGGACGTTGTCGTCGGCGTCACCGTGGAGAACGTACACGCCGAGCGTGCCGAGGTTGTTCGTGCGCGCGACCGTATCGTAGACATTCGTGGCGCGCCGGAGCATGGAGATCGGTCCGGCGGTTTCTTCGGGGCGCGGCGCGCCGGCGTAGCTGAAGAAGCTGGCCCATCCGGCGCTGGGCGACGCGGTCGCGAACTGGCCCGGGAACATGGTCCCGAACACCCACGTTCCGTGCCCGCCCATCGAGTGCCCGGTCACATGCACGCGCGCGGGATCCACGGCGGGGAACGCGGCCCGCGCCGCGTCGAGCGCCTCCATGCCGTCAAGCATCCCCCAGTCTTCCCAGTCAAAGCCGTAGGGACGCCTGTTCGTGGGCGCGGCGACATGGGCCCAGTCGAGCGAGGGATAGCACGCGGCCTGCCCAGCCCCTTCGACGCTCGCGCCGTGCAGGCTCAGGATCAGGCTCTTGGCGTCGGGGTCGGTGGCGGGATTGATCGCGACGTACTGAACGCTCCCGTCGATGTTGCTGATATAAGTCAGCTTGCGCCGGTCGGAGGCGCGGCGAATGTTGAGTTTCACGTCAACCTGGTGGGCCACCTTGCCCATGGGTCCAACAAGCATGATGTTCAGCGGCCGCTCTCCCGGCTCACGCGCTCGTGGCGGCGGGATGCGGAACGCGACCTTGCGCGTGCTCAAGGGGAGGATGGGCGGGAGTTCACTGATCTCTTCGGCGTCCTGCAGGCGCGCCACGATCCGCAGGCGCTCGAGCGGGTTCTCGGAGTTGTTGCTCACGATGATCGAGCCCATCGCGGCGGCGTCGGCGCCGATGACCGGGTCGGGCAGTGTGACGTCCCCGGCGTCGAGTGAGGCGTAGCTCGGCGGCTCGCTCAGCATGGCGTGCAACTCGCCGCGCCCGCAGGAGAAGAGGAACTCGTTGTCGCCCTCTCTGATGAGCACGGGGAGGCGGACGTAGCCCATGCCATAGGGATCGCCCATGCGCGGCTCGCCGTTGACGAGCACGGCGGAGTGGGCGCTGGCGGAGAGGATCATGACTCGGCTTGTGTCGCTGGCGAAATGAGCCAGGACGTAGCCGCCGCGGAGCGCGCTGTGGCGGAGCGTGCCGTCGGCGTCGGCAGCGGCGTGCTCCCACGCGCGCGGCCGCCCGTCGGGGGCGATCACCTGCTCTCCGGCCGCCGGGGCCTTCCACGCGCCGTTGGCGATCGCGAAGTTCACGGCGTCGGTATTGAAAGGTCGGCGCGCGGACCTGCCGACGTCGCCGATCACCAGCACGTCGGCGAGAAGATCGGCGGACGTTGGCCTCGAGTCGGCGGGCCCGGAGGGAGATGGAGCCTCGGTCTGGGCGATCGTGCCCGACGAGAGCGGGATGAGTGCGGCCAGCGCGACGCCCAGACGCCGCGCGGATTGACAGACACCGGTCAAAGATCGAATCGTCACGGTTGCTTCCTTCCGCCCGCGGCGTTGCGGGCCACCAGCATCGTTCCCCACACCCCGACCAAAAGCGCGGCCAAAAGCTCGGCGGCGCGATTGACCAGGTCGGCGGAGAGCCCCTCGACACGCGTGGGCGCCGCGGCGGCGCCGGCGAACCACGCCGGCAGCGAGGATGCAACGACGCCGACGACCCACTCGCGGAGACCAAGGCCGTTGCCCGCCAATGGAATGAGCATGACGAGTTGCGTCACGGCGGCGATGCCGGCGGCCTCGGTGGGGGACAGGTCCACGCCGACGATGGCGAAGCAGGCCCAGTAGCGCACCGCCCACACGAGCAGGTCAGCAAGCTTGAAAACGCCGCCGGCGACGAATCGCCAGGAGGCCAAAGCGCGGGCGCGGAGCCAAAGCGTGGCGATCGTTCCGAGAATCGCGGGGATGCAGAGCGCAACCCACGTGCGAGCGCCGGGCGTCGTGCCCTGGGCGCTGGGCTGCCCTCCGAGGAGCAGCATGAGAACGAGCATGATCACGATGGCCGCGCCGGAGAGACCGATGGAATAGGCGAGCACCTGGACGGAGGCGGCGATGGGGATGTCATTGACCTTCTTGTGGTAGGCGACGCGTCCGATCATGCCGGGGCGCATCGGGAGATAGTTGAGGAGCCATGCGGAGGCGATGACGGCGCCCATCTCGATCGCCCCGACCTTCCCGTAGCGGTTGGTCAGGACGTGGAAGAGCGCGGCGCTGCACAACCAGTTGAAGAACGGGAGCGCGAGAAGCAACGCGACCAGAGGCGGCGGGGATTTCCGGAGCGCGCCGATGACGCCCGAGAGGCCCGCGCCCTGCGTGGCGACGGCGACAACGGCTGCGATAGCCAGAAGGGCGCCGATCGTGAACATAATGGTCCCCCGCCAGCGACGCGGCGTGCGCTGGCCCGAGGGCGGCGAGCCTGGCGCGTCGGCGCTCACTTGTTGCCCGCGGGCGTCCCGGCGGGCTGTGTTGGGGGTTGACCCGGAGCCTGACCCGGAGTTTGATCGGCGGGCTTGTCGGAGATGACGCCGGTGATCAGGCCGTAGAGCCCCGGGCCCGCGCTGGCAAAGGTCCTGGCACGAGCGGCGATGGCGCCGGCCCGTGAATGGGCGATGGTCAGCAATCGCGGGTCGCTCTGCGCCAGCGCCCACTCCAGCATCGGATCGGCGGCGTCGCGGACGCGTGTGACGATCACGATGGCGGCGACGCCGGGGTCTTTCTCCTGGCGTGCCAGCGCGTCAAAGTCCTTCATCTCGGCGCACTGGAGTTCGTGCGGGAGCGACGCGACCATGAGCAGACGGGCCTCACGCGAGCACTCCGGATATCGAGCCACGCACGCCGAGGCGAGCATCGCGCGGTCTTCCGGCGAGAGCGCCGTGCTTATGGGGCGCACCGGGGGCTTGGGCGGGTCCACGCCGCGGAACGCGGCCGGGTTCGGAGGCGCGGGGGCGGGATCCTCTCGGTCGAGCAAGCGCGAGCGGACAGCGACGAGGGTGGCGGCGAGTTCGTTCTCGGGAGCGACCCTGACGCGTTGGGCGAGCGCCGCCGCATCCAACAATGCCTCGTGGAGGGCCGGACGGATCACGGATCGTGTTTCTGCGGTCAGGCCCATCGGCCCGGGCACCGGGACTCCATTCTCGTCGGTCACGAACCCGTAGAGCGCACGCCAGCGCTCGCGGATGGTGCGATGGGCCGATGACTCGATCATCCAGCCCACGAAGCCGGGCTCGCACCAGTCCTCTATCTCCAGCTGCTGCATGGGCGCGAGGCTGAATCGCCGCGAAAGATCGATGAACTCTGTCCCCAGCGCCCCGAAGAGCTGGTTGATGTGCGCCTCGGCCTTGGCGTCGACGACCACGGTCGGATCGATCGTTCGACCGGCCCCGATCCCCAGCGGAACGGGCGCCTCGTTGCGGATGATGACGCGGACGCGCAGGCGATCGAGACGCCCGGCATCTGGATTCACAATCTCGGCGCGGAGGGAAAGGAAGCGCGTCGGATTGGTCGCCATCTCGTCGGTCCACTTGGGCACCAGGGCCGCGGCACGCCGGATCTTGGCGGCGGACTCCGGATCGGGTTCCGGGCTCTGGCTGAGCGCCCTGAGTCGAGAACGTGCCCATCCGGCATCGGGAGAGAGCGGGATGTCCTTGGCGATCGCGCGCCAACGCGCGACCGCCGAGGCGGTGTCGCCCACCAGCTCATAGGCCGTGGCGAGCCCCACATCCGCCAGGGTGTAGTCCGCGGCGACGGCGCGCAGGGCGCCGATCGCGTCGGCGGGCTTGCCCTCGCGCAGAACCTTCCACGCTCGCGACGTGATGATCCATGGGTCGCCGGGGTTCACGCCCGCATCGCCCGCCAGCCTTTCCATCTCGCTCCTGGCCCGCTCCGGGTCTCGCTGCAGCCAGTAGAGGGTGCTGCACAGGTCGGCCCGGAGCTTTCGCGCCTGATTCGCGGCCAGGTCGGGCGAGATCTTGCCGGGCAGCGTCCCCGCCGCGACCGCGTCCAGGTCGTTGAGCGCGTTGTCGATCGTGCGCTCGATGTTGGCGACGGCCGAGTCGACCGTGGCGTTGTCGCCTGACTCCAACGCGGCGAACGCGCGCACCCGCTCGAGCAGCGGATCGAGCGTGATCTCCTCGGGCTTGGGGATGCCGCTGGTGGGGATGAGCTGCTCTTCCATCGCCTTGATGGTCAGGGCGGCGGACTGGCGGTTGTTGCTGAGCACCTTGTTCAGGTCGGCGATGACCGTCTGCGGACCCTCCAGCGCCCAGTCGAGCACCGTGGTCTTGACAATGTCGGACGTGTTTTCGCGCTGGCCCGATGCCGCGGTGATCAGCTTGGCGCTGCTCTCGAACCGACGCGCCTCGGCGAACGCCCCCACGCTGGCGCACATCTCGGCCATCGACGCCAAAGTGACGGCATCACCGGGATCGGCGAGAAGAAGGTTGGTCAGGAGATCGAACCGCCCCGCGGAATCATCCACACGCTCCGTGAAAAACGTGTACGCAAACACCGCGGCCTCTTTGTTCGTCGGGTCGAGCGTCAGCGCCAGCTTCAGGGCTCGGGCCGCGTCGGGGATGTCCCCGCGCTCGTGGTAAAGCCGGCAGGCCTCGAACGCCAGGTGACTGCGCACGCCCGTGTCCAACGAAGCGCCCTCGGCGCCCATGAACCTCTCAAGCACCGCCGTTCGCTCGGGGATCGTCTGCACCTGGCCCACGCGGCTCATGATCATCGCGAGCTGCGCCACCGTGTTGGCAGGCTCAAGCTCCACCAGACGCCTCGTCGCGGCGGCGACGCGAGCGGTATCGCCCAGTTCGTGCGCGATGGCGACCTCGGCCCGCACGAGGTCCGGGCTGGCGGGGTCCAGCTCCCGTGCGATGTCGATGATCCCGAGCGTGAGCGCCTGGTCCTCAGTCGAAGGCGCCCGCTTGATGCGGAGTTCCAGAAGCGCCAGCCGCTGGAGCGCTCGTGCGACGTACGGCCCGAGCTCGGTCACGGTCCCCTTGAACGCGGCCGTCGAAAGCTCCGGCTGGGCGGGGGCTGCGGCCCCGGACGCCGCGGGCGAGTTGCCGCCTGACCTGCTCGCCGGTGGGGTGTCCTGCGCGTGCGCCAATGGCAGGCCCGCGGCCAGGAACAGCGAGACAAACAGACGAGAGCGCGTGGTGTGACTCAATGACTTCCCCCGACCAAGGTAGAGGACCCGAGCGCGACCGACGACGGACCGACGCCGACCCTCGTCGAGAGCAGATACAACGCCGCGCCCAGCCCAACGATGAACGCGGAAAAGAGCAAGACCTCGATCGCCCAGACCAGGCGAGACGAGGCGCGCGGAAAGGCGCGATCGGCCACAAGGACCAGGAACAGGAACTGCCCCCCGGCGAGCAGGGCCAGCCCGCCCATGAGACAGAGCTCTCGTGGTACGGGCCAACGGTCCGGGCCGTTCATCGCAACCCACAAACCGGTGAGCAAAAGCGTGGCGGCCCAGGCCGTGGCGGCGGCGGCGCGAAGGGCGGTGCCGAGGCGCCTGAGGGCGAATGCGGGCGGCCTCCCGGCGCGAACACCCACGCTCGGGGACGAACGGCATGAATTGGTTGCGCTCCGCGCCCGCACGCCAGATCCTCCGGCCAAATGACCCGGGGTCACAAACCCCGGCGCCAACTGTACTTCATCGGCGCGACCCCCGCACGGGCTGCAAACAACCAGCCGTCCGCCGACGGCTGTGCGAGCCTCAACCGGCTCGATCTCAACGATACGGCCGATTCCGCGCCGGAGATCGGCGGCTTCGGGCCAACGTGGTGCGGTGCGAGCCAATCCCTTGACGGCTGCCGCGGGGGGGGTAGTATGCCCATATGAGAACCATCACAACGGCCTTCGTGTGCTTGGTCTGCGGCGGACATTCTTATTGTTCGATCGCCTCTCATCCGACAGAACAGGACATTCGCGCATGGCTCGCATCAGAATGTAAGAGCACACCGAGTCTTCGTGACGCGGAAGGCAAGCTCTTCCGGTGGCACAGGGAGTATTTCTATGTGCCGCCACCGTCGCAGCTTCAAAAATGGCGCGACGAGGTCAAGGGCAAGCCGGAGCATCCACAGAAGCGTTTGCTGGACAAGTACGAGGCCAGACTGAAGAACGGCCCCCTCCTCGATCCGATCGCCTGCTACTACATCGATAGCAAGACGTGGAGAATCGTGGACGATCTCGCGGAAGCGGTCGAGCCCGGGTACTTTTTGGACAGCGCGCATACACCGTCTTATTCGTGGGTCTGGCAGCCGCGGCGATTGGTGCGAATGGACGCCGACCCAGACTCGAAGCTCCCGGTCCCCATCCCAAGTTCGATGCGGGGTGATTTTGACGTCATGTATTCGCTGTGCGTGATGGGTCCGCTTGCTGGATTGGCAAAGGGTGACCTATGGGAGAAAGCAAACATCAAGATTGAGGACTCGGGACGCGTTCTTATCACGATCACGCAAAGGACCCCTGTTCCGGGCGGAGAGTCAACGAACACCGGCTCGATCGAGGTTGAGTGGGACGAGACGACCAAGACCGGGCGACCGACGAGATGCTGGAATACATACGACCCGCCGGTCAAGGGGCTCTCCACACCCCAAGTTCAGTTTGCCAAATGGAGATTCGACGATGTGCTGGGCCGAAACGTCGCGTCCAGAGTCGTCTTGGAGGACAAGGCCGTTGACAATCCCATGACAGACCCTGTGTTCGCGATCGTCTTTGATTCGACAGAGGTCATTCCGCCAGAAATCGCGTCAGAGGTCGTAAAGCCACCCACGAAGGATCGCCCGGATGTGGTGAGAGGGCAGGTTGCGACCGGCATGGATGATCAAGATTTTCGTGGTCGTTCGTTGAACTCGAGCGCGGCCGAGAAAGTGTTGGTTCAGGGCAACCGGACGGCGTCAAAGTCTTGGATGGAGCAACTGTTGTCGTGGGCGGGGCTCGGTGCGATTCTCGTCGTTCCAGTGCTCGTCTGGTTGCTGATAAAGCGTCGATCGTCGTAGTTCCGATGCCCAGCCCTCCTTCGGGAGGTGTATCATGAAGCTCCGATCATTGATGTCTCTGGTGGTGGGCGTGACGACATGTGCCGCGATCGTCGTGGCGGACACGACGTGCTACATAGCGGATCCATACACGGACCCATGCGCCAAGAACGGCGTAGTGCTGTTGAATCATGGGCCATGCACAAACTGCGCCGATTTCGTCATCTGGAGCGACCCCGTGAATAACATCTTCAGCAACCCTACGGGCTTCAAGGCGTTTCATGCGACGACCGCAGCCTGCATGGTGCAACGGCGCAGATGCGTTCAGACCTTGCCTTCCGGAACCTGGCAGTGCTTTGCGAATGGGGTATACACATACACGGCAGATAGCCTCGACGTCGACCCCGACTATCCCTGCGATGACGGAGGTATAAGTTAGTCATGAGCAGGCCACTGCAATGGGCGCGAGCCGCTGCGATGTTGCTCCTTGGCATCGCGGCGATCTCAAAGCTCTGGGATTTGCCTCGCTTCGAGCAATCCCTGCGATCGTGGCCGATCTTGCCGGAGGAGTCGCTGGGCTTCGTTGCGATCTTCGTTCCGGTCATGGAATTGGCGCTTGCGTGCTCATTCTTCGCGTCATCGAGGTACGCATGCCGTGCAGCACTGACGGCGGCGGCGCTTCTTGGGGTGTTTAGCGCGGTCCATGGTGCTCTTATTATGTTCGGCCATGAGCCGGACTGCCTCTGCTTCGGCAAAGTTCTTGCGTTTCGCCATGCGAGGAGTGACGCCATCTGGGTGTTCATTCGAAATGCCGCCATGATCGCGGCTCTGCTCGGGCCGGAGTGCACCCGGCTATTCGTCGCCGCGAAGAGAAAGTCACCAACGCCGATAGAGGATTGGTCGAGCCAGCGGGCCACCGCGCGTGGGTTCACGGTCGTCGAGATGCTTGTGTGTATCGTCGTCATCGGCACGCTGCTTTCGCTTGCGCTGCCGCTGCTTTCGTCCGCCCGATCGCGGGCTCGGCAGGTGGCCTCGGCGGCATCGACCCGGTCGTGCGCGATACTTCTGAATAGTTACGCGAATGACAATCGAGATTCAGCGATCGTCTACGCGAAGCCCGGCGAATGGCGTTCGTGGCCGGGTGACGAACAGTCTCGAATGAAATGTGGCTATTTTTATATCGCGCTCGCCTGGGCCGATGTGCTCAAGCAGCAGGGTTATATTCCAGATATCGGAGATAGATTCATTTCGCCAGATGCCCCCGCCGTGGACCCCGATACAGGGCGGCCGTTACGATCCCCGGGGGCTGTTCACTATGAGCCTTCTTGCTCGTTTCTCGCGACGGATGGGTTCTGGCGTCCTTCCACGAGAACTGGTCCGGCGCAATGGCAAGCTCGCGCGCTGTGCGAAGCGCGGATCGCTTCAAGGAAGGTGCTTGTTGCGTCGATATTCCCTTGGTCCGTCGCGGCGCGAATGGGAGTCGATCGACCAAAGTTGACCGTCGATCTTGCGTTTGTGGACGGAACCGCTGGGCGCTATCAGTTCAGCAGCGGCACCATGACCGGAGTCCTCGGGGACGGGCTTGTGTGGGCCGAAAAGGGCGCTCTGCACCCGTTCGATGACCCGCCCGGCACCCACACCCCGCTGGATGATGTCGACGTTCGATAGGCTCAGCCCATCGCCATGCTCATGAGGAACTCGGCGTTGGTCTTGACCTTCTTCAGGCGGCTCTTCAGGAGCTCCATCGCCTCGACCACGTTCATATCGCTCAGTACCTTGCGCAGGCGATAGACCAGCTCCAGCTCCTTGGGGTCCATGAGCAGCTCTTCGCGGCGTGTGCCCGACGCCGGGACGTCGATGCACGGGTAGATGCGCTTGTCCATGAGCTTGCGGTCCAGGTGCAGCTCGCTGTTGCCGGTGCCCTTGAACTCCTCGAAGATGACCTCGTCCATCTTGGAGCCGGTGTCGACCAGGGCGGTGGCGATGATCGTGAGGCTCCCGCCGTGCTCGATGGCGCGGGCGGCGCCGAAGAACTTCTTGGGGCGGGCCAGGGCGTTGCTGTCCAAGCCGCCGGTCATGATCTTGCCCGAGTGGGGCATCTCGGCGTTGTAGGCGCGGGCCATGCGGGTGATGGAGTCGAGCAGGATGACGACGTCATCGCCGAACTCGACCATGCGCTTGGCCTTCTCGATCACCATCTCGCACACCTGGACGTGGCGGCTCGAGGGCTCGTCGAAGGTGCTGGCGACGACCTCGACGTGCTTGGAATCCTTGGTCGTGTTGCGCCGGAAGTCGGTCACTTCCTCGGGGCGTTCGTCCACCAGCAGCACGATGATCCGCGTCTCGGGTGCATTGCGGCTGATCGCCTTGGTGATCTTCTGCAGGAGCACCGTCTTGCCCGTCCGCGGCGGGGCGACGATCAGCATGCGCTGGCCCTTCCCGATCGGCGCCGTGAGGTCGACGATGCGGCACTCGATCTCGCCCGGCTCGGTCTCGAGGATGTAGCGCTTCTCGGGGTGGAGCGGCGTGAGGTCTTCGAAGTTGATGATGTCGTGGACCTTCGCCGGATCGCGCCCGTTGATCTTTTCGATGCGGAGGAGGGCGAAGTACCGCTCGCTCTCCTTGGGGGGGCGGACCATGCCGCGGATCACCATGCCGCGGCGCAGGCCATAGCGGCGAACGGTGCCGGGGCTGACGTAGATGTCGTCGGGCCCGGGGAGGTAGGACTGTTCGGGCGAGCGGAGGAAACCGAAGCCGTCGGGCATGATCTCAAGGGTGCCATCGCCGAACATGAGGCCCTGCTTGGCGGCACGGGCCTTGAGGATCTTGAAGATGAGGTCCTGCTTGTTGAGGGAATGGAAGTCGGTGAGCCCTTCCTTTTCCGCGATCTTGAAGAGGGGCTCCATCTCCATTCGCTGGAGTTCGCCGATGGAGAGGGCGTCCTTCAGCACCGAGGGATCGGCGCTCTTGGCGATGCGTTCGAGTTCCTGGGCTTCGCGCTCGAGTTCCTCGTCGCTGGGGAGTCCTTCGGGGAGTCGCGAGCCGCCGAAGCCGCCGTGCCCGCCGCCGGAGAACCCGCCGGGGCCCATCATGCCACCCTTGCGGCGTTTCTTCTTGCGACGGAAGCCTCCGGGGCCCTGGTCATAGAACGGGCGACCATCCTGGCGATTGTCAGGGCCCCGATCTTGGCGCATCTCGGGGCGCATCTCGGGACGAGGCCCGCCCTGATTTGGATGTCCGCCTTGTCCCTGCCCCTGGCCCTGCCCAGGTCCGGGCCCACCTTGCACTGAGTTGGATGGGGGGCGATCCTGGTCACGACGCTCGTCGGGACGGAAGTCGGCGCGGGGCTCTTGACGTGGTTCCGGGCGTGCCTCAGGGCGGGGCTCGGGCTTGGGTTCGACGCGGGGCTCCGGCCGCGACTCGGACTTGGCTGGCCTGGCTTCGGCGGAAGCACGGCTTCCCGAGAGCGATTCACCGGGCAGCGCCGAGACGGGACGGGCCTCAGGCTCGGCGGTGGCGCTCCCACCAGTCCGGCGGGCGGTCGCCTTGCCCTTCGAACGCGTTTCGTGCGAGTCGCCCTTGTCGTCGTGGCTGGAACCGCTGGAACTACGAGCCATGCTTCCTCGATCCTGCCGGGCTTGGGCCCGGAACTTTCATGTGCCTGGCGAGGGAGCGCCGACGCCCCTCTCCGATCCAAGCAGCTCTGCCGACCGAACTCAACACTGGGAATCGGCTCACGCCGGGAATGGCGACGCCGCGCTTTTTCCGTCGACCGAATGGCCACCCTCATGCCGACGGGCGCGAAGTGGATTCGGGCTTCCTTCCAGAGGACATGCGGGGCCCGGGGATACGGCCGGGGAACCCCGCGAAACAGCACTAATCCCCCGTGAGTTTCATCCAGTGGAGTCGGCACGCGGAACGCGCCAGACCCTGTGCCCCGCGGTGGGATCAATGAGAACCCAGCCTTGAAACCCGCCCCTGGATGCGTTGGAGGAGGTCCGCGACTCGCCCGGGAAGTGCCCCCGGCTCGCCGTCGTTGACCACTACATCATCGGACCTTTCCCGCTTCTCTTCAAGTGGCAACTGCGCTTTTTCTCGGCGCTCCAGTTCGGCGGCATCCCACCCCCGAGTCGCTTTCACACGCCCGATACGGGCCTGCCACGGGGCATCAACATACACGATGAGGTCGCATTCGCGGTCCACGCCGGCCTCGAACAAGAGCGGGGCATCGATAATCGCCAGGGCGGCACCCGCCGACCTGGCCCGTTCGATCGCCTGGGCTCGGGTGGCGCGCACCATCGGATGCACCAGCGCTTCGAGGCGGGCCCGCTCTTCCGGGCGACGAAACACAATATCGGCGACCTGGCCGCGATCGACCCGACCGTCTTTGCCAAGCACGCCCCGGCCCCACCATGAGACGAGCTGTTCACGCACCTCGGGCCGATCGAGGGCCGCCCTGGCCTCCTTGTCGGAATCGATGACGATCCCTCGGCCTTGCCTGGCGAGTTCGGCGGCCACGCTGCTCTTGCCCGAGCCGATGCCGCCCGCCAGCCCGATGACGCGGAGCGGCGAGGCGGGGTTGGTGGCCGGGGGATGACTGTGTGGCGCTGAAGGTGCGGCCTCGGACAGCGATCCATCTTCCTTCGCGGCCAGGTCGATGGCGCCGCGGATGAGGGCAAGGACTTCGACAGGATCGGCAACGTGGACCCAGGCGACCCCGCCGCCGCTCGCCGCCGACGCGCCGATGGAGCCGAGGCCCAGAAGCCGCTCGCCCAGCGAGCGATGCATGACCACGTCCTGGACCGACCTCAACGCCAGCTCGGCCCGTCCGCGCGCGAACACGCCCCACTGGCGGGCGATCCGACGGTCCGTGAGGACAAACCGGCGGCAGCGCCAATCGACAAACGTCCATACGAGGCGGGCGGCGATGAGGGCGAGCCCCGCGATCGCGACGTAGCCCGACCAGGTCCGCGTATCACGCACCAGCTTCGGATCGCCGATCGCCCGCGTCGCCAGTCCGTCGAGGATCCACGCGCAGACCAGCGTTGCCACGCCGATCATCGCGATGCTCCACGCGGGGCGAAGGACAAGGCTCATCGCGCCGGGACGGCAATCGATGATGACGCGTTCCCTCGGCCGGCTCTCACCGCTAGGCACGCGTTGCCCTCCGGCGGACGCGTTCTACGACCTCGTCGCGGAGGGTGGCGATGTGCGGAACGTTGCGGTAGTGACCGTCGAAGTCCAGGCCATACCCCACGACGAACTCGTCGGGGATCTCGAAGCCGACGTACTGGACATCGACGGCACGCTGACGCACCCGATCGGGCTTGCGGAGAAGCACGCAGAACCGCAGGCTGGCGGGCTCCTGGGCGGCGATGAGATCGCGAACCAGGCCCAGCGTCTGGCCAGAGTCGAGGATGTCGTCCACCACCACGACGTGCTTCCCGGCAAGGTCGCTCGGAATCTCGGCGGCGAGCTTCGCTCCCTTGCTCTGCACCGAAGCGCCGGGATAGCTGGACACGGCGACGAGCCTGAGAGACAGCCGCATGGGCATGGCGCGGATCAGGTCGGCGACAAAGACGATCGCGCCGGTCATGACAGGGATCATGACGACACGCCCGAAGTCGTCGGCGTCGCACGACCCGCCGAGCTTGGCGTCGCGGGCCAGATCCCGTTCCAGGTCGGCGGCGAGCTGAGCGCCCAGCTCGCGCACGCGACCGGCGATCGCTTGCTCGTCGACCAGGATTCCCGCCAGATCGTGATCCAACCCTTTGTTTCCTCGCTGGGTCCGCCCGGAATCTTAGAACGCCGGCGCCCCGGATGCGCCCGCGTCGATCAGTTCACCAATCCTCGGATGCCACCCGTCCGGCGCGCCTGGGAGTAGCGGGCCAGGCAACTGTCGATGATCGCATCGGCGGCCTCGGCGGGCATGATGTCGTCCACCTCGACCTCCTTGCCCTCCAGCGTCTTGTAGTCCAGAAAAAACCGCTGCAGCATCTTCAGCAGGTGCCTGGGAAAGTCGCTGCTCTTCTGGAATTCCGAATACACCGGGTCGGCCATCAGCACGCTGATGATCTTGTGGTCCGGCTCGCCGTGGTCGATCATCGTCATCATCCCGACCGCCCGCGCCTCGCACAGCGTCATGGGCGGGATCTCCTCGGTGCAGAAGACCAGCACGTCGAGGGGATCGTGATCCTCGGCCAGTGTCTGGGGTATGAAGCCGTAGTTGGCGGGGTAGTAGACCGCGCTGGACAGAACGCGGTCGAGCCGGAGCATGCCGGTCCCCTTGTCCAGCTCGTACTTGTTGTTGGAGTTCTTGGGGATCTCGATGATGGACTTGAAGTGGCGCGGGAGCGGCGAAGCCTCATCGATGCCGGGTGTGACGTCGTGCCATGGGTGGATCATGGCAGAGGGTAGGACCGTATCGCAGCTCGGCCGGGAGGGGCAGGTTTCCTTCGCGGGAGGCGTTCATCCCCACCCACCCGGGGTGGTTCTCGAACGGCCGAGCTTGAGGTTGCGGAGATTCTTCCCTGCAACCCTTGGTAGTCACTGTAGACATAAAAAATAATATGAGAAACAGGTTATGTCAACTCGCTGGACTCTGATTCAGAGTGCCTTTCAGAAAGAAGAGATCGGCTTGATTCGGTGCCGATGAACAGTCCGGCGGGCAGGACGCCCGCGACCTGTGCAAGGAG
>JABLTH010001921.1_pt1 | contig 243111 bp, 240 predicted proteins | sample 7875711 | NCBI WGS metagenome assembly JABLTH01 (sample SAMN14941262, study PRJNA633318) | bioreactor metagenome | isolation source: bioreactor | place: China | collected 2019-03-05
GCCATGTCCTTTACTGACGAACCGGATGCGCTGGCACAACTGCGCCCCGGCGTAGACGGCGTCGTGTTGGAATATGGCCGCTATCGCAGCACCTTTCTACCGCAGGTGTGGGAACAGTTGCCGACGCCGCAGCAGTTTATGGCTTACCTCAAGCGCAAGGCCGGTTTGCCGGAACAGTTCTGGGCGAACGAGGTCAGACTGTCACGCTATACCGTGAGCAAATGGAAAGAGTACGCGTGAACATGGAAGCCATCGAAATCGACGAAGCCTATCCCGCCCGCTACTGGCACATGCTGGACGACGGCAGGATTCAATGCGATTTATGCCCGCGCGACTGCAAGTTGCACGAAGGCCAGCGCGGCGCCTGTTTTGTGCGCGCCAGGGTTGACGATGAAATGGTGCTGACCACTTACGGCCGCTCCTCCGGCTTTTGTGTGGACCCCATCGAAAAAAAACCGCTCAACCATTTCTATCCCGGCTCCAGCATCCTGTCGTTCGGCACGGCAGGATGTAATTTGGCCTGCAAGTTCTGCCAGAACTGGGACATTTCAAAGTCGCGCGATTTCGACCGCCTGGCCGACCAGGCCAGCCCGGAAGCCATTGCCAAGGCGGCCAAAGCGCATGGCTGCAAAAGCGTGGCCTTCACCTACAACGACCCGGTGATTTTCGCCGAATATGCCATGGACGTAGCCGATGCCTGCCATGCCTACGGGGTTAAGACCGTGGCGGTGACCGCCGGCTACATGCACGATGTGCCGCGGCGCGAATTCTACGCCAAGATGGACGCGGCCAATGTGGACCTCAAGGCATTTACCGATGCGTTTTATTTCAAGCTCACCGGCGCGCACTTGCAGCCGGTGCTGGATACGCTCAAATACCTCAAACATGAAACCAGGGTTTGGTTCGAGATCACCACGCTGCTGATTCCCGGCTGCAATGATTCGGATGCCGAAATCGGCGCCATGTGCGACTGGATTGCCCGGGAACTCGGCCCTGACGTGCCGCTGCACTTCACCGCCTTCCACCCGGACTACAAGATGACCGACCTGCCCGCCACGCCGCCGGAAACCCTGATGCGTGCCCGCCGCATCGCCCACAGCGCAGGCCTGCGTTACGTCTACACCGGCAACGTGCACGACGTGGAAGGCGGTACCACGCACTGCGCCGGATGCGGCGAATCGCTGATCGTGCGCGACTGGCATCTGATTTCCGACTACCGCCTGACAGAGGTCGGCATCTGCCCGCACTGCGCCACACCGGTTTCCGGCCATTTCGAGAAATTCGAACAACCCTTCGGCCGCCGTCGCATCCCCATCGTCATGCAGCCCAGGAGCTAAATGATGACAACATCACAGCCCATCGCGCAATTGCTGACTATCCCGGTAGCTACCGGCGACATGGAAGGCATGTTGGAAGTGCCAACCCATGCCCGTGGCCTGGTGCTATTTGCTCACGGCAGCGGCAGTAGTCGCCACAGCCCGCGCAACAATGCCGTCGCCCGCGAACTGCGCGCCGCAGGGCTGGGTACTTTGCTGCTGGATCTGCTGACCCCGGTGGAAGACCAGGACGTAGCAGCGCGCTTCGACATTGCGCTGCTGACGCAACGACTGCTCCAGGCCACGGACTGGGTGCGCAGCGAAGCGGCGCTGCGGGATATGCCGGTTGGCTACTTTGGCGCCAGCACCGGCGCCGCTGCGGCACTGCAGGCCGCGGCGGCACGCACCGACATCTCGGCCGTGGTTTCTCGCGGTGGACGCCCGGATCTGGCGGGATCGAAACTGCTGCCAGCGGTAAACTGCCCTACGCTGCTGATCGTCGGCGGTTTTGACGAAACCGTGATTGAACTGAATCGCCTGGCCTATACGCATCTGTTCTGCGATAAGGAACTGGTGATTGTGCCGGGAGCAACGCACTTGTTTGAAGAACCAGGCACGCTGGAAAAGGTCGCCGAGTTGGCAACCGACTGGTTTGTGCGCCACTTCGACGCCATCCCAGCCAACGACTGACCGGCTGCGAGGCGCATCAGGCATTGCCTAGCGCCGCAATCACTTCCGCATCGTCTACCTGCGGAAAATCCTCATAAAACTGCCCTACCGCCTGAAAATAAGCCGGTGCGGCAAGGCACACCACTTCGTCGGCCAAGGCCTCAACCTTGCTCAACGAATCCGGCGCCGCCACCGGAATCGCGCAGACCAGCCATTCAGGCTTGCTCTCCCGCAGCATATTAAGCGCAGCCATCATGGTAGCGCCGGTTGCCAGGCCATCATCCACCACCACCACGATACGTCCGGCAGGGCTGATGGGCGGCCGTACCGGGGTGTACTCTGCACGCCGTTGGCGCATGGTTTCCAGTTGTATTTCCTTTTCGCTTTCCAGATAGGCTGCATCGGCGCCAACCATGGCCGCATGCTCCGAGACCAGCATGGAACCATGCTCATCGACCGCCCCGACAGCAAATTCCGGATTGGAGGGCGAGCGCAGCTTGCGTACCAGCACCACGTCCAATTCTCCATCAATCGCATCGGCGATAATGCGCCCCATTGGTACCCCGCCACGCGGAATGGCCAATACCAGTGCATGGCGGCCTTTCAGGGCACTTAACTGGCTGGCCAACTGCTGTGCGGCAACCGCCCGGTCATGAAACATCCTGTCGGAATTCCCCGTCATTGCCCCGTAAGCCCGCGTAGCGCCGGCACCAGATTGAGGCTGGCCAATTGTTCCTGCAACTCCAGCACTGTGAGTTTGCTGTAATCCTTGGCAACCTCTTTCAACTCGAATCCATTGCTGCTGGACAGTTTTTCGCGTAACAGGCTCAGCACGCGGTTTTTTGCTGCCAGCACGACCTGCGAGGCTTTCTGGTCGCGCGCCAGCTTCAGCGCCTCCGTTGCCACCGACTGTGTGAAGCGGCGCTCATACTCGGCCACATGCCGATCGCGGTGATCATCCAGGCCATGCCCCACGCCACCACTACTGTTGCGGTTACCACCGCTATTATCCGACCACAAATCAGTCCCTGTCGCCTCCTGCTCCGGGTTGACCAAACACTCTTGCTCGACCAGGCGCGGGCCTGACTCATAGACCGGCAGTTCAGCCGGCTGCAAGGTAAAAAAACGGGCGCGCGTGCCATTGACAACTACAACGATGGTCTTCATCTAGCTTGTCCTCCGGGTAAAATTCAACACAAGTAAAGTAACTGGCGGGTTATCGGCGATGGCTGGCCTCGTTTTTCTGCTCACGCGTCACCAACTGGGAGCAAGCCCCAAGCTCTTCTGCCAGCAATGCCAGCAGATCATCCAGCGTAACCACGCCGACCAGCGCGCCTTCGCCATCCACGACCGGTAGGCGGCGTATGCCCTTGTCCCGCATGTACTGGATGGCTTCGAACACACCGATGGTTTCAGGGGCTGTGGCAAGCGTTGCTGCCATGATGTCGCCGACGGTAATGACGTTGGAATTGAGCTCTGGGGCAACGATTTCCACGACCAGGTCACGGTCGGTGACGATGCCGATGGGCACCTGGCGCCCGCCACGGTTTTCGACCACCACCACATGGCCTGCATGGTGCTGCCGCATCAGTTTAGCTGCCTGCAGGACGGTGTCATCACGTTGAACTACGATGACTTCGCGGTTGCATATTTCACCAATAGGCATGCTGACCTCCGGCTTTATTGGGTTGTGCCGCTATGGAAGCGCGTACGCGGCCATTCTCGCCCGAGGCGGCAGGGGGAACAATAAGGGCTTTTACTTAAGCGCCCTCCCCGCAAAGCAATAACGCCGCATTACGCGGCGTTATCTATCGGTTTATGGGCAACCGGCATACCAGATCGAACTGGCTTAAATCACTTACAGCAGATCAGTTTGATTCGATGACTCGATAGTCGCCTCCTGATTACGGTTAGCAATCCACAGCAACCTACGGCTACATTTATACGACTAAAACACAGCCAAGACAATAGGCCATGAGTCACCGGCTACAGTAGCGCACTATCAAACGTCCGGGCATGCTCACTGAATATTTCACTGACATGCTGATGGAACACCCGGATAGCCTCGGCGGTATTGCCTTGCTGACTGAGCGTGGAACACGCTTGTATCTGCTGCTTCACGTCGCGCAGCAAATTCTTGTGCTCCTCATGGTGCCGCCACAGATAATCGGTTTCGTCAGGCGACTGAAGAACGTTACGCATGAGCTTTTCCTCATTTTCGAAATGCTCAAACACCAGATCAAGAAAATCGTGAAAAAAGGATGGCAGCCGTCCCCGACATGACGCAATTTGTTCCTTGCTGCACCGCTGGCAATCGGCCGTTGATTCAAACTGACAACAGGTGCCGCACAGGTCACGCAGAAACCTTTCCAGGTGCGCATGCTCGTCATCTATCAGTCGGCGGTCAGCCGCAGATAACAACGAGGTTATGTGAGGTCTCAGGTGTGGCATAACGTTCCCCAAGCGAAAGATTGAACCGCCGATACCCTATGATGCGGTCAGTATATTCGGGGAACGTCCTGAATGGAATTTCAGGGTGATGATGTGGATTTCCCAACCGGATCCGAGACGCATCATCCGGTGTGAGGAATCGTTTTGGGGAATATAGTCTGACTAAGCGTCAGCTTCGCTGTCGCTGTCGCGCTTAACCCATTCATGTTCGACAGTCGCGCCGGTTTCTGCCAGCCAATCGCTGAAAACCTCCAGCGCTTGATCCGACCACTTGTCGAGCGGACCAACCTGCTCGGCAACTTTAGATAGCAAGGCGACCATTTCCTTTTCCGTACGCTGTGTCATTTAGAGCAACTCCTATCCTAAGACTGTTTGCCGAGCAAAACAAAAAGCGCCTTGGAAGGCGCTTTAATGCTTGATGACTGGCGGAGAGAGCGAGATTCGAACTCGCGACAGGGTTACCCCTGTGCCACCTTTCCAGGGTGGTGACTTAAACCACTCATCCATCTCTCCGAAGGGGGCGAATTGTAACTCAAGTCGCTGGCTTTGTGAAACCCTGAACTGAGGTTGTACTAAATTTTTGAAGCAGCCTTGGCATCAATCGGCGTTGTAACAGACTCGTTCTTTCCAATCAGGAAATAACTGTGCACCAATCCCTTGCCTTTCACATCTATCGGTTCCCTCGATTCAAACCGGTACTGGTTTTTAAGCAGTTGGTAGCTGGCTTCCGAGACGTGGATACGCCCTGGCACGCCGTAATGCTCCATGCGGCTCGCCATGTTGACGGTATCGCCCCAGAGGTCATAGCTGAATTTTGCACTCCCGATCACACCCGCAATGACGGGACCGCTGTTGATGCCAACGCGCATCATCAAGTGCAGACCGGTAGATGTGGCTATCTCTTCCAACTTCCTGACCATATCCAGAGCAAGGTCGGCGATAGCATTCGCATGGTCTTTTCTGGTTTCCGGGGCACCACACACCACCATATAGGCATCACCTATGGTTTTGATTTTCTCGACGCCATGTTTTTCTGCCAGGTCATCAAAGCTGGAAAACACCCGACTCAGCATGTCCACCAAGTCGTCTGCCGGCATACCGGCAGAGATGGTAGTGAAGCCCACCAGATCAGCAAACAGGATGGTCACTGAATCATATCGGTCAGCAATCCGATCACTGCTCTGCTTCAGACGATCTGCAATGGCCTTGGGCAAAATATTCAGTAGCAGGCGATCGGTTTTGCCCTGCTCGCTGACCAAGGCAACCATGGCGTTTTCTGTCTGCGCCTGGAAATAGCGCATCACAAAATACAGAATCAGCGCCACGCCACCCACATTGATCAGGAATGAATACTCCTTTATCCGCAGTGGGATATTCGGCGCAAAACTCACGAACGTATCATTCATGACCCAGGAAAGTGTCGTTAACACCACAAACAACAGGAACCACGGCGTTGACTGACGGCGTCCCAGCAGCAGCATGGCGCCTACCGGTGACAGAATGCCCCACATGGCAATGCTGCTGGAAGCTTCAAACCCGCCAATAATCCACTGCATCAGAAACGGCATGACCAGTAGCATGGCCAACTGCGTAAAGGTGAAGTACCTGGTGCGTTTGAGACGATAAAACACCAGCAGGCTGGTATATGAAATTGTGATGTATGCATAGGGGAAGAGGACCATAAACGCATAGCCGCCGCCCAGATTGCTGAACACGTTGATCCAGAAAATATTGATGAGGGTTTGCGCACCCACCATGAGCCCGAGAATAACAGCCACCCCGCGGTTAGCCCCGCCGGTGGGATTGCTAAGCTCATTGAAGAACTCATAAATATGATGATATGTATTCTTTAGTTGCATGATTAATATTAGCTTTTTATTTTATCGATGCCGAATTCCAGATGTTGAATACAATGGCATGAAAACTATACCTGATGCCTGTTGGCAATACCATCTCATCCGTAGCGACACTTGGTGACATCTAACACACCCACGGTTTTATCCCGCCAGAGCACGGGAAAATAGTTTAAAATAGCGCCGGCGGGCCTCCCCGCATTGCAGGGTAGCCAACCTGGTCAGGTCCGGAAGGAAGCAGCCACAGTTATCTTTTGCAAGTGCCGGGGTAAAGGCTCGCCCTTTCGTTGCATCCGCCATACGTTTCCCATAAACTCCTGCGACCATGAGCTATCAAGTCCTTGCACGTAAGTGGCGCCCCAAGACCTTCGCCCAAGTCATCGGTCAAGAGCATGTTGTCAGGGCACTGACTAATGCGCTGGAGCAGCAACGACTGCATCATGCCTATTTGTTCACCGGTACGCGCGGCGTGGGGAAAACCACGCTGGCACGCATTATCGCCAAGGCGCTGAACTGCGAAACCGGCATCACCCCTACCCCGTGCGGCGTATGTACTGCCTGCACCGAAATCGACAAAGGGCGCTTTGTTGACCTGCTGGAAGTAGATGCCGCCTCAAATACCCAAGTGGACGCCATGCGCGACCTGCTGGACAACGCGCAATATGCGCCTACCGCCGGCAGGTTCAAGGTTTACATCATTGACGAAGTGCACATGCTGTCGCGCTCCGCCTTCAATGCCATGCTGAAAACGCTGGAAGAGCCGCCCGCCCACGTCAAATTCATCCTGGCCACCACCGACCCACAAAAAGTACCGGTGACCGTGCTGTCACGCTGCCTGCAATTCAACCTCAAGCAGATGGTGCCCTCCTCGATTGCCGGGCATCTCGATCGCATTCTTCAGCAGGAATCCATCCCGGCCTCGCCCGCCGCGCTGAATCTGTTGGCACGCGCCGCAGAAGGCAGCATGCGCGATGCGCTGTCGCTGCTGGATCAGGCCATTGCCTACGGCGCCGGCAGCGTGAATGAACAGGAAGTCCGCGCCATGCTGGGTGCCATCGATCAGGATTATCTGTTCTGCCTGCTGGAAGCCATCATTCGCGGCGATGGTTCGGGACTGCTACGCCAGGCAGAAGTCATGGATGAGCGTAGCCTATCGTTTGACACTGCGCTGCAGGATATGGCCATGCTGTTGCACCAGGTTGCCCTGGCGCAGGCCATGCCGGAAAGCATTGCGGCCGATGTGCCGGAACGCGCACGCATTCTGCAACTCGCACAAGCAATGAGCGCCGAAGATGCCCAGCTGTATTACCAGATTGCGACGCTGGGGCGACGCGACCTGGCATTGGCACCAGATGAGCTTTCCGGGTTCTGCATGACGTTGCTGCGCATGCTGGCGTTCGCACCCAATCAAACTGCGGCAACACGCACCGGCACGCCGCAGGTAGCCGCAGAAACTGTACCTCCAGCCCCCGACACCACCACAATGAAGCCGCCAGCAGAAAGCAGTGCTCCTGCGCTGGAACATCCTGTGGCTGCGGCCCCCGTGCAACCTTCAGCAACATTTGATGGCAACTGGCGTGGTTTCGTGGACACCATCAAACCCGGATTTGCCAAAACGCTGGCACAGAACTGCGCGCTGATCAGCTTTGATAACAAGCATTTGCTGCTGAATGTGCCGCAGGGACAAAAACACCTGCTGGAACCGAAGTTTCAGGAAATGCTGAAAAGTATGCTGAAAGACCGATTCGGCGCGCAGCTGCAAATTCGGATTGAAGCTGGCGACAGCATGGACACCCCGGCCACCCAGATCTCCGAAGAAAAAGCCGCACGGCAGGCCAGCGCCGAGGAGTCTTTGCGTGAAGACGCTTTTGTGCGCGATGTGCTGAAGGACTTTGGGGCCACGGTCATCCCTTCCAGCATCAAACCCATTTGATTCGAATAGATACGAGGAGCAATACACTATGATGAAAGGCGGCTTGGGCAACCTGATGAAACAGGCTCAGCAAATGCAGGAAAAAATGAAACGCGCGCAGGAAGAACTGGCGAACATGGAGGTGGAAGGACAAGCCGGCTCCGGCGCGATCAAGGTGGTGATGACCGGCCAGCATCTGGTGAAGCGCGTCAGCCTTGATGATAGCCTGCTGCAGGAAGACAAGGAAATGCTTGAAGACCTGCTGGTCATTGCACTGAATGACGCTGTGAAAAAAATCGAAGCGGCATCGCAGGACCGCATGGGCAGCGCCATGGCAGGCATGCCCATCCCGCCTGGAATGAAGCTGCCATTCGGAGATAGCCTCCAGGTACCAGAGGTCAGCCACGGCCTCTCACTATCCAAACAATCCCATGAAAAACCTTTCCGCGCTGGAGCATCTGGTCGAAGCTTTACGCTGTCTGCCCGGTGTTGGGCCGAAATCGGCGCAGCGCATGGCCTACCACCTGCTGCAACGCGACCGGGATGGCGCTCAGGCTTTGGTACTGTGTTTGCAGCAGGCGCTGGATAAAATCCATCACTGCCAGAAATGCAACAATTTCAGCGAAACCGAAATCTGCTCACTTTGCTCTTCCGGTACGCGAGACAGCCATGTGTTATGTGTTGTGGAAATGCCCACCGACCTGCTGATGCTGGAACAGACGCAAACCTACAACGGCATGTATTTTGTGTTGATGGGCCGTCTGTCGCCGCTGGATGGCATAGGCCCCAGGGAAATCCATCTGGACCGCCTGCTGAAGCGAGCCCAGGATGGCGAAGTGCAGGAAGTGATCCTGGCAACCAATTACACGGTTGAAGGCGAGGCCACCTCGCATTACGTGGGTGAACTGCTCAAGTCGCGCGGCCTCAAGGTCAGCCGTATCGCGCGTGGTCTACCGATGGGCGGAGAGATCGAGCATGTGGACGTGGGAACGCTGGCGCAAGCGATGCTGGAACGCCGCAGCTTAAAGTAAGAGCAGCAGTTCCAGCGGCGCGGCAATCATGTGCTGTGCGCCCCAGCTATCCGGACGATCATGCTCATCCAGATAGCCGTAAAGCGCCACGACCGTGGCCATCCCGGCAGCCAGCCCGGCAACCACGTCCCTTTCAGCATCCCCGACATATATGCAGCATTCCGGGCGGCTACTGGACTGCTGGCAGGCCAATAACAACGTATCCGGGTGAGGTTTAGGGTTGGGACAATCGTCCCCGCTCACAATGCTGGCGGCGCGATCAGCCAAGCCAAGCGCCTGCATGAGCGGCTGGGTAAAACGCCGCGGCTTGTTGGTCACCACGCCCCATTGCAAGCCCTGGCTCTCGATGGTCTGCAGCAGTTCCGCAATGCCGGGAAACAGCGCAGGAGCGCGGCAAAACAGCTCATCGTACAAGGCGAGGTACTCTTCACGCCGGGCGGCGAAATCCGGGTGTTCCGGCGTCAGGCCAAAGCCAATGCCCAACAACCCTTTTGACCCATGAGATGCATAAGGGCGAATGGTTTCCTGCGGCAACGCAGGCAACCCATGGCGTGCACGCTGCATATTCAATGCCAGGCCCAGGTCCGGTGCGGTATCAGCCAGGGTGCCATCCAGATCGAACAATACTGTCTGCAGCTTCAAGATTTTGTCGCTCTTACCATGTAATTGACAGAAACATCCTGGCTCAACCAGTAGCGTTTGCTGAACGGGCTATAGTTCATACCGGTCACTTCGTTGACTTGCAGTGAAGCATTCCTGCACCAGCGAGACAGCTCCGAGGGCTTGATGAATTTTTCATACTCATGGGTCCCCTTCGGCAGCAAATTGAGCAGATATTCAGCACCAATAACCGCAAACAGGTATGACTTGGGGTTTCGGTTCAGTGTGGAAAAGAATACCTGCCCACCAGGCTTGACCAAGGCCGCACAGGCCGCGACCACCGAAGCGGGGTCCGGCACATGCTCCAGCATTTCCATGCAAGTGACGACATCATAGGCTCCGGCTTGCTCAGCAGCCAGCGCTTCAGCGGCGATGCAGCGATAATCCACGTCCACACCACTTTCCAACTGATGCAGCCTGGCAACCCCTAGCGCTTTCTCACCCAGGTCTATCCCGGTAACGCGAGCGCCACGGCGCGCCATGGATTCCGACAAGATGCCGCCGCCACACCCCACATCCAGCACAGTTTTTCCGGTCAAGCCCGCGTGCTGGTCAATGTAGTCCAGGCGCAGCGGGTTGATGTCGTGCAAGGGCTTGAATTCGCTGCTGGTATCCCACCATTTATGGGCCAGTGCCGCGAATTTCCCCAACTCTTGCTGATCCACGTTTTTCGTATTCATTGCAGCTTGTTCTGCCATGCCTTTGCCTTTTCCAAAATCTCTGTACTGCCCACATTCAGTAGCGTGCCATCTTCCAGCAACAGGGTACCATCAACCCAGACATGCGTTACCTGCCGGCGATCCGCGGCGTAGACCAGATGCGAAACCGGGTCATAACACGGCATGGTTTCAATCGCGGACAAATCGAGTGCAACCAGGTCAGCACACTTGCCTGGCTCAATCGAACCTATCTCCCCATCCATCCCCAGCGCCTGAGCCGCATTGATGGTCGCCATTTCCAGCGCCTTCCAGGCGGGGACGGCCTCCGCGTCGCTACTGGCGCTCTTTGCCAGTAATGCTGCCAGACGCATTTCGCTAAACATGTCCAACGAATTGTTGCTAGCGGCTCCGTCCGTCCCCAACCCCACATTCACACCAGCATCCGTCAGTAGTTTAAGCGGTGCAATGCCGCTCGCCAGTTTGAGATTGGATGTCGGACAATGCGCGATATGACAGCCACGTAGTGCCAGCAGTTCGATTTCCGCGGAGTTCAGGTGTACGCCGTGTGCCGCAACGAAATTAGGGCCCAACACCCCGAGATTCGCTAACCGTTGGATCGGTGTTAGCCCGAACTCCGATTCGCTTTGCGTAATTTCACTGCGCGTTTCATGCAAATGTGTATGAACGGCAAGATCAAGCTGCTCCGCGTAAGTCAGTATTTTTTCAAAACTACGGTTACTGACAGTATACGGTGCATGCGGGGCCAGGCACGTGCTGATGCGCTGATTGCCATGTACCGTGTCGCGGAAAGTCAGGCCCTTGTGCAAATAGTCATCGGCATCTGTCGCGTAAGGTGTCGGAAAATCAAGCACAACCAACCCAAGGCAAGCGCGCATGCCGAACCGCTCCACCGCTTCCGCGGTTTGTGCCGGATAAAAATACATATCCAGAAAGCACGTCGTGCCGCCACGCAACATTTCCGCACATGCCAGTAGCGAACCGTCTTGCACAAAAGCCTCGGATAAATGGGTGCTTTCTGCCGGCCAAATATGCTCTTTCAACCAGCGCATGAGCGGCAAGTCATCCGCGAGGCCGCGCATCAAACTCATTGCGGCATGCGTATGCAAATTTATCAGCCCGGGGAAAACGACATGATCGGAAAGCTGGATGATTTCTGTTGCCGCATATTTAGCCATGGCTTCGGATTGCGGCAGTATCTCCAGCACCCGCCCCTGATCTACAGCCACCGCATGCTGCTCCAGTACCGCCCCGCGAGGGCGTACGGGCACCAACCATTTTGGCAGAATCAGCGTATCTACAGGAATCAAGGCATAAGTCTCGTGAATAATCGGTAGCCGTAAAAAAACCCCGACATGCGGGGTTTTTTTACTTAAATTTTCCTACTTATTGCGCAGGCTGGCGTTGCGCTTCGATTTCAACCACAACACGACGGTTAGGTTGCAGGCACTCAATCAGCTTCTTGCCACGTACGCCCTTGCAATCAACCACAGGCTCTTTTTCACCCTTGCCAACTGCATGCAGGCGGCTGGCATCGATACCTTGGCTAGCAATGTACTTCTTGACCTGCGCTGCGCGGCGCTCGGACAGTTTCTGATTGTAGTTGTCATCACCGATGCGATCGGTGTGGCCGGTAATCAGCACCAGTTCCACTTCCGGATGCGCACGCATTTTTTCCACGACCTCTATGTCCAGAACCTTCTTGCCGCTATCCTTCAGCGTGTCTTTGTCAAAGGCAAACAGCACTTCTGCTTGCAGCGTCATTTTTTCAAACGCCGCAGGTGCCGGGCCTACAGGCTCAGCCGATGCATCTGTCAGCGGTGGCAACGGCTCATCGTCCTGCGGAGCCACATCAGGCAACCCCGAAGCAATCGGTTCAACCGGAGTCACGACTTCCGCCACTTTTTTCGGTGCGCCAAAGTTGAAAATCACGCCGAAATTAAGATAGGTGTTGCCAACGGTCTGGTCAGTGGAAATACCTGCGGCATTCACGCTGGCTTCAGCATTGCTCCACACATGGCGCAGATCAGCCTGCAGACCGATGGTTTCGTTAACGAAATACTGGAAACCAGCGCCCACGTTAGCCATCCAGGAAGTATCCGAACCATTGATTGCTACACCGCCCACGGTGTAATCAATCCTGTTACGCGCAACGCCCAGACCGGCCAGTACAAAAGGACGGAATTTGTCGCGGCTGAACATATACAGGGCATCCAAACCCAGAATCGTTTGTTTGTAATCGCCCGTTGCAGCAGCGCCCCCAATCGGGGTGTCGGCATCAACCTTGGCGTGCGTCAAACCAAGCTGCACATCCCAGTGCGCACTCAACACCTTACCCAAACGAACACCATACGACAGGTCGTTATTGTCCGCTTCGAGATCATTGTCAGCATGAATGGCACCCAGAGTCGGCATCACATACCAAGACCCCTGATAAGCCTCGTCATCAGCAAAAACTGCAGTTGCAGTCAGGTTCAGAGCGGCAGCAACCGCAAGGGTAATCAGCTTGGTTTTCATCGTTGGATCCTTGATGTTATTGACTTTCAGCAACTATACGCATTGACATGGCGTTTTGCAATGATTCCAGCATTGGCGCGGCTATGCCGCGGTGCATTCTTCCATACTGTTGCATTCCCGCAACAACTGATATAAATGCTCCATCTTGCTCCGGTTGATTGCCAGGGTTCTCGTTGCGTTTTCACATAATGCACCCCGAAAACCGAGATAGTCGGGTTTGTGCATCGCCATTTCTGGAATGTCATGCGATTTCAGCGCGCCGGCCAATCCGGCTAACAACGAATATTCGTGCGCTTGCCTGACAAAATCATGCAGTTGCTCCGGTGTATACAAATCACCCAGGCTTAACCCGTTCTTTGTGGCGGTATCCAGCATTACCCCATAGAAACCCGCTGCGGCAAAATCCTTGATTGCTGGTTTGAACTTCAAGTCGGCAAACAGTACGGCAACCAACCTGATGTTCTGCGCCAGCCTGCCCAGAGCCTGCACACAAGCCTCATGCTGCCCCAACTCGACAGGAGGCTCAAAAAATCCGACCTTGACAATATCCACACCAGTGCCAGCCATTTCACCGGCCGCACCCAGCAATAACGAGGGCTGCATGGGAAGGTCCCCAATCGTGGCGCTAACAGGCTTGCGACCATCCACAAACCTGACAATGTCCCTGACGGTTGCAAGCGGCAACGCACCCAACGCCCCAAAACGCGGATTTTTCAGATCAATGATGTCTGCCCCGCATTCAAGCGCTATTCGCGCCTCATCCACGCTGGTAACGCTGGCCAGAAATGCCGTCATGCCACATTCTCCCCGCGCTGCGCCGCCTTGAAATTCTCAATGTTCTCCATCAACCATCCCCATGCCTGCCATTCATGCTCTCCGGCAGTTTTCTCCATCGCTATCTGCAAATACCCAAGTTCGGCATCTATCTTTTCCATCGGCAGCATATGCAAGCGGCTGACCAATACGGCAAGTTCTACCACCGCAGCCTGCGCACGATTAAAACCCCGGAACGGCGCATGCATTTCTTCGTGCACCACCTTGAACCACAGGTGCGGCCTGACTTCGTCTTCCACCACCTCGACCAGGATCAGTTCACGGTGCGCCAGCGCCCCCTGCACTCTCCAACCCGCCACGCAGGCAGCCGGCACCACAGGCCATGTGCGATGACCGCTCAGCGCACCGGCAAACAGCCGTACATCATCGGTCAGGTTGATCACTGCGCAGCGATCTCGCAACAGGTTATCCAGGCTGGCCGATGGTTTGAATGGCGCAATCAGCACCATCCCATCCTGCTCGCGAATACCGAATGGCGCGATATGCGGGCTGCCATCGGCATTGGTACTGGTCACGATGGTTTCAAAAATCATGTCTTGTCGCCTTTGCCCTGCTTTTCCTTAACGGAAGCTTCGCGGTGCGCCACGCGCCCGCGCTGATCCTTGGCCGCAGTATTGCAGCCCCATTGCAACTCCTCATCCTGGCTGTAGCGTTTTTTCAACTGCCAGGCGATCTGCGCGCGAGCCAATTCGACCCCCAGATAAAACGCGTGCGACGCATCATCGTCCACCCCTAGATACGGGTACAACCGGAAAGGGTCCGTGTCCTGGAACAAGCCATCCCGGTTATAGATGTGCACGCCCTCATCGCTCACCTGGATACGGAAGCTCGGGTCCTTGATTTGTCGCGCCAACTCAGCGATTTCGGCGGCATTGTAGGCAAACGGCCGACGGTCATGTAACCCAAGCAGGCCATTGGAATAATCCCTGGGTAGCCGGCTATCCTCGACCGCGGCAAACATCACCCTCCGGGCGATATCGGCTTCAGCCACTGCGTTACAGGCATGCGGGCTCACCGCAGTGGTCAGCACTGCAGTCAGCTTCAATTCGGCAATCATGCCGAACAGCACGGCATTAATGCCTGTGGTATCCGCATCAGTCAATTCGGTCAGGTTGCCGATACCCATCATGATTTGAATGTCTGGATATTTCTTGCGCAGCTTATGGTAGCGCACAATGGAACCCGTCAGGCCAAATGGGATAGGATCAAGTATCGGGTCGGCAATAAACGGTTTGCCACGTTGCCGCATGCTCTCGATCGCCCGATACAACGAAGGCAAGCTGCCAGAGCGTGCCGGGATCAGCACCGGCGTTGAAGCCACCTCGTCCGCCACCCACAACGTCTTTTCCGTCAGGCTCAGCAGATAATCGGCGCCGGCGCGGCCCGCCAGCAACAAATCATCCGTGTTCAAGGAATCAACACTGACCTGAAAACCCGCTGACTTAAGCGCCTGAATCGATTCTTGCAGGTGCGGAAATGGGGTGTTGGGCAGGCAGCCAAGGTCTATTACATCGGCACCTTGTGCCTGGAAATGCTGTGCGCGGGCCAGGATTTCCTCTACTGACAATTGCGGCGCCTCGACAATTTCAGCAAAGATACTCACTGCGTACCGCGACAAATCCGGGGGTTTGCCGCCACGCCCAAAGTATTGCGGCAGGTCTTTCAGGTCTTCCGGCCCGCGTTCGACCGGGATACCGTACTTTTCTTGCAGCAGGGACAGTTCGCCGCGGCACAAGCCGGGAACAATCACCTTGTCGACACCCTGCACATCAGGAAGCCGGCGGGCTATGAATTCCGGGGTCATCAAGGCAGCCACGCTAATGCCGAGCGGGGCCACCCGGTAGGTGAAAGGTGTCGGCTGCAGGTCCGCCAACACCTGTTGCAGGCTGTTGGCAGCTAGTTTGCCCGTCAGGAAGAGATAGTTTTCAGACACGCCAGCCGGGCCTGAATTGCTGCGTCGAGTTCGCGCATATCGGCCGCAACGGTTGTTTCCTCGAAAGTTTTCAGCTTTTCCATGTTTTCGAGGTCAATGCGGCGTGGATACACTTTGACCATGTTTTCTCGAGGCGCTTCGGTATCGATTTCCGGCTCGGTATCGCAGGCGAACACAATGCTCGGGATGCGACATTTTCCGGCCTGGGCAAAGATATTGGTCACCAGATTATCGGAAATCCCCGCCACCATCTTGGCAACCGTATTGGAACTGGTCGGCGCGATCACGACGGTGTGATAAACCCCGTGATAAAACAACTCCACCGGTACTGCGCTGGCAGTCTTATCCTGGAATACGCGGCCGATACGATGCTCGTAGCCATACTGCGTGAGGATTTCCGTCGCGGCCTTGCTCAGAAACAAATCCACATCTTCCAGCTTGTGGATGATCTCCAGACTTTCCCGCAGGTAATGCCCTGAACCGGTAATTGCCCAAGCGATGCGCTGTTTTTCGTGCTTGACTGACAAAATCAGACCTCAAACGGGTGTCTGAGCACAATGGTTTCATCCCGCTCAGGACCGGTCGAAATCACGTCCACCGGTACGCCGCACACTTCTTCCATGCGTTTGAGGTAGTTTTTTGCCGCAGTAGGCAAATCGTCAAAATGCTTGATGCCGACCGTGCTTTCACTCCAACCCGGCATTTCTTCATAAATGGGTTCGCAGTGCTCCAGCGCTTCCGCCCCGACCGGAAAAATATCGTGCTTCACGCCGCCGATGTTGTAGCCGACACCGATCTGCACGGTTTCCATGCCATCCATGACATCCAGCTTGGTAATGCACATCCCGGAAACCCCATTCACCTGAATGGAGCGCTTGAGCGCCGCCGCGTCGAACCAGCCGCAACGACGGGCACGTCCGGTAGTCGAGCCAAACTCGTGACCGCGAGTGGCGAGTTGCTTGCCGATCGGGTCAAGCTTGTCCACGGCATCATACAGTTCGGTCGGGAACGGGCCAGAACCAACGCGGGTGGTGTAGGCCTTGGTAATGCCGAGCACATACGTCAGCATCTGCGGCGCCACACCGCTGCCCGTGGTCGCACCGCCGGCAACGGTGTTGGAGGAAGTCACAAACGGATAAGTGCCATGATCCACATCCAGCAAGGCGCCTTGTGCACCTTCGAACAGCAGCGGCTGGTTGGCCTGGTTGGCCAGATACAGCAGATTGGAAACATCGGCCACCATAGGCTTGATTTCCTCTGCCAGCGCCAGCGTCTCATCCAGCGTTTGCTGGAAATCCACCGTAGCCACCTGGAAGTAGTTTTTCAGCACGAAGTTATGGTAGTCCAGCACCTCGCCCAGCTTGGCAGCAAAGCGCTCACGATAGAACAAATCCTGCAGGCGGATCGCGCGTCTCGCCACCTTGTCTTCGTAGGCCGGGCCAATACCGCGGCCAGTCGTGCCGATTTTCGCGCTGCCTTTGGCGCTTTCACGCGCCTGATCAAGCGCCACGTGGTATGGCAATATCAATGGGCAAGCTTCGCTGATTTTCAGGCGCGAGCGAACATCCACGCCCGCAGCTTCCAATTCAGCCATTTCCTTCAGCAGCGCTTGCGGCGACAGCACCACGCCGTTGCCGATATAACATTGCACGTCGCCACGCAAAATGCCCGATGGGATCAGGTGCAATACCGTCTTCTTATCGCCAATAACCAGCGTGTGGCCCGCGTTGTGACCACCCTGGAAACGCACTACCCCCTGGGCATGGTCCGTCAGCCAGTCAACAATCTTGCCCTTCCCTTCATCGCCCCATTGGGTGCCGATGACAACAACGTTTTTTCCCATATTCAACCCAGACTATTTCTAATAAGCACTACTTGAACGAGTACGGCTCAGTTTTTCCTGACGACTTCCCAAACTCCGCCATGATTGACCAACATGCGGTCGCAGTTGAGTTCCGCGCGATGCGGTTCATGCCCCGGCAGATCAACAACCACAATTTCCCCGGCATCGCGCAACACATCGATTTTTGCCTGCAATGCAGCATTGTTTTCTTCGTAAGGGGCAAGTATTGCCGGCGTCAGCACCGGCATAGGCAGCAGATCCAGCAATGCCCGCATATCCAGGCTGAACCCGGTTGCCGGGCGTGCCCGGCCAAAAATCTGCCCCACCTGATCGTATCGCCCGCCTTGCGCCAAGGCACCCACATGCCCGGCGGCATATGCGGCAAATACCATCCCGCTGTGGTAATGATAGCCGCGCAACTCGGCCAGGTCGAAGCTAACGGCCACGCCCAGGCCGCTCAACTGCTGATAGGCGCGCTGCAAGTCTTGCAGGGCAACTTCGATCTCAGCGTATTGCGGCAAGCGTTGCCGAGCCAATTGCAGTACTTCTAGCCCGCCGTTTAATCCGGTCAAGGCAATCAATGCCTCGGCTGTAGCGCTGTCGGCGCTGGAGACAATATCCCTCAGCGCGCCAACATCCTTCGCCTGCAACGCTTCCAGCAAGTCACCCTCCACCTCGGCAGCCAGCCCTGCACGTGTCACCAGTGCCCGAAAAATTGCAACATGACTGAGGTCGACCATGGGCTCCGCAATACCCGACAGCCGCAATGCCTGCACCATCAAGCGCTGGATTTCCATATCGCTTTCTACACCGGTGGGGCCAAACAGCTCCGCACCAACCTGCAATGGCTGGCGGGTCTGAGAGGCGCCATCCGGCAACGTGCGCAACACGCTGCTGGCATAACACAAGCGGGTCACCCCCTGCTGGTTCAGGCGCTGCGCGTCAATCCGCGCAACCTGAGGGGTAATGTCCGAACGAATACCCATCAATCGACCGGAGAGTTGGTCAACAACCTTGAACGTCTGTAGGTCAAGGTCATTGCCGATTCCGGCATTCAACGATTCCAGATATTCCAGCAGCGGCGGAATCACAAAGTGATAGCCATTGGAACGAAACAGATCCAGTAGCTTCCGGCGAACGTGCTCGACCAACTGAGCCTCTGCCGGGAGGATATCCTCGATAAACTCCGGCAGCAGCCAGTGACGGGAACTGCCTTTGGAGCCAGGTTTGAACACTGAATTCACCATCAACTCACCAACGTAATCATCAACAGGCCAGCAAGCATCGAAGCCAACCCCACAAAACGCAACTGCCCATCGCTAAACTCGAGCATGCGTTTGAACGTCTGCTTCCAGGCGACAGGCGCCAACAACGGCAGCACTCCCTCCAGTACCAGCATCAGCCCAAACGCCATCAATAGGCTCTTGCTCAAGACTATTTCCTTTGCCTGTGGGCACCGGAGTCTTTGAGATATTTGAAGAACTCGGAACTGGGATCCAGCACCAGCACATCGGACTTATTGCGCAGACTATTGCGATAGGCTTCCAGGCTACGGTAAAAGGCGTAGAACTCCGGGTTGCGGTTATAGGCCGCAGCATAAATTTCTGCAGCCTTGGCATCGCCTTCGCCCTTGATGCGCTGCGCTTCCCGGAAAGCTTCGGCAATAATCACTTCGCGCTGCTTGTCGGCGTCGGCGCGGATTTTTTCCGCGGCGCCTGCCCCCTGTGAACGCAAGTCATTGGCAACACGCTTGCGCTCTGCTTCCATCCGCTGGAACACCGAGTCGCTGACTTCCTGCGGCAAATCCACCCGCTTGAGGCGTACATCCAGCACCTGGATACCCATTTGGCGCGCATCGTGGTCAGCCTTGGCGCGGAGGATGTCCATGATCCTGGCGCGTTCGCCGGAAATCACGTCATGAATCGTGCGCTTACCAAATTCGGCACGCAGGCCATCATTCACCACCTGCGACAGCCGTGCCTCAGCCTGTGCTTCGTCGCCGCGCACGGAAACGTAATATTTGGCCGGGTCTATAATTCGCCACTTCACGAACGAATCCACCAGCACATTTTTCTTCTCACTGGTGATAAAACGGTCTGGTTCAACCCAATCCAAGGTTAAGATGCGTTTTTCGTAGTAACGGACGTTTTCAACCAGCGGCACCTTGAAATACAGGCCAGGTTCCTTCTTGACCGATACGATTTCACCCAGGCGGAAAACGATTGCATATTCGCGCTGATCCACCGTGAAGGCGGACAGGCTTGCAATAATGAACGCAATGATCAATGCGCCCACCACTGTTCCAACATTCTTCATGGTCTTGCCTCCCGCTCACGGCTACGCAAGGCATCGCGCGACCGCGTTAATATTTCTGCAGCATCTGGCGTACTGGGCTGCGCCGGTGTTGGGGTAGCAGCAGGTTGTGCAGCAGCGGCCGGCTGCCCCATCAACTTATCCAACGGCAGGTACAGCAAGCTGCCGTTGCCGGACTTCTGGTCTACCAATACCTTGCTGGTATTGGAGAGAACCTGCTCCTGCGACTCGATGTACAGGCGGCTGCGCGTCACTTCCGGTGCTTTTTCGTACTGCGCCAGCACCTGACTGAAGCGGCTGGCATTACCTTGCGCTTCGTTAATCACGCGCTGCTTGTAGCCGTTGGCTTCTTCCAGCAACCGTGCGGCATTCCCGCGCGCCTTGGGAATCACGTCGTTGGCATACGCCTGGCCTTCGTTTTTCTGCCGTTCCAGATCCGGTCCGGCCTTGACTGCATCATCAAACGCCGCCTGCACCTGTTCGGGCGGCTGGGCGTTCTGCATGGTCACGCTCACCACGTTGATTCCGGACTGGTAACGGTCCAACACTTCCTGCATCAGCACTTTCACTCTCTGCGCAACTTCCGTACGGCCTTCATATAGGACAAAATCCATACGGCTTTTGCCGACAACCTCCCGAATAGCTGTTTCGGCAATGCCCCTGACGCCCTCCTCATTGGAGCGATTGTTGAACAGCGCATCTTCCGGGCTCTTCAAGTTATATTGCACGGCAAATTGCAGATCAATGATGTTTTCATCATCCGTCAGCATCAGCGACTCATGCGTCTCCCGGCTTCGGGCAGCGCCACCTTCGGTATGACCGCGATAGCCCACCTCAACCGTGCGCACCTGCTCCAGATTGACGACATCCACGGATTCCACGGGATAAGGAATATGCCAACGCGGACCAGGCATTGTGGTTTCCACCAGCTTGCCGAAACGCAGCACCACACCGCGTTTGCCCTGATCCACAATATAAAAACCCGTCGCCAGCCAGATGAAGAACACCAAGCCCAGCACGGCGCCAACCCCGCCAGAATTAACTGGCCGCGGCGCTGGCGAAGGCGCCGCAGGCCCCTTTGAGCCTTTACCAAACAGTTGATTGAGCTTGCGCGTCAAATCACGCATCAACTCATCCAGATCGGGAGGACCGTCGTTATTTTTACCGCGATTATCGCCACCCCAGCCAGGGTCATTTGATGCCATAAATCACTCCGAAACCGCCTCTAAATTGACCGAATGCCCAGGCTCCATTGCTGCGCGATGTTCCACCAGTGCCTGCCGGATATGCTCCAGCCCCAGGCCCTGCTGCGCGGAAACCCAAACCTTGCGGATTTTACCATACTCATCCCGCTCCAAGCCCGGCTCGATGCCGGTGCAATCGATCTTGTTCAGCACCAGAATCTGCGGCACGTCCTGCGCCCCGATCTCGCCAAGCACGCGATTCACCTCGGCAATCTGCTCGTCGCGTGCGGGGCTGGCCATGTCGACCACATGCAGCAGCAAATCCGCCTGCGCCGCCTCTTCCAGCGTTGCGCCAAAGGCCTCAACCAGGGTATGGGGCAAATTCCGGATAAAACCCACGGTGTCCGACAACACCACCGAGCCGCAGTTCTGGATAAATAATTTGCGGGAAGTGGTGTCCAGCGTGGCGAACAGCTGGTCAGCCGCGTACGCACCGGCCTGCGTCAAGCGGTTGAACAAGGTCGACTTGCCGGCATTGGTGTAACCCACCAGGGACACCGACATCACGCCGGATCGCCTGCGCGAGCGCCGTTGCTGGGCGCGCTGCTGCCTCAGCTTTTCCAGCTTGTCCTTCAGCAGCTTGATTCGGCTGCGGATCATGCGGCGATCCAGTTCCAGCTGTGTTTCACCCGGGCCCCCACGCACGCCGATACCGCCTTTTTGCCGTTCCAGGTGCGTCCAGCCGCGAATCAGCCGGGTGGACAGATGCTCCAATTGCGCCAGCTCCACTTGCAACTTGCCCTCATGGCTTTTGGCACGTTGGGCGAAAATGTCCAGAATCAAGCCGGTGCGATCTACCACCCGGCATTCCAGCAGCTTTTCCAGGTTGCGCTGCTGCGCGGGGGATAGCTCGTGATTAAAAATGGCTAGTCGAGCATCGCAACCATGCAAGGCCGCCCGCAACTCGTCTGCTTTGCCGGAGCCGACAAACAGCGCGGCATCCGGTCGTGGCCGGCGTCCTTCGACAACGGCGCGCACCGACAATCCCGCACTTTCGGCTAAATGATGGAGCTCTTGCAGGCTGTCTGCGTAATCGGCTGCCCTGTACGAAGCATCACTGAAATCCAGACTCACCAACACAGCGGCTTCGCCGCCCTGCGGTCGGTCAAACATCAAGCTTCATGTACTGGTTCAGAAGAAGAAGGAGCAAGGCTGACCGAGCGTGCAGGGACAATGGTCGAAATGGCATGTTTGTATACCATCTGGGTGACCGTATTTTTCAGCAGGATCACATACTGGTCAAAAGAATCTATCTGCCCCTGCAACTTGATGCCATTAACCAGATAGATCGACACTGGCACATGTTCCTTGCGCAGCGTGTTCAGAAAAGGATCCTGGAGTGTTTGGCCTTTGGCATTCATGGTTATCCCTCTTGGGTGGGGTTGTTAGATAGATAAAACTCTACGCCAATTCGTCGACCTTGGCTATAGGGAGCTGCTGTTGGCTGCCGTCGGACACATATGTGGCACTACAAAAACATAAAAGCCCCGATAACGGGGCTTTTATGTTTTGTACGGCAACTTTAATTAGCGCTTCATGTATACCGCACCACCCAGTTTGTTGGTACCGTCACTCAACCCTATGGTTGAAATCAGACCCTGTGCCTGAGTGCCGACAAACCCGCCAACAGCTTGACCGGTGATAGTTGAACCATTTGATACGTTAATTCCGCTAGCGCCGTTCTTAGCCATGAAATCAGCAATAGTGCCGGAGCCATTCACATTCCATGCACCGCCAAAAGCAGGGCTATTACCTGACACCGAAAAAGCCGTGATTTGGAGAGCGCTAAAATTCACCGTGGCTGATGCCGAAGTAATAGAACCCGACGAAACCCCATTCACTCCCGTTGGGAAACTCCCAGCAGCCAAGCTATAAGTCCCGATGGTGTTTCCCATACTCAAACCGGAGCCAGTGAAGCTGGCATAATTCGCCAGTTCAGCCATGGTCGTGATGTGAGTTCCAGTAATAAACGACAACCCACCGATAGGCATGAGATCGGTGTTTAACCCATTGTAATGATTGGTTGCGGTATAAGTGCTCCAGCGGCCCCAGATCACGCCCAATGAGCTATCGGTGCCATCTTGCACAACCGAGCCAGTCGCTGCACCAAAACTGAACTGACCATACATGCTTGATGCTTTTTCCCACGCAATCACGTTGCCGGAAAGGTCATGACGTGTCCCGAACTTGACGTTATCAACCACATTAAAATCGTTGAAATACCCAGGCCCCGTACTGATGCTACCCACTGCGGCACCGCCACCACCCACCGTACCCGCAACACTGGGCGTTGCTGTAGGCGCAGCAGCACTGGTAAATGCCACGAGACCGTGAATGTAATCAGGATAAGGATCGCCTGGGGAATACATGCCTATCGGTGAAAAATCATAGCCCAGCGCCGCAGTTGCCGCCGCATTCCCGAAGAAAGCCCCACCCACCGAGCCGTTGTAGCCACTCCCGCAGGTACCGGTACAATTTACAGTCAACAGCCCGCCAGTTTCCGCGTCGAACTGCCTGCCCACAATCGGGACGTTGGTGGCAAAGGCATCCAGCGTTTTGCCCGCAATGGTCAGGTTGACACCATAATCAACACGCTGATTGGTGAAGTTTGCCGTCAATGACGCACTGTTCAACGTACCAACATTGCCAAAGGCATCCGTGGGATGGGTACTGCCATTCAGGGGCAGGATGTAGTTGGTTGTGCCGGTCAGCGTTTGCACAAGGGCAGGCGCCGCCAGCAGGCCAACAATCTGCTGGGTGCTGACAAAGGTATCAGTTCCACTGCAAACCGAGCATGTGGTGTTGACTGATACGTTACTGCCACGCGAAATGAAAATACTGTTATCCGGCGTGTGGTAGGCGTCACTTGCAGTACCGCCAACCACGGACAGGCTGGACGGAGTTGTGGCCACGAGAGGGTTGCTGTAAGCGCCCCACACCTCCAACTCCGAGTCGGCTACGCCTATCAATACCCCATTACTATCAAAAGTGTAATTCGACGCAGGATGGCCAGACAAACTGTGGTTCGAGCCACCTTGCTCAGCCACTTGAAACTGGTTCACCCCAACATTTTTAATCGCGCTGATATAGTGCATGTAAGTCGGAATAGCAACCTCTCCCCCGATATCCCCACCACTGGCATCCTTGTTTTCGGTGTAGTTGTTGCCGTCCGTATCCTTGATCGGGATTATTATCTTCTGATCAAGCGTTGCAAGCGGCTCAGGCTTGTCACTCTTGTTGGAGCCCTGCTTTTCGCCTGGCTTCTGTTCAGAATTGCCCGCTTCGTTTTTATTTCCCTGCCCGTTACCACCAGGCGCAGTCGCCGTATTGAATGGGAAATTAGCTACATAGCCGGGCGCTTGGCCGGGAGGCGCCAGCGCCGTTTGCCCCGGGCCGGTGACAATGGTCTTGCCGCCACTGGTCAGGCTGTGGCCGCCAAACAGAGTGCGCACCGCCGTGCCTATCGCATCGCTATGCCCCACGTCCGCGCCAGAGCCGCGAATACCAATGGTCGAAGTGGCGGTCTGTATCTTGTAGTTGTCTTTGTGTTTTTTGCCAATAAGCCCGGTGACGGAGCGCAGGCTGCCTTTGATCAGGGAAAACACCCCTTTTTCGCTGCCGTCTTCCTTGCCGTTGAACTGGAAGGTATCTACCTTGAATTGCGTATCAGGACGCACGGCGAAAAAACCGCCGTCTTCCATCTTGATCTGGGCAAAGCCGTTGCCAGCGCTGGATACCGTTTCGCCTTCGTCAATCGCACCGCCCTTCTGCGCAAGCCGTGACTTGCCTGCAGTGTCTATCACCTGCACTTCACCGTTCACGAACTGGAACTTGCCTGCTACCGCAAACACCGACCCAGAAAAAGTAATGGAAAGCGCGGTTAGCAACGCAACGCTCAGCGGCTTGACGTAGTGAACGGTTGTTTTCATTGTTTGCACCCTTAAAACAGTTAAGCAGAAATCGGCTCGAGCATAGCTGCGAAAAGCCTTTGGAAACTTGCTGAAAGTCTAGCTGGATTCGGCGCAACAAGCGCCTGAATTTCACCTAAGGGGATCCCTTAGATTGATGGTAGCCTGCCATCATGTTTGCCTGATGGCAGACCACCTACCCTATCAGGGCAACCCGCCTTGTTTCATATACACAGCGCCGCCGAGAGCCTCACCGCCGCCATTCGCAATCAGGCCAACAGTTGAAATCATCCCTTGCGCCTGAGTGCCAACAAACCCGCCAACGGCAGAACCCATGTAAAACAACCTCAGATCATGTTTCAGCTGAGTCTAGACTTATCTCTTTAAGTAAAGCACCCCGCCCACCCGGTCAGTGTTGCTGCCATTGACAGCTTCCACACCTACCGTTGAGATAATCCCCCCTGCCTGGGTACCGGAAAACGCGCCCACCGCTTTGCCCGCGATAGTTGTTCCCATTCCGGCACACGCCGTGGATGCGGAACCACCGCTACAACTGCCTGACAGCCCAACACCCATCCAGGACTGGAAAGTAGATATGAGTGTTGAGCCAGTTGAATTCGCGCTCCAGACTCCAAAAGCACCGCCCGATCCGTTTACGCTGAAGCTGGTAATGTTTCCAGTGGAAAAGTTAACTGTTGCATTAGCCCCCACAATGTTACCGCCATCGGCAAAACCATTAAGCGCGGTAGGGAAGCTGCCAGGCGCAATGGAATATGTGCCCACGATGTTTCCGGCAACATTCGCCAAGCCCCCGACCAGAGGCCATGTCGAGTAATTTGACAATTCAGTATTAGTGGTAATGTGTGATGCAGTAATAAACGCCAAGCCACCCACGGTGGTTTCGTGGAATATTGTTGGCGTTCCGCCATTATGTGATTCAGAATAAGCCGATTCCCAGCCGGAAGTCCATCGTCCCCAAATCACGCCATTGACTGGGTCAGCGCCATCCGGCACTACTGTGGCAGAGCCAAGCTTTACAACATCCTTCAACTCCGTGGTTTGTCCACTGTAGCTATAGCTGTACAAACTTTTCCAGCCCACCAAATTGCCATCTGCGTCGGTGTATGAAAAGAACTCACTGTTATCTACCACACCAACACCCTGCTCGGGATTGGTGTAAATGAAACCCGTAACAGGATCAGTATGCTGAACTATGCTAAGCGTGACTCCGCCACTACCCACCGGCCCAAGCGTGCCGGTGGGGTCGGATAAACCACCGCCACCACCAATAGGGCTACCGCTGGCATTCGTGTTTTTGGTATAGTCGTTGCCTTCGGTATCCTTGATCGGGATCACTACTTCCTGCCCCGTCGCAACCAGCGACTCAGGCTTGTCACTCTTGTTGGAGCCCTGCTTTTCGTCTGGCTTCTGTTCAGAATTGCCAGCCGTGCCATTGTTTTCGTTTTTGTTTCCCTGACCGTTACCGCCAGGCGCAGTCGCCGTATTGAACGGGAAATTAGCTACATAGCCGGGCGCCTGTCCGGGAGGCGCCAGCGCCGTTTGCCCAGGCCCGGTGATGATAGTCTTACCACCACTGGTCAGGCTGTGACCACCAAACAGGGTACGCACCGCCGTGCCTATCGCATCGTTGTGCCCTACGTCCGCGCCAGAGCCGCGAATACCAATGGTTGAGGTGGCTGTCTGTATCTTGTAGTTGTCCTTGTGCTTCTTGCCAATCAGGCCGGTGACGGAGCGCAGGCTGCCTTTAATCAGGGAAAACACCCCCTTTTCGCTGCCATCTTCCTTGCCGTTGAACTGGAAGGTGTCTACCTTGAATTCCGTATCTGGGCGCACCGCAAAAAAGCCGCCGTCTTCCATCTTGATCTGGGCAAAACCATTGCCAGAACTGGAAACAGTTTCACCTTCGTCAATCGCACCGCCCTTCTGTGCAAGCCGTGACTTGCCCGCCGTGTCGATCACCTGTACTTCGCCATTCACAAACTGGAACTTGCCAGCCACTGCAAACACCGACCCGGAAAAAGTAATGGAAAGTGCCGTGAGCAACGCAACACTTAGAGGTTTTACGTAGTGAACGGTTGTTTTTATCATTTTAAATCCTTGAAACTTTAGCGGAAGTCCCAGCGTACCGTCACCGAAGCATCCGTACGGTCGTAATCATAAATCACGATATTGGAGTTGTTCTTACTCCAGGAAACCTGTGGACGAACTGACCACTGGTCAGCCACCTTCCAGTTCAACCCGGCACTGGCATCCAGCAGCCAGTCTTCGCGGGTATTGAGGAACGCCGCATTAAGCCGGTCATAATCGCCATACTGTACACCCGCGCTGCCGAACACCGCCAAGTCGTCGCGCAAGCTATGCTGTGCTGCGACCCGGACACCCCTCAGATCCTTACTGCCATCTGCGCGAGTGCGATGCTCGGATTCGTGCCCGGCATACACAGTGGTTGCGAGCAGCGTTTTACCTTCCGGATCAAGTGCATACAGCCAGCCAATACCAGCAATGGTTTGATCATTATCTTCCGGCTGGGAGCCTACAGGCACATAGCGGGTCAAATTGTAAGCGCCGAACAGGCTGATTTGGAAACGTGGATTAACCGTATACTGGTACTGGCCAGTCACGCCAGTGGTGTCGCGATTGGGATCACCCGCAAGATAGAAGCGGCTTTTTTGCAACGACACGGTGAAGTTATTGTCATCATCGCCGTAGCGCAAACCGGCGTGACCAGCAATGGTGCCATTATGAAACGCAGCAGCATCAGGGCTGTTCCGTTTCTTGACATCCGCCCCAACAAAGAGCCTCAAGCCAGGAGTGAGGCTATGAGTATATTCACCGCCACCTGCAACCGCACCGTAGAGGCTGGAAGTTTCCAGGTTATTCGGAGCCAGGTTCACCTGGATGCCACCCAAGCCAGGAACTGTAATCAGCCCTTGGCTGGTAGAGCCGTTCACATTGCTGTAATGACCAAAAGTCGCTTCTGCGTAGGCGGTCCAGCGATTCGCCTTGGCCGCACTACGTGCCTCTATCGCATCCAGATATTTTTGCGCTGTATTCTTGGCAAGCTCGGGAGGATTTTCGCTCAACACAATTTCAAACTGTTCACGCGCCGCAGTATCGCTCTTCAGTGCGAAATAAGCGCGCCCAAGGTCCATACGCGCACCGGCAAACTTGGGATTAACCGACAACACACGATCAAAAATCAGGATGGCTTTTTCTGGTTGTCCGCTATCCAGCGCAGCAACCGCCAGCAAGTAGTCGAAATCCTGATCCCCTGCCTGTTCGAATTCGAATGGTGCCAATGCCGCATAGGCTTCTGCGGGCTTGCCAGCCTCGATCAGGCTCTTGGCGGCCCCCAGGTCAGCAGAGGCGGCCAACACTGCCTGACTACCCATCAACGCACACATCAGCAAAGCGATTTTTGTCAGTTTCATTTATTGTTCCCTTGAAGCGGTTGATCCGTAAAGTAATACATTCCCCGCAATCGTAACAGGATTTTAAGCAGCAGGTAAGTACCTATTCAGCCTCGCGAGCGCTTCCGGCTTGCCTAAGAGCTGCATGACGGCATCAATGGAAGGCGACTGCGCACCTCCCGTAAGCATGACTCTAAGCGGCATGGCGACCTTGGGGAACTTAAACCCGTTGGATTTCACCGCTTGCTCTATGCAGGTATGCAGCGTTTCTTGCGTCCATTCAGACTGTTGTAATTGCGCAACAAGCGTTTGCAGCGGCGCCACCACATCGGCCGTGACATGTTTTTCCAGCAGTTCCACCGCCGGCTCAACCGGCTGATAAAAATAGGCTATGGATTCGGCCAGCTCATTTAGAGTTGCCGCCCTGTCCTTGTACAACCCGACCACTCCCGCAAGATCGGCGCCACCGCGGATTGAAATACCAAGAGCCGCAAGCCGCTTTTCGATATCTGCGGCCAATTCGGCATTATCAGATTGCTTGATGTAGTGCGCGTTCAGCCAATTCAGTTTTTCGGTGTTGAATTGCGCAGCAGATGGGGTGATATGGTCAAGATCAAACCACAAGCAGAACTGCTCCATGCTGAAGATTTCATCATCGCCATGGCTCCAACCCAGGCGCGCCAGGTAGTTGAGCACCGCCTGCGGCAGATAACCATCCTCGTCATATTGCATCACACTCACAGCGCCATGGCGCTTGGAAAGCTTCTGCCCGTCATCCCCCAGAATCATGGACAGGTGGGCATATTGTGGAATGGTCGCACCCAGCGCGTGCAGCAAATTGATCTGGCGCGGCGTGTTGTTGACGTGGTCATCTCCGCGGATCACCTGGGTGATGCCCATGTCATGGTCATCCACCACCACGCAGAAATTATAGGTGGGCGTGCCATCGGCACGGGCGATAATCAGGTCGTCCAGCTCCTGGTTGGAAATCGCAATACGGCCCTTGACCAGGTCGTCCCAGGCAACAACGCCGTCAGTCGGGTTTTTGAAGCGGATCACCGGCGGCACGCCTGCCGGCGGCTCTGGCAGCACCTTCCCCGGCTCCGGCCGCCAGCGGCCGTCATAACGCGGCTTCAGGTTGGCCGCCATCTGGCTTTCGCGCATGGCATCCAATTCTTCGCGACTACAGTAACAACGATAGGCTTTGCCTTCGTCCAGCAGTTTCTGGATGACTTCTTTATAACGCTCCATGCGCTGCATCTGGTAGAACGGGCCTTCGTCGTAATCCAGCCCCAGCCATTGCATGCCATCCAAGATGGCCTGTACGGCCTCGGGTGTAGAACGTTCCACATCGGTGTCTTCAATCCGCAGGATGAATGTGCCGCCGTGTTTGCGGGCATACGCCCATGAAAACAGTGCGGTGCGTGCGCCGCCAATATGGAGAAAACCGGTAGGGCTAGGAGCAAATCGGGTGCGGACGGTCATGAAAGTCTTTCGCAAAAACAAAAACCGGCATAGGCCGGTTTTTGTAATATGTTTTGGTGGGCGATACTGGGATCGAACCAGTGACCCCTGCCGTGTGAAGGCAGTGCTCTACCGCTGAGCTAACCGCCCAAGAAGGCCGGCATTTAACCACAACCACTTTCTTTAGTCAATGCGGATAACACCGCCCGGCCAACTGTCATAACCATATCACGCCAGTTGCGCCCATAAATCATGCTGATCGGAATCAGTAATCAGCACCTCGACAAAGTCACCAACCTGTAGCTGGTCACCATCAGCAATATAGACCAACCCGTCAATCTCGGGTGCATCGGCATAACTGCGCGCCACCGCGCCCTCTTCCGTCACTTCATCCACCAGCACCGTCATGGTACGGTCTATATGTCTGGCCAGCCTGGCTGCGCTGATGTCGGCCTGGGTTTCCATGAAGATGGCCTGGCGCTCTTGCCGCACGGCTTCCGGCAATGCTCCAGGCAACTCGTTGGCCGCAGCGCCTTCCACTGGCGAATAGGCAAAGCAGCCGACTCGGTCCAATTGCGCTTCTTCCAGGAAATCCAGCAGCATCTGGAAGTCCTCGTCGGTTTCCCCCGGGAAACCTGCGATAAACGTGCTGCGAATGACAATGTCCGGGCAAATCTCACGCCAGCCGCGAATACGTTCCAGCGTATTTTCAATGTTGCCGGGGCGGCGCATGGCCTTGAGGATTGCCGGGCTGGCGTGCTGAAACGGAATGTCCAGATAGGGCAAAATCCTGCCCTCCGCCATCAGCGGAATGACTTCATCCACATGCGGGTACGGGTAGACATAATGCAGCCGTACCCAGGCCCCCAATTCACCGAGGGCGGATGCCAGCTCAGTCATGCGCGTCTTGAGCGGCCGACCGTTCCAGAAGCCAGTCCGGTACTTTACATCCACGCCGTAAGCGCTGGTGTCTTGGGAGATCACCAGCAGTTCCTTGACGCCGGCTTCCACCAGACGCTCCGCCTCGCTCATCACCTCCCCCACCGGACGACTGACCAGATCACCGCGCAAAGACGGGATGATGCAGAAACTGCAGCGGTGGTTACAGCCTTCGGAAATTTTCAGATAGGCGTAATGATCCGGTGTCAGCCTGATACCCTGCGGCGGAATCAGGTCGGTATACGGGTCATGCAGTTTGGGCAAATGCGCATGCACTGCCTCCATCACTTCATCCAGGGCATGAGGGCCGGTCACGGCAAGCACACTGGGATGGGTATCCCGTACCACGCTGCCTTTGGCGCCCAGACAACCGGTGACAATAACCTTGCCGTTCTCCGCCAGTGCTTCGCCGATGGCATCCAGCGATTCCTCTACCGCAGCATCAATAAAACCACAGGTATTAACCACCACCAGGTCGGCATCCTGGTAGCTACCGGAAATTTCGTAACCCTCGGCACGGAGTTGGGTCAGGATACGCTCGGCATCGGAAGATGCCTTAGGGCAACCTAAAGAAACGAAACCAACTTGGGGAAGCGCTTTACTCATGCTAATCTGACTTTCATGTATATCGTTGCAATTACCTGGCTGTACGTCGCACTGATGATAGCGGTCACCGAACGCAGCGTGCCTGGCGCACTGCTGAGCTTTACCTTTTACGGGCTATTGCCCTGCGCATTGCTGTTATGGATTGTTGGCACGCCGCAACGCAAACGCAACAAGTTAGCCAAGGTTGCCCAGCAGAACCCTGGTCAGCCAGATAGTACTGATCCCAAGGCTGATTAACACCACCTGCTGTATCGTTGCGTGGATTTCCGGGCGCTTGTGCAGGCCGGGGATCAAGTCGGCAACCGCGACATAAATCATGCTGGATGCGGCCAGGCCCAGCACGTAAGGTACCCATTCCTGCATCAAGCCCAGCGCGTAATAAGCCAGTACCCCACCAACCAGCGTGGCGACACTGGACAGCAGGTTAAGCGTGATCGCCTGTTTGCGGTTGTAGCCCGAATGCAGCAGGATGAGGAAATCTCCGACTTCCTGCGGGATTTCATGGGCGATAATTGCCAGAGCGGTCACCACCCCAAGATTGAAATCCGCCAGGAATGCCGCCGCGATCAGAATCCCATCAACAAAGTTGTGGAACGTATCACCGATGGTGATCATCAAGCCGCTTCTGCCGTGGTCGTGCTGGTGCACATGAGCATGCGCTTGGGCATGCTCATGTTCCGGCGCGTGTGCCTCGCACTCTTCAACGTGACAATGGCGCCACAGCACCAGTTTTTCCAGCACGAAAAACACCAGGATGCCAACCAGGATCGTGGCCGCCATGCTTTGTGGAGAGGCCGCGCTACTGAAGGCTTCGGGGATAATGTCCAGGAACGCTGCGCCCAATAATGCGCCAATCGCGTAACTGACCAGCACCGGCACCCAGGAGGTACGGGCATTCAATGCAACAATCGCCGCAGCGGCAATACTGATAATGCCACCGAGAAAACTGGCGAAGATAATGGCGGTCAAGGTATTCATTCTTATCAGTATATCAGCCGTGTCAAGCCTGGCTGACTTTCAGCCAGATCATGGTCGCCATGCGCCCCGTCCGCCCATCCCTGCGATAAGAGAAAAAGCGTTGCGGGTCGCTGAAAGTGCAGAACTGGCCGCCGAAGACCTGGTGAACGCCCAGTGCCGATAGCCGCTGGCGGGCAAGGCCGTACATATCGGCAAGGTATTTTTCGGCACGAGGCGTAAAAGCCGTGGCAGCAACCGGGCTGTGCTGGATAAAAGCATCGCGGACTTCCATGCCCACTTCAAACACCGACGGGCCGATGGCTGGCCCTAACCAGGCCATTAACTGCCCAGGTGCCACGTCCATGGCTTCAACCGTGGCCTCGATCACACCTGCCGCCAGCCCGCGCCAGCCCGCATGTGCTGCCGCAACCACCGTCCCGGCCTGATCGCACAGCAACACCGGCAGGCAATCTGCCGTCATCACGGCGCATACCGCGTTTGCCGTACGCGCAACACATGCATCAGCCGTAGGATGGCAGCTTGTTTGTTCAGCCTGGACGACACGGGTACCGTGAACTTGCTCCAGCCAGATGGGTTCACTGGGAAGCAGTGCGGCCAAACTCTGCCGATTTTTTTCCACGAGCAAGGGAATATCCCCTACATGGCTGCCCAGGTTGAGGCTGTCGAATGGCGCGGCACTACAACCGCCCTGCCGCGTGGTCTGCAAAACCTGCACATTGGCTGGCGCGGGCCAGTCGGGAACAATGAAGTCTTGCCTCATGCCAGTGCGGAACTACTCTTCTTCCCAGTCATCGTCATCTTCGAAGTCATCAATGTCGTAGGCCTGCGTTGGATCCCACCACACTTCATTCTGGTTATCACCGGCCGTCAGCACGGCAACCCGCGCGTCTTCCCGCAGTTGCGCCAGTAGGGCCTTCATGTCGGCTAGCAGTTCCGACTGCCACTGCATGGCCTCTCCGGTCTCAGGATGAATCAGCCCCAGCCGCGCCGCGTGCAGCGCCTGCCGGCCAAAGTTATTAACTGCGCTGGCCAACGCGTCAGTCAAGCGCATACCCGGCTGATTCATCTTGTGGCCATACACCGGGTCACCAACCAAAGGCGCCTTGATGGATTGCATGTGCACCCGTATCTGGTGGGTTCGCCCGGTTTCCAGCAGGCATCGCACGTAACTGTGATGGGAAAAGGTTTCCAGCGCTTCGTAATGGGTAATGGCCGTTTTTCCAAAATGTTTGACCACTGCCATTTTGGTACGGTCATGCGGATTGCGGCCGATTAAGGTATTGACTGTCCCTTTGCCATGCACCACGCCCCAGACGATGGCGCGATACTCGCGTTTCACCGTCCTGGCCTGCAGTTGTCTGACCAGGCTGGTTTGTGCCGGAATGGTTTTGGCCACGACGAGCAAGCCGCTGGTTTCCTTGTCAAGCCGGTGCACAATGCCGGCACGCGGGACAGCCTCGATCGCCGGGTAATGATGCAGCAGCGCATTCAGCAAGGTCCCTTGCCAGTTTCCGGCTGCAGGATGTACCACCAAGCCGGCGGGCTTGTCGATGACCAGGATATGGGCATCTTCGTAAACGATGTTGAGCGGAATATCCTCCGGCTTGAAAGCCGATTCTTCCGGGGATGGCTGCGGGGTCACCATGACTTGCTCGCCGCCCCACACCTTGTGTTTGGTATCAACCACCTGCCCGGCCAGGGTGACGTTGCCGTCCTTGATCCAGGACTGTATCCGGCTGCGGGAGTAAGCCGGCAACAGTTTGGCCAGCGCCTGATCCAGCCGCAAACCTGCGTGTTCCTGCGCTATCGTCAGGGTATATTGTTCCGGGGATTGTGCAATTTGAGGCATTAAAAAGCCGTTCAGTTATAATTCGGGGGAAACACCATCCATAATTGTACCGATGAAAGCTGCATCCATGAAATTTAGCCTCCGGTTTACGCCATTTATTATTTCGATTTTTCTGGTGAGCCTGCTGTCAGGCTGCGCTATTTTTGGCGATCCCACGGAAATCGACGAAACCAAGGGCTGGGGAGTACAGAAAATCTTCGCCGCAGCCGAAGAAAAAATGCGTGATCGTGATTACGACAAGGCGATCAAATACTTCCAGATCATCGAATCGCGTTTTCCGCATGGCAAATATGCCATTCAGGCACAACTCGAAATTGCTTATGCCTATTACAAGAAACAGGATCCGGCACCCGCCATTGCCGCTGCCGATCGCTTTATCAAGCTTCACCCGCACCATCCCAACGTGGACTACGCCTACTACCTCAAGGGCTTGGCGACATTCAACGAGCGCGGCATTGTTGAAAAACTGACCGAACAGGAAATCAGCGACCGCGACCCTAAAACCTTGCGCGATTCATTCGCCTCATTCAAGGAACTGATCACGCGATACCCGGACAGCAAATACGCCAAGGATGCCACCCAGCGCATGGGTTATCTGGTGAACACCCTGGCGGAACATGAGTTGCATGTCGCGCGCTATTACATGAAGCGCAACGCATGGCTGGCTGCGGTCAACCGCTGCAAATACGTGCTGGAAAAATACCCGGAGTCGCCATCGCAGGAAGAGGCACTGGTGATCATGATAAGCGCGTATGATCTGATGGGGCTGGACGATTACAAGCAGGACACCTTGCGCGTCCTCAAAACCAACTTCCCGCAAAGCCGTTTCAACACTGCCGGAGTGCCTCAGGATCAAAAGGTGTGGTGGAAATTCTGGGAAGGTCTCCTCGGCAACAAATAATCCGTTTGGCCGTATTCAGATTTCAAACCGGTGTTCTGCGGTAAGCAGTTTGGCAAACTCTTCCGCAACGACTGGTTTGCTGAACAGGAACCCCTGGATTTCATCGCACCCTTCAGCGCGCAGGAAATCGAGCTGCTCGCGCGTCTCCACCCCTTCCGCAATAACCTTCAAGCCCAGGCTCTTACCCATACCGATAATGGCACGGGTAATCGTGGCGTCGTCTGTATCCCCAGGCAGGCCGCGGACGAATGACTGGTCTACCTTCAGCTTGTAGATCGGGAAGCGTTTCAGGTACGACAGCGACGAATAACCGGTGCCAAAATCATCCAGCGAAGTTTTTACCCCGAGTTTGTCCATCTCGCGCAACATCTCAACCACCTGGTCAGCATTGTTCATCACCATGCTCTCCGTGATTTCCAGTTCCAGGAACTGGTTGGAAAGGTCATGCTGCATCAGCACTGAAGACACTTCATCCGCCAGTGACGGGTGGAATTGCTGTGCCGCAAGATTGACGGCCAGTTTGACAATAGGCAACCCTCGCGTCTGCCAGGCCTTGTTCTGCGCCACCGCCTGATCCATCACCCAGCGCCCGATCGGAACCACCAGCCCGGTTTCTTCAGCCAAGGGAATGAATTGCCCCGGCGACACCGTTCCCAATTCCGGATGCTGCCAGCGTATCAGCACCTCCGCCCCGGTCATCTCACCGGTATGAATATTCACTTGCGGCTGGTAGTGCAGCAGCAGTTCCTTGCGATCCAACGCACGCCGCAGGCTGCTTTCCATGGCCAGTTTGTCCAGCGAACGTTCATTCATGTCGTTGGAATAAAACAGGTACTTGTTGCGCCCCTGATCCTTGGCACGATACATCGCGATATCCGCATACTTGATCAGGTCATCCACATCCACACCATCGCTCGGGTAAACGCTGATGCCGATACTGGCAGAAATCGACAGGTCGTGGCCATCGATCAGGAACGGTGTGGCGAACGTTGCCAGCATTTTCTTGGCAACCACGGCAGCATCTTCCTGCGCCTTGATATCAAACAAGCCGACGACAAACTCATCGCCCCCCAGCCGCGCCACCACGTCCGACGAGCGCAGGCAGCTTTTCAGCCGGGCCGAGACCCGGCGGATCAACTCGTCACCGGCGCCGTGCCCCAGGGTATCGTTCACATACTTGAAACGGTCCAGATCGATGAACATGATTCCGCCGGCGACATCGTCGCGGCGCGCCAGCACCAGTGTTTGCTTGATCAGGCTATAAAACGTTGAACGATTGGGCAGTCCGGTCAGTGCGTCATAAAACGCCAGTTGGCGGATGCGCTCCTCGGCCGCCATATGGCCACTGATATCGGAGAAGGTGGAAAAATAGTGGGTAACCTTGCCATCAGCACCTTTGACCGCGCTGATATTGACCCACGCGGGAAACACTTTGCCGTCCTTGCGGCGATTCCAGATTTCGCCTTGCCAATGACCGCGCTGCTTGAGGGCGGACCAGAGTTCTTCGAAAAAAATCTGGTCATGCCGCCCGGAGCCGATGACGCGAGGGGTCTTGCCGACGACATCACTCAACTCGTATTGCGTGATCTCGGTGAACGCATGATTGACGGCGACGATTTCTTCCTTGGCATTGGTTACCACAATGCCTTCGCCGCTGCTCTCGAAGATACCTCGATACAGCCTTAAATCCGCTTCGTTTTGGAGTGCTGCCGCTTGTTGATCGCTACTTTCCTGAGGTGTGGCGTTATCCATCTTCTCCCCTGAGCGTGTTGCGTGGTTGATGCCTGCTAGGGTAACGCACGCGGCAGCTTGTCAGCAAGGCTCGTGGCTAATGAATCAGGTTTTATCGTCGAATGGATTGCTGCCCTGCTTGAACTGGATAAGCAATGGCGTCCCCGTCAACTCGAAAGCCGCACGAAAGCTTTTTTCCAGATAGCGCTTGTAGCTGGCAGGAATGGAACTCAGGTGCGTGCCGTGAATCACGATGATGGGCGGATTCTGCCCGCCCTGGTGGGCATAACGCAATTTGGGGCGAATACCGCCGGAAATCGGCGGCTGGTGCTGCTCGGTCACCGTCTGCAACACGCGCGTCAACTTGGGCGTGGACAGCTTGGCCATCGCTGCCGCATAGGCGGCATCCACGGATTTCAGCAGCGGCGGCAAACCTTGCGCCTTCAAGGCAGATACGTAATGGAATTTGGCATAGGTCAGGAAATGCAGCTTGCGGTCGATGTCTTTCTTGACGTCCTCGCGCTTTTCTTCACTCAACCCGTCCCACTTATTGACCGCCACCACCAGCGCCCGACCGGTTTCCAGCACGAATGCCGCCAGGCTGCCGTCTTGCTCGGTGATGGCATCCTGGGCATCCAGCACCAGCACTACTACATTTGCGTCTTCGATCGCCTGCAGCGTCTTGATGACGGAAAATTTCTCAATCGCCTCAAATACCTTGCCACGCCGACGAATACCTGCCGTATCCACCAGCGTGTACTTCTTGCCGTTGCGCTCAAAATCGATATTGATGGAATCGCGCGTGGTGCCAGGCAGGTTGAAGGCGATCACCCTCTCCTCGCCCAGCAAGGTATTGATCAATGTCGACTTGCCGACGTTTGGGCGCCCAACAATGGCAATTTTAGGTACTCTTTCTTCGCTTTCCTCAACTTCGGGCTCCGGAGGAAAACCGGCCAGCGCCAGGCGCACCAGATCGCGTACACCTTCGCCATGCGCCGATGAAATGGCGTAAGGTTCACCCAGCCCCAGCTCATGGAATTCGGCAACCACCACAGCGCGGTTCATACCCTCACACTTGTTGACCACCAGAATCACCGGGCGTCGGCTACGGCGCAGCTTTTCGGCAATCACCTTATCCTGCGGCGTCAACCCCTGCCGTCCATCCAGCATGAAAATGACCACGTCGGCCTCATCCACTGCCTGCAGGGTCTGCCGCGCCATTTCCACCAAAATGCCGGTATCCGCGGCGGGCTCGAAGCCGCCAGTATCCACCACCAGGTAGGGCTGGTCGCCCACTACGCCACGCCCATAGTGGCGATCCCGGGTCAATCCCGGAAAATCCGCCACCAGTGCATCACGCGTTTTGGTGAGTCGATTGAATAACGTGGATTTGCCGACGTTAGGCCGGCCAACAAGTACCAGGGTAGGAATCATTATTTGATCTTGATGGCATACAAACCGCCACCACGTGTTTGCGCCAGCACTACGCCGTCGCCCAAGTTCAGCAACTGCGTCATCACCGCGCTACTGTCCGTCTTGATACGTGCCACAAACGTACCATCGTCACGCGACAAGGCGTGCACCCAGCCTTCAAGGTCACCCACCACGGCAAAACGCCCCATGCCCAGCGGGGCCGTGGTCTGCCGATACTGCAAATCACCTTGCCGCCAGTAGGTTTTGCCAGAGGCATAATCAACCGCATAGATCGTGCCTGAACTTTGGGTGACGTACACGATAGAACCATCCGACGCCAGCCCCTTGTAGCTCGAGATGTCGCGGTTCCACAACACCTGACCAGAGGCACGCTCGATGCCGACGGTCCGGCCCTGGAAGGCCGCCGCATAAACATACCGGCCATCAAACACCGGCAGGCTCGTGATATCAGCGATACGCTCGATTTCCGTCGTGCCCTTGGGTAAGGCTACCGAAGCTTCCCAGATCACCTTGCCATCCGCAGTGTTGATAGCCACCAGCTTGCCGCCGGCAAAACCGACGAAAGCCACACCCTGGCCATCAATCACCACGCCCGCGCTGCTGCGTAGCGACAGAGTAGGCGTCACGCGCTCGTATACCCACTTGCGTTTGCCGTCAGCAGCATCAATACCGTAAATCCGCGAATCGCCGCTACGTACCACCACCACGCCGCCAAATATCTGCGGTGCAGACAGTATTTCGCTGGCCACTTTTGATTTCCACAAGGTCTTGCCGGTGACCTGGTCGAATGCCAGCACCACGCCTTTGTTGGTACCCGCAAGCACCAGGTTTTCGCCTGCCCCCGCCCCACCGGAAATCCCTTCCCCGGCATTCACGCGCCATACGACCTGGCCACTGGCTGGATCGATGCGGGTGATATCGCCGCTCTGGCTGGCCGTGTACACAGCGTTTTTATCTACTGCCGGCATGAAATCATACTCCGGGGATGCGCCGACACTGGCGTGCCAGAGAACCTTTGCTTCGCTGCTCGCCTGGATATCCTTGAGCGGCGTTGGCGGCTCATCGGACTCACGCCCAAACATGCGCTCCGAAATGTCGGTTTTCAGGTCCGTCAGGCTGCTGCAGCCAGCCAGTATTATTGCCAGCAGCAGTATCCCGCGACGCAGCATTTTGCCGGCCTCCAAACTAGCGGCCCAAGGCATCGAGCTTGTTCTCGGTGAATTTGCGGAAGCTGGCCTTGTCGTCCAGGTTTTTCAGGGCTTGCTCATAAGCCTGCTTGGCTTCTGCCTTTTTACCCTGGGCGGCTAGAATGTCGCCTTTCAGGTCGGCAACCAGCCCGGCAAAGCCTTGGTCATGCTGAGGTTCCAGCACTTTCAGCGCCGCATCATATTGCTTGTCTTCGAACTTGATGCCGGCCAGTTGCAGCGCTGCAATCGCCTTGATCGCGCCATCCTTGCCGTTGGCAATCACCCATTCCAGTTGCGCCTCAGCGCTCTTGCGGTCATTTGCCTTGTAATTGGCATGGGCTGCCAGCAACGCAGCACGCGCGGCATAGGGTGTACGGGAGTACTGTTCGATGATCTGGGCCGAGGCCGAACGCACGGCCTTGATATTAGTGATGTCCAACTGTTGCAGCGCATCAAACTGTGCCGATGCCTGCGCATTCTGTTGATGCTGGTAGTACTTCCAGCCTTGCACCGCAGCCAGCGCCGCCAGTGCCGCTATCGCTACCCATTGCACCTTGTTGCCGTGTTCTTTCCACCACGCTTTCAGCGTATCCAGTTGTTCCTGCTCTTCCAAATCGTATGCCATCTTCTTTAAGTTCCTGAGTTTTGCTTCGATTAATCACACCTTGTTCAGGCCGCATGCCACCTGCGACCCGGAATCGCTTTCAGCAAGTCTTGCGTGTACTGCTCGCGAGGCGCCTCGTATAGCGCCTGCACCTCGCCTTGTTCGACAATTTTGCCGCGATGCATCACGACGACTTCGTCGGCGATATGGCGCACTACGCGCAAATCGTGACTGATAAACAAATAACTGAGCGCCATTTCCTGCTGTAATTCCTTCAGCAGCAACAGTATCTGCGCTTGTATGGAAACGTCGAGCGCGGATACCGGTTCGTCGCACACCACCACCTTGGGCTGTAATACCAGCGCCCTGGCGATACCGATGCGCTGGCGCTGACCGCCGGAGAATTCGTGCGGGTACTTGTTGATATCCGCCTCGCTCAACCCCACGCGCTTCAACATGCGCAGCACTTTTTCGGCTCGCTCGCCAGCATTGCCCAGACCATGCACCAACAACCCTTCGCCGACGATCTCACCAACTTTCATGCGCGGATTGAGGGAGGCGAACGGGTCCTGAAACACCATCTGCAAATCGCGTCGCGTCGTGCGCAATTCCGCGCCGCTTAAAGAGGCCAGATCCCGGCCCTGAAACAGCACTTGACCGCTATCCAGGGGCAGCAATTGTAGCAGACAACGTGCCAGGGTAGATTTCCCGCTGCCGGATTCGCCGACAATGGCCAGCGTGGTGCCAGCCTTGAGCGCAATACTGACGTCATCCAGCGCCTTGACGCTGCGCGTGCCAAAGCCGAAGCGCCCGCTGCGCTGGCGATAGGTTTTGGTCAGACCGCTGGCGGACAGGATAATCTCGCTCATGCCACATCCTTCAGCCAGGCGTAATCAATCGGCTTCAGCGGTTTCCTGCCTTCCGCATCCGGGATGCAATCCAGAAGCGCCTTGGTATACGGGTGCCTGGGGCTGCCCAGCACATCCGTCACCGCACCCATTTCCACGATTTCACCGCGGAACATCACCACCACATCGTCAGCGATATCCGCCACCACCCCGAAATCGTGGGTGATGAACAGCATGCCCATATTCATGCGCCGCTTGAGTTCATCCAGCAAGGCCAGTATCTGCGCTTGCACCGTGACATCCAGCGCGGTGGTGGGTTCGTCGGCAATCAGCATTTTCGGCTCGCAGGCGATGCTCATGGCGATCATCACCCGCTGGCGCTGGCCGCCGGACAACTCATCGGGATAAGCCCTGGCGCGCTCGGCAGGGATGCCCACGCTTTCCAGCAACTGGGCAATACGCGCCTGCAACGCCTTGCCGCTCAGTCCCAGATGCGCCACCAGGCTTTCGCCAATCTGGTAGCCCACGGTCAGCACCGGGTTGAGCGAGGTCATCGGCTCCTGGAAAATCATGCCAATTTCCTTGCCGCGGATGGAGGTCATTTGCGCATTGCTCAATCCGGCCAGTTCCTGCCCTTGAAAGCGGATGCTGCCGGAAACCCTGGTCAGCGCCGGGGACACCAGCCCCATCACCGATAGCGCGGTCAGGCTTTTGCCGCTGCCGGATTCACCGACGATGCAAGTGGTCTTGCCGGGTTGCAGCGAAAATGACACGTTGTTGACCAGCAGGCGCTGCAAATCGCTTGCAGGTGCAATGCTCAAGCCTTCAACGGTCAATAACGCGCTCATTCAGCCAGGGACTCCAGGAATTCCGCTAGGTTACCTAATGCCACGCGGCGTTGCTCGCCGCTCTCGCGCAAGGGCTTGATACTGGCCTCCCCTGCCGCCACTTCGTCATCGCCAATAATCACCGCATATCGTGCGCCGCTGGCATCCGCTTTTTTCATTTGCGACTTGAAACTGCCGCCACCGCAATGCAGCACCACACTCAAACCGGCGTCACGCAGGGTTTCGGCAAGGTGCGGCGCCATGCTGCCCGCGGCCTCCCCGGCATGCAGCAGGTAAACGTCCGCGGCCAGTGCCGGCGGGGTCGCGCCCTGTTCCTGTAGCAACGCCAGCAAGCGCTCCACCCCCATGGCAAAACCACAAGCAGGCGCGGGCTTGCCGCCGATCTGTTCGATCAGGCTGTCGTAACGGCCACCGGCGCACACCGTGCCCTGCGCGCCCAGGCGCGTGGTGATCCACTCGAACACCGTGGCATTGTAATAATCCAGCCCGCGCACCAGACGCGGGTTGATGCGATACGCAATGCCCGCCGCATCCAGGGTCGCCTGCAATGACTCGAAATGCTGGCGCGAAAAATCATCCAGATCGTCCGTCAGCTTCGGCGCTGCTTCACAGATTGCCTGCATGGCCGGGTTTTTGCTGTCCAGGATACGCAGCGGGTTGCTGTGCAGGCGCCGCTTGGCATCCTCGTCCAGCACATCCAGATGCTGCTCGAAATAAGCGATCAGCCGGCTGCGATACTGTTTTCTGGCTTCCGCCGAGCCTAGCGTATTGATTTCCAGGCTCACGTCCTGCAACCCCAGCAGTTTCCACAGCCGCGCCGTCATCAGGATATGTTCGACATCCATGTCCGGGCCGTCAAAGCCCAGCGACTCAACACCCACCTGGTGGAACTGGCGATAACGCCCTTTCTGCGGGCGCTCGTGGCGGAACATCGGCCCCGTGTACCACAGCCGTTGCGGAGCGTTGTACAGCAGGTTGTGCTGCACCACGGCACGCACGCAAGAAGCCGTGCCTTCCGGTCGCAACGTCAGTTGCTCGCCGTTGAGCCGGTCTTCGAAACTGTACATCTCTTTCTCGACGATGTCGGTGACTTCGCCAATGGAGCGCACGAACAAGTCCGTGGATTCAACAATCGGGGTGCGGATCTGGGTGTAGCCGTACCCGTGCAACCAGGCACGGATGGTGTCTTCAAAAAACTCCCACAACGCGGCGTCTGCGGGGAGGATGTCGTTCATGCCGCGTACGGCCTGGAGGGTTTTGCTCATTGTTGGTTAATCAGGTAAAAGTCTATTCGTTAATCCGCGTGATTTTAGCATGCTGAATGGTGATCGCCTGCTATGCCAAGACAACAAAAAAGGCTGCCGAAGCAGCCTTTTTTGACTTGCAGCAAAAGCTTAGTGTTCGCCCAGTACCGACACGGTGATGTCCACCACCACGTCGTGATGCAAGGCAACACTGACAGGGTGGTCGCCAATGGTCTTCAGCGGACCGTTTGGCATGCGGATTTCAGCCTTGCTGACCTTGTGGCCTTGGGCGTTCAGTGCTTCGGCGATGTCATGGTTGGTCACGGAACCAAACAGACGGCCATCCACACCCGCCTTTTGCGACACTTGCAGCAACAGGCCAGCCAGCTTTTCGGAGCGGGCAGTAGCATCAGCCAGAATTTCGGCCTGCTTCTTTTCCAGTTCGGCGCGTTTGGCTTCGAACTCGGCAATGTTGTTAGGCGTCGCACGCTTGGCCTTGCCTTGCGGGATCAGGAAGTTACGGCCATAGCCGTCCTTGACCTTGACTACGTCACCCAGTTGACCCAGGTTGCTCACTTTTTCCAGAAGAATAATTTGCATGTCTATCTCCCTTAGTGCTTGTCGGTGTACGGCAGCAGGGCCAGGAAACGGGCACGCTTGACTGCGGTGGTGAGTTGGCGCTGAAAACGTGCCTTGGTACCGGTAATGCGGGCAGGAATGATCTTGCCGTTTTCGGTAATGAAGTCCTTGAGCACTTCAACATCCTTGTAATCTACTTCTACGGTGCCATCTGCCGAGAAACGGCAGTAGCGCTTGCGTTTGAACATATCGCGTGACATGGTGTATCGCCTTTCTAAAATATTCTGTTCTATTGATCGAGTGTTAAATCATCGAGTTTCAAGTTCGGTTGCATGCAACACCAGCCGGTCATTTCTCAGGCTTTTCCTGGCGAGGAATCCGGTGACTTTGACCTGATTGCCCATGCTCAGCGCTTTCGCCTTGCCTGCCAGTTCCGCCATGGCCACCACAGGGACCTCACACTGCACTTCCCGCTTCATCCCCGCTTGCTGCTGCTGGGAAACATGACGCAAGACAAAATCCAGTATCGGGATGCCTGCCGGGGTATAACGCAGCGTTTCAAGCGAAATCACCTCGCCCGAAAGCTCCAGCCGGTTGCTTTCCACCTCAGGCTGCAGCAGCCTCCGCAGCAGCAGGCGCTTCAGCCGGCTTGCCGACGATGGTCTTGGCCTTTTCTTCCTTCATCATGGGAGAAGGTGCAGTCACTGCATCCTTGGTCACCAGGGTCAGGTGGCGGAGCACAGCATCGTTGAACTTGAAGCCGTGTTCCAACTCGTCAAGGGTTTCCTGACTGACTTCAATGTTCATCAGCACATAATGCGCTTTATGGATTTTCTGGATGGGATATGCCAACTGGCGACGACCCCAGTCTTCCAGACGGTGGATTGCGCCGCCGCTGGCAGTGATCTGGGCGCGATAGCGCTCGATCATGGCAGGAACCTGTTCACTCTGGTCAGGGTGAACGATAAATACGATTTCGTAATGTCGCATGAACTCTCCTTTTGGATGTAAAGCCTCCCGCGATGCGCACGCGGTGAAGCAAGGTTATCGGTGCCAGCAAACCTCAGGATTAAGGTTTGCCAGAACCAAAAACGCGCGATTATACGCAAAACAAGGGCTGCAATCAAACCCTTTCGCCGAGCACACCCTTTCGTGGCATCGCAAAACTGGTTAACATGCGCACAACTCAAGGAAAAGCCATGTCCCTCATCGCTATAGAAGATCAAAGCCCCATCATGCGTCGAGCCAAAATCCGGGTTGCCGTTGCCATCGCACTGCTGCTGGTAGCTGCCGGCAGCCTGTTTATACTCAACGAGCAGGCACCATCACTGCCGAAAAGCACCGCCTCCTCCATAGTCGCCGCGGCACCCGCCAAAACTGCCGCGCCTAAAGCTGCGCCGCTACCGCCGCCGGCCAAGCCAGCCCCAGCAGTAAAAGAGCCTGACGCAAAGCCGCCGGTTGCCCCGCCGGACCCCGTTTATACCTCGTTTACTGCTCCTGCCGAAGAGCCGGCAGCACCAACTCCGGTTGAGCCAGCAACAGCCCCCGCGCCGGAAAACAAACCGGCACCCGCTGAGGTTGCGCAAAATCCGCAGTCCACGGCAAAACCCGCAACCCACAAGCCAGATCCGGCCGCTGCCAAGCTGGAAACCTCGCCAACCGGCAGCCATATCCTCCAGGTAGGGGTTTTTGCCGACATGGGCAACGCCAGGAAACAGCAATCCAAGCTCGCTGCCAGCTGCATATCGGCGCACACCAGCACCAAACTCAGGATCGGGCCGTTCCCCAGCATAGAAGAAGCGGAAGCCGCGCGCGAGAAAGTTCGCAGTTCCGGCATCAACATCACCCTTGCCGACAATATCGAGAGCAGTTCCAGAGGGCAGTCATTGGCGGCCGGGCAATATGCGGATATGGATCAGGCAAAGCGGCTGCAAGCCAGCCTCAGCGAACACGGCTTGCCGGCGCACACAGAAACGCGCCTGCTGGTTGGCCCTTTTGCCAACAAGGCAAAAGCCGACGCGGCAAGAAACAAGATCAAGAAACTGAACATCAGCGTGGTGCTGATGCCTAACAACTGACCCCTTGGCGTTACAGGGTTAGCCCGCCCAGCGCCGGGGTCTTGACGTAAAAGACCGATATCTGTTCCGCCTGCAGCAGATTCAGCAAGCGGTTGATAGCTTCTGCATCGGCAAAAAACTCGACGCTGACCGGCAACTCCCCGGCCAACTCGAAAAAATGCTCTTCATGCAGTTGCCCATGGCGGCCATAACCGGCAATCGCCTTGAACACCGAGCCGCCGCGAATATTCTGCGCGCGCGCAGCGTCCAGCACCCACTCGTAGAGCAATTCCCCATCGTGCCTGGCAGCTTCCGGGATAAAGAGCTTGAGAAGGACTCCTTCCATATCGTCAACTCCGCAGGTAATTGATGGTCAGCATACCGAGCACCGTCATGCCGAGCGAGCCCAGCAGGTGCAAGCCGACGTGCATGGCCGCCCAGCCATATTGCTGGCGCGTCAGCAAGGTGACGGCTTCGGCAGAAAACGTGGAAAACGTGGTGAGCCCGCCCAGGAAGCCGGTGATGACCAAAAGGCGAAACTCCGGCGGAATAGTTGCAGCATGGGCAAAAAAACCGGTGGCAAGCCCGATCAGGTAGCCACCGACCAAGTTGGCCGCCAGGGTCCCCAGTGGCAGCGCCGGTAAAGCGGGGTTGAGCGCAAGACCCAGCCCCCACCGCAACCAGGCACCAATGGCTGCGCCGATTCCGACAGCGAGGAATCCGCCAGCGTTCATCAGCCGTTACGCCACTCCTGGTCGTGGCAGTCGAACACGTGCTGCGCTTCCGGCCCCCATGTACCTGCAGGATAACTCTGCATATCGCTCTTGGTCTTGCTCCAGGCCTTGAGGATAGGATCCACCACACGCCATGCCCATTCCACTTCGTCGAAACGAATGAACAGGGTTTTGTCGCCGCGAATCACGTCCAGGATCAGTGCCTGATAAGCTTCCAGCGGCTTGTCGTCATCCTCCTGGCGATAAGAGGCATTGAGCGACACGGTACGGGTATTCATCCCCAGCCCCGGCGCCCGCACATGCATTTCCATGTTCATGTGTTCGGTCGGCTGCAGCAGCAGGTGAATCCAGTTCGGCTCGATGTTGCCGAGTTCCTCGTCGTGGAACAGGTGCTGCGGCGGATGACGGAAACGGATGGAAATGGCGGACTCCGTTTTTGCCAGGCGCTTGCCGGTGCGCAGGAAGAACGGCACGCCGCGCCAGCGCCAGTTATCGATATAGAATTTGGCAGCCACAAAGGTTTCGGTCCCGGAATCCGGGTCAACACCCTGCTCCTGCAGGTATCCAGGCACGGCCTGCCCCTTCACCGTACCTGCCGTGTACTGGGCGCGCACCACATGCTCCGTCACCTTGTCTTCAGGGATGACGCGCATGGATTTCAGCACCTTGACCTTTTCGTCGCGCACGGCATCCGCTTCCATCGTCGCGGGTGGTTCCATGGCAACCACCGTCAACAACTGCATCAGGTGGTTCTGCAGCATGTCGCGCATCGCGCCGCCGGACTTGTCGTAATAGTCGGCACGGGTGCCGATGCCCAGGTCTTCCGCCACGGTAATTTGCACGTGGTTGATGAAGTTCCGGTTCCACAGCGGTTCGACCAGGGTGTTGGCAAAACGGAACACCAGCAGGTTCTGCACGGTTTCCTTGCCCAGATAGTGGTCGATGCGGTAAATCTGCTCTTCGTCAAAATGCTTGTGCAGCGAGCGGTTGAGTTCCTGCGCGGTTTCCAGGTCGGTACCGAACGGTTTTTCCACCACAATGCGGTGCAGGCCGCGTGGTTGGGAAAAACCGTACTCATCCAGATAGTTGATGACCGTGTTGAAATCCTTCGGAATAATGGAAAGATAGAACACGATGTTGCTACAGGCGCCTTCCCTGGGTTCAGCCAGCTTGGCTTTGAGGTTCTCGTAGAGCGCGCCTTCTCTCAGGTCACCACTCAAATAAGAAAAGCGCTTGGCGAAACGCTTGAATATCTCGGCATCGACCTTATCGCCGAACTTGTCATGCACCACCTTGTCGAGATGCTCCAGCCAGGCTTCCTGCGTGAGTTCCTGACGCCCCAGCGCCAGGATGCTCATGTCCCCGGGTATCCGGCCCGCAACCTCAAGGTTATACAGCGAAGGCAGCAGCTTGATGGTTGCAAGATTGCCCGTCGCTCCAAAAATCACGAAGTGGCAGGGCCCCGGAATAACTTCTTTATTGCTCATAATTAAATAAAATTTCCTGATTTGAATTCAGACTTAGCTTCCGGTTTTGATGTCATGACCACCAAAACCTCTACGCATCATGGCCAGCAGTTTGTTGGAGTAATCCCCCTTGCCCTGACTACCGAAGCGGCGCATCAGCGCCATGGTCATTACCGGTGTCGGCACGCCCTGCTCCACCGATTCCAGCACCGTCCAGCGACCTTCGCCGGAATCGGTGACAAACGGTTCCAGATGTTCCAGTTCCTGGTCTTTCGCCAGGAACTCCGCTGTCAGATCCAGCAACCAACTGCGCACCACGCTGCCGTGACGCCACATTTCAGCAATCTTGGCGATGTCCAGATCAAAACCTTCCTTACCCTTCAGCAAGGCAAAGCCTTCGGCGTAAGCCTGCATCATGCCGTACTCAATGCCGTTGTGGATCATTTTGGTGAAATGACCGGAACCGCTGGGGCCACAGTGCAAATAGCCTTTTTCCGGAGCCAGTGCCTTGAGGAATGGCTCAACCTGGGCTACCACCTCCTTGTCGCCGCCGACCATCAATGCATAGCCGTATTGCAGGCCCCACACACCGCCGGAGGTACCGGCATCCACGTAGCCAATACCGGCTTCTTTCAGGAATGCATGGCGACGCTGGGAATCCTTGTAATAGGAGTTGCCGCCCTCAATCACGATATCGCCCTTGGACAGCATGCCCTTCAGGGCAACGATGTTCTGTTCGGTGATCTCGCCCGCCGGCAGCATCAGCCAGATCACACGCGGACCTTCCAGCTTGGCCACCACATCGGCCAGCGAAGTGGCGACGATCAGGCCGGTTTCCTTGGCAATTTCCTGCGTGGTTGACTCCTCGCGATTAAAGCCGACAACATCAATCCCCGCACGGCGCAGGCGTCTTGCCATGTTACCGCCCATCTTGCCCAGACCTACCATACCGATTTTCATCTTGGTTCTCCTGTTCACTATTGTTTAGCCTTGCGCCATCAAGCAGGTGGCGAGTATCATCGACCCAAGGGTGCTGGTTTCCGCATAGACACCCGGAAAAAATAATTCCGTTATTATACAGAACAACAAGCAAAGTTCCCTTGCGTATACTGTTTGTCACCTCTGAGGCATACCCACTGATCAAAACCGGCGGTCTCGCCGATGTTTCAGGGTCGCTGCCAGCCGCTCTCCGCACACTGAAAGCAGATACCCGGGTACTGATTCCCGGTTATCCGCAGGTGCTTGCCAAATGCAAGAACCTTGCCAATATCCTGGAACTGGATTTTATTCCCCAGATCGGCAACGTAACCTTGCTACAAGGCGAAATGCCCGATACCGGCGTCCCGGTCTACGTTATCAAATGTGCATCGCTCTATGAGCGCGAAGGCGGCCCGTACCAAAACCCACAGGGACAAGACTGGACCGACAACGCGCTGCGCTTTGGCGTGTTATCCCATGTCGCCGCCGTCCTTGGCGCAGCCTTCAGTCCGCTGGACTGGCGCCCCGATATCGTGCACTGCAACGACTGGCAAAGCGGGCTGACGCCGGCGATATTGCATTTTTTCGGCACTGCGCGGGCCAAGACGGTACTGGGCATCCACAACCTCGCCTACCAAGGCATCTTCGACCCCAGCTGGGTCGGCAGGCTGGGGCTCCCAGCCCATAGTTTTCAGCCGTTCGGGCTGGAGTTTTACGGACAGATGTCGTTCCTGAAAGCCGGCGTGTTTTACGCTGACAGCATCATCACCGTCAGTCCGACCTACGCCAAGGAAATCCAGACAGCCGAATACGGCTATGGCATGGAAGGTCTGCTTTCCTCCAAACGCGACAATTTGTACGGAATACTCAATGGCATCGATACCAACGAATGGAATCCTGCCATCGACCCGCACCTGACCAGCCACTATGACCACCAGCATCTGGAACGGAAACAGGCCGGCAAGCTGGCGCTGCAAACCCGCCTGGATCTGGAGCACGATGCGGAAGCACCACTGCTGGCCGTGGTCAGCCGCATGGCGCACCAAAAAGGCCTGGACCTCCTGCTCGATTGCGCCAGTTCCCTGGTGCATGACGGCGCTCAGTTGGCCATTCTGGGCAACGGCGACCCGACCCTGGAATATGGTTTCAACCAGTTGGCGAAAGCGCATCCGGGACGCGTCAGCGTCACCGTGGGCTACAGCGAATCGCTGTCGCACCAGATCATGGCCGGGGCGGATATTTTTCTGATGCCGTCACGTTTTGAACCTTGCGGCCTCAACCAGATGTACGGGTTGGCCTACGGCACGCCGCCAGTGGTACGGAAAACCGGCGGACTGGCTGATTCAGTGGTGGACGCCGAAACAGGCCCGGCGGATGGAGTGACGCTGAAGAACCCGGAGACCGCCTCGGGATTCGTGTTTGAAGATGCCACGCCTGCGGCGCTCCTGGCGTGTACCCGGCGCGCGATCCAGCTATTCAAGCACAAACCGTCCTGGACCACGCTGCAACTCAACGGCATGAAGCAAGACCTGAGCTGGGCTCCCAGCGCCAGGAAATACCTGTCAATCTACCGCGCCTTGCTTAAGTCCTGACACCGCGGGCGCTGTGCCACGCCCCAGACGGCATTACTCTAACCGGAGAAAATGCTCGCGGTAATACTTCAATTCATCGATGGATTCATAAATATCCGACAGCGCCTCATGCCGGCTGACTTTCTTGAACCCGTTGTACAGCACCGGACGCCAGCGTTTGGCCAACTCCTTGAACACGGTCACATCCAGGTTGCGGTAGTGGAAGTACGCTTCCAGTCGCGGCATATAGCGCGCCATGAACCGACGATCCTGGCAGATGGAGTTGCCGCACATCGGTGACTTGCCCTTGGGCACGTATTTTTTTACGAATGCCAGCATCAGTTCCTCGACTTCGGCAACGCTGTGGGATGACTCCTTGACGCGCTCGATCAGCCCGGATTTGCCATGATGTTTCTTGTTCCAGTCATCCATGCTGTCCAGGATGGGGTCCGGCTGGTGCACCACCAGCACGGGGGATTCCGCCACCACGTTCAGGTGCATGTCGGTGATCACCATCGCCACCTCCAGTATCACGTCGGAATCAGGAAGCAAGCCGCTCATTTCCATATCCAGCCATATCAGATTGTCTTTGTCCTGTGACATAATGAACCTCGCTCGTTTATTCTGTTCCAAGTGGATAATGCCATCCGGCGGTTTAACCGGATTCTAAACTAAATTACCCAATCTAATTTCACCATGCTTGCTTTTACTTACTCGTTCGTTCTGGTTCTCGCCATCACCGTCCTCACCCAGCAGTGGCTCGGGCGCAGGCAGATCGCGCATGTGTTGTCGCACCGCAGTGCGGTTCCCGCAGCTTTTGCCGACACCATCAGCCTGGAAGCGCACCAGAAAGCCGCTGATTACAGCGTAGCGAAATCCCGCCTCAACCTGAACGAAAACTTCATGCATGCGACCTTGCTACTGGCGTTGACCGTAGGCGGCGGGCTGCAGTGGATAGACCAGAGCCTGCTCGCGGTACTGCCGGAACAGACCCTGCTGCGAGGCGTACTGGTGATCATTACCGCGCTGGCGATTTCCAGCCTGCTGGATCTGCCGTTTGATTACTACAAGAACTTTGTCATCGACGAACGCTTCGGCTTCAACAAAATGACACCTGCCATGTTTTTCCAAGACCTGCTCAAGCATGCCCTGGTCGGCCTGATCATGGGCCTGCCGCTACTGCTGGCCGCGCTATGGCTGATGCGCGGCGCCGGCGACCTGTGGTGGCTGTGGCTGTGGTGTGTGTGGGCAGTGTTCAACCTGCTGGTACTGGCAATCTACCCTACCTTCATTGCCCCGCTGTTCAACAAATTTTCGCCCTTGGCGGACGAACCGCTCAAGGCACGCATAGAAGCGCTTCTGGCCAAGTGCGGCTTCAAGTCGCAAGGCCTGTTCGTGATGGACGGCTCGCGCCGCAGCAGTCACGGCAACGCCTATTTCACCGGTTTTGGCGCCAACAAGCGCGTGGTGTTTTTCGACACATTGCTGGAGCGCCTTAACCCCGATGAAATCGAAGCCGTGCTTGCGCACGAACTCGGGCACTTCAAGCGCCGCCATGTCATCAAGCGCATAGTGATGATGTTTGCCGTCAGCTTTGCCGGCCTGGCGCTGCTGGGATGGCTGGTCGACCAGGACTGGTTCTTCCACGGCCTGGGTGTGACCACCCCCAGCAACCACATGGCGCTGCTGCTGTTCCTGCTGGTATCGCCGACGCTGATGTTTTTGCTGCGCCCGCTGTTTGCTGCCTATTCTCGCGCCAACGAGTTCGAGGCTGACGAATATGCCGCGACCCACAGCAGCGCCCGCCACCTGATCGAGGCGCTGGTCAAACTGTATCGCGACAACGCCTCCACACTCACGCCGGACCCGATCCACTCGGCGTTTTATGACTCGCACCCGCCTGCCAGCCTGCGCGTGGCGCGGCTGCAACTGCTGGCAGGATAAACTGGAGAAACCCATGCCCCGCAAGATATTTGCCATTTTACTGCTATGCTTGGCTCACCAGGCCAGCGCCGACCCGTTTGCCGGGGGCGACGCCAAGATAGGCAAACAGATGGTGCAAAAGCATTGCATTAACTGCCACGCCTCCAGCTTTGGCGGGGACGGCTCCGCCATCTACACCCGTGAAGACCACATCGTCAAAACCGCCAGAGGACTGGTGCAGCAAGTGCGCAACTGCAACACCAACCTCGGCCTGAAATGGTTTGACGACGAAGAAATGCACGTCGCGGCCTACCTCAACCAGACTTATTACAAATTCTCAAATTGATTGCTGACAATAATCTTTAAACCCGGTTAACCGGGTGGCTCTCCGATGGAGTCCTAACAATCCAGATGCAACAACAACTTCAACAAGCATTGGTACTCCACCAAAATGGGCAACTATTACAAGCCCAAGCGCTTTATGAACAAATCCTTATTGCGCAGCCAAAAAATCCGGATGCCCTGCACTTACTAGGCGTAATTGCACTTCAGACAGGCGACCATACCAAGGCCGTTGACCTGATCAGCAAAGCCATCACCAACTGCCCGAATAACGCCGGGTTTCACTCTAACCGCGGCCTTGCACTCCACGGGCTTAAGCAAATGGATGCCGCTATCGCCGATTACACACGAGCCATCGCGCTCCAGCCGGATCATGCTGAAGCTTATTTTAATCGTGGCTTGGCGCGCCACGAGCTTAATCAAACGGATGCCGCTATCGCCGATTACTCGCAAGCCATCTCGCTCAAGCCAGACTATGTTCAAGCTTATTCCAACCGTGCCTTGGCGTTCCAAGCCACCCACCAGCCCAGTGCCGCTGTTGCGGATTACAGCGAAGCAATCAAGCTGAATCCCAACCTCGCTGAAGAATACACAAACCTCGGACTGGCATTCCAGTCACTTAACCAGCTGGATGCCGCGCTTGCCTGCCATGACCGGGCCATTGCTATCAAACCGAACCTTGCCGAGGCTTATTCCAATCGCGGTGCGACACTCCAGGCACTCAGCCAGTTGGATGCCGCACTTGCCAACCATAACCAGGCCGTTGCCCTCAAACCAGATAGTGCCGTAGCCTACTCCAATCGTGGTGCAACGCTTCAGGCCCTTGGCCGGCTGGATGCCGCAATCACAGATTTTAATCAGGCCATTGCCCTAAAACCAGACTACGCCGAGGCCTATTCCAACCGTGGCACCGCACTGCAAGCCCTCAACCAACTGGAAGCCGCGCTTGCCAACCATTATCAAGCCATCGTCCTCAAACCAGACTATGCCCAAGCCTACTCCAATCTTGGCGCAACACTGCAGGCTCTCAATCAACTTGAAGCAGCCATTTCCAGTTATGACCAAGCTATCCGCCTGCAGCCAGACCACGCGGAAGCACAAGCAAACAAATCTATGGCGCTTTTGCTTTCCGGAGACTTTGTTAATGGCTGGGTATCTTATGAGTGGCGATGGGAAAACAAAAAAACAGGGCTGCAAAAGCGCAATTTTTCTCAGCCACGCTGGTCAGGTGCAGAATCCATTTCCGGCAAAACCACTCTGCTGTACGCCGAACAAGGTTTGGGAGATACCTTGCAATTTTGCCGATATGCCAAATTGGTGAATGATTTAGGCACCCGAGTCATTCTAGAAGTACCCCCTGCGTTATCAGGATTGCTTGATAAATTGGACGGTGTATCGGAACTCGTTACCCAGGGCGCCCCATTGCCTGATTTTGATTACCATTGCCCGCTACTGAGTGCGCCTCAAGCGTTTAAAACAGACCTTGGCTCCATTCCCCGCGCAGCCCGGTATTTGTCGAGCGACACAGAAAAATGTGCGTATTGGGAGAAGAAACTAGGCGCCAAGGATGTACCCCGCATTGGTTTGGCCTGGAGCGGAAGCACGGGCCACATCAATGATCATAATCGCAGTATTGAGCTACAGTGCCTCCTTCAATACCTACCGGATGGACTGCAGTACATCAGCTTGCAGCGTGATGTACGCACCGGCGACATGGAGGTGTTGCGCCAGTTCCCGGATATTCTGCATTTTGGTGACGAATTGCATGACTTCACAGACACCGCTGCGCTATGCGAACAGATGGACCTGGTGATTAGCGTAGACACCAGCATCGCCCACCTGAGCGCAGCGCTGGGCAAGCCAACCTGGATACTGCTGCCGTTTTCTCCCGACTGGCGCTGGCTGCTGGATAGGGAAGACAGCCCATGGTATCCCAGTGCAAAGCTGTACCGCCAGGAAAACACCGGCAACTGGCATGGCATACTGACCAGACTGAACAGGGATTTAACCCAGATGGCAAAACAAGAACCCACCAAGGTTGCGACATGACATCCCAGAGCCCATGCCCGCAAGGCTTAGTCACCGCCGCGCACGGCAAGCGATACGACGTGGTGCTGCCCGATGGCAGCCTGGTTAGCTGCGTCACCCGCGGCAAAAAAAGCGAGCGAGCCTGCGGCGACCAGGTCAGCATCCAGCCCACCGGCCCGAACGAGGCGGTGATCGACGATTTCCTGCCGCGCAGCAGTCTGCTCTACCGCAGCAACGAATACCGCAAAAAACTGCTCGCCGCCAACGTCACGCAAATCGTCATCGTGCTGGCGGCCAAGCCTTCCTACTATCCCGACCTGCTCGACCGCTGCCTGGTTGCGGCGGAAAGCGAACACATCCGCCCGCTGATCGTACTGAACAAGTCCGACCTGCCTGAAAGCGCGGCCAGCCTGGCCAAACTGGCATACTACCAGCGCCTGGGCTACCCGGTGCTCAGCCTGTCGGCGCAGCAGGACGCCTCCCCGCTGCTGCCCTGGCTGCAAGGCCAGGCCAGCATCCTGGTCGGGCAATCCGGCATGGGTAAATCCACCCTGGTCAACGCCCTGCTGCCAGAAGCGCTGGCCCGCACCCGCGAAATTTCCTCGGCGCTGGATAGCGGCAAACACACCACCACCGCCGCCCGGCTATACCAACTGAATGCCGACAGCTTTTTGATCGATTCCCCCGGCTTGCAGGAGTTCGGGCTGGCACACCTGACTACGGAACAGATCGAACAGGCATTCATCGAATTCCGGCCATTCTTGGGTAAATGCCGCTTCAATAACTGCCGCCACCTGAACGAGCCGGATTGCGCATTACATGCCGCAGTGGACAGCGGCGCAATCAGTGACGAGCGTTTGCAGTGTTATCACCGGATTACTGCAAAACCGGCATAATTAAACAATCCACATTGCAACAAAGGTTGAATTCTTATGCCAACTGCTTTTATCAGCCACCCAGACACCCTGTTGCATGTAATGGATGGTGGCCATCCCGAATCTCCCGCCCGCCTTTCCGCCATCAAGGAGCGGATGATCGCCACCGGGCTGTACGAGCATCTGCATGTATACGACTCGCCGCTGGCAACCGATGAGCAATTGCTGCGCGTTCACGCCCACGCCTATGTCAACCATATCCGCAGCATTGCGCCGCACGCCGGAAAAGTCCACCTGGATGCTGACACCGCCATGGGGCCGATGACGCTTTCCGCCGCGCTGCACGCCGCCGGCGCCGTGACGCTGGGGGTTGATCTGGTGATGGCGGGCAAGGCCCGCAACGCCTTTTGCTGCGTGCGCCCACCCGGCCATCATGCCGGCAGGTCGAACGCGGCGGGCTTTTGCATTTTCAACAACATCGCGGTAGGCGTGGCGTATGCCATCGCCAAATACGGCATCCTGCGCGTAGCGATTGTGGATTTCGACGTGCACCACGGCGACGGCACCGAAAATATTTTCCGCGACCATCCCGACGTCATGTTGTGCTCCACCTTCCAGCACCCGCTCTACCCGCACCGCGGCGCCGAATCGCGCAGCGAACGCATGATCAACGTACCGCTCAAGGCTGGCAGCGATGGCCAGGCATTCCGTGACGCCGTAGAGCACGAATTCGTGCCCGCCCTGGAGGCGTTCAAACCGCAGATGTTGTTCATTTCGGCGGGATTCGACGCGCACCGCGACGACCCGCTGGCCGGGCTCAACCTGCTGCGCGAAGACTATATATGGGTCACGCAACGGGTGATGGAACTGGCCAAGCCTTATGCCCACAATCGCGTGATATCGGCGCTGGAAGGCGGCTATGACCTGCACGCACTGGCCGACAGCGCCGAAGGCCATGTCCGGGCATTGGCCGGACTGGTCTGAACGCTCTGCTATAATGCCCCCATGCAAATCACCACCCGCCTAGAATTCGATGCCGGTCATCGCATCCCCAGCCACAAAAGCCAGTGCCGCAATCTGCACGGCCATCGCTATTGCATCGAAATCACCCTGTCCGGCGACATCATCCAGAACGAAGGCATCTCCGAACAAGGCATGGTGATGGATTTTTCCGACGTCAAAGCGATCGCCCGCCGCGAAGTGGTGGATAAGTGGGATCACGCCTTCCTAGTGTATCGAGGCGATACCGCCGTGCTGGATTTTCTCAACTCCCTGCCCAACCACAAGACCGTGGTCATGCGCGATGTGCCCACTGCCGAAAACATGGCGGCGGAAGCTTTCCGCATCCTGCAAGTCTGCTACCGCGACACCTACGGCAACCACCTGCAACTGGAACGCGTGCGACTGTTTGAAACCCCGAATAGCTGGGTGGACGCAGTCAAATAACCCATTATCGCAAGGCGCCCGGGCGACCTTGCCTTGCTGCATACCATCCGCGCGACCGTAAATCAGATCGCCAGCGCCGCCGCCTCATCCAGCGCCAGCACCAGCGCCTGCTGCCAATCCGGCAATGCCAGCCCGAAATCCTGCAGCAGTTTCATGTTGCCCAGCATCGAATTCGCCGGCCGTTGGGCGGGAGTGGGATATTGCGCAGTGGTGATCGCCTCGACTTGGTGGGCTTGCACCTTCAACTGCGGCCATCCCCGATGGGCATAACGTTCGTGATAGCCGGCCAGAATGGCCTGGGCAAAGCCGTGCCAACTGGTATGTCCCTGGCTGGTGAGGTGGTAGATGCCGGCTTGATCCTGGCGCGAGGCCAGTGCCAGTGCCGTAGTCTCGGCGATCATGCGGCTCCAGGTCGGAGCGCCGAACTGATCGGCGACCACCTGCAGGCGGTCGCGCTCCCTGGCCAGGCGCAGCATGGTAAGCAGGAAATTGTGGCCGCGCACGCCGTAGATCCAACTGGTGCGGAAAATGAGATGCTGCCCGCCCACCGCCTGGATCGCCTGTTCGCCGGCCAGCTTGCTACGGCCATAGGCGCTGGTCGGGGTCGCGTCATCGGTTTCGACATAGGCACCGGACTTGCCGCCGTCGAACACGTAATCAGTCGAATAATGCACCAGCAACGCGCCCAGTTTTTTTGCTTCTTCCGCCAGCACGCCGGGAGCCTCGCCATTGACCCGCATGGCGATATCCGGCTCACTTTCCGCTTTGTCCACCGCGGTATAGGCAGCAGCATTAACGATGATGGCCGGAGCCGCTTCACCCACCACGCGGCGGATAACATCGCTCTTGTTCAAATCCAGTTGCCAGCTATCCAGCGCCACCACTTTGCCCAACGGCGCCAGCGTGCGTTGCAGTTCAAAGCCGACTTGGCCGTTGCGGCCCAACACCAGTATCGTTTTCATGCGAACACCTCCGCGTCTTTAAGCAATACCCCCCGCTGATCCTTGGCCGAGAGCAGCGGCGCACCTTCCAGCGGCCACCGGATGCCGATTTCCGGATCATCCCAGCTGATGCAGCGCTCGTGCTGCGGGGCATAGAAATCTGTGGTCTTGTACAAAAACTCCGCTGACTCCGACAACACCAGGAACCCGTGCGCAAAGCCCACCGGTATCCACATCATACGGCGATTTTCTGCGGACAGGTGCGCTCCCACCCATTGCCCGAAGGTAGCGGATGACTTGCGGATGTCCAACGCAACGTCGAACACCTCGCCCGCTGTCACCCGTACCAGTTTTCCCTGCGGCTGCTGGATTTGGTAATGTAGGCCACGCAGCACGCCTTTGGCGGAACGGGAGTGGTTGTCCTGCACGAAACCGGGACGCAGCCCGGTTGCGGCAAAGAAGTCGTTTTCGTTATAGCTTTCGAAAAAGAACCCGCGGGCATCGCCGAATACCTTGGGCTCGAATACCAGCACATCGGGGATTGCAGTCTGGACCACCTGCATCAAAACACCTTTTCCTTCAGCATGCGCAGCAGGTACTGCCCGTAGCTATTTTTGCTGTATTTGTCGGCGATCGCCTGCACCTGCGCGGCGTCAATGTAGTCCATGCGGTAAGCCACTTCTTCCGGGCAGGCAATTTTCAGCCCCTGGCGTTTTTCTATGGTCTCGATGAACAGCGAGGCTTCCAGCAGCGATTCGTGCGTGCCGGTATCCAGCCAGGCATGGCCGCGCCCCATCACTTCCACATTCAACTCACCCTGTGCCAGGTAATGTTTGTTGACGTCGGTGATTTCCAGTTCACCCCGAGCCGACGGTTTAAGGTTGGCGGCAATATCCAGTACCTGGTTATCGTAGAAATACAGGCCAGTGACGGCGTAGCGCGATTTCGGCTGTTTCGGCTTTTCTTCCAGGCTGATGGCCTGGCCGGTTTCATCGAATTCGACCACACCGTAACGCTCCGGGTCGTTGACCGGATAGGCGAACACGGTGGCGCCATGTGTTTGTTGCGAGGCGGTCACCAGGCCTTCGCCCAGGTCGTGGCCGTAGAAAATGTTGTCGCCCAGCACCAGCGCGCTGGCATCACTGCCGATGAACTCGCGGCCGATAATAAACGCCTGTGCCAGCCCGTCCGGGGAAGGCTGCACGGCGTAGGTCAGGTTGATGCCCCACTGGCTGCCGTCGCCCAGCAGGTGGGCAAAGCGTGGCGTGTCCTCCGGCGTGGAAATCAGCAGGATGTCGCGTATCCCCGCCAGCATCAGCGTGGTCAGTGGGTAATACACCATGGGTTTGTCGTATACCGGCAACAGTTGTTTGGAAACCGCTTGCGTCACCGGGTACAACCGGGTGCCGGAACCGCCGGCGAGGATGATGCCTTTTCTCATGCTGCGCGCTCCGCGTAATTTTGCGCCACCCAGTGGCGGTATTCGCCGCTGGTGACATTGTTCACCCATTCCTGATGTTCCAGGTACCAAATGACAGTTTTGCGGATGCCGGTTTCGAAAGTTTCCTGCGGCTGCCAGCCCAGTTCCTCGAGAATTTTCCCGGCATTGATGGCGTAGCGCTGGTCATGTCCCGGCCGGTCGGTCACAAAGGTGATCTGATCGCGATAACTGCCGCTGGCTTTGGGTTTCAGCTCGTCCAGAATGTCGCACAGGGTATGCACCACTTGCAGGTTGGTTTTTTCGTTGCAGCCGCCGACGTTGTAAGTCTCCCCTACCCGCCCCTTGGCCAGCACGGCGCGAATCGCGCTGCAATGGTCGCCCACATACAGCCAGTCGCGCACATTGCTGCCATCGCCGTAAATCGGCAGCGGTTTGCCTTGCAGCGCATTGTTCAGCACCAGCGGAATCAGTTTTTCCGGGAACTGGTACGGGCCATAATTGTTGGAGCAATTGGTGGTGAGCACCGGCAGCTTGTAGGTGTGGTGATAGGCGCGCACCAGATGGTCGGAAGCCGCCTTGGATGCCGAATACGGGCTATTGGGAGCATATGCCGTGGTTTCGGAAAAAGCAGGGTCTTGCGATGCCAGCGAGCCATACACTTCATCGGTGGACACGTGCAGGAAGCGGAACGCGGCTTTGTCGGCTTCGCTCAGCGCTCCCCAATAGGCACGGGTTTCCTCCAGCAGATGAAAAGTGCCAACCACATTGGTCTGGATAAAATCTTCCGGGCCATGGATGGAGCGATCCACATGGCTTTCGGCGGCAAAATTGACGATGGCGCGCGGCCGGTGTTCGGCCAGCAATCTGGCCAGCAACGAGCGGTCGCCGATATCACCCTGCACAAATACATGGCCGGGGTTGTGTTCCACGCTGGCCAGATTTTCCAGGTTGCCGGCATAGGTCAGCTTGTCGAGGTTCACCACCCTGCCGCCGCCAGCCGCCAGCCAATCCAGCACAAAATTGGCACCGATGAACCCTGCGCCACCGGTGACTAAAATCGTGTTGTTCATTATTCCCCTAACTGATTCCACACGCAGGTGCCGCCTGCGGCTTTATCCAGCGCCACCAGGTATTGCTGGTGCGCCTCTATTTCTTCAACTGTCGCCGTCACTACCAGCAACGGCTGCTGGCGGTCAAAACTCGCGGCGGCCACGGCTTCGGGTTGCAAATCCATGTCCATCACCAGGCTTTCCTGGCCACGCGTCATCGCCAGGTAGACGTCGGCCAGCAGTTCGGCATCCAGCAAGGCGCCGTGCAGCGTGCGTCCGGAGTTGTCCACGCCATAGCGCCGGCACAGCGCATCCAGGTTGTTGCGCTGCCCGGGGTGCAGGTCTTTCGCCATTTTCAGCGTATCCACCACCGAGGCGCAATAATCGCCAACGCTGCCAAGATCTATCATTCCCAGTTCGCGGTTGAGGAACCCCACGTCGAACGGTGCGTTGTGGATCACCAGTTCGGCGTCCTTGATGAAATCCAGGAACTCGTGCACGCCGTCCTTGAAACGCGGCTTGTCCTGCAGGTCTTCGATGCTGATGCCGTGCACCTGCTGCGCACCGGCATCAATGTCGCGGTCCGGGTTATAGTAATGGTGGATGCGGTTGCCGGTGATGCGGCGGTTGATCACCTCCACCGCGGCTAACTCAATGACGCGGTGCCCCTGCAATGGGTCAAGGCCGGTGGTTTCGGTGTCCAGGAAAATTTGTCTCATGGGTTCAGCACCAGTTCCACGCCTTTATTGGCCAGCGCATCCGCACGCTCGTTACCGTCATGCCCGGCATGTCCCCGGACCCATATCCATTCCACCTGATGCCGGCTGGCCGTTTCATCGAGCAAACGCCATAAATCGGCGTTCTTCACCGGTTCCTTTCCGGCGGTTTTCCAGCCGCGTGCTTTCCAACCTTTGATCCATTCGGTCATGCCTTTTTGCACATACTGCGAATCGGTCGCCACGCGCACCACCGAGGGCTTTTTCAGCTGCTCCAGCGCACGGATGACAGCTGTCAGCTCCATGCGGTTATTAGTGGTTTCCAACTCACCGCCGAACAACTCTTTCTCATGCTGGCCATAGCGCAACCAGGCGCCCCACCCTCCCGGGCCGGGGTTACCCTTGCAGGCGCCATCGGCGAAAATTTCTATCAACTCAGTCTGCGCCATCAATCAATTCTTTCTGACATTCCGTTTTTTGTGTGGGCTTGGGCACAAACACCCGCGCCAGGTTATTGTTCCATTGCGGGCGGATCAGCCGCATCCCGACGACCTTCTTCCTGGCCACCAGGAAATACACGCCGCCCATCATCGGCCACCAGCGGTCGCCGGCCTTGTCCATCCATGCCGTGCGCGACAGCCATTGTTCGCGGGCGAACGGCGGGGTGTAACAGGCCATGCGCCCGGCGACAATCTCGAATCCCAGCAGCGCCAGCCAATCCTTGAGCCGCATCAACGAAATAAAGCGGCCACGCCAGGGATAACCGCGTTTTTCGCAACAGGCGCGACGCAAGCCCCAGAAACTGACCGGGTTGAAGCCGCTGATAACGATGTGCCCTTCCGCCACCAGTGCGCGCTCCGCATCCCGCAACACCTGGTGCGGATTGTCGGCGAATTCCAGCACATGCGGCAACAGCAGCAGGTCCACGCTGCCGGTCGCCAGCGGCAATTGCTCAAATTCGCAGCGCAATGCAGTGCTGCCGCCGCTCGACGCCGCGCAGCGGAACGGCATGCGCGAATCGCGCAGCAAATCCAGTTGCGGCATGCCGAGCTGCACTGCATTGAAGCCGAAAATGTCCGCCACTGCCGCATCGAACATGGCTTGCTCCTGTGATACCACATACGCCCCCAATGGGGTGGCAAGCCACTCGGTTTCGCTTATGATGCTTGGCATAATGACTGATTCGCTTATTGTTCCTGTCAGGGCTTTTCGTGATAACTACCTGTGGCTGATCATCAAGGATCAGTTCGCCGCAGTGGTTGATCCCGGTGACGCCGAACCCGTATTGGCTTACCTGCGTCAGCATGGCCTCAGCCTGACATCCATGCTGATCACCCATCACCATCACGACCATATCGGCGGCGTGGCGGAATTGCTGACCCGGTACGATGTTCCGGTCTATTCCCCTCCCGGCCGGATGCTGGATTTTCCCTACCAGCCAGTCGCGGATGGCGACCGCATCCAGCTTGCCGCGCTCGGCCTGAGCCTGACCGTCATTGGCGTGCCCGGACATACCGCAAATCACGTCGCGTATTATGGAGGAAATTCCCTGTTCTGTGGCGACACCCTGTTTGGCTGCGGATGCGGCCGCGTCTTCGATGGTAGCTGCGAGGCGTTGTATGCTTCACTGGCAAAACTGGCGCAATTGCCCGATGCCACCCGCGTCTATTGCGCCCACGAATACACCCTGGACAATCTGCGCTTTGCACTGAGCATAGACCCTGACAATGCCGCCCTGCGCGCCAGGCAGATCGCTGACCGGGAACGCATTGCCGGAGGCTCACCGACCGTTCCCAGTACCATTGCGCTGGAAAAAGCGACCAATCCCTTCCTGCGCTGCTCTACCGCCTCCATCCAGGCTGCCGCGAAACAAGCTTTCCCTGATCTGGAAGAATCCGAAACCAGTATTTTTTGCGCGATCAGGCAGCTAAAAAACAGCTACTAATCAATCAGTTGCAAACACACGCAAAGGCGCGCCCAGCTTGACGCGAACGGGGGTTGCCGGTAGTATCGCCCGGTCAGAAATTCCAAATCCCTACATGTCCCGGACTCCCCTCTTTTCCTGCTTGTTGCCTCCCCTGTTTTTGGCCGCGCTGCTGGCACCAATGGCATCCGCGCAGGCTGAGTCCATATCCTCCAGCGACGACCCCATTCTCGTCGCTCCCGGTTATACCGAAGAGGAAAGGCGGCTGCTGGCCAGTGAAAACCTGCCCACCGGGCTGGTGCTTCCCGACATCCCGGACACTTCCGCCGCCAACCCTGCCACGCCATCGGCTGACGGTTCCACTGATCTGTGGCAGCGCATCCGCAATGGTTTTGGCATGGCCGACCTGCAATCGCCGTTCACGGCGACCCATGAATCCTGGTACGCGGCGCGCCCCCAATATGTCCAGCGCATGGTGGACCGCAGCCAGCGCTATCTCTACCACATCGTGGAAGAAGTGCAGAAACGCGGCATGCCCACCGAAATTGCACTGCTGCCCATGGTCGAAAGCGCGTTCAACCCCACTGCTTACTCCCGCAGCAAAGCGGCCGGCATCTGGCAATTCGTTCCTTCCACCGGCAAGGATTTCGGCCTGAAGCAGGACTGGTGGAATGACAACCGCCGCGACGTCACCGCCGCAACCGATGCCGCACTGAAATACCTGGAAAAACTGCACGTCATGTTCGGCACCTGGGAACTGGCGCTGGCAGCCTACAACGCCGGTGAAGGCACGGTGCAGCGGGCGATCGAACGCAATCGCAAGCAAGGGCTGCCGACCGATTACCAGAGCCTGCAGCTGCCGCCGGAAACCAAAAACTACGTTCCCAAGCTGCAGGCCGTCAAAAACATTGTGGCCAACCCTGAGCAATATGGCCTGAATATCAAACCCATCGACAACAAGCCCTATTTCACCCAAGTTACCGCGCCGGGCAAGATTGACGTCAAACTCGCCGCCAAACTGGCCGGCGTGTCGGTTGAAGAATTCACGCAGCTGAATCCGGCGCACAACCGCCCGGTCATGGCCAACGCAACCGGCACCCAGAACATTCTGCTGCCCACGGGCACGGAAGATGAGTTTGCCGAAAACCTGGCCAACTACAACAAGCCGCTGGTGAGTTGGCAAACCCATTACGCCAAGCGTGGCGAGCGCCTCGGCACCATCGCCAAACAATACGGGATCAGCGTTGCGCAGTTACGCGACGCCAACGACCTGTCGGCCAAGCAGCGGCTCAGGCCAAACCAGCCGCTGCTGGTACCCGCCACGGGTGGGGTTATTGACCATGCGGTCGCAGCCGTGCCGGACACTGTTGCCGAAAAAAGCCCAGCGCCGGCGGATGCCAAGCCGGCCATCATCCGCCACACGGTCAAGGACGGCGACACCGTTTTCAGCATCGCCAAGCGTTACGGCCTGACCAGCAAGCAGTTGCTGGCACAGAATGGCCTGAAAAATGGCAAATTGCGCAAAGGCCAGGTCCTGGTCATCACTAGCGAGAAAAACCGCGCGGACGAATCCAGGGAAAAAGTCACCAAAAGCAAAGCCAAGGCCCGTGGCCCGGAAAAAATAAACTACGTCGTCAAGCGCGGCGAAACCCTTTCCAGCATTGCCAAAAAATTCAATGTTGAACCGGGCGAACTGCAGCGCTGGAACAAACTCCGCGGCTCCCGCCTGGCGCCCGGGCGCAAGCTGGCCATCTACAAGCCGGACGCAGCCTGACGGATAGACACCCGCGATGCCTAGACTTCCGCGCCACGTTATCAACATCTGCCTGCTGATGTCCTGCATGCTGGCAAGCTGCGGAAAACCCCCGCCAACGCCGAACATCAATCTGGATCAACCGTTTCCCGCCGAATCCGGCGGTACCATGGTGGACGCCATGATCGGCGAACCCTCAGGGCTGATCCCGATGATCGCGGGCGAATCTGCCGCATCGGCGATTGCCAGCCATATTTTCAACAGCCTGTTGAAATATGACCGCAACCTGGAACTGGAAGGCGAACTGGCAAAATCCTGGGAAATTTCCAAGGACCAGAAAACCATCACCTTTCATCTGAAGCCCGACCTGAAATGGGCCGACGGCGAGCCCCTGACGAGCGCCGACGTGCTGTTCACCTGGCAGTTGGTGACCGACGACAAAACCCGCACGCCGTACGGCTCGGATTTCAAGCTGGTGACCAAGGCGCAGGCCCCAGACCCGCTGACATTCAGTGCCTCGTATGCACAACCTTACGCCCCGGCACTGGACTCCTGGGCCGGGCTGCAAATCCTGCCTCAACACTTGCTGCGGGGGCAGGACATCAACAACACGCCTTTTGCGCGCAAACCGGTTGGCAGCCATTATTACCAGTTGCAGGAATGGAAGAACGGCGAGCGTATTGTGCTGAAAGCCAACCCCAATGCGACGCAGGGAAAACCGCGCATCGACAAACTGGTGTCGCGTTTCATTCCAGACCCCGCCGCCCAGTTCCTGGAACTGATGGCGGACAATATCGACGTGATGAACCTGGACCCGATCCAGTACGCGCGCATTGTCCCTGCCCGCCCCGAACTTTCGCGGAAAATCTCGCTGTACAAGGAATTGGGGAACGGTTACACCTATCTCGGCTTCAACCAGAAGCACCCGCCGTTTAATGACAAACGCGTCCGGCAAGCCATCAACTACGCAATAGACAAGCAGGAAATCATCGACGGCGTGCTGCTGGGGCTGGGCGAGCCGGTGGCATCGCCCTACAAGCCGGGGACGCGCTGGGAAAACCCTGACCTCAAACCCTATCCGTACAACCCGGAGAAATCGCTGCAACTGCTCAAGGAAGCAGGATTCGAGGATCACGATGGCGATGGTTTTCTGGACCGGGATGGCAAGCGGCTCGCTTTTGAAATCCTGGTGAACCAGAACAAACAGCGCAGCACCACTGCCGTACTGATCCAGCGCCGCCTGAAAGAAATCGGCATCGACGTCAAAATCCGCGTGCTGGAATGGGCAAGTTTCCTTGGCCGCTATATCAAGACCGGCGATTTCGACGTGGTGATCCTGGGCTGGAGCCTGTCGCTGGACCCAGACCAGTACAACATCTGGCACTCTTCGCAGACCCAGCCGGGACAATTCAACTTCATCGGCTACAGCAACCCGAAAGTAGACAAACTGCTGGAGCAAGGCCGCCTGGAGCTGAACCCCGACAAACGCATGAAGATTTATCACGAATTTTCCAGAATCCTGCTGGAAGACAGCCCTATCGTCTACCTGTTCGAGGGTTACGGCCTGCCCGCGATCCACAAGCGCGTTCGCGGTATAGACAACCCCGCCCCGCCCGCCGGGATCGGGCATAATTCGCAGGACTGGTACATTCCGCAACCACTGCGCCGCACGGAAATTTCAGCCCAATGATCCGCTACGTGCTTAAACGCCTTTTCTGGATGGTGCCCTTGCTGGTAGGCATCAGCCTGATTTCGTTTCTCATCATGCATCTGGCGCCGGGCGACATCACCACCACGGAAGCCAGTTTCAACCCCAAGGCCAGCCAGGAATCCGTACAAAAACTGCGCAAGCTTTACCATCTGGACGAGCCCGTCATCACGCAATATGGCTACTGGCTCAAACGCATGGCCACACTGGATTTCGGCACCTCGTTCGCCACCCATCAACGCCCGGTCCTACTTGATCAAGAAGATGAGAACGGCAACATCGCCAGGGGTCTGATCCAGGAAGCACTCCCCGTAACGCTGCTGATCAACGTGCTCAGCATGGCATTGATCTTTATCGTGGCGCTGCCACTAGGGGTAATCTCGGCTCTGACGCACCAGAAACCGACCGATCGCGGCATCACCGTGTTCCTGTTTGTCGGCTTCGCCATCCCCGGCTTCTGGCTGGCGCTGATGATGATGTACTGGCTGGGCGTCACCCACGACTGGCTGCCCATTTCCGGGCTGCACAGCCTGGATCACGACAACATGGGGAAACTGGCGCAGTTGCTTGATACCGCGAAGCATCTGCTGATCCCGGTGTTCATTTCCTCGCTCGGCGGGCTGGCTGGCATTTCGCTGTTCGTCAAAAACGGCATGCTGGACGTGCTGCACCAGGATTACATCACCACCGCCCGTGCCAAGGGCTTGAACGAAAACACCGTGATCTACCGCCACGCCCTGCGCAACGCCTGGCTACCGCTGATTACGCTACTGGGGTTATCCATCCCCGGCCTGATCGGCGGTTCGGTGATCGCCGAATCGCTGTTTGCCATCCCCGGCATGGGCAAACTGTTTTATGACTCGGTGCTGATGCGGGATTTCCCCACCATCATGGGCATCCTCACCATCGGCGCGGCGTTAACCCTCATCGGCAACCTGCTGGCCGATATTGCCTACGCCTGGGCCGACCCCAGGGTGCGGCGCGGGGTGGCTCAATGAGAGGCGTCATACAGAACCCGCTGGCGCTGTGGGGCTTGGCCATTATCAGTACCATCCTGCTGCTGGCGTTGCTGGCGCCGCTGATTGCACCATTCGACCCGGACGCCATCAACGTCAAGGCAATCCTGCTGGCGCCCTCTTCCACGCACTGGATGGGTACGGATGGCCTGGGGCGCGATGTGTTTTCGCGCATGTTATTTGGTGCCCGGATTTCCCTGCTGGTCGGTTTTGTCGCCGTGGGCATCGCCACCATCATCGGCGTGGTGCTCGGCGCGATTGCCGGCTTTTATCGCGGCTGGGTGGACGTGCTGATCATGCGCACAGTGGATGTCATGTTGTCCATTCCCACCTTTTTCCTGATCCTGGCGGTGATCGCCTTCCTCACCCCATCCATCTGGAACATCATGATCGTGATCGGCCTGACCTCTTGGATGGGGGTCACCCGCTTGGTGCGCGCCGAGTTCCTCAGCCTGCGCGAGCGCGAGTTCGTGCTTTCGGCCAAAACCATGGGCGCCAGCGATGCCAGGCTGATTTTCCTGCATTTGCTGCCCAACAGCCTGACGCCTATTATAGTCAGCACCGTGCTGGGGATTGCCAGCGCAGTGCTGGTGGAATCCGGCCTGTCCTTTCTGGGGCTGGGCGTACAGCCGCCGCAAGCATCGTGGGGCAACATCCTCACCGACGGCAAGGAATATATCCAGTTTGCCTGGTGGTTGTCGCTGTTCCCGGGGTTAGCCATCCTGATCACCGTGCTGGGCTATAATCTGCTTGGCGAAGGTCTGCGTGATGCGCTCGACCCCCGAACAAAGAAATAATTTGTCCATTTTGTCTTGAAAGGTTTTTTATATGGGTTTCCTTACCGGTAAGCGCGCACTGATTGTTGGCCTGCTCAGCAACCGATCCATTGCCTACGGCATCGCCCAGGCCATGAAGCGCGAAGGCGCGGAACTGGCGTTTACCTACCAGATGGATCGGTTCCAGGATCGCGTCACCAAGCTTGCCGCCGAATTCGGCTCCGATATCGTATTGCCCTGCGATGTCAGCGACGATACCCAGATCAATGATATGTTTGCTGCGCTTGGCAAGCGCTGGGACGGCCTGGACATCATCGTGCATTCCGTGGCTTTTGCTCCGCGCGAAGCACTGACCGGGGATTTCCTGGACAGCGTGACGCGGGAGAATTTCCGCCTGTCGCACGACGTCAGCGCCTACAGCTTCGCCGCGCTGGCCAAGGCCGGCTTGCCCTTGATGCAAGGCCGCAACGGCGCGCTGATCACCATGAGCTACCTGGGCGCGGAGCGTACCATGCCCAACTACAACGTGATGGGCGTGGCCAAGGCCAGCCTGGAAGCCACCGTGCGCTACATGGCACAGAGCCTGGGACCCAAGGGCATCCGCGTCAATGCGGTTTCCGCCGGCCCGATCAAGACCCTGGCCGCTTCCGGCATTGCCGGGTTCGACAAGATGATCGAATTCAACGACAAGCACGCCCCGCTGCGCCGCAGCGTCACCATTGAGGAAGTGGGCAATGTGTCCGCCTTCCTGTGCAGCGACCTGGCCAGCGGCGTTACCGGCGAAATCACTTATGTGGACGGTGGCTTTAACACGACCGCTGCCGCCACAGTGGAGTAAGCACCCCGCTCCGGAGTGCCCTCATGAAAATACTCATCGCCGACGATAACCCCACCAACCGTGCGGTGCTTGCCGCGTTGGTCACGCAGATGGGGCATGACCCCATCCTGGCCGAAGACGGACGGGAAGCTGTTGCCATGTTTGAGTCGGAGCTTCCCGACATGGTGCTGATGGACGTCATGATGCCGGTGGAAGACGGCCTGAGCGCGACTGCGCGCATCAAGTCACTCAGCATCGGGCGGCTCACGCCTATTATCATCATCACCGCGCTGGATGGGGATGACGACCTGATCAAAGGCATGGAAGCCGGTGCTGACGATTACTTCACCAAACCGATCAAGGTGCAGGTGGTCAAGGCGAAAATCCGCACCATTGCGCACACCGTGGAAATCCAGCGCCAGATTGAGCAAAAGACGCAGGAACTCGAGCGTTATTATTTTGCCGCTGAAGATGAAATGCGGGTGACCAGCCACATCATGCAGCGCATGACGGAATCGGCAAAGCTGGATGACGCAGCGCTCGAACATTGGCTGGAACCCACCGAGCATTGCAGCGGGGATCTCATTGCCGCAGCTCGCACGCCCGGCGGCGCGCTGCACCTGCTGCTGGCGGATGGCACCGGACACGGCTTATCGGCGGCACTGGACGTGATGCCTCTGCCGCACATCTTTTACGCCATGACCGCGATTGCGCACCCGATCGGCAGCATTGCCGCCGAGATGAACGCAAAAATCAAATCGCTGCTGCCAACCGACCACTTCATTGCCGCAACCCTGATTTCCATTAACCCGATCGAAAAAGTAGTCGAAATCTGGAATGGTGGGAACCCGCCGGCATGGCTGCTGAACGCCGAAGGCAAACTGCTGCACAGCGCGGAATCACGCCACCTGCCGATTGGCGTGCGTGACCCCGCCGACTTTGATGCATCCATTGAGACCATCCGCTTTGAGCCCGGTGCACAAGTCATCCTGTATTCGGATGGCCTGGTCGATGCCGGAAACACGACTGGCGAACCGATAGGCGGAGAACGCCTGCTGGAGCTGTGCACCTCATCCACCGCGGCTGAACGGATGGCGAACATCCGCCATTTCGTGAAAAACCACCTGGGTACGGCAAAGTCGCACGACGATATTTCCCTGGCCATCGTATCCACAGATCGGCTTAAGGCCTCGGACAAAATCCATGTGCACTCTGCGACAACATCGCCACCCCATGCGGGAAGCGGCTGGCGCGTAACGCTCCGCCTGGGTTCGCGGGAGTTGCAAGTGCTTGATCCCATTCCATTTGTTATTGATCTGCTCAAAAAAATGCAGGTTTCAGACTCGCATTTGAGCAGCCTGTTCCTGATCACTTCCGAACTGTTCAACAATGCGCTGGATCATGGCCTGCTGGGCCTTGATTCCAACATGAAGAACCTTCCGGACGGATTTGAGCTATATTTGAACGAGCGCACGCAGCGCCTCGCGAATCTGGATATCAACGCGATGCTGGACCTGGACTTTGAAAACCTGCCGGGAGAGAGTGGCCGACAGCTAAAAATACATATCAAAGACAGCGGCCCCGGATTTGATTACCAGGAACGCATGAGAAAAATGGAAAATCACGAACTAACGCATGGCCGGGGTATTGATCTGGTCAAGAAAATTGCTCAACATATGGAATATATCGGGCCCGGTAATGAAGTCATCGTTACCTACGCATTCTGATTCCGAAATGCTGTTTTTTTTAAGAGGAATAACCGCCACCATGAATATCACAACAAAACAAACTGGATCTGAAACTGTGCTGGCACTTTCTGGCCGCTTTGACTTCAACTCTCACCGGGACTTCCGCAACAGCTACGAAGCTGCACTACAGAACACCGCGACCAGAACCATCAACCTCAACATGACACAGGTCGATTACCTCGACAGTTCCGCACTCGGCATGTTGCTGCTGCTGAACGAAAAAGCACGGGCGGCCAACATGGAAGTTGTGATCAGCGACCCTCCTCCCAGCGTCCGTAAAATCATCGAAGTCGCTAACTTCAGCAAGATTTTCAGAATCATTTGATTGTTTTAAAGCACAAAAAAGGGCGCTGGAAAGCGCCCTTTTTTGTTATCAGCCCCGGTTTAAGCCTAATTCCCTTGGCTGTTGCCTAGCAGCAGGTTCTGGTGGATCACCACCTTGCCTTGCTCCCGTAGCGACTTGAGATATGCCGCCAGGTACTCTGCGCTTAACAGCGTGTTGTATTCCCCAACCGCGCGGTTCTTGGCGTCGGCATCCAGCGTCTGCAAATCGTCCGACACCGCATTCACCCGAATCAGCACATAACTGCCGTTTTGAGAAACAGCCCCCGCATAGGCAGGCAGTTTGCTCACATCCATCTGTAGCGCCTTGGCCACAACGCTCTCCGTCAGCCCCTGCGCATCCTTGCGCGAAACAATCGCCGGGCTGCTCCAGGTCAACGTCTTGACCTCTCCGCCTTGCTTGAGCGCCTTCAGTGCCAGTTCACCTTGCTGCGCGGCCTTTTGGGTTGCCTGTTGCTGGCGCAATTTCTTTTCGATGGCCTCTTTCACATCAGCGAACGGCTTGGTGCTTGATGGGCGGCTGTCAACCACACGGGCAGCCACCAGCGTATTGGGCGCAACTTCAACCGCTTCGGTATTCCGTTTATCCTTGCGGACGGCATCAGAGAACACGGCGCTGGCAAGTTTTTCATTGCCCTTGAAGTATTTCGCCACGTCTGCTTGCGACATCCAGCCGCTCTTCTGCACTTCCAGATGATGCTCCTGGGCTACCGGAGCAAGACTGGTGGATTGCTCATATACCGTGTTGCTGAACTTCTCAGCCACTTCGGCAAACTTGGCCGAGGCCTTCTGGCTCAGCAACTCACCGCGAATCTGATTTTTGACTTCTTCCAACGTGGGCGCCGAACCCTTGACTTCTGTCAGTTTGATGATGTGGTAGCCAAACTCCGTCTCCACCAGGTCACTAACACTTCCGGGAGCCATGCTGAAAACCGCATCTTCAAACGGTTTCACCATGACACCACGCTTCACGGCGCCAAGATCACCTCCATTTTGTGCAGAGCCCGGATCCTGCGAATATTTCTTGGCCAGGACATCAAACTTCTCTGGCGCTTTCTTGACTTCGGCCAGTACCGCCAACGCCTTGCTCTTGGCTGCAGCCTTGGCCGCAGCATCGGTCTTGCCACCAAAAGTAATCAGGATATGGCTGGCATGGCGCTCCTCGTCACCTTGGAACTTGGAGACGTTCTCCTGATAAAACCTTTTGATCTCATCTTCAGGAATCTGGATGCCACTCATCAGGTTTGCCGTGGATAACACCACATATTCGAGCTGTACCTGCTCAGGAATCGCAAACTCGCTTTTGTTCTTGTCGTAATATGCCTGAACAGCAGCCGGATCGGCCTTTTCAGCATCAAACAGGTCTTCAGCAAAAATCGTGGCCACACTCACTTCACGCTGCTGGTGTCTGGCACGCAAAGCGTTGTTGGTCACCGCATCCGGGGAAAACGCCATCCCGGCAATGCCGTCCCGCACCTGCTGTACCAGCAGATCATTGCGCAAGCGGGCTTCAAAAGTGCTGGGGGTAAGCCCGTTGGAAGCCAGCAACTGGTCGTACACTTCCTGGGAAAACTGGCCTTTTTTCTGGAATTCAGGCATTGCTACGATCAGTTTTGATAACTGTTCGTCAGAAATTGTATAGCCGCCGCGTTTGACTTCATCACGCAGCAAACGCATGTTGATCAACTTGTCCAGTACTGCCGTACGCACTTGTGGATCGTTGACGAAGTTTGGGTCAACCTTGCCCTCGGCACGGCTCCGGGTTTCTTGCAGTGACTTGCCAAACTCCTGGATGGTAATCGCCTCTTTATTGACTTCTGCAACAGCGGCACCGGAGCCAGCATTCTTCAGATACGAGTCAACGCCAAAAATAGCGAATGGAATGGTGATCAATGCCAGGATCAACTTGGCAATCCAGGACTGCGAACGTTCGCGTATGGCTTCCAACATAGTTTGATAACCTCGGATACGGTGTAAAAATGAAGTGGGGAATTATGCCACAGCGACAAGCATCAATGAGGGGAATTCCCTATAACTGCAAAATCCGATTGTGGGGAATTGACAATGTTCAGACAAATAAAAAGGCAGGCATCTAGCCCACCTTCTTATTGGCGGAGTGGACGGGACTCGAACCCGCGACCCCCGGCGTGACAGGCCGGTATTCTAACCAACTGAACTACCACTCCAATGCTACGAGTATCTGCTGGTGGGTGCTGACGGGTTCGAACCGCCGACATTCGCCTTGTAAGGGCGACGCTCTACCAACTGAGCTAAGCACCCTCTCCTAACCAACACAGCCTGCTAGTTTACAGCATCTTTCAGCGCTTTGCCAGCACGGAATTTGGGGGAATTCGCGGCTTTGATCTTGATGGTTGCGCCAGTACGCGGATTGCGACCATTGCGTGCAGCACGCTTGCCCACATAAAAAGTACCAAAACCAATCAGGGTAACCAGGTCACCCTTTTTCAGCGCCTTGGCAATTGCATCAGTTGTTGCATCCAGAGCACGCCCAGCAGCAGCCTTGGAAAGGCCTGCTGTCTTTGCGATTTGATCAATCAGTTCAGACTTATTCGCCATCGTATTCCCCTTTAGACTTTGCGTTTAGAAATGGCAGGTCGCCCCTGCCTTTCGCTTTATATCAAGCGGGGAAAGCCCATGTCAAGGGGTTTCCCGCCCTTTATTTACTCAGTCTTACAGCCCGAATGGTGCTCGCCACTTCAACCAACCACAATTTTCTTATGAAACAGCGCACTAATGCTTCACCACCGCGCCGGCGTCGCCGGAACCTTCGGCCGCCGGAATGGCAACTTCAGCGGGCGTCTCGGCTGCCGCGATAGGCTCTGGCAAGCGCTCCAACGCAATCTCCAGAACCTGGTCTATCCACTTTACGGGATGGATATCCAAACGGTTTTTTACGTTGTCCGGTATCTCCACCAAGTCCTTGACGTTCTGCTCCGGGATCATCACCGTCTTGATGCCACCGCGATGAGCCGCCAGCAGTTTTTCTTTCAGCCCACCGATCGGCAACACTTCACCGCGCAAGGTGATTTCACCGGTCATGGCCACATCCGCGCGAACCGGTATGCCGGTCAGCACCGAAACCAAAGCGGTGCAAATAGCAATCCCGGCACTCGGGCCATCCTTGGGCGTAGCGCCTTCCGGCAGGTGGATATGGATATCGTTCTTTTCATAAAAATCGCCCTTGATCCCCAAACGCCCGGCTCTGCTACGCACCACCGACATGGCCGCCTGGATGGATTCCTGCATGACCTCGCCCAGCTTCCCGGTAGTGATGGTCTTGCCCTTGCCGGGAACGGCACTGGTTTCAATCGTCAGCAACTCACCGCCCACTTCCGTCCAAGCCAAGCCGGTGACTTGGCCAATCTGGTTTTCCTTGTTGGCCAGGCCAAAGTCGAAGCGCCTGACGCCAAGATACTTGTCCAGATTCTTGGGGGTTACCGTTATTTTGCGCCCTGCCACCTTCTTGCCCTTGCCTGTAACCAGTTCCTTCACCACCTTGCGGCAAATCTTCGATATTTCGCGCTCAAGGCTGCGGACACCGGCTTCGCGCGTGTAATAACGCACAACGTCCCGTATCGCGCTGTCCGAAACGCTGATTTCCTCTGGCTTCAGGCCATTGGATTTAATTTGCTTAGGCAGCAGGTAGTTGATCGCGATGTTGACCTTTTCGTCTTCCGTATAGCCCGCCAGTCGGATGATTTCCATGCGGTCCAGCAGCGGCGCGGGAATGTTCAGCGAGTTCGCCGTGGCGACAAACATCACATCGGAAAGATCGTATTCAACCTCGATGTAATGGTCGGCAAACGTATGGTTCTGCTCGGGATCCAGCACTTCCAGCAATGCGGAAGAAGGATCGCCGCGGAAATCCATGCCCATCTTGTCTACTTCATCCAGCAGGAACAACGGATTGCGCACGGCAACTTTGCTCATGCTTTGCAGCACCTTGCCTGGCATGGAGCCGATGTAGGTGCGGCGGTGGCCGCGAATTTCGGATTCGTCACGCACGCCGCCCAGCGCCATGCGCACGAACTTGCGGTTGACGGCGCGTGCAATGCTCTGCCCCAGCGAGGTTTTACCCACGCCAGGAGGCCCGACCAGGCACAGGATCGGCGCCTTCATCTTGCCTACGCGTTGCTGTACCGCCAAATATTCAAGAATGCGTTCCTTGACCTTTTCCAAGCCAAAATGGTCTGCATCGAGGATTTTCTCGGCTGCAACCAGATCCTTGCTGATCTTGGTCTTCTTTTTCCACGGCAAGCCCACCAGCGTTTCGATATAGTTGCGCACCACCGCGGCTTCAGCGGACATGGGCGACATCATGCGCAGCTTTTTCAGCTCGCTTTCCGCCTTGGCCCTGGCTTCCTTGCTCATGCCGGAGGTTTTGATCTGGTTTTCCAACTCATCGGTCTCGGCGTTTTCATCCTGCTCGCCCAGCTCTTTCTGGATCGCCTTGACCTGCTCATTCAGGTAATACTCGCGCTGGCTCTTTTCCATCTGGCGTTTGACGCGGCCACGGATGCGCTTTTCCACCTGCAGAATGTCCAGTTCGGCTTCCAGCAGGCCCAGCAGGTGCTCCAGGCGCTGCACCACATCAAACATCTCGAGAATCTTCTGCTTCTCTTCGAGCTTGAGCGACAGGTGCGCGGTAATGGTATCCGCCAGCCGGCCTGCATCAACAATGCTGGCAAGCGAAGTCAGAATTTCCGGCGGAATTTTCTTGTTGAGTTTGACGTACTGGTCGAACTGCGCCAACACAGCGCGCATCAGCGCCTGCACTTCGCTGTCTTCGGACGACCCTTCGGTAATCTGCTCGACACGCGCGGCATAACTGTCCTCGCGCTGGATGAATTCCAGCACGCGCGCCCGGCTCACACCTTCGACCAACACCTTGACGGTGCCATCCGGCAGCTTGAGCATTTGCAATATCGTTGCCAGCGTGCCGATTTCATGCAGTTCTTCCGGCGCAGGATCATCCTGGTTAGCCGATTTCTGGGCCACCAGCAAAATCTTTTTGCCGTTTTCTACCGCGATTTCCAGCGCTTTAACGGATTTTGCCCGGCCGACGAATAGCGGGATCACCAGGTGCGGATAAACTACCACATCGCGCAACGGCAACAGTGGCAACACATCGCTGGGGAATACTTCTGGCTGGGTGGATTCTTCAGTGCTCATGCAGTTTGCCTTAAATTGAATATGGATCACCAATACAGGTGTACAGCATTGCAGATGAGGGCTCGGGTGGAATAATCAAGTCCACCCGAGAATACAAATTATTAATTTGCAGACTTACTTGGCCGAGCCGGCGCGTTTGGGCGAATCGGAATAAATCATGATTGGCGGGTTTTCGCCTTTGACGACGCCCTCGTCGACCACCACCTTGCTCACGTTGTTCATGGTAGGCAGATCGAACATCACATCCAGCAGCGCCGACTCCATGATGGAGCGCAAGCCCCGCGCACCCGTCTTGCGTTCCAGAGCCTTCTTGGAAATCATGCGCAGTGCCGAATCGCGGAATTCCAGTTCCACGCCTTCCATCGCAAACAGTTTCTGGAACTGCTTGGTCAGCGCGTTCTTCGGTTCAACCATGATCTGCATCAGGGCATCTTCGTCCAGCGACTCCAGCGTTGCCACGGCAGGCAGCCGGCCAACAAACTCGGGGATCAGGCCGAACTTGATCAAATCTTCAGGCTCAACGCCACGCAGCACTTCACCCACGGCCTTTTGGTCTTCCTTGCTCTTCACTTCGGCGCCGAAGCCCATACCGCCCTTTTCAGAACGGCGGCGGATCACCTTCTCCAGGCCGTCAAATGCGCCACCGCAAATAAACAGGATGTTGGTGGTGTCGAGCTGGACGAATTCCTGGTTGGGATGCTTGCGGCCGCCCTGCGGAGGCACCGATGCAATCGTGCCTTCGATCAGCTTCAGCAGCGCCTGCTGTACGCCTTCGCCGGAAACGTCGCGGGTGATGGACGGGTTGTCGGATTTGCGCGAAATCTTGTCGATTTCGTCAATATACACAATGCCGCGGCGCGCCTTTTCGACATCGTAATCACATTTCTGCAGCAGCTTCTGCATAATGTTTTCCACGTCCTCACCCACGTAACCGGCTTCGGTCAGCGTGGTGGCATCAGCCATGACAAACGGCACATTCAGCATGCGCGCCAGGGTTTGCGCCAGCAAGGTCTTGCCGGAGCCGGTCGGTCCGATCAGCAGGATATTGCTCTTGGCGATCTCGACGTCGTCCTTGTTGCTGCCGCCGTGCTCCAGCCGCTTGTAGTGGTTGTACACCGCCACCGAAAGCACTTTCTTGGCCTGCATCTGGCCGATGACATACTGATCCAGCAGTTCGCAGATTTCCTTGGGCGTAGGCAGGCTGCTTTCGCCTTCGCGCGTATCCGCGTTTTGTACTTCTTCACGGATAATGTCGTTGCATAAATCAACACACTCATCACAAATGAACACCGAAGGCCCTGCGATCAGCTTGCGAACCTCATGCTGGCTCTTTCCGCAGAAGGAGCAATACAGCAGCTTCTCACCTTCATTTTTGCTGGACATTGAAAATCCTTGTCATAGTGTGTTTAACGTCTTGCCGCAATCAAAACAATATCAAACATCCGCCCGGGTGGAAATCACTTTATCAACGATGCCGTAATTCAGCGACTGCTCGGCGCTCATGAAATTGTCGCGGTCGGTGTCGCGTTCGATGGTTTCGACCGGCTGGCCGGTGTGCTTGGCTAGGATACCGTTCAAGCGGCTGCGCAGGAACAGGATTTCCTTGGCATGAATCTCGATGTCCGAAGCCTGCCCCTGGAACCCACCCATCGGCTGGTGAATCATGACGCGCGAGTTCGGCAGGCAGCTGCGCTTGCCGGCAGCACCGGCAGTCAGCAGAAACGCACCCATGCTGGCCGCCTGGCCGATACACAAGGTTGCCACGTCCGGCTTGATGAACTGCATGGTGTCATAAATCGCCAGGCCGGCGGTTACCGAACCGCCAGGCGAGTTGATGTACAGGAAAATATCCTTGTCCGGGTTTTCCGCTTCCAGAAACAGCAACTGGGCGACCACCAGATTGGCGGACATGTCGTTGACCGGCCCCACCAGGAACACAACGCGCTCCTTGAGCAGCCGGGAGTAGATGTCGTAAGACCGTTCACCCCTGCCGCTCTGCTCCACCACCATGGGGATGTAGCCCAGCCCCTGTGGCTCATTGCCGCTGGTAAAAGCGTTATGGATATTCATCAGGCTTGTCCTTTGCCCATCAGGTCGTCGAAGCTGGTTTTCTTGTCAGTGACTTTGGCGCGTTCCAGCACCCAGTTCACCACATTGTCTTCCGTTGCCACGGCGGCCGGCTCATCCAGGCGCTGCGGATCAGCGTAGTACCATGCCACCACTTCATCGGGCTGCTCAAAGCTCTTGGCAAAATCGTCAATCGCTGCGCGAATCTGCTCGGGCTTGGCGTGCAGGTCATTGTTGCGGATCAGTTCCGACACAATCATGCGCAACTTGACGCTGCGCTTGGCCTGGTCTTCAAACTGGGCAGGCGTGATATCCAGGTTGGCCGGATTCAGGCCGCGCTGCTTCAGGTTCTCAATTGCCGCCTGCATCTGGTTGTGGCTTTCAATAGCCACCAGCGAACGAGGAATGTCGAGTTCCACGGTGTCCACCAAGCCATCCATCACCTGCTTCTTTACCGCAGCACGTACGCGCTTCTCGACCTCCTGTTCCAGGCTTTCCTTGATGTCGGCGCGCATTTTTTCCACATCGCCATCTTCGACACCGAGTTCGCGCGCAAAATCGGCATCGACTTCCGGCACCTTGGGAGCAGCTACCGCGACGATCTTGACGTCGTAGCTGGCCGTTTTACCGGCGATTTCCGCGTTCTGGTAATCGGCGGGGAACGTCAGGTCAAACTGCTTGTCCTGACCGGCCTTGGCGCCGGTAATATTCTTGTCGAAGTCTGCCAGGCGGCCTTCCTCGCCCAGCACCAGGTTGATCGGCTGGCCAGCGGTGTTTTCCACCGGCTGACCTTCGATGCTGGAGCTGAATTCGATGGTAACGCGGTCGCCCTTCTTGGCGGCACGGGTCACCGGCTCATACACCGTGCGCTGCTTGCGCAGCACTTCCAGCGTTTTGTTGACATCCACATCGGACAGCTTGATTTGTGGGCGCTCGATTTTCAGCTTGGACAAATCACCGATTTCAACCTCCGGGAACACTTCGAAGGTGGCGATGTATTCGTAGCTTTCGGCGTTTTCCGCCAGCGGCTTGGGTTCAATGCTGGGGTAGCCCGCAACGCGCAGCTTATGCTGGCTGACGGCTTCGCCGAATGTTTCTTCAACCTTGCCGGACATCACTTCCTGGCGGACTTGTGTACCGTATTGCTGCACCACGACCTTGTAAGGAACCTTGCCTGGGCGGAAACCCGCCATTTTTGCGGTACGTGCCAGCTGGTTGAGTCGTTTGCCGATCTCTTCTTCAATCGCCTGCATCGGCATTGCGACCGTCAGGCGGCGCTCAAGGTTGCTGATAGTTTCAACGGTTGCTTGCATGTTTAGTTCCTTACATCTTTCCAAAAATTGATGACCACGGCATTCAGCCCAGCGGAGCCACTTTTATTAATGAATAACTCGATTAACAGCCCGTGATTCTATCATGAAGGCCAAAATAACCATCACCATAGAATCATTCCGTTTTGTTGCGCATAAAATCAGCCACATCCCACAGCGCCTCGGCCAATCTGGTCATGACCGGCTCCTCCACCCCGCTGTCGTGCAAGGCGCGCACCATGCAATACATCCACTGGTCGCGCTCGCTCTCGCCGATGGGAAACGGCAGATGCCGCGCACGCAACATGGGATGTCCGTAACGTTCGATGTACAGTTGCGGCCCACCGGTCCAGCCGGTGAGGAACATGAACAGCTTTTCGCGCGCCGAAGTCAGGTCCGGCTGGTGCATGGCGCGGATGCCGGCAGCTTTGGGGTCGCTGTCCATCACATCATAAAACCTTTCCACGATCTCGCGTATCTTTTCGATACCGCCCAGCGCTTCGAAAAAAGTGGTTTTGGCGCTGCCCGCCTCCTGTATTTTTACCATCAGGCGGCATTCCCTGGTTGCACCGGCCGCACCCGGCTGGCAGCCAGCTTGGCACGCTCGCGTGCCTGGTCGGTATCGTTGCCCGTGGCCAGCGCCACGCCCATGCGACGGCGCGTAAAGGATTCCGGCTTACCGAACAAGCGCACGTCGCTCTCCGGCACGGACAACGCCTTATCCACCCCTTCAAAGGCAACGCCGACCGCATCCACCCCGCCATAAATGACGGCGCTGGCGCCTGCCCGGCTCAGGCTGACGTCTACCGGCAACCCCAGAATGGCCCTGGCATGCAGTTCAAACTCGTTTAGCCGCTGGCTCGCCATCGTCACCATGCCGGTATCGTGGGGCCGTGGGCTGACCTCGGAAAACCAGGCTTGGTCGCCCTTGATGAACAGCTCCACCCCGAACAGGCCCAAGCCCCCCAGGCTGTCGGTGACCTTGCGCGCAATCTCGCGGCTCTGCTCCAGCGCCTTGGCCGACATCGCCTGCGGCTGCCAGCTTTCGACATAATCACCGCTGACCTGCACATGGCCGATCGGCTCGCAGAAATGGGTTTCCACCTTGCCCAGCGCCCCTCTGGCGCGCACTGTCAGCAACGTGATTTCATAATCAAAATCAATCTGGCCTTCCACAATCACCGTGCCGCGGTTGACCCGCCCACCGCTGGCAGCGTAATCCCAGGCCGCGGCAACCTCGCTGGCCTGCGTCACGCGCGACTGCCCCTTGCCCGAAGAAGACATGACCGGCTTGATGAAACAGGGGTAACCGATGCCGCCATCAATCGCCGCCTGCAACTGCTCCAGGCTATTGGCAAACGCGTATGGCGAGGTCGGCAAACCCAGCTCTTCCGAGGCCAGCCGGCGGATACCTTCACGATTCATGGTGAGCTGCACCGCACGCACGGTGGGGATGACCTTGGCCAAACCGGCCTGCTCGATTTCCGCCAGCATCTCGATGGCAATGGCTTCGATCTCCGGCACAATCAGATGGGGACGCTCCTGTTCGACCAGCGCGCGCAAAGCCGCGCCATCGGCCATGTTGATGACATGGGCGCGGTGCGCCACCTGGTGCCCGGGGGCATTGGCATAACGATCAACAGCGATCACTTCGCAGCCCAGGCGCTGCAAGGCAATAATCACCTCCTTGCCCAATTCGCCGCTACCAAGCAGCATGACGCGAGTGGCCGACGGGCTCAAGGGGGTACCGATCAACATGGGAACTCCAGCAGAAAAAATACTGCCGGGAATGATAGCACGAGGGGCGCGGTTACCGCAGGTTACCCTTTGAGTCCGTGCCGTTCCATGCGGTAGCGCATGGCCATTCGCGACAGGCCCAAGCGGCGGGCGGCGGCGGAAACATTGCCGCGGGTCGCTTGCAACGCATCTTCCATCAACTGCCGCTCGGCTTCATCCACGGTCAGCCCAGTGATCGCCGGCGCCGAAGCAACTGCCGGGCGATCCATGCCCATGTCCGCCGGGGTAATATCCGTCCCCGCGCAAAGCAAGGCAGCACGCCCGACCACGTGTTTCAACTCGCGCACATTGCCGGGCCAGTCATAAGAAGTCAGCAGATCAACGGCTTCCGGCGAAAAGCGGCGGCCGGGCAAGCCGTAGCGCCGCTCCGTCTGGGTCAGGAAATGTTGCGCCAGCAACAGCACGTCATTGTCACGCTCCTTGAGCAAGGGCATGGTGATCGTCAGCACATGCAGGCGATAAAACAGGTCCGCGCGAAAACGGCCTTCCAACACCATTTGCTGCAGGTCGCGATTGGTGGCCGCCAGGAACCGGGCGCGTACCGGGCGCTCCTTGTTGGCGCCCAGGCGGCGTACCATGCGGCGTTCCAGCACGTTCAGCAGTTTAGCCTGCAGCGTCAGCGGCAATTCCCCCACCTCGTCCAGGAACAGGGTGCCGTCTTCCGCCGCTTCGATCAGGCCGCAGCGTTCAGCCTGCGCGCTGGTATATGCGCCCTTCTCGTGGCCGAACAACTCGCTTTCGATCAACTCCGCCGGTAGCGAGGCGCAATCCACCTGCACGAAGGGACGGTCGGCGCTGCGGCTTTGCTGGTGCAGCAGCCGCGCCGCCACATCCTTGCCGGTACCGGTGCCACCCATGATCAGCACCATGGGCGACGGTGCATCGGCCATATCAGAGAGTTTGGAGATTTTTTCTATCTGCTCGCGCACCATGCGCATGCCTGGGCTTTCGCCGAGCAGTTCAACGCCTTCCAGCGCGTGATGGTCGCGCTGGCGGGAATAATCGACCTGGTGCTTGAGCTTTTCCGATTGCTGCGCCTTGTCCACGATCAGCAGCAATTCTTCCAGGTCTATCGGTTTTTTCAGATAATCGGTTGCGCCCACTTTCATGGCGTTGACGGCATCGCCCACTTCACCATAAGCCGTCATCACGATGACAGCCGCCCCCTTGGCAATCAACTCCGGCAGCAAGTCCATACCATTGCCGTCAGGCAGGCGCATGTCCAGCAATACCAGATCGGGAGCAAACTGCTTGAACAACTTGCGCGCATCCGCGATGGAATGCGCCACTTCACTTTCAAAACCGGCCTTGCGCAGCGTTTTTGAAACTGCGCGCGCAAACATTTCCTCGTCCTCGACCAGCATGATGCGTTGATTGCGCACCATGCCTTCAGCCGTGTTCAATGGAAATGTGTTGCGCGCGAGCATCATGCTTTAGTCGTTATCCACGCGCGCACCGCTCTTGGCACCGCCGAACTCCCAACGCAAACCAATCCAGCCGGCGCGAGGCGCACCGGGGGCTAGGAAGGTTTCATTGGCGCCGGCACCAGCCGCAAATGCACCGGCCGCGGTGAAGCCATTGGTTGCCAGCAGGCCGCTGGTGTAATACTCGGTATCAAACACGTTGTTGACCTTGGCGAACACCTGCCAGCCGGTATTAGGCACCGTGTAGCGCGTATCCAGGTTCAGCACGCCATAACCGCCGATCTTGCCGTCACCGGTAAAGGTGCCGAACGCATTCGTCACGGCCTGATGCTGGTTGTTTTCATTGCCGCGCGCATACTGATCGGAGAACAGCACCGCACTGGCGCCCACGGTCCAGGTCGGCAACACGCGGTATTCGCCGCGGAGTTTCAACTGGTGCTTGGGGATGCCGGGGATGTTATCGCCGGGATTGACGGTGATGACGTTGTTGCCATTGATATCCAGATGCTGGGATGAATTGGTGTCGCTGGCGATGTCAAAGGTGCTTTCATACGTCGCGCGGATATAGCTATACCCGGCAGACCAGCGGAAATCCCCGGCTTCGCCGCTCACGCTGAAATCCACGCCCTTGCGCTGGGTTTCGCCCACATTCTGGAAGAAACCGTTACCCGCCACGGTGGCCGCGATGAACTGCAAGTCGTTTTCATTGGTGGTGTGATAAGCCGACACATTCCATTGCACCGCCTTACCGAACTTGCCGCGCACACCGCCTTCAACCGTCTTCGCCACCACCTGTTGCAACGTGGGTGGATCGCCGGCCATGGCATTCGGCAGGTTACAAGGCACCGCCGGGTCGGAACAGCCCATTTCAACAATGGACGGCGCACGATTGCCTTCGTTATAACCGGCGTATACATTGAGTTCCGGCGTGAAACTGTAGGTTACGCCTACCGCCGGATTGAAGCGGTCATAGGTCGCAGAACCGGTCAGCGAACCGGCACCGGCCGGGACCAGCAAGTCATTGTTATCGATGTGCGTATTGTTGTAGCGACCGGAAGCGGTCACCGCCAGCGCCTGTGTCAGGTTGTAAGTATCCGTGGCAAACACGCTCCAGGTGCGGCTGCGGCCCTTCAATGACACATCGGTGTTTTCGGCGGCAAGCACGCCGCCGATGCCGCGGTTTGCATCAAAGGTACTGAACAACTGGCTGGTCTGGGTAAAGTTGATGCGTGATGCATCCACGCTGGCACCCGCGGTCAACTGGTTCTTGTCCGTTGCCCAGGTCAGTTGCGCGCCCAAGCCATAGCTCTTTTGCGTGACGTGGGAGCGGTTGATCACGCCCTCGTTAAGGTCAACAACACCGTCCCAGTTCCCGTTCAAATCGCCGTTGAACGTGTTGGTACGGTTATGCCGGTAATAGGCATTGGTGGTCAGCACCAGTTCGTCGGACAACCAACTGCTGACCTTGCCGTTGATGAAGCTCAGCTTGTTCTTGGTATTGTCCGGCTGGGTATAAATGGATTGATACCCCAGTGTTTGCAACATACTTTGCGACTGGTAGCCGTTGCCGGTCATGTCGTTATCCGCTGCGGTAAAGCTGATGTCCACATCGGTTTTTTCATCCTGCCAGCCCAGTTTGCCGAAGGCCTGGCGCACATCCGTCGGCGAGAAATCGCGCCAGCCGTCTTCGCGGAAATAGTTGCCGGCAAAGAAATAGCTGAATCCGTTAGCCAGTTTGCCGCCGTACTCACCTTCGATCGCGCGCCGCCCCCAGGAGCCCGCATATGCCTGCAGACCGCCGCCGGGGAAATTCTCGCCGCTCTTGGTTTGCACCGAAACCGCGCCGCCCAGTGTATTCAGGCCGAACAACGGATTGGAACCCGGCATCAGCGCGATGCCAGCAATGGCGTTCTGCGGGATCAAATCCCAGTTCACCGTATCGCCAAACGGCTCGTTGATGCGCACGCCGTCCTGGTACACGGAAAGCCCCTGCGGCGTGCCTACCAGCGGCGATGCGGTAAAGCCGCGGAAGTTGACATCCGGCTGGTACGGGTTGTTTTGCGCCTCGTTGATGTTCACGCCGGCCATGTTCTGGTTCATGTAATCCGCCAGACTCAGACCGTGCTGTTCCTGGATATCCTTGCCCTTGGCCACCTGCACACTGGATGGCACCTGCTCGATCGGCAAGCCGATCGCCGCCAGCGGCGTTGTCCCCACCACTTCAACAGCACCGGTTTCCAGCACTTCCGATTTTTTTTCTGCCCACGCCATCCCGGCTTGCGAGGCGAACACCCCGGCAACCAGCACAGCGGTTGTTTTAATTTTGAACGGCTTCGTACGCGGCATTACAGTCTCTCCTCAAAAAAATGCGCCAAAAGAACACCACGCCTAGTGAGCAAAGCTTATGCCAACCAACAAAAAATTCTTAACCATATGTTTTAAATAAGATTATTTTTTAGAAAAATGAACCACAGCCACCAACTTGGCTACTAATAGCCAATTAATGGCTGATTATAACCATATCCCCATGCAAGGTTGGCCGGCGATTGATTTGTCCGCCGACGCTGAAGACTGCAAAAAAAATCCCCGCCTGCTCACTCGGGTATTCCACGGACTGGTTGTTTATAACCTCCATCCGGTTGCAGGGAACCGGCCATCAAGCACCCAACACCCGACAAAGAATTCCCAAGTAACTGGTTTAATTGGTTTATTTAACATTGGCACATCGCTTGCTCTCGTTGCCCGGCATCGCACACCAATCCATCCCGTGTGCTGTAAACATTCTTAAACGAGGAGACGAAAACTGATGGAACACAACAACACATTCGACGGTCGTCGCAAGCTGATCCGGGCCGTGGCTATGGCCGTAGCGATGATGGGCGCCCCCGCGGCACATGCGGCCGGCGTTTGCACTGCCGCCGCCGGCACCAATGCCGCCGGCATCGCAACCACTTCGGGCGCCAAGGTCAACGGGCAAATCTGTACCGATGGCGACGCAACCCTTACCAACGCTGCCGGCACCACCATAGGCATCACCACGGCCACGGCTGCCGGCAACTCAGTCTGGATCGAAGGTGTGGGCAATGTGGTCACCAACGCCGGCACCATCACCCGCACCAGCACCACCGGCACTACCGTCGGCGTCCTGATCGGTGATTACACCGTCGCACGATTTTCCGCCACTGGCAGCACCGGTGCTGCTGGCGGGGGCGTTACCGCCACCACCCCGGCAGCCGGAACCGGCAAGAACCTTTCACTGGTAGGCACGGGGGCTTATGCCGGCTATGGCGCAATCGGCAACAACCAACTGATCCTGAGCCAAGCCAATTTAGCTTCGGCAGGTGTCACGGCCAGCAGCCAACTGGTCGGCAAAACCATCAAGATGAACGGTATCGTGGTGGATGGCGAAGCGCGTCCGGGCGAAACAGCCAAAATTACCGCATTTGATCCTGCAACCGGCATTATCACCGTGGACCACGCCTGGGTAGGCCTGGAAAACACCACGCCGGGCGGACCGCTGCTGGACCAGGCCGGGAACGGTTACAACATCCTGGCCGGCACCGGCACCAACATCATCAACAACTCCGGCACCATCTCCGCCAATTACACGGGCACTTCCACCGCAAACGTCCGGGCTATCGACAGCAACATCGCCGGGGATTACATCGTCAACAACACCGGCACCATCAGCGCCAGCCATACCAGCATCGGCACGCCGCAAGGCATCGACGCGGGCGGCGATGTCACGACGCTGGAAATAAACAACAGCGGCACCATCAGCGCCACGCGCAACGAAGCCATTACGCTCACCACCAACACCGCAACGTCATTGCAGGCCAGTTCCGCCAGCATCGCGGCCGCCAACCTGGGCTCCGCGGCGGCCATTTATTCGCAGGAAGAACTGGAAACCATCACCATCAACAACAGTGCTGACGGCAAAATCGTCGGCGTGGGCAAGTTCACTCCGGCGATCTATATGCGCGCCGCCGAGCAGGATATCGTCAACGAAGGCGAAATCAGCGGTTCGCGCGAAGGCAGCATCGGCGCCTACACCTACGGCATGGCGATCGGCTCGGTTTCCGATGGCGGCGAAATCCGCGCACTGCAGCTCGAAAACGCCGGCACCATCAACGGCGACATCCTGGCGGTCAACGGCAACGCCTACCGCTGGTATGCGCTGTCAACGGCCGGAACCCTGGATGACCGCCTCAACATCAACAATAACTGGGGCCAACTGGACAGCGAGATCACTAACACCGGCACCATTAACGGCAGCCTGTACTTCAGCAACGGTACGCATAAGCTCATTAATGAAGAAGGCGCAACGATCACCGGCAACATCGACGTAGACCAGCGCGACACCTTCTGCAATAACGCTTCCGGGTGCTCGGCAGGTGCGTTGGGAGCCAATACCAAGGAGCACTCCGCCACCAACTTTACCGTGGTCGGCAGCAAGGAGTTCACCCTTGAAAACGCGGGCGATTTTGCCGGCAACATCACCATCCGCACCGCTTCCAGCAACGTGCTCGGCGGCGCGGCACCGGTGGCCAGCCAGGTGACGTTGATTCCCACCATTACCGGCAGCGGCGCCGGCTCTACCCTGGCGGCGCCATCGCACAACATCGCCGGCATGGGCGACACCCTGACCATTGATGCCACCAGCGGCGCGGGCACCGTGACGGTTGCCCCGAAAAGCCTAGTGACCGTGCACGCCGGCGAATATTTCCTGGTTGCCGACACCCTGACCCTGACAGGCGGTGCCACGACACCGCTGGTCAGCGGCGCCAATACGCCGCTGGTGACCTGGAGTATTGCGACCAATGCAAGCAACAGCCTGGTGATCGGCGTTGATTCGGTGCAAAGCGCCGCAACCGTAGCCGGCGTCAGCAGCACCAGCGCCGCCGCCATCGATGCCCTGCTGACCAGCAACACCACCATCGGCGGCGCGTTACAAGGCCTGACTGCCGCAGCCGACATCGAAAAAGCCGGCCAGCAATTGCGCCCGGAAGCCAACAACGCTTCCATGCAAGCCGCTTTCGCCGCAACGGATCGCGTGTCTTCGGTGATTGGCGCACGCCAGGACGAAGTGCGCGTGGCCAGCAACGGCAGCAGCGGCGTTTCCACCGGCGAAGCGGAACAAGGCCGTGGATTCTGGCTGCAAGGCTTCGGTTTCAAGGGCGACCAGGACAAACGCGGCGGCATTGACGGCTATTCCGCCAGCACCGGCGGCTTTGCCTTTGGTGGCGATGCCGTGGTCGGCAATGGCGATTTCCGCGTGGGCGCGGCGTTGAGCTACGCCTCCACCGGTATCGATGGTGACGGCGCCAATGCGTCCAACCGGACTGACATTGATAGCTACCAAGGCACGCTGTACGGCTCATGGAACACCGGCACCTGGTATGTGGATGCTGCGCTGGGTTATGCTCGGCACACCTACGACACCAAGCGTCTGGTGACGGTGGGGCTGATCACCGATACGGTCACCGGCAGCCACGACGGCGACCAGTACCTGGCCAGGATCGGCGGCGGCTACCCGATCCAGTGGGGCAAGGTGATCTTCACCCCGCTGGCTTCGGCAACCTATGTGCACCTGGACCAGGACGGCTACACTGAAACCGGCACCGCCGGCGCCGCACTGGTGGTCAACGACACGCAGACCGACTCTTTCCGTACCGGCCTGGGCGCCAAGGTCAAGGTGCCGTTATCCGATGGCTCTTACAAGACCGCAGTGGAAGCGCGTGCAATCTGGAACCACGAGTTCGGCGACAATTCGCAGGATGTCACCGCGCGGTTTGCCGCCGGCGGCGCCAGCTTCACCACCAACGGCGTGGGCCTGTCTCGCGATTCGGCGAACCTGGGACTGGGGTTGAACGTGACTAGCGCCAATCGCCAGACCTTGTCGGTCAACTACGATGCCGACGTGAAGAGCGATTACACCGGGCACACCGCCTCGGTGCAGTTCCGCTATGATTTCTAATACTGGAAATCTGGTGTTGTAGTCCCAAACAGCCGGGTATCCCCCGGCTGTTTTTTATTGTGGAAAAACCTTCATGCTCAAATTCCTGATCCCGCTCGCCGTCCTGCTGTGCGGCTGCGCCGCCGTGGATACCCGCACCCACGCGCAGCAGATGGCCCAGGCCGCAGGCATGCAAAAATCCGTCATCGCCACAGATGGCTTTATGCTGACCACCTACTCCCGGCTGACGGACGCCAGCCAGCCCGTGCAGGTATATATCGAAGGCGACGGCCTGGCCTGGCTCTCGCGGCACCAGTTGTCGGCCGACCCCACGCCGCGCCGCGCCATAGGCCTGGCGCTGGCCACGCTGGACCCTGCCAGCAACGTCATTTACCTGGCCCGGCCTTGCCAGTTCAACGATTTCGAGCGGATGCCCTGCGCCAGCAGCTACTGGTCTGACAAGCGGTTTGCAGAAGAAGTCATCCGTGCCATGAACCATGCGCTGGACACATTCACGCCGCGCCTGCACGGCCAACGCCTCCACCTGATCGGGTACTCCGGCGGCGCGGCGGTTGCCGCCCTGGTCGCCGCGCGCCGCCAAGACATCGCCAGCCTGCGGACGGTGGCGGGCAACCTGGACCATGTCGCGCTGAACGCCCACCACCAGGTGAGCGCCATGCCGGATTCGCTGAATGCGATTGATGTTGCGCCCCGGCTGGCAGCGTTGCCGCAGTTGCACTTCATCGGCGGCAAGGACCAAACCGTCCCCGGATTGATCGCCCAGCGCTTTGCAGCGGCCGTGGGCAACGGCTGCGCGCGCGTGATCACACAAGCCGATGCAACGCATACCGAGGGATGGGTGGAACACTGGCCGGATTTGCTCAAAATCAGCGCCCAATGCAATGCAGTTGGCCAGGGAAACGCTGATTAAACCCGACTTGCCCTTGCGGCAGGCCGATCGTGCTTTGTGAGAGCCAGACTTGTCGGGCGGTTTTGCACAACACCGTGCAACAAGTTGCGCTCTTACAGCGGCAAGCGCACCCAAAAAATGTATGACTAAATCAGCGCTTCCCTGGGGCACGTTCACACGCATTGGCGGCAGCCTTGTGTAGACTGTTGTTGACAGCCTTTCGCCAGCGCGGAGAATAAGCTCGTCGCGTAGCGCTTTTGGCCAACCGTTCGAGGAAGCACAATTGAAGAACAAACTCCCTTCCCCACTGGATTACGACGTTCCCGGCATGGATGAGCCCGCCCTCCGGCGTTCGCTGGCCAACCACCTGACGCTCACCTACAGCAAGCACCCTGATTCCGCCACCACCCGCGACTGGTTCGAAAGCGCGGCCTACACCGTGCGCGAGCGCCTGGTCGAGCGCTGGATGGAATCCATGCAGAGCTACTACCGCAATGATTCCAAACGCATTTATTACCTTTCTCTGGAGTTTCTGGTCGGCCGCACTTTCAACAACGCCGTGCTCAACATGGACATCATGGATGAATGCAAAACGGCATTATTGAAGCTGGGGCATGATATCGAAGCGCTGGCCGAAATCGAGTTCGACGCCGCGCTGGGCAATGGTGGGCTGGGCCGGCTGGCCGCGTGTTTCCTGGATTCCATGGCCACGCTGGGCTTGCCGTGCTACGGCTACGGCATCCGCTACGAATACGGCATGTTCCGCCAGCGCATCGAGAACGGCATGCAGACGGAATACCCGGACAACTGGCTGCGTTACGGCAACCCCTGGGAATTCCCGCGCCCGGAAGTGCTGTTCCCGGTCAAGTTTTACGGCCGCGTGGTGCAGTACCATTCCGAAGATGGCAGCGTGCGGCATTGCTGGGAAGAAACCGAAGAAGTCATGGCCATGGCCTACGACACGCCGGTACCGGGTTACGGCGGCAAGACCGTCAACAACATGCGATTGTGGTCGGCGAAATCCTCGCGCGAATTCAACCTGCGCGATTTCAACCAGGGCAACTACATCGAAGCGGTGGCCGACAAGACCGAATCGGAAAACCTGTCCAAGGTGCTATACCCGGACGACAGCACCGAAAATGGCCGTGAACTGCGGCTCAAGCAACAGTATTTCTTCGTCAGCGCCTCGCTGCAGGACATCCTGGCGCGCTACAAGAAACACCACGCCACCTGGGACGAACTGCCCGACAAAATCGCCATCCAGCTCAACGACACCCACCCTTCCATCTCGGTGGCCGAGCTGATGCGGCTGCTGATCGACGTGTATAACCAGCCGTGGGATTACGCCTGGGGCCTGACCACCCGCATTTTTTCCTACACCAACCACACGCTGATGCCGGAAGCGCTGGAAACCTGGCCGGTCGCCATGTTCGAATCGCTGCTGCCGCGGCACCTGGAAATCATCTACGAAATCAATTTCCGCTTCCTGCAGGAAGTGGCGCACCACTTTCCCGGCGACACCGGCATCTTGCGGCGCATGTCCATCATCGACGAAGAGCATGGCCGCCGGGTGCGCATGTCGCACCTGGCCATCGTCGGCAGCCATACCGTCAACGGCGTGGCAAAACTGCACACCGAGTTGATGAAAAGCACCATTTTTGCCGATTTCCACCGCCTGACGCCGGACAAGATCATCAACATGACCAACGGCATCACCCCGCGCCGCTGGCTGCACCAGGCCAACCGCGGCCTGTCCGGGCTGATATCCTCGCGCATCGGCAAGGGCTGGATCGCCGACCTGGACGAACTGCAGCAACTGCGCCCTTACGCCAGCGATGCCAAATTCCGCCACGAATTCCGCAAGGTCAAACACGCCAACAAGGTACGGCTGGCCGCCGTCATCCAGCAGCGGCTCGGCATCACGGTCGACCCGGATTCGCTGTTCGACGTGCAGATCAAGCGCATCCACGAGTACAAGCGCCAGTTGCTCAACGTGCTGCATGTGGTCACGCTGTACAACCGCATCCGCTTCGGCACCCACCCGGACATCGCCCCCCGGACCGTCATTTTTGCCGGCAAGGCCGCCCCCGGTTATGCCATGGCCAAACGCATCATCCACCTCATCACCAGCGTGGCCGAGGTCATCAACAACGATGCCGCCGTGGGCAACAAACTCAAGGTGGTGTTCATCCCCAACTACGACGTTTCCGCCGCCGAGTTGATCGCCCCGGCGGCCGACCTCTCCGAGCAGATTTCCACCGCCGGCACCGAAGCCTCCGGCACCGGTAACATGAAAATGGCGCTCAACGGCGCGCTCACCATCGGCACGCTGGACGGCGCCAATGTCGAAATCATGGAAGAAGTCGGCCGCGACAACATCTTCATCTTCGGCCTCACCGTGCCCGAAGTCGAAGCGCTGTACTACGAAGGCTACAACCCCTGGGATTACGTGCATGCCAACCGGGAGCTTAAACTGGTGCTGGACATGATAAGTTCCGGCTACTTCTCGCTGGCCGACCCGCACCGCTTTCAGCCGATTGTTGATTCCCTGCTGCAGCATGGCGACCACTTCCTGCTGCTGGCCGACTACAACGCTTATGTCACCTGCCAGGAACAAGTCAGCGACCTCTACCTCAAGCCGGAAGAATGGACCGAAAAAGCCATCCTCAACGTGGCCGCCATGGGCAAGTTCTCCAGCGACCGCACCATCAAGGAATACGCCGCGCAGATCTGGCATGCCGACCCGGTTGAAGTCAGGCCCGGCGGCCACAAAAAACACGGCAAATAACCCGGCCCCATTCCGCATGCCCGGCAGCATGTAGAATGGGGCATGACCTCCACCAACCCACCGCCGTTTTCCGGCCTCACCCCCGACACCCTGCTTACCGCGCTGGAATCCATTGGCCTGCGCTGCGACGGGCGCCTGCTGGCGCTCAACAGCTACGAAAACCGCGTCTACCAAGTCGGCATCGAAGACGGCACCCCGCTGGTCGCCAAGTTCTACCGCCCCGGGCGCTGGAGCGACGAAGCGATACTGGAAGAACATGCGTTCACGCTGGAACTCGCCGAACGCGAAATTCCCGTCGTGCCCCCGCTCAACATCAACGGCACCACCCTGCACCACGCCGAAGGTTTCCGCTTTGCCCTGTTCCCCAAACAAGGCGGCCGCGCGCCGGAACTGGAAGACCCCGACACCCTGGAATGGATGGGCCGGTTCCTGGGGCGGATACACGCCGTCGGCGCGCTGCAAGCCTTCAAGCACCGCCCCACCCTCGACATCCGCAGTTTCGGCGAGGAATCGCGCGACTACCTGCTGGAAAACGACTTTATCCCGCCCGACCTGCTGCAACCCTGGCAAGGCATCGTGGCACAGGCGCTGAAAAGCGTGCGCGCCGCCTTCGACCGCGCCGGAAACGTGACCAACATCCGCCTGCACGGCGACTGCCACGGCGGCAACGTCCTGTGGACAGACTCAGGTACTATTTCTGGCCCGCACTTTGTGGATTTCGACGACAGCCGCATGGGGCCCGCCATTCAGGACTTATGGATGCTGCTGTCAGGGGATAGAAGCGACCAAACGCGCCAGCTATCGGACGTGCTGGCAGGCTACGAAGACTTTGCCGAATTCAACCCCAGGGAGTTGCACCTGATCGAAGCACTGCGGACATTACGCCTCATCCACTACTCCGCCTGGCTGGCGCGCCGCTGGGACGACCCCGCCTTCCCCAAGGCTTTTCCGTGGTTCAACACCCAGCACTATTGGCAGGATCGCGTGCTGGAATTGCGAGAACAAGTGGCGTTGATGCAGGAGCCGCCGTTGCAGGTATAGCTGATTGACCTTATTGAACAGGCGCTATATTATCAAGATAACCTCATGAAAATATTTGGAAAATGAAAAATCATCACTCTCCTTTTATGTCTATCATTGGGACGATTACTTATGAGTTGGGCGCCAATGCAACAGTACCAAGTAAATTAGCTAAAGCATTCGCGCTATGAAGGACTATCTAGAACTACGGCTCGGCCTGTGGTCCAATTACCATCATCACAAGGAAACCATGGCCAATGCTGGATTCTTGGCTCAAATGGGCCTCTTCGGTGCGCTTATTACAGAAGCGGTTTGGCCTCCCGATTGGGTGTCCCGCGTCACGCAGTTGCCGAATATCAGCACGTTTGTTGTGTATTTCGTGCTTTGGTACTTAATTCATTACTACACCCGGTGGCAATTGATTAATAAACGTATCGCAGCCATCTACGTTGCGGGGTTCGATCGAGCATACCGAGCATTCTTGCTTGCCCCCGACGCGGTCGACAAATCCCAGTTCTCGGGAGCAGAAAGCAACTCCTCACGCTGGCGAAACTTCCTGTCCGGACTGTTCTTTGTCCCCGGTGGGTATCCACGAATGGACGCAAGTGTGAACGGGCTGCCTACATTCATCGCATCCGAAGTGCAGCGGCAGTTCCGTGATGGCAGCGGTGCTGAAACGCTGGAAGTCCTTATCACATACACCAGCATTGGCCTCATGGTGCTCGTAGGGATCAAGATATTTCTTGGGGGCTAACAGTCATGACGCGCAACAAATCCCTGCAGCAGATACTTGGTCCGTCATGCACAGTAGCAAGCATAGCCTGCAAGTAGCGTAGCGAATTCGGAATATCCTGTATTGCATACAGACTGCGCCGTCCGGCCTTATGTGGCAACGCGAATCTCAACCTCGCCTACCGTCACCACCTGCCCCGCCCGTATCTTGGCGGTCTTGCGCAGCTCCTGCTGACCATCCACTGACACCACGCCTTCGGCTACCAGATGCTTGCCCGCCCCGCCGCTATCCACCACCCCGGCCAACTTGAGCAGTTGGTTGAGTTCGATGAATTCGCCCTTGAGTTCAAAATCTATGGTTTGCATGGTTGTTACTCGTAATGTGTCCACATGCGCAGCACGCGCACGGTTTTTTGTTCGGGAAAAACTTCGTACACCAGCCGGTGCTGGATGTTGATGCGGCGGGAATACAGTCCCGCCAAGTCGCCCACCAACTTTTCAAACGGCGGCGGGTTCTGGAACGGGTCTTGTTCCAGGATTGCCAGCAGGTCGGCCGCTTTGGGCTTTAACCCGCTGGCGGCAAGCTTGCTGGCATCCTTGACCGCTTGTTTGGCAAACACAACCTGCCAACTCACCAGTCGAGCACCTTGGCACTTTCGGCGAGCGGTTCGGCCATACCTTCGCGCAGGGATTCGCGCATACCGGGCACGGAGAGCAGATGCAGCGTTTCCTGGATGGCTTTCCAGTCTTCTTCGGAAACCAGTACCGCATTGGAACGCTTGCCGGAAATGACAATGGGCTCGTGCGATTGCGCCGCCTGATCAAGCAGACGGTAGAGGTTGGTTCTGGCTTCGCTGGCAGTGAGGGTAGTCATTCTTCTGCTCCTTTTGATTTATCGTACGTTTTTACGTACGTACTGTCAATCCGGGTCATGAAAACCGCTCAGTGAGTTCCTCCAGCCCCAGCGTTTGCAGTATTTCCTGTAAGCGCTCCGCGGCACGGCGGTTGGTTTGCTCGTGTTTGCGGGCAACAATCAGCTCGTTTTTCATGGAATGTTCCCAGCCCACCAGTTCGGTCACCGTGACCTGGTAACCGTGCGCTTCCAGTTGCAGGCAGCGCAGCACGTTGGTGACCTGGCTGCCGAATTCGCGGGTGTGGATGGGGTGGCGCCAGATTTCGGCGAGCGGGTTCTTCAGTTGCTGGCCTTTGTTCTTGCGCAGTACCGACGCCACTTCCGCCTGGCAGCACGGCACCAGCACGATGAACCTGGCCTGCTTTGCCAGGGCGAAGCGGATGGCGTCGTCGGTGGCGGTGTTGCAGGCATGCAGCGCGGTGACGATGTCCACCGTCGGCGGCAACTCGCTGGAAGTAATGGAATCGGCCACCGACAGGTTGAGGAAACTCATGCGCCCGAAGCCCAGCCGTTGCGCCAGTTCGCGCGAGTGGGTCACCAGCTCCGGGCGGGTTTCGATGCCGAAGATGTGCGACTGATCTTTAAGGTCCTTGAAAAACAGGTCGTAGAGGATAAAACCCAGATACGATTTTCCCGCGCCATGGTCCACCAGTTGCACGTCTTGCCCGATTTCTTGCAGCAGCGGTTCGATGAACTGGTACAGGTGGTACACCTGCTTCAGCTTGCGGCGGCTGTCCTGGTTAAGCTTGCCGTCGCGGGTGAGGATGTGCAGTTCCTTCAGCAGTTCGACGGACTGCCCGGGACGGATGTCGTGGAAACCAGTCATTGGATTTCAGCCATAAGAAAAGGTAGTTTGAATTATCTGGAAGTAAACCTGAAGCGGCAGACATGGCCGCCGCTCGCCATGCATTCCTGGTGATCGATCTCGCTATCGGTAAACACCGACATCAGCGCCAGGTCGAACTGGCATATTTCCGGGTTCTTGATGGCGAGGTTATGGAAAATGCAGTTATCCGCCTCGATCATGGGTGCGCCATCAGCATCCACGGTACTTTGCGTGTTATAGCCCAACTGCTCCATCACCCCGGCGAGTTTCTCCACCTTCTGCTGCTGGTTTTCCAGACCGGGATGCTGTTGGCGCAACTGCCTGGCGACTTCCGCCCCCATCGTCCCCATGCGCTCCCGCAGCCCGTCATTCCCGGATTCCTGCTTGATTGATTCAACAAGCAATTGGGCAAACCAGTTGTAATGGCGAGGAAAAAACTCCTTGCCCGCGTCAGTCAGTACATAAAGCTGCTCCGGCCGGCCACCGGATGGGCGAGTATCTCCTTGCATCACCAACCCGTCGTTTTCCAATGCGGCCAGGTGCTGGCGGATGGCATTGCGGGTGATCTCAAGCTGCCTGGAGAGTTGGTCTACCGTTAAGCCGCCCTTGTTCTTGAGCAGCAAGTTCAACAATCCCTGCTGGCGGGCTCCCAATATTGCAAGCATGTCACCTCCTTCAGATTCCGGCTGCATTTTGCGTTGCGGACTGAACCGGATTTTATACCGAAATTGACCAATGAAACACTTTAGACATATTTTACTTTGCAAAGTGTTTTTAATTTCCTACACTGGGTCCGTCCGTTGCTCAAGATGTCGAGAAACGGCTTATGTGCCGGATGTCCAAAAACCGGCGGCTTAACACCATCAACCAAACCAACCATGTTCAACCAACCTAAAGGAGTTATCCCATGCTTACCAATGCCATCATTATTTTCGCCCTCGCCGCTGTCGGCGGTTTGTTCCTTGCCGCAAAAGTGCTGACCGGCAAGCTGGCGCCGTGGCTCGTGTCCATCGCGCACGCCCTGCTCGGCGCAACCGGCTTGATCGTACTCGCCGGCATCGTAATGGGCGGCCAAGGCCCAGCTCGCATCACCGCGGCATTGGGCCTGCTCGTTGTTGCCGCCCTGGGCGGGTTCTTTCTGGCCTCGTTCCATATCCGCGGCAAGCTCCCGCCAAAATCAGTCGTGATTATCCATGCGGGGGTGGCAATAACGGGGTTTCTGACACTCATCAGCGTTGCATTCGGGGCATAAAATCCATGGCGCATCCGATACATCCCGCGCTGGTACATTTCCCCATCGCATGCTGGTCTCTCGCCACCATCGGCGACATCGCCGGCCTGCAATGGGGCGTACAGGTGTGGTGGCTTTCCGGCACCCTGCTGCAACTGGGGCTGATTACCGCGCTGGCGGCAATGGTGGCCGGACTGATCGACCTGGGGAAAATCGCCGAGGAAAGCCCGGCCATGCAACTCGCCAACTGGCATATGCGACTGGTTGTTTCGGCCTGGTCCCTATACGCCGCCAGCCTGTTCATGCGCCTGAACGGAACCACCCTCACCCCGCCAAGCATCACCGCAATCGGGCTTTCCGTTGCCGGGTTTTTGCTGCTGGGCGTGGCGGGATGGCTGGGTGGACAACTCGTCTATGGGCACGGCATTGGTGTTGATAAGCAATAAACGCCGGTGCCGTGGCTGTTTTTACCTCCTCACACAGTCTTCCATGCCGTAGTTGCCGCCCTTGAATTCCGGCTCGTAATAGAATTTGTGGAAGCCGAGCCGGCCTTGGTCATCGGTGGAAAACACGGCGATGCCGGTGCCAAAATCCTTGGGTGCCGGGTCGGTCAGCGCAAAGTGCATGGCAGCCAGGTTGCCGCGCGTTGCGGCATGGCCCGGATACACGCCGTAGCCCGGCACTTCCAGCCGGAATTCATAAGCGCCGTATTCGCCGGTGCTTTGCGCCGGGTTCAGCGTCATGGTCACCACGCCTTCATACGGGCCTTCGTGCGAATCCAGGCCCTTGCAGTCGTACACGCCGCTGAAATCCTGCCCGGTGAACGGCCCTGCCGCCATTGCCCCCAACGGCCAGGCTAGCACCCCCGCCAGTGCCCATGCTGCAAATTGTCTGCCCATATCGGTTTCCCAAAAAATTTGCTTCATTTTAACAGCGCACGAACACGTCAACAGTACAATAAAAGTTTTCAAATCCAGCCACGGCCATGAACACACGACCTCTCGGCGGCAGCCCTCTGCAGATTCCGCCCATTTGCCTGGGCACCATGACTTTCGGCCAGCAGAACAGCGAGGCCGAGGCGCATGAGCAGCTCGACTATGCCCTTTCCCGCGGTATCCATTTCATTGACACGGCGGAGATGTACCCGGTGCCGCCGCGCGCCGAAACGGTGACGCGCACCGAAACCATTGTTGGCAACTGGCTGAAAAAACAGCCGCGCGACAAGATCATCCTCGGCACCAAGGTCACCGGCCCGCGCCGCAACATGCAGTGGATACGCGGCGGCCCGAAATCGCTGGACCGCGCCAACATCCGCGAAGCAGTCGAAGGTTCGCTGAAGCGCCTGCAAACCGATTACATCGACCTGTACCAGATCCACTGGCCGGAGCGCAACGTGCCGATGTTCGGCCAGTACCAGTTCGACCCTGCGCAGGAAACCGACGCCCTGCCGATCCGCGAACAACTGGAGACGCTGGCGGAACTGGTAAAAGAAGGAAAAATCCGCGCGATCGGCGTATCCAACGAACACGCCTGGGGAGTGATGGAGTTTTTACGCATCGCCAAGGAGCACAACCTGCCGCGCATCGCCTCCATCCAGAACTGCTACAACCTCATCAACCGCGGCTTCGAGTTCAGCCTGGCGGAAATCGTCTACCGTGAAAGCCTGAGCCTGCTGGCTTATTCGCCGCTGGCGTTCGGCCACCTCACCGGCAAATACCTGCCCGGCGGCGGCAACGACGGCCGCGCCACGCTATTCAAGGGTTTTGCCCAGCGTTACGAAAAACCCAACGTCGGCCCCGCCTGCGCCGCTTATGCCGAACTGGCCGCCCGCCACGGCCTGTCGCCGGCAACCTTGGCGCTGTCGTTCGTGATGCACCGCTGGTTTGTCACCAGCACCATTGTCGGCGCCACCAGTTTGACGCAACTGAAGGAAAACCTGGATGCCTGGGACAAGCCGCTATCCGGGGAAATCTTGAAGGAGATTGAAAGCCTGCATTTGCGCTACATGAACCCCGCGCCATAACGCGGGATAGCGCTTGATGCGTCATTTTTTTGTAACCGGAATGCAGTGTAATGTTCATATGAACCCGCTGCGGCTTTTGCCCTTGCTCTGCGCCCTGCTCGCCCTGCCGGCGTGGGCGGCGCGCCCGTTTGTGACCGATGACGCAAGGCTGACCACCGCGGGCAGCTGCCAACTGGAAAGCTGGACCCGCATTTACGCCGACAGCCAGGAATGGTGGGCTTTACCGGCATGCAACCCCGGCGGGAATCTTGAAATCACGCTGGGCGGGGGTGCCTCCAGCAACGATAACGCCGCCACCACCCACGATTACGTCCTGCAATTCAAAACACTGCTGAAGCCGCTGGAAACCAACGGCTGGGGGATCGGCCTGGGGCTGGGCACGGTGCGCCATCCCGAGATACACCCGGGGCCGAACCAACTCGGCAACACGTATACCTACATCCCCGCTTCGATCTCGCTTGATGACGACAACATCGTCATGCATGGCAACCTGGGCTGGCTGCATGACCGCGCCTCGGGCAGGGACAATATCACCTGGGGATTGGGCGGCGAATTTCGCGTTGCCGCCCGCGTTATCGCCATTGCGGAAGTTTTCGGCGACCACCGCAGCAACCCGTTTGTGCAGGTCGGCTTGCGGTATTCCGTCATGCCGGATTTATTCCAGATCGACACCACCCTGGGCCAGCAGGTCAACGGGGAAAACGATAGCCAATGGCTGTCGTTCGGCGTCCGGCTGACGCCGGAGCACTTGTTTTGACAACCCTTACCGATCCGGCTGAATCTGCCGGCCCGAGGTCACGAAAGTCAGGGTCTGATGGCCCTTGATGTCGGCGTGCACGGCCTCGACGATGGGCGGGTTGGTCAACGCCTCCGAATCCCACTCGATGATGAAGTTCGCGCCGGAACCGCCCTCCGACTCCTGGCGCTCGACAAACAACTCCAGCGTACCCATCGGCGGAACCAGTTGCGGAGCCGCCAGGTATTCCGTGAGCAGCGTGCCGGTAGTGCTGTAATAACGCGCCGACAGCACCCTGATCGGCGTCTTGAGGCTGGTGTTGCGGATACTGACCAGCGCAGACACGAGGTTTTTCAGCGGGTATTTGCCATCCACCACGCGGTCGCCATACCAGACATGGGAATAGACCGGGAGATACAGCGTCTGCCCGCGGGTAAGCGCGTCTATCGCCATCGCCGGTGCTGCTCCGCCAGCTGCCAGGATGAATAATGCCAACAACAGTTTTTTCATGTTTTCCACTCCCGTGATCTTGCTTACCGATTATACCGCTCCTGGCGCACGCGCCCGACGGCTTCATCCACGCGCTCCCTGGGCATGCCGATCAGCAGCAGGGTCTGCGTGGCCAGCATCAGGCTGCACTCTTCGATTTCCGGCACCACTTCGGTGGCACCCGCCTTTTTCATGCGCTCGACACCCAGTTCGTCCGTGGTACGCACAATCACCGGCAAGTCCGGGCGCAGCAACTGCACCCGGTTGAGCGTACGCGCAGCCGATCCCAGGTCGTTATGCGTAATCACCAGCGCCACGGCGCGCTCGATCCCGGCTGCCGTCAGCACTTCGCGCTTGCCCGCGTCGCCGAACAGCACCAACTGGCCTTTTTTCTCTGCCGATGACACCAGCATGCCATCCAGTTCCAGCGTCAGGTGGGGAATGCGCTGCTGCTCCAGGAACTTGACCAGGCTTTGCCCGGTGCGGCCGTAGCCGCAGACGATCACATGCCCGGAAACCATGCCGCCGCGCGCTTCAATCTGTGCCAGGTCGCCATCCGAAATCCAGGCGCTCTTGCCCAGCACCGCCTTGACCAACTGGCGGCTGCGATGCACCAGCAGCGGCCCCAGCATCATCGACATCAGCATAGCCGCCATCACCAGTTGCTGTGCCGATTCCTCCAGCAACCGCAGATCACCGGCCTGGTTGAGCAGCACAAAGCCGAATTCGCCGGCGAACGACAACTGCAATGCCGCCCGCATGGCGCTAACCAGGTTGCTGCGCATGGTGAGCGACAGCGCCAGGACGATGGCCGCCTTCAGCAGCAGCAGACCGGAAACAATGGCGAGCACCTGGCCTGCCGCCTGCCAGATCAGCGGGAGATTGAGTTCCATGCCGATGGTGATGAAGAACAGCCCCAGCAGAATGTCGCGGAACGGCCGGATATCGCTTTCCACCTGGTGGCGATACATCGTTTCCGAAATCAGCATGCCGCCCAGGAAAGCACCCAGCGCCAGGGACAAGCCGGCAAGTTCGGTCAAGGCGGCCATGCCCAGCACCACCCACAACACATTCAGCATGAACAACTCGGTGGAGTGCCGGTGGGTGATCAGCGAAAACAGCGGCTGCACCAGACGCTTGCCCACCACAAAAATCACCAGCAGGACCACCACCGCCTTGCCCAGCGCCAAGCCCATCTGCAGCCACAAGTCACCGTGCGGTGCGGCCAGCGACGGCAGCAGGATCAGCAGCGGCACCACGGCAATATCCTGGAACAGCAACACCCCCATCACCTGCCGCCCATGCGGGGTGTGCACCTCCAGCCGCTCGGAAAGCAGCCGCGCCACAATGGCGGTGGACGACATGGCGGCCACCCCGCCCAGCGCCAGCCCACCCTGCCAGCTGATGCCGAAAGCCATCGCCAGCAGCATGGTGGCTCCCATGGTCAGCACCACCTGCGCGCTGCCCAGGCCAAATACCAGCTGGCGGATCGCCATCAGCCGCGACAGGTTGAATTCCAGGCCGATGGTGAACATCAGGAACACCACGCCGAAATCCGCCAGCTTGTAGAGGTTTTCCTGCGCCTGGATCAGCCCCAGCTGGTGCGGGCTGACCACCGCGCCGATGGCGAGATAAGCGAGAATGGACGGAATGCGGAAATAGCGGAACAGCGCCACCAGCGGCACCGCCAGCGTCAACACCATCAATGCGGTAAAAAATGCGCTTTCCATCCCGGCTTTCTATGCGAGTTCATGTCAGCCGCATTCTATCAAGCAAAGCACTGCCCGGTTGCAGATGCCGCGCATGCACGGAACCATAAAACCCAAGCCATCCAAAAATAAAAGGTATATAGTTGAATTTCATGGAGTTTCGCTTGCCCATTGTCCATGCCCAGCACCACGAATTCCTTGCCTGCAAATTCCCGCCCAAGCGCTGGCTGCCGGCGGCTGCCACCTGTACTGCTGGCTTTGCTGCTGCTCGGCGCCTGCTCGACTTCGCCCAGCGGACGCCTGCAGGTCACGGCACCCGCGCCGGTCAGCGACGTGTACTCGGAAGTGGACATGCGCCTGAACCTGGCCACTGCGGACAGCATGCAGCGCTGCGAAGATGACTGTACGCTGAACCAGTTGTTCGACCAGCAAGTCGCACAAACCGGCGACCGCCTCGCCCTGGCTGCTTACGCGCTGTTTCCCGATCTAGGCGGTCGGCTGAACAGTTTTGAATTCGTGGTTGCGGATAAAAGCAAAGCCGGCAGCGCCTCCAATGCGCGCGGAAAAATCGTCATTTTCCGCGGCGTGCAGCAACTGCAGCTTAACGAACCGGCGCTGGCTTTCCTCATGGCGCGCGAGATGGCGCACGTGATCGGGCAACATCACGGCGAAAACTCCGCCACCCGCGTCATGATTGCCGTCCTCGCCGGCGTGTTGTTCCCGGTCAGCAACCTGTTTAATGGCACGGCTGCCACCCAGACTGCTTTTTCGTCCACGGCCGCGACCACGGCCGCATCGTCGGTGACCTCGTACGTTGGTTCCAAACTTGCGCTGGCAAGCCTCAAGCCGGAACAAATCAGCGAGGCCGACCTCATTGCGCTAGGCCTGCTGGAGCACCTCGGCTGGACACACCAGGATGTCGCGGCATCGCTGGCCGGCATCCCGCAACTGGAACAAAGTGATGGCTGGGCGGAAGATTTCCGCGCCTCGATTGCCAATCTGGACGCTTTCAAACCCGTCATGGCAGCAGTTGCACCAGAAACTCCGCCGCCAACAGACACCGCGCCGGAAACCGGGCATCTCCAGCTGCTAGCGGTGACAACGGAGCCCCCCGCCGCGGACAGTGCGCCACCGGTGATTACCGAAAGCGTCATGCCTGTAGCCGCCGAGCCCCTGCCGCAACAACGGCACCCGGCCAAACCAAAAACGCTGCTGAAGAAACAGGAAAAACAGAAAAGCGTCCAGGTGAAACCCGCGAAAAAACCGCCGCAAGTTGCCCAGAACGGCAAGCGTAGCCGCGCCAAAATCGCAGCGGCTGTCAAAGCGCCTGCCGGCAAAACGCGGGTAGAGGCCCGCACCAGGTCATCCAGCCTGCAGTCGGCAGCCGTGCGCCCTTCACACAACCCTTCGCTACCGCATGCTCACAAGGCCAGACCGCCCGCCACCGTGGCCGCGAGCATCAACCGGCCGGAACTGTAAGCCGGATCAAGGCCGCCTGGCGTGAAACTGCACCACCTGCGGCTGTGCCATTTGCAGCACCGGTTTCCTGACCTTGCCCATCACGTGCATTTCGCAGCGCTTGCAGTCGAACTGTAGTGTGATGCGATCCTTACCGTTAACCAGCGTCATCGGCTCGGCGCTGATGGTGCCCTGCACGCCGACCACGCCCTTGGCTTCTTTCGGGCACATGGCGAAGCTATATCTTAAACAGTGCTTGGTGATCATCACCGGCACTTCGCCCTGCTCCTGGTTCGCCTCATAGGCCGCGGCAATGGCCTTGACCCCGTGCTTCTCGTAGAAAGCCCGCGCATGCTTGTTGTAGACGTTGGCGAGATAGCTCAGCGTATCGTCCGGATAAATGGCGGACGGTTCTGCCGGTAACCGGCGCGGCGGGCGCAAATAACCAAGCTTGCGGGCCTGTTGCAATTGCCCGACGGCATCGCGGCGCAGGCTGTTGATGGTCGAAGCCGGGACAAACCAGGGTTGCGACAGCTCCAGGCTGATTTCCCCGGTGGCAAAGTCGGTGTTGCCCAGTTTGCCCAGGGCTTCGCGCAAGGCGGCTTCGGCTTTTTCCGCCTGCTGCGCCGGCTGTTTCTCCACCAGGCACTCGGCAGTGGCCATGAAGCCGTCCTCGTCGGTCATGCTCAGCGCCAGGCCGTCGCGGGTTTCGTACAGCACCATGTCCACCGCAATTTTGCGGCTGGCGGAGTCCTTCTCCAGCAGGCGCATGAAAGCCTGGTCGCGGTTGCGATAAATTTTTGTGTTCGGCCTGATGTCTTCCGGCATCTCGTTGGGATAGAGCCGTTTGCCTTGCACCGTGTTGACGCGCAGGCCCACCAGTTCCTTGTGCACGTCGAAGAAACACACGCCGTCGCCGTTATGCAGTTCAATGGCCGTTTCCACCTCGAAATAATCCTTGCCCACCTTGGTCACCCGGCCGATCTCCTCCCCGGCGAACTTGGGCGTGTCGAACGCGCCGACGTCCTCTCCCCGGCCATGCACAAAGTATTCGGTGGTGCTGCGGTTGAAGGTTTTTTCCGGCTGCGGGGTAAAGCTGAACGTGCAACGGCCGGAGGATGCGCGGGCGTATTCCGGCAGATCCTCCAGGATTTCATCCAGCAACTGGCGGTAATAGGCGGTGCTGTTCTTGACGTAGGCCATGTCCTTGTAGCGGCCCTCGATCTTGAACGAACTGACGCCGGCTTCGATCAGCGCGCGCAGGTTGGCGCTCTGGTCATTGTCCTTCATGGACAGCAAATGCTTATCCTTGGCCAGGATGCGGCCCTGGCTGTCTTCCAGCGTATACGGCAAGCGGCATTCCTGCGCGCACTCGCCGCGGTTGGCGCTGCGCCCCATGTGCGCGTGGCTGATGTAGCACTGGCCGCTGAACGCCACGCACAGTGCGCCGTGGACAAAAAACTCCAGGTTGCAACTGGTGGCTGCCGCGACTTGTTTGATGGTCGCCAGGTCCATTTCGCGCGCCAGCACGATTTGCGAAAAACCCACCTGGTCGAGGAACACCGCTTTTTCCACGGTGCGGATGTCGGTCTGCGTACTGGCGTGTAACTGGATCGGCGGCAGATCCATTTCCAGCAGCCCCATGTCCTGCACGATCAGCACGTCCGCGCCGGCGTCATAAAACTGCCAGGCCATGTCGCGCGCGGCTTCCAGCTCGTTGTCGTGGAATATGGTGTTGAAGGCAACAAACACGCGGGCATTGAACCGGTGCGCATGGTCGCTCAGTCGGGCGATGTCGGCCACGCTGTTGTCGGCCTTGGCGCGCGCGCCGAAAGCCGGGCCGCCGATGTACACGGCATCCGCGCCGTGGTTGATGGCGGCAATACCGATGTCGGCGTCGCGAGCCGGCGCCAGCAATTCAAGATGATGACGCGACTTCATCAGCGCCTTCCGCCGTTGCCCAGCAGCGAGCCCAGTACGCCGCGAATGATCTGGCGGCCCAATTCCGAACCGATGGTGCGCGCGGTGCTCTTGACCACGGTTTCCAGCACGCCCTGGCGCGCCCTGCCGCCGCGCGGGCCGGTTTCCCCGCCCAGCAGGCCGCCCCAGTCGAAGCCGCGCTCTTCTTCCTGCGGCGGCGTTGCGGCGGTTTTGGCGGCGCGGCCCTTGAGTATTTCGTAAGCCGATTCGCGGTCGATCTGCTGTTCGTAATGCCCGTACAGCAACGAGCCTTGTATGGCCTGCTGGCGTTCGCCATCGGTGGCCGGCCCGATGCGGCTGCCTGGTGGTACGACCAGGGCGCGCTCCACCGGCATGGGGCGACCTTTTTCATCGAGGAACGACACCAGCGCCTCACCCACGCCCAGTTCGGTAATCACGGTTTCCACATCCACCCCGGGGTTGGCGCGGAAAGTTTCGGCGGCGGCCTTGACCGCCTTCTGGTCGCGCGGGGTGAAGGCGCGCAGCGCATGCTGCACGCGGTTGCCCAACTGCCCCAGCACCACGTCGGGAATATCCAGCGGGTTCTGGCTGACAAAATACACGCCCACGCCCTTGGAGCGGATCAGCCGCACCACCTGCTCGATCTTGGTCAGCAGCGCGGCAGGCGCATCGTTGAACAGCAAATGCGCTTCATCAAAGAAAAACACCAGCTTGGGCTTGTCCAGGTCGCCCACTTCCGGCAGCTTTTCGAATAGTTCCGACAACAGCCACAGCAACAACGTGGCGTAGGCGCGCGGCGAGTTGGTCAGCGTTTCCGCCGCCAGGATGTTGATGACGCCGCGACCGTTGTCGGTTTGCATCAGGTCATCGAAATTCAGCGCCGGTTCGCCAAACAGCCGATCGCCGCCTTCGCTTTCCAGTTGCAGCAAACCGCGCTGGATGGCGCCGACGCTGGCGGTGGAGATATTGCCGTACTCCGCCGCATACTCGGCGGCATGTTCAGCCGCATGCTGCAACATCGCGCGCAGGTCGTTCAAATCCAGCAGCAGCCAGCCGTTGTCGTCGGCGATCTTGAACATCGCGGTGAGCACGCCGGACTGGGTGTCGTTCAAATTCAGCATGCGCGACAGCAACAGCGGCCCCATGTCGGAAACCGTGGCGCGGATCGGGTGTCCCTGTTTGCCGAACACATCCCAGAACACCACCGGGTTGGCGGCCAGTTCGAAGTTGTCCAGCCCCAGCTCCGTCACCCGCGCTTCCACCTTGGCGTTTCCGCCGCCGGTCTGGCTCATGCCAGACAGGTCGCCTTTCACATCCGCCATGAACACCGGCACGCCGATGCGCGAAAACTGCTCGGCCAGCGTTTGCAGGGTGATGGTCTTGCCGGTACCTGTGGCACCCGCAATCAGGCCGTGGCGATTGGCCATGCGCGGCAGCAGGTTGAGTTCGGTGTTGCCGGATTTGGCGATGAGGATGGGGTCGGTCATAGTGGTGTGCAGTATCTGTGAAGCGGGGAAGGCGGCTAGATTAAGCGAGTGACGGCAAAACAACAAGTAGGCTTGTCTGGCACCGCAAATTATCGTCTAATCCGGCCTCTGCAACCCAACAAAGCGACCACCCGCATGGAACTCAACGAAATGACCGGCTATCTTGCCGCATTCTTGACCACGGCTTCTTTTGTGCCCCAGGCATGGAAATCGTGGCGCACACGCGACCTGACCGGCATCTCGCTGCCGATGTACGCCATGTTCACGCTGGGGGTCGCACTGTGGCTGGTTTATGGCGTTATCATCAACAGCCTGCCGGTGATAATCGCAAACGCCATCACACTCGCGCTGGCTTCGCTGATACTGGTGTTGAAGATTACCGACCGCCACGCTTGAACGCCGCCCGCCCTCTGGGCTATCGCAAAATTTCGCCAAAACCAGTATAGTCGCGCCCGACGCAATTTCGTCTTTTACTGCAATTTTTTAGGATAAAACTCATGAGCAAGATTGTCGTAGTCAAGAACCCAAGCCAGGAAAAACTGAATGAACTGGGTGTTTCCAAATGGGCGATCTGGGAAAAGGAAGTGTCCAAGTTCCCGATTGATTTTGGTTCCACCGAATGCGCTTACGTGCTGGAAGGCGAAATCCTGGTGACCCCCAAGGGCGGCGAGCCGGTGCGTATCGTCGCCGGTGACCTGGTGGCTTTCCACGCCGGGCTGGACAGCCAGTGGGAAGTAGTCCAGCCGCTGCGCAAGCACTACAGCTACGATTTCCCCAACGGGTTCTAATGCGTAGATCAAGTGTTTCATGAAGTAAAAAAGGGAGCCTTGGCTCCCTTTTTCATTTGGGGCATGACTGCTCAGTCCGCGGTTTCCAACACCGCAGCGGTCCAGTCCATCACCTGGATACCGGAGCCCAGCTTGGCAAACGCCGGGTCGCTGCTCACCAGGGTACAGTCGGCGGCTACCGCATGCGCCGCAATCATGATGTCCTGCGGGTGCATGCGCACGTCGTGTTTGGCGCTATCGGCCCGCATCTGCGCATAGATTTCAGCCGCCTTGCCATCCCATGCCAGCACATCCACGCGTTTGAGGAACTCCTCCAGCGCCAGCCGCAGGTTGACCGCCCTGGGGTTCCTGACCAGGCCATAGAGCAGTTCTGCCTTGGTCAGCGCCGAAATGCAAACCCGGCCACTATTCGCCCCGCGCGTCACCAGCAGGTATTGCCTGACAACGGCGGCCTGCCCCTTGATCAGCCGGCCGGTGATGCTGGTGTCCAGCATGAAACCCTGTGATGCTTGCATCAGCGCCCCTCCCTGTCTTGCGGCAACCATTCGTTGCGGTCATCCATGAAATCCTGGGGAATCTCCAGCGTATCCAGCAATGCAAAAAACGACGCCCATTCCCCCGGCATTTCAGCCGGCTGGTCAACGTTGCTGTACGAGCGCTGCGGTTCTGGATTGCCTGCCTGGGGCATGCTGGTCTCCCGGTAATGCCCCAAATCGGGGCGTGGCGTCAGTGGCCCAGTATATTTATCAAGCGCTGGGGTGACAAGCGGCGACTGATCCCAAGCCAACAGGCATAAAAAAACGGCGGATGGTTTACATCCGCCGTTTTCAATGGCATGACTGCTGAATTACTTGGCAGCTTCCGCAGGAGCGGCAGCAGGTGCCGCTTCAGCCGGGGCAGCGGCAGGCGCTTCTGCTGGTGCTGCCGGAGCGGCATCCGCAGGCGGAGGAACCCAGCCGCCCGGCTCTTCCTTCACAGGTTCAGGCGCAGCGGCCGGTGCAGGTGCCGCAGCAGGTGCGGCGGCCTCTGCCGAGGCGGCTTCTTCCTTTTTGCCGCAAGCGCTCAGCAGCGCAGCGGCCAACATTGCAGCGATAAGCGTTTGAATCAACGATTTCATCATAATTTCCTTACGTGGTTTTAAAAAATGGTATTCGATATGACTGCGTTCCAGCGCGCTGAAAGGTCGTGTTGCCACGCTCCAGCGCACAAGATTCAGCAATTTTGATGCCAAGGGCTACCCAGCCTGCGTATTTTATCGTTTTTCCAGCTGGGTGAGCATCTGGATTTGCACTTGCTGGATTTCCACCAGCCGTTCCCACTGGTGGGACAACAGGTGATCCAGCTTGTCATTGAGATGACGGATTTCAAGTTCGGCTTTCAGGTTGACCTGGTAATCATGCTGCGCCCTCAACCTGTCCCTCGCTTCCTGGCGGTTCTGGCTCATCATGATGATAGGTGCCTGTATCGCGGCCAGGGTTGAGAGCGCCAGGTTGAGCAGGATAAAGGGGTACGGGTCCACCGGCCGCCAGTACAGCACCAGCGAATTGATGACGATCCAGATTGCCATGAAGAGGCCGAAGCAGATCAGGAAGGTCCAGCTACCTGCAAAATCCGCCATCCTGTCGGCCAGACGCTCGCCAAACGTCCAGACCTTTTCCGACTCGTCATCCACGTTCATCGACAGCAACTCATGCGCGCGCATGCTTTCCAACACCCCTTGTTCCAGGGAGCTGATATCGCCGCGCTCCGATTCCAGCAACGATTTCACGTACTCGGCGCTGTATTTCGCCAGGTCATGCCGGCAGATCATCGATTCCGACGACCATTCCGGATGGTCGCGCTGTATCAGCGCGGATATCTGGTCCTGCACCATCACGTCCGGCAGCATCTGCCTTACCGGAAAGGGCTTGCCGCAAACGGCGCAAGTGGCGCGATGGGTACGTGATTTTCTCATGGCTTAGCGGCTGATCGGCTTGTAGCGTATCCGTTTCGGTTTGGCGCCCTCCTCGCCCAGGCGCTTCTTCTTGTCGGCCTCGTATTCCTGGTAATTGCCGTTGAAGAAGGTCCATTGCGAGTTGCCTTCCGCCGCCAGGATGTGCGTGGCGATACGGTCGAGGAACCAGCGGTCATGCGAAGTCACCAGCACGCAGCCGGCGAATTCCAGCAAGGCGTCTTCCAGCGCACGCAGGGTTTCCACGTCGAGGTCGTTGGAAGGCTCGTCCAGCAGCAGCACGTTGCCGCCGGAAATCAGCGTCTTGGCCAAGTGCAGCCGTCCGCGCTCGCCGCCGGAAAGCTGGCCGACGATTTTCGCCTGGTCGCCGCCCTTGAAATTGAAGCGGCCGATATAGGCGCGGCTCGGCATCTCGAACTTGCCTACCGACAGCACATCCGCGCCGCCGGCAATCACGTCGAACACCGTCTTGCTGTCGTCCAGGCCCTCACGGCTTTGATCTACGGCGGCGATCTTCACCGTCGGCCCGACCACGATCTCGCCGGCATCCGGGGTTTCCTTGCCCATGATCATGCGGAACAGCGTGGATTTACCCGCGCCGTTGGGGCCGATGACGCCGACAATGGCGCCGGGTGGGATGCTGAAGCTGAGGTTATCGATCAGCAGCCGGTCGCCGAAGCCCTTGGAAACGTTATTGAATTCAATGACTTTGTCACCGAGTCGATCACCGGGAGGGATGAAGATTTCCTGGGTTTCGTTGCGTTTCTGGTATTCGACCGAATTCAGTTCCTCGAAGCGGGACAGACGCGCCTTGGACTTGGCCTGGCGCGCCTTGGGGTTCTGGCGCACCCATTCCAGTTCGGTCTTCATCGCCTTCATGTGGGCGTCAATCTGCTTGTTTTCCTGCTCCAGGCGGGCTTCCTTCTGCTCCAGCCAACTGGAGTAATTGCCCTTCCACGGGATGCCGTGGCCGCGGTCCAGTTCCAGTATCCATTCGGCGGCGTTATCGAGGAAGTAGCGGTCGTGGGTCACCGCCACCACGGTACCGGGAAAACGCACCAGGAACTGCTCCAGCCACTCCACAGACTCGGCATCGAGGTGGTTGGTGGGCTCGTCCAGCAGCAGCATGTCCGGCTTGGACAGCAGCAATTTGCACAGCGCCACGCGGCGCTTTTCACCGCCCGACAAGGGCGCGATTTTGGCGTCCCACGGCGGCAGTCTTAATGCATCCGCAGCGATTTCCAACTGGGTTTCGGTATCCGCGCCGCTGGCGGCGATAATGTTCTCGTACTTGGCCTGCTCTTCCGCCAGCTTGTCGAAATCGGCATCCGGCTCGGCATAAGCGGCGTAGATTTCCTCCAGCTTCTGCTTGGCTTCCGCCACCGCGCCCAGGGCGGATTCCACCTCCTCGCGCACCGTCTTGTCCGGGTCCAACTCCGGCTCCTGCGGCAGGTAGCCGATGGAAACGCCGGGTTGCCACTGCACCTCGCCCTCGAACTCCTTGTCGGCGCCCGCCATGATGCGCAGCACCGTGGATTTGCCGGAACCGTTCAGGCCCAGCAGGCCGATCTTGGCACCGGGAAAAAAGGACAGGGAGATATCCTTGATAATCGTCCGCTTGGGGGGAACAACCTTGCTCACGCGGAGCATGGACATGACGTATTGAGCCATAAAAATCCGTGAAAAATGAAAGGTGAAAAGTAAACCGAAAACCGAGGTGCAAGCTTACCGCATGGCACCTTTTTTGAACACCGCGCCAGGGATCACTTTTTAGCCAGAAACCGATCCAACTGCGCCGCAAACGCCTGCCGGTCACTGTGGCTGAAACCGGACGGCCCGGAAATATCCATCCCGCTACTGCGCAGTTCCATCATGAAATCGCGCATGGCCAATCGCTCGCGGATGTTGTCCGGCGTGTAAACCTCGCCGCGCGGGTTGAGCGCGGTGCCACCGCGCTCAATCACCTGCGCCGCCAGCGGAATATCGGCGGTAATCACCAGGTCTCCGGGGATGACTTCCTGCGCGATTTTGTTGTCCGCCACATCAAACCCATGCGGCACCTGCAATGCCCGGATAAACGGCGATGGCGGCACCCGTAGCAGCTTGTTGGCCACCAGCGTCGTCACAATCTGCGTGCGTTGTGCGGCGCGAAACAAAATCTCTTTAATCACAACGGGGCATGCATCAGCGTCGACCCAGATTTGCATCAACGGCCTCCGTTCAGACTGTCTTCCAGCACCTGCAAAAACGCATCCCCATACCGTGCCAGCTTGGCCTGCCCTACGCCGCTGATGCGCCCCAGTTCATCCAGCGTTTGCGGACGCTGGTTGAGGATTTCCAGCAGGGTGCTGTCGTGGAAAATCACGTACGGCGGCACGCCCTGTTCTTTTGCCAGTTCCAACCGTTTGGCCTTGAGCGCTTGCCACAGCGGGTCGTCGTTGGCGCCGGCAAAGGCTTCCCTGGCGCGCGAGGCGCGTTCGGCCTTGCTGACCTTGCGGCTGACGGGCTCGGCGTCGCGGCGCAGCCAGACTGGTTGCTGGCCCTTGAGCACGGCGCGCGCAGCTTCGGTGAGTTTGAGGCCGCCGTAGGCTTCGATGTCGGCTTCGAGAAAACCACTGGCGACCAGTTGGCGGAACACGCTGCTCCATTGCTGCTGCGAGAGTTCTTTGCCGATGCCGTAGGTGGAAAGCGCGTGGTGGCCGAATTGCTGGATTTTGGGCGTGGTTTTGCCCAGCAGCACTTCGATCAGGTGCACCACGCCGAAGCGCTGCCCGGTGCGATACACGCACGATAGCGCCATCTGCGCGGCCTGGGTGCCGTCCCAGGTATCCACCGGCTCCAGGCAGTTGTCGCACTGGCCGCAATCGCCGGGGTGCTCCTCGCCGAAGTAGCGCAATATCGTCTGGTGGCGGCAGGCCGTGGATTCGCAGAAGCCGAGCAAGGCGTCCAGTTTTTGCCGTTCGACGCGCTTTCTTTCTTCCGGCGCATCGCCGCTGTCCAGCATCTGGCGCATGCTGACCACGTCCCCCAGGCCATAGGCCATCCAGGCATCGGCGGGCAGGCCGTCGCGCCCGGCGCGGCCGGTTTCCTGGTAGTAGCCTTCCATGCTCTTGGGCAGGTCGAGGTGGGCGACGAAGCGCACGTTGGGCTTGTCGATGCCCATGCCGAACGCCACTGTCGCCACCATGATGATGCCCTCTTCGCGCAGGAAGCGGCGCTGGTTGGCGTTGCGCACTGCGGCATCCAGCCCGGCGTGGTAGGGCAGCGCATCCCAGCCCCTGCTTTGCAACCAGTCGGCAGTTTCTTCTACCCGCTTGCGCGACAGGCAATAGACGATGCCGGCATCGTTGGGGTGTTCGGTTTCGAGGAAGGCTTCCAGTTGTTTGCGCGCGTTGTCTTTTTGCGTGACGCGGTACTTGATGTTGGGGCGGTCGAAGCTGGAGACGAACTGGCGCGCATCTTCCAGCGCCAGACGTTCAATAATCTCGTTGCGCGTCGGCGCGTCGGCAGTGGCGGTGAGCGCGATGCGCGGCACGGCCGGGAAACGCTCGTGCAGCACGGTGAGCTGACGGTACTCCGGGCGGAAATCGTGGCCCCATTGTGAAACGCAGTGCGCCTCGTCTATGGCAAACAACGCCAGCCCAGGCCCGGCCTGGACCTGCTCCAGCAAGGCGAGGAAGTTGGGCATCAGCAGGCGTTCCGGGGCGACATAGAGGATATCCAGCTCGCCCTGGTGCATCCGGCCCAGCACGCCGCGCGCCGCGTCGGCATCCAGGCTGGAATTGAGGAACGCGGCTTTCACCCCCAACTGTTGCAAGGCATCCACCTGATCCTGCATCAACGCGATCAGCGGCGATACCACAATCGCCACGCCGTCGCGCAGCAGTGCGGGAATCTGGTAGCACAGCGACTTGCCGCCGCCGGTGGGCATCAGCACCAGGGCATCGCCGCCGGCGCTCACATGCTCGACGATAGCCTGCTGCGCGCCACGGAAGGCAGCGTAGCCAAATACGTCGTGCAGGATTTGCTGAGCCGAGGACGGGTTCAACGGCTGGCGCCCCGGTTCATACTGCCCGCTCCATGCGCGAAAAGCCAACCACGCGGTTCCTGCCCTCGTGTTTGGCGCAATACAGCGCCTGGTCGGCGGCAGCCAGCAGGGCCGGCAGTTCCAGGCCGGTGTGGTTGGAATCGGCAACGCCGATGCTGATGGTGCTGTGCAGGGTTTCGTCGCCGAATTCCATGGCCAGTTCGGCATAGTTCTGGCGCAGGCGCTCGGCCAGCCCCATCACGTCACTTTCCGTGGAAGACGGCAGCAGGATGCAGAATTCCTCGCCACCGTATCGGGTAAAGTAGTCCGCAGTCCGGATCGATCCTTGCGCCAGTTGCGCCAGGCGAACCAGCACCTCGTCACCCACCATGTGCCCAAACCGGTCGTTGATGCTCTTGAAATGGTCCACATCCAGCATCATCACGGCCAGGGTATCGCCAGTGCGCGCGCACCGCGCCAGCAGGCGTTCCCCCTCCTTCTCCAGGCTGCGCCGGTTGAAGGCGCCGGTCAGCGGGTCGTGCGCGGCCAGTTGCTGCAATTCTGTCGCCAGCCGGTAGTTCAGCATCAGCACGAACCCGAACGTCAGGCACAGTTGGGTGACGCTGCCGGCAAAAAAGGTCACGGGATTGATCACCATGGGCGAATACAGGCCATAGGTTCCCGGCGATGCAGCAGCGATCACCCCGGCGCGAACAACGAACACCAGCGCGAATACCGCGAAAGCGGTGCCGGTGAACCAGTAGGCGGTGCGCAGCGGCGGCTTGATACGGATCAGCAACGCCCTGGCGCAGGCGGCGCACATCAGCGCGAATACCACTGAATTAGTGATCGCGCGCAGTGCAATATCCGGATGGATGAGAGTGAACCAGGTCGTCTGTGCGAACACCACGCCTACGGTAGCCAGGATAACCCTCCGGTCATAGCGTTCTTCCTTGAACGCGCGGATGCCGTCGTATTGCAGGCCCAGCCCGGCCGCCAGCAGGCCGGCTCCGCTGACCAGCGCCCAACTGGTCGGTGTCAGCGTCTGGTTGATAGAGGCGATCATCCCCAGGCTGATGCACAAGCTGGCCAAGGCCCATTGACGGGTACCGCGGATGTTGCCCGCATGCAGCCCAGCCAACGCCAGCAGCCCGGAAAGCATCAGGGTCAGCAAAGCGATCATTACCAGCATGGTGCGCAAATCGAGATTCATTGGGGTGTCCGGGCGGAGAAGCAAAAATTGCGCTGCGATTGTGCCCGAAATCACCAACGCCGCCTATACGGAATGTCCTCCAGCCGGTAAACTTGCCGCCCTCATGTTATCCAAGCTCAACGACCCCCAACGCGAAGCAGTGAAATACCTGGACGGCCCGCTACTGGTGCTGGCCGGCGCCGGTAGCGGGAAGACCCGCGTCATCACGCACAAAATCGCGCATTTGATCGAGAACGGTTACGAGGCACGCAACATCGCCGCCATCACCTTCACCAACAAGGCGGCGCGCGAGATGCAGGAGCGCGTGGGGCATCTGCTGCAAGACAAGCCGAGCAAGGGCTTGACCGTCACCACCTTCCACTCGCTGGGGCTGCACATTTTGCGGGCGGAAGCACAGCTTTTAGGGTACAAGCCGCGTTTTTCCATCCTCGATGCCGCCGACAGCTTCAAGACGCTGGCCGACATCCTCGCCACCACCGACAAGCAGTTGCTGAAACGCACGCAATGGCAGATTTCGCAGTGGAAAAACGCTTTTCTGACGCCAGATCAGGCCCTGAAAAACGCCGATGAAGAACACACCCACGCCGCCGCCAAAATCTACCAGCTTTACCAGCAGGCGTTAAAAGCCTACCAGGCGGTGGATTTCGACGACCTGATCCGCCTGCCGGTGGAACTGTTCGAGCAGCATCGCGATGCGCTGCACAAATGGCAGATGAAGCTGCGCTATTTGCTGATCGACGAATACCAGGACACCAACGCCTGCCAGTACCGCCTGGTGCGCCAACTGACCGGTCCGGAGGGCATGTTTACCGCCGTGGGCGACGACGACCAGGCGATCTACGCCTGGCGCGGGGCTGACGTAAAAAACCTGCACCAGTTGACGCAAGATTTCCCGCAGTTAAAGGTGATCAAACTGGAACAGAACTACCGCTCCACGGTGCGCATCCTGCGCGCGGCCAACCACGTCATTGCCAACAATCCCAAGCTGTTCGAGAAAAAGCTGTGGAGCGATTTAGGCATGGGCGACCCGATCCAGATCACCCCGGCCAAGGATGAAGAACACGAGGCGGAAATGGTGGCGATGAAGTTGATGGCGCACAAGTTCGAGCACCGCACGTTTTACAAGGATTACGCCATCCTCTACCGCGGCAACCACCAGGCGCGGCTGATCGAGCAGCAACTGCGCAACCAGAAAATCCCCTATACCGTCAGCGGCGGCACCTCGTTTTTCGACCGCGCCGAGATCAAGGACCTCATCAGTTATTTGCGCCTGATCGCCAACGAGGACGACGATCCCGCCTTCATCCGCGCCGCCACCACGCCGCGCAAAGGCATCGGCAACACCACGCTGGAACGGCTGGGCGAATACGCCGCCAAACAGCATATTTCCTTGTTCGAAGCGGCGTATGAACCGGTGTTCCAGCACGACATCGGCAAGGCGCAACTGGAAGACCTGCTGACCTTTTGCAACTTCATCAGCCGCATGCAGGAGCGCGCGCCCAAAGACCCGGCGGGCGAAGTGTTGCAGGACCTGCTCAACGCCATCGGCTACGAAGCGTTTCTGTACGACTCTGAGGAGCCGCGCGCCGCCGAAACCAAATGGGGTAACGTCATGGACTTTGTCGGCTGGCTGACGAAAAAAGGCGAAACCGACGACAGCAACCTGCTGCAACTGACCCAGACCGTGGCGCTGATGAGCATGCTGGAAGGCCGCGAGGAAAGCGAGCCGGACGCGGTGAAGCTTTCCACCCTGCATGCCGCCAAGGGGCTGGAATTCGGCCACGTGTTCCTGATCGGCGTGGAAGAAGGCATACTCCCCCACCGCGAAAGCCTGGATGAAACCAAGGTTGAGGAAGAACGGCGGCTGATGTACGTGGGCATTACCCGCGCGCAGAAATCGCTGACCCTGACTTACTGCAAAAAACGCAAACGCGCCGGCGACTGGGAGCCGTGCGAACCCAGCCGCTTCCTGGAGGAACTGCCGTCCGACGATATCCGCCATGCCGGCAAAGCCTCCGATGCCAGCCCGGAAGACCGCAAGGCCAACGCGGCCAACCGCATCGCGCAAATGAAAGCCTTGCTTAACAAGTGACCGCGCATTTAGTATCCGTGGTTTTATATCTCAAGCCTCCGCAATTTCTTTCCACCTCCCTTTAAAGGAAACACCATGCCATTCTCCAAATCCAGAATTTTCCTGGTCAGCACCATTTCCCTGCTGGTGCTTAGCGCCTGCAACGCCGACGACAGCAAGCAGGCCTCCAAACTGGAAGCCGCCGCCGCCGTCAACGGCAAACCCATCAGCAAACTCAGCGTCGACCTGATCGCCAAACAAAGCGGTGGGCGTGCGGACACGCCGGAAGCCAGGAAAGCCATCGTCGAACAGCTGGCGATACAAATGCTGGTCGCCGACGAAGCGGTCAAGAAAGGCCTGGACAAGACGCCCGAATTCAAGGAACAAGTCGAGGTGATCAAGCAATCCGCCCTGGCCAACGCCTATGTCGCGGATTACTTCAAGAACAACCCGGTCAGCGACAGCACGCTGAAAGCCGAATACGACAAACTCTCCGCCGAAGCGGCAGGCACCGAATACAAGGCGCGCCACATCCTCGTCGCCACGGAAGCCGAAGCCCGGGACATCATCGCCCAACTGAAAAAAGACGCGAGCGCTTTTGAAAAGCTGGCCAGGGAAAAATCCCAGGACCCCGGCTCCAGGGAAACCGGCGGCGACCTGGGCTGGTTCGACCTGAAAAGCATGGTGCCGGAATTCAGCACTGCCGTAAGCAAGCTGGAAAAAGGCAAGTTCACCGAACAGCCGGTACAGACCCAGTTCGGCTACCACGTGATCGTGCTGGAAGATTCCAGGGCGATCAAGCCGCCGGCATTTGAGGATGTAAAAACCAACCTGACCAAGCATATCCAGCAGCAAAACCTGCAAAAGCAGCTGGATGAACTCAAGGCCAAGGCCAAGATCGAAATCGTCGGCGCCACGCCGGCAGCCAAGGCGCCTGCCAAGTAAACCGGAGCCTGCAACTGCCTCATGCCGCACATCACGCTCGATAACGCCAGCCTCGCTTACGGCCTCACGCCCCTGCTCGATCACGCCAGTTTCCAGCTTGATCCGGGCGAGCGCGTGGGCCTGATCGGCCGCAACGGCACCGGCAAATCGAGTTTGCTCAAGGTGCTGGCCGGCGAGTCCAAACTGGATGACGGCAAATTGTGGCGCGCGCCCGGCATGCGGCTGGCTTATGTGCCGCAAGAGCCGCCGCTGGATCTGACGCACACCATTTTCGAGGCGGTGGCGGAAGGCCTGGGGCCGCTGAAAACGCTGCTGACGGAGTATCACGCCGTCTCCCACGCCATTGCCGAACCGGATGCGGACACCGAAAAGCTGCTGGAGCAGATGCAGACGCTGCAACACGAGCTGGAAGCGCAGAACGGCTGGCAGGTGCAGGCGCGTATCGAAACCGTGCTGTCGCGGCTGGAATTGCCGGCCGATACGCCGGTCGCCACGCTGTCCGGCGGCTGGCGCAAGCGCGTGGCGCTGGCGCGCGCACTGGTGGCCGAACCGGATGTGCTGCTGCTGGACGAACCGACCAACCACCTGGATTTTGCCGCGATTGAATGGCTGGAAAACCTGCTGCTGGATTTTAACGGCGCGCTGCTGTTCATCACCCATGACCGGCGCTTTCTGGATCGGCTGGCAATGCGCATTATCGAGCTGGATCGCGGCCACATCACCGAATTCAACGGCAACTTCACCGCCTACCAGGCCAAGAAGGCCGAACTGCTGGAAATCGAGGCCACCCACGCCGCCAAGTTCGACAAGGTACTGGCGCAGGAAGAGGTGTGGATACGCCAGGGCATCCAGGCCAGGCGCACCCGCAATGAAGGTCGTGTGCGACGGCTGGAACAGTTGCGCCTGGAGCGCGCCGCGCGCCGCGAGCGCCAGGGCAACGTCAAGCTGGCGCTGGATGCCGGCGAGCGCTCAGGCAAGCTGGTGGCGGAGTTGACGCACGTCAGCAAGGCGTTTGGCGACCGCGTCATCATCAGGGATTTTTCCACCCGCATTTTGCGCGGCGACCGCATCGGCCTGCTCGGCCCCAACGGCGCGGGTAAATCCACGCTGCTCAAGCTGATTTTGGGCGAACTGCAGCCGGACAGCGGCACGGTGAGCCTCGGCACCAAGATCACCGTGGCGTATTTCGACCAGATGCGCGAACAATTGAACGAAGAAGCCACGCTGGCCGACACCATCAGCCCCGGCTCGGATTACGTGCAGATCGGCGACGAGCGCAAACACGTGGTGAGCTACCTGGAAGATTTCCTGTTCCCGCCGCAGCGCATCCGCGCACCGGTGAAATCGCTCTCCGGCGGCGAGCGCAACCGGTTATTGCTGGCGCGCCTGTTTGCCCGCCCCGCCAACGTGCTGGTGCTGGACGAACCGACCAACGACCTCGACATCGACACGCTGGAACTGCTGGAAGAACTGTTGCAGGATTTCGGCGGTACGCTGTTCCTGGTCAGCCACGACCGCGCCTTCCTGGAAAACACCGTGACGCAGGTGATAGCCTTTGAAGGCAACGGCGTGCTGACCGAATTCGGCGGCGGTTATGACGACTGGCAGCGGTTCCAGGCAGCGCGCGAGGTCGCGGCCAGCAAACCCGCCACGCCCAAGGCTGCGACAGCCGCGCCGAAACCCGCGCCGGCGGCCAAATCCAAACTCAGCTTCAAGGAAACCAAGGAACTGGAAGCGCTGCCGGGCAATATCGAGGCGCTGGAAAACGAGCAGACCGAGATCAACCTGGCGCTCGCCGACGGCAGCCTGTTTCGCGACGACCTGCCCCGCGCCAAAGCCATGCAGCAACGCTTGGCCGAACTGGACGGGCTGCTGGAGGCCGCCTTGGCGCGCTGGGAAGAACTCGAAAACCGTCAGTGAAATTAGGGCATCGAAGTTAACAAAAAATTTTCCATGCAGGTAGAATCTGAAACTTAACCGCGATCATTTCTGAGAGGCAATCATGGCAGAACAAAAACAATTTAGGTTGGTGACCCGTAGCGACTTCGATGGTCTGGTGTGCGCAGTACTGCTTGAGCACCTGAACCTGATCAACGAAATCGTGTTCGTGCACCCCAAGGACATGCAGGACGGCAAAATCGCCATCACCGGTAACGACATCACCACCAATCTGCCCTATGTGGACGGCGTACACATGGCATTCGACCATCACGAGTCGGAAACCATCCGCAACCCAGGCGAAAAACCCAATTACATTATCATCCCGGAAGCACCTTCCGCAGCGCGCGTGGTGTACGAGCACTTTGGCGGACACAAGGCATTCCCGGCAGAATGGGACGAAATGATGGACGCGGTGGACAAGGCCGACTCCGCACAGTTCACCAAGGCGGAAATCCTGAACCCAACCCACTGGGTGCTGCTGAATTTCCTGATGGATTCGCGCACCGGCCTGGGCCGCTTCCGCGAGTTCCGCATTTCCAACTATGCGCTGATGATGGACCTGATCAAGTACTGCCGTGACCACAGCATTGAAGAAATCATGGAACTGCCGGACGTCAAGGAACGCGTCGAACTCTATTACGAGCATGAAGACAAGTTCATCGACCAGATCACCCGTTGTTCCAAGGTACATGGCAACGTGGTGGTGCTGGACCTGCGCAACGAAGAAACCATCTACGCCGGCAACCGCTTCATGATCTACGCGATGTACCCCGACACCAACATCTCCATCCACGTGTTGTGGGGCGTGCAGAAGCAGAACACCGTGTTTGCCGTCGGCAAGTCCATCATCAACCGTACCTCCAAGACCGACATCGGCGAACTGATGCTGAAGCACGGCGGCGGCGGCCATAATGCGGCCGGCACCTGCCAGGTGACTAACGATCAGGCCGACGCGGTCCTGCACACGCTGATCTCCAAGATCCGTGCGGACGGCTGATCGTTACCGTTAACCAGACCAAAAACCGCATCTAGGTGATGCGGTTTTTTCTTTCCCATGCTCAAACTTTACGGCATCCCCAACTGCAACACCGTCAAAAAGGCCCGCGCCTGGCTGGACGCCAAAGGCGTGGCTTATACCTTTCACGATTTCAGGAAAGACGGTGTGGATGCAGCGTTGCTCGCACGCTGGTTAACCCAGGCGCCTTGGGAAAAACTGGTGAATCGCGCAGGGATGACCTGGCGCGGGCTCCCCGATGCAGCCAAAACCGCTGTCACCGACAACGCGTCGGCCATCGCGCTGATGCTGGAAAAACCTTCCGTCATCAAGCGTCCGGTATTGGAGCGGGATGGCGCTATGATCCAGCTCGGCTTTGATGAAGCCGCCTACGCGTCAAGTATTTGACCCAGCCCCAAGAAGCACCCGATTCAACATGAGGTCACCATGAGCAAAACCTTGGAACTCGCCAAACAACTGATTGCCCGCCGCTCGCTAACGCCGGACGATGCCGGCTGCCAGGAAATCCTGATCGAGCGCCTGGAAAAACTGGGCTTCAAGATCGAACGCATGCGTTTCGGCAACGTGGACAACTTCTGGGCGCGGCGCGGCACAACCGGCCCGCTGGTCGTGTTCGCCGGGCATACCGACGTGGTGCCCACCGGACCGGAAGCACAATGGGTGAGCCCGCCGTTCGAGCCCACCATCCGCGATGGCATGCTGTATGGCCGCGGCGCGGCGGACATGAAAACCTCCATCGCCGCGTTTGTGGTGGCGCTGGAAGAATTGCCAACCGACCTGCCCGGTTCCATCGGCCTGCTGATTACCTCCGACGAGGAAGGTATCGCGGTGGATGGCACGGTAAAAGTGGTCAAAGCCCTGCAAGCGCGCGGCGAACTGATGGATTACTGCATCGTCGGCGAACCCACCTCCAACAAGGTGGTCGGCGACATGATCAAGAACGGCCGGCGCGGCTCGCTATCCGGCGCGCTCAAGGTCAAGGGCATCCAGGGCCATATCGCCTACCCGCATCTGGTGAAGAACCCGATCCACCTGGCCGCCCCCGCCATTGCCGAACTGGCGAAAACCGTGTGGGACAACGGCAACGAGTATTTCCCGCCCACCTCCTGGCAGATTTCCAATATCAATGGCGGAACGGGTGCGACCAACGTGGTGCCAGGTGAAGTGGTGATCCTGTTCAATTTCCGGTTCTGCCCGGAACTCAACGGCCAAGGCAGCACGGAAGCCAACCTGAAACAACGCGTGCACGAAATCCTTGACCGGCATGCGCTCAGCTACGATCTGGAATGGGAGTATTCGCCGCCCTACATCACGCCGCGCGGCAACCTGGTGGAAGCCATCTCCGAAGCCATCCAGCAAGCCTACGGCGTGGTTCCGGAGTTATCCACCACGGGCGGTACCTCCGATGGCCGCTTCATCGCCGACATCTGCCCGCAGGTAATCGAATTCGGCCCGCTCAACGCCACCATCCACAAGCTGAATGAGTGCGTAGGCGTCGCTGATATTGACCCGCTGAAAGACACTTACAAGCTGACACTTGAAAAACTTCTTGTAACCGCCGATGAACGCCGATGAACGCCGATTGATGCTGGATGGCTTGACCGAAAAAGTTATCGGTTGTGCTTATACTGTTAGCAAAAAGCTAGGCTGCGGCTTTCTGGAAAAGGTGTATGAAAACGCACTGGCTATCGAACTGCAAAAATCCGGACTGGATTGCAGGCAGCAACACGCCATACAGGTATTTTATGATGGCCAGGTGGTCGGGGATTTCGTAGCAGATATTCTGGTCAACAAGATGGTCATCGTAGAACTGAAAGCAGTGAAAGCACTAGATCAGACTCACCAAGCCCAATGTATGAATTACCTGCGAGCAACGGAACTTCCTGTATGCTTGCTCATCAATTTCGGCAACCCAAAAGCAGAAATAAAACGCATCGTTAACAATTTCTGATCGATTTTTATCGGCGTTTATCTGCGTTCATCGGCGGTTTATTATGCATTTGATCTATCACGAACTTCACACCATCCGCGACTGGATGCGTTACACCGTCAGCCGCTTTGAAGAAGCCGGGCTGTTTTACGGCCACGGCGCGCAGAACTCATACGATGAAGCCGCCTGGCTGATCCTGGCGGCCTTGCACCTGCCCATGGATACGCTGAACACTTTCATGGACGCCGTCATCACCGAAACCGAGCGCAAGCACCTGATCCACCTGATCGAACGCCGTGTCACCGAGCGCGTGCCGACTGCCTACCTGGTGCGCGAGGCATGGCTGGGCGAATACAAATTCTATGTGGACGAACGCGTCATCGTGCCGCGTTCCTTCATCGCCGAGTTGCTGCGCGAAGACTTGGCGCCATGGGTAGAAAACCCGGAAGAAGTGGTGGCAGCCGCCGACATCTGCACCGGTAGCGGCTGCCTTGCCATCCTGTTGGCGATGGCTTTCCCCAATGCCGAAGTAGACGCGGTAGATATTTCCGATGACGCCTTGAGCGTAGCGCAACGCAACATCGCCGACTACGGCCTGGAAGATCAGGTCACCGCGATCAAGTCCGACATGCTCACGGCGCTGGCCGGCAAGCAATACGACGTCATTATCTCCAACCCGCCCTACGTCAATGCGCCGTCAATGGACGTGCTGCCGCAGGAATACCGCCACGAGCCGCAACTGGCGCTGGCCTCGGGCGAAGATGGGCTGGAGCATGTGCGGACCTTGCTGAGCGAGGCTGCCAACCACCTGCATCCCGGCGGTTTATTGATTGTCGAGATTGGCCATAACCGCGATGAACTGGAAGCGCAATTTCCCAACCTGCCGTTTACCTGGCTGGAAGTAGCAAGTGGCGACAGTTTTGTATTCCTGCTGACGAAAGAACAACTGGCTTGATGCATTGACGAATCCCCCAACTCGAATATACTTGCAGCTATACTTGGTTGGTAAGGGCGAGGAGTTTTGCCATGTCACAAATCTCACTGTATCTGGATGATGCTACACAGGCGCTGGTGGATCAGGCCGCGCAAGCCAATGGCATGTCAAAAAGCCGCTGGGTGGCGGAAATCATCCGCAAATACGCCGCCCATGAATGGCCGCAGGATTGCCTGGTCTTGGCCGGGCGTTTTGCCGATTTCCCCCTGCGCGAGGAAAACCCAACCGCGCAACCCGCCGATGTGCCTCGCCTGGGCTTTTGAACGCCCGTGCTGATTCTAGATAGCAACACCATCAGCTATTACTTTCGTGGCGATCCGCAGGTAGTGCCGCGCCTGCAAGCCCTGCGCCCGGCTGATTGCGGCGTACCGGCAATTGTTGAATACGAGTTGCGTTACGGCTTGCTGCGCTTGCCGGATGAAGCGGCGGCTCCGCGCCTGGCGGCGCTGGCACAATTGCTGCGCCCCATGCAGATATTGCCGTTTGACAGCGAATGTGCGACACATGCCGCCAGCATCCGCTCTGTTCTGGAAGCCGCCGGCACACCGATCGGTCCTCACGACATCCTGATTGCAGCAACCGCCCTACGCCATCAGGCCGCCCTGGTCACACGCAACACACGTGAATTTTCCCGCGTGCCGGGCTTGGCATGCGTTGATTGGCATACGCCATAACGCCCGACATGTCGCTCCTGCCCTCTTTCATCCGCGAAGTCAGCGCCATCTACAAAACCGGCAAGGCGACGGAGCACTCCTACCGCGCCGCGCTTAAAACCCTGCTGGAAGGCCCGGACACCGCCATCACCGCCATTAACGAACCCAAGCGCGAAGCCTGTGGTGCGCCGGATTTCATTCTCCAGCGCGGAGAGTTTGTCATCGGCCACGTCGAGGCCAAGGATATCAATGTCAGCCTGCGCGGCATGAAAGATGCCAACAAAAACCAGCAAGACCGCTACCGCAAGGCGCTGCCCAACCTCATTTACACCAACTGCCTGGATTGGGATTTTTACCGCAATGGCGAACTAGTCGCCTCCGTCACCATTGCCGATTACCTCATGGGCATCCAACCCAAGCCTGAAGAATATCCACGGCTGGAAAACCTGTTGCGCGAGTTTATCGCCCAACGCCCGCAACCCATCACCTCGCCGCGTGAACTGGCGGAGCGCATGGCGGGCAAAGCCGCGCTCATCAAGGATGTCCTACATAAAATCCTGCTCAATGACCGCGATGAAACCTCCCAGCTATCCGGCGAGTATCGTGCCTTCCGGGAACAACTGATACACGACATATCGCTTGAGGAATTTGCCGATCTTTATGCCGAAACCATCGCCTACGGCCTGTTTGCGGCTCGCCTGCACGACACCACGCCTGATGATTTCAGCCGTCAGGAAGCACTCGAACTGCTCCCCAAATCCAATCCCTTTTTGCGCTCCTTTTTCAGCTACATCGCCGGGCCAGATCTGGATGATGGCGTGAAGTGGATTATTGACGACCTAGCCGCCGTATTCCAGTACGTGGATATGCAGAAGATCATGGCTGGCTTTGGCAAATTCACCGGCCAGCGCGATCCCTTCCTGCACTTCTATGAAACCTTCCTGGCCGCCTACAACCCGGCCAAGCGTAAGGCGCGTGGCGTCTGGTACACGCCGGAAGCAGTGGTCAATTTCATCGTGCGCGCCGTGGATGAAGTGCTGCAAACCGAATTCGGCCTGCCTGATGGCTTGGCCGACACCTCGCAAGTCAGCGTGGATTGGGATACCGGGCAAACCAATGCCAAGGGCAAGCCGATCACCCTGAAAAAAACCGTGCACCGGGTGCAGGTGCTGGACCCGGCCACCGGCACAGGCACCTTCCTGGCGGAAGTCATCAAGCATATCGCCCCAAAAATCAAGGGGATTGCGCCCGGCCAATGGTCAGGTTACATCGAACAGCACCTCATTCCCCGTCTGCATGGCTTTGAGCTGCTGATGGCCTCATACGCCATGTGCCACCTGAAACTGGACATGATCCTCACCGAGTTGGGCTATCAGCCCACCGGCACCCCGCCGCGCCTGTCGGTCTATCTCACCAATTCACTGGAACAGGGCGAGCGCGAAGTGCGCGACCTGTTCATGGCGCAATGGCTCACCCGCGAAGCTCGCGCCGCCAATGACATCAAGCGCCAAACCCCCATCATGTGCGTGATTGGAAATCCGCCCTATTCCGGCATTTCCCAAAACATGGAGCCTTGGATTACCGGGCTGATTGAGGACTACAAATACGTTGATGGCCGACATTTTGGTGAACGGAAACACTGGTTGCACGATGATTACGTCAAGTTTATCCGGCTTGCCGAACACCTTATCGAAAAGAATGGCGAAGGTGTGATCGGCTTCATCACCAACCACGGCTATCTGGACAACCCCACCTTCCGCGGCATGCGCTGGCATTTGCTCAACAGCTTCGACGCGCTCTACGTGCTGGATTTGCACGGCAACGCCAAGAAAAAAGAAATCTGCCCGGATGGCAGCCCCGATAAAAACGTGTTCGATATTCAGCAAGGCGTGGCGATTCTGATTGCCGTGAAAAAACGCCACGCCGGTAAACCTGCCAAACCGCTGGCGCAAGTGCTGCACCGCGCCCTGTGGGGCACCCGCGAAAACAAATACCAGACGCTGCTTGCCGCCGGGTTGGGCGGTGCGGATTGGCAGCCCTTGCAACCCGCCGCGCCCATGTATTTTTTCACGCCTCGCGACGCCACACTGGAAGCAACCTACCAGGCTGGGTTTGGTGTACAGGAACTCATGCCTTTGAATGTCACCGGCATCGTAACGGCTCGTGATGGATTAGTGATTGATTTTTCCAAAGATGAGCTAACCCGGAAAATTGCGCAGTTTGCCGATCCCGCGAAAGGTGATGCGGCCATTCGAGCAGAGTTTTTCCCAAACAAGCAGGATGGTACGTATGAAGCAGGCGACTCTCGTGGCTGGAAGTTACCTGCCGCCCGAAGAAGTTTGCAAACTTCCGAATGGCAAGCAGACATTCGTCCAATTGCATACCGCCCCTTTGATACACGCACCGTTATTTATCGCTCTGATATGGTTGATTGGGGCAGGTTTGAAATCATGCGCCACATGTTAGCGGGAGAGAATGTTGCATTATTAACAACAAAAGCACATCGAGACGCAGAGTTTGCTCATGTTTCGATATGTAAAACGATTTCCGAGGTTATCGGACTATCGCCAAGAACAGCATCCAACTCAATCAATTTCCCCCTCTACCTCTACCCCACCGAGCAAGACCTTGACCAAAGCCGCCGGGTGAATTTCGATCCAAAGGTTTATCAAAAACTGCAAACCCTGGCTGCCCACCCCACCCACGGAGCACCGGATGAAATAGCGGTGTTTGATTACGTGTATGGCGTGTTGCATTGCCCGGCTTACCGCGCGACCTATGCCGAATTCCTGAAAAGCGATTTCCCGCGCATCCCCTGGCCCTCGTCACCTGAACAGTTCTGGGACATCGCCGAAAAAGGCGGACTGCTGCGCCGCCTGCACCTGATGGAACCCGCAACCATAGGCGACACGCCCTATCCCTTTATCGGCGAAGGTGAAACCAAAGTGGAAAAGCCGGAATATCGCAACGGCCAGGTCTGGATCAACGCCACCCACTGTTTTGATCGAGTTGCCGAAAATATCTGGAATTTCCGCATCGGCGGCTACCAGCCTGCGCAAAAATGGCTGAAAGACCGCAAAGGCCGTGTGCTCAGTTTCGACGAGGTGCGCCACTATCAGCGCATACTCAAAATCCTGAGCGAAACTGCTCGGGTGATGGCGACCATCAACATGCCACTTTAGCTCCAGGCAGCCAAAAACTCCTGCCAATGCGGCGCGCTTTCCGCTGCCAAGCTATCGCGCACCAGTTGGACCTCGTTCTGGTGCTCTTCCGCGTTGAGCACGCCACGCATCAGCTGAAAACGCAGGAACACCAGATAGGTATTCACCACGTCGGTTTCGCAGTAGTTGCGGATGGCTTCAATCTCGCCACTCTTGAAGGCATCCCACACTTTGGAGCCGTCCATGCCCAGTTTGCCGGGAAAGCCGCAGAGCTGGGCAATCTCGTCCAGCGGCGCGTTGGCACGCGGCTGGTACATCGCCAGCAGGTCCATTAAATCCAGGTGTCGCATGTGATAGCGGCTGATGTAGTTGTTCCACTTGAATTCGCGGTCGTCGTCGCCCATGTCCCAGTAGCGCGGCGCCTGGATGCCGTGGATCAACGCGCGATAATGCAGCACCGGCAGGTCGAAGCCGCCGCCGTTCCACGACACCAGTTGCGGCGTATATTTCTCGATGCCGTCGAAAAAACGCTGGATCAGCTTGCCTTCATCCTCCCCCGCCGTGCCCAGCGACCACACGCGAAACCCCTCACTGCTGCGCAGTACGCAGGAAATGGCACACACCCGGTGCTGCTGCAGCGGCAGGAACTCGCTGCCGTTGTGCTGGCGGCGCTGGTGGAAGACGATGTTGGCCACGTCCTCGGCGGAAGTATCCTCCGGCAAGTCCAGCAGCTTTTTCAGGCCATCCGTATCGGGGATGGTCTCGATGTCAAAAACTAGTGTTGGAATCACTTCTTCGCCCAACCACCCGCATCCTGATACCACCAACCGCCCTGCGCTTTTTGCACCCAGCGTTGGGCAAAGGTGCTGCGCACTTCGGCTTCCCACTCAGGATGGCCGTTGGCGGTGGCAATTTCCTTATACAAAGCGTTGCGGTCGCTGTTCTCGGCATTAACCAAAGAGTTGACGCCTTGCCTGTCCTTGAGCGGCACGGCATTGGCATCACGCACTGCAATCAGCCCATCGCGCGTCAGCCCCACCGCGCCACTGGCGTAATGTGCGCTCAGCTGGCTGTGGCGCGCCTGCATGCTGTTCTTCAGGTTGGCAATGGCCGGGGTATTGATTTCCAGGTCGGCGGCGGCGATGGCCAGCGGCGCCAGCAGCACCAGGCAAAGTGTTACCAGTAGTTTTTTCATGATTTTTTCCTTTATTCCTTGCTCGGTTCGGCGGGCTTCTGCTCGCCCTGCTTGATCTGCCAGACTTCGTCAATAATCTTGTCGGCCGCTTTTTCCGCCGCCGCGGCAGGGAAATAGATGTTGATGGTGACGCAGGCGGGGAGCGCAAGCACGCCCAGCACTGCGAATAAAGTCATGATTCTCTGCATGGCAAATTCCTTATTTGATGACCGGTTTGCTGTTGCCTTGGGTGATGCTCTGCACCCGCTCCAGCAGTTCTTTCCAACCCACGTTGCGATTGTAGCCCAGCACGGTGATGGATGGGATGCCGCTGCCCTTGACCATCACGTAGCCGGATGCTGTTTCCTCCACCCCGCCCATGGCGCAGACGCCGTTGCGCAGGCGGCAGGAAAGCGCGATTTTCTGGTAGTTGAACACTTCAAAAAACCGCAAGAAACTGCGTTGTATCGCCGCCGCAGCCCCTGCACCGCCCAGCGCCGAGATGTTCTGCACCGCGCGCTGGGAAATCTTCCTGGGATAATTACCATCGCTGCTGTAAAACCTGGCGTCGAATTTGACCGGTTGCTTGCCCGATAGCTCCAGGCCAAGCACATCGCCATCCAGCCGCCCTTGCATATCGCCGAAGGAGAAAGTCCTGGTCAGTAGCGCCAGATCCAGCCGACGCATGGTGATGTCGGCGGAAAAATGCGGCGCCAGCCCCAGCGGCTGATCCATCACCAGTTTGTCCACCTTGATGTCGCCGTCAAACACGTTCAGTTTCAACGCGCCATTCGTTGTCAGCCGGTCATTCTGGTACAGCACCATCGGAATCCGCGCCTCCATCGTGCCTTCCATGCGCGGCCAGCCCATGGCGTGGCTGAATTCCGGCATGGTGACGCCTTGCATATTGGCTCGAACGCGCCAATACCACTGGTCGTTGACGATGGCTGCCGCGGCGTCTTCCAGCACCAGCTTGCCGTCCAGCACCGGAAAATCCAGGCGCGGCGCCACCAGCGAATAACGCTCCAAATCCACGTTATGCTGAGCCGCACCCAAGGCCATGCCCAGCAACTGTCCGCTGTCATAACTCAATACGGCACGGGTCTTGTCGTCGTAACTCCAGGGCAGGCTGGCATTCAGCTGGTAAAAAGCGAAGCGGTTTTTCCTGTCCGCTACGTCCACCTCATGCAGCCCCAGGTTAAAGCTCGCCACGCGCTGGTCGCGGATGCTGGCGGCAAAGTCCACGCGGCCTGCCACCTCCAGGTCGCCCAGCACGTTCTTTTCCATGAACGGCTTGATGAGCAGAGCATAGGTCGTATCCAGCGGCAGATTATCCGCCGCGCAATCCAGACGGTTGATGCGCTTGTCCGGCAGCCCCAACTCGCCGCTGAACCTGACAGCCCCTACCCCGGCAATGTTCAGCAGGCCTTGTGCCACGCTAAGCTTGTCGCCGCCCCATTCGCCGTGGGCTTCCAGCGCATGTCCGCCGCCGGCGAAATACAGCGGCTGCCAGAACAGCTCGCCCTCGCGCCAGTTGAGAGCGGTCTGCCAGGCCCAACTCTGGCCCTGGCGCCGTGCTTGCAGCTTGAGGCTGCCTGCCAGTTTTTCAGCGGCCTGGGTGCCCGGCTCATTGCTGAACGCAATGTCGCCCAAACTTAAATCCGCATGGATATTCTCCGGCCGGTCACCGGCACCGGAAAATCCCACCTTGCCTTGCAGCGCGCCTTTGCTGAACCTTACCGGTAGGCCAGGCACAAGCTGATTGAGGTCGTTTTGTTTCAGCGTGGCGCTGCCGCGCCAATTGCCACTAACGTCCAGCGTCGCATTCAAATTTTCCAATGTAGCCGCGGGATGCCGGATTTCACCGACATGGATGTCAATGCGGCTGACCGCCTGCGCCGTGAGATGCCAGGTCATCAGCAGCATCGGCAAGGATTGCCGCAACCATGGCAACGCCCGGCCATGGAATCGCCGCAATAAAACCATAACGCATTGATTTATATGCATATCAATAATGGAACACCTTTTGCTATTGGCTATTGCATCCATTGTGACAGGAGCTATCCATGATACAAGTAAGTGCAATGCCCAACATCAGCTACACGGCACGAATCGCCAGCCAATATAACGGCTATGGGCCGAGTACGGCTAACGAGAGGATTGCACGCGCCGAAAGCGTCACCATCTCCAGCGCAGGGCGCACCATCAATGAAGCCATCAGCCAGGCCATCAATCAGGGCGCAGAAGCCAAACCGCTGAAACCCGGTGAGCTTCCCGAGCTTCCGGACTGGTCGTTCAGCTATGAGAAAGCATCGCAGCGCGCGGAAATCGGCCTGAAAGAAGCGATGCGCCAACTGGGCATTCCGCCGGGTACCCAGGTCAGCATGACTCTCAACAATGACGGCACCATATCGGTCGCCAGCGGCTCAACCCAAAACGCCGAACTGGAAGCCATCGTGAACAACAACATGGACCTGCGCAACTCGATTGTTGCCGCGCAAAATGCGGCGTATTTCAGCCGCATCGTTGACGCAGCTTCGCAAGCGCAGTCAGCCATGAACGCCAACCCATCCAAGGCGGATGCTTACAACAACTGGCTGTTCGGCGCAGTACAGCGCATCATGGCGATGGGCTTCGAATTCAGTTTTACCGACGGCAAACTCAGCGGGTCATTCCTATCCAACGGACAGAAAATCGGGCTGACGGAAAACATGGAAAAACTGGTGGTTTAGCTGCGGACGACGATTTCCCCCTCCACCAATGGGAGAGGGCGTTGTTCAATCCGGGAACACACCCGTGGAAAGGTAGCGGTCGCCGCGGTCGCAGATAATCGAGACAATCACCGCATGCTCCACTTCCCGGCTTAACTGCAGCGCCGCACACAAGGCGCCGCCAGAGGAAATACCGGCAAAAATACCCTCTTCGCGCGCCAGGCGCCGCGTCATCTCCTCGGCATCGTTCTGGCCGACATATATCATGCGGTCGATGCGCGAGAAGTCACATATCTCCGGCAGGTACTCCATCGGCCATTTGCGGATGCCGGGAATCTGCGCGCCCTCTTCCGGCTGCACGCCAACAATCTGGATAGCCGGATTCTGCTCTTTCAGGTAGCGCGAGTTGCCCATGATGGTGCCGGTAGTGCCCATGCTGGAAACGAAATGCGTGATTTTTCCGCCTGTGTCGTGCCAGATTTCCGGGCCGGTGGTTTCGTAGTGCGCCAAGGGGTTATCCGGGTTTGCAAACTGGTTGAGGATGATGCCTTTGCCTTCGCGCTGCAATTGCTCCGCCAGGTCGCGCGCGCCTTCCATGCTCGCCTCCTTGGGCGTCAACACCAGTTCGGCGCCGTAGGCTTTCATCGTCTGGCGGCGTTCCAGCGACTGGTTGTCGGGCATCACCAGGATCATGCGGTAACCCTTGATCGCTGCCGCCATCGCCAGCGCAATGCCGGTATTACCGCTGGTCGCCTCGATCAGCGTATCACCGGGCTTGATGTCGCCGCGCGCCTCGGCATGGCGGATCATGGACAGCGCTGGGCGATCCTTCACCGAACCGGCAGGGTTGTTGCCTTCCAGCTTGACCAGGATGGTGTTGCTGGTATCGCCCGGAATCCGCTGCAACCTGACCAGCGGAGTGTTGCCGACAAATTCTTCCAGCGTCTTGAACCGGCTCATTTCTTAGCCGCCAGCACGATGGCATAAACCGCCAGCCCGACAAACGCCATCAGCGATAGTTGCGGGATGGTCAGCCCGAACAGCGTCCAATCGATTTTGGCGCACTCGCCCGAGCCGTTAAAAATAAGCTTGATGGTCTGGCTGGCGGGAAAGTTTTCCACCATGAAATCGAAACCGGCGCCGCACTCTTCCATGACTTTTTCGGGGTGCGCCTGTATCCAGACATGGCGCAAGGCGATGCCCGCGCCGGTCAGCGCCGCCAGCAACTGCAACAAGCCATGCAGGCCGCGCCACAAGCCGGCGCGCGGATTATGCAGCGCCGCCAGCAGGAACAGGCCGCCCATCACCATGAAGGCGATGCGCTGGGAAATGCACAGCGGGCACGGGTCCAGGCTGTATTTCTGCTGCAGGAACAAAGCCAGTCCGACCAGGCCAAAACTGACCAAAAATCCCAAAAAATAACCTTTTCGCCCGGCAATCAAATTGTTCAGCATCCTGAAGTTCCCAATACAAAGCGTTAAGTATAATGGACGGCATGGATTTCCTGCCCATCTTCATCAATATTCGCCAGCAACCTTGCGTCGTCGTCGGCGGCGGCGAAGTGGCGGCGCGCAAGGTCACCTCGCTGCTCAAAGCCCAGGCGCACGTCAATGTCATTGCACCGAAACTGTGCAGCGCCTTGCGGCACGCTGATATCCGACATATCCAAGCAACATTCGAACCATTCCACCTGGATGGCGCAACACTGGTGATTGCGGCAACCAACAACCCTGAAGTCAATCGCGCGGTATCCGCTGCCGCACAGGCACGCCATATTCCAGTCAACGTAGTGGACACCCCGGAGCTGTGTTCGTTCGTCATGCCCGCCATCGTCGACCGTTCGCCCATCGTGGTGGCGGTTTCCAGCGGCGGCGCGGCACCGGTGCTGGCGCGGCTGTTGCGGGCGCGGCTGGAAACCTTTATTCCGGTTGGGTATGGACGCCTGGCCGCGTTGGCTGGCAAATTTCGCGACGCCGTCAAACAGCGTTTGCCCGAAGGCCTGCCGCGCCGCGCATTCTGGGAAAACGTATTCGAAGGCGCCATCGGCGAAGATATGCTGGCCGGGCGCGAGGTACTGGCCCAACAGCGTCTGCAACACGCCATTGACACCGCCCACCCCGCCACCACCGGCGAAGTCTACCTGGTCGGCGCCGGCCCCGGCGACCCCGACCTGCTCACGTTCCGCGCGTTACGGCTGATGCAGAAAGCCGACGTGGTGCTGTACGACAACCTGGTCAGCGACGGCGTGATGGAACTGGTGCGGCGCGACGCCGAGCGCATTTACGTCGGCAAAAAACGGGCCGACCACACCATGCCGCAGGAAGGCATCAACGACTTGTTGGTACGGCTGGCAACAGAAGGCAAGCGGGTACTGCGGCTCAAGGGGGGCGACCCGTTCATCTTCGGCCGCGGCGGCGAGGAAATCGAGCAACTGGCCGCGCACGGCATCCCGTTCCAGATCGTGCCCGGCATCTCTTCGGCCAACGGTATTGCCAGTTATGCCGGCATTCCCCTGACCCATCGCGACTATGCCCAGTCCGTGATCTTCACCACCGGCCACCTGCGCGATAACACCATCGACCTCGATTGGACGGCGCTGACCCGCCCGCAGCAAACCGTGGTGATCTACATGGGCCTGACCGGACTCAAGGAAATCTGCCGTCAACTGATCGCCCACGGCCTTCCCGCCGGCTGGCCCGCCGCCGTGGTGCAGCAAGGCACGACACGCCAGCAGAAAGTGCTCACCGCCACACTGGCCGACCTGGCGGAAAAGGTTGAAGCCGCCGGGTTCAAGGCGCCGACGCTGACGATCGTCGGGGAAGTAGTGAAGCTTAGGGAAAAATTAAGCTGGTTTGAGCCTGGACGGTGATTGCAAATGAAAAATTTCACCCTATAATTGTCATACATTACGTATGACAAGGTGCTCTCCATGTTAACCATCCGACTTAATCAGGAGCAAGAACGCGCGGTGGATTTGCTTGCCAAAACCCATAATCAAACCAAAAGCGAATTTGTGCGCGGTTTAATTGATAACGCCATTGGCGAAATGCGCCACCCTGCATCCGTATTCCAGGAAATCCGCGAATTCAGCAAAACCGTGAAAGTTAAAGCACCGCTGGACATCAAGGCGCTGATCGAAGACGGCAGGCCATGAACCGAATCGTGGTGGACAACTCCGTTGCCATACGTTGGTTTATTGGCGAACAATCAACGGCCTATTCGAGCAAGGTGTTTGATGCCTGCGAAAATGCCGCAATTTACGTTCCCGCCTTGTGGTTTTCTGAATTCTGCAACGTCATCAGCAAAGCCGCAAAAAGCCAACTCATTACAGCCAAAGACGCCGATGAAATCATCCTGCGCGCCACCATGCTTCCCGTGATTGAAGCCCGGACACCGGCGCTGGCTGAAATTTACAAGCTGTCCAAACAGTTCGGTTTGAGCGGCTACGATGCGACTTATTTGGCGGTGACCATTGCCGCTGATGCCTTGCTGGCAAGCGAGGATGAGCAACTGGTTAAGGCGGCTAAATCCTTGGGGCTGTATTTTGCATGATGGCAGCATCTGGTGCCGATCAGCGAACTGGGAGCAGAAATATCCGAACGTGAAGGCTCCCGCGTATTGGTCAGATTGTTTGGCGAAAGATGAGTATTCCACCGCCCACATCCCTCACCTCGTGCTACGCCTTGACCCAAAAACGCATGGAGCCGCAACAGTCGTAGCTCTAGCGAAAGAAAAAAGCCTTAATCAGTGGGCTGCCGAAGCTATAAAAGAAGCGGCAACGGCATAATTATTCCCAAAGGCAGCACGGTAAGGCGGACTCCTCGCTTACAGTTCGCCGAATTGAAAGCCAGGCATACGGCGCACTGCCTTGACAAGGCGTGTGCGCGCTGCGCGGGCTTGTGTAATTTAAGGCCATGATTTATTTTTCTTGTGTTTGAGCGGTGGATTCTCTTTGTGCCGCTTGTTGAAATTGGTCAAACAAGGCTCTAATTTTGTCGTCTATCTCACGCCATTGGGGTAAATATCGGAGACTGTAGTAATAGTCAAAGCCCAAGCCAGAAACATAGCTCGATTTCACAGTGCAACTTGGGAATGGGACTTCTTGCGACTGAGAACATCTTATGGTCAACGTGCGCCCATCGTTGGCATAATATTCATCAAATGACGTACCCCTTGGCGAATAATGAATTAAGTCGTAAATACTTTCTTCTTTCCTGTAAAACCGCCCCTGTCGTGCATCAGCATCTGTCATTTCAAGGATATGGCGAAACCACTTTTCATTGCCTTTATCTTCAACAATAGTAATATGAGACTTATCGCCATGCCCCAATACCTTCCAGCGTTGATCATCTTCGGGGTAGTACGGCTTCATCTCAGGCAGCAAAACATCAATAGTCAAATAATCCACCTTGACCCTTTTTTGTTTAGGTTTGGGCCAGTAACCACGCTTCTCTATTGATTCACCATGCATGTAATTCATAGGGACATTAAAGTGATGTCCTTTAAGATCAATCTTCACTACATCTGATCTGTGATAGTTTTCTTCTTGACCAACTTGATTACAGCCCTGCACTCCACCTAACAGAAGCAGTCCACAAAGCGATCTCAAATGGCTCAGCTTTGCTTTATTCTTCACCATCATTCTCGTCGCTCCCTCCCTCTCAAAACCCAACAATCTCAATCTTGGAGTCACAATTCGCTTTAGATGCGGTCTAGCAAAATATTTCGCATAACTTGCGCTTGCGTCAGAATAGGCTGCGGCACCGCCACCTCTCCCGCCAGCGCTTTTTCTATCCAACGCGCCGTGGTCACCGCATCCATCGCTTCAGGCAATTGGGGGATACTGGCAACACTGCCTTCTTCGGCTTCGATCACCTGTTGCAGCATGCCCTCGCCAAAGATTTCCATACGCGGCAAGCGCTTGGGGTTGGCGTAGACCTCGCCCTCGGTGCCGCGCAGCAGCATACCGCGCGTGCCGCTGTTGAGGAAAAACGCGCCCATGCGGCTGATGTAATCGGGATGGGTGACGCTGACAATACGGAATGACTGCCCGCTGAAGGGGTCAGCCAGCTTGGCCAGGGTGTGCGTGCTGTTGCGCACGCCCAGCCGCCACCGCAGTCCCAGCAGGTAATCCAGTTGCGGCGATAGCGCGGACACCGGCATAAACACCGGCAAGCCCTGTTGCATGCGCTGTTCGGCCTCGTCGGAGGTGGTGGTTTGGGGAATGCCGAGTTCTGCAAACACTTCGGCGCTGGTGACTCTTTTCGGATCAGAGGTCACGCCATGCACCAGCACCGGGATGCCCTCGCGCGCCAGCAGCAACGCCAGCAAAGGCGTCAGGTTGGCCTGCCGCCGTGCGCCGTTGTAGCTGGAGATGACCACGGGCAATGGTTTGCCGGCTGGCGCTTGCAGTTTCATGATCCGCTCGTCCATCGCCTGGTAGAAGCCCTGCATCTCGGCTTCGGATTCGCCCTTGATGCGGAACGCCACCAGCAGCGCGCCCAGCTCGAAATCCGGCACCTTGCCGTCCAGCATGTTGCCGTAGAGCTCGCAGGCCACGGCCTGGTCGAGGTCGGTGGCGCCATCCTTGCCGCGTCCGATTTCCTTGATGATGTCTGTGTAGTTCATGGCTGCATTTTAACGGCATAATGCCGCCATGTCCGACGATCTGTTTTCCGCCCCGCCCCAGGTGTTTTCCGTCACCCAGCTCAACCGCATGGTGCGCGAGTTGCTGGAAGGCGGTTTTCCGCTGCTGTGGGTGAGCGGCGAAATTTCCAACCTGACTCGCGCGGCTTCCGGCCACTGGTATTTTTCGCTGAAAGATGCGTCCGCCCAGGTGCGCTGCGTGATGTTCCGCAACCGCAATGTCTACCTCGGCTGGCAGCCCAAGGAGGGCGACAAGGTCGAGGCGCGCGCGCTGGTGTCGCTGTATGAAGCGCGCGGGGAATTCCAGCTCACCGTGGAATTCCTGCAAAAAGCCGGGCTGGGGGCGCTGTTCGAGGCGTTCGAGAAGCTGAAGCAGAAGCTGGAAGCCGAGGGCTTGTTCGCTCCGGAAAGAAAGCGCGCCCTGCCGAGCTTTCCCAAACAGATCGGCATCGTCACCTCGCCCGATGCAGCGGCGCTGCGCGATGTGCTGACCACGCTCAAGCGGCGCATGCCCGGTATTCCGGTCATCATCTACCCGACGCCGGTACAGGGCAAGGGCGCGGCGGAAACCATCGCCCAGGCGATCCGCAAAGCCGGCCAGCGCGCGGAATGCGATGTGCTGATTGTGTGCCGCGGCGGTGGCAGCATGGAGGATTTGTGGAGCTTCAACGAGGAAATTGTCGCCCGCGCCATGGCCGACTGTACGGTTCCAATCGTCAGCGGCATCGGCCACGAAACCGATTTCACCATTGCCGATTTTGCCGCCGACCGCCGCGCGCCCACGCCGACCGCCGCCGCCGAGCTGGTCAGCCCGGATCGTGAAGCGCTACTGCGCCAGTTATTGCAGTCCAGACAGAAACTGGAGCGGCAGATGCGCTACAGCCTGACCGAGCGTGTGCAGAAGCTGGATATCCTCGCGCATCGGCTGGTGCACCCCGGCGAGCGCATCGCGCAACGCAAAGACCAGTTGCTGCAACTTCAGGCGCGGCTAAGCTCCGCCATGTCACGCCGTATCGAGCTACGGCAGGCGCAATTGCAGCATCTGGCACAAAGCCTGGAACATCTTGCGCCGCACCAGGTACTCAATCGCGGCTACAGCCTGGTGATGAACGAAGCCGGCGACATCATCCGCAGTAGCAGCCAACTGAAAGCTGGCGATAGCGTGCGGATGACGTTTGACGCAGGCAAGGCCCAGGCCCGGATTACCAAGATCGAACCACCGCGGGAATAAAAGCAAAAATGCCTTTGCGCCATCCGGCTATCCCCCGTAAAATTGGCGCTTTTCCGCGCCCGCCATCCCATGCATAAAACCGAAAACACGTCCAAGTCGCGCCTGGCAACCCTTTCTCTCGCCGCGCTGGGCGTAGTTTTCGGAGATATCGGCACCAGCCCGCTGTACACCATGCGCGAAGTTTTTGCCGGCACGCACCATCCGGTACCGGTTACCCCTGACAACGTATTAGGCATCTTGTCGCTGATTTTGTGGTCGCTGATCATGGTGGTCACCATCAAATACGTGGCCTTCATCATGCGTGCCGACAACCGTGGCGAAGGCGGCATCATGGCGCTGATTGCGCTGGCTTCGCGCCAGGCAGCGGGTGATGCCGGCAAACAAAAGTTCATCATGCTGGTAGGCATTCTCGGCGCCTGCATGTTTTATGCCGACGGCATGATTACCCCGGCAATTTCCGTGCTGTCGGCAGTGGAAGGGCTCGAAATCGCCACGCCGGCCTTGTCGCATTGGGTGGTGCCCATTACCCTGATCGTGCTGTTTATCCTGTTTTGGTCGCAACGCAGCGGCACGGGCACCATGGGGGCGCTTTTTGGCCCTGTGATGCTGGCCTGGTTCGGCACCCTCGCCGCCATGGGCGTGTGGAACATCCTGCATGATCCTAATGTGCTGCAAGCAGTCAATCCTGTTTTCGCCTTCCACTTTTTCACCAGCAACGGCACCCTGGCCTTCCTGGCGCTGGGCGCCGTGGTACTGGCCGTGACCGGCGGCGAAGCGCTGTATGCCGACATGGGCCATTTTGGCCGCGTGCCGATCCGGCTGGCGTGGTTTGGCCTGGTATTGCCGGCCCTGATGCTGAATTACTTCGGCCAGGGCGCGCTGATCCCGCATGATCCCGCCGCCGTGAAAAACCCGTTCTACCTTTTGGCGCCGGAATGGCTGCTCTACCCCCTGGTTGGCCTGGCTACCTTATCCACCGTGATTGCCTCGCAGGCGGTGATTTCCGGCGCATTTTCAGTATCGCGACAGGCCTTGCAGCTGGGCTACCTGCCCCGCATGCTGGTACAGCACACCTCGGAAAGCGAAGAAGGCCAAATCTACCTGCCGCGCATCAACTGGATACTGATGGTTTCGGTGATGCTGCTGGTGATCGGTTTCGGCACTTCTTCCAACCTCGCCGCCGCCTACGGCATTGCCGTCACCGGCGACATGGTGATCACCACGGTACTGTCCGCGCTGGTATTCCACGGACTGTGGGGTTGGAGCTGGGCACGCACGCTGGCGCTGGCCGCCCTGTTCATTGTGGTCGACCTGGCCTTCTTTGGCGCCAACATCACGAAAATACCCGCTGGCGGCTGGTTCCCCATCCTGATCGGCACCATCATCTTTACCCTGATGACGACCTGGAAACGCGGCCGTTCGCTGCTTTACTTCCAGTTGGCAAGCGACGCCATGGAATTGAGGACATTTGTCGAAGCCATCGGCTACCACCCGCCGACCCGCGTCGAAGGCACGGCGGTATTCATGACCCCCAATCCCGATGGCGTACCCCACGCCCTGCTGCACAACCTCAAGCACAACAAGGTGCTGCACCAGCAGGTGGTGCTCGCCACCGTCAATATCCACGATGTTCCCCATGTCTCGGCTGACGAGCGCCTGAAAGTCGAGCACCTGGCCAACGGCTTCCACCGCGTCGCCATTAATTACGGCTTCAAGGACGAGCCCGACCTGCCGCGTGAAATGGATGCCTGCGCCGCATACGGCTTGAACATGGACATGATGGACACCTCGTTCTTCATCGGCAAGGAAACGCTGATTACGAAATCCAGCTCGCAAATGGCGCTGTGGCGTGTAAAACTGTTCGTTGCCATGTTCCGCAACGCCGACAGTGCCTCCAACTATTTCAAGCTGCCCCCCAACCGGGTGGTGGAACTTGGTGCTCAGGTCACTCTCTAATTGTTTTCAACCTTTTTACAGGAGCGCATAGCATGAAAAAATCTCACGTATACCTTCTGACCGCCTTGCTGGCTGTCGCATCCCCACTGGCCTTCGCCGACCACGACGGCATGGGCGAACACTGTCACATGCATAGCAAGAAATCCTTTGAAGAAGCCGATGCCGACCATGACGGCACCCTGGATCGTGAAGAAGCCAAGCTGGTATGCAAGATGGACTTCGACAAAATGGACACCGACCACGACGGCACGCTGACCAAGGAAGAACTAAACGCCTGCGGCCGCCACAAGCACGACAAACAATCCAAGCTGCACGACAAGCGCTCCAAGCAATTCTCCGCGGCTGACACCGACAATGACGGCACCCTGACCAAGGATGAAGCCAAGACGCTGCCGCGCGTTTCGAAGAACTTCGACGCTATTGATACGGACAAGGATGGCACGGTGGACCGTGATGAAGTGCATCAGTTCATGAGCGGCCATAAACACTAATGACACAGTACGGGAGTGCGCCACCGCACTCCCGTTTTTTGTATAACCTTTCGGAACCGGCCATGAAACGACTTCTCATCGCCCTGCTGGCGTCCAGCATCGCCTTTACCGGCTGCTCCCAGATACACACCACCAACTCCGGCGCGGTTGGGGTGCAACGCAAGCAATATGCCTTCCTGTCCGCCAAGCAGGTGGACGGCATGGCGGCCCAAAGTTACGTCTCCACGCTGAAAGACGCCGAAAAGAAAAAAGCGCTCAACCCCAACCCGCAGCAGACCGAGCGCGTGCGCACCATCGCCAAGCGGCTGATCGCGCAGACCGGCACCTTCCGCCTCGACGCGCTCGACTGGAAGTGGGAAGTCAACGTGCAGGACAGCAAGGAAGTCAACGCCTATTGCATGCCCGGCGGTAAGATCATGGTGTATACCGGCCTGATCGAAAAGCTCAACGCCACCGACGACGAACTGGCCGCCGTGATGGGCCACGAAATCGCCCACGCCCTGCGCGAGCATGGCCGCGAGCGCATGTCGGAAGCCTATGCCGAACAACTGGGGCTGCTAGGGCTGGCCGTCCTGCTGGGCACCAACGAATCCACCAAGAAAAACTCCGGCGCCTACGTACAAGCCGCTGCCGTTGCCACCGCAGTGGCGCTCACCCTGCCACATAGCCGCGAACACGAGCGCGAAGCCGACCGCATCGGCCTGGAACTTTCCGCCCGCGCCGGTTACGACCCCGCTGCCGCCATCAGCCTGTGGCAGAAGATGTCCAAGGAAAGCGGCCAGAAACCACCCGAATTCTTGAGCACCCACCCGGCGGACGAATCACGCATCGCCGACATGCAGCGCTTATTACCAACCGTGACACCGCTTTACGAAGAAGCCAAGGCAGCAAAAAAATAACCTGCACCATGCAGACATCCCAAGGGCGCGCGGCGTCCTTGTTTTTTATCGGGGACGGCCATGAATCCTAAAATCGCGGAACTGATCGAGCGCATGAAAACGCTTGAAGCCGAACTGGAACACGAACTCGAAAAAACCCGCGAGGATTGGCATTACCGGCTGGTCAACAAAAAAGTCCAGTTTGAACAGGAGGTGCTGCAGCAGCAAAAACGGCTTAAGGAAAACCTGTTCAAGTACATCCTGACCGCCAAGCCCAAGCACCTGCTGGTTGCCCCTTTCATCTACGCAGTATTCCCGGCCATGGTGCTGCTGGACCTGCTGGCCAGTCTGTACCACGCCGTGTGTTTCCCGCTGCTGGGCATCCCCAAGATCAAACGTGGCGATTACCTGATCTTTGACCGCCACCACCTGGCGTACCTCAACCTGCTGGAGATGGTTAACTGCGTCTATTGCTCCTATGGCAACGGACTGCTCGCCTACCTCACCGAAATCGTGGCGCGCACCGAACAATACTGGTGCCCGATCAAGCACGCCCGCAAAACCCTGGGCACCCATGCCCGCTATACGCAGTTTCTCGAATACGGCGACGCTGAAAGCTTCCGCCGCGATCTGGACAACATTCGTCAGTTCAAGGACTGACGCAAGATGCGTAATCCAAGTAAAATTACGCCTTTCCATTTTCTAAACATCAGGTAACCACCATGCAGGAACTGCAATCCATTATCGAAGAAGCCTTTGAAAACCGCGCCAATATCAACCCGGCCAACGCCGACAAAAAGGTCAAGGATGCCGTGTTCGGCGTGCTGGAAGAACTAAACGCCGGCCGTCTGCGCGTGGCCACCCGCATCGGCGACAGCCAGCAGTGGGAAACCCACCAGTGGATCAATAAGGAGGTACTGCTGTCGTTCCGCCTGGAAGACAACGTGCTGATGGATGACGGCGTGACCAGGTATTTCGACAAGGTGCCGCCCAAGTTCGCCAATTACAGCGAAGCCGACTTCAAGGCCGGCGGCTTCCGCGTGGTGCCCAATGCCATCGTGCGCCGCGGCTCCTTCATCGGCAAGAATGCCGTGCTGATGCCCTCCTACGTCAACATCGGCGCCTACGTGGATGAAGGCAGCATGGTGGACACCTGGGCCACCGTCGGCTCCTGTGCCCAGATCGGCAAGAACGTGCATTTGAGCGGCGGCGTCGGCATCGGCGGCGTGCTGGAACCGGTACAGGCCGGCCCCACCATCATCGGCGACAACTGCTTCATCGGCGCGCGTTCCGAGGTAGTGGAAGGCGTGGTGGTGGAAGACAACTCGGTGATTTCGATGGGCGTGTACATCGGCCAATCCACCAAGATTTACGACCGTGAAACCGGCGAAGTGACCTATGGCCGCATCCCGGCCGGTTCCGTGGTGGTCAGCGGCAACCTGCCATCCAAGGATGGCAGCTACAGCCTGTATTGCGCCGTCATCGTGAAGAAGGTGGATGCCAAGACGCTAGGCAAGGTCGGCATCAACGAACTGCTACGCGGTATCTAAGTAATAACAGCCACAGATGAACACGGATAAGAACGACTACTTGGTTTTATCTGCGTTCATCTGCGGTAAAACCGCCTTTGCTTTTTCAGCGGCTTCCAGCATGGCCTGGCGGGTTGCCGGCGTTTCCAGGCTGATGCGTCCCAGCACCCCGGTACGGTAATCCACCAGCAGCACCTGCGCAGCCTTGTCTATATCCAGCGAACCGCCCCGCTCCACGTAACCGCGGCGCCTGGCAATGGCTTCGATGACGTCCGTGCCATCCATATCCGCCGTATCAAAGCCATAACGCTGGCCCAGCAGGCTGGCGTAACGCTTCAGCAGCACCCCCGCAAGGAAAGTCGCCACTTCTTCATCGTTTACCGCGTTGCGGCCCACGGCATGGCTGGCAGCCAGCATGTAGCCATCGCTTTCGTGGACGATCTTCGGCCACAGCATGCCCGGGGTGTCGGTCAGTGAAATCTTGCTACTGAGGTCGAAGCGTTGCTGGTTTTTGGTCACCGCCGGCTCGTCGCCCACCTTCGCCACCTTGCGCCCCAGCAAGGCGTTGATGAGCGTGGATTTGCCGACGTTGGGAATGCCCATCATCATCAGCCGCAGCGGCTTGATGTTACTGTTGCGATGCGGGGCCAGGGTTTGGCACAAGGGCGGCACTTTCGCCGCATCCCCCGGCTTTTTACAGGAAATGGCCACCGCCTTGACGTTGGGCTGAGCGTTGTAAAAGTCCAGCCAGGCCTTGGTCACTGCGGGATCGGCAAGGTCGGCCTTGTTCAGCACTTTCAGGCAGGGCCGCTGGCGGAACAGGCGCAGTTCCTGGATCATGGGATTACTGCTGGATTCTGGCAGCCGCGCATCCACCACTTCAACCACCAGGTCGGTCACTTCCATCGTTTCGGCCGCTTTTTTGCGCGCCGCATTCATGTGCCCGGGGAACCACTGTATCGCCATGATAATTAAAACAATAAAATCAGAGCGTTATTATACCACCTCCGGATGCCGTCATATCCTCCCGCCACGCAGACAGACCGGTTTACCTTCATAAAACCGCAACATTTTGTGTACCTGGTTCAGGGAAAGCACATTTTCTGGTAGGATTCATCCTTAAACAAGGCAACAAGTTGCACCTTTTACAACAAGTGAATCGTGGCAACAGCGGTTGGCAATTGGTTGTAAACAACCACACCGCCGCACTTTTCAGGATCTGATCAACAAGGCTATTCATGGATTCGTTGTCCCCCGAAGTTACTAAACGCCTAGAAGCCGCGGTTGAGCGCATGCCCGCGTTTCCCAAGAGCGTGCAAAAAATCCTGGAACTTTCCCGTAACATCAGCTGCACCCCCAGGGAAATCATGGAAGTCATCGAAAAAGACCCGGTGATGACCATCAAGGTGCTGAAGGTCATCAATTCCGCTTACTTTTCCCTGCCGTACAAGATCAACACGGTAGACCGCGCCGTTGTGTACATCGGCATCAATACCGTGAAAAACCTGGCGCTGTCGCTGGCCACCATCGGCATCCTGCCATCCAGGAACAACGCCGGTTTCGACATGGATGAATACTTGCAGCACTCACTGGTGACCGCCGGGATCGCGCGCCAACTGGCTACCCGTTATGCCTCCGGGGAAATTGACCCGATGGACTGCTATATTGCCGGGCTGCTGCATGACTTCGGCAAGGTGGTATTTGCCCAGTTAATGCCCGAAGAATTCAGCCAGGCGCTCAAGTTGAGTGAGCAAACTGGCAGGCCGCTGTATGACACCGAAACCGAAATCATCGGCGTCAACCATGCCAAAGTCGGCGCCATGCTGGCAAAACGCTGGAATTTCCCTGACGACCTCGTGGCAAGCGTGCTGAATCACCACTCCAATCCGGTGGCGGACAACCTGATGGGGGAATGCCTGTATCTTGCCGACGTCATTTCCAAGAACCTGGTCGACAATAAAACGCCAAAGCGCAAACTGGAAAACCCGGATTGGCGCTCCAAGCGCCTGGGCCTGACGGTAGAACGTGCCACGGCGCTGCTCGGCGATCTCACGCATTTCGTCAAGGAAGCGGAGATTTTCATGCAGGCCAGTCTGGCGTAAGGACTACGCAACATGAAGATACGGTTCTGGGGAGTTCGAGGTTCCATTGCTGTTCCTGGGCAACAGACCGTACGCTATGGCGGCAATACCACCTGTATCGAAGTGCGCACCGATGACAACGACCTGATCATTTTCGACGGCGGCACCGGGATTTTCCAGTTGGGGCAGACCTTGCTGAAAGAAATGCCGATCCACGCGCATATTTTCATGACCCACACCCACTGGGACCACATCCAGGGCCTGCCGATGTTCACGCCCATTTTCATCCCGGGCAACAAACTGCATATACACGGTGCGTTTGACCCGGTATCCGGCAGCGGCATTGAAAAAGTCATGGACGTACAGCTGCAATACAGCTATTTCCCGGTGCGCGAGGCCGAACTCAAGGCCAGTATCCAGTACACCACCATGATGCCCGGGCAGACCGTGCCGGTTGGCAATGCCAGCGTCACCGGCACGCTGCTCAACCACCCGGTGATCAACTTTGGCTACCGCGTGCAACACAACGGCAAATCTGTGTTTTTCACCGGCGACCATGAACCCCCTTACAACCTGTACGAGCCGGATAGCCCCCGCTACCAGGAGTTCCAGTCCATCATCGAGGACAAGGAGCGCGAAATCATCGAAGCCATGCGCGGCGTGGATGTGCTGATTGCCGATTCTTCCTACACACTGGGCGAATACCCATCGAAAAAGGGCTACGGGCACGGTACGTTTGATTCCAGCATCCGCATGGCACGCGAAGCCGGGGTGAAAAAACTGGTCTGCACCCACCACGAGCCGACGCGGAGCGACGACGAGCTGGAGCAGGCCTTTGCCGAAGTGCTGAGCCGCCACCCGCACCAGCCCGGCGACCCGGAAATCATCCTTTCCCGCGAAGGCCTCGAGATCGAGTTCTGAACGCGGCCTGACGCGGTACTCCCAGCATGTTGCGCATCACCGAAATCAAACTGCCCATCACCCATGCCGATGACGCGCTACGGCCGGCCATTCTCAAGCGCCTGGGGTTTACAGACGCCGACCTGATCGGCTTTTCGATCTACAAACGCAGCACCGATGCGCGCAAGAAAGACGCCATCCTGTTCATCTACACCGTCGATGTCGAAGTCGTCAACGAAACGGCCGTCCTCAAGCGGCTAAAAGGCGACCGCCACATCACGCCCTCGCCCGACATGGAATACCGGTTGGTCGGACAGGCCCCGGCCAATCTCAAGCAACGCCCCATTGTCATCGGCACCGGCCCTTGCGGCATGTTTGCCGCGCTGATGCTGGCGCAGATGGGCTTCAAGCCTGTGGTGCTGGAGCGCGGCAAGCCGGTGCGCGAACGGACGCAAGACACGTGGGGGCTGTGGCGCAAGCACAAGCTCAACCCGGAATCCAACGTGCAGTTCGGCGAAGGCGGCGCCGGCACGTTTTCCGACGGCAAACTGTACAGCCAGGTCAAGGACCCGCGCCACCTGGGCCGCAAGGTGATGCAGGAGTTCGTCAAGGCCGGCGCGCCCGAGGAAATCCTCCATGTTGGCCGCCCGCACATCGGCACCTTCAGGCTGGTCGGCGTGGTCGAAAAAATCCGCGAGGAAATCATTGCGTTGGGCGGCGAGATCCGCTTCCAGAGCCGCGTGGAAGACGTGCTCATCGAAAACGGGCAGGTTCGCGGCGTCAAACTCGCCAGCGGCGAGACCTTGCTTAGCGACCATGTGGTGCTGGCCGTCGGCCACAGCGCGCGCGACACCTTCCAGATGCTCTATGACCGCGGCGTAAGCATCGAAGCCAAGCCTTTTTCCATCGGCTTCCGCATCGAGCACCCGCAAACCATGATAGACCAATGCCGTTTGGGCCCCAATGCCGGCAACCCGCTGCTGGGCGCGGCCGATTACAAACTGGTGCACCATGCGGCCAATGGCCGCGCGGTGTACAGCTTCTGCATGTGTCCCGGCGGCACGGTCGTCGCCGCCACCTCCGAGCCTAATCGAGTCGTCACCAACGGCATGAGCCAGTATTCGCGCAACGAGCGCAACGCCAACGCCGGCATTGTGGTCGGCATCACGCCGGAGCAGGACTACCCCGGCCATCCGCTGGCCGGCATCGAATTCCAGCGGCGATGGGAATCCCGCGCCTTCGAGCTCGGCGGTGGCACCTACGAAGCGCCCGGCCAGCTGGTGGGCGATTTCCTGGCGGGCAAAGCTTCCACCCAATTGGGCGAAGTCATTCCCTCCTACACCCCTGGCGTACACCTCACCGACCTTGCCACCAGCCTGCCGGATTACGCCATCACCGCCATCCGCGAAGCGCTGCCCGCCTTCGGCAAACAGATACGCGGCTTCGACCGCCCGGACGCGGTGCTCACCGGGGTGGAAACACGCACCTCCTCGCCGATCCGCATCACGCGCGACGACCATACCCTGCAAAGCCTGAACACCAGGGGCCTCTACCCCGCCGGCGAAGGCGCCGGCTACGCCGGCGGCATCCTCTCCGCCGCCATTGACGGCATCAAGGTTGCAGAAGCCGTGGCCAAAGACCTGCTAGCCAACACCCCGGCATAACCCGCCCGCACGGCGCCCGTTGCGTATCCAGGCCAGCCTGTTAAGCTAGGCGCTTGTCACTTTCATCGAGCATATCCCATGTCTGAAATCTTCGGTTTTGATGCTTTTTCCCCCAAAGACATTGCCGCCAAGGTCCAATCCATCGGCGTAGCCAAAACGCGCCTGCCGCTGCTTTCCATGGTCATGTTGAGCGTACTGGCCGGGGCGTTCATCGGCCTGGGAGCGATGTATTCCGTGATCATCAAGGCCGACCCAAGCCTGGGATTTGCCGCGCGGCAAGTATTCGGCGGCCTGGCGTTCTCGCTGGGGCTGATCCTGGTAGTGGTAGCCGGGGCGGAACTGTTCACCGGCAACAACCTGCTGGCCATGGCCTGGGCGGACGGTAAGATTTCCACGCGCGAAGTGCTGCGCAACTGGCTGATCGTGTGTGCGGGCAACTGCGTCGGAGCCACTGGGTTGGCCGCGCTGGTGGTACTCTCCCACCACCCTGACATGAACAGCGGCGCGATTGCCCAGGCATACGTCAACATCGCCCAGGCCAAGGTTGCCCTGCCGTTCTGGACGGCCTTCTTCAAAGGCATCCTGTGTAATGCGCTGGTGTGCATGGCGGTATGGATGGCACTGGCCGGGCGCAGCCTCATCGACAAGGTGGCGGCGATTGTTTTCCCGATCTCGGCTTTTGTCGCCGCCGGGTTCGAGCACAGTATCGCCAACATGTACTTCATCCCCATGGGCATGCTGCTGCAAGACGCGACCGGAACCATTACCTGGAGCGGATTTCTCGGCAACCTGGCGCCGGTGATCCTGGGCAACATCATCGGCGGCAGCGTGCTGGTGGGGCTGGTGTACTACCTGATTTACGGCAAATTGCCAGAGCACACTTCTAAAAACCAGGCTTGATATTTAACGATTAACGTTATACATTAAAACGTGATCAAGAATTTTTGCTGCCCGGAAACACAAAAACTGTTCGAGACCGGTAAATCGCGGGCTTTTGCCGCCTTTGCCAATGTCGCCATGCGCAAACTGGCGCAGCTACATGCGGCGGAAACACTGGACTTTATGCGTGCTCCGCCGGGGAACCGGCTGGAAGCGCTCAAAGGCGACCGCTCCGGGCAATATAGCGTCCGCATCAACGACCAATTCCGGCTATGTTTCCGCTGGTCAAATGATGGGGCGGAAGACGTGGAAATTGTGGACTACCACTAGGAGAAAAATCATGAGAAACGGCATGCGTCCGGTACATCCCGGCGAAGTCCTGCGCGAGGATTACCTGACCCCGCTCAACATGAGCGCCAATGCGCTTGCCAAGGCACTCAGCGTACCCGCGCCGCGCATCAATGACATTGTGCTGGAACGGCGCGGGGTATCAGCCGACACCGCTATGCGGCTGGCCCGCTATTTTGGCGGGGATGCCCGCTCATGGCTCAACCTGCAAGCCGCTTATGATTTGCGCGTTGCGGAAATCGAGAATGCCGGTAAAATTGAACAGGAAGTGATGCCAATTGCGGCGTAAACAAAATAGCGGAAAGATATGTTTGTTGAAATTTGTTAGTAAAAAACAGGTGCGCCAACAATTGGTTACTCGATGAATGCATGATGAAAATAATTTCTTAAACAATTTATCAACCTACCCTGATAAAAATTAGGTTTTTATTGAGGTCTACTTTACGTTAGCTTGGAATAGTTCAATTGAAAAAAATCTTATTTATTACGCTTCTTTCACTTCTCGCTGGTTGCTCTAGTGCCCCTCCTCAAATAATTGATGCATCGCACACTGCTAAAATTAGGGTTTTCCATGAAGGTCTTATTTCCATATACCCTGGTCAAACTTGTTATGGTGGGAGCAACCCCGAGGCATTTGTTGCTGCTCAAGGCGGATTTTCTATGATTGTTGCAAACAAAAAAGTGGGAATGCCCGTCACAGATGACATTCCATTTTCCTATCACGAATATGTCATACCTGCCGATAAACCCATGACAATATCCATGTACTGGGCAACGGACGGGGGTGGTATAAACCAAAGATGCGGTCCCGTCGGCGTAACTTTCACACCTGAAACTGGTAAGTATTATGATACGAAACTGTATTTTTTCGACCGCAATTGTTCCGTATTGGTAAGAGAAATAACAGAGGTATCGCCCGGAAAAGGGGCTGCGTCAATATTGCCCACTAAACCTACTTATGCTTGCCCAAAGAGCTAACCCATCTCAAGCCCGGCAGGGTGGGCAACTACTTTGTTGCCCACGCGGTAATTGGCGGGTTACGGCGCCACGCGCATAACGCGCCACCCTACATTTTTTGACTTAAGCGTTCGACGATCTGCTGGTTGATGGCCTGATGCTCACTCTGCCAGCGTAGCAGGTCTTCCTTGCTGATTTCCGGCTGGTCATCCATGTCGCTCAATAGCTGCTTGAATTTGCTCTGGTAGTGGTATACCGACACTTCGCCGGTGACGTCGCTGGCGATCACCCGCCCCTGCATCAAGTCCATGGCCCGCCACATCTCGTCCAGCCGCATCACGCCCTGGTCCCAGTTGGTGTGGGCGTCGCGCGGCGACAACACGTCTTTGTCGATCGACAGGTAAATCGGCAAGGTGACGGCTTTCAGGTGTGATTCAAACGCCTCCAGCAGGTCGCCGCAGGAGTTGAAACTGTTGCTTTGCCGAATACCGATGCTCTGCATCCAGTCCAGGTCGCGGCCGATGCACCAGTAGCGGATCTTGCCCGAGCGCAGGCCGGTCAGGTGGTTTTCCCAACTGTGGAACGCCTCGACGTCGGTGGAGGTGATGCCCAGCACGTTCACCTGCGCCACAAACGGCAGGCGGCTGACGTGGTACACCCACGAGCCGCAGTGGATGCCGAACGGGTAACGCATGTTGTCCGGGTGATTGTCGAACACCACCACCTGGATCGGCTTGCCCAGCGCCTTGTATTGGCGGATCAGCGCATAACTCAAATGGTGGTAATCGCCGCTGCCCATGAACACGGTATCGGGTTCCGGCAACAGGGCGTGGCCGATGTCGGCTTCCAGCGCGCGCAGCATTTTCTTGCGGCAGCCGAAACGGATATCTTCCTGCCGCGTGCGCAGCGAAAAACGCCGCTCATCGGCAAGCGGCAACACGCTGCTGTCAAAATCAAGAATGCGCGGTTTCATGCCAGTTGTTGTCGGCCTCGAACAGACGCTTGAATGGTTTCAGGAGATTCCTCACCACCGGGTTGCGCACATATACCGCATGCCGGGTAAAGGTGAAGCTTGCGCCCAGATTGCGCTTGATTTCCGGGTCTGTCCAGCCCGCCACATAGCAGCGCAAGCCGTTTTCCAGGGCGTATTGCAGGTTCTGGAACCAGCTCACCACGTACAGGTTGAAATCGCGTGCCTTGGGGTAAACGAAGCCGACGTATTTATCCATCAGCATGCCGTTTTCGACAAAACACAGGTTGTAGCCGATCAGTTCGCCCTTGAGCAGGTAGACGAACACTTTGCCGCCGGAACTGGCATCGCGCAGCACGGAGCGGAAAAAATTCAGGCTGAGCAGGTCGAAGTGGATTTCGCTTTGCTCGTAAACATTGCAATACAGCGCATAAAAGCGGGCCACCATGGCGTCGTCGTCAAAAAACGAATCGCCGGTTTCGATCACTTCGATGTCGAGTTCCGGCAGCGTGCGCAGCTTGCGGCGGAAATCCTTGCGGCGGGCCTTGGAAAAGCGCGCCATGTATTCGTCCATGGAGGCGAAATCGATCGGCACATAGGCTAGCGCCTGCCCCTCCACCATGACAAAGCCGCTCTTCTGCGCGGCGCCGACCAGTTGCTGGTTGTACTGGTGCGCACGCTCGCCCACCAGCGTCGGCTCCGACGGGATGTCCTTGATGATCAGGAAGGAATGGCTGTCCAGTTGCCCCTTCAAGTCGCTAAGAAAATCATCGGGCGTTTTGTGCGGCGGCAACAGCGCGTATTCCGACACCGTGGCGCCGACAAAACAGGTGCGCGGTCGCAGCCAGCGGCTCCAGTAGCGATACAGCGGCAGGTTTTCGAGCTTGCGCCGGTCGCCGGGCTCCATCGTGGTCAGCAGGTTGAAATCCGTGCTGAACGCAGGAACCCCGGCAATTTCAAAGGCCGGGAAACCTTCGGGTGGATGGGCCAGGAAATGACCCACCAACGATGCCGGCTCGATGAGGTTGTGCGACATTAGATTTTGCGTGCAATCAGCACCCCACTGGTGCCGCCAAACGCAAAGGAATTGGACATCACGGTGTCGACCCGCACATTGTTCCGGCCGACGTTCGGGATGTAGTCCAAGTCGCATTCCGGGTCCGGCTGCGCCAGGTGCGCCGTGGGCGGCAACGCCTGCTTTTCCAGCGCCATCATGCAGGCGACGAATTCCACTGCTCCGGCGGCACCCATCAGGTGGCCGGTCATGGATTTGGTCGAACTGACCGGCACGCTGGTGCCGCACACCTGCTTGATGGCGGCAGTTTCGGTCGCATCATTCAGCTTGGTGCCGGTGCCGTGGGCGTTGATATAGTCGAGCTGACCCGGGGTGATCCCCGCTTCGACCAATGCACGGCGCATTGCGCGCGCCTGGCCCTCGACCGAAGGCTGGGTAATGTGGGCAGAATCACTGCTGCTGCCGTAGCCGATGACCTCGGCATAGATGTGGGCGCCGCGCGCCACGGCGCGCTCCATGTCCTCCAGCACTACCATGGCGGCACCCTCGCCCAGCACCAGGCCGCTGCGGTTGGCCGAAAACGGTTTGCACGAAGCGGCCGGGTTTTCCGGGTCTTCCGCAGCCAGGGTACGCAGCGCTTCCCAGGCCTTGATGGTGCCGAAGGTCAGCAGCGCTTCCGAGCCGCCCGCCAGCATGACATCGGCATAACCATGGCGGATCTGGCGCACCGCCTCGCCAATCGCCACGGATGACGAAGCGCAAGCGGTACAGAACGTCAGGCTGGGGCCGGTCAGGCCGAGTTCCAGCGATACCTGGGAGCCCGCGGCGTTGTTCATGGCCATCAGTACGGTAAACGGCTTGAGGCGGCTGGCCTGGTCGCGGTATAGCCGCACGTAACCTTCCTCGATGGAAGCGGCGCCACCCATGCCGGTGCCGAGGTAAACACCAACGCGTTCGCGGTCTACGCTTTCCAGGTTGATCCCGGAATCGGCAATCGCCTGCTGGCTCGCCGCCACGGCAAACTGCGTGACGCGGTCCATGGTAGCGGCCTTGTTTTTGGGAAAATGCGCCAGCGGGTCGAAATCACCGATCCATCCCGCCAACTGGGCATCCAGCGCGTCAACAAATTCGGTTTCCAGGCGACGAATACCCGACTTGCCAGCCATCAGGTTGGCAAAAAAGGTTTCGCGGTCATTACCGACCGGCGACAGGATGCCCATGCCGGTCACGGCCACACGACGGGCCGCCATTATTTGGCTTGCTCGGCGCGCAGGCGGTCGATCAGGGTCACCACGTCCTGCACGGTGGAGATCGCCACTTCCTCATTGGGCACCTTGATGCCGAACTTTTCCTCGGCTTCAAAAATGATGTCGAAGGTATCCAGCGAATCAATTTCCAGCGATTCAAAGGTGGAAGCCAGCGTGATCTCATCCGCTGTTTTTTCAAACTTGTTGGCGATAATGTCGCGCAGAACTTCAAAAGTATCCAAAATGTTCTCCTATGCTGTGGCCATCTGTTGCGACGCACACTTCTTGAAAAATTCCGCAATGCGGTGGGCAATATCGTCGCGGCGCTTGTCCAGCGTCACAACATGGTAGGTATCATCCACGAAAAATGTTTCAACTTTGCTGGATGAAATACGTTTTGCCACAAAATGTGCATTTTTCAGGCTGGCGGTATCGTCTTCCGTCGAATGCACGATCAACGCAGGAGATTTTACCCGCGGCAGCGCCGCTTTTGTCACCTTGATGAAGCGGTTGCTTTCGTGGATCGTCACGGCGGAGGTGCGGAATATCCCCACTTTCTCGGTCGCCTGGGCATCGCGGTTTTCCAGCACCGCGTGCACCATGGCGCGGGTACGTTCGCACTTGATGCCGTAAGGCGGGGTTTCATCCCAATGCAGGAAATAACGCAACGGGCTGTGCAACACCACCGGCAGCAGCAATTTGCGTTTCAGCCGCGGCATGTTCCAGCCATCGTAAAAGAAGGTGGACGACATCAGCCCCAGCCCCGCCACGCGCTCGCCCTTTTCCGCCGCCAGTTTCAAGGCGATCAGCGCACCGATGGACAGTCCGGCCCCAAACACCTGCTTGTGCTCGGCCTGGAGCGCTTCGAACGCGTCCGCCATCGAAGCGTACCAATCCTGCCATTTCGATTTGCGCAAATCATCCGCCGCGCGGCAATGCCCCGCCAGCGCCGGGCACATCACGCTGAACCCCTGTTTGGCGAGCCGCTTGGCAATGGGGCGCATTTCGGCCGGCGTGCCGGTCAGGCCATGAATCAGCAGAACGGCAATTTCACCCCGCTTTTCGTAATAACCGGTGGGGCCAAGGCAATCTTGAATAGTTTGAGTCATATCCGGGATATTTTATTGCAATAAGCGGCCGGGATGAATTCACCCCGGCCGGTGTGACGTTACTCCGCGCCGCAGCGACGCAGCAGCATTTCGAACAAATGGATACCGAGGTCGATTTCCTCTTCGGAAATCATCAGCGACGGCGCCAGGGTGATCACGTTCTTTTCGTAACCGCCGATGTCCAGCACCAGGCCGTACTTCTTGTCGCCTACCAGCAGGTCACCCTTCAAGCCTTCGTTGAACATGCGGTCAGCCAGTGCGCGGCTGGCGGTGAAGCCGTCCTTTTCGCACAGTTCGATACGCAATGCCAAACCCAGACCACTCACGTCGCCAACGCACTTCCAGCGCGACTTCAGTTCGTGCAGGCGATTGAGGAAATAAGCGCCGCGAGCGCGCACGTGCGGCTCGAAGTCGGATTCCTGCGTCATCTTCAGCACTTCCAGCGCCACCGAGGTGCCGAGCGGGTTGGAGGCGAAGGTGGAGTGGGTGGAGCCAGGAGGGAATTTCTCCGGGGAGATCAGTTCCTCGCGCGCCCAGATGCCGGACAGCGGATTGAGGCCGTTGGTGATGGCTTTACCAAAGACAAAGATGTCGGGAACGATGCCGAAGTTTTCCCACGACCACAGCTTGCCGGTGCGGTACACGCCCATCTGGATTTCGTCGGCGACCAGCAGCACGTTGCGCTTCTTCAGCGATTCCTGCAGCTTCTTCATGTAGCCTTCCGGCGGGATGATGTAGCCGCCGGTGCCCTGCATCGGCTCGATGTAGAACGCGCCGAATTCGCACTGCTTGGACTTTTCGTCCCAGAACGACTGGTATTCGGTATCGAACAGCTTTTCGAATTCCTTGTGGCAATAGGTGTTGCAGGTTTCCACCTTCATGTCGTACGGGCAGCGGAAGCAGTACGGATACGGTACGAAGTGCGCGCGGTCGGCGAAGTTGCCGAAGCGGCGGCGGTAGCGATAGCTGGAGGTAATCGCGGAAGCGCCCAGGGTACGGCCATGGTAGCCGCCCATGAAGGCGAACTGGTGGGTCTTGCCGGTGTGGTTGCGCACCACCTTGAGCGAGTCTTCCACCGCCTGCGCGCCGCCGACGTTGAAGTGCACGCGGCCCTTCACGCCATACTTGTCTTCCATGTACTTGCAGATGATCTCGGCCAGCTCGACCTTTTCCTTGTGCAAATACTGGCTGGCGAGCTGCGGCAGCGTGTCGATCTGCTTCTTCAGGGTATCGGCGATGCGCTTGTTCTTGTAACCGAAATTGACGGCGGAATACCACATCTGCCAGTCCAGGTACGGCGTGCCGTGTTCGTCAAACAGGAAGCTGCCGTCGCAGCCTTCGAACACCTTTGGCGGGTCGGCGTAGTTGACGGTGTCGCCGTGCGAGCAGTACTTGTCGTTCTTATCGAGGATTTCGATGATTTTCTGATCCATGTGTCAAATGCTTTCGTTGGATGGTAGGAAATTAAGCGGACAGCTCGGCATGATGTTTTGCAAACTCATGCGGCCAGGTTTTGACCTTGGTCAGCACATCGGCAAAGGTCTGGAATTTAATGTGCGGGATATTGTTTTTTTCGCAGTATTTGATCAGCGAACCCTTGGCGAACACCACATCCGCCTCTTTCGCCAGGCAGGCATCGGACTTGCCGTCACCGATCAGGATCACGCGCTTGTCGTCGGATAATTCGCGCGCCACGGCGCATTTGCATACGCCATTGCCGGCATTGCAGCTCGGGTTCTTGTGCGGCCAGGAGATATCAATGCCATCCGGCACGAAATGCAGCTTGTTGGCATACACCGGCAGCTCCGGCAACGCGGCATTTTTCATCGCCACCTTGATGGCATGGTCCAGGCCGTCGCTGACGATGGCGACCTTGGCAAACTGGCTGATGTGTTTGTAAAACGGCAGGAAAGTGGCATCCAGTTGAATGCCGCGGAAGAAATTCTCGAGCTTGACGTGGTCGGCCCGCACCATGCGCACCTGCTTCTGCATACATTGCACAGCGGTGATGTGGCCATCCAGCCACTCCTGCTCGACCTCTTCCCACTCCGGCGGGGCAAACTGCTCCAGCATGGCATCCACGGTATCGCGCACTGACAGCGTGCCGTCAAAATCGATCACAAACAGCATAGGGTTCTCTCTCCGCAATGGCTTTGGTTGTCGCATAATAGTAAGCCGTACTTACAAACTCCTTACGTCATGCGCATTTTGCTGGTGGAAGATGATCAGGTGCTGGGTGACGCCATGCTGCGCTCGCTGCAACTAGCTGATTATGCTGTGGATTGGGCAACCAACGGCCGGGATGCCGACCTGGTACTGGGCGACCAGGTATATGACCTGGCGCTGCTCGACCTTGGCCTGCCGGGGATGGATGGCTTTGAAGTGCTGCGCCGCCTGCGCGCGCGCCGCACCCACCTGCCGGTACTGATCGTCACCGCCCGCGACGCCTTGGAAGACCGCATCAAGGGGCTGGACCTGGGGGCCGACGACTACATCCTGAAGCCGTTCGACATGCCGGAACTGCTTGCCCGCATCCGCGCCCATATCCGCCGGGGGCAGCATGGTGCCGACAGCGAAATCCGCTACGGCGAACTGGTGTACGACACCAACACCCGGCTGGTCAGGATTGCCGGCGAGCCGATGCAGCTATCCGCCCGCGAGCTAGGCATCCTGGAAAGCCTGCTGGTCAAGCTGGGCAAGGTGGTCACCAAGGAAATGCTGGTCGAGAAACTGTGCAACTGGGACGAAGAGCTGGGCAGCAACGCCATTGAAGTCTACGTGCACCGCCTGAGGAAAAAACTGGAGCCCCACCACATCCAGATCAGTACGGTACGCGGCTTGGGTTATATGCTGGAGAAGCGTGATGCGCAGGATCATTAAGCATCCCGCGAGCGGCCGCTCATTGCGCCGCACCCTGCTGGTCTGGCTGCTGTTGCCGTTATTGGCGCTGATGAGCATCGGCACCGTGGCGGTTTACCATATATCATTGAACATACTGGAAAAAACCTATGATAGAGGGCTATTCCAGATTGCTGATGCCGCCGCAAAACTATCCAGGGATTCGCTCAAAAACAGCGGAAAACTGCATATCCCGGACATCGCCATTGAGTTACTGCTGGAAGCACCGTCGGATAAGGTATTCCTGAGCATTACAGACTTTCATGGCAACCTCATCGTGGGTGACGGCAAGCTGATGCCACCCACCTCCGGTCAACGCACAGCAACTTCCACTTACTACAACACCACCGTCAACCACCTGAAAGTACGCGCGCTGGCAACCTCGTTTACCACGGAAACTGCCGGAATCACTCAGCACTGGAACCTGCTGGTAGGTGAAACGCTGAACGAGCGCGAAAGCCTGGCCCACGATATCCTGCTGTTTTTCCTGCTGCCGCAAATCGTCATCATCCTGCTGGCCGCGGCACTGGTCATCTTCGGCATCCGCGTCGGCCTGCGCCCGCTGGAATCGCTGGTCAGCGCACTGTCGCAGCGGTCGCACAACGATATGCACGCCCTCGACGTACCCGGCCTGCCGCAGGAAATCCAGCCCATCGTGCAGGAAACCAACCACCTGCTAGAACGCATGAACGCCGTGTTCGAAGCGCAAAAACACTTCACCGCCGACGCCGCACACCAGCTGCGCACCCCGCTGGCCGGGCTTACCGCCCAGGCCGACCTCGCGCGCGCGCAATCCAATCCGCCGCAAACCCAGCACGCGCTCGACCAGATCAAGGTGGTATCCGCGCGGCTGACCCATGCCGTCAACCAGTTGCTTTCCATCGCCCGCAACGAGCCCGGCGCGGACACCTCGGTCCGCATGGAAGCGCTGGAACTCAACGAATTTGCCCGCAACACCACGCTGGAATGGGTGGAAATCGCCATCAGCAAGGGAATAGACCTGGGGTTTGACGGCACTGCGGAACCGGTCATCATCACCGGCGACAGCACCCGGCTGAAAGAGATGCTCGATAACCTGATTGACAACGCGTTGCGCTACTGCCCGCGCGGCAGCCGCGTTACCGTCAAGGTTGACGACGAGCGCACCCTGAGCGTCGAAGACAACGGCCCCGGCATCCCGCCCGAAGAGCGCGAGCGGGTGTTCGAGCGCTTCCACCGGCTGCTCGGCAGCAAAGCCGACGGCAACGGACTGGGGTTGGCCATCGTGCGCGAAATTGCCGACCTGCACTCCGCCGAAGTCACCTTGAGCGAAGGTGCTGGCGGCTCCGGCGCCCTGTTCCAGGTCAAATTCAGCCGATAGCCCCCTCATCCGCGCTTGCCGCAGAACTTATCTGATCACCTGGTGCTGGGTCAGGTAATCCAGCACCTGTTCAACACACGCCTCCAGCCCCAGCGCACTGGTATCCAGCGACAGTTCGGCATGATGCGGCGCTTCGTACGGCGAAGAAATTCCGGTGAATTCCGGGATCAGCCCCTGCCTAGCCTTGGCGTACAATCCTTTCACGTCGCGCTGCTCACAAATCTCCACCGGGCAACGGCAATACACCTCGATAAAATCTCCCGGCGCCACCAAGGCGCGCACCCGCTCGCGATCCGCCCGGAACGGCGAGATAAAAGCAGTAATGGCAATCACCCCCGCCTCGGTAAACAGCTTGGCCATTTCGCCCACACGCCGGATGTTCTCCTCCCGATCCTGCGGCGAAAAGCCGAGGTCTGAACACAAGCCATGCCGCACATTGTCGCCGTCGAACACAAAGGTAGAACAATGCCGCTCATACAAACGGCGCTCGACTGCATGTGCCAGCGTGGATTTTCCTGCCCCGGAAAGCCCGGTAAACCACAGGATGACGCTCCGGTGCCCATTGCGCGCTTCGCGCTCGGCACGGCTCACTAACGACGGATGCCACTGAATATTCTGGACGTTCATGGGCTGGATTATATGGCAAATCAGAGTAGTGACCGGGCTTACGACGGCTTACCCGCCAATAAACTTGCAGCCCAGTTCCATCAGCAGCGGGTCTATGCGCTCGACCTTCAGCTTCACCCGCTCCCCTACCCCCAGTTCCGGCAGGCTGGGCACCTTGGTGACATAAGGCATGCCGTCCAGGCGCACCAGGTTCTCGCGCAGCACTGTGGCGCCGATTTCCTGCACCTGTTCCTGGATCAGCCATTGCAGGCACCAGTAGCGTTCCATGCGCTGCTGAAAATCGCCATAGGCGTTATACGCCAGGTCGAATTCGCGCATGATGGTGGTGAGTCCATCCTTGTCGTGAACCGGCGCCGTGCCTTGCAGCAAGGCCAGCATCTGGCGCTGGTTGACCAGGTCCACCGCGCGCCGCAGCGGCGAGGTGTTCCAGGCGTACTGCGCCACGCCCAGGCCCTGGTGCGGCTCGGCCTGCGCCGTCATGTACACCTTGCCGCCCATCTGCGCGCGGTAAATGCCGGGGATGTTCTGTTCCGCCAGCAGCCCGCCCCAGTGTGCGTTGGCGTAAATCATCAGTTCCGCCACCAGTTTGTCCATCGGTGAGCCGCGTTTACGCTCGGTGATGCTGATCTTGCCGTCGGTCACGTAGAAGTTGTAATCCATCTGCGGTGCGCGGTTGGGGTCGTGCTTGCCGCGCGCTTTTTCCAGCGACTCCGCCAGGTTGTACAGCAGCAGCAGGCGCTCCCAGTACGGATGCTGGCCGGGCAGCGCGATGGTGTTTTCGTTGAATACCGGTTCCAGCGTGTCGTGGCGCAGGTTGTCGGCGATGTTCACCGCCTCGATCCGGCTGCGGTTGCCGACGATGCTCAGGTCAGGCGCGATTTCCAGATACAGCGACAACGCCGGGCGCCATTCGCCGGCATTCAGGCTGTACGGCGCCACGGCGGCTTCCGGCAGCATGGTGATCTTGTTGCCCGGCATGTACACCGTGGATAGCCGCTTCAATGCCAGCGCTTCCAGTTCCGACCCCGGCGCAATGCCCAGCGCGGGCGCGGCGATGTGGATGCCGACGCGGGTATTGCCGTTGCCCAACTTCAATACCGAAAACGCATCGTCGATCTCGGTAGTGGTGCTGTCGTCAATGCTGAACGCTTCGGCATCGGCCTGCTCCAGTTGCGGGATGGTGACCGGCGCATGGCTGGGGAAATCCACCCCGGCGGGGAAATATTCGCGCAGGAATGCGCCGAAGTGGTAATCGTGCGCCGAAGCCAGCGCGCCGCAGCTATCCAGCAGCTTGAGGTGGCTCAGGTGCGTGGCGGCGGATGCCTCGTCCAACGCCTTCCATTCCAGCGCGTTCTTGTCCGGCTCGTACAGCAGCATGTCCAGTTTGCCGTTGAACTCCGCCGGCAGTTTGAACGCGGTGAGTTGCGCCACGTATTCCGCCACTTTTTCCGCTTGCAGGCGTTTTTTCTCGGCGGAGGCGAGCGCGGCCTTGAGGTTTTCTTCCGGTGCCGCCTTGTAGCGGCCCTTGCCCTTGCGGTAGAAATACATCGGCGCGGCATGCAGGGCAATGGCCGTGGCGGCGGCCTGGACAGGGGTGGGCTTGGCGCCGTAATACTCGGCCGCCAGTTCCTCGAAACCGAATTCCTCCTGCCCGCAGCATTGCCACAGGAAATCGGGTTCAAGGTTTTCGGATTCCCCTTGAGCCTGCTCCATGAAGCCGGACAGGCTGCCATCGAACTTCAGCAGCACATTGGCAGATTTGATCTTGGAGCGCTTGCCGGATAACGATTCGACTTGCAGCGAGCCGGGATTTTCGGCCATGACGGAAGCAGCCTTGAAGCTGCCTTCCTCTTCGTAAAAAACATTCAAAGCGGGAAACCCGGGTAAGAAAAGCCGCGTATTTTACGCTGCTTCCACCCGCCCGCCAAAATTACCTTTCCACCCAATAGCGCACCGCCATGGTACGGCTTTCGCCAGGTTGCAGGGTCACCACGTTGTCATGGGCGTTGGCGCTTTCCACGCAGAGCATGCGGCGGTAGCCGTTCTCCCCCATGTCGCCCATCTCCGCGCACTTCTCCGCCCACGGGTTCCACACCACGGTGGTCAGGCTGCCGGTTTTGGCAATATGGATGCGGCGACCCAGATGGTCGTCGTGGATCACGCATTCGGCGGCGGTATCCACATACACGCGGTCCACCTCGGAATCCACCTGAACCGCCCCTTCCTGGTGGAAGCGGTCGAAACCACGCACCTTGTCCAGGTAGTCCGTATCTTCCAGGCCGGTCACGCGCACCGCGCCGATGTCGCCCACGTGGAAATAGGTATGCAGCGCCTCACCAATGCTGAACGCCGCCTGCCCGCTATTGTGGGTGACCAATCCCATGGAAAGCGCTGCCCCAATATTCACCACCAGTTGCAGCCGGTACTGCTGCGGCCACTGTCCGCGTGCCGTGTTATCCGGCCGCAACTCGAACACGATGTGAGTGCCGCTGTCGTCATGGCTACTGGCAATCACATCCCACATCTGGGTACGGGCGAAACCGTGCGCGGGATAACTTGCCTCGCTGGCATGCACGCCGAACCACGGCCAGCACACCGGCACCCCGCCGCGCACCGACTTGCCCGGCGCAAATCTGGCCTGCGGGCTGAGCCAGATCACCGGCGCTTCGCCCTTGGGCTGCCAGGTCAGCAAATGCGCGCCCTGCAGGGCAATCTCGGCTTCGGCGAAGCCATTTTCCACGCGCGCCACCGGCAGGCCACCGGCGCCTTCGCCAAAACTTAACACGCCGGGAATGCCGAATTGCCGGTTGATGTGCTGGATATCAGCCATGCTCAATAATCCTTTTTCTCAAATCGCCCGAAGTGCAGCATGATGGTGGGCAGAATCAGCAGATTCAAAATAGTGGAAGTCACCAGGCCGCCAACAATGATGGTGGCCATCGGGCCTTCGATTTCGCGGCCCGGCTGGCCGCTGCCGGCTGCCAGCGGCAACAGGCCGATCGCGGTGACCAGCGCCGTCATCAGGATCGACGGCAGGCGCTCGGCGGCGCCGCGCATGGCGGTTTCCAGCCCCCAGACGCAGCCTTCCTCATCCACCAGGTGCTGGTAGTGCGACACCATCATGATGGAGTTGCGCAAGGTGATGCCGAACAGCGTCACAAAACCGACCAGCGAGCCCAGCGAAATCCAGCCGCCGGTGAACATCGCGGCCAGCACGCCGCCGATCAGCGCAAACGGCAGGTTGGCAAACGTCAACAGCAAATTGCGCAAGCGGCCAAAGGCGATATACAGCATCAGGAAAATGCCGACGCCGGCCAGCAGCGAATGCACGACCAGGTCTTCGCGCGACTTGGCGTTGGCTTCCGCCTCACCGGTGAACGTGGCGAAGTTGCTGGGGGCAAAACGCACGTCGTCGCGGATGCGTTTTTTCAGTTCGGCGGAAAAACTGCCGATGTCGCGGTTGTGCACATTGCAGGTCACCGTCTGGATCCGCTTCGCCCCGGCATGCAGGATTTTGGAGCGCCCGGTTTCCTGGGTGATGTCGGCAACCTGCTTCAGCCGGACGATTTTCCCGTCCGGGTTTTTTAGCGGCAGGTCGCCGATTTCCCGCAGGTCGTCGCGCACGTCGCGCGTGAACATCACGTTCACGCTGATCACCCGGTTGCCTTGGTACACCTGCGCCGCCTGCACACCTTCATATGCCGCCTGGATGTTTTCCAGCACATCCAGCGACTGCAGGCCCCACTGCGCCAGCCGCTCGGGGCGCAGGCGGATGGTGAGCTGCGGCGTGCCGGGCGGCGACTGCATCTGCACGTCGGCAGCGCCGGGAATGCTGGACAACACCCTGGCCACCGACCGCGCATCGCGATCCAGTTCATCCAGGTCATGGCCGTGGATGTTGATGACCATGGCTGCGGTATAACCGGAAATGGTTTCCTCGATGCGCTCGGTGAGGAAGGTATTGATGGCGAAATTGACGCCGGGCAGTGGCGCCACCTCGGGGTTGTCCTCGTCATCGCCCGCCATCGCTTCGCGGATTTCCTTCAGCACCCGGCGCTGTTCCGGGCCGGACAGGTTGCCCAGTTCGATTTCGATTTCGCTGTAATGCGTGCCAAACGTGTCCGCCGCGTTCGGCGCGCGCCCCACCCACTGCGCGACGGATTTCACGCCGTCGATCTTGCCGATGATCTCCGTGACCTTGTTGCCGATGCGCAGCGATTCATGTACCGAGGTGCCCGGCACCGCCGTCATGTGCAGGATGTAGTGCCCTTCGTGCAGGTCGGGGATGAACTGGCTCTTGAACAGCGGCAATATCCCCAGCCCCAGGGCGACCCCCACCGCCACCAGGCTGATGACCGCCTTGTAATGCCGTTCGATGCGGCGCAGCAGTTTCTCGTAGCCGGTTTTCATCCAGGCAATCAGCGGAGGATCGCCGCTTTCCAGCTTGCTCTTGGAAAAGAACAGGTAACACAAGGCCGGCGTCAGCGTTAGCGCCACCAGCAGCGATGCGCCAATGGCGCAGATATACGCATACCCCAGCGGGGCAAACAGCTTGCCTGCCACGCCGGACAGCGTGAGTAGCGGCAGGAACACCAGGATCACGATGATGGTGGCGTATACCACCGAACTGCGCACCTCCATCGAGGCATCAAACACCACTTGGTAAGTGGGCCGCGGTTGCTCCAGCAGCCGGTTTTCCCGCAGGCGCCGGAAGATGTTTTCGGTGTCGATGATGGCGTCGTCCACCACCTCACCCAGTGCAATCGCCAGGCCGCCCAGCACCATGATGTTGAGGCCGATGCCGAAATACCCCAGCACAATCGTCGCCATCAGCAGCGACAACGGGATCGCCGTTGCCGAAATAAACGCGGTGCGCACGTTGAACAGGAACAGGAACAGCACCGCAATCACCAGCACCGAGCCGATCAGGATATCGGTCTTGACGCCGTCGATGGCGGTTTCGATGAAGTTGGCCGGGCGGAACAGGCGCGCATGCAGCTTGACCCCTTCCTGTTCCAGTTCCGGTTCCAGTTCGCGCATGGCTTTTTCCACCGCCTCGGTGACCGCCTTGGTATTGGCCCCCAACTGCCCCTGCACGGAAAAATACACCCCCTGCTTGCCGTCAATCGCCGCCGCGCTGATGGTAGGCGCCGCTCCCTCCACCACCTGTCCCAGGTCGCCCAGGCGCACGGTTTGCCCGTCGCGGTGCAGTATCGGCATCTGCGCCAACTGCGTCACATTCTGCGCCTGGCCTTCGGTGTTGATCAGGATGCGCTGGTTGTTGTTCTCGATATAACCCGCGCCGCGCACGCCGGTGACCCGGGCTGCCGCCGCCAGCACCTCCTGCACCGACAGGCTGTAGCGGATCAGCTTTGCCGGCTCGACCTGGATCTGGAACTGGCGCACATCGCCGCCCAGCACGTTGACGTCGGCCACACCGGGCACCGCCATCAGGTGGGGTTTGATCGTCCAGTCCACCAGTGTGCGCAATTCCATCAGCGAACGCTTGTCCGACGTCACCCCCATGCCGATGATCGAACTGGCGCTGGATGCCAGCGGCGTGATATTGGGCACGATATTCCTGGGCAACTGCGCGGCCAGCGTCGACAGCCGCTCCGCCACCACTTGCCGGTTGCGGTAGATATTGGTGCTCTCGTCGAAGATCATGGTGATGACCGACAGCCCGGGGATGGACTGCGAACGCATGGACGTCATCCCCACCGTGCCGGACAAGGTGCTTTCAATCGGCTGGGTGACCAGCATTTCCACCAGGTCCGCCGACAGGCCGGGCGACTCGGTCTGGATCACCACCTGCGTCGGCGCAAATTCCGGGAATACGTCCAGGTTGGTGCGTGTCAGGCCGTACAGGCCGTACACCACCACCAGGCATGCCAGCCCGACAATCACGCCGTGAAAGCGGATGGCGAAACGAACCAGGGCGGACATCATCGTAGGTGCGGCCTCAGTCTTCGTTCTCGTTGACGATTTCGGATTTCAATTCTTCCGACAGCAGCAATTGCGCGCCGCTGGTCACCACCTCGTCCCCGGCCTTGAAACCGGCGGCATTGAACCAGCCGTTGACGGTTGCGCTGTTCACTTCGACATCGGTATTGACGGCGCGGCGCACGAACTTGTCGGCGCCGGTTTTCTGGTACGCCCAGGCCTTGTTGGAATACCACACCACCGCCTCGTGCGGCACGACCACCCCGGTGGTACTGGCGCGGCCGGATGCATTCAGGCGTGCCGTCACCCGCATGCCGGTGCGCAAATGATCGGCAGGCGCGCGGTAGAAAAAGGTTTTGCCTTGCACCGTGTTATCGGTTTGTGGCGAATCAGCCACCCATTGCGCCTTGTCAGCCTGCCCCTGCGCGCCAATCGGCGCCACCAGCAGCACCGCGTGCGGGTCCGGGGCGGCATCGTAAGGCAGCGTGACCTTCAGCAGCACATCCCGGTATTGCAGCAAGCGCTGGAACGCTTCACCGGGCACCGGTTGCGCCGCCCAGGCCGCCAATGTTTCGCCCCACTGCTGGCGCATGTTGTCGCGGATGCCGCGCGCTTGCGTCTCCGCCGCCGCCAGCCTGGCCTGGTCGCCCTTCCACACCGCTTCCGCCGCCTGCACCGCGCGGTCGGACACGTTGCGGTTATCCTGGTTGAGCAGTTGCAGGCGCTGGTAATCCTGCTGGGAATTGGCCATGGCCGCGCGCACCACATTGGCATCCGCCAGCGCCGCCAGGTAGCGCGTGCGCAGTTCCACCAGGGATTCAATGCCGACCACCACGCCAAAGGACGACAGCGCCGCCTGGTGTGTTGTCGCTTGCAGCCTGGTAGTGAGGATGCCGCTTTGCCGCTGCGAGGCCGGCGTCAGCGCGATGGTGGCTGCTCCCTGGCCACCATCCTTGCCGGTGACTACGTGCGAGGCCGTTTTGATTTGCTCTTCGCCCTCGCCGACCAGTTCTTCGTATTCATCCTTGCCGTAAAACACCAGCAGCCAGAACAGCACCACAATGATGAGGGCTTGCAGCGCGATGATGATCCAGGTTTTTTTGTTCATTTTTCCTCCTGCAAGTCTTCGGCATCCAACCTGACGGAACCATCCAGGGGCTGCTGCACGGCGTCTTCCAGCCGGCCCAGCCACTGCTGCACCCGAATCTGCGCCTCGCTCGCCGCGTTTTCGGCAGTGACCAGTTGCAACCGCGCGAGATTAAGTTCCAGCCGGTCGATCTGCCCCAGGTCGAACTGGCGCCGGGATTGCGCCAGCCGTGCCTGCTCGGCTTTGACCAGCGTTTGCGCCCGCTCGGCTTCGGCCATGGCCGTGGTCAGCAGCGCCAGCGCCTGTTCCTGTTCGCCGATCACAGTCGCCTGCAGCGCTTCGAACTTGCGCGCCTCCAGTGCGCGCTGCGCCTCGGCCTCGGCGATTGCGCCTTCGTTCTTGTTCGCCAGCGCCAGCAGCAAAGACACCCCCAGCCCCCAGCGGTTATCGCCCTGGTCCCAGCCGTAGCTTGGCCCCAGGTTGAAATCGGGAACCTGCCTGGCGATTTCCAGTTTGAGCCTGGCCTCAGCGGCGGCATAAGCCGCCAGCGCCTGGCGCACGTCCAGCCGGTTCAGCAGAGCTGCGCGCTGCACCTCTTTTGCCGGCAGGTTGCCCGGCGCTTTTTCAAACGCGGCATAAGACACCCGCCCCGGTTCCACCGCGCTTTCCGGCAAACCGATTGCTGCCGCCAGGGCAGCGACGGCTTCACGCAAGCGCACCGTTTCGTTATCCAGCGCCGTCTGTACCCGGCGCAGTTGCAGCCTGGCATTCGACAACTCGATGCTGCTGGCCAGACCGGCATTGAAGCGGGCTTCCAGTTGCGCCGCAATTTCCGCCAGCACCTGCTGTTCGTCCTGTAGCCGGGCTATCCGGCGCTGTATCGCATACCCGTCCAGCAAGCTGTTGCGCAGCCGGCTTCTGACCTGCCAGGCGGTTTTGGCAATGTCCAGGCGCGCCGATTCGCTGACAGCGGCCGCCTGTTCCATGCGCGTAGCACGCTTGCCGCCGGTTTCGATGGGGATGCCCAACGCCAGGCTGAATGTCCAGGGGGAGACGCCATCCGCCTTGCCGTGGTGCTCGCCCCCGGCGGAAATGCTGGGGTTGGCCTTTTGCCCGGCGGTGGTTTCGGCGGCACGCGCCGCTTGCCACCGGGCTTTTGCCGTCTGCATGTCCGGGTGCAGCCTGACCGCCGCCTGCGTCAGTACCGCCAGATCCCACGCCGTCGCGTCCGCCAGGCCGGCATCGGCGGCGGTACGCGCCAGGAACTGCTGCGACACTTGCTCAGGCGCAATGGGCTTGGGTGCGTACGTCTGCGTGGCGCATCCGGCCAGCACCAGCGCCAGCAATAAGAAAAAGGCTCTCACTCTCCGGGTAACTTTCTGAAACTTGTGCAGCATCGCCGGGGATCGCATCCGCACCGGCATGCTGTTGCAGGTTTCTCCATTCTGTCATTTTTGCAATGCGGCGATAGTACCTCGCAGGCGGGGTTGCGGGCAAACCCTGTCCCTGCCCATAATAGGCGCATGGCCACCATACATATCAGCAGGGTCCACAGCCTGGGGCGGGAAACCGCGCGCAATACGGCGGAACGGATCGCCCGGCAACTGGAAGACGAACTGAACGCCAAGTACCAATGGCACGGCGACAGCCTGGATTTCACCTGCCCCGGCGCCAAAGGCTACATCCGCGTTAGCGAAACCCTGGTGGAAGTCAGCGTGGATTTGTCTTTCCTGGTGCGCCCGCTCAAAGGCAAAATCGAGCGCGAAGTGAACCAGCAACTGGACCAGTTGCTGGGGTAAGCCGTTACTTAACCAACAATCTCCGCTTCTACCGCGGATAACGCATCCTGCAGGGTTTCCTCCGGCAGCGCGTTGACGCGCTCGGCCAGCAGCTCCGCCGCTTCCATCGCGGCCTTGGGCACATCAAAACTACTGATTTCGGCGATAAAGCCGGCGGCGGCACCGGTCACCTGCAGCAAAGCCTGGCGCTCTTTCATCAGCATTTCCAACTCTGCGCGCAGCATGGCGATCTCTTCTTCGTGTACGGTATGTGGCATAGTCCTGCTCCCTTGGGTGTATTAGACGCCTGTTTGTTCCGGCGTCTTTCAGTATGTTTGCTTTTTTCATCATGCGGCGGGCAGAACGCAATGTCAATGCGGCGCCGCGCCGGAAATCGCTATTCCAGCAAAGCGCGTGCTCGGTTAGAATAGCGCCTCCATCGTGCGGCGGTGGTGAAATTGGTAGACACAACAGGTTTAGGTCCTGTCGGGGGCAACTCTGTGGAGGTTCGAGTCCTCTCCGCCGCACCACAACGACTGGGGGCCCGGCTCCCGCTACTGGCGGAACATGATGGTAACCAGCAAACCGCCATAGCCCGAAGCAGAAAACGAAACTTCCGCCCCGTGAATGCGGGCAATTTCGCGCACAATCGCCAAGCCCAATCCGCAACCATCCGGGATGCTGGGATCGAGGCGGTGGAAATGCATGCCCAAATTACCCAGTTCGCTCGCAGGGACGCCGGGGCCGCTGTCCTGCACCGCGAGTGCCCAGCTGCCACGCTCGCACTGCAGCGAAACCAGGATGTCGCCGCCGGGCGGGGTGTAGCGCAGTGCGTTATCCAGCAGGTTGGCCACCAGTTCGCCGAGCAGCAATGCGTTGCCTTGCATCAGGCATGGCTGCAGTTGGAACTCCAGTGCAACACCTTTGTGTTCAGCCTGCACCACATAATTGGCGGCAACATCGCTAACCACTTGTACCAGATCTACCTGCACCTTCTCGCAAACCGCTTCTTCAGTGTGTTCCAGCCTGGCCAAGGACAAGAGTTGGTTGGCCAGGTTGGAGGTACGCCGCGTCGTTGCCAGCAGTTGGCGTAGCAACGCCGCGCTGTCCACCGGCGGCTGTTGCAATGCCACTTCTATTTGCCCGCTCAACGCCGCCAATGGCGTGCGCAACTGGTGTGCGGCATCGGCAATAAACCGCCGATGGCCGGCGAATGCTTCGGCCAGGTTAGCCAACAATTCGTTGATGCCGTGGATAATGGGGCGGAGTTCTTCGGGTGCCGTTGCCTCCTGCACCGGCTGCAAATTGGCGGGAGAACGGCTGGCAATCTCGTCGCGCAGCGATTCGACCGGCCGCAGCCCCTGCTTCACCCCGAACAGGATCACCATAACCGAAACCAAGGCCAGCAGGGCCTCCGGTAGCAGCATGCCCAAGAGGGTGTCCCGCAGCAAGCGATCCTGACCGCGCAAGGTCTGAAAAACAGCGACACGGATCGGATAACCCCGAACATCGCTGCGCACCACCACCATCCGTCCGTTGCGTTTGCCGAGCGCCACGTCGCCGAACCTGTAGCTTTCCCCCGCAGGCAACCGCATCAGGCGCAGCAGCCGCACATCCCCGGCAACTGGGCGCCCGGCCTCATCCCAGACCGCGAATACCACCTGGTCGTCGTTGTTTTCCAGCAGCATTTGCCGCGCCGCCAACGGTAGTTCCAGAGAAAGCTTCCCGTCACGCACCGACACCTGCCGGGCCAGATCAAACGCATCGTCCAGCAGCCCAAGGTCATTGGTGTTTATTGCCGCCCGGTGGGCGAACAGATAGGCCAGTACCGCCCCCGCCAGCATAATGGCGACAAATGGCCACAACAGCCTTTGCAGCAGTTGGCGGCGCAGGCTATTGGTGTGCATCCTCAACTTCTTCCAGCATGTAACCGAGTCCCCGCACCGTACGAATGACAACCCCGGAATTTTCGATTTTTGATCGCACGCGGTACACATAAGCTTCGATGGCGTTGGGGCTCAGTTCCTGATCCCAGCCGGCAATCGCCTGGATCAACTGATCCTTCGACACGATGCGCTTGTCATGTGTTGACAGGTATTCCAGCACCTCCCACTCCCTAGCGGACAGGTCGAGCGGCCGGCCATCAAGATGAGCGCGACGGCCAACCGCATCAAGCTCCAGGCGCCCGATCCTGAAGCAGGCACTGGCGATGCCGGCGCGGCGGCGGATCAGCGCGCGTACCCGAGCATGCAACTCAGCCATGGCGATCGGCTTGACGACATAATCGTCGGCACCGAGATCCAACCCTTGCACACGATCTTCCACCGCATCCCGTGCGGTCAGCATCAGCACCGGCAACAGTTTGCCTTGCTGCCGGATATGGCGCACAACCTCATACCCATCCCGGTCTGGCAGGCCAATATCCAGCACCATCGCATCGAAATTTTCCACTGACAGCGCATGCAGTGCCGCAGCAGCCGTCTCCACCCAATCCGTCGCATAACCGGCATGGATGAGCGATTTTGCCATGGCTTCGCCCAGCGTTTTGTCATCCTCGACCAACAGGATACGCATCGTTTGTCAGGTTCGCGTCAGCCAGGCCGCGCACCATGCGCGTCCTGTTAGGGAAATGAAACGTGATTCCACCGCTGCAACCTCCATCGTCATGAAAAACATCCTGATCATCCTGCTCCTGTGGTCCATATCGGCCGGTGCGGCGCCAGGCGGCGCCGACCTGGCACATTTGACGCTCCAGGATGCCGAAAAAATGTGGCTCCAAAAAAACCGCGACCTCCAACTGGCGCGCGACCAGGTTGCCGGCGCCGACGCCGACCGGTTTAGCGCGGCACAGCGCCCCAACCCCCAGTTGTCGCTCAACACCGGATCATTGTCCAGCGGAGGCGGCCTGAAGCAATCCGATACCATTCTACGCATCGACCAGACTTTCGAGCGCGGCGGCAAGCGCGAACTACGCATGCGCGGTGCCGATTTACGGTTCGATGCTGCGCGTGAAGACTTGGCCGACGTCACACGCCAAAACCGCATCTTACTGCAGCAAAGCTATTACGATTTGCTGTTGATGCAGGAAAAGCTGGAAATATCGCGGAGCAATGCCCAACTGTTCTCGCAGACCGTGGAAGCCGCCAAGCTCCGGCTGAGTACCGGCGACATTGCCAGGTCCGAACTTTCCCGCATCCAGGTTGACGCCCTGCGCGCCGAAAACGACGTGCGCCAGGCGCAGAGCGACCTCCATCAAGCCCAGGTCGAGTTGGCGTACCTGATCGGCGCCGATGTGGATGCCACCCGCATCCATGCGGATGATGCCTGGCCCGCGCCGAGGTCTCAACCCGGCAACGCATCCACGCAAATCGACAACCGCCCGGACGTGCGTTCCGCCCTGTTGAAAGTGCAAGCAGCAGAAACGGCACGCGACCTCGCCAACTCCCTGAAAACGCGCGATGTCACCATAGGCGCCCAGTTCGAACGCAACGGCAGCAACACACCTGCGCACAGTATCGGCTTCGGGGTCTCCATCCCGCTGCTGACTGGCTACGAATACCAGGGGGAAATCGCGCGCGCCGAAGCCGAACTTGCGGCGGCACGCGATGCACTCGAGCGCACGCGCGCCCAGGCAGCAGCCGAGGTCGCAAAATATCGCGACAACCTGGAATCGGCCGCAGAGCGGGTACAGCGCTTTGAAAGCAGCCTGCTGGGAGAGGCCGGCAACGCACTGGCTGCAGCAGAATTTGCATACCGCCACGGCGCTCTGTCCGTCATGGATTTGCTGGATGCACGCCGCATTTACAAGGCAACCTTGCTGGATGCGGCCACAGCGCGAGCTGATTATGCCAAGTCATTGGCGGCATGGCGCCACGCCACAGGAGAAACAAACCAATGAAGAAACTCATCATCCCGATGCTGGTTGCCGGCACGTTGCTGACCGCCTGGTACGGCTTGCACGACAAGCATGGCAAGCCGGACACCGCCAAGCCCCTGGCGGAGCAAACCAAAGAACCCAACATCCTGCGCTATCCGCCCGATGCCCCGCAGTTGTCCTATATCCGCATTGCCCCCGCAGAAGCCAGCCAGGTTCCATCACTGGAACCACTGCAAGGACATGTGACCTATGACGAGGATGTTACTTCCCGCATCACGGCCCCGAGTGCGGGGCGGGTAACTCAGATCAAAGCCCAAGTGAATGACCATGTGAGAGCAGGCCAAGCCCTGCTCACCCTGGATGCCCCGGATTTTGCGCAGGCCAGCGCGGATGCGCGCCGGGCAGAAGCCGATCTCCACCTGAAGCAATCCGCATTGGAGCGGGCCAAGACGCTGTTTGACGGCGGGGTCCTGGCCGGCAAGGATTTGGATTTGGCCAGGACCGACATGCAGCAGGCCAAGATCGAATTCGATCGTGCGCGTGCCCGGCTGGTCAACCTCGGCCCAGGCAGCGACGGCGGATTTGTCCTGCGCACCCGGATTGCCGGGACCGTCATGGATCGCCAAGTCAATCCTGGCAGCGAGGTTCGCCCCGATGCTGCTGGCAGTTTATTTATCGTGAGCGATCCGGCCCGGTTATGGGTCAATGTCGAAGTGCCGGAAAAAGATTTGGGGAAAATCCACGACAAACAGCATCTGCGGGTTGAATCCGACGCTTACCCAAACGAGTCATTCGACGCCGAGGTGCTGCTCATCGGCAAGGTGCTGGACCCCAACACGCGGCGGGTTGTCGTGCGCTGCCGCGTAGACAACCGTGCGGAAAAACTCAAACCGGAAATGTATGTCCGCGCCACTCCACTCGGCGGAGAAGGCACGCTGCCGCACGTGCCCAACGACGCCTTGCTGACGGAAGGCGTGCAAAACTTCCTGTTCGTCGAAAAATCTCCCGGGGTGCTGGAAAAACGGCGTGTCACACTGGGTTACCGCGGACACGAGGAAAGTTATGTGGCTTCCGGCCTCAGCGCCGGCGAACGAGTTGTCCTGAGCGGGGCGCTGCTGCTCAACACCGAACTCTCGGGAAACTAGCATGCTGAACCGTATCGTCACCTTCGCGCTGCAACAACGCGCCTTCGTCATTGCCGCAGTGCTGGCACTGGTGGCTGCCGGCTGGTATGCGGTGTCCAGCCTGCCGGTGGAGGCGTTCCCTGACGTTCAGGATGTGCAAGTGCAAATCGTCACGCAATCCCCGGGATTGGCCCCCGAGGAGGTCGAACGCTCGATCAGCCTGCCCATTGAAAGGGAAATGAGCGGCGTCCCGCGCATGACGCAGTTGCGGTCGGCATCCATCTTCGGCCTCTCTGTCGTCACGCTGACTTTCCAGGATAATACTGACGACTACTTCGCCCGCCAGCAGGTGCTGGAAAAGCTGCAGAACGTGACTTTGCCGCCCGGCGCCCAGCCAACCCTGGCACCGCTGACAACTGCGGTAGGCGAAATTTACCGCTACGTGATCGAAGCGCCGGCCGGCATGCCGCTGGAAAAAATCCGCGAATTGCAGGATTGGCTGGTACGGCCGGCACTGCGCAGCGTGCCCGGCATTGCCGACGTGGTGAGCTTTGGCGGCGCCATCAAGGAATACCAGGTCAAGGTTGACCCCTACCTGTTGCGCAAGTACGGCGTGACCCTGGATCAACTTTCGCAGGCACTAGGCAGCAGCAGCGCCAACACCGGCGGCGGCACCGTGCGCCGCGGGAACGAGGCGCTGGTACTGAGGGCAATCGGCCTGTACAAGGACACGAGCGATATCGCGCGGGTGGCCGTTGCCAGCAAGGATGGCAAAGCCATCCTGGTCGGCGACGTCGCTGAAGTGGGCGTGGGGCAACGCACACGTTCTGGCGTTGTCGCCTACAACGGTCAGGATGACGTGGTGGAAGGCATCGTGCAGATGTCCAAGGGGCAAAACCCGACCACGATTATCGCCAATCTCAAGGAGGCCATGGCCAAACTGGACAAGCAATTGCCTCCCGGGGTCCACTTGAAAACCATCTATGACCGTACGCAACTGGTCAGCCATACCGTCCATACGGTACAGGAAAACATGATTATGGGCGCGGCCCTGGTCATGGCCATCCTGATACTGTTCCTGCGCTCGGCCATCGCCGCGCTGATTGTGGCCCTGGTCATTCCGCTGTCGCTGTTGTTCGCCTTCCTGTTCATGCACATGAAAGGGGTTTCCGCCAACCTGATTTCCCTGGGCGCTGTGGATTTCGGGATCATCGTGGATGGGGCCGTGGTTCTGGTGGAAGCGCTCATGGTGCGGCTGGCGCTCGCCAAGCTGGACGGCCAGGCCCACCATGCCACCCTCAACTGGCGGACGCACACCCTGCGCCATACGGCTGAGGAAATGGGCCACCCCATCTTGTTCTCCAAGGCCATCATCATTCTCGCCTTCATTCCCATTTTCACCTTTGAACGGGTCGAAGGGAAAATTTTCACGCCGATGACCTATACCCTGAGCTTTGCCATCCTTGGCGCCATATTGCTGACGCTGACCTTCATCCCGGCGCTGCTGTCATGGGCGATCCACCGTTACGACCTGGCAGAAAAACACAGCGCATGGATGCATCATCTCCAAGAGCGTTATCGTGCCCTGCTCGCGCGCCTGGTGCCGCATAGCTTGGGCATCCTCACTGTCGCGGTCGTCCTGCTTGCCGTTTCCATCGGGCTTGGCAGCCGCCTGGGCAGCGAGTTCCTGCCCAAACTGGACGAAGGCAACATCTGGCTCACCATCACGCTGCCGCAAGCCACCAGCCTGGAAAAAACCAAGGAAGTCGAGCGCCAGGTGAGAGCCATTCTGCGCAGCTACCCGGAAGTTTCCAGCGTCATCAGCCACGTCGGTCGCCCGGATGATGGCACCGATCCCAAGGGGCCGAACAACATGGAAATACTTGCCGACCTCAAACCCCATGACACCTGGCGCTTCCAAGAAAAAGAAGAATTAATTGCCGACATGTCCAGGAAGATTCGCGGCATTCCCGGCGTGCCCACCAACTTTTCCCAGGTTATCGAAGACAATGTCGAGGAATCCATCAGCGGGGTAAAAGGCGAAATCGCCATCAAGATTTTCGGCCCGGACCTCGACATTCTTGAAGCCAAGGCAGAACAGGTAGTCTCCATCCTGGAAGGCATCCGTGGTTCAGCCGATGTTGCGGCAATCCGGGTTGGCGGACAGGCCGAGCTCGACATCGTGCTCAAGCGCGAACAGATGGCACGTTACGGACTGAACGTCACCGACGTCAACACCACCATCAGGACGGCAATGGCAGGCATCGCCGCATCCAGCTTTTACGAAGGCGACCGCCAGTTCGACGTCACCGTGCGCTTGCGCAAGGATGCGCGTGACGCCATTGATGATATTTCGGAGATCCCGGTTGCATTGCCCAATGGTGCCGGCACCCTGCCACTGGGTTCCATCGCCAGCATTGAAGTCAAACAAGGGCCGGCGCGCATCAGCCGCGAAGCTGGCGGGCGGAATGTGGCGGTCAAGGCGAACCTGAGCGGCCGCGACCAAGGGAGTTTCATTGCGGAGGCCATGGAAAAGGTCAATACATGGGTCCATCTGCCTCCGGGCTACAGGATGACCTGGGGTGGGCAATTCGAAAACCAGCAACGTGCCATGAAGCGGTTGGCCGTTATTGTCCCGCTTTCCGTGCTCGGCATTTTTGTCCTCCTGTTCTGGGCATTCCGATCCATGCGGCTCGCCAGCCTGGTTCTGGGACTGATCCCGTTCACCTGGATCGGAGGCCTGGCCGGATTGGCGTTGGCCGGCCTGCATCTATCGGTTTCGTCCGCCGTGGGATTCATTGCCGTCGCAGGGATTTCGGTGCAGAACGGCGTCATCATGGTCGAGCAGTTCCTGGAAGGCATACGCAACGGCAAAGCCGTCATGGAATCCGTGCTTGACGGTGCAGCATCCCGCTTGCGCCCGATCCTGATGACGGCATTGATGGCCGGCCTTGGGCTGCTGCCTGCCGCTCTTTCACACGGCATCGGCTCGGAAACCCAGCGCCCGTTTGCCGTTGTGATTGTCGGCGGCGTAGTCTCGGCAACCATTTTCACGCTTATTCTGGCGCCACTGATATTCGCCAACTGGTTCAAGGAGGACAAATAACGGGCGCCAAACCCGCTGCCAGCACGCTTCACACCATTGCCTTCCGGCGCGCCTTCGTTCATAGTCATCCATAAAAATCACCTGTATGAATTTATGAAACTCGGCTTTTATGGCGCCGCGGGCGAAGTCACCGGCTCGTGTTACCTGATCAATACGGCTTCGGCCAATTTCCTGGTCGATTGCGGGATGTTCCAGGGCGGACGCGACGCCGACCTGAAAAACCGGCAGTTTCCCCAGTTTGAAGTGGCCGAACTGGATTTCGTGCTCATCACCCATGCCCATATCGACCACTCCGGCATGTTGCCGCGCCTGGTTGCCACCGGTTTTACCGGCCCCATCTATTGCACCGAAGCCACCGCCGACCTGCTGGAAATCATGCTGCGCGACAGCGCGCATATCCAGGCCAAGGAGGCGGAATGGCAAGAGCACCACCTGCGGCGCGGGCAAAAAGTGACCGAGCCGCTGTATTCGCTGTCCGATGTCGAACTGGCGTTGAAGCAGATCAAAACCGTGGAATACGACACCATCCAGCAGCCGCACCCGGACGTCAGTTGCGCGTTCCGCGACGCCGGGCACATTCTCGGCTCAGCCATCATCGAAGTGTGGGTGAAGGAGTCGAACAAGCAGAAGAAAATCGTGTTTTCCGGCGACCTCGGCCAGCCTGACCGCCCCATCCTGCGCGACCCGACGCCGATCCAGGAGGCCGACATACTGCTGATCGAATCCACTTACGGCAACCGCTTGCACAAAAGCCTGGCGGAGTCCACTAACGAACTGGTGCACGCCATCCGGCACACGCTGGAACACAAGCACGGCAACGTCATCATCCCTGCGTTCACCGTCGGCCGCACGCAGGAAATCCTCTACCTGCTGATCGACCTCACCCGCCAGCGCCGGCTGGAGAACCTGAAGATTTATGTAGATTCGCCGCTGGCGCTGGCCGCCACCGAAATCACCATGCGCCACCTGGAACTGTTCGACCAGGAAGCGCAGTCGTTGCTGGCCTGGGGGCGCGAACGGCGCCGCGCAATGCCGCAGATCAATTTCGTGCAGAACGTCGAAGAATCCATGGAACTGAACCATATTCGCTCCGGCGCCATCATCCTTTCCGCCAGCGGCATGTGCGATGCGGGGCGCATCAAGCACCACCTGCGGTGGAACATCAACCGCCCGGAATGCAGCATCATCATCACCGGCTTCCAGGCCATCGGTTCGCTTGGACGCCGACTGGTGGACGGCGCCAAGCGCGTCAAACTGTTCGGACAGGAATACCCGGTGCGCGCCGACATCTACACCATCAACGGCCTTTCGGCACACGCCGACCGCGACGCCCTGCTGGGCTGGCTGGGGCATTTCAGGAAACCGCCGCAGCAGACTTTTGTCGTGCACGGCGAATCCGCCACCGCCGAAGATTTTGCCAACCACATCCGCGACGGCCTGGACTGGAACGTGCGGGTGGCGGAACTACAGGAAGAAGTGGAGGTTTAACCGCGCATGGATACGCTCAGCCACGCGCTCTGGGGTTACGGCCTGTTCGGCTACAAGCGTTATGCCGCGCTGGCGATTTTTTTCGGCGCCATGCCCGACCTGATTTCGTTCGGCCTGCTGATGGTGATGGACGTGTTCAGCAACGGCTTGCACTGGCATGCCGGGCCGCCACCCATCGAATCGCTGCCGCAGTGGCTATTCCGGAGTTACGCCGTCGGCCACAGCTTCGTGGTGAGCTTTTCCGTCATCGCGCTGGTGGCGTGGTTCCGCCGCGGCATTGCTTTTGCCATGCTGGCCTGGCCGTTCCACATCGTGCTGGATTTCCCTTTCCACTCCTTCAAATACTTCCCGACACCGATGTTCTGGCCGCTGTCCGACTTCAAGATCGACGGCATTCCCTGGTCACACTGGTATATCTGGTGGCCGAATGTGGCCGGGCTGGTCATCCTGCTGACCTATCGGTACCGCCAAAAGAAAAAACGTCAGTCGGGCTGATAAGCCAGCAGTTGCTCAAACCCGCTGGCGGTCAGCACGCCGTTGGCGCGGCAGTAGTCCTGCCAGCCGTCGAAATCCGTCCACTGGCTCAAAAACACACTGTCCAGCCCAGCACGGCGTGAAGCTTCAACGTCATAACGGCTATCGCCGAAAAACACGCCCGGGTGCCGCAGGTTGCCGTTGGCCAGTTCGCGCGCCAGAATCTGGTCCTTGTTCAGCGGGCTGCCGAAAATGCCGCCATCAAACCACTCGGCAATGCCGCGCCGGGCAAACACGTCGCGCAGTTCGTTTTCGTCGGCGCCGGAAACCAGTATCCAGTTGGCGTCCGGCGTGGCTTCGCGCAGGTCCTTCAGCCCTGCCGCCAGTTCGCATTGCAGCAGGCCGATGGTGGCCTCGGTGGTGAAGTTGTGCAGCAGCGTTTTCATCGCTTCTTCCGTCACCGGCACGCCCACCATGTCGCGCAGCAACACCTCGAACTTCACGTAGCGCGACACCCCGCCGTGCAGGATGTGGTACGCCTCCAGCGCCTTGGCATGCTGCTTGCCATATGGCAATGCCGAGTTGTAGAACGCCCTGGCCCTGACCTTGTTGGAATCCAGCACCACGCCGTCGCAGTCGAACACCAGCGATTTGTATTTTTTCAGGTCCAGCATAGAATCCCTTGGGGTTACCTTCGGTTCAGCCACTGCCGGCGCCAGAACAGCAGCCCCATGAAAACAAAGATGGCCGCCATCATGCCGATGGCAAACCAGAAACCTTCGGGGTTGTCGAGCAAGGGCATAATCTTGAAATTCATGCCGAAAATCCCGGCAATCAGCGTCGCCGGCATGAACAGCATGGCCACCACCGTCAGCGCGCGTACTTCCATGTTGACCCGGTTGCTGATGCTGGACAGGTAAATATCCAGCATGCCCGCCAGCAAGTCGCGCAACGATTCCAGCGACTCGATGAAATGTACGGTGTGGTCGTAGACATCGCGCAGGTACAGGATGGTTTCGTGGTTGAAATACCCGGATTCATTGCGGATCAGGCTGTTGACCACCTCGCGCAGCGGCCATACCGCCCGGCGCAACTCCATGCTTTCGCGCTTGAGTTTGTGGATGCCCTGCATCACTGAATCGGTCGGCTTGTGCAGCACCTCGGCTTCCAGCGCTTCGCAGTCATCATTGATCTGCTCCAGCATCACGAAATAGCGGTCCACAATCACATCCAGCAAGGCGTAGGTCAGCCCGCCAGCCCCGGAGGCCCGCAAATGCCCGCGGTTGGCCCGCAAGCGCTCGCGTATCGGCTGGAATGCCCCGCTCCTGCGTTCCTGGAAGGTCAGCACGAAACCATGCCCCAGCACGATGCTGACCTGTTCCGAGCCGATCAGCATGTCTTTCGGGTCATAATCAAAAAAGCGCGTCACCAGAAACAGGCCGTTGTCGTAACTATCCAGCTTGGGACGCTGCTCGGTGTGGAGAATGTCCTCCAGCATCAGCGGGTGGAGCTTGAATATCCGGCCGATCTCGGCGATCACCTCTGGCTGGTGCAGGCCGTGGACATTCAGCCATAACGTGCCGTTGGGAATCGGCTCAAGGTTGAATTCGGAAACGCTTGCCGCCGCTTGCTCGGTCAATGTTTCCGCATCGTAGCGGAACAGGGTCAGGTCAGTGCTGCTGCTTTTGACTTCGCCGACATGCACCAGCGAGCCCGGCGGCAAGCCGGCTTTTCTGGCGCGCGAGCGACGGTTTTTCTTCATGGGTGGCGGTCTCGTTCACTGGATGTTCCAGCCATTGTAACGCGACATGGCCGCCCGGTTACTGCTCAGAGCCTGAGTTCTTCAGGGGCCAGTTCCATCTGGTCGAGCGCGTGGTACTCCTGCATGATCCTGGCGATCACGCCCTGCTCGCGCAGCCGGTGGAAGCCATCAACAACTTCCGTATCAAGATGGATGCCGCGCTGCGAATCCATCCACTCCAGCGCCTGCTCCACGCTCCACGGCTCCTTGTAGGGGCGGCGCGAGGTCAGCGCGTCAAAGATGTCGGCGGCCTTGGCTATCCGCGCGGGCAGCGGTATTTCATCGCCGCGCAACCCCTTGGGGTAGCCGCTGCCATCGACGTTTTCGTGGTGGCAGGCGGCAATTTCCCTGGCCATTGCATAAAACGGGTTGTCGCCCAGGATGCGCACCCCGTACTCCGGGTGGCGCTTCATGATGTCCCACTCCGCCTCGTCCAGCTTGGCCGGTTTTTTGAGGATGATGTCGGGGATATACAGTTTGCCGATGTCGTGCAGGATGCTCATCACCCCCAGGTGCTCGGCCTCGGCTTCAGGCACGCCCAGTTCCACCGCCAGCGCTTGCGTATAAAACTGGACGCGGCGGACATGAAACCCGGTGTCCTCGTCCTTGCCTTCGCAGGCCACCGACAGCATGGTCACCGCGTCCAGGTATGCGGTTTTCAACTGCTCGGAAGCCTCCTTGAGCTTGCGCCCCAGGTGCAGGCTTTCCAGCGCGCGCACCACGGTCAGGCGCAGGTTTTCCGGCTCCCACGGCTTGGTGATGTACTTGTAAATCCCGGCTTCGTTGACGCAGCGCACCAGCGATTCCATGTCCGAATAACCGGTCAACAGGATGCGGATGGCCTCCGGCTGGTGCAACATGGCGAATTTCAGCACGGCATCGCCGGTGACGTCCGGCATGCGCTGGTCGGAGATAATCAGGTCGAACGGCTCGCTGCCCAACAGGTCGATGCCGGCCTGGCCCGAATTGGCCGTCATCACTTCGTAATCGCGGCGGAACGTTCGCTTGATGCTGTCGAGGATGTCCGCCTCGTCGTCCACCACCAACAGCCTGAATTTTTGTTCTTCCATGGTTTAGTCATTCTCCCCAGAACTCTTTACCGGCACCGCCTGCATCGGGATACGGATGGTGAATTCCGTGCCCTTGCCTATCTCGCTGGCAACCTCCAGCAACCCGCCGTGCTGCTCGATAATGCCGTATGAAATGGAAAGCCCCAGCCCCGTGCCCTCGCCCACTTTCTTGGTGGTAAAGAACGGATCGAAGATTTTCCCGATGATGTCCGACGGAATGCCCTTGCCGCTGTCGGCGATCCTGACCACGGCGAATTCGCCAGCCTGTTGCGTGGAAATACGCAGCGTCCCCTGCGTTTCCATCGCCTGGATGGCGTTGTAGATGATGTTCATGAACACCTGGTTGATCTGCCCGGCGCGGCACACCACCGGCTGGTTAAGCTGGTAGTCCCTGGTGACTTCAATGCGGTTGCGGATATGGTGGTTGAGGATGGCCAGCGTATCGTTGATGCCGTCTTCCAGCAGCACGCTTTTCAGCTCGGCCTCGTCCAGACGCGAGAAACTGCGCAGCGAGGACACAATCTCCTTGATGCGCGAGGCGCCGGACTTGCCGCTGCGGATGATTTTGAGGATGTCTTCCTTGATGAAATCGAGGTCGGCCGCCTTGATCTTCTTTTCGATTTCCGCCCGTTGCCCTTCGTCCAGCGGCAACTGGCGGAACGCCTCGATCAGTTCGATCAAATCGTTGGTGTATTCCTCCAGGTGCGGGAAATTGGCATAGATGAAGCCGATGGGGTTGTTCAGTTCGTGCGCCACCCCGGCCACCAGTTGGCCGAGTGAGGCCATTTTCTCCGAATGCACCAGTTGCCCCTGCGCCGCCTTCAGACTTTCGATGGCGCTGGTCAGCTCGTGGTTGGCGGATTCCAGCGCACGGGTACGATCCTGCACGCGCTGTTCCAGCGTTTTGTTGAGCAACTCCAGTTCGGCCACGAATTTTTCGCGCTCCAGCGAGGAACGTTGCAGGTTTTCCGCCATGTTGTTAAACGTCTGCGCCAGCGTGCCCAGTTCGTCCGCCGATACAATCTCGGCACGGCTGGAAAGATCGCCAGAACGGGTAATCCGCGACACCACCCTGGTCAGCGATTCCACCGGCGAGGTCAGCCGGTTCGACAACCAGCGGATGGCAAACACGATGGGAATCGCCAGCAGCATGCCCAGCCCCACCAGTTTGATCGCCACGGTGCTGATGGGCTGGTACGCCACTTGTGCGTCCTCTAGCACCGCGACGTGCCAGCCCTGGAGCAAGGGATGGGTTTTCGCCGAATATCCGGCGACGTAACGCGTGTTGCCCAACAGCATTTCGACCGGGTGCTGGGTCAATTCTGCAAACTCACCGGCAGCGATGCTTTCAGCGGCGCTGCCGGCAAAAAGCACGCTGTGCTGGGCATCGGTATACAGCACCACGCGGTGGTTCTTTTCCGTCAGCATGCGCTCAATGCTGGCCCAGGGCATGGTGACCACCAGCGTGCCCAGCACGTAATCGGGCGAGAAGCTGGCATGCACGGCGATGCTCAGCGCCACCACGTCCTCCTTGCCATAAGGCTGCCGGTGCTTGTCTATCAGCCGCAAAGCGCCGGTGTCGTTCTTCCATTGGGGCGGCAACTCGCCGCTGCTGATCGCCAGCCGAGCATCGGACGAGGCGACCAGCTTGCCCTGTGCATCGAATGCGTAAATTTCACCCGCCAGGCCGTATTGCCCCTTTAACCCGGCCAGGGTACGCGCCACCCGCTTGTCCACATCGCCGGAAATCATGTCGTTCATCACTTCCAGTTGCGACCATGCGTGCAGGTTGGTGGCCACGCTGGACAGGTTGCTCGACACCAGTTCCAGCTTCTGGTTGGCCAGATAGGCCAGGGACTGCACCTCCGACTTGGTCATCGAGGCACGGACGCTGGTATAGACAAAAACAGCCGTGAGCAGGTAGGTCAGGAAAAATATCCCGACGAAGGAAGCAATCAGCTTGCGGCCGATAGACCGGGATAACCAGTTGATCATGGGATTCTGGACAGTACCTTGACGTTTTGCGGCTGCGTGGCGGCGCTGATGTAGCCTACCGCTCCCGGCACCTTCTGCACAAAGGCAAGCACCGCCTGGTCGGATTCCTGGATCAGCGGCGGCACCTTGCCCTTAAAGTGCATCTGGTTCCAGTAGGCGTTCAAGGCGTTGGGCGGCTGGCGCAGCACCGCTTCGGAAAACGCTTCGCGGATGCGGCTGGAGGCTTCGCGATTGACCGGCACCACGTTCCCGCCACCCGGCCAGGCCGTCATTTTCAGCAAGTAGATGGCGGCCAGGTCGTCGCTGGAAACATTCGTCACCGAAACGCTGGGGTTGGCGATAACGAGCAGTTCATCCGCCAAGCTTGCGGAATGCCAGGCGAGCGTACAGAGCAACAGGCAAAAACGGAGCACGCGCATCAAAACAGCACCGAGAAAGAAGCGAACAGCCCGGTATCGATATCGATGATCGCACCGCCGTTCTTGATGTATTCCACCTTCCACACCATCGCCGGATCGGGCCGGTAAGCCAGCCCCAGCAAGGTATTGTGCGATTCCCCGGTGGTTTCGCGGTCGGCGAAATGCTCGTGGCGGGCCATCAGGCTCAGTTTGTCAGTCAGCGCGTAGGCGCCCAGCAGGTAAGCCCCCCATTCGCTGCTGCGTACCCGCGCCGGATTGCTGCCGCTGACATGGGCGAAAGTGGCCTCGGTTTCAAACTGGAATTTGCCCAGCGTTTTCCTCGCATTCAAGCCGTACAGCGTCTGCGCTTCATCCACGCCGTTCACGTCCGCATGCTGCAGCGAAATCCCGACCTTGTCATTCAACCCAATGGGCCAATTCACGTGCAGCCCGGCGACGCCGGTATATTCACGCACCGTGAGGAACCTGGGCTTGGAAGTCAGTTCCCCGCCCGGCTGCCAGTACGCCTGGAATTCGGGGAGTTTCCCGTCGGTGGGCGCATAACTGAGCGACAGCCCGGAGGTGTACTCGTTGAAACCCCGGTAAGTCGTCATCGGCCGGCTCGTCGTCCACACCAGCGGCGCGGCGTGGATGGTGTTCCACTCGCCGATCGGCGTCAGCATCTTGCCGATGCGCAAGGACAGGGTGTCGGTAAGGAAGCTGTCGTTATACAGCCGTTCCAGCACCAGTCGCGGCCTGGTATCCGAAAGCAATGACCCGCCTTCACGCCAGATGGCGCCCTCGGTCAGCTCGCCTTCGAAAAAGGGGTTGAAATACCGGTTGAACCGCCCGGTGATGAACAGGCTCAGGTCGTCGACAATCAGTTGGGATCGCCCATGCACCGGCGCATCGGCAACCACATTGACGTAGCCTGCGACATTGACGTTTCCGCTGGTGTAGCCCTGGCCGAGATGGTATTCACCCGCCGTGGATTGCGGCGCGAACACCATCACCGCGGAGGCCAGAACCCCTAATTGGAGAAATCGCATAGGCACAATCCAAATAATGTTTTTGCGCCATTCTACAACGAAGGAATGGATTAAAGCGCAGTGTTAGCCTGGAACGCCTCGCCAATCGCCATGAAAGCACCCCCGGCAACGTGGTGGATGGTGCGCAATTCCTCATGCCCCTCGAAATGCCAGCGGAATTTCCCGTCCTTGTTTTGGGAAAACACCCGCTCATCGGCTTGCGCCGCCACCACTTCGGCCAGGAACAGGTCATAGGTGTTCTGGATATGCGGCTCGGGGATAATTTTGCACTCCAGCCACGCCACGCAGCCCTCCACCAGCGGCGCATCCACCCTGGCAGCGGCAAACGTCGGCAGGCGGAATGCGGCGAATTTATCGGCTTCCGCCTTGCCCAACAGTTCGCGCCCTGAACTGGAACCCACCCGCATCACCATATCGGCCTGCGCGCGGCACGGCACGTTGATGGCGAAACTGCCGGAAGCCTCGATCAGCTCACGGGTATACGTCTTTTTATCGATGACAATCGCGATCCTGGGCGGGTCGAAATCCAGCGGCATGTTCCACGCGGCGGCCATGATGTTGCGCTGCAGGCCGTGGGCGGACGTGACGAGTACCGTAGGGCCATGGTTGAGCAGGCGGTAGGCTTGGGGCAGATCGATCGGGGTACGCATGGACGGGATTATATCGGCATCAATGCCTTGTTGACGATTCCCAACACACAAAGTAGACTGATCTGTATACGTTAACACGACGTATACAAAACAAACACTTACAACAACTCAAGGAGGATGTATGGAGATTTTGCTAATAGGCGCTACCGCCTGCATGTTCGCACTTATCGCATCGGCGTGGCTGATGACCTTTGCCCGTTGGTGGCCTGTCCAGGGCATTGATGGCGGTTTCCTGGTGGACTACAAAACCATGATCCGGGCGCACGTGGATTACGCACTGATGGCGGTGTTCAACCTGGGCTTCTACGGCCTCGGCATCGAACTGCCGGTGATTGCCTGCTGGTGTGTCGCCATTGGCGGCTTCACCAACCCGACGGTGTTCGTCATTGCCGCCTTCGACCCGGAATTCTGGAACAAGAAGAAATGGCGCATTTATTCGGCCATCAGCTTCGTGATCACGACGATTGGTTTTGTCGGAGTTGGCTATACCCTGCTGAAGCACGCGCTAGCGTAAGTTTTGACGTGGGCAAAAGCTTGACAGCTTTTGCCCACCCTACCGGGCTACGGCTCATTACGGGCTACCATACTTCTTTTGCAACAATGACGGGATATTAAGCATCTGCTCTATAAGCCAAGTGGCGCCGTCATGAAGTTCGATCCAAAGCTCATCTGAAATCTCTAAATCAGTTAGAGTCTTGGGGTGCATAAGCGAATGTCTTTTAAGCATCATCCGTTGAGCTTTTGACCATTCTGCCCCTCCGAAATTAGGGACTGGGTTTATCTCAAATAGCTTGTAGGCGGCTCGAAGCGTGTATTTGATCCGTTCGCTAGTACTGAAGCTGTCCTCTGACTTGAGGACGTTAGATTCGTTAGCGGTAATGGGTGGAGATATGCAATCGAAACTGACTGTGCACATATCACGAAGACACTGAGCATGGCCTTCAATCAAAGATGCACTCACACGAACAAAGTTACGACGCCAATGTTGCGAACCTGACTCGCTTTCTAGCAGTGCCAGCAAGTCGTTCCGCAACTCTTTGGATAATATAAGGTAATTGTCAAATGCTGAGTCCATCCTTTCTTGCGGTGTTAATAGAGATTCCATCTCTGCTTGTAATGACAGGGGACTACTTCTGCCACGTATCCCGCAATGTTACCGTCCGATTGAACACCGGCTTTCCGGGCTGGGTATCCTTGCGGTCTGCCACGAAGTAGCCGTGGCGCTCGAACTGGAACTTGCTGTCGGCTGGCACGTTGGCCAAGCCGGGCTCCACCCAGGCGATAATCACTTTTTTGCTATTCGGGTTGAGGCAATCGAGGAAATTGCGGCCGCCGGCATCGGGGTTCGCTTCGGTGAACAGGCGGTCGTACAGACGCACTTCGGCCGGCACGCCTTGTGAGGCGGAAACCCAGGTGATCACACCCTTGACCTTGACGCTGTCCGCGCCCGGCGTGCCGCTCTTGGTGTCGGGCACAATTTCGGCCAGCACGGTCGTGATATTGCCGGCGGCATCCTTCTCGCAGCCGGTGCACTTCACCACAAAGCCGTATTTCAGGCGCGCCATGTTGCCCGGGTACAGGCGGTGGTAGCCTTTGGGCGGTTCTTCCATGAAGTCTTCGCGTTCGATGTACACCTCACCGGTCAGGTTGAACTGGCGGCGGCCCATGTCTTCGTGGTGCGGGTGCACCGGGGCGGAGCAAGGTTCGGCATGGTTGGCGCCGAACAGCGCATCCCAGTTGGTGAGCTTGAGCTTGATCGGATCCAGCACCGCCATGGCACGGGCGGCCTTGCTGTCGAGGTCGTCGCGCAGTGCGCCTTCCAGCGTGGAGTAATCAATCCACGAATCAGCCTTGGACACGCCGATGCGCTCGGCGAACAGTTGGATCGCCTCCGGCGTGTAGCCGCGACGGCGCAGGCCGACGATGGTGGGCATGCGCGGGTCGTCCCAGCCTTCTACATGCTTTTCCGTCACCAGTTGCATTAGCTTGCGCTTGCTGGTGATGACGTAGGTCAGGTTGAGGCGGGCGAATTCGTACTGTTTCGGCAGTGGACGCGTCAGCAGGCCATTGTCCGCCAGGCGCTCCAGCACCCAGTCGTAGAACGGGCGCTGGTCTTCGAATTCCAGCGTGCAGATGGAATGGGTGATGTTTTCCAGCGCGTCTTCGATCGGGTGGGCAAAGGTGTACATCGGGTAGATGCACCACTTGTCGCCGGTGTTGTGGTGGGTGGCGCGCTTGATGCGGTAAATGGCCGGGTCGCGCAAGTTGATATTAGGCGAGGCCATATCAATTTTGGCGCGCAGGATCATGGCGCCGTCGGCGTGTTGGCCGTCGCGCATTTCGCGGAACAGCGCCAGGTTCTCGGCCACCGGACGGTTGCGCCACGGGGAATCCTTGCCGGCTTCGGTCAAGGTGCCGCGGTTGACGCGCATTTCCTCGGCGGTCTGCTGGTCGACATACGCCAGCCCGGCTTCGATCAGCGCTTCAGCGGCGCGGTACATGAAATCGAAATAATTGCTGGCGAAATACAGGTTGGTGTCGCCAAAGCCTTGCCAGGAAAAGCCCAGCCATTGCACCGAGTCGGTGATGGAATCAACGTATTCCTGCTCTTCCTTCTCCGGGTTGGTATCGTCGAAGCGCAGGTGGCAGACGCCGCCAAAGTCGCGCGCCAAGCCGAAATTGAGGCAAATACTCTTGGCGTGGCCGACGTGCAGGTAGCCGTTGGGTTCCGGCGGGAAGCGGGTGCGGATCTTGGCCGGGTCGGGCTCGCCGGTCGCCTGCTGCGCGGCGTCGCCCGGGGCGTGGGCCCAGCGGCGGCTGGCATAGGTGCCGGCGGCAAGGTCACGCTCGATAATGCCGCGCAGAAAGTTGGAGGCAGGTGCTGCGGTTGTTTTTTCTTCAGACATAATGTTTCGGCAAAGGGTGCAATGGTTTGATTTGGCGCTATTTTACACCGTGACTAGCCAATCACGGCTAACGGTTATAATTCGACACCCATGAACGCTTTCACTTTCCCCATCCTGCGCCTGCTTGCCGATGGCCAGTTCCATTCCGGCGAGGCCATTGCCAGCCATTTCGGCGTCACCCGCGCCACCGTGTGGAATGCGTTGAAAGATGCGGAAACACTGGGCGTGGAGCTGTATTCGGTGCGCGGCAAAGGCTACAAATTGCCGCAGGCGCTGGATTTTCTTGATCCCAACCAAGTGCAGCAGGCGCTGGGACAGACAGCCGGGCTGATTTCGCTGGAATTGCACGACATCGCCACTTCCACCAACAGCCTGTTGACCGAGCGCGCCGCCAAGGGCGCAGCCCACGGCATCTGCATTGCCGCCGAACTGCAACAGGCCGGACGCGGCAGGCGCGGGCGCAACTGGGTTTCCGGCTTGGGTTCCGGGCTGACGTTTTCGCTGTTGTGGCGCTTCAACGCCGGCGCCAGTGCGCTGGGCGGGCTCAGCCTGGCGGTGGGCGTGGCGCTGGCGAGGGGCTTGCGCGAAGCCGGCGCCGCCGATGTTGCGCTGAAATGGCCAAACGATATTCTCTACCGCGGCCGCAAACTGGCGGGAATCCTGATCGAACTACAGGGCGAAATGCTGGGGCCGAGCACCGCCATCATCGGCATCGGCCTGAATGTGCGCCTGCCGGATGAGGCACGCAAGCAGATAGACCAACCGGTGGCCGACCTGGCGGAAACCGCCGCCGAAACACGGCGCAGCGCCCTGCTAGGTAGCCTGTTGCGGCATCTAGGCGAGGTGCTGGCGCAATTCGAGCAGGAAGGCTTCACCCGGCTGCGCGACGAATGGCAACACCTGCATGCTTTCCATCAACAAGAAGTGCGGTTATCGCTGCCGGACGGCAGCACGAAACAAGGGATTGTCAGCGGCATTGCCGAAGACGGCACCCTGCTGGTGGAAATTGACGGCGCGCAACAGCGTTTTTCCTCCGCGGAAATCAGTTTGAGAGGTCACACATGAACATCACCCTGGCGATAGATGCCGGCAACACTCGCATCAAATGGGGCTTGCACGACGGCCAGCATTGGCTGGCGCAAGGCAGCGTACTGCACGCCGAGGCCGCCAGCCTTGCCGCTGCCTGGCAAGGCGCGCACATCAGCAGCGCCATTATTTCCAGCGTGGCCGGCAACGCGATTAACCAGGTATTGCACCAACTGCTGGATGAACTTGCCGTACCCGCCACCTGGCTGAAATCCAGCGCCACGGCGGGCGGCGTCAGCAATGGCTACGCCAACCCCACCCAACTCGGCACCGACCGCTGGGCAGCCGTGGTGGCTGCCTGGCAGCGTTACCACCAAGCCTGCGTAGTGGTATCCGCCGGCACGGCGCTCACCATTGACGCGCTGTCCTCTGCCGGTGAATTTCTCGGCGGGATCATCGCCCCCGGCCTGACCATGATGCAATCGGCACTGGTTGACAACACCGCCGCGCTCGAGCACGGCTCCGGCCGGTTGCAGGACTTTCCCGCCGCCACCGCGGACGCCATGTTTACCGGCGCGTTGCTCGCCATGGCAGGCGCGGTGCTGGCCATGCAAAACACGCTACGGCAACGCGAGCATGCCGCACCGCACCTGATCCTCACCGGCGGCGACGCCAATGCCTTGCAGGCTGCGCTTTCCGGACAAGGGGAGATTGTGGATAATCTGGTGCTGGAAGGCTTGATCGTATTGAAAGATTGCACATGAAGTGGCTGGTCTGGGTACTGCTGATTCTGAATTTCGCCCTGCTGGGATTTTTCCTCGCCAGCAGCTATTTTGCCGACCCTCCGCCGGAGCCCGCTCCGCCCGCCCCCTACACCGGCAACATCAAGCTGCTGACACCGGAAATGCTCGCAGCCATGCCAAGAAAAGCAGCGCCTGCGGCCCCTGCTGCCGAACCGGCACCCACAGCGTGTTACGAATGGAGCGGATTTAACCCGGCCGAAGCCGCCCGCGCGCCGCTGGCACTGAAACAACTGGGCTTGCAGGGAACCGCCAGGAAACGAGCGGAAACCAGCAAAAAGCGCTTCTGGGTCTACATCCCGGCGCAAAAATCGCTGGCACTGGCAGAAGCCAAAGTGGCCGAACTGCAAGCGCTGGGCGTCGCCGACAGCTTCATCGTGCAGGAACCCAGATGGCGCTACGCCATCTCGCTGGGGATATTCAAGGACGAAACCCTGGCCAGCGACTACCTGCAGAAACTGCGCGGCATGGGCGTCAAAACCGCAACCAAGGCAAAACGCGACGACGGCAACGGCAGCGCACAAACCAGTTACCTCATCAGCGGTGTTTCCGCCCCTGAGATAGCCAAACTGGATGCACTCAAGCCGCAGTTCCCCGGCAGCGAACTGAATCCGGTAGACTGCCGTTAATCATTTTCCAGGAGAATACGTCATGGGCATCCTCAAAAACATCGCAAAAAAAGCGATCGCCGCCGCCGCCATCTACGCCACCAAACGCATTGCCACCAAAGTGGTCGACAAGGTGAAAACCGCTGTGGTGCGCAAAACCACGGGTAGCTAACCAGACGGCTTCCTGATGACATCCCCGCCCAAGGCCAATATCAGGACTGCCTATCTGGCCCTGGCGGTTCTCATCACCTGGGCTGGGCTGGGCATGCAGTTTTACCTGTATCTCGATTGGGCGTTCCGCCACCAGTTGGGCGTGCCGGGCGCGGTATGGAATTTTCTGAGCTACTTCACCAACCTGGCCAATCTGCTGGCAGGGGTCACGCTGCTATATGGCCTAAGCCATGCCTGCGGCCTCAAGCGCACCAGTATTGATCCCAGGAAAATCACCAGCCATGCCGTTTACCTCTCCATGACCGGCATCGTTTTTAATCTCGAACTGCGGCAACTCATGCCGCCAGGCGGCTTTGCCCGGCTAACCAATGTGGTGCTGCATGATGTCAGCCCGGTATTGTTCCTGATTTACTGGTGGTTGTACGGCCCGCACGCCAAACTGAGCTTCAGAACCGCCCACACCTGCCTGGCATTCCCCACCTTGTATTTTGCCGGCACCCTCGCCATCGGCCACTTCACCGGGCACTACCCTTACCCATTCTTCGACGTGAACAAGGAGGGCTACCTCTCCGTCTTTGAAACCGGGTTGGAAATGCTGGTCGGCTTTCTGGTGACGAGTTTGTCCCTGGTCGCGTTAAATGACTTCAAGGCAAAAAAACTACGGCCCTCGCAGCCTATACCGCTGCGCTGAACAAGGTTGACCTTGCTGTAGGGTTGGAGGAACATAAAGCGGAAGCCCAGCCGGACGGCCAAAAGCCATAGCGCTGAAAAGCAAAACGGCCCATAAAAATGCGGGCCGTTTAAAAAAACTGGTGGGGCATGTAGGGGTCGAACCTACGACAAACGGATTAAGAGTCCGCTGCTCTACCAACTGAGCTAATGCCCCTTCGAGGAGGCGAGATTATCGTTATTGCCGGAGCAGTTGTCAACATGCCGGCAAATTTTTTAGCAATGAGGCGTTACGCAAAAATGAATATCCAGACTGTTTCCACCCAGCCGTACAACGACCAGAAACCCGGCACCTCCGGCCTGCGCAAGAAGGTCCCGGTGTTCCAGCAAGCCCATTACCTGGAAAATTTCGTCCAGTCCATTTTCGACAGCATTGAAGCGCCGCCGGGCAGCACCATCGCTCTGGGCGGCGACGGGCGCTATTTCAACCGCGAGGCGATCCAGATCATCCTGAAAATGGCCGCCGCCAACGGCTTCGGCAGGGTACTGGTGGGCAAGGGCGGCATCCTGTCCACCCCGGCGGCGTCCTGCGTCATCCGCAAATACCATACCTTCGGCGGCATCGTGCTGTCTGCCAGCCACAACCCGGCGGGGCCGAAAGAAGATTTCGGCATCAAGTTCAACATCGCCAACGGCGGGCCGGCCCCGGAAAAAGTCACCGAGGCGATTTTTGCCCGCAGCAAAAACATCACCGAATACCGCATCCTGCAAGCGCCGGATGTAGCGATTGATGCCATCGGCGAAAGCAAGCTGGGCGATATGGTGGTGCAGGTGATTGACCCGGTGACGGATTACGCCGATTTGATGGAGTCGCTGTTCGATTTCCCGGCGATTCGCGCCCTGCTCGCCAGCGGCTTCCGCATGAAGTTCGATGCCATGCACGCGGTGACCGGGCCTTACGCCAGGGAGATTTTCGGGCGCCGCCTGAATGCCCCGGCGGATAGCGTGATGAACGCCGAGCCGCTGACCGACTTCGGCGGCGGCCACCCCGACCCCAACCTGACCTATGCGCATGATCTGGTGGAAATTGTCTATGGCAAGGATGCGCCGGATTTCGGCGCGGCCTCCGACGGCGACGGCGACCGCAACATGATCCTGGGGCAGCGCTTCTTCGTCACGCCATCCGACAGCCTGGCGGTACTGGCGGCCAACGCCACGCTGGTACCCGGCTACAAAAAGGGCATCGCCGGCATCGCCCGTTCCATGCCGACCAGCGCAGCGGCCGACCGCGTGGCGGCCAAACTGGGCGTGCCCGCTTTTGAAACACCCACCGGCTGGAAGTTTTTCGGCAACCTGATGGATGCCGGCAAGGTCACGCTGTGCGGCGAGGAAAGCTTCGGCACCAGTTCCGACCATGTGCGCGAAAAGGACGGCCTGTGGGCGGTGCTGTTCTGGCTCAACGTGCTGGCGGCCAGGAAGCAATCCGTGGAAGACATTGTCCGCGGACACTGGGCGGAGTACGGCCGCAACGTATATTCGCGCCACGATTACGAAGCCATCCCGACAGAAGCCGCCAACGGCCTGATGCAACACCTGCACGACAGCTTTGCCAGCCTGACCGGCGCAACATTGGGCAACTACACCGTCAAGATGTGCGACGACTTCAGTTATACCGACCCGATCGACGGCTCAGTGAGCAAGGGCCAGGGCATCCGCATCCTGTTCACCGACGGCTCGCGCATTGTGTTCCGCCTGTCCGGCACCGGCACCGAAGGCGCCACGCTGCGCATCTATCTGGAAGCCTACGAACCGGATATTTCCAAGCATCAGCTGGATGCCCAGGAAGCGCTCGCCGAGCTGATTTCTATTGCTGCGCAGATCTCTCAGCTACGGGATCGGACTGGACGCAACCAGCCCACGGTGATAACATAATCCGGCTTAAAAACGCACCAATAATTCACCCATTTCACTCTTCAAAAGGGAAGGAAAATCAATGAGCAGCCTGTTATCTCAACTCAAAGACATGACCACCATCGTGGCCGACACCGGCGACGTGGAAGCGATCAAGAGCGTCAAGCCGGTTGACGCCACCACCAACCCCTCCCTGGTGCTCAAGGCCAGCGCATTGCCCGAGTACGCATCCCTGATTGACGATGCCGTGGCTTATGCCAAGGCACAAGGCGGCAGCAAGGAAGCCCAGATCGAAAACGCCGCCGACAAGCTGGCTGTCAGCATCGGCAAGGTGATCCTGCAGGTGATCCCCGGCCGTATCTCCACCGAAGTGGATGCCCGCCTGTCCTTCGACGTTGACGCCATGATCGCCAAAGGCCGCAAGCTCATCAAGCTGTACCAGGAAGCCGGCGTGGATAAGAGCCGCGTGCTGATCAAGCTGGCCTCCACCTGGGAAGGCATCAAGGCCGGTGAACAACTGGAAAAGGAAGGCATCAACTGCAACCTGACCCTGCTGTTCGGTTTCGGCCAAGCCCGCGCCTGTGCCGAAGCCGGCGTATTCCTGATCTCCCCGTTCGTGGGCCGTATCCTGGACTGGTACAAGGCCAAGAACCCCGGTACCGAATACACCTCCGAAACCGACCCTGGCGTGGTTTCCGTGCGCAAGATTTACGCTTATTACAAGGAACACGGTTACAAGACCGTGGTGATGGGCGCTTCCTTCCGCAACACGGGTGAAATTACCGCCCTGGCCGGTTGCGACCGCCTGACCGTGTCACCCAACCTGCTGCAAGATCTGGAAGCCACCGAAGGTACACTGACCCGTGTGCTGAAGGATGGCGGCGCCACCAAGCAAGCCCCCGCCAAGATGACCGAAGCCGAGTTCCGCTTCGAACTGAATCAGGACGCCATGGCTACCGAAAAGCTGGCTGAAGGCATCCGCGGTTTTGTGGCTGACCAAAGCAAACTGGAAGCCATGCTGGGCAGCAAGCTGTAATTTGCGGCAAAGCATCCGTCTTAGGACGATGCAATTTAATGGGGCTAAAGGATTCTTTAGCCCCATTTTCATATCCGCTGTCTGGTAAAATCGCGGTATTCCATGACCGCACCATCCGCTCCCCTTTCTCCGCATAAACTGCTCGCCCAGCTTAAGTCGCAGCTTGACCACTGCATGTTGGAGGACAGGTTTCCCCTACAGCGCCGCATACAGCAAGCCCACACCTGGCTGGAGCAGAACAAACCGGCAGACAAAGCATTAAGCGAAATCGCCGCTCAGTTGCGCCACTCCGCCACGCGCAGGCAGCAGCGCCTGCAAAACCTGCCCAAACCCGAGTTTTCCGACGACCTGCCGGTCAACCAGCGTAAACACGACATTGCCAGCGCCATCCAGCACCACCAGGTGGTCATTGTCTGCGGCGAAACCGGCTCCGGCAAAACCACGCAGTTGCCCAAGATTTGCCTGGAACTGGGTCGCGGGGTGTCCGGGCTGATCGGCCACACGCAGCCGCGCCGCATTGCCGCGCGCTCGGTAGCCTCGCGCATCGCGCAGGAACTCAAGACCCCGCTGGGCGAGGCGGTGGGCTACAAGGTCAGGTTCAACGACAAACTGTCAGCCAGCAGCTACATCAAGCTGATGACCGACGGGATCTTGCTGGCTGAAACCCAGGGCGACAAATTCCTCAATGCCTACGACACGCTGATTATTGACGAAGCACACGAGCGCAGCCTGAACATCGACTTCCTGCTGGGTTACGTCAAGCAGTTGCTGCCGAAACGGCCGGATTTGAAGGTGATTGTCACCTCTGCCACCATTGACGCGGAGCGCTTTTCCAAACACTTCAACAACGCACCGGTGATCGAGGTTTCCGGGCGTATGTTCCCGGTGGAAGTGCGTTACCGCCCGTTGCAGGAAACCGAGGAGGACGAGCAGGAAGAAACCATGGAAGCCGCCATCCTCGACGCGGTGGATGACCTGTCGCGGCTGGGTGGCGGCGACATCCTGGTATTCCTGCCGGGAGAGCGCGAAATTCGCGACACCGCCGAACATCTGCGCAAACACCACCCCAAGGGCGCGGAAATCCTGCCGCTGTTCGCGCGGCTGTCGATCGAGGATCAGCAAAAGGTGTTCCGCGGCTCCAACGGGCGGCGCATCGTGCTGGCCACCAACGTCGCGGAAACCTCGCTCACCGTACCCGGCATCAAGTATGTGATCGATACCGGCCTGGCACGCGTGAATCGTTATAGTGCTCGTGCCAAGGTGGAGCAGTTGCAGATCGAGAAGATTTCGCAGGCGGCGGCCCGGCAGCGCGCCGGACGTTGCGGGCGGGTTTCCAACGGCATCTGCGTGCGGCTGTATGCGGAAGAGGATTTCAACAACCGCCCGGAGTTCACCGAGCCGGAAATCCTGCGCTCCTCGCTGGCCTCGGTGATCCTGCGCATGGCCGCGCTGCGGCTGGGCGATGTCGCGGAGTTCCCGTTCATCGAGGCGCCTTCCTCCCGTCTGGTCAGCGATGGTTATTTGCTGTTGCAGGAACTGGGCGCGGTGGATGCCAACCGCCGCATTACCGATCTCGGCCAGCAACTGGCCAAGCTGCCGCTGGACCCCAAAGTGGGCCGCATGATACTCGCAGCAAAAAAAGAAAACTGCCTGAAGGAAATCCTCATCATCGGCGCCGCGCTGGCGATCCAGGATCCGCGCGAACGCCCGATGGACAAGCGCGAAGCTGCCGACCAGGCGCATGCCAAATTCGCCGACGAGCGCTCCGATTTCATGGGCTTTCTCAAGTTGTGGGACTGGTACGAGGACAGCCTGCGCCATAAGAAATCCAACCGTGACCTGCTCAACAAGTGCCACCAGAATTTCCTGTCGTTTTTGCGGTTGAAGGAGTGGCGCGAACTGCACGGACAACTGGCGGGTATCGCGGCCGACCTCGAGTTGCGCCCCAACGAGCAGGAAGCCTCCTACGACCAGATCCACCGCGCCCTGTTGGCCGGCCTGCTGGGCAATATCGGCTTCAAGGACGGCGAGGCGGAATCGTACCTGGGCGCGCGCGGCATCCGCTTCCACATCGCCCCCGGCTCCGGCCTGAAAAAACAGCGGCCGAAATGGGTGATGACCGCCGAGTTGATGGAAACCACCAAGCTTTATGCCAGATGCGTGGCGCGCATTGACCCGGACTGGATCGAGCCTCTGGCCAGGACGCTGACGCAGAGCCATTACTCCGACCCGCGCTGGGACAGGAAACTGGCGCAAGTCTCCGCCTGGGAGCGCGTATCGCTGTACGGCCTTACCATCATCCCCAAGCGCCGGGTGCATTACGGTCCGATCGACCCGGTCGAATCGCGCGAAATCTTTATCCGCGAGGCGCTGGCCAATATGGAATTCGACACCCGCGCGCCGTTCTTTGCGCACAACCAGAAGCTGATCCGCGAAGTCGAAGAACTGGAGCACAAGGCGCGGCGGCAGGATGTGCTGGTGGACGAACACCAGCTGTTCGCCTTTTATGACGCACGCATTCCGCAAGGCATTGTTAACGGCGCCAGTTTCGAGCATTGGCGCCAGCAGGCAGAGCAGGAAAACCCGCAGCTGCTCTACCTCACCAAGGCCGACCTGATGCGCCACGGCGCCAGCGGCGTCACGGAAGCGCAGTTCCCGGAAACGCTGGCGCTGGGCGAAACCGCCATGCCGCTCAAATACCGCTTTGAACCGGGCCACCCGCTGGACGGCGTGACGCTCACCTTGCCGTTACACCAGCTCAACCAGCTCGACCCCACCCGCTGCGAATGGCTGGTGCCGGGCATGATCCGCGAAAAGCTGGCGCACCTCATCAAATCGCTGCCCAAAACCCTGCGCCGCGTGTGCGTGCCGGTACCGGAATTCGTCACCGATTTCCTCACCACCAATCCCGACCAGCAAAAACCGCTGCAAGAACTGCTGGGCGCTTACATCCTGCAGTGCACCGGGCTGAAAGTCAGCGATGAAGACTGGGACAGCGACATCCCCGCCCACCTGCAAATGAATTTCCGCGTGGTGGATGACGCCGGGCGCGAGCTGGGCATGGGCCGCCACTGGAACACGTTGAAACAACAGTTGGGCCAAGCCGCGCAACTCACCTTCCGCGAAGCCTCGCCGGACATCGAACGCGAAGGCATCAGGCAATGGGATTTTGGCGACCTGCCGCAAAAGCTCGACTTCACCCGCGGCGGGCAACGCCTCACCGGCTTCCCCGCGCTGGAAGACTGTAGCGACAGCGTCGCCATCCGCCTGTTTGACCGCGAAGACGCCGCGCAACAATCCCACCGTGGCGGGGTGCGCCGCCTGATGCGGCTGGAGTTGAAAGAACAAATCAAACAACTGGAAAAAGGCCTGCCCGGCTTCAACCAATACGCCCTGCTGTTGCGCAACATCATGAACCCGGATGAACTGCGCGAAGACCTGCTCACCGCCATTACCGACCGCGCCTTCATCGGTGACGACGACCTGCCGCGCGGAAATACCGCTTTCATGGCTCTTAAAGCCAGGGCCAGAACCCGGCTGCCCGCCGTGGTGGACGGCCTCACCCGTCAGATGCAGGCCATTGCCACGGAGTACCAGGCGCTGTCACAGAAGCTGGGCAGCCTCCCGCCCGCCATGAACCGCCTGAAACGTGAAGTGGAAGAACAACTGGGGCAACTGCTGCCCAAACACTTTGTCAGCCTCACCCCGTGGGAACAACTGCAACACCTGCCGCGCTACCTCAAAGCCATGAAACTGCGCCTGGACAAATACCCCGGCGCGGTGGAGCGCGATACCCGCCACGGGCAGGCCGTGACACAGCTTTGGCAGCGCTATATGCAGCGGCTGGAGGTTGAGAAAAAACAGGGCAAGGTCTCGGGAAAACTGCTGGAATTCCGCTGGCTTATCGAGGAGCTGCGGGTGTCGCTGTTTGCGCAGGAACTCAAGACGCCATTTCCGGTGTCGGTGAAGCGGCTGGAGAAGATTTGGGGCGAGATTTAAACTACATCTGAAACAGAAAAGCGGACCCGGGTTTCGTTTCACTCCACCGCTCCAGGCGCGGCAAAATGTCACGCCCCACCATTCCAAAATTCGGCATAAAATGCTTCCTGATATATCGTGTTTTCCCGCACCGCATTATTCTTGAAAAGAGGCACTCATGATCACCATCAAATAACACAAGGGGTTGCTAAGCGGCAAGTGTGATTTTTCGGCCGCTCGCGAACTCCTGTTGCGTTGCGAAAAAGTTACGCAAGAAACCAAAATCGCCAGGGTCGATATCCTGTTGGAAAAAGTGGATTCCCTGAATAGCTGCATCATCAGCGCAATGCTGATGCTTTCTGACCTTGTCCATGGCAACTTAAAGGTTAAGGCGAGAAACTGCAGCCCTGAAATTCAGCGGCTGTTTTAATCCAATTTTCTTACCCACTACCTCGACGTGATTTCATTATCGCCACTAAGCACAACTTGCTCACGCTGCTTCAATGCAAATCAAAAATTAGATAGTGCAGAGTGTCTAGATTGTTCTTCAACTTGAACTGTTTTCCTGACTTATCCTGCCATCTCTCATATCTGAATTATTAAAGTATTAATTCTCATCCGGCATGCGCTTTAGTCAAAAACGGAAGTTCCGCTTGTGGCCTACCCCGGTTGTTTACTATCATGTCTACAAGCTTGCACGTAGAACAATATAGCCTTCCGCATCAACATGACGAATTTTCCGTTCCTAGCAATTCTGGATGCGATCACCGATGGCGTTATCACCATTGATGAGTCCAGCAACGTCCTGAGCGTAAACCCCGTTGCCGCCCGCATGTTTGGTTATGCACCGGAGGAATTGCTCGGGCAGAACGTCAAATTGCTCATGCCGGAGCCACAGGCCAGTGTGCATGCCAATTATGTGCACGACTATATCAGCAGCGGCGTCAAACACGTCTTGGCATCGGCCGTGAAGTCAACGGCCTGCACAAGGGTGGCTCGACCTTCCCCCTGGAGCTGTCGCTCAGCGAGGTGAAAACCGGTGACGGCCGCATTTTTATCGCCATTCTGCGCGACATCACCGAGCGCAAGAAAACCGATGTCATACAGTCGCACCTGGCCGCCATCGTGGATTCCTCCAGCGATGCCATCATTGGCAAAACCCTGGACGGGATTGTCACCAGTTGGAATTCCGCCGCCAGAAGCATGTTCGGCTACGCCGAACATGAAATCCTCGGTCAACACATCGGCCTGCTGCTGCCGCCGGAAGCAAACGACGAGGAAGCGAAGATTCTGGCAAGAATCCGAAAAGGTGAGCGCATCGAGCACTACGAGACCGTGCGCAAAAGAAGAAACGGGGAAGTTTTCCCGGTCTCGGTCAGCATCTCCCCGATCCGCAATGCCACTGGCGACATCATAAGCGCATCGAAAATCGTGCGCGACATCACCCAGCGCAAGAAAGCCGAAATCGAGGGGCGAGAGAACCGTTTCCGCGCGCTGTTCGACACTGTGATCGACGGCATTATCATCATCAACTCCAAAGGCCTGATCCAGACCGTGAACCCGGCGGCGGTCAAGCTGTTCGGCTATTCGCCGGTGGAAGTGCAGGGACAGAATATCAAGATACTGATGCCGGAACCATATGCCCGCGAGCACGACGGCTACCTGTACAACTACCTCACCACCGGCGTAAAGAAAATCATCGGCATTGGCCGCGAAGTCACTGGCAGGCGCAAGGACGGCTCGACCTTCCCCATGGAACTGGCGGTCAGCGAAATGGAAGTGGATGGCGAGCGCATGTTCACCGGCATCGTGCGCGACATCACGCAGCGCAAGGCGTTTGAGGCATCGCTGCACCTGGCTACGGAGCAGGCTGTCGAGGCCAGCCGTGCCAAAAGTGAATTTCTGGCCAGCATGAGCCATGAATTGCGCACGCCGCTGAACGGCATTCTCGGCTTCGGCCAACTGTTCGAAATGGATCCCGATCTCCCCGGAGCGTATCGCGATTTTGCCGGCGAAATTGTCCGTGCCGGCAATCACCTGTTGTCCCTCATCAACGACCTGATTGATCTCTCGCGCATCGAAGCGGGCAAGATGGAACTTTCATTTGAATCGGTACCGGTACTGGATGCCGTCACCGCCAGCCTGCATCTGGTCAACCCACTGCTGGAGCCGCAGCAAATCAGGCTGATCAACCGCATCGCCCCGGATGAAAGCCTGGCGGTCCAAGCCGACTCCGTCCGCCTGCGCCAAGTGTTAATCAACCTGTTATCCAATGCCATCAAGTACAACCGCCTCAACGGCAGCGTTACCGTATCCTGCCAGCCGGACGGAAACTTCGTGAATATCTCCATCGCGGATACCGGAACCGGGATTCCGGCCAAAATGCAGTCGCGCGTGTTCAACGCCTTCGACCGCCTGGGCCGGGAGACCAGCGCCACAGTCGGTACCGGCATTGGCCTGGTCATCACGCGGCGTATTGTCGAAGCCATGGGCGGCACCATAGGCTTCACAAGCATCGAAAACGAAGGCAGCACATTCTGGATCAGGCTGCCGCAAAGCAAGCCTACCCACCTGGATTTATCCGGCCAGCCCACCAGAACGGCCAGCATCGAAACGATCCGGACTGGCAAGGCACGGCGAGTGCTCTACATCGAAGACAATCCGGTCAACGTGCGCCTGATGCAGCATATCTTTGCCACCAAATACAAGGATATCGAATTGCAAGATGCGCAGACCGCAGAACTCGGCCTCTCGCTGGTGCGCTCCGAGCCGCCTGCATTGATTCTGATGGACATCAATTTGCCAGGGATGAGTGGTTATGAAGCGCTGAAACTGCTCAAATCAGACCCCAAAACGATGCACATCCCGGTAGTTGCGTTGACGGCCAATGCCATGAAAGGTGATATGGAACGCGGCCAGGAAGCGGGGTTCGACAACTATGTCACCAAGCCCATCAATGTTGCGACGCTGCTGAACATTGTGGATGACTTGCTGCACTAGGCAACCTCAGTCGTACTTGATGTATTTGAACCGCTGATCCTCGGTGGGTGTGCCCTCCAGCGCCCCGCCCGCCTTGCCCGGCTGCCAACCCACCACTTCCTCGATTTTCCGGGCAAGTTCAAAGTCCTTGTCGGTAACACCTTTAGCGCTATGGGTGACCAGTTTCACAATCACAAAGGCATAAGATACCGTCAGGTCGGGATGGTGCCAGGCGGCTTCAGCCAGATGCCCTACGGTATTAACCACCATCAGCGTGGCTTTCCAGCCGCTGGTCTTGTATTTGCGGCGTATCCAGCCGTCTTCATAAAACCAGTGCGGTAGTTCGGCGGCAAGTTTGGCGTCGATTTCGGCTGCGCTATAAATCTTTTCCGTTGTCATATCGCCCCCTTTCAGTTCAGCAATTCGCCATCACCCTTGAGGATGGCGGAAAAGCGGGCAACATCCCCTTTACCCAGGCAGATCACGGGGCAATCAGTCCGCGCCGCAAACTGCGGAAAAGCCGGATCGACCACGCCTTGCTCAGCCAGTTGCTGCGGGGTAAGCCGGGCAATGTTCGCCAAGGATTTCACCAGAATCAAGTGCTTGGCCTGGATACGCGACGCAAGCCATGCCGCCAGGCTGTCGGAGGTGATGTCCCAACTGGCGGGGATGCCGTCATCCGCCAGCACCATGCCGCTCGGCAACCAGACGATGCCGCGGTGCTGCCAGCTACGCTCGGCCAGTTCCAGTTCCGTCGCTGCAGTCACCAATCCCGGTTCCAGCGCTGCCAGCGTCTGGCCGTACTGATCCATGGCCATCACCGCCAGACGATGTGCGGCTGCGTCGTCAAACCCGGCGATTTGCTGCGCTTGCCGCACCGCATCGGCATACAAGCCGCCGCCAGGGACAATGATCACATGGCCGTCGCTGTTACTGGCGATAGTCGCCAGCCAGCGTTTCAACTCGGGGGAACCGAGCAGGCTGCCGCCCAGCTTTATCACAATCATGAGCAAGCCTCCATCAGGCTGAGCATATTGGCCGCCTTATCCCAGGTTTCGCGGTATTCCTTGTCGGCCACCGAATCGGCCACAATGCCGCCGCCCGCCCAGAAACGGATTGTCCCGCCGGAAAATACGGCGGTGCGGATGGCGATATTGGTATCCATGTTGCCGTCGAATCCGATGTAGCCGATGGCACCACAATACACGCCGCGCCGGTGCGGTTCCAGCTCTTCGATGATTTGCATGGAACGCAGCTTGGGCGCCCCGGTGATGGAGCCGCCGGGGAAACAGCCGCGCAGCAGGTGCAGCGCGGTATGGCCAGGCGCCAGGCGTCCGCTGACGGTGCTGACCAGATGGTGCACATTGGCGTAGCTTTCCAACTCAAACATACGGTCGGCGCGCACGCTGCCGGGCACGCAGTTTTTGCCGATGTCGTTGCGCAACAGGTCAACAATCATCAGGTTTTCGGCGCGGTCTTTCAGGCTGGAGAGCAGTTCTTCCGCATTGGCCCGGTCCTGTGCCGGGTCAACATGGCGCGGGCGCGTGCCCTTGATCGGCTTGGTTTCCACCGCGCCGCGCCTGACTTGCAGAAACCGCTCCGGCGAAGCGGAAAGTATCTGGACGTCGGGCAGATTCAGGTAGGCGGCGAATGGTGCCGGGCTGCGCTGGCGCAATTGCCGGTAAGCCGTCCAGGCATCGCCTTCGGCTTGCGCCTCGAAGCGTTGCGCCAGATTCACCTGGTAACAGTCCCCTTCGTGGATGTAATGCTGGATCCGCTCGAATGCGCGGGCATAACTCGCTTCATCCAGGTTGGAACTCACCGGGGAAGTCACCTTGAACACGCTGTTCGCCGGTTGTTCCGTGCGGGTAAACACTGCCAGCAGGTCGCCCCAATGCTGGCGGGTCAACGGCGCGCGCCCATAACTCGCCAGGAATGCGCGTTGTTGCTGGTGATCCACCACCACCGCCCAGTCGTAGATGCCGACCTGCATTTCCGGCAGGTGTTCGGCGTCGTGCGCGGTGCTGGGCAGGTGTTCCAGGCGCCGCGCCAGGTCGTAGCCGAAATAACCCACCGCGCCACCCATGAACGGCAGATCGCCCTGCGGCTCCGGCTGGCGCCCGAGATAGTCGCGCACCAGGCTAAACGGATCATCGCGGGAAATTTCGCGGCCGGTGGGGCTAATGATCTCGGTCAGGTCGCCGCGCGTGGTCAGCGTAATCACCGGATCGGCCACCAAAATGTCGTAACGGCCTTGCGGGAAGCGCATGCCCTCCAGAGCGCCGCTGTCGAGCCAGACCGCCCACGGGCGATGGGCGATCCGTGCGAACAACTGGCCGGCATCAGCGGAGTATGGGAGTTCTGTAATCAGCGGCGTCATGCTTGCTCCGCCAACCGGGCTACTGCATAGGCTGGCGCGCACACTGCCGCCCAGTCTTTTTCATTGTCGGCCCCGATCACCAGGTCGGAAAAATCCACGTAGTCGCGCTTCAGCATTTTTGCAATCTGCTTCACCACAAACCGTCCAGCGCCGGCGCCTATTAACGGGGTGGCATCCGCTTCGCCGGATACGCGCTTGATGGCGGCGGCGATATCCTGCGCATGGGCGCGAGCAATGTAATGCGCCAGCGCCTGCCAGGCCAGCATCAACGCGTCTTCAACGTCGCGGCCGACCATGCGCGCCAGGCGGCGGGCGCTGTCCAGCTGGGTTTTGCCGGCACCATCCGCGGTGTCGCTCATATCATGTTGTTCCGGCAGGGCTCCGGTCAGGCGATACACGTCCGCCAGCGTGGCGAAATGCTCCGCCACCACGCGCTGCATTTGCCCGTTAAACGGCACGCGCTGTACCACCGCCATCACCGGGGTGCGCACCACGCCGCTGTAAACCAGTTCTTCGGTGGTCAGCCGCTCGGCATCGGTGCGCCCTTGCGGCTGAGCCCTACCATCACGCAATGCCACAATGTCGGTCGTGGTGCTGCCGATGTCCACAAACACGCCGTTCCGGCATTGCTGCGCGGCAAATTGCGCACTGGCCAGCCAGTTCATCGAGGCGATGCTGGCGGTCAGATTTTCCACCTGCAAAGGTGCGATAAAACCGTGTTCCCCGGCATAAATATTGAGTTCCGCCTGCGGCAGTTTCTGCTGCATGATCTGGCAAATCCGCAGCACGCCTTGATGGCGGTTGGGGAAAATATCGGCCAGTTCGCCGGTCATGGTTACGGCATGCCGAGCTGGATTGCCAAATTGTTGTAACACAGTATCCACCGCCTGCTCCAGATGTTCCAGGCCGCGCCACAACGGGCAGGCCAGTTGCAGCACACCCACCACTTTATCGGCATCATCCAGCAGCGCCGCTTTCACGTGCGCCCCGCCTATGTCCCAGCCTATGTATTCAGGCATATATCCACCACATTGCGTTCCATCCCGCTTAAATCCACTTGCCGCCGATTATAGAGCAAGTCCAGCACCAGCCCCGCCGGATTGAGGCCGGTGGCCCGGCGCAAACCAACATAAGAGGTGGTCAGCCGGGGATTGATCTCCAGCACAGTCAGGGTTTCACCCTGCACCATCAGGTCCACGCCCACATAACCCGCCAATCCGGGCAATGCTTGCGCGACCTGCTGCGCCAGTGCCGCAAAGGCTTGCCAGTGCTGCGCCATGCCATTGAGTTGTGTTCCCTGGTAAGACAGTTCGCCATTGTCGGCCCTGGCCACATGCTGGCGGTTGGCGCCCAGCAGCCAGGCCCGACCTTGATGACACAGCATGGACAGGCTGGCAGGCTCGCCGGGTTGCCAGGGCTGGATCACGTGGGAATGGCGCCGGCCAAGCGCCAGCCACTGCCGTAGGGTATCCGGGTCATCAAAATAGCGGGTTTCAAGGCAGCCGGCACCGTCGTCCGGTTTGACAACCCATGGCGGCGGTGTTGCCGGAGTTTCATCGACACGCCAGGTTGGTACCGCGGGGATGGCGTGCTGGGCAAGCACCGCAGCAGTTGCCAGCTTGCTGCCGGCGATACTGACCGAAGCGGTATCACAGCCGAGTAGCTTTTCCGGCGGTACCATCCTGGTGAGCCGTTCAAGCATGCCATCGCTTTCCGGGGCGATCAGCCAGACCAGTTCAGCCTGGGCGATACTGCCTTGCCATAACGCCCAGGGTTCCCGGTCAACCGCCACAGCTTCCACCGGCAGTGAAACCGCCGGCAACCGGGCATCGCGGCTGATGGTAAGGGATACACCGGGAATGTCCAGCAAGTCTTGCAGCAGCGCGCGCAGCATCAAGTCGCCTTCGTCCGCCAAGGCTGAGGTCAGCGGTGCGTTATATAATCCGCCACCAGTGATGAATTCACAGACAAAAATTTCGAGTTTCTCAGCCATTCCGGTTCTGGATCTGATGGGCGGGACAGTAGTACGCGCACAACGCGGGGAACGCCACGCTTACCAGCCCGTGGTTTCCCGGCTCTGCCACTCTTCAGCGCCGCTGGATGTGGTGCAGGCGTTGCTGGAATTATACCCGTTCACTTGCCTGTACATTGCCGACCTGGATGCCATCCAGCAGCGCGGCGCGCACAAAACAACGGTTGCCGCGATACGCAACAGCCACCCCGACCTGGATATCTGGCTGGATGCGGGAATATCCAGCATTTCCGAGTGGCAAGCCTGGCAACCTTTGGGCGTGCACTGCGTGATTGGCTCTGAAAGCCAGCACAATGCGGACTCTGCCCGGCAGTTGATCGCCCACATCGGTGCCGATCACGCCGTGTTATCGCTAGACATTGGCGCCGAAGGCCAGCGCGGCCCGGACAGCCTGTTTACCGACATTGCCCGTTGGCCGGCAAAAGTGATCGGCATGACCCTGGCGCGCGTGGGCAGCCAGCTTGGCCCGGATTGGGCCGTGCTGGATCAACTCCAGCAATATGGCCGGCGCGTCTATGCTGCCGGTGGAGTGCGCCATGCAGCAGATTTGCAGGAACTGAAGGCGAAAGAGATTGCCGGGGCGTTGATCGCCAGCGCGTTGCATGACGGCCACATTGGCGCCGCCGATTTGGCAAGCCTGTAGCAGCCAGTTTCACCCAATAAAAAACCGCCCCGGACTTTCGTCAGGGGCGGTTAGGCATGCGGATTCAAAGCAGCCCGGGCAAATGCCGGACTTACTTGGCTGCAAATGGGTGGGATGAATCCTTGTAAACCTTGACCACGTCTGCGGCCTTTGGCTCGCGAGCAACAGCGCTCTTGATCGCCTGTTTGGTGGCCTGATAGTTCCAATCCTGGATACGCGCGTCAATATCAGCCTTGTGGTCGATAAACACACCAACGCAAATAAAGATGTCGTCGGCTTCTTCCACAGGGATGGTGCCGTCAGCGACACAATCCATCACCGCCATCGACACGCCGCGCTGGGCTGGGCCGAACATTTGAACAGCCTGACGGCCATTCTTGATGGTGACCTTGTTAAACATCACGGTAGCTGGCTTGGCCATGAGGTTAGGAGCAACAACGGCCAGCAAGCCGTTCACGCCTTCCTTCTGGTCGGTCAGGGTACGGCAAAAAGCGTCCTCGGCAGCGCTGCCGCGAGGTCCCATAATCAAATCAATATGGGCGACATTCAACAGATCCAGCCCACTTCCATCTGGGCGATTGTCAATTACCAACGCTTCACCCACCAGTACCCTATCAATCACAGCCATTTTTTTCTCCTAGTAAACAAGGTCTTAACTTGATGTTGTCCATCTCGTAAGCATCCATTAATCTCGAGGAACAAGCCTTTTGGGCTTATTCAGGCGCGCATTATAACAAGACCGCAAACAAAATGTTTTTAATATCTAAATAACTATTACATCTATCCAAATAATCAATTAAACCGAGCCTCAACGCATCACGTTCTTGCGCACTTTTTCGTTAAAGGCGAGCACTTCGTCCGCCACCGTGGATTCAATCCCTTTATTCTTCAAAACCGTGGCAAGAATTTCGGCAACGGCGTCAAACTGCGCGTTACCAATACCCAATGCAATCAGCTTTGCCGTAATGCGGACATCCACACCAGTGTTCGGGCCGCCAAACGAAGCAGTCAGAAACGCAATGTAACGCTGTAGCTGCTCATCCTTGCCATGCCCTGCGTCCGCATCAAAAAACTTCTTCAGTTGCTCGTGATTGATCGCTTGCGCGTAAAAATCCCGTACCAGGTCGGAAAGGACGGTTTCGCCACCCAAGCGACTGAAAAGGCTTGCGTTGCCAACAAAAGCCCCGGGGTTTACAGGTGCTAACTTTCTAGCATTTGCCAAACTGCCGTACTTGACGCTTTTTTCCATCGTGGCCTCCTATCAATACAACTATGCTTTTATATTAGTTATTGGATCCAATCCCCACCCTGTGCTGTGCGAGATTTAATCCCAGGCGCCAAGCGCATTGACCAGCAACGTTGCCACAGTCAAGTCCGCACTGGTTCCTGGATTAAATCCATTTTGCTTCAATTGCCTATCAAACCGCAACAGTTCCCCCAAATATTTTTTTGGATTTTCCTGGGCCAGCAAATCGGCCTCATGTTGCTTTGCCTGTTGCTGCACGGCCAGCGCCACTTCCGCGCCATATTTGCGCAGCAGGTGCGAATCGGGGAACTGCGCCATGAACCCCAGGTAAGTAGCAGTCGTCGCCCATGATTCGTTTTCCCAGCGGCTAAAAGTTTCGGTATATCGCGGCAGGCCGAATTCAAAAATATCCTGGAAATCATGCGCATAGTGCCAGGCGATCCGATCATGTTCAGCCGCCTGCTGCATCGCCTGCAACAGCGTCACCGTTGGGGGTTCGTGCACATCATGCCGGGGGCTGCTGCCAAGCCCGGCGGGCGATGCCAGTACAATGGCCTGGAACGCATGAGCGGCATCCTGCACGGTGAGTGCGTGCAGCGTCTGATGCAGGCTTCGGCGATGGATGGCCGCATGTATCAGCGGCGCGGCAAGCAGGATGATGCCCAGGTTGGTGTTACAGGAGACCGCTTGCCAGGTGGCGGTGACCGCACGCAGGATGCGTTCGCCTACGGCAAGCTCTGGTAGCGCGATGACGCTGGCAGCAGCCTTGGCGCTTTTGACAAAATCTTCGACCACCATGTTGTGCCCGTCGGCAAACACATGCACATTCCCCGGTTTGATGGCCTGAAGTTCGGCCAGGCAAGCCGCTTCAAATATTTGCGCGATGGCCGACATGGCTGGTCGCTGGCAACCGGGAAATAAAATCGTCCACCAGCAACTGGGCGATATTCATGCTGCAAACACCCTGCAGGCCTTTCCATGCCGGGATGCTGTTGACTTCGAGTACGTATAACTGGCCGCTGCGGTCACGGATCACGTCCACGCCACAATAATCAATACCCACAGCCGCCGCTGCGGCCACCGCCAGTTCCGCCACTTCACCGACCGGCAACAACGGCTCGCAGCGCCCGCCCAGCGCCACATTATTCACCCAGCTACTGCCGTGGCGCACCATGGCTGCCACTGCATGGCCTTGGATGACAAACACGCGATAGTCATGCCAGGCACCTTCGCCGCTATCGATATAGCGCTGCAGGTAATACACACCTTCGACATGCTGCTCCATGGGCACCGGCATCACCGCACCCGCTTCCAGTTTCCTCACGCCCTGCCCCTGCGAGCCGAACAACGGCTTGATCACCAGTGCATGTTGCGCCTGCGTTTCCTGCTGCAGGATTTGCAACGCCTGCTGGCGCGATTCGCACACCCAGGTGGGCGGCGTGGCAACCCCGTGCTGGTTCAGCAGGAAGCTCGTCATCGCCTTGTCCACGGTACGTTCCACCGCACGGCCGCTGTTGTAAACCGTGACGCCCAGCAACTGCAGCATATGCAGGACGTTCAACCGGGTAATGACCTGCTGCACGGTGCCCCCCGGCACGCCGCGCACGAAAACGCCTGCAGGCAAGCCTCGCTCGAAACCGGGAATGACAACGGCCGGGCCATCCGCAGATTCCAGCGCCAGCGCGCAGTCCCTCAAGGAAACAAACACCGCCTCCAACCCGCGCGCGGAAAACGCCTCTTTCAGGCGCTTGCCGTGCCAGCCGGGATCGTCAGTAAAAACCGGGATACGCGGGTTCAGAGCAACCCTCTCATTCAAGCGCCGAAAGAGATGTCCAGCAGTTTCTCGTCGATCTGACCGGCGCGGAAGCTGTTGCCGCTATCCATGTTGGTGACGATCACCTGCGCCGGAGCGAACAGCATCGGGTCTATCTTGTAGAAATCGTACTTCACGTTCTTGAAAATCTCGGCAAACGGTTTGCCGTAATCCGGCGAAGTACCGGAAGGCAGCTTGTCGGCGAGGTTCTTCGCTTCATCATCGCCGCCCTTGACGAACAGGTGCACCGGCCCGCCGTAGAGAATGGCGTCATTGGTGCGCCCCATGCCGGTGACAAAATCCTTGGCCGGCGGCGCAAACGGTGCCGCGGCCACGCCGTCCACCACCTGGTCCAGCGCATAGCCCAGCGCATGTACTTTGTGCATAGCGACTTCCAACACGCGCGCCACCACCTGGAACGAACCTGCCAGCGAACGGGTTGGCGTCAAAATAAAGGTCAGGCGGTCTGCAGGCAGGCCGGTATCCCTGGCAACCTTTTCCACAATCTCGGCTGGCGGCAGCTTGTCCACTTCCAGCACCAGCACAGCGGCATCATGCTGATCCTTGTAACCCAGTTCCTTGTACAGTTCTTCCTTGACGGCCAGAGCGCGGCCAGGGCCGGAACCCAAGGCGAAGAAATCGCCGTGATTCAGGCTCCATCCCGCGTACTGGCTACCGAGGCAGGCCAGCACGGGGTTGTTGCTGTGCACGCACAACTGGAATGGCCAGCGCCGCGATGGCGAGTGTTGCAATTTCACCATGCCTAAGCCGCCCATGCAGATTTCGCCGATCAGACGCCCGGCTTCCAGGCCGCCGGCGAACTTGATGCCGGCATCAATTACCGTGGCACCGCTATCCAGGCGCTGGACACCAACGCGCAATGTATTGGCGTTGTCTTTAAGATGTTGCACCAAAGGTGCCGTGAGGGCGTTGACGCTTGGCCACAGGCTGGTATCGAGAGGGGCGTGACTCATGGCTTGCTTTCGTAAAGGTCTTAAAGGCGTAATTGTGCATTAATTTGGCGTGCTCTGGCAAAAGCCAGTTGTTTGGCGGAACCGGCATTGTGCGCATCCGCCAACACGCTGCAAAGCGGCTGGTCACGTCGCACCACGCTACCCGACTCCGGTCGATCCACCACCCAGTCCGGCCATGCAAACCGGTCTTGAATCAGGGTATCCCGTTCTGCATACACAATATGCTGCGCTTTCGCGCCAGACCATCCATCCGGCAACGGGGAAAGCTTTCCCGCACAGGCTTGCACATGCCGTTCAAACAGGTCTGGAATACCATACAAACCCATGGTCGCACTCAACCTGGGATTGATCTCCAGCACCACCGGCCCCTGCTCTGTCAACAGGCAGTCCATGCTGTTGATACCGCGCATGCCGGTTGCCAACGTCAGCCTTGCCGCCCAATGTGCCATCTGCTGACGTACTTCCTGCGGCAGTTCGGCTTGGCTGACCGCACCGCCGTAGCGATAGGGCATGTCGCTGGTTGGTGCCAGCCATTGCTCGTTATAGCCGATGATTTGTGCATTTTTGCCATCCGCCAGCAGCAGGATGGAAACCGGCACGCCTTGCAACTGGCGCTGATAATAATCCCCTTCCCGCGCTGTGCCGTGCAGGCGAATATGGGTACCGCCAGAACCGCCAGATGCTTTGAGCAGCCAGCCAGCATCAGTTGGCCGAGTATTGCTGACTTCCGGGTGGGGAATGGACAACTCATCCAGCAAGGTGAAAAACCGGGAAGGGTCTTTCAGCCGGAGCAGTACTTCCGGTTTGTTGCCCAGCACGTTGAAGCGTGTGGCAATGGCATCAAGCAGCATGGCCTGCTTTTCAAAGCCGCTGCCATAAGCCACGCTGGCACCAGCACCTGCATCAACATCTGCCAGCAGGCGCTTCAACGTTGGCGCATCGAAGCTGCCGTCATGAAACGGCACCGTTTCACTGCACACACAAAAACGCCGCGTATCGGCATCGTTAAATATGTCGAACGCGGCGATTCGGTAGCCACTCCGCGCTGCAGCCTCGACATAAGGTCGGGCGCAGGCGGCGATAATGAGGAGATTAGGCGAAATCCTTGCGTGCCAATTCAAACGCGGACAGGAAATCCAGGTAGACATGCGTCTGGCCTTCCAGCATTTTCTTGAACAGCAGGTTCTGCACCTGGTACTTGATGCTGCCGATAGCCAGCGCGCCAAAACCAAAGGCATTGGTACCCTCGATCGGCTCGGCATCGGCCATGGCGCCAACCCCTTCGGCACCGGTCGGCGGCACGGCATTCACGTCAGCAACCACTTTCAGGGTGGGCGAACCTGCCATTTGTGACAGTTCGATCACGCGCACACCGGCGGCAGCGCAGCACAGCACAACATCGGTATTGTGCAGGATGGCTTTTTTCAATTCCGGGGTGGTACCGTCCACATAGCCGATATTGGTACCGTAATGCTTGTTGTATGTTTCAGCCTTGGCCTGCACATCAGGCACCGAGCGGTGCGCCACCAGTTCCACGATTGCACCGTGCTTGGCCGCGATCACGGCAGTACAGCCACCCACCGGGCCGGTGGCGCCAAAAATGCTGACCTTGCGCCCTGCCAGGTCGCTACCGAATTTGCGCTTCAACTCGCGTTCCACCAGTGCCATCATCGCGGCGGCGGTAGTGAATGCGCCGGAAGGGTCGGCAAACACGGAAACTTCGAACGGAGGCACCATGGATTTTTTCGCAATCGCCAGCATTTCCATCGCCACTTCAATGTCGCGACCGCCGATAAAAATACCGGTGCGCCATACGCCGCGTGGACCGCGCGAGAAAATGGCATCCTGCACCAGACCCATCACCTCGCTAGGTTGCACATTGATATAAGGCACCACCGCATCGTAGCCGGCGTCATACGCCATATTGGCGTCGAATGGGCTGGCATTTTTGGCAGGCGTAATAAAATGTAGTACGTTTGGTTTTTCCATCACATCACCTTTACGAATTATCAAAATCTAATTGGTTAAACTGGCTAAGCTAGCTTCTGGCTTTCTGGCATGACCGTACTGCCCTTGTTTCTGGCACTGCAACACACAACCTCGATTTGCGGAAAACGTTGCCGCACCTGTTGCGCCAGGCGCTCCGCTTCTAAAACATTACCAACAATGGCAAAGCCGGTCGGCCCCCAGGAACTCTGCCCGGTACAACCAACACCTTGCGCGCCCAACCATTGCATCGCCTCCGCCACAGCAGGGCTGGCATACTGGCTGCCACCTTGCGCCGGGGCAAAATGGCGGCCCACGATTTCCTGGATTTCGCTGATCGCCTGCCCGAAAGGACCAATCTCCTGCTCCGCAACCGCCGGCAATGCCCGCATCAGAACCAGGCGTGCGATATGCGCAGCCTGCTCCGCAGGAAATTGCGGCAGTGCCTCAAAAGCACTGACTTCCTGTGCGCCATGCACCCCCAGGGTCTGGCCTGGCTGGTGCATCAGCAGCAGTACGCGCCAAGCCTCTGGGAAATGCATACGCGCCAGAACCGGCGGAACCTGCGTATGTGCGCCGCGCCCGCCATCCACCAGTAACCCGCCCAAATCGAATGCGCCGACGCCAATGCCGGATCGGGCACCGCGCCCACTCAAAGCAGCAATGTCACGAATGCCAAGATTCAATCCGTACAGCGCGTTTATTCCTGCACCAATCGCCAGCGCCAGTTGCGTACCCGAACCCAGGCCGGCGTGCTCTGGGATGCATTGTTCCATCGTGAGATGCACGCCGCCATCAATGCCTGCCCGCAGGGCAAACTGCCGGGCATATTCCAGCGCACGTTCAATGCCTGAGCCTTCACCGACAAAACGGGCATCGCCTCGTGCGGGCAGTTTGCTTAGCGCAACGGTGGTACACGGCTGATCGAGCGAAAGCCCGATGCTGCCAAAGCGGCGTCCCAGCCCACCATGCATGTCAATAAAGCCCATATGCAGCCGGGCTGTGGTTTCGACGCGGACAGTTGAAAAAGTGGACATTGGCTCTGGCAAATTTGGGCCTGCACGATGGCATGCGACACGGCACTACCGGGAAAACACAGGACCACCATCAGCAGACAGTGATCCGGCACACCCTACGACCAGGTACTTACACCTTGAATTTACTGACCAACTCCCGCAAACGATCAGCCTGCCCAGCCAGTGCCAGTGCAGCTCCCGCGGTTGACTGCACGCTCAGGGAGGTTTCGTCGGAAATCTCGCCAATCAACTCCATGTCGCGGCTGATTTTTTCAGCCATGCTGGATTGCTCTTTTGCCGCGTTCGCAATCTTGCCATTCATTTCGGTAATGGTTTTAACCATGTTGGTAATGGTTTCCAGCGAAACCCCGGCATGCCCTGCCTGACGCACCGACTCATGCGCACGGTCACGCTCTTCCGTCATCACTTTTACCGCATGGCCGGATTCGGTCTGCAGGCGTTCGATTTTTTCCTGAATATCCTGCGTGGATTTTTGTGTGCGCTGCGCCAAGGTACGCACTTCATCCGCCACCACCGCGAAACCACGCCCCTGGTCGCCAGCGCGAGCGGCTTCAATGGCTGCGTTCAATGCCAGCAAATTGGTCTGGTCGGCAATGCCGCGAATCACATCCAGCACCGTGCCGATGTTGCGGCTTTCCGTTTCCAGCACCTGGATCACGCCCACGGAGGAATCCACATCCTGCGCCAGTGTTTCAATCGATTGTTCGGCCTGCATCACCACTTCGCGACCGGCAACCGATTCACGGTCGGCCTCCTGCGCGGCGCTGGATGCCGTCGAAGCGCTCTGCGCGACATCCTGCACCTTGCCATACATGCCCTTCATGGCAAGTACGACCTGATCGGTATGTTTTTTCTGTGAATCTACGCGCACCAATGATTCACGCGTAATTGCAGACAGTTCATCTGAAGATGCAGCCAATGCCAGTGAGGTTTCCGTCACGCTATTCAGCAATGCGGCAACGGCCTTGCGGGCACTGTCGTACTCATAAGCCATCCAGCTGAACTCATCCTTGCCTTCAACTCGCACCCGATTGGTCAGGTCACCCTTGGCCATGCTCCCCATCGCCTTGACCACCGTGTATGCACGGTTGCCCGCACGGCTCCCCAGATACCAAGCCGCACCAAACATGATCAGCGTCCCAACCCCGAACACCGAACCTGCCAGCACCCAATACAGTTGGGTATCCATGGCATAAGTAATAGCATAGGCCCCTGCAAGCGTCATTCCGATAAATCCGATGAATCCAACAACCGCTAGTAACAGCATTTGCTTCTTAAGATTCAAACGACTGATAAAATTCATTTAACCCCTCCACAGCACAAAGAACAGCCACGCTCAAGCATGGACTCATTGCTTATCTGTAGCCGAATCGTGACCGATTTTCTCGCACAACGCAAGCAAATGCCAGTAAAATAAGCTCCGGAATAGCGGTTAACGCACGCGCCAGCGTACCTGCCTGACTTCAAGACATTGGATACAAACTTTGATGGATAACTTTGCTCAACCAGGCTCCCAGGACAACGTCACCTGTCCCTTCTGCGGCCTGCTCTGCGACGATCTCACCGTAGCGCGAGATGAAGCCGGCAAACTCGCCGTGACCAAAAACGGCTGCCAGAAAAGCATTACGTTTTTTGGCCGCACGCCCACAGCACCTTCGCCACGCATCCATGGAAAGTCCTGTTCGCTGAGTGAAGCCGTTGTCAGGGCAACGCAGCTGGTCGCCAACGCCAATCTGCCGCTGTTTGCCGGACTGGGCACCGAAGTACAAGGCATGCGCGCCGTCATGAGCCTCGCCGACAAGGCCGGTGCCGTGATTGACCACATGAACTCCAACGGCTTCATGCGCAACATTCAAGTCGTGCAGAATTCCGGCTGGCAAATCACCACCCTGACCGAAGTACGCAACCGCGTTGATCTGCTGGTAGTAGTGGCCACCGATATTGCCAGCGTCTTCCCACGCTTTTTCGAACGCGAAGTGTGGAACAAGGAATCCATGTTCGGCCAGGACACCTCCAAGCGTGAAATCGTATATCTGGGCGGCCGCAATATAGACACCTCCGCCGGCACCGCGCCTGACGGGCGCAAGCCGGACGTGCTGCCGTGCGACCTGGATCGCCTGCCGGACGTCATCTCCGCGCTACGTGCGCTGGCTGCAGGCAAAAAACTGCACGCCACGGAAGTTGCAGGGATAGCGGTTGCCGATCTGGAAAAACTGGCTGAACGCCTGAAAGCCGCGCAATACAGCGTGGTGACATGGGCTGCGGCACCGCTCAATTTCCCGCATGCCGAGTTGACTGTGCAGAACATCACCGAACTGGTAAAAACGCTCAACAAAACCACGCGATCCAGTGGATTGCCGCTGGGCGGCATTGAAGGCGACATGAATGCGAACCAGGTATCCACCTGGATTTCCGGCTATCCGATGCGCACTTCCTACGCCCGCACCTATCCGGAACACGATCCTTACCATTTTTCCACCGACCACCTGCTGGCCAGCAATGAGGCCGATGCGCTGCTATGGGTATCGTCATTCAACCCGGAACGCATACCACCGGCGACCCAACTCCCCACCGTGGTGCTGGGACACCCCGACATGAAACTGGAACAGGAGCCGGAGGTATTCATCCCGGTGGGGCTGCCCGGCGCCGATCACAAGGGCATCATGTTCCGCACCGACAATGTGGTGTCGCTGCCGTTGTACCAGTTGCGCAACAACCCGCTCCCTAGTTTGAGCGAAGTGCTCACCGCCATCGAACAGGCTCTTTAACATGCTAATCAAACTGACAGGCGGCAAGGTTTACGATCCAGCACATGGCGTTGACGGCCAGGTGCGCGATATTTATGTCCGCGATGGCCGCATCGTGGAACGTCCGCGCGACGGCGAACACATCGACCAGGAATACAACCTGGCAGGCAAGGTGGTCATGGCTGGCGCCATCGACATGCACACCCATATCGGCGGCGGCAAGGTCAATATTGCCCGTACGCTGTTGCCGGAAGACCACAGAGGCGATCCGGTTCCGCATAGCGACCTGTGCCGCGCCGGCTGCGGCCATGCGGTGCCAAGCACGCTGACCACCGGCTATCGCTACGCCGAGATGGGCTATACCGCCGGCTTCGAGCCCGCCGTGCTGCCGATGAATGCGCGTCAGGCACACCTGGAAATGGGTGATGTGCCGATCATCGACAAGGGCGGCTACGTCATGCTGGGCAGCGACGACCTACTGCTGCGCATGCTTGCGGCCAAGCAAGACCAGAACGCGATCAACGATTATGTCGCCTGGACCATCAACGCCAGCCAGGCGATGGGCATCAAGGTGGTGAATGCCGGCGGCATCAGCGCCTTCAAGTTCAACCAGCGCATGCTGGATCTGGACGAGCAGAACCCCTATTACAAGGTGACCCCGCGCGAAGTGCTGCAGCGCCTGTCGCGCGCCGTGTACGAACTAGGCGTGCCGCATCCGCTGCACATTCACGGCAACAACCTCGGCGTTCCCGGCAACTTCCAGACCACGCTCAACACCATGGCTGGCGTGGAAGGTTACCCGATCCACCTCACGCACATCCAGTTCCACAGCTACGGTACCGAAGGCGACCGCAAGTTCTCCTCCGCCGCCGCCAGCATCGCCGAAGCCATCAACAAGAACAAGCACGTGTCCGCCGACGTCGGCCAGATCCTGTTCGGCCAGACCGTCACCGCTTCCGGCGACAACATGGCGCAGCACCGCAACCATGCCGCCGGCAGCCCGAACAAGTGGGTATGCATGGACATCGAGTGCGATGCCGGCTGCGGCGTGGTGCCGTTCAAGTACAAGGACCAGAATTTCGTCAACGCCCTGCAATGGGCGATCGGCCTGGAAATCTTCCTGCTGGTGGACGACCCGTGGCGCATCTTCCTCACCACCGACCACCCCAACGGCGCGCCGTTTACCAGCTACCCGCACCTGATCAAGCTGCTGACGGACAAGACCTTCCGCAACGAAATGTTCTCGCGCATCAGCCCGGATGCCCAGAAAATGAGCACCCTGGCATCCATCGACCGCGAATATTCCTTGTATGAAATCGCCATCATGACCCGTGCCGGCGCCGCCAAACTGGTCGGCTTGCATGATCGCGGCCATCTGGGCGTTGGTGGCGCGGCTGACATCACCGTGTATACCGACAATCCAGACCGCGAACAAATGTTCGCCAAGCCGGATTACGTATTCAAGGACGGCCAGTTGGTCGTCAAGGATGGCAGTATCGTCAAGGTCACCTGGGGCGCTACCCACGCGGTCAAACCGGAATTCGACCGCGGCATCGAGAAAGAAATCCGCAAGTATTACGACACCTACCACACCGTCAATATGGAACACGTCAAGGTTACCGACCAGCACATTGCCGATGACGGCAGGGGCCGCGTCAATGTCCAGGAATGCAAGGGACGCCGGGAGAAAACGGCATGATTATTAACGGCGTAACCATCGACGACACCTTCGCCGAAGCCTTCGGCATGCGCGGCACCCGCGTCATCATCACTGCGCAGAACCACAAATGGGCCAACACGGCAGCCGCAGCCATGACTGGCTTCGCCACTTCGGTCATTGCCTGCGGCGTGGAAGCCGGCATCGAGCGCGAGCTTGATCCTTCTGAAACCCCGGACGGACGCCCTGGTGTGTCCGTGTTGCTGTTCGCCATGGGCAGCGCGGTGCTGATGAAACAGCTGGAAACCCGCATGGGGCAATGCGTGCTGACCTGCCCCACCACGGCGGCATTCTCCGGCATTGACGACGGCTACCCGGAAATCACCCGCATTGCCTTGTCCAAAAACCTGCGCTTCTTCGGCGACGGCTTCCAGATTTCCAAGCAGTTCAATGGCAAGCGCTACTGGCGCGTGCCGGTGATGGACGGCGAATTCCTGTGCGAGGAAACCACCGGCATGGTGCGCGCGGTGGGCGGCGGCAATTTCCTGATCCTGGCGGAGTCCCAGCCACAGGCGCTGGCCGCTTGCGAGGCCGCCATCGAAGCCATGAAGAAAATCCCGAACGTCATCATGCCCTTCCCCGGTGGCGTGGTACGCTCCGGCTCCAAGGTCGGCTCCAAATACAAGACACTGATCGCCTCCACCAACGACGCTTTCTGCCCGACATTGAAAGGCATCACCAACACCGAGCTGTCGCCGGAAATCGAATCGGTGATGGAAATTGTGATCGACGGCCTGAGTGATGCCGACATCCGCGAGGCCACCCGTGCCGGCATTGCTGCCGCCTGCGAGCTTGGCGCGGCCAACGGCATCAAGCGTATTTCCGCCGGCAACTACGGCGGCAAGCTGGGACAATTCCAGTTCCATCTGCGCGACATTATGAGCGGAGACGCAGCATGAGCGCCTTGACCTTTACCCTCAAATCCCACCCCCGCCAGCGCGTGGATTTATCGCCATTAACACCGGACCACCTGGCCGGGAAATCGCTGGCCGACATTGCCGGAATCGAACTGCAAAGCGGCTACAAGAAAATCCGTACCGATGCGTTGTTCTCCATCACCGGTGACGACACCACGCAGATCGAGATCCAGAACAGCTCATCCAAACTGGATTTCATCGGCTCCAAGCTACAAAGCGGCCAAATTACCGTGCATGGCGATGTTGGCTCCTATCTGGGTTTCCAGATGAAAAAAGGCACAATCCAGGTGTTTGGCAATGTTGACGCCTATGCCGCCAGCGGTATGGCCGGGGGCAGCATCAACATCAACGGTAATGTGGGCGATTTTCTCGCTTCCGCTATTCCTGGCGATCGCAAAGGCATGAAGGGCGGCGTGGTGATTGTAACCGGCAATGCCGGCGACCGCGTCGGCGACCAGATGCGGCGCGGCATCGTCCTGATCGAAGGTAATGTCGGAGCCTATTGCGCATCGCGCATGCTGGCGGGCACCATCGGCGTACTGGGCACCGTTGGCGAATATGTCGGTTTTGGCATGCGCCGCGGCACGTTGCTGTTATTTTCCACGCCCAAGATGCACGCCACATTGCAAGACTGCGGCAACCACACCCTGCCATTCCTGAGCTTGATGTTCAAGTCCTTCCAAGGCTTGCCGAGCAAATTTGCCGGACTGAACAAAAATCGGGTACGGCGTTATGCGGGGGATATTGCTAATGACGGAAAAGGTGAAATCCTGGTTTTCCAGTAAGCCTAGCGCCCCTCATGGTCGCCCAGATTTTAGGTGCCATGAGTACATCTTGCACAGAGAATAACTGACAATGACCGCTTGGGGCGCCTTGCACCTGCCCTCAAGCACATATATAACAATCATCTGCGCGAATGAGCGATTTATATGTCTTTTTAACGGAAAAAATGTATTATTGCACCCTGTAATTGCAATCATGCATTAACATCAAATTATCATCTCTTAACCATTCGGAGGACGTAGCATGGCATTGACCCAAGTAGCATTAGATTCACTGGATTTCGACGCAACGGTCGCACTCGCAACCAAAGTCGCACCTTACGTTGACATCCTGGAAATCGGGACCCCTTGCATCAAGCACAACGGCATCAAGCTGCTGCAAACCCTGCGTGCCAAGTTCCCAAACAACAAGATCCTGGTTGACCTGAAGACCGCTGACGCTGGTTACTACGAAGCCGAGCCTTTCTTCAAGGCTGGTGCTGACATCGTGACCGTTCTGGGCACCTCCGACATCGGCACCATCAAGGGTGTGATCGACGTTGCCAACAAGTACGGCAAGAAGGCTCAAGTCGACCTGATCAACGTGGCTGACAAGGCTGCCAAGACCAAGGAAGTGGCTGCCGTTGGCGCCCACATCATCGGCGTGCACACCGGTCTGGACCAACAAGCTGCTGGTCAAACCCCGTTTGCCGACCTGGCACTGGTCACCGGCCTGAAGCTGGGTGTTGAAGTTTCCGTGGCTGGTGGCGTTAAGGCTGCTACCGCTCAACAAGTGAAGGATGCAGGCGCTACCATCATCGTAGCCGGCGCTGCCATCTACGGCGCTGCCGACCCTGCTGCTGCTGCCAAGGAAATCACTGCTATCGCCCACGGCGGCAGCGGTGGCGGCCTGTTTGGTTGGATCAAGAAGCTGTTCGGCGGCTAAGCTACCGATCAACTGGCATCAAAATCAAAAGCCCCGGAGCGTTACGCTCCGGGGCTTTTTCTTTGCTATTGCCCGAACAAAACCATTCAGGCAAAAAAAGCCCCTGTCACTGACAGGGGCGAGTGCGGACATCAGAGATGACCAGATTCTTGTCTGAATGACGTCTTAGAAACGCTTGCCGATACCGATACCGAACAGCCATGGGTCGATGTCGAGGTCGTCGATTTTGACGAAGCCAGCACCAGCGTTCACTGTCACCTCGGTATTAATAAACGCTTTTTTGATATCAGCATTAATTTGCCAGCCGTCTTTCAGATTAAAGTCAACACCAGCCTGGAAAGCCAAGCCGAAACTGTTGCGTTCAATATGAATTGGCAAACCACCAGTGGTTGAAAGATTTCGATCCAAGGCACGTGTATAGTTCACACCAGCACCAATGTAAGGATCGAAGGTTTGATCCGGCAAAAAGTGCCATTGCAAGGTCAGCGTGGGTGGCAACAAGTTCACAGACCCCAGTGGCTGATTACCTAAAGCACCAGTATTACCAGTAATGCTGACATCATGTCGAGTCCCTGTTGCCAGAATCAGTTCGGCAGCAATGTTTTTAGTAATGTAGTAAGAAAAGTCTATCTCCGGAATAGTGTTGCTACCAACGGCCAACTCCGCATTAGCGCCGATGGCGGCACCAAGACCAGAAGCGGCAGAGTCACTACCCAGCTGACTATCTTCATCCGGGGCCACGTGCACAGCACGCAGACGCACCACAAAATCACCAGCCTCAGCAAAAGCCATGGCAGGAGCAAATGCTGCAGCAATCAATGCAACAATCAGTGTTTTTTTCATTTCACAATCTCCACTAGAAAAATAATTTAGGACTTATGTGTCTTTAATGCTGTGAGTAAATTCTATCAAGCCTCCAGCCAGCCAGCTTGATTTACATCAACAAATGGGAAATGACAAACAAACCGAGAAGCAACCGTTGTAAATACGCAACACCCTGGTTACAAAATGGTTACGATGACAGCACAGCTGAAGGCAGAAAAGCCGGAATATCTGCCAGGCGGTATTTACCGACCACTACCGCTTCGGCCAGCTTATCCAGCGTCTGCCCTTGCAGCAGGTCAATAATGCCTTGTTTGATCGGCGCCCAGCGGTGATGCATGGGGCAGGCGGTTTCGTCACTGCAGCGTTTCAGCCCGAGCACACAGCCTTGGGTGAACTCGGCACCTTCGGTCACGTTCAATATGCTCATCAGGTCAATGCGTGAAGGGTCCGTGCGTAACGCGAATCCACCCTGCCGTCCGCGAAACGAACTCAACAAGCCGCCGCGACACAGGTTTTGCATGATTTTCGCCAGGTATGGTGCTGGCACGTTCAGGCGCGAGGCTATTTCCCGGTTGAGTATTGGCTGGGTTTGTCCTTGGGTCGCAATATAGATCAGCGCCTGGATCGCATATTGACTCGTGCGGGAAATGATCATGCATCCGTACCAGGCGAGCCAGTCACAGCCTCATTCCTTCGCTTCAGACGGCGGGATGATTACCGTATCTTCGCGATACCCGTGCACATACCTTGATGACGTTGCAGTATTCAAACCGGCTTTGCCAAACTTGGCAAAAGTGCTTTCCGCCAGCGCGTTTTCGCCAAGCGAAAAACTGATGACCGTTTTCTCGGTGCCTGCAATCAAATGAATCTGGCGCAACTGCTCATAACTTCCGCCATTGACCAGGACCGCCGAACTGATTTGGCTGAGCGGCAAAGAGCGGTCCTTTTTGAATTGCTGCAATGTTTTGTCCCAGCCAATAAAATGGATGGCGTCTTTGCCCAGAATGACGTGGTTGGACCGAAGATTGACGGTTTTTGAATCGACAGACGTTACGCCAGCCCAAGCCTTGATTTGCGTATCGCCGGCTGCAAGTTCGACCCCAAGATTGGAGAGTTCTTGCGCGCTGATGGCCCCCACTTCAGTAGCTTTTGGTACTTCATAAGTTTCCTCAACCGTATCCCACAGCGAACCGAACATCGAGCGGGTTTCATAACACAACGCTTCCAGCGCCATTTCCGATTCCGTACCGGGCGCAGGAACCTGCCATTGCTGGGCAAAACCCATGGCTTCGAGGCGAATCGGGTCAATGCCGTTTTTTGCGTTCAGCAAATCTTCAACCACCCAGTAGCGGCGCGATTCGCAATTGGCCATACGGTACGTGACCCGGCTGGTCACTTCGGCACCGTTACTCCATTTGGGCTTGGCGTATTCGAACTTGACCCACCCCTTGACCACAATATCGCGATCAACTTCAACCGAGTTACCGTCCACAAACACGGTGGTTCCCTGTAGCGCTTTGCCGCGGAACTCTTTCCAGTCGGCAGCATACAGCGGCCTGGCAACCAATAACAACAGAATGGTCAACGCAAACGCCTTGATCATCAGATGTTGCGATTTAAGTTGTTTCATCGCGGCGGCACGGGTCACTTGCATGCTGTTCTCCTTTTAATGGCGTATGCGCCTCAAGAGGCACTTTTTTTGGCATTCTAGCCTAAAATGGCATCAGTGCACGGTTTGGGAACATTCCATGAAATTTTTCCTGACAGGCGGCAGAAAACCATTGAGAAGTGGCCTCCCCGCCAGGAATCGAACCTGGAACTGACCCTTAGGAGGGGTCTGTAATATCCGTTTTACTACGGGGAGCGCGCGGCGATTTTAGCATGCCAGCCATGCAAACCGGAAAACCGCTAACGTGCTTCATCCAGCGCATCCAGATAAAAGCAGTGCCCCCGCTCAAGCACAAAGCGGCTGACCTCATGCAGGCGGAACGCGCGGCCGTTCACTTTGTAACGCGCCACAAACTCCACCAGCGCATGTGTATCATCCAGCGGCTCATGCCGCAGCACCTGTAACCCCAGCCACTTGGTCGGCTCGCTTAAATCCAGCGTCGACGGGCGGGTTGAGGCATGCCAGGATTGCAGCAGGTAATCCTCCAGGCCCAGCACATACGCGCTGTAGCGCGAGCGCATCAACGTCTCGGCATTGTCGGCGGGCTGCCCCAGATGCAAGCGCTCGCAGCACTGAGCATAGGTGCGGCCGCTACCGCAACAGCATGGGATGGAAGGTTTGCTCATGATGCCGGCATATTACCATTTGACCGCAGGCCATCCGCGTGTTTGAATACCGAACAGAAATCAAAATGGAGTTTTAAATGGCAGCCAGAGGCGGCAAACGAGAAAATGCAGGACGCCCGCAAGGCACCGGCAAATATGGCGAACCCACCACCGTGCTGCGCGTGCCAGCCAGCCAGGAGCACACCGTCAAGGATTTCCTCGGCGCGCTGGAAAAAAAGCGCCTGCGCGAAGGCCAGGACAATGTCGCCGAGATTGTTGCCGTGGGCGAAGACAAATCCGCTCTGGCGTTGCCGCTCTACACCTCCAAGGTATCCGCCGGGTTCCCCTCCCCCGCTGACGAGCATGTGGAAAAAAGGCTGAACCCCAGTGATTATTTGATCGATAACGATACCGAGACTTTTTTTGTACGGGTCAAGGGCGATTCCATGATAGACGCCGGCATTTTTGAAGACGATGTGCTGGTGGTGGATCGCTCGCGCTTGGCGCAGATCGGCGACATCGTGCTCGCCGTGCTGGACGGTGAATTCACCGTCAAAACCCTGGGCAAATCCAAACACGGCCCGCGCCTGTTGCCGGCCAACAAAAACTACCCGGTCATTGAAATCACCGCAGAACAATCGTTTCAGGTGTGGGGCGTGATTACCGGTTCGATGCGTAAATTCAAGTAAGCCATCAGCAACCAGCCATGACTGATCAAGGCACAGAACTACGCCGGGCCGCGCTGTATTGGCTCGCCGCGACAGACCCGGAAGCCAAGGCTGAAGGCACCAGGCAACTGGCTGAAGACTGGGCAGCCGGCCGACTGGCGCTGGACGCCACAGCCAACATCCCGGTACCGGCCGGCATCCCGGGCCGACCACAAAAACCGCCACTGGTTGATCCGCGCACGGTCAAACGGCGCACGCTGCAAACCAAAGCTGGCCGAGCCGCCATGATCCACGCCCTCGCCCACATCGAATTCAACGCCATCAACCTGGCGCTGGATGCCGTCTGGCGCTTCCCCGGAATGCCGCAAGCCTATTACGCCGACTGGCTGCACATCGCGGCAGAAGAAGCGCTGCATTTCAACCTGCTGGCTGCGCACCTGAACAGCCTGGGTTGCGCGTACGGCGACCTTCCCGCACACGACGGCCTGTGGGAAATTGCAGCCAGAACCAGCGGCGACCTCCTCGCGCGCATGGCACTCATCCCCCGTACCATGGAAGCCCGCGGGCTGGATATCACGCCCGGGTTGCGCGCCAGGATCGTACAAGCCGGCGACCAGGCAGCGGCAACCATCCTGGATGTTATCCTGCGTGATGAAATCGGCCATGTGCGCATCGGCAACCGTTGGTACCATTGGCTGTGCGAACAGCGCGGGTTGGATGCAATAACCTGCTACGCGCAAATGGTCGAAACCTATCAAGCGCCGGTACTGCGCGGACCGTTTAATCTGGATGCCCGGCGTGAAGCGGGGTTTAATGAAATGGAGATTGCAGCACTGGGAAAGTGAATTCCGCCTTGCGCCAACAATAAAACCAAATGCCAACGATCGACCCAACGTTACAGAACATCATCAACATCATCCAGGCGCACATTACCGATCCGCTGGTACTGCTTGCCATCTTTGCAACGGCGTCATTCGTCATGATCTGGCGCCTCCACGCCATGGAGAGCAAAGGCTTCGAAGGCACCGTGCTGGGCACGCTGATCATGCCTTACTGCTCGGGATTCGCGAACCTCATCTTTGCCTATGTCATGAGCCGTTCAGCCAGCAATGGCGGGCTGGTCATCGAAAACTGCCTGGTTAACAACGCCACCAACCTGACGCTGATACTCGGGCTTGCCACGATTTTCGGCACGACGGCACCCCAAACCGGCAACCAGAAAAAACATGCGGAATTCTTCCGCATCAACCGGCTTAATTTACTGTTTACCCTGATTGCATTGTTCCTGTTCACCGGCACACTCTGGGCGCTGGCGAAAGACCGTGTGCTCGATTTTTACGACGGCCTGGTGTTGGTTGCGCTATTCGTTTTTTGGCAAATACTGCATGTTTTTGAAATACTGAAAGACAACATCAGGAAAAACAAAACATTCCACTGGCTGCTCGTCGTTGACCTGGCGCTCATCGCGGCCAGCGCCTATTGCATCTACTTTTCGGTGGACCACCTGGTGGAATGGATATCGACGGCGGAAAACCGGTTCTTCAGCCTGGCCAAGCTAGGCTGGTTGAGCGGCGCGCTGATGGTATTGCCCAACGCATTCATCGCCATGTATTACGCCTACATCGGCCGGCAGGACATCGTGCTCAGTTCGCAAATCGGCGATGGCCACATCTGCATCCCCATGTGCATCGGCCTGTTTTCGCTGTTCAACACCATCCAGGTGCCCGCGTTTTTCCAGATGGGCAGCTACATCATCCTCGGCGCGGCAGCGGTGCATTTCCTGTTCATTGCCGCCATCGGGCGGCTGCCACGCCCCATAGGCTTCGGCCTGATCGGCGCTTACGGACTGTTCCTGTATCAGGGGCTGATCAATTAGGGAAGCCCTGACAGTCCGTTCGTGGTGAGTGTTTTCCGTTCGCTCCTTCGATACGCCGCGCCTGGCGCGGCACTCAGGACGAACGGAAAATGTATCGAACCACTTTGGGGACTGGTTCAAGGCTTCCTTAGTAGGAGCCCGACTTGTCGGGCGATCCCCCGCAACATCGCACAACAAGTTGCGCTCCTGCAGTGACTTAGCCCGCGCTCAACGTCACCCGGTTACGCCCGCCGGTTTTAGATTGATACAAGGCTCCATCCGCGGCCGCCAGCAACTCCTTGCTGCTCCCCAGCCGCTCGCCAAAAGCAGCCACGCCGAACGACATGGTGACCTTCAGCCACTCCCCATCCACCACCTTCCCGTCATGCCCCACCTTGGTGAAATTGTGGCTCTCGATGGTTTGGCGCAAACGCTCCACCAGGCTCATCACATGCTCCACAGCGGTATCCTCGCACACCAGCAGAAACTCCTCGCCACCATAGCGTCCGGTAGCATCAATGTGCTTGCGCAGCGTGGTGTCCAGAATGCCGCCCACTTCCTGCAATACCGAGTCGCCCTGGATATGCCCGTGCTGATCGTTGATTTTCTTGAAAAAATCAATATCCGCCAGGACGATCGCCCCCGAACCGTCCTTTTTCCGTTTCTGCCGCTGAAACGCGCCTTCCAGCGCCTCACGAATGGCGCGGCTGTTCAACAGGCCGGTCAAGCTGTCATAACTCGCCAGCTTCTCGAACTGCGTTTTCATCAACATTGCGCTCAGCATGTTGCACATGATCTCGCACACCCGCGCCTCATGCTCCTGCGTATCCGACTCATCCCCCAGAAAATCGCCGGCCAGCAAATAACCGAAACCCAGGCTCTCCGGCAAATAAATCGCCCCGACAATATCGCTACCAATACCGGGCACATTAATCGCCGAAACATCGCGATGCTTGAACGCCAGCACCTCGTTGATAAAAGTAGGCGGAGGGTTATTGATATCCAGGCAGATTTTCATCCCCTCGCGCAGATCGGGCCGGTCATGCTGCGGATTGCTCACCGAGACAACCTCCAGAATCAGGTCGTTTTCAATCACGTTGGCGATCTTGTACAACACCCCGATATGAAAACCCAATGCCTGATTGATAACTTGCAGCGGCTTATCGAAATAGCTTTTGTCCTCATAAGCGACATCGCTTAAGTGCGAACTCAAGTCCCCCAACCGGTCCAGCAGATATTCTGCCGAATGTATAACCTTGCCCATCTAAAAACACCTCCAAAAAATGCCGTTTAAGCACAAACCCCCAATAAAATCAGCCCAGCACCTGCCGCAGTTGCTTGCTCACCGCCTTGCCCGCCACACCGGGATGCGTCACCATCACGAACAGACACCGCCCCTTGCTCTCAGCCGCCCACACTCCGCCAATGTCGCGCTTCTCGCGGGAATCGTCGTTGGAATAGCGATCCGCGCCTTTGTACTCCACCACCAGAAACCGCCCGTCTTTCAGTCGCGCCACAAAATCCGGGTAAAAGCGGTCGGTTGAAGTCGGCAACCAGAAAGACCATTGCGGCTGGCGCTCCAGGTTGCGCACCCAGATATCTACCTCATCCAGGCTGTCCAGTTCAACCGCACAGGCGGTTTCCTCCTGCGTAATGTCGTCGTCCAGCTCACCGGGGCGCGGGTAATAATGCTTCTGGAAGTTATAGCGCCCGTTGCACAGCCAGCGCGCCGGATAGTGCCCGGCATCAAAATTGAACGGATGCACATCCGCCAGGCTCGCCTTCATCGGCCCGCCCTGCAAGCACTGCTGGAACATCTGCCCGCGCTGCGCCTTTACCAGCGCATCGGCGCGCTTGGCTATCGCCTCCGCCAGCGGGTTGAGGTGCCGCGCCAGGTAATTCAACTCCAGGCCGCGCGCCGCCAAACCATCCAGCACGCGCCCCAGCCAGGCGATCATATCCGGCTGCAACACATCATCGCGCCGCACGCGCCGGTCAAGGATGCGGATGATGTCCTCGCGGCGCAACGCCTCGCTGCCCGCATTCAAATCCAGCGTGTACTGCGCGCTGTCCTGTGCGATGCGCAAATGTCCGCGCTCGATGTCTATCAGGTAAGGTTTTTCATCCTCGGTTTTGGCAAAATCCGGCAAATCCGCCGCCTGCCCCGCCAGCGAAATCTCCGCCAGTTCCGACAGCAGCGCCGGCTCCAGCAGCAACATCTCGCCCTGCACATCCACGCTGAAACGCGGCAAACCGCCAAACACCACCCCGCGTTGCGAAGGCGCCAGCGCCGCCAATGTGCGCGTCTGGTGGCGCTCCAGTTGCCGCGCCAGTTCCTCACGCTCTTTTTTCGGCGCGGCATTCACCGCCGCCTCAATCGCCGCCACCGGCAGCAAACCGGTCAGGGTCGCCACGCCGTCGGCGCTCACGCTGGCCTGCTGCGGCAACACCGCCTGCAACGCCTGCGCCACCGGTTCGGAGACCTCAAACGCGCTTTGCGGCGGGGGCGGCGCCGGGCGCTCCGTACCGGCATCGGGGAACATATCCTCCGGCGGCTGGATAAAACTCGCCGCCTCCATCTCCTCAAAGCCCATCGCCACCAATCTATCCGCCAACTGGTTCGCCACCACCGCCGTACTCGGCCCCACCACGTGGGCATAAGCCCGGTTCAACGCCTCCGCCCGGCGTGGCCTGGCGTAAGGCAGGCGCAGCACCCTGCCCAGCAACTGCTCCATATCCTTGGCCGAGCGGATGTTCTGCACGGTGCAGAAAATATAGGCAAACGAGCAATCCCAACCCTCTTTCAGCGCCTCCACCGTAATCACAAAATCAATCGGGCAAGACGGGTCAAACAGGTTCACGCCATCCAGTTCGCGCTGCGCCCCGGTCGCCACCGCAATGCGGCGCTCCTCGATGTGGCATTGTTCGATCAAATGCTGCTTCAGCAGCGCCACCGTCACCTCGCCGTTCACCGGTTCCGCCTGGAACAGCACAATTGGCCGCACGTAATCCGGCTCCAACCGCGCCGATTCCGCCAGCCGCTCGCGCGACAGCACCGCGTCGCGCACCGCCTCCTGCCAGTTGGGGTGCGGGGCCAGCACAATCGGCAGCTTGATCATGTCCTCGGCCTTCAGCTCCTGCGCCGAGACGTGGTACAACACGTTCTGGTCGCGCGCCGGGGTGGCCGTCCACTCGATCACGCACGCCGGACGGATGCGCCGGAACACCTCATATGACAAATCGCCGCGCGCATTGTGCGCCTCATCCACCACCACAATCGGGCGGTGATACGCCAGCAGGTTGGCGAACGAAAATTTCACCCGCCCCACGCCGCCCGCGCCCAGCAATTTTTTCAACGAAGCGTTGGATTCAATATCCGCCTCGCTCACCCGCTCGAAATAATCCGCCTCCGCAATGCCGGAAAAATGCGGCTCAAAATCCTCTTTGTAGGCATACACATCGCGGCTGGCGGTGTTTTCCACCTGCAAGGTCTGGCGCGTCGCCACCACCACAATCGCCTTGCTGCCAAAATCCTGCGCCCGCAACTGCGCGCAATCGGCAATATCCAGCACCGCCAACTGGTCAGCCGGCCAGTGCGCCAGCAACGCCTCACGGTACGGATGCCCCGGCGTCAGCAAGGCATCGCGCGTCTGGTTGCGGATGGTATTGCTCGGCACCAGCCACAACACCACCGGGAACTCCGCCCCCACGTACAACCGCGCCGCATGCTCAATGGCATGCGCCGCCATCAAGGTTTTACCGCCGCCGGTGGGGATGCGGATGCAGACCTGCGGCACTTCTGGCGCATCGGTCGCCAGCGGGCGATACGGCAACTCGCGCAGGTTCTCGCCCATCGCCGTGCGGCGGGCGCTGTTGAAAGCGGCATGCAGGGCCGCGCGCTCCCGCGCGCCGCGCGCCAGTGTAAAAAACTGCGCCAACGCCGCCAGTGCTTTCTTTTGGTAGTCTTTTAATTCAAGCGCCATATCGCAATAATCCCTGAAAAATCGCTTTCATCGTAGGGTGGGCAGGGTTTCTTCTGCCCACGCCGTCTGCCCTGTCAAATACCGCGTGGGCAACAAGTTGCCCACCCTACTACAACTACAAGCTTCCGTTCGTCCTGAGTGTTTTTCGTTCGCTCCTTCGATACACCGCGCTTTGCGCGGCACTCAGGACGAACGAAAAATGTATCGAAGGATGAACGGTTTTTCCCCGCCACACCCTCACCGCATCCGAATATCGTAAGGAATCTGCTGGAAACTGATCTTCAACTCCCGCCGCCGCGTCTCGGTCATGCGCGACGCCTCGCCATACACCACCCAGCGCCCGGCGTGGCCGGGGCACAGGCTTTGCAGATAGCCCCACAGCGGTGAAGTCAGCACATTGCCGCCGTTGGCGCGGCGGTCGCCCAGAATACCGTTGAACAGCAGCACCACGGCCACCGCGGTTTCGCCTTCGCCCGCCACGCCCAGCAGCGGCGAATTGAACACTCCGTTTGGGTGCGGCGCGCCGGTTTGCAAAAACCACACATAAGCCGCCAGCGTGGCAAAGCGGATATCGGGGTGGATGCGCCCATCCGGCATAAACACCGGCGCGCCCAGTTGCAAAAAGCGGAAGCCGCCGCCGCCCTGCCAGTTCACCGCCTGCGAAATGCCGCCCGGTTCGCCCTCCACCACTTTTTGCAGGCGCGGCAGGCAATGGGTGCGGGCGTGTTCGCCCATCTCGATGCCGATCCAGCGCCGCCCCATTTTGTGGGCGACCGCCGCAGTGGTGCCGGAACCGAGGAAGGAGTCGAGGACGAGGTCATTGGGGTTGGTGGCGATTTCAAGAACACGCTTCATCAAGCGTTCAGGTTTCGGGGTTCCAAAAACATCGTCGCCAAACATAACCACTATTTCTTTTTTGGCTTCTTGAGTGTGCCCAACTTCTTCATATGTCCAGAAAGTTTGAGGAACCACGCCCTGTTTTACTTCAGATAAGAAAATCTTGGGGGCTGGCACGTTATTACCATCTTTACCCCACCATATCCGTCCATCGGCATCCATTTCCTTAAATTTGTCTTCTGAGACGCGCCAATACGAGCCAGATGGCGGCCCATCAATAACTCGCCCGCTTGGGCATGTTATTGGATATGTTCCTTTACTATAAAAGTTTCTGGCCGCCAAGTTATTAGGCCGCCATAAGCCCCTTGGATCGTTATCAGGGTTTTTGTACGCCTTGTCCTGTTTTTCTGAACGCGGCATCGGATTCGGAACCCAAGAATCTCCATGCTTAGCGTAAACGAGGAGATGGTCATGGTCTTCAGAAAAATGTCGTGCAGAAGATTTAGGAGCATAATTTTTCCGCCAAACCACATTCGCCACAAAATTTCCCCGCCCAAATACCTCGTCCATCAGCACCTTGAGGTAGTGCGCTTCGTTGTCGTCTATGGTGACCCAGATGCTGCCGTCTTCACTGAGCAAATCGCGCAGCAGTTCCAGCCGTGGCAGCATCATGCTCAGCCACTGGCTGTGTTCCAGGTTGTCGTCGTAATGCTCAAAGGCGCTTCTGGTGTTGTACGGCGGGTCGATAAAGATGCATTTCACCCGCCCGGCATAAAACGGCAGCAGCGCCTTGAGCGCATCCAGGTTGTCACCTTGTATGAGCCAGTTGGCAGCATCCGCCGCGCCGTGCTGGCTGATGTTTTCCAGCAGCCGGTAAGGCACGGCGCTGGCGGCGCGTTTGGCTTGGGTATCGCCTAGCCAGGTGAGTTGGGGCATGGGGGTTCTCTATCGGGGTGGTGGGCGGACAGATTCAAGTGGGCCACGGCAGGGTCAACCATCGTAATGGAAACGACAGGCGATAATGACCAGTTCGGCATCCGTTGCGCGGTACACCAGCCGGTTAGTGTCATCAATGCGCCTTGACCAATAGCCGGACAAATCGCCCCGCAAAGGTTCGGGCTTGCCCATGCCTGCAAACGGTGCGCGGGTGGCTTCATTGATAAGCGTGTTGATCCGCTTGAGTGTCTTTTTATCCGGCGCTTGCCAGTAAAGGTAGTCTTTCCACGCATCGGGAATGAATTGCACAGCACGCATCAATCAGCATCAATCAATGTGCGGGGCTGGGCTTTTCCGGCTTTGTCTTGTGCAATGGCGCGGGCAAGATGGGCGGCGTTGGCCGGATTGCTGACCAGATGCAGAGTTTCCATGATGCTGTTGTAGCTGTCCAGCGACATCACTACAGCATCGCCGGCATCACGTCGGCTGATGATAGTGACATCCATATCATTGGCCACGGTATCCAATACCGATTTGAGCGAATTTCTCGCTTCAGAATAACTCACGACTCTCATGATTCACCTCCAACTTGTGCAATAAGTTGAACAAGTATAGTGCAATGCGTCGCCGATTCCTAGTGCTTGAAGTGTTGATGCCACCTTGCGCGCGTCGGGAAGGGGAATCGGCCATCCTGGCCACAATATCTCTTGGTCGAGATTTGAAGATTCCAACTGACCGTCGTATAGGTCAAACCTTTAGGAGTCCCCCGGCAAAGCCGGGGGTTTACCTCACTTAATTACTGGCGCCGCCGAATGCTATTTGACCGGCATCAAAGCCTAGGGACGTAGTGCATAAGCAGCATCAAATACGGCCTCAAGCCTAGCATCCACACCACGCAGGTTATCAATCACGGCTTTTGCCCAGTCAAAATATTGGCGTCTACGATCGAGTGACCAATCAGCCGGAGGCGACGATGCCACATCCCGGAGATTGCAAATTTTGTCGGCCAATTTCACGCGCTTGGCTTTATCGCTGGCGTGAGCGGCATGCTCAATCTGGAGGCGCTTTCGTTCAGCCTTTGGTAAGGCTTTGTCGTCTGTCACTTCAAGGACAATGCCGCAAATCTCTTTCCCAAACTCTTTCTCAAGCTCCGCGGCAATCGTATCCGTATCCTCGATCGTATCGTGCAAAAGGGCGGCGCAAAGCGTAACCGGATCGGCGATACCGCCCTCTTCTGCCAACACTCTAGCCAATTCCAAGGGATGGTTTATATAGGGGGAGGCATCAGCATCCTTGCGTCGCTGGTTTCGGTGTTTATGTGCCGCGAAAGATGCAGCCTTCAAAATCATTGTTGTGCTATTCATGATGCGGCCTTTCATGCCTATAGCCCATTCACATCAGGCATGGCTCCCGAGCTGTTAAAACATTAGCCCTGAATTCGAGCAAATCAGCCATGGGTTATTGTGCCGAACGCTTACCTTCGCGAGACTCTCATCACTCACGAATGGGCCAATAGTGATGAATGTGGGCTATCGAAACGCTGATATGAATGGCATTAGGTACTGCGTTGTGGTTAGGGTCGGCTGGTGCGCCCTGCCAAGAGTTACCAGCCGTCCCGCTTTTGCCTGATACCGTCAGGTACGGTAATGCTCTTTAAGCCGCCTCAAGCTGGTGGATATGTTCATATCCGCCGCGTTGTTCCAGTTCCCACAGGTCAAGCGTCTGCTGCATCCGCAGCCATACGCCCGGTCCATTGCCCAGGAGCTTGCCCAATCTGATCGCCATGTCGGGAGTGAGCGGGCGATGCTCGTTAAGTATTTCAGACACAGTGCGACGCGATACGCCTAGCCGGTCGGCAAGTTCCTGTTGCGTGATATTCAGCTCGGGCAACACATCTTCCCGCAGGATTGCGCCGGGGTGCGTTGGCCGCCTTGCTTTGCTTCGTAACGTTTCCATCAGTGATAATCCTCCAGGTTCACCTCAAGGGCATGGCCGCCCTCGAACTTGAACGTAATGCGCCAATTACCGGAAACCTTGACGCTGTATTGGCCTTTCCGGTTTCCGGTCAGGCCATGAAAACCCAAACCGGGAATGTTCAACTCTTCCGGCACATCCGCTGCTTCAAGCGCGTCCAGCAATCTCCCAATGCGTGCGCAGTGCTGGGCATTTAAGCCGCTTTGGTCATCGTGCTGAAAAAACCTTTCCAGTCCCTTATGCTTGAAGCTCTTAATCATGATCCATTGTAACCCAATAAGTTACACAGTCAAGCCGCCGAATGCATGGCCACAGGGAAAGAACAAGCGACAATTTTTCACCCGCTTGAACGTGTGCATACGTCTGCAATGCATGAATCGTTAAAGCAAGTTTAACGCTGCCCTAACTGCCCCAACTCGCCCCAACTGATTTTAACGAGTACTGAGTGGAAAGCACGGGGCTATGCCCCGCGTTTTTTCATGGGCAAAACCTTTGCACCAACCTTGAGGCCATCCAGATAGTCCGCCCAAAGCTGCATCATTTTCCGGCGCTCCGCCAAGTGTGCGGTGCGGTTGTATGCCCGCCCGTTGGGGTCTTTCACAGCATGGGCTAGCTGGTGCTCGATAAAGTCCGGTCGCACTCCCAGCACTTCATCCAGTATCGTGCGGGCCATGGCGCGGAAACCGTGTCCGGTCATTTCATCCTTGCCGATATTCATGCGTCGCATGGCTGCCAGAATCGCGTTATCGCTCATGGGCCTGCCGTTGGTTCTAGCACCTGGGAAAACATACTTGCCGTTGCCGGTGAGGGCGTGCAGTTCGGTCAGGATTTCGACGGCCTGACGTGAGAGGGGAACAATGTGCGGGGTTTTGGTCTTGGTCACCAGGTAGCGCCACTCGGCTTTATCCAGATCAATGTCTGACCATTCGGCCTTGCGTAATTCGCCAGGGCGAACAAACACCAGCGGGGCAAGCCGTAGGGCGCACTTGGTAACGAATGCGCCAGTGTAATCATCAAAGGCCCGAAGCATGGGGGCAACCTGTTTGGGTTCGGTTACGGCGGCAAGATGCGTTTCCTTGACCGGGGGCAGGGCGCCCCGCAGATCGGCGGAAACATCACGCTGGGCGCGGCCCGTTGCTACAGCATAGCGCAGCACTTGCCCGCAGTTTTGCAGGGCACGGTGAGCCGATTCCAATGCGCCGCGTGATTCAATGCGCCGGACGGCTGCCAGCAGATCGGGGGCGGTTATGTCAGCTATCGGCTTTTTCCCAATCCATGGGAATATATCCAGCTCAAGCTGCCGCAAAATTCTGGAGGCATGGCCTTCTGATAGGGTGGGTTGCTTCTTGGATTGCCACCACTCGCGCGCCACAATCTCGAAACTGTTGGCGGCCTTGTCCGCACCAGCAGCCTTTACTGCCTTTTTTGTTTCTCCGGGGTCAGCACCATTGGCCAGTAGCTTGCGGGCATCGTCGCGGCGCTGACGTGCTTCAGCCAGGGTAATGTCTGGATATACCCCCAGGGCCAGAAGCTTCTCTCTACCCCCAAAACGATATTTTAGCCGCCAGTATTTCGAGCCATTGGGATGCACCAGCAGGAATAAGCCCTTTTCATCTGCAAGCTTGCGCGGCTTATCCTCTGGCTTGGCATTCAGTACGGCGGTATTGGTCAGGGCCATTTGGGGGTATCTCCGTATGGTGGTACATCATGTACCCCACATTTATACCCCCACTTAACGCCGGATGCAATGGGATGCGTTCGGACGGTATGAAACAAAAAACCCGCCTAAACGTAGTGTTTAAGCGGGTTTATTGGACTTCCTGATACTCGGTGAAACAGGTTATTGGTGGAGCCGGGGGGAATCGAACCCCCGTCCGCAAGCCCTCCACAGACAGTTCTACATACTTAGCTGTGTTGTTTGATTTAACCTGATGCACACCAACGAGCAAGCAAACATCAAGCGAGTTACCTTGGATTTAATGTTGTATTAAGTAACCCAATACAACACGAGTCTCTCTTTATGACGCTGCTGCCAGTTGCCTGGCCCGACCGAGAGACCCTTCGGTGCAGCGTCTAGCCGGGATTAAGCGGCCAGAGCGTAAGTTTCGTCGTTTGCGACTATACTTTTTTCCAGCTTATTTACGAGGTGGCGGGTCCTCGGTATGCCCTGCACTGCTTTGCAACCCACGTCGAGACCTGGTCGGCCCCACGGTACTTAAGATAGGGTCTTTTACGATTAGTTCAAGCCCTGGCCGAAATTATAACCCGCTATTGCCCGACTGACTGTGGCTATTTGTTATGGGCACGCACCAGACGGCCTTTTTCGCGCTCCCAATCGCGCTGCTTTTCGGTTTCGCGCTTGTCATACTGTTTCTTGCCTTTGGCCAGGCCGATCTGGATTTTGATACGACCTTTGGAGTAGTGCATGTCCAACGGCACCAGGGTGTAGCCGGCACGTTCCACCTGGCCGATCAGTTTGGCGATTTGTTCGCTGTGCAGCAAGAGTTTGCGCGTGCTGGTGGCGTCGGGGCGTACGTGGGTGGAAGCCGAACCCAGCGGGGTGACATGGCAGCCGATGATGTAGATTTCTCCGTGCTGGATCACCACATAGGCTTCCTTGATGTTGACCTTGCCCTCGCGGATGGCTTTGACTTCCCAGCCTTCCAGCACCACGCCGGCTTCATACTGATCTTCAATGAAGTAGTCGTGAAACGCCTTTTTGTTGTTTGCTATGCTCATGTTTCAGCTTTGAATCGCTTAGAATTGCCCATTTTAACCCATACCCCTTGATCGCCTCATCATTTAGCATGGCCCAAGTCGAAAAAACCGTACTGGTTCCCTACTCCGCCGAGCAGATGTTCACTCTGGTGGACACCGCAGAAAATTACCCGGAATTCCTGCCCTGGTGCGGCGGGGTGGATTTGAAATGGCGCACCGACACCAGCACGTCGGCAACACTGCACATCAACTATCACGGCATCAAGCAGAATTTCACCACGGAGAATACCAAGCAGTTCCCCAAGCGCATGGATATTGGGCTGGTGGATGGCCCTTTCCGTCGCCTGCACGGATTCTGGCAGTTCACGGCGCTCAGCCCGACTGCCTGTAAAATCGAGTTCGAGTTACACTATGAGTTCTCCAACGCCTTGTTGGAAAAAATCATCGCCCCGGTTTTCAGCCACATTGCCAATACTTTTGTAGACGCATTTGTGGCACGTGCAGAGAAAGTGTTGAATGCCTAACCAGATACATGTTGAAGTGGCCTATGCCCTGCCGGATACGCAACTGATCCTGCCGGTTCGCGTTGCGCCCGATACCACGGCCGAACAAGCCATTATTGCCTCCGGCATCCTGCAGAAGTTTCCTGACATTGACTTGACCAGCAACAAGGTCGGCATTTTCGGCAAACTGGTCAAACTCGATACCGTGCTGCGCGAAAAAGACCGGGTGGAAATCTACCGCCCGCTGATTGCCGACCCCAAGGAAGTGCGCCGCCAGCGCGCCGCCGAAGGCAAGGTCATGAAAAAAGGCGGCGGCGATCTAGAAGGCGCGTAACCACCATGATGCAGAAAAATATCCCTCTCCTGTTTTTCTGCATTGCTACCGTAGCCCCCTTCACTGTCCAAGCCGCACCCGACCTGGATGCCGCTCTCAAAAAACCCGCTAACTGGGCGCATGCCAGGGGACAATACAATAATCAGGGCTATAGCGCGCTCAACCAGATCACTCCGGCCAATGTCAAAAATTTGAAACTGGCGTGGACGTTTTCCACCGGCGTCAATCGCGGGCACGAAGGCGCACCGTTGGTGATAGATGGCGTGATGTATGTGCATACCGCCTTTCCCAACAACATCTACGCACTCGACCTCAACAACGACCAAAAAATCCTGTGGGCGTACTTTCCCAAACAAAGCCCGCACGTACAGGCACAACTCTGTTGCGATAACGTCAACCGCGGCCTGGCGTACGGCGATGGCAAGGTTTTGCTGCAACAAAACGATGGCACGCTGGTAGCGCTAGAAGCCAAAACCGGCAAGGTGGCGTGGCAAACACAAGTCAACGACCCGGAAACAGGCGCCACCAACACCAACGCACCGCTGGTGGTTAAGGATAAAGTGCTCACCGGCTGCGCCGGGGGCGAGTTTGGCGTGCGCTGTTTTATCGCCGCCTATGCGCTCAAAGACGGCAGCCCGTTGTGGAAGGCCTACAGCACCGGGCCAGATAGCGACGTGCTGATCGGCAAGGATTTCAACCGCGACACCCCGCAATACAGCGCGCTCAGCGTGTATGAAGACATCAACGGCGGCAACAAGCCCGGCGGCTCGTTCAAGCCACTCCCGCCAGAGCAACTCAAAACCGGTGAGCCTGACTTGGGCATCCGCACCTGGTTAAAGCCACAAGCGGTAGAAGATGGCTGGCAACACGGCGGTGGCGCGGTGACGGGCTACATCGCCTACGACCCAAAAACCAATCTCATTTTTTACGGCACCGGCAACCCCGGCGTATGGAACCCGGACGTACGCCCCGGCGACAACAAATGGGCCAGCAGTGTGTTTGCGCGGGACGTGGACACCGGCATGGCGCGCTGGGCAATGCAAACCACCCCGCACGACGAATGGGATTACGACGCCACCAACGAGGTGATTCTGTTTGAAAAAGACAACAACACCTTTGCCACGCAGATCAACAAAAACGGCTTTCTCTACACTTGGCGCGCCAACACCGGGCAACTGTTGACGGCCAGCAAGGTACACCCGTTTGTGAATTGGGCTTCCAGTATTGACCTGAAAACCGGCATGCCGGCGAAGGATGCCCGTTTCAATACGCATCAGGATTACAACGCGAAGGGGGTATGTCCTGATGTTAGTGGTTCTAAAGGTGTCGCACCAGCAGCCTACTCTCCTAAAAACGGACTACTGTACGTGCCACTTTATCAAGCATGCATGACCTACGAACCCGTAGAATCAAAATATACTGCGGGGCAACCTTGGGTCGGTGCTACTTTTACAAGATTCCCAACAATTTACCGGCCTTATCCAGATCGTAGCATCTGGGGTGGCTTCATTGCGATTGACCCATTAACGGGCAATACCAAATGGAATAAAGACGAACTATTCCCATCTACGGGAGGTGCACTAGCCACCGCATCCGGATTAGTTTTCTATAGTACGTTCAACCGCTTGTTTAAAGCGGTTGATGGCTTATCCGGTAAGGAGTTGTGGAACTTTCAGGTCGGTTCGGGAGTTATTGGAAACGCATTCACCTACCATTACGGGGGGAAGCAATATGTTGGCGTCGTATCTGGGTCAGGCGGTCAGTGGCGTGACATTAGTGACTCCGTAGGAGGATTAGATCGTTGCATGGGAGCTGTTAGCTTTTTCTGGTGCAGCAAGGATCCCCTGGGCGCTGGTGCTGTCAATGTTTTCAGCCTGTAGCGCAGGCGGCTCTGCCTGCAAGGCCGCGTCAGCGGCCATTTTTCTATGAGCAGGCGGGGTCGCCTGCTCTACAAAACATCCTTACTTCAAAATTTCAACCCGCTGGCATTCCATGCGCAACCCGCATAGAATATGCGCATTACTTTATGCGCATCACAAACAGCCATGATCGCCACCAGCACACAGACAACCAGCAAGCGCGCCACTAACCTGAGCCTGAGCGCTGACACGCTGGAGGCCGCCAAACGCTTGCAAATCAACGTCTCACAAGTGTGCGACGCGCATTTGCGCGAGGTCGTGCGACAGGAGCAAGAGCGCCGCTGGCGTGAGGAGCATGCCGAATTTATCGCCGCTTATAACGCCACGCTGGAAAGTGAAGGATTGCCGCTGGATGCGTGGAAAACTTTCTAATGCCGCGTTTTGACGTTTACCCCAACCCCGGCGCGCATGCTACAACCACGCCCTATCTGCTGGATGTGCAAAGTGGCTTGCTGGACGGTTTGGATAGCCGCATGGTGATCCCGCTGCGCAGTCTGGAGCACTTTGCCAAGGTCAAATTGCCCGACCGCCTGATGCCGGAATTCACGATCCTCGGCAAAGCCTACCTGCTGGAAACGCCCAAGATGTCGGCTGTTCCCAAGCGGATTCTTGGCAATGCCGTGTGCTCGTTGAGCGAGGAACAAGCGCGCATCGTTGCCGCGCTGGATTTCTTGTTCCAAGGATACTGATTCCCTAGGGTAGGCGGTCTCGCCTACCCTGCAATAAACCCGTCATTTACCACCTAACCGGCAGCCTGTATAATCTCGTTTTGCCACGAAGGATACTTTCATGCGCCTGTTACAAAAAGCGCTCACATTCGACGATGTGCTGCTGGTTCCCGCACATTCCGACATTCTCCCGCGCGATGTGAGCCTCGCCACCCGTTTGACCCGCACCATTTCGCTCAACATTCCGCTGCTCTCGGCTGCGATGGATACCGTTACCGAAGCGCCGCTGGCCATTGCTCTGGCACAGGAAGGCGGCATCGGCATCATTCACAAGAACATGAACGCTGCCCAGCAGGCCGCCCACGTGGCACGAGTGAAGCGTTTTGAATCCGGCGTGGTCAACGACCCGATCACCATCCCGCCGACCATGACGGTGCGCGAAGTGCTGACCCTCACCCGCCAGCACAAGATTTCCGGCCTGCCGGTGGTGGAAGGCAAGCGCGTGGTGGGCATCGTCACCAACCGCGACCTACGTTTTGAAACCAACCTGGACCAGCCCGTCAGCAACATCATGACGCCCAAGGATCGGCTGATTACGGTACGCGAAGGCACCAGCATCGAACAGGCCACGCAACTACTGCACAAGCACCGTCTGGAGCGCGTGCTGGTGGTCAATGAAGCCTTCGAGCTGAAGGGCCTGATCACCGTCAAGGACATCCAGAAGTCTTCCGACCACCCGCTGGCCTGCAAGGACGAAGCCGGCCGCCTGCGCGTCGGCGCCGCGGTGGGCGTGGGCGAAGGCACCGAAGAGCGCGTGGCCGCGCTGGCCGAGGCCGGTGTGGACGTGATTGTGGTGGATACCGCACACGGCCACTCGCAAGGCGTGCTTTCCCGCGTGCAGTGGGTGAAAAAGAACTTCCCGCAGATTCAGGTGATCGGCGGCAACATCGCCACCGCCTCCGCCGCCCGTGCGCTGGTGGATCATGGCGCCGACGGCGTCAAGGTCGGCATCGGCCCCGGCTCGATCTGCACCACCCGCATCGTTGCTGGTGTCGGCGTGCCGCAGATTACCGCCATCAGCAACGTGGCTGAAGCACTGGAAGGCACCGGCGTACCGTTCATCGCTGACGGCGGCATCCGCTACTCCGGCGACATCGGCAAATCCATAGCTGCCGGCGCTTATTGCGTCATGCTCGGCGGCCTGTTCGCTGGCACCGAGGAAGCCCCCGGCGAAATCGAACTGTTCCAGGGCCGCTCCTACAAGTCCTACCGCGGCATGGGCTCGGTAGGCGCGATGCAAAAGGGTTCCTCTGATCGCTACTTCCAGGACAACGAAGGCAACGCCGACAAACTGGTGCCGGAAGGCATCGAAGGCCGCGTGCCGTACAAGGGCAGCGTGCTGGCGGTGATCCACCAGTTGATGGGCGGGCTGCGCGCCTCCATGGGCTACGTCGGTTGCGCCACCATCGAGGAAATGCGCAACAAAGCAGAGTTCGTGCAGATCACCTCTGCCGGCATGCGCGAGTCCCATGTGCATGACGTTCAAATTACCAAGGAAGCACCAAACTATCACGTTGACTAAGGGACTAGAGGCCGGGGACTAGGGATTAGGGGAACACCAGGTGGCAGTTCAAACGTATCGTGACCTCAAGGTGTGGCAGGACGCGATGGAGTTGGCGACCGCCATCTATACCCTGACCTCCGGCTTTCCAAAGTCCGAAGCCTTTGGCCTGAGCAGCCAGTTACAACGCGCGGTGGTTTCAAGTCCCTCCAACATTGCGGAGGGTCATGCCCGGGATTCAACCAAGGAATTTTTGCGTTTTATTTCTATTGCGATGGGTTCTTTGGCAGAAGTAGAAACACAACTTATTCTTTCCAACAAACTCGACTATATTGAAGAAGGATCGCTAGGTTCATTACTAGGGAAAACAGGAGAAATCGGCCGTATGCTACGTGGCCTGCAAAATTCGCTAAAAGCAAAACTCCCTAGCCCCTAGCCCCTAGCCCCTAGCCCCTAGCCCCTAGCCCCTATGACACACAGCAAAATTCTCATCCTGGATTTCGGTTCACAAGTCACCCAACTTATTGCCCGCCGCGTGCGTGAAGCGCATGTTTATTGCGAAATCCATCCCTGCGACGTGTCGGATGACTTCGTACGCAATTTTGGCGCGAACGGCATCATTCTCTCTGGCAGCCATGCCAGCGTGTATGAAGAAGAAACCGACAAGGCCCCGCAGGCGGTGTTCGAGCTTGGCGTGCCGGTGCTGGGGATTTGTTACGGCATGCAAACCATGGCGCAGCAACTGGGCGGCAAGGTCGAGGCCGGGCACAAGCGCGAATTCGGCTATGCCCAGGTGCGCGCCCGTGGGCACTCTGCCCTGTTCCGTGACATCCAGAACGCCACCAACGCCGAAGGCCACGGTCTGCTCGACGTATGGATGAGCCACGGCGACAAGGTCACCGAACTGCCGCCCGGCTTCAAGGTCATCGCTGGCAACGACACCACCCCCATCGCCGCTTTTGCCGATGAAACACGCAAGTTCTACGGAGTGCAGTTCCACCCCGAAGTGACGCACACCCGTCAGGGCCAGGCCATGCTGGAACGCTTTGTCCTGGAAATTTGCGCCGCAACCCCCGACTGGGTGATGAAAGACCATATCGCCGAAGCC